>VYME01000020.1_pt1 | contig 255581 bp, 250 predicted proteins | sample 5115281 | NCBI WGS metagenome assembly VYME01 (sample SAMN12291780, study PRJNA351875) | freshwater metagenome | isolation source: freshwater lake | place: USA: Michigan, Wintergreen Lake | collected 2013-08-08
GCGAGCCGGCATGGCGAAGTGCTGCATGCGCTTGAAGTCGAGGAACACGCCGGTGCCCGTCGGCTTATCGCGCTTCGGGTTTTCGACGATCTGCAGGTTCTTCATGTACGGCTGGACCGTGAATTGCCAGCCGGTGCGCCACCATTCGGTGCCGGACAGGCCGTCGACCGTTCCCATGGCGGGCATCAGGTCATCGTAGTCGGCGCTGTAGATGTTGGCGGCCACACCCATCTGCTTGGTGTTGTTGAGCAGGGCGGTATTCTTGGCGGCTTCCTTCGCTTGGGCGAAGACCGGGAAGAGGATGGCAGCGAGGATCGCGATGATCGCGATCACGACGAGCAGTTCAATGAGCGTAAACGCCTTTCGAGTCATTTTGGATTGGTCTCCTGGATAATTGCGCTGAACCAGAGGGATTTCCCCGTTCACTTCAGCTGGGTCATCCGGTCCGTTCTTGGCCGTTTGACGTAGTGCAATTTACCCACGCTACTTTCGGGCCAATGCCGCAAGCGTGGGTCTAAAGACCCAAGTAAACTCAAAAGGTTCCCGGAAAGAACTTCCGGGAACCTTTTGAAGAGTGAGGGGTCCGCCCTGGAGACCAATCGAGAGCAGCGTGCCCCTCTTTCTTCGATGTATTGGGTTGGCTTTAGATGCCGGTCGGGTTCAGGCCCTTGACGACGAAGACCGTCGTGTTATTGGTGCTCTGAGTCGGGTTGTAGAAGTGCTGGCGGAAGTTCACGCTCTTGGCGCTGGAGTCCGCAGCGGTGTAGGTGGTGCGACCTTGCGGAACCGCACAGGCAAAGCCACCGTGCTTCAGACCACTTCGGTTGTTTTCCGTCTTGGTGGTCGTGGTGATCGAGTAGCTGAACGCAGTGCCGTTCGCATTGTAGTCCGCCGGGTTCCATCGCACACAGTAGTTGAGGGGGCCAAGCGAGGCACCGTCGCCACCGACGAGCGAGAACCAAGCATCCCAGTTGGAGCCTTCCACCACGAGAGCCGTGTTGGAGATGTCTTCAATCTGCGTGTTGCTATAGGACGGAGCGCCGTAGCTGCCCGGCCAGGGGATAACACGCCGGTGCCCGTCGGCTTATCGCGCTTCGGGTTTTCGACGATCTGCAGGTTCTTCATGTACGGCTGAACCGTGAATTGCCAGCCGGAGCGCCACCACTCGGTGCCGGACAGACCGTCGACCGTACCCATGGTCGGCATCAGGTCATCGTAGTCCGCCCCGTAGATGTTGGCGGCCACACCCATCTGCTTCACGTTGTTGAGCAGGGCGGTGTTCTTGGCGGCTTCCTTCGCTTGGGCGAAGACCGGGAAGAGAATGGCAGCGAGGATCGCGATGATCGCGATCACGACGAGCAGTTCAATTAGCGTAAACGCCTTTCGAGTCATTTTCGGATAGTTCTCCTTGGATAATGGTTTGGCTGGCATTTCTGCCGACCCCTCGCTGAGTTCCCGGTCTCTCTAATCAATTGAAAAGAAGGACCAAAAGCCCCAAAGAGGTGAAGCAACGCTACCCGCAGGTCCTGGGCCACTTCTACTGTCACGAATCAAAAATGGGTCTAAAGTCCTGAATTGAAGATTCTGGAAGGAGCAAAGGAACTTGCGTCGGCAGATCGTTGACGGCGCAACAAAAAGCCCCCTTTGCGTTTGCAAAGGGGGCCGGGGGAAGGAAAGTTGGGGGAGAAGCTAGCGGCCGCCGACGTCTTCGCTGCCAGTGCGACCTTCGAAGGATTCACCGGCGTGCGGCATCATCAGATCTTCCACGGCCGGTCCCGTGGTGCCTTCGTGGAACACCACGTCCTCACCGCCCAGGCCCACATCCTTGCGCAAGGGGAAGCCCACCCAATCGTCAGGAAGCATAAAGCGCTCGCCCACGAGTTCGTTGCCTTCAAAGACGATGCCGAAGAGGTCGGCAATCTCCTTCTCCGGGTATTCCGCGCCGAGGTAGATGTGCTTGGCGGTCGGAATCGGTTCGCCCTCGTTGGTGCCGACCTTGAGGAAGAGGCGCTCGCCGTGCTCAACACTATAGAGATTGTAAATCACCTCAAACCGCGTGTCGAGGTCGCGGGCGTGCGGCCATGTGAGATAGTCCACCCCCAAGCACTCCGCGAAGTAATCGTAATTCAGTTCCGGGTCATCGCGGAGAAGGGCTAGGGCGTCCACAATGGCGTCACGCTGCACCATCACGTAGGTGTCGCCGCGGTTTTCCTTCACGGCGAGGACGGAAGTGCCCAGTTCCTCTTGCAAGCGCACGACGTCGAGGCGACGATTGTCAACCACCGGGAACGGCATCTTAGAGCGTGCCCTCCGCGCCGGAAGTGGTCGGGGTCACCGGTCGCACCGGCACTGTGCCAAAGCTCGCGCCTTCGTATTTCTCTTCGGCGATGCTAGTGGCGTCATCCCAGTCCACGGCCCCGACCTTGAGGACATAGGCGTCGCCCAGGATCCACAGTGCCATATAGACAGCCACAACCGCCCCGGTGAAGAGCTTGAAATCAAGCGGCGCGGTCTTGAAAACAGTGAGCCAGCTCCACAGGAAGACCACTTCAATGTCGAACAACACGAAGAGGATGGCCACCAAATAGAACTTGATGGGGAAGCGCTGGAGCGCGTCGCCGAGGGGAGCTACGCCGCACTCATAGGGCGACTCCTTAAAGCTACTGACTTTCTTGGGGCCGAGCACCCAAGAAAGGGTCACCATGGCGGCACAAAGGAATGCCGCAATCGCGACCAAGAAGACCACCGGCAAGTAATCGCCCATACGCCCTTCAAAGTTACCCGAGTCTCCGGGAGCCTCGCAGTAAACTTGGCCGAATGGGGCGGAAGTGGGCAACTCGCTAACGGAACAACTGCTAAACCGAGGCGATCTGACGGCGCAACAAGCGGGCGATGCGGTTCGCTATCTACTGGACCCCAGCACCAGCGATGTGGGCCGGGCGGCCTTGTTGGCGGCCTGGCGGAGCAAGGGATACACCGGCGTGGAACTGGCCGGGGGCGTAGAGGCCGTGCTGGAGCGCAGTGTCCGCGTAGAACTGGCTACGCCGAACCTAGTAGACACCTGCGGCACGGGCGGTGGCCCGGCCGGCCTGAACCTGAGCACGGGGGCGGCACTCGTGGCCGCAGCGGCGGGCGCCAAGGTGGCCAAGCACGGCAACCGGAGCGTGAGCAGCACTTGTGGGAGCGCGGACGTGCTGGAAGCCTGGGGCGTGCGGCTGGATGCCAACGAGGGCCTGATGCGCCGCCAAATGGAGGCGGCGGGCGTGACGTTTCTTTTTGCCCCGCACCATCATCCGGCGTTTAAGGCGGTGGGGCCGGTGCGCAAGGAACTGGGATTCCGCACGATCTTTAACCTCTTGGGGCCGCTGAGCAACCCGGCGGGGGCACCCTACCGGCTGGTGGGGGTTTACGATGAGGCTTATCTGGAGCCGATGGCGCAGGCGCTCATTCACTTGGGGGTGGAGCGCGCGGCGGTGGTGCATGCGGCGGACGGGATGGATGAGGTTTCGCCCACGAGTGCGACGGCGTACATGTGGGTGGAAGGCGGCACCGTGCAGAGCGGGCAATGGACACCGGCGGACTTTGGGATGTCGCCTTTGGAGCGGGCGCACTATGGTCCGGCAGATTCGGTGGCCGAAGCCAGCCAGCGCCTGCGAGACGCTTTAGGTGGTGCCGAGGCTGGGGCCGCCCTGGTGCCGAACGCCGCCGTGACCCTGGTGCTGGCCGGAGTGGCTCGGGATATTGCGGAAGGGGCGGAGATGGCGCGCGAGGCGCTGAGTGATGGCACCGCTCTTGCCACTCTTGAGGCATTGGTGGCCACCGAATGAACTTGTTGGATCGGATCCTGGCCGAGAAGCGCGAGAGCCTGGCCGAGCGCATGGCGGCTCGGCCCCTCAATGAGATCCGGGCGATGATCCGCGGTGCCGATGCGCCGCGCGGGTTCCACCGGGCCTTGGTGGAGGCCACCGCGCCGGTCTCGCTGATAGCCGAGGTGAAACCGGGGAGCCCGACCCGGGCTGTGATTCGGCCGAACCTCGACCCCGTGGCCGTGGCCCAAGCCTATGAGCAAGCGGGCGCGCACTGCCTAAGCGTGCTGACCGACGTTAAACACTTTGGGGGAAGTGAGGCCAACCTGCGGGCGGCCCGAGCGGCCGTGTCGCTGCCGGTATTGAGAAAGGACTTCGTGGTGGATGCCTACGACGTCGAAGAAGCCCGGGCCATGGGGGCCGATGCCGTGCTCCTGATCGTGAATGGATTGAGCGATGGCGCACTCCGGGAGTATCGGGAACTCGCGGAGTCTTTGGGGATGGATGCGCTGGTCGAGGTTCACAGCCCCGCCGAGGCGGAGCGAGCGGTGGCCTCGGGAGCCAAGCTCATCGGGGTGAACAACCGAGATTTGGAATCCTTCCAGACTTCGGTTGAAGTCGGCCTGGCGGTGCTGCCGGGGTTGCTGGGCAAAGCGACGCTGGTCAGCGAAAGCGCGCTGACGAACCAAGCGGATGTAAATCGAGTCGCGGCGGCGGGCGCACGGTCCGTACTGATTGGTACAGCCTTTTGCGAGAGCTCCGACATCGAAGCCCGGGTGCGCGAGGTCATGGGTTGGCCACGCTCGTAAAGTTCTGCGGGTTCACCCGGCCCGCCGATATGGAGTGGGCGCTGGCGCATGGCGTGGACGCCGTCGGCGTGGTGGTGGAGCCCTCAAGCCCTCGTTTCCAAGGTCCGGATTCCGATATCTGGTCGGTGTTTCGGGCGGCAACAGCCCAGCGGGTTTTGGTCTTCGGCCACTTCGCGCCGGAGCGCATGGCCGATTGTGATGTGGTGCAAGCGGTGGATATCCCGAATCACACCTTGGCAGCTGAACGATGGTGGACGGTGAGGCCCAGCACGCTCCTTGAAGATTGGGAAGGTCAGGCCGCCCAGGTTCAGCGGGTGCTGGTGGACGCCCTGGCGCCGGGTGCCTATGGCGGCACCGGCCACCGGGTGGATCCCGAAGAATTTTTGGCCGTCCGGGCCCAGTCGCCAGTGCCCTGCATCCTGGCCGGAGGACTCAATCCGGACAACGTTTACGATGTGGTGCGAATCTTGCGTCCAGTGATGGTCGACCTCGCCAGTGGCATCGAGTTTGAACCCGGAAAGAAGGACCCCGCAAAAATGCAGGCGTTTTTGGACGCCGTGCGGGCCGCCGACCGGGCACGAAATGACGAAGACCATTGTTGAGGACATTGGTAAGTCCCCCGGTGGGAAGGGCCGAACGCACCCGGTGCAGACTCGGCTATAATCCCGCCCGGACCCTTAGCGGAGGCATGATTCTCTTTTGAGCTTAGCGATCGAAACGATTGATCTTGTAAAGACCTACAAACACCGGGGCGGTGCATCCAACACCGTGGTGGATAACCTGAACCTTCAGGTCGAATCGGGCGAGATTTTTGGCTTCTTGGGCCCCAACGGTGCCGGGAAGACCACGACGATCAAGATGCTGCTCGGCATCATCGGTCAGACCTCCGGGGTGGCCAACGTGCTGGGGCGCGAAGCGGGTGACATCGAAATCCACAAGCGCATCAGCTACCTGCCCGAGAAGCCGTATTACTACGAGTACATGAGCGGCCTCGAGCTGGTGATTTTCTACGCCTCGCTCTTCGGGATTCGGGACAACGACCGCTGCAAGGAACTCCTCCGCCGCGTGAACCTGGCCAACGACATGAACCGCCCGCTCAGTACCTACTCCAAGGGGATGCAGCAGCGTGTCGGTCTGGCGCAGAGCCTGATCAACAACCCCGAGTTGCTGTTCTTGGACGAACCGACGGGTGGTCTGGACCCCATCGCCCACATTGAAATTCGCGACCTCATTTTGCAGTTCCGCGAAGAAGGGAAGACGGTGTTCATCTCCTCGCACGAGTTGAGCGACGTCGAGCGCATTTGCGACCGCGTGGCCATTATCAACAAGGGTCAGTTGGTGGCGCAAGGCCGCCTCACCGACCTCCTGGCCGGGGGCCGGGTGGAAGTGACCGCCGAAGGCGTGAGCGATGCCGTGAGCGATAGCCTCCGCCACGAGAACCGCATCGTGAGCTTTAAGGACGGCCGCCTGATTCTGGACGCGCCGGACTGGGACGACCTGAACGGCATGATCGACGCACTCCGAAACGGCGGCGCCCAAGTGGTGAGCGTGATCCCGCGCCGCAAGCGCCTGGAAGACCTCTTTATCGAAGCCGTGGCCGAAGACGACACCGCCAAGGGTCGCCAGCGCGGCCGCATGACCGACGGAAACTCGGATGGCACCAAGTCGGCCGAAGTTGAAGAAGTGAAGACCGGAGAAGGTGACCCCTCGTGAACGCAGTTCTTTCCATTGCTCGAACCACGCTCGGTGAAGCCATTCGCCGCCGCGTTCTGCTCGTTATCCTGCTGATTGCGCTCCTCCTGCTGGTCATTGCGCCGGGGATGAACGGCCTCACCGCGCGCCAGTCGCAGACGGTGTTGCTCTCGCTCATCCTGGGGGTTCTTCAGCTCTCCAGCGCGGTCATCGCCATCGTTCTCACGGTCTACATGATCCCGAACGAGGTGGAGCGCCGCACCATCTACACCATCTTAAGTAAGCCGGTTCTCCGCTGGCAGTTCCTGCTCGGCAAGTACCTCGGTGCGGTCTCGGCCCTCGGCCTGATGATCATGCTGATGACGGGAACGATGATCGCGGTGTTTGCTGCGTTCCAAGGTCCGAACGTGGAAACCCTGGCCAGCCTCGCGCGGGTGGCCATGATGTACTTCGTCCAGATGTGTTTGCTGGCGGCCGTTGCCATCTTCTTCTCCACGTTTGTGCAGCCGGTGGTCAACTTCTTCCTAAGTGGGGGCGTTTACCTGGTGGGGACCGTGTTCGGTTCGCTATTTGCCACCATCGCCGAGAGCCAACAGCTGCCCCAGGTGGTGCGCTTGGCCGCGCAACTGGTCATGTTGATCGTGCCGAACTTCGGCCAATACAACGTGCAGAACTCGGTGATCAACTCGGGCGCCCAGATCGTGGGTGAAGGGATTTACTACACCAACCTAGCGGTGTACGGGATTGTTTACATCTCGATTCTGCTGCTCGGTGCGATGCTGATCTTCGACCGCCGAGAGGTTTAACGCATGAAGTGGACTCGTCAAGGCAAACTGGTAAAGGCCCCGATCTACGGGCTGATGCTGGTACTGCTGCTCGTGGGCAGCTTTGTCCAGATGAACCAGACGTATCCGTTCTGGCGCAAGAACTACATGCCCAAGGTGACGGACCTCGGCCAGCTGACGGGTGAGCAACTGCTGTTCGCGTTTGCCGGGTTCCGCGAAATGATCGCCGGGATTCTGTGGGTGCGCGCCGACTCGTTCTTTGACAACGGCGACTACGACTCGATCCTGCCCATCATCCGCCTCGTCACCTACTTGGACCCCAAGCAGATTGACGTGTACGCCACCGGGATGTGGCACATCGCCTATAACTTCACGGACCAGGAAAACCGCGCCGATCGCCGGAACATCCCCATCGCCGTGGCGTTTGGTGAAGAAGGTGCCCGCAACAACGACTACACCTACGAGCTGTTTTACGAAACGGGCTGGCTGTGGTACCACCGCATCCAAGACAACTTCCCGATGGCCGTGACCTGGTTTGAGCAAGCCGCCGAGCGCAAGGACATCCTGCCCGCGCGCCACAACTTGCTCTCCCACGCCAAGCTCCGCGCCGGCGACTACAAGGGCGCGCTGAAGACGTGGTACGAACTCTTGGAAGCCGCCGAAAAGGAGATGGAGCGCAACAAGAGCCAGCGCAGCAACTACGCGCAGCGCGACACCGTGGAAGGCAACCTGGACAACCTCCTGATCCGCTTGACTCAGCGCGGCTACTTTGCCCGCGAGAACGGCTGGTACGACCAGGGCAACTACGACACCAAGCCGCCGTTTGACGTACGGTTCAGCGCCAGCGTGACGGTGACCGAAAGCCGCGTGATGCTGGTGGAGGGGACATGGAACGTGTTCCCGGTGGGGACGCGCGTTCGTATGATCCTGCGCGATGCCGACTATCCGAATGCGAAAGCGGCGGGTCTGGACTGGGAAGGCGGCGATGCCAACAACTTCACGGCTCCGGCGGGCCTGACTTACGTGCAGGACGAGCTCTTTGTGCGTAACCGTCGGTTCCGCAAGGCGATCGACCTCAGCCGCGACCCCACGATCTACCCGTTCGTGAAGGACAAGTACATCCTTGAGTTCTACTACACGCCGCGCGTGGCACCGGAACACATCAAGGACAAGTTTGGCTACAACGGCGAAGGGATGACCGACTCGAACTTCCTCAATACGGAGATCCGAGAAGGGCAGCGCGTGATCTACTGGAAGACCGAAGTGACGCGGGACCAGATCCTGCGACGTGGCGAGTACGGCATGGAAGGCACCATCCCGGTGTTCAAGACGCCGAACTACGTGGCGCCGCGCGTCCGCAACCCAGAGGATGACCTGGTAAGCCCGGGCACCCGACGGGTGGAAGGCTAACCCCGGTTGGCCCAAACCGAGTAAAACAAAGAGCGAAGAGACGCCCGAATTCCGGCCGTCAACCCCGGGGTTGATGGCCGGGAACTGCGCGACGAACGGACGACGAACTCCGCCAGGGCCGGAAGGCAGCAACGGTAAGACGAACCATCGGGTGACGCACCCTTCCCGGCGTCTCTTCGCCATTTTCATTGCCCGTGTCCTACACCGCCCTTTACCGCAAGTATCGCAGCCAGACCTTTGATGATCTGGTGGGGCAAGAGCACATCATCCGCACTCTGCGGCAGGCCGTGGACCAGGGCAAAATCAGTCACGCCTATCTCTTTACCGGCCCCCGAGGGACGGGCAAAACCAGCACCGCCCGCCTGCTGGCCAAGGCGCTGAACTGCACCGACGGGCCGATGAGCAACCCGCCCGAAGACGACCCGATTTGCATCGAGATTGCGCAGGGGAGTTGCATGGACGTGATCGAGCTCGACGCCGCGAGCGAGAGCGGCGTGGACAATATCCGGCGCGCGGTGGTGGATGCCAGTAGCTATCAGCCCGCTTATTGCCGCTACAAAATTTTCATCATCGACGAAGTCCACGACCTCTCGGCCAGCGCGTTTGATGCCTTGCTGAAGACGATTGAGGAACCGCCTCCGCACGTGGTCTTCATCCTCGCCACCACGGAACTGCAGAAGGTGCCGCCGACCATCCGGTCGCGGTGCCAGCGGTATGAGTTCCACCGGGGCTCGCTTGAGAACCTCGTGGGGCGGCTGCAGTTCGTGGCCGAATCCGAGGGCATGGAGATTGAACCGGCCGCCTTGACGGCGCTGGCTCGGATGGCGGACGGTGGGTACCGCGACGCGCTGACCCTGCTGGAACAAGCGATCTTGACAGCCGAGGGGCCGATCACGCTGAACCAGGTTTACGAGCAACTCGGCTTGATTGCGGCGGACGAAGTGGACCGACTGCTGGAAGCCCTGATGGCCAAGGACATCGCCGAGATTCACGCCAAGTTGGATGAAGTTTTCCGGCGTGGGCGCGATGCCGAAGCCATTGTGGAGAGCCTGACTTACCGGCTGGCGGATCTCACGCGGACCCTCTTTGGCGTGGAAAGCAAGGGCGGCAAAGATGTGACCCAAGAGGCCGCTGCGGACGCCATGGCGCGGCGCCTGGGGATGGACCGCATCCTGTTCTACCGGGCCGCGATGGCCCAGTTTTTGGCGACGGTGGGGCACGTGACGTTGCCTCGGCACTGGATTGAATCGGAAATGGTGCGGCTGGCCATGAGCCCGGTGCCGAGTGCAACGACTCCCCGGCACGCGGCGGAACCGGAAGCGGAGCCCCGGCGGGAACGTCCGGCGGCGTTACGCCAAGAATCTAAGCCAGTTCGCACCGTCGAGCCCGAGGTAAAGGAGCCCGTGGTCAAAGCCGCCGTGGTGACCCCCCGAGAGGTACCCGCCCAAGAACCGGAGACCAAACCGCTCACCCCGAAGCCGGAAGCCGCACCCGTGCCCTCACCGGAGCCCGAAACCGAGCCGGAAGCCACCCCAACCCCGAGTGGGCGCACGCTGGAACAGGCCCAGGAGATCTGGCGGCGCGTGGTGGCGCACTGGAGCGAGAAGAACGACAAGGCCAAGGCCTGGCTGGCCGGCACCGAGCTGGTGCGAGTGGATGGCAACGAGTGGACGGTGGAGTTCCCGCTGCGCATCACGCTGCAGCGCTACCAAGAGAAGCCGAAGGCCGTGGCCGCCGTGGAAGAGACCGCGCGGGAATGGGCCAAGAGCGTGATCATGTTCCAATACGAATCCCGAGCGGACGGGGGACCGGAAGCCGACGTCGCTCCCATCGTGCCCACGAGAGCGGTAGAATCGGTGTTCGAAGGTGACCAGCTGGTCGAAGAGATTCAGCGGGAATTCGGCAGATCAGAATCATGAAACTTCCCAAGGGATTTGGTGGCCAAGGCATGGGCGACATGATGGCGAACATGCGCGGGGCTATGGAACGTGCGCAGACGCTTGAAGACGAACTGGGCAACGAGCGGATTGACATCCGCAACAGTGGCGTGGAGGCCGTGTTTGACGGTCGCGGCGAACTCGTGGACCTCAAGATCGACAAGGCTTTGGTGGACCCGGACGACGTGGAAGGCCTGTGTGCCGCCATCACCGCCACCATGCGCATGGGCTTTGAAAAGGCCGTGGAAGTGCGCGATGCCCGCGTGAAGGACATCATGGGCAACGTGCCCAACATTCCGGGCCTCGGCCTCTAAGCGGACCGGATGGGATTCGCTCGCCCCCTGGCGGAACTGATTGCGCAATTTGAGCGCTTGCCAGGGGTCGGGCCGAAGTCAGCGCAACGGCTGGCTTTTCATGTCTTGCGCATGCCGTTGGAGGATGTGCGCCGCTTCAGCCATGCCCTCACGGTGGCGCGCGAGTCGCTAGGCGTGTGCAGCATTTGCCAGAACATTGCCGAAGGCGAAACGTGCGAGATTTGCCGCGATGGTCGGCGTGATCCGCACCTCATCTGCGTGGTGAGTGAGGCCCGCGACATCATGGCGATGGAGCGGATTGCCGAGTACAAGGGCGTTTACCACGTGCTCCATGGTCTGCTCAATCCCCTGAACGGCGTGGGGCCGGAGCAGCTACGCATCCGAGAACTACTGGCGCGCATGAGCGGTGGCGTGCAGGAAGTGATCCTGGCCACCAACCCGACGGTGGAAGGCGATGCGACCGCGCTCTACTTGGCCAAGCTCATCAAGCCGTTAGATATCCGCGTGACGCGGCTGGCCCACGGGATGCCCATCGGGGGCGAGTTGGACTACGCCGATACCGCAACCCTGCTCAGTGCCCTGGAGTACCGGAGGGAACTATGAGAATTTTGATTGTCGGCGGAGGCGGGCGCGAGCACGCGCTGGCCTGGCGACTGACGCAAGAGGGCCACGAGATTGCCGGCGCGCCGGGGAACCCTGGAGTTGGCCAACTGGGGCCGCTGTTTGACAACGTAAGCGATGCCCTGCGTGGTTTTGAACCCGAACTGGTGGTGATTGGCCCGGAAGATCCGCTCATTGGCGGGATGGCGGATGAGCTCCGGCAGCGGGGGATTCCCACCTTTGGCCCCGGGGGCATGGGGGCCCGCCTGGAGGCTAGCAAGGCCTGGAGCAAGAAGATGATGGAGGAAGCCGGGGTGCCCACCGCCGCCGCCACCATCCACACCGATTACCAAGAAGCGTGCGAGGAAGTCGCCAAGCGGTTTGCGAGCGGGCGGCACGTGGCCATCAAAGCCAGCGGGGCGGCCTTGGGCAAAGGGGTGATTTTGTGCGGGGACGAACTGCACGCGCGCCACGCCCTGAGCCGGATGCTGCTGGATGAGGAGTTCGGCGATGCCGGACGCTTGGTGGTGGTCGAAGATTTTCTGGAAGGCCGCGAGTTCTCGATCCTCACGGTGGTGAGCGAACAAGGTCTCTTGAGCTTGCCCGTGGCGCAGGATTACAAGCGGGTGGGCGATGGCGACACGGGCGAAAACACGGGCGGCATGGGCACCTATTCGCCGGTGCCGTGGGTGACGACGGCAATGGTGGAAGAGACCGAAGCGCGTATTGTGCGCCCCATCGTGGACCACCTCCGGGCCAAAGGCGTGTCGTACTCGGGCGTGCTGTTCAGCGGAGTGATGGTAGTGGACGGCTCGCCTTACTGTCTGGAATACAACGTGCGATTTGGTGACCCCGAAACCCAGAGCGTGATGCGCCGGGTGGAGGGCTTGGGCGACCTGCTATGGGCCGCTGCGCAAGGGGAGGCCCTGCCTCCGGTGCGGGTCACGGAGCCCGCCGCCGTGACGGTGGTGGCAGCCAGCGCGGGCTACCCGGCCACCAGCCAAAAGGGTGTGCCCATCACGCTGGGCGAGATGCCCGAGGGCGTGGTGGTCTTCCACGCCGGCACGGCGATGCAAGACGGGCAACTGGTGACCAATGGGGGCCGCGTATTGGCGGTGAGTGCGGTGGCCGATGACCTGGAGCAAGCCCGCGCCCGCGCCTACGCCGGCATGGACCAGGTGGCCTTTGCGGGTAAGCACTTCCGCTCCGATATCGGTCATTGAGGCGGGTAGCCTCCCGGCGTGATTGAACGCTACTGCACGCCCGGCATGACAGCCATTTGGAGTCGCCAAGCCAAGACCCAACGCTGGCTGGACGTGGAGATTGCCATTTGCGAAGGGTGGCACCGCGAGGGGGTGATCCCGGCGGAGGACCTGAAGGCGATCCAAGAGCGTTCGAAGTTCGATCTCGATCGATGCGATGAGATTGAAGAAGTCACCCGCCACGACCTGATGGCGTTTGTGCGCAACGTCAGCGAAAACGTGAGCGGCGTGCCCGCTATTGGCGAGGGCAGCGAGGGCGACGGCACGCCCAACCCGGCGCGGTGGATTCACTTTGGGGTGACCAGCTACGACGTGATCGACACCGCCCTCGGCATGATGATGCGGGATAGCCTGGACGTCCTACGCAGTTCAGTTGAGACGTTGTGCGGCACGATCAGCGCGCTGCACAAAGAGCATGGCCACCACCCGTGCATTGGGCGCACGCACGGCATCCACGCCGAGCCCATCACCTTTGGCCACAAGTGCGAAGGCTGGCGCAACGAACTGGAGCGGAGCCTGAAGCGCATCGCCCAGGCCCGCGAGGAGATTGCGGTGGGCAAGGTGAGCGGGGCGGTGGGCATCCGCGCGCACGTCACGCCGGAACTCGAGGCTTCGATCTGCGAGAGCCTGGGTTTGAGTGCTGACCCGAGTTCGACCCAGATCATCGCCCGCGACCGCCACGCTCACGTGCTAAACGTGCTGGCCACCCTGGCGGGATCACTGGAGCGCATCGCCACTGAACTGCGCAACCTGCAACGCACCGAAATCCTGGAAGTGCAAGAAGCCTTTGCCAAGGGGCAAACCGGCAGCAGTGCCATGCCCCACAAGCGCAACCCCTGGAACAGCGAAACTGTGTGCGGCCTGGCCCGCCTGGTGCGCGCCAACGCCCACGCGATGCAAGAGAGCGTGATGACGTGGCACGAGCGCGACCTGACCAACAGCAGCCTGGAGCGCATTGTGTTCCCGGATACGTTCCAACTCACGGACTTCATGGTCCACCGCCTCAACCGCATCCTGGCCGGGCTGGTGGTGATGCCGGAGAACATGCTGCGCAACCTGCGCCAGATGGGCGATCTCGTCTTTAGCGAGCACGTGATGGTGGTGCTGATTCAATCGGGCATGAGCCGCGAGGGTGCCTATAAGGTGGCGCAGCGCAACGCGGCCCGGGCGTGGGATGGCCACGACTTCCGCACCAGCGTAGCGGAGGACCCCGATGTTAAGGCCCGTTTAAGCTCGGAACAGATTGAAGAAATTTTCGATTTGGAGCATCATTTGCGACACGCTCCAGCCCCCCCGGTCGTCGGAAATTAAGAAGACCGATCGCGACGCACTTTTTGCCCGCTTGGCCTTTGTTAAGGAGAGATGAAGCGCGCAGGGATGGCGATCGTTTTGGGCCTAGGAGTGGGGGTGGCGCAGGCCATGCCGCTCTCGGCGTTAGTATGGGCATGGGAGGTCGGGCCGAAGTTCAAGGCCGCTCCCGCCGAGCCCCCGGCCACGACGAGAACCGCTCCCAAGGTTTACGGCGAGGGTGAGCGAGACCCGAAGCTGGTGGACTGGGAGATTCCGAAGCGGTTCCAGGGCAAAACCATCTCGAAGCGAGCCCCCTTCACGGACAAGGTCATTGCCTTGACCTTTGACGATGGCCCGGACCCTCATCGAACGCCGATAGTGTTGGATGCCCTGAAGAAGCACAACATGAAGGCCACTTTCTTTGTGCTGGGCTGGCGGGCCACGCGTTACCCGGCACTGGTCAAGCGCATTTTTGATGAGGGTCACACGGTGGCCAATCACACGTACAACCATCCGGCCAAACCCTCGGAAGCGGCGGGGCTGAACGAGATCCTGAAGACCCAAGAGGCGATCAAGAGAGCCTGCGGTAAGTACCCCACAATATTCCGCCCGCCCTACGGGATTCACGAGAGTTGGACGGCTAAGCTGGCCCGCCACCGCCTGATGCCCAGCGTGATCTGGACGATGTCGAGCGGGGACACGGCGGTGAAGGATTCGTACAAGGTCTACAGAAACGTGGTGTTCACCCCGCGCCCCGGCGACGTGGTGCTTTTGCACGATATTCAACCGGATACCGCTCAGGCCATCGGGCGCATCACGGACGAGTTGGCGGCGGGCGGATGGCAGTCCATCACGCTGGATGATTACTTCCGGCGGTGGGACGAGATCGCCACGCAGCAAGAGTCGCAACCTGCGCGCTAAGCCAATCGTCAATACATAAGTATGCGGTGCTTGCTCGCGGTCTTGGCTTTGGGGGTTGTGGCTCCCGGTTATGCGCTCGATTTTTACAGCCGAGGCGCGCGCCTTCCGGCCTTAGTTCAAAAGCTGGAGGCGGAGACGGGCAAGCAGCTGCGCGTGAGCCCCGAGCTCGAGAATGACGTTCTCTATGTGAACGTGAAGGGCGTAGAGGCCGAGGCGCTGATGGAGCTGATTGCCAAATCGGCGGACGCCAAGTGGCGACTCTCCGGCGAGACAATGACGCTTGAGCCGGACTCGGCCCGCCGCAAACGACTGGCCAACGAACAACTGGAAGCCGACCGCCGCGAGCATATTGAAGCTGTTGAGGAAAGTCTGAAGCAGGACATCGAAGACGAAACGACGATGGAGCTGCTCAAGCTCCTGCGCGCGCTCCCCAAGTCGGCCTTTGGGCAGAACTATCCGAACCGCCTGGTGTTCAGTAGCAACCCCACCCGGGCGCAATACGCCCTGCGCGGACAGGCCGCCGGCCTGGTGGACGCCATGGTGAAGCAGCAGAACATGATGGCCGAAGCCAGCCAAGAGGGCCAAGGCGAAATGGACATGATGATGGGCTTCTTGGGCTCGGCCATGGATGCCCTAGGGATCAAGAAGGAAGATTTGATGCCGCAGCCGGTGCGCACGCGCCCGGCCAAACTGCTGATTGTCATGAGCCCAAGCGTCGGCAGTTGGGCGTTCTTCCGCAATTCGATTGAAGCACGGCTGTTTGATGAGAACGGGGCGCAAATTGCGACAGCCAGCTTGGATATGCGCCGGGGCGACGAAGGCATTCCGGTGCCGATGGAAGAGATTGAGGAGGGGGCCGCCGGAGGTGATACTTCGACCCCGCCGCCGCCCGAAGACAAGAGCCCGGTGATTGAATACCGCGAGGAAAGCAAAAAGATTCTCACCCTGCAAGTGGACTTCTCGGCGGCTTCGTTCTCCACGAATCGGGTGATCCCCGAAGAGCTGAAGCAGTGGGCTTACAACCCCTACACCTACGAGCCGCTGAGCTTTATGGTGTCGGACGCCTGGGATGCCTGGGCCAAGCACCACAACAAGAATGTGGTGGCCTACCTGGACGACAACCAAGCCTGGATGCCGACCTTCTTTGAAGCGGCTCCGCGCACGATGAACCAGTTCCAGGCCACTCTTGACGAGAACTACACGCTGACGGAAGAAGGCGTAGTGACCCTTGTCGCGCCCAAGAACCCCACCGAAACCCGGCTCAACCGGATGAACCGGGCGGCCATCCAGGGGTTCATCAATAGCTCGAATGCCAATGGCGGCGTGCCGGATTTGAATTCCTGGGCGGCTTATATCGATTCCAACCCCATTGGGGCCGAGCCGCAGGGCATGCCGATGTTCTATGAGCAGTGGGCGGGCACGGATGGCCTGATTGCCAGCCAGATGCCGGGGCACGAGTTCAGCATGCGGCTGTGGAATCGCCTCTCGGCGAACCACCGGGCCAGCATCCTGCAGGGGCAGGATCTCCCGATCCGCAACCTCGGGCAATCCGCCACGGAGTTGCTGACGCACTACGTTTATAACGAACCGGACTCCTTGCAGCCCGTGCGCCCGCCGGTAACGGGACCGAACCGATTCCTGGCCATGATGACATTCGGGATGAGCGGTGCCATGGGGATGAAGCGCAACGCGTCCCTGGAACCCACCGAGATGTTTGCCACCGGCCTGCCGAACAACGGATTCATCCGGCCGTTCGTCACGTCCGACCTGCTGGTCGCACCGGTGACGCCGCAGGGCGAATCCATGCAGATGATCCGCGCGCTGGGCAGCGATGAACTGGCGTTGTTCGACATGATTACGCAGACGCCGGGCTTTGCCTCCGGGGGGAGCGGCATGCCGCAGCTGAATCAGTTCCGCCTGGGCACGCGGCAGTTGGTGGATTTCCATGTGATGCTGTCGCCGGAGTGCCAGCTTCCGGGCTCGCTGACGCTGATGAAGGTGGACCCGAAGGGTGAGATCTACACCCGCGCGAACTTCCCGCAGGCGTTGAAGGATCAGATCTCGAAGGCCGATGCGCAGTTGAAGGATTCAGGGTTGGCGCGGTTCTTCCAGATGATGGGAGCCGAGGGCGCCTTCGGCGGGGACGGCCAAGCGCGTCCGTAGCCTATGTGTGCCCGATTCACCCAGTTTGGGATTCGCCAAATCCAGGAGAACTTCGGGCTCACCGCACCGTTGCCGGACCTCACCCCGCTCTATAACATCGCCCCCAACGCGGCGGTGCCGGTGGTGGTGCGCACCGCCGAGCAGGGCCGCCACCTGCGCCTGATGCGCTGGGGGCTGGTGCCGCCGTGGCAAGATGACCACACCACGGGCGTGCGGATGATCAATGCCCGCAGCGAGACGGTGGCGGAGAAGCCCTCGTTCCGCACCGCCTACAAACGCCGCCGGTGCCTCGTCCCGACCGACGGCTTCTTCGAGTGGACGGGGGAGAAAGGCGACAAGCAGCCCTGGTTCATCCGCAGTCGAAAGTACGCGGCCTTTGCCGGCATCTGGGAGGTCTGGGAGCGCGCCGAGGGTTACCTCGAGACGTTTTCCATCCTCACCACCGCCGCCAATGGGGTGGTGGGGCAACTGCACGACCGGATGCCGGTGTGGATTTTCGAACGCGATTTTGGGGCGTGGCTCGGCCCCGGCGAGGCCAACCCCGCTCTGCTGGCCCCCGCCCCGGATGAGCTCACCGAGTGCTGGCCCGTAACCCGGGCGATGGGGAACCCGCGCTTTCAGGACCCCAGCGCCGTGGTACCGATCGAGGTTCCGGGCACGCTCTTTTAACCCAAGCTGAACGACTGCTGGTGGTGTGGGATCACATAATCCCAGCCCAGTTCACGCTGGATGCGTTCTGCCAGAACCGCTTGGGCGCTGGGCTCCCCGTGGACAATAAACGTCTTTCGAGGCGCCTCTTGGAAGCCCCCCAGCCAACGCATGATCTCGTTTTGGTCGGCGTGGGCGGAGAGGGAATTGAGCTTGGCCACCCGGCACCGCACGGGGATCTCATCGCCGAAGATGGAGATGGTGTCGGCCCCCTCTAGGATGCGGCGCCCGCGCGTTTCGGCGGCCTGGTAGCCGGTGAAGAGCACCACGTTCTCCTTGTGCGGCAGGCGCTGGCGCAGGTGGTGCACCACGCGGCCCCCATTGGCCATGCCGCTGCCGCTGATGATCATGAGCGGGCCGTCGTTGGTGTTCAGGGCTTTGCTGGCGTTGCGGTCGCGGATGAAGCGCACCATATCGGCCCGGAATGGGGAATTGTTCTCCTGGATATCCAGCTTCAGGTCGGGGTCCATGTCGTCGCTGGGCGCGTTGTAGAGCAGGGTGGTGGCGCTGGCCATCGGGCTGTCCACAAAGATGGGAACGTGCGGAATCTCGCCGCGCTGCTCGAGTTCATGGATGTGCCATAGCAACTCCTGCGTGCGGCCAATGGCGAAGCTGGGCACCACCGCGCAAGATTGGCGTTCGTGGATGTACTGGATGACCTCGCGGAGCACGTCTTGGGGGTTCTCGTCGGCGTGGAAGCGGTCGCCGTAGGTGCTCTCAATCACCAGGTATTCGGCGTGGGTGCAGGTGTAGGGGTCCTTGAGGATGGGGGTGTCGTAGCGGCCGAGGTCGCCGCCCATCAGGATGCGTTCGCCATTCTCGAAATAGAGCTCAACAAATCCCGAACCCAAAATGTGACCAGCGGGCAAGAACCGGAACTGCGCACCCCCGGGGAGATCATGGAGCTGGAAAAAGTGGACCGGCACCAACTGCTTGAGCGCAGCGTAGGCGTCCGCTTCGGTGTAGAGCGGGGCGGCCGGGTTGTGGCGGCTGGTTTGGTGGCGGTTGTGGTAGCTGGCTTCTTCTTCCTGCAGGCGACCGCCATCGGGCAGGCTGATTTTGCACAGGCCAATGGTGCCGGGGGTGGCGTAGACCGGTCCTCGGTAGCCCTTTGCGATGAGGCGCGGCAGCAGGCCGATGTGGTCGGTATGGGCGTGGGTCAGCACCACGGCGTCAATTTCGTGGGGCTCGAAGGCGAAAGGCTCCCAGTTGCGCTCGCGGATAGCGCGCGGACCCTGGAAGAGACCGCAATCCACCATGATGCGCTTGCCGTTGACCGTAATCACGTGTTGCGAGCCGGTGACCGTTTCGGCGGCACCATTGAATTGAATGGAAGGAGCCATGCGCTTTCAGTATCCACCACCGGTATCCTTGCGCGCATGGTAATGGCGGATGCCGCCCTCATTGGCGGGACGGGAATTGGCGAGATTCTGCGGGCGCATCCCGGGCGCGCGGTGATGGTGCCGACCCCGTTCGGCCCCATGCGAGGCTGGCTGCAAGATCGCCAAGGGCAACGGGTGGTGGTGGTGGCACGGCACGCGGCTGGGCATAAGACGCCCCCGCATGGCATTGGCTACCGCGCGATGGCCGAGGGCCTACGCCTGATGGGTGTGCGCCGCTGCCTGGCCACCGCGGCGGTGGGTTCGCTGCGGGTGGACTGGGCACCGGGCACCCTGGCGGTGGTGACGGACTTCATTGACGCCACCGGACGGCAAGTGACGGGGTTCAACCGCACCGTGAACCACGTGGATATGTCGCAGTGCTTTGCCGGCAGTGCGGCCATTGGGGCGGCGCTGAAGGAGTTGGGTTTGCCGCACGCGGATCGTTCGGTTTACGTGGGGATGGACGGGCCGCGCTACGAGACCGCCGCCGAGATAAGAATGCTGCAGATGCTGGGTGGCGACGTGGTGGGGATGACCGCCACCAGCGAAGCCATTGCCATGGCCGAGGCGGGCGTGGAATACGGATTGATCTCGGTAGTCACGAACCTCGGCTGCGGCTTGGACCCTGAGGGCATTGACCACGGCGCGGTGACGGACGTGATGAAGGAGCGCGGTGCGGACGTGGTGCGCGCCCTGGAACTGGCGGTGAGCCCCGCCATGCTCGCGAACGCATGACCCGCGACCGGCGCCTGCTGACCTTGGCCATGGCCCTTGCTCCGGGGGTGGGTGGCAAGACAATCACCCGGTTCTGGGTGCGCCACGAACTGCTGGGCCGCACCGATGAAGACGTGTGGACGCTTGCGCCCGAGGTGCTGATTGAGGAGTATCGCTGGCGGGCGGCGGCGGCCGTGCGCTGGACGGAAGAGCGAGGGACGCTGCGCGGCGAAGCCCAGGAACTGCTGGAGCGGCTGGACCGGATGAACGTGGGCGTGGTGACGGCGGCAGACCCGCACTACCCGCACCACGTGGAGCACCTGGAACCCGACCCGCCGGGGGTGCTTTTCCTGTACGGCAACCAAAAACTGCTGCACCAGCCGACCTTTACGGTGCTGGCCAGCCGGGGGGGAACAGATGAGAGCACCCGGCAGATTGAACGCCTGACGGAGGATGGGGTGATTCGCGGTGAGGTGCTGGTGGCGGGGCACAACACCCCGGCCTACCAGCGGGCGGCGGTGGTGCCGCTGCGGTGGGGCGCGCCGCGCATTATGGTGCTGGATACCGGCCTGTTCGAAGGGCTGGGCGAAGACTTGAGTGACGAGCCGTTCCGGGCGGCGCGGCTTTGGCGCTATAAGTTCGACCCGAAGACGGACCTCGCGCTCTCGGCCGTGAATCCTTTGCGGTCGTTCCACCGCAACGCCAACCGGGTGCGCGACCGTTTGGTGGCAGGGCTCTCTAACCGGCTTGACTTTGCCTTTATCGCCCCGAATGGCAACATGGAGCACATTGCGCTGGCGGCCCTGCGCACGGGGCGGCCGGTGCGGGTGAGCGAAACCGTGCCCCGCTACGAGTGGTTTGCGGGGCAGGGCGCGCGGATTGCCTTGCTGAGTTAGCTGGAGACGCGGCGCATCCACACGCGCATCGCGCCGGTGCCTCGGTTGCCCCAGGTCCAGTAGGGGACGGCCACCGCGCGGGCAGGTCGGGGCGCTTCTTGCGGGCCGGGGTAGGGCACATAGGCCGCGTCGCGCGTCCAGTGGTCGCTTTCCAGCCGGGCGGCGGCCACCAGGCTCCGGCCGTGGGGTTCGTGGCCGTTGATTTCAGGGTGGCGCGAGGGGTCCAAACGATAGAGATGAAGCGGGGCTTCGGCGTCAGCCTCTTCCCAGGCGTAAATCACCGGGCCTCGGCGCAGGGCCAGCAGGTCGGCGGCGTCGGGGATGCGGCTGTCGGCCACCATCCACTCGGCGGGCATGGCGAGGTCGAGTCGCAGCGTATCACCGGTTTGCCACTCGCGGGTGACGGTGAGGTAGCCGTCCAGAATCTCGTTCACCATCTCGCCGTTGAGCGAGGCGCGGGCGTCGCGGCACCAGTTGGGGATGCGCAGCCGCAAGGTGGCGTGGCCTGGCTGTTCGGTGGCCACGTGGACCTCGCTGGCGTGGGGGTATTCGGTTTCCACCCGGAACTGTGGGCCGCCTGCCACCGTGATCTTCATCGCATCGGGGATTTCGATGGTAACGGTTTGGCCTTCTACTCGGGCCAGGTACCGCTCGATGCTGAGAATCAGGCGGGCGATGTTGGGCGGGCAACACGCGCAATCGAACCACGGCTTGCGCACCTTTTCGCCTCGCGATTCCAGCGGGTTGTCGTAGAAGTAGCCGGTGCCGGTGAGATCCATGCCGCTCAGAACGGCGTTGTAAAGTGCGCGTTCCATCACGTCGGCGAACTTGGATTGGCCGGTGGCGCGGCCCATACGCTGCGCCCAGAAAACGAGGCCGATGGCGGCGCAGGTTTCGGCGTAAGCATCGCGGTTGGGGAGGTCGAAATCTTCGGTGAAGCCTTCGTTGTAGCCCGCCGAGCCGATCCCGCCGGTGATGTACATGCGGTGCCGGGTCAATGAATCCCACAGCCGGTGAAGGGTGGGCATGGTTTCCTCGGGCGCGGCGTCCACCGCCCCGCAGTAAAGGTAGACCGCGCGCACCGCGTGGCCTACGGGGGTTTCGGCGTCAATAAGCGGGCGATCATCCTGGGCGTAGTGGCCCTCGTAAGTGCCCCGCGGGGCGAAGAGGGCGTGGTACGCCGGTTGCACATCGGCCTGGGAGAGTTCCGCCTGAAAGGGGCTGGGGCGCTGGCCGCGCCGCAACACTTGCCACTTTGCTAGCTCGCGGTACTTGGCGTCGCCGGTCCATTGGCTCAGGCGGGCCAGGGCGAGCTCAGGCTCCGGATGCCCGGGGAGCTTGTCCATGCGGCCGGGGCCGAAGATTTCGGTCAGGTGGTCGGCGGCCTTTTTCGCCACCGCGTACAGCTGGCCTTCGCCGAGGGATTCGGCCTCCGCGACGCCCGCTTCGATCAGGTGGCCGAGGCAGTACTGCTCGTGGTAGGCGGCCGTCAGCGAATAGCGGGGCGCGTGCCGCCCGAGCTGGTGGAAAGTGTGCACGTAGCCATCGGCCTGCTGCGCCTGGCCGAGCGTGCGGACGAACTCTTCGTACGGCTTGCGCACAGGGTGGCTGGGGTCCAGCGCAAGGGCGTAGACGGTGGCTTCGCTGAGCTTATACAGGTCGCTGTCGTCGTAGTTGCGACCCTCGTGACCAGTGGTTTCGCCCCGGGCGGCGCGGCGGAAGTTCTCCAGTCGTGGGGTTTCTTCGCATTGCTGCCACTGGTGGGCCAGGCCACGGTCCAGAAGGGCGCGTTGGCGCTCCTTCCAGAAACCCTCTCCCAAAACGACGGGACGCATAGGCTCAGGAGGGTACCGCCGTGGCGCGCAGGAAGTCATGAATTGTTCCTACATATTCTGCGTGCGACCAGGTGAGCGGCGAGACACTAAGCGGGGCACCGGTCTCGGGGTGATACTGCTCGGCCAGGAGGTGGGTGGAGGTGGTGCGGTGGACACACCAATCCAGCCTTTGCTGGGCTTGGTCGAGGTGACCAAGGCGGATTTCGGTCTGCGCCGCCCAGAGCGTGCTGATGACCCAGGGGTTGCCCGTGTACCACTCCGAAGCCCGGTGGTAGTAGTCGTTTTCGTACCTCGCTAGGCCACCGATGGCCGTGGGGATGGAGAGGCGCTCCACCACCATCTGGTAAGTGGCGTGGGCGGCGGTTTGGGTGAGATCGGTCTCCAAATGCAAGAGGGCGGCGAGCACGCTGGCATCCACGGTGGTGTCGCCGGGGCGGCGAAGATAAACGCCCCGCTCGGCATCGAGGAAGGTGGCATCGAACCCGACCCGCATGGTGTGGGCGGCTTCCGTGAGGGCGGGGGCGAAGTCATCGCCGAGGTGCGCGGCGAGGTGGGCGGCGTCCTCGAGCGCCCGGATGACGGAGGCGGTGGTGAAGGCATGGACGTCGTAGCGCTCTTCCCACAGATCCCAACTGGGCAGTGGCATGCCGAGGTCATCCCGGTGGGCCAGCATGGCCTGGGCCGCCCCGCGCCCGAAGTGTTGCCACACGTCTTCGAGCATGAGCTGGTCCCGCGTGAGATCGAAGTGGGAGCGCAGCAGAGACAAAGTGAGCGCGGTTTCGTCCTCTTGGAACGGCACCACCGGCTGGCCCTGGTGCACCCACGGGTGCCAACTTGCCCCCACGCACCCATCCGGCCGATATTTTTGCAGGAAGAACGGGCGGTGCGGGCGCACCAGGTGCCGGGCAAAGAGGAGGAAGGCACGGGCGGTTTCGGGGCGGCCACTTTGGTCCATCACCTCGGCGATGCGCGCACCATCGCGGGGCCAGCAGTAAGAGTAGTGCGCGCGGTTGCTGGCCATGATGTCGCTGTCGTTGGCAGCCAGGATAGCGCCCCCGTGGTCGCAATTGGCCTGCATGATCAGGAGTGAACGCTGGTAGAGATTGTGCCAGGATTCGGGTAGGGAGGCGAATCCTTTGGGTTCCGAAGTAGCTAAGCACTGGTGGCCAGAGGAACGGGCTCGTTCGATGACCACCTCCATCTCGCTCGCCGGCGGGGCGGGCAGCAAATCGTCAATGTGGTGCGCCGCGTGCATCCAGATCCACAGCGTGGCGGGGCCGTGGGCGAGGTCCAGATCGTAGCGCGCGGTGAAGTCCACTGAACCCTGCGCGATGGGGTTCATGCCCAGTTCGCCGTCGTCCGCGTCGCGCCAGGTGCCTTCCAGCCCTTGGAACTTGGCAATGCCCATTGAATACTGCGAGATACCTCCGGATTCAGTTCGGCCCCCGAACAAAAAGGCGTGCTCGCCCCGGTAGTTGACGATGGCGTCGTGGGCCGCCCAGTAGAACGCGGTGTTGCCCACGTCACTCTGTCCGATCTCCAGGTAGGCGTGCAAAAACACCCGAATGGTGCGGCCCCGTCCGGCCAGATCCTCCGCCACGATGCGCCGCACGTGCACGGGCTGGTCGGGGTCCACGGCTTCGGTGATTGTCAGCCGAATCTGCCAGCCGTGGTGGGTGAGCGTCGTCACCCCTACTAAGCAGCCAGGCTCGTACGCCATGGCCACCGTCCACTCGGGGGCGTCGGTCCAAGCCAATTGCCCCTCGCACCACACCCCGAAGCGCGCGCGCTCCCCGTTAACATGGTTGGGGTAGCCCACGTGCGGCCAGGTGAGGTCCCGCAGTTGGTAGTGCGCGTCGTAGGCCAGGTACAAGCGGCCGTTGCTGAGGACAAGGGGGCGCGGCATGGAGTTACGAAACCGGGGTGTTGTCCAAACTCTTCCAGATGTAACGGGCGGCTAGCGAGCGATGCGGTTGCCACCGTTCACCGAGTTCCGCCATGTCCCCCGCCGTCAAATCCGAGCGCACCAGGCGCTTGAGACCGTTTTGGATGCCGAGGTCGCCCAGCGGCCACACATCGGGGTGGTGCAGGCCGAAGATGAGGAACATATCCACCGTCCATGGGCCGACCCCAGGGATGGGGAGCAAGCGCGCGCGCACCTCGTCATCGGGCATCGAAAACCAGTCATCCGCCCGCCAGTTGTGGTCCAACCACGCCTGCGCCACGGCATGGACGTAGCGCGCTTTCTGGCGGCTGAGGCCGAGGGTTCGTAGCTCGTCCGGCGAGACCTCGAGCAAGCGTTCCGGGTCCACGGGCTCGCCGCCGATCCGCTCGGCCACCCGCCCCCATATGGTCGCGGCGGCCTTGACGCTCAGCTGCTGCGAAACTAGCGACGACACCAGGCAGGTGAGCGGCTCCTCGGGCTGGCCCATCTCCAGCGGACCGAAGCGCGCCACCACCGGCCCGAGATACTCGCAGGACGAGAACCGGGCGAATGCGGCCTCATCCATGGTTTTCGAGGTAGCGAGCCAGCAGGCGCACACCGAATCCGGTCGGGCCATTCACAAACATGCCCTTGTCGCTGTCGTTGCCGGCCGTTCCGGCGATGTCAATGTGCGCCCAGGGCGTGCCTTCGTTGACAAAGAACGAAAGGAACGTGGCCCCCTGCACCGGATGCGCCTTGCGGTTGGGCACCGAGTTCACCAGGTCCGCTACGTTGCTCTTCATCATGTCGCGGTAGCCCTGGTCCAGCGGCAGCCGCCACACACGCTCGCCGGTGGCTTGGCCGGCGTCAGTCAGGTCTTGGCACAGCTGATCGTCGGTGCTGAAGATGCCCGCGAACGTACTGCCGAGCGCCACCACCACGCCGCCGGTGAGGGTGGCGAGGTCCACGATGCACTTGGCCTTTTCGCGGTCGCAGGCCCAAATCAGGCCGTCGGCCAGCACCAGGCGGCCTTCGGCGTCGGTGTTGGTCACTTCCACCGTCACGCCGTTGCTGTAGGTCAGCACGTCGTCAGGGCGGTAGGCGTCATCGCTCACGCTGTTTTCGGCGGCGGTCAGCAGGCCGACCACACGCACGTTGGGCTTCACTACATCGGCGATGGCGCGCATGGCGCCCAGCACGGCGCAGCCGCCGGCCTTGTCGACCTTCATGCCGGCCATGGCCCCGCTGATCTTAAGGCTGAGGCCGCCGGTGTCGTAGGTGATGGTCTTTCCGACCAGCACCACGGGCGCGGTGTCCTCCATGCCCTCGGGGCAGTATTCGATGCGGATGAGGCACCCTGCATTGGCAGAGGCGCGGCCCACGGTAGCGATGCCCACATAGCCCGCCGCCAGTAGATACTCGTCGCTCAGCACATCCACCTTCAGGTTGCGTTCGGCGGCCATTTCGCGGGCGGCTTCAGCCATGTAGGCGGGGTTGGCGATGTTGGGCGGGGTTTGGGCCAGGGTGCGGGCAAAGTTAGCGGCTTCGGCCAGGGCAATGCCGTCGGCCAGGCCGTGGTCCAGGGTTTCGTTGGACGAAAAGACGGTGAGATCAGGGCGGGTATCGGGCTTAGCGGCCGCGCCGGGGTACAGCATGGGGTTCCAGGCCAGCAAGCCAAGAGCTTCGCCCAGGGCGCGCCCCCACATCGGGTCTTCCCAGCGGTCCATCTCGAACTGCGCGGTGCGGGCCTGTACCTGCGCTAGGCGGCGACCAGCCACGGCACCCGCCTCGCGGGCCTTGCTCTCATTGAACGCGGCAAACTCGCCCAGACCTACCAGCAAGATGCGCGGCATGTTGGCGGGGAAGGCTTCGGTCCACTGGCCTTCCTTGCCGGAGAACTCCTTGCGCTTAGAGGCCATCAGGACTTCGGAAGCGGCGGTGGCGGGCAGGCTGCGGTCGCTGAACACACCCATGACCAAGACGTCCGCCGTGGGGGAGTGACCGGCACGCAAAGTTCGGAACATTCACCCAGTTTCGCACACTTCGCGCACTTCGGGCGCGGCGGCGCGTTAGGATAAGGAGAGCCCCGATGATTTACGATTCCAACTACTACGAGCGCCTTCGGTTGCGGAACGGGGAAGAGGTGGATTTGCGGCTAGTGCGCGCCACCGATAAGGAAGCGTTCCGGCGCGGATTGGCGTCCATGAGCCCGGGCACGGCGTACCGGCGCTTTCTCACTCTCAAGCAGGAGTTCACCGAGAGTGAACTGCGCTACCTTACCGAAGTGGACCATTTTCATCACTTTGCTCTGGTGGCGGGGGACGAGCAGAACCAGGGCGGGTGCGGCTACGCAGCGGCGAGGTTTGTGCGGTTTCTCTCGGCGCCGGATACCGCCGATTTCGCGATCGTGGTGGTGGACCCGTTCCAGCGCAAAGGGCTGGGCAGGGCGATGATGGTGCGGATGGCCGAAGCGGCCCGGGAGCGGGGCGTGGAGTTCCTTACCGGCGAGATGTTCAAATCGAACACGGCGATGTTCCACTTGATCGACACCTTGGTGCCGCAGGCGGAATGGGAACTGGATGGCGACGCGCTAACCGTGCGCGTGGCCACCTCGCAGTTCCCACCCGTGGAGCGGGATTAGCGCCGCCTTAGCCCGCGACGCGGCGGCGCTTGGGAGCCGCAGTCTTGGGCGCTGTTGCCTTGGCGGTTGCTGCCTTAACGGTCTCGGCCTTGGGTGCGGGCTTAGCCGCCTTCTTGGCGGGAGCCGCCGGGCTCACGCTTGGAGCCTTGGCGGCGGGGGCCGCCTCTTCTTCTAGAATGCTGGCCAGCATCCAAGCGGCCTTCTCGTGGATTTGGCTACGAGCCGTCAGGAGGTCGGCGGTGCCCACATCGTCAACACCTTCGGCGGCCTTGACACCCTTGCGAGCGGTTTGCGCGACAAGGGTATGGCTGGCGCGGAGGTCGGCCACCATGTCGCTAGCCTTGGTGGCCTGGCCATCTTTGATTTGGCTGATGGCCGCGAATTCCGCCATGGTTCCGGGGGCGTGCTGACCCAGGGCGCGGAGCCGCTCGGCCAATTCATCCACCGCTAGGAAAAGCTCGTTGTATTGCAATTCGAAAAGATTGTGGAGAGCCACAAACTGCGGACCCTTCACATTCCAGTGATAGTTATGGGTTTTGATGAGCAGAACGTAACTTTCGGCCAGGGTTTTGCGCAGGGCTTCGTAAACAGCGGCACTCATGGTGTTCTGTTCTTTCTACTCCATTCGCTGCGGAAATCCCGGGAAACACGGAATCAACTGAAGGGGACTGGTTAAAATGCGTCGGAATCCGAAAGGATGACCGGAACGCGAGGCGATGGTCGCGCGTTGAATATGTCAGACTAAAGTCCCGCGCGAATGGCCACCGAAATGCGCCTCCTCCGGCTTGTGAACCAAGCCGCAAATAAGCTTGCCAGCGTTGACGACGTGGAGAGTGTTCTCCGCGACGTCCTGGCTATCTGCGTCGAGGCGGCGGGGGCGATGGGGGGCACGATTTATCTGCACGAGCCTTCGACAAGGCGGCTCAAGTTCAAGCACGTTCTGCCCTCGGATATTGGATCAAAGCTCGAGCGCTTAGATATTCCGGACAACTTTGGGGTGGCCGGGGAAGTGTTCCAAGCGCGCACGGCGCGAATCAACGAGTTCCCCAATGCCAGCGTGCAGACCCGCACCGACTTTGAGCGCAAGGCCGGGGTGACGGTGCGATCGATGTTGACGATGCCGCTGATGATTACGGGCGCGGAGCCGCTGGGTGTCATTCAAATTGTCAATAAAATCGAGGGCAACTTTGACGAAGCCGACCTCCAGATGCTGGATATCATCAGTGATATTTGCGCGCTGGCGGTGAGCAACAGTCGCCTGATGGAGCGCCGCCGCCAAGTGGCGGCCCTGGAAGGGATGGGGCGCGCCGCGCACGACCTGGCCAACAAAGCCGGGGTGCTGGTGACGTTCTTGCCGGAATTCCGCCGCAACCTCGCGGGGCTTGAGCAGGCCCTGAAAGAGGGAGGGATTACCGGCGATGCCTGGCTGTACCTGCAGTTGCTTGAGGGCACGTTTGAAGATGTGTTCGAGCCGTATTCGGACCGCGTGTACCGCTACGCCCGGCTGGTGAATAACCTCGCGGCCGGTCGCCCGCTGGAACCGAAGAAGAAGCGCCAAGACTTTGCCGCCATCGTGCGCGAAGCGGCGGAATTCATGGAGCCGCAGGCCCGTGAGGCCCGCGCGCTCATTCAATACGACCTCGCTCACGATGCTCCCGAGCACTTCTTTGATGATCTTTTCGTCATGCGGATTGTCGAAAACCTGGTGGGCAATGCGATCAAGGCGGTGGCCGAATCGGTGCCCAAAGATTGGAAAGCCGCGCACCCGGACAAGCTTGAAACCTACGGCGTGATCCGCGTGAATTACCGGTTCGACCAGAACTACCACGTGCTCGAAATCAGCGATAGTGGCCCGGGGATGTCGCCGCAAACCGTGCGTGAAATCCTAGAGGGTTCGGCCCGGACTTCTTGGGCGAATAGCGCGGGCAGTGGCCTCGGCACCAAGGTGGTGCTGGACCTCGCCGCCACCCATGATGCCCGCTTGCAGATTGATAGCCGCCTGGGTGAGGGCACCACGTTCCGGCTGGACTTCCCGCACGTAGCGATGGATGTGCCGGGGGCAGTGGGGGCGGCTAGCCCCCAAAAGTCAAGCTAAGGGCTCCAGGCCCTGCACGTGCACTACCAGGACGGTGGCGTTGTCGCTGCCGCCATCGGCAAGGGCCATACGCACAAGCTCGCCTGCCGCCGGGGAAGGTCCGCGCTGGCTCAGAACCTCTTGAATCTGCTCCATTGAAACGTGATTTGTTACGCCATCGCTGCACAGCATGTAAATATCATTCGGTAAAACGATGTCGGATAATACGTCGACTTCAAGGGCATCTTGAGTGCCAATAGCCCGCAGAATCACGTGCTTGTAGGGGTGACGCTCGGCTTCCTCGCGCGACATGATGCCCTGCGAAACCGTTTCCTCCACCCAGGTGTGGTCGCGGGTCAGCATCTCAATCTCGCCGCCACGTAGGCGGTAGATACGGCTATCCCCCACGTGCGCAATCACGGCTTGGTCTTGCACCAGGGCCAGGGCGCTGAGTGTGGTGCCCATGCCTTTCCACTGCGGGTTGGCACGGGCGCGGTCCAGCACAAAGCGGTTGGCGGCCAGCGTGGCTTGCAGGGCCGCGGTTTGCACGGATTCGCTGGGGTGAGCGTAGTACACGTCCAGCCAGGTCTTGCAGGCGACTTCGCTGGCGATCTGCCCGGCTTCGTGGCCGCCCATGCCATCGCACATGATGAACACGGAGCCCCGGCGCGCGGCGTCGGCGTCGGTGTCGGGCAGATAGAACTCGGCTTTATCTTCGTTGTTCTCGCGCACCCGGCCCATGTCGGTTTTCTGCGCGACCTGGACTTGCATGCGCACCCTCAGCTCAGCGGCGGGCGCAATCGTCTCGACGGCGTAATCGGCGGTGATATCTTCCATCATGCGCCTCGGTAGCGGATTCGCAAGGTGAGTTGCCCGATCTGAATCTCGTCGCCGTCTTGGATGCGGGTGCGTTGCCCCGTGGCGAGCTTGGCGCCGTTCACGCTAGTGCCATTGCTGCTGCCGGTGTCGGTGAAGTAGACGGCATCCGGGGTGAGGTCAATCGTGCCGTGCGAACCGCTCACGTACGGGTCGGCCACCACCACGTCATTGCCGTCGCGGCGACCAAACGTCTGGACACCTTCGCGCAGGGGGATCTCGCCGTTGGGGGTCACCAGCCAGGCACGCACGGTGTCTTCGCCGGGGGTCATGGGGGCGGCGGCCATGGCCATGGTGCGGCCTCCGCTCGGCATCAGGGTGCGGGCGGCCCGGCCGGGCTCTTGGATGCGCACCAGGTGCCCCCCGAACTCAATACTTTGCCCAGGCGCCACGCTCTGAACTTGGCCTACGGCCAGCGGCTGGCCATCCACCTTGGTGCCGTTGGTACTGCCAAGGTCTTCGATCGTAAAGCCATCATCGGTGGCCGTGAGGCGGGCGTGCTGGCGGCTAATGCGGTTGTCATCAATGGCGATGTCGCCCTTGCGGCCCACCAGGTTGGCCCCGGGGCGGATGGGGTGCTCGCGGCCGGATTCATCCACCAGCACGGGCAGGCGGACGCTGGGCGCCCCGAAGGCATCGCCATCCAGCGCCATCGCAAAGATGAGGCCGCACTCGTTGCACGCCATCAATCCGGGCGGATTGAAGCTCTTGCACACCGGGCACTGCACCGGCACGATGGTCTGGGTGACCTGGAGCGACGGCCCGCCGCCCATCAGCGTGCGGTTCAGGTCCACCGGCGGGCCACCGCCCATTACGGTTCGGTTCGGGTCCATGTTCATAACGGGGCCTCGGTGACGGCGGAAACGATGGTGTCACCCCGGCGCAGAGCGTCCACCACATTTTGCCCGCTGGTGACGTTGCCGAACACGCAGTAGTCATCATCCAGGCCGGGTTGCGGGGCGAGGGTGATATAGAACTGCGAGCCCGCTGTGTCGCTCCGCACGGAGTTAAGGGCCATGGCCACGGCGTACTGGTTGTGGCGCAGGGGGCTGGCTTCAAACGGGATGGTGTAGCCCGGGCCACCGGTGCCGATGCGCGGGTCAGTGAGCGGCAAAGTCTTGGTGAGCGGATCCCCGCCCTGGATGACGAAGCCGACTTCATAGCGGTGCAGGATGATGCCGTTGTAGAACTGCTGGTTCACCAAGTCCACAAAGTTGGCCACGGTGTTGGGAGCGGCGGAGGTGTCTAGGCTCATCACAATCTCGCCGCGCGCGCCGAAGTTCATTCGCACCCGGGGGTTCGCCACGATTACGCCGTTGACGGTGGCGAGCTTGCTGTTGTCGGCTTCGCTGCGGGCGGTGACCGAGTAGGCACCCACACCGGCGGGGCGGAAGAGGCCATCCTGGTCAATGGTGCCACCGGTGGCCTCCCAGCTCACGCGGCGGTTGCTGGTGTTCTGCACGTCGGCGGAGAACGTAAAGCGGCTTTGCGGGGCCATGACCGGCCCGGCTCCGGGCGTGATGCGCACCGTCACGCCGTCCGTCACGGCGACGTTAGCGGTGGCGTTGATGCCCGGAGCCCCTGCAAACTGCGCGCGCACCGTGTAGTTGCCGGGCGTGGTGGGGGCGGTGTAACGACCACCACTGGTAATTGTTCCCGCGCTGGCGCTCCACTCGATGGCCACACCTTCGCCGCCCACGGCAAAAGCCGTTAAGTCCAAGCTTTCACCGATGCGAACCGAAGCCGTGGAAGGAGAAATCCGCAGGGATTGAGGAGGGGTCGTCGAGACTGATGTGGCCCCCGCACATCCCCAAATCAGGAGCAAAAAGGCCACCCACCACCACGAGCCGAGCGCGCGCCGCATAGGCTGGTTGTACCTAATCCAAACGTCACGCTCTACCCGGTGGGGGGCGAACTCGGCGTCTCACAATTGTAACCATGACCACGGCCCCGGTTTCATCCACGCAAGCCACCGCATTTCCCGGCCCCGTTTCGGCGGCGATGCTGGACGAAATGCGCAACTACGTGATCTACGATCCTTATCCGTTTGTGCTCGATCTCGCGAAAGGGAAGGGCATGGAATTGGAGACCGTGGATGGCCAGCGTTTGTTCGACTGGGTGGGCTACTACGGTTCGCGCTTGCTGGCGCACAACCACCCGGATATGGTGGAGCCCGAGTTCCTGCAGCGGCTCGGCATGGTGGCCACGCACAAGGTGGCGAACCCCGATTTCTTGACGCCGGAATGCTTGGCGTACTACCGCATGTTGCACCGGGTGGCCCCCGAGAGCATGCGCAACGACCACCTGGAGGTCTACGCGGTGAACAGCGGGGCCGAAGCGGTGGAGAACATGATGAAGTACTTGGTGTCACGCTTTAACTGCAAGCACCGCGCCGCCGGCACCACCCCCACCGCCCGGCGCTTTGTGTACTTCGATCGCGCGTTCCACGGCCGCACGGTTTACGCCCTGGGCGTGACGCAAACGATGGACCCGGTGGCGACGCAAGACTTCCACGGGCTCATCAGCGGGGGCAACATCAAGCTGCCGTTCCCTGCGCTCGACACCGACAAGACGGAATCGGAGAACCTGCGGGCCAGCCAAAACGCGCTGGACATGCTGGATATGGTGCTGCAGCAGATGGCTAGCGAAGTGGTCGGCATCATCGTCGAGCCGATCCAGGGGGCGGGCGGCCAGCGCATGGCGCTGCCTTCGTTCTTCCGAGGGCTGAGCGAATTGGCGCACAAGCACGGCGTGGCTTTGGCCTTCGACGAAGTGCAGACCGGGCTGGGCGCGACGGGTCGCATGTTTGCGATTGACCACTTTGACCTGCCTTACTCCCCGCTGGCGGTGGCCACGGGCAAGAAGTTCGGGGCCGGCGTGATCTACATGAAGGAGCCGCTAGAAGAAGTCGGCGCGCTGGATAGCACCTGGGGCGGCACCCTGGCCGACATGGTGCGGGTGGTGCGCGAGATGGAGATCATCGAGCGAGATGGTCTGATTGAGCATGCCGCCCAGATGGGCCATGAAATCAATCGGGCTCTGCGCGCCCTGCAACTTCGCCACCAAGGCATCGTGCTCAACGTGCGGGGGATGGGGCTGTACCAAGGGTTTAGCCTGGATAGTTCGGAGCGCAAGGCGGCGGTGGTACGCACGGCACTGCGCGAGCACGGGCTGCTCCTGCTTGGGGCCGGGGAGCGTAGCATCCGCCTGCGCCCGAACCTGAATGTCACTTCCGAGGATGTAGAACGGCTGATCGCGATGCTGGACGAAATCCTGACCGCCGTGGCAAATGAGCCGCTGCGGAAGGAACCCAGCGCCTAGCGCTCAGATGCGGCGGCGGCGCTTCTTCACCTTGGGCGGAACCAGGGTGCGGAGCTCCGCCAAGTCGCCGAAGCACAGCAGCCGATCGCCGGAGAGAAGCTCAAAGTTGGCATCGGGCACCGCCATAGTCTCGCCGCTCCTTTCCACGGTCAGCACGAGAATGTCGCGCTCACCTAAGCCGCTACTGCCGATGCGCTGACCCGTGAGCGGGTTGTGGGGGCCAAGCTGGATCTCCACCACCCCGTGCCCATGGGCGACGGTCATGCGTTCGCGCAGGTCGAGCTCGGGGAAGGCGACCTGCTCGTTGATGTAATCCACGATGATGCCGGCGATGTCTTTGCCGGTGGCTTTTTCGATGCCTTCGAGGCCCGGGCTGGAGTTGACTTCGATGATTTGGGGGCCATCGGCACCTTCCAGCATGTCCACCCCCGCGATCCGCAGACCGAGGATGTGGGCGGCGCGGATGGCGGCTTCGGCGTAGGCAGGTTCCAGATCAATGGCCTCGGCCTTGCCGCCCCGGTGCAGGTTGCTTCGGAACTCTTGTCCCTGTGCCACGCGCCGCATGGCCCCCACCACCTGGTTGCCCACCACAAAGGCGCGGACGTCGCGGCCCTTGCTTTCGGCCACGAATTTCTGGATGAGGACGCTCTGTTTGGCGCCCTGCATGGCTTCCACTATCGCCTCGGCGATTTTATTGGATTCGGCGAGGATCACCCCGACGCCCTGGGTGCCCTGCATCATCTTGATGATGACGGGGGCGCCGCCCACCCGGTCAATCGCCATGAGAATGTCCGCTTGATTGCGGACAAACATGGTGGGCGCAATGCCGATATCGTGTTTGGAGAGAATCTGCAGTGCGCGCAGCTTGTCGCGGCTGTTGCCGATGGAGTTGGCGGTGTTGGCCACGAACACCCCCATCTGCTGGAACTGGCGCACTACGGCGGTACCGAACGTGGTCACGCTGGCCCCGATGCGCGGTACCACCGCGTCCACTTCGCCCAGGCGACGGCGACGGTAGAGAAGCCCGGGGTTCTCCTGCTCCATGCTGATGGCGAACTGGAGGGTATCGAGAACCTGAACCTGGTGGCCGCGCACACGGGCGGCTTCGCGCAGGCGGCGGGTGCTGTAGCAGCGGGGGGAGCGAGACAGGATGACAACGCGCATGGGGTTAGAGAGCGAGGGGGCTGTGCAGGAAGGTGTGGTTGGGGTCCACAAGGAAGCGAGAATCGAGCGCGGCCCGCCCGATGAGCATGCGGTGCGTCATGCGTCCGCGAAAACTAAGATTGATATCAATCGGGAAGGTGTGCCCGCCCAGGGTGATAAGGGTTTGCACCACATCGCGTTCGGAGGGTTGCCCGTTGCTGGACTTGACGGTGGCGGTGCGAAGGGGCGTGCAGGTCACCCACTGGCTGCGGCCCGTCTTGCGGCTAAGGACCACCTTGAAGCGGATTTGGCCATCCGGGAGATGCTGGAGCTCCTCCGCGTGGAGGCTACTGGTGCGCGCCCCGGTGTCAAGCTTGGCCACGAGGTCGTGGACGCCCCATTCCGGGAGGCTAATGCGCTCGCGCCAGCCCACGATGACGCGAGGGGATGTCATGCCCCGCATTTTACGCGCCTGGGGGACGAGTTCGGCACGGGGTGAGAAAGAAAAAATGGGCCGCCTCTTGCGAAGCGGCCCCAACGTGTATCTCTTGGTCTGTCAAGTCGTTGTTTAGATGTGCAGGCTGGTCGGGCGGGCCGGCGGGGTGCTTTGGCGTTCCCCACGGCCTTCACCGCGCCGTTGGCCCATACGTTCGCGGATGCGGTCGCGCAGCTTGCTGCGGGCCTCTTCCATTTGCTTGCGCTGGGCTTCGGTCAGCAGGTTCTGGAATTCGCTGCGGTAGCGCTCGGCCATGACCTTGAACTCGGCGCGGCGGTCTTCGTCCGAAATCGCTTCGTTCTTGCGCAGAGCTTCGAACTGGGCGCGCTTGGTTTCCATCAGCCGTTCCATTTGGGCGCGTTGGGCATCCGAGAGACCGAGCTTCTCGTCCATGCGGTCGAGTCGCTTGGTACGGGCTTCGGCGCGCATCGCTTCCAGCTTCGCCTTCTGCTCCGGCGTGAGGATGGATTGGGCGCGTTCCTTCAGGCTCTTGAAATCTTCGCGGAGGGCACTGCGGTCCTGGCTGTCCTTGGCCTTGGCGCGGAGCGCTTTGGCTTCGTTGCGCAGGGCTTCGAACTGAGCCCGTTGAGCTTCGGTCAGGTTCAGGGCTTGCATCTTCGCCCCTCGCTGCTCCTTGCCCAAGGCGGCAAAGGTCGCGGGGGTCGCGGCGGCACCAACGATTCCGGCACCGAGGGCGGTGAAGAGAATCGCGGAGGTGGCCATTCCAGCTTGTTTGCGTTTCACGGTTTTGGTCTCCCGAGGGAACACTGCGGTTTGCAGTGGTGCTCGTGAAGGCATTGACGAGGGTTCTTTGCCTTTGTTCAGTTAAATATTGCGGGCGGGGAGAAGTCCCATTCGTACATGGCTTTTGAGTTCGCGGGCGTACCTGAGATACACTCGGGAGGATGTCTGAATACCGCCTGAGCGTGGGCATGGAAGTCCATGCCGAGCTTCGCACCCAAAGCAAAATGTTTTGCCGGTGCCAGGTGGCCTTTGGCGGGGAACCGAACACCCGCGTGTGCCCAGTGTGTCTGGGCTTGCCGGGGGCGCTGCCGGTGCCGAACCGCGAAGCGATTCAGATGGTGCTGCGCACCGCGCTGGCCCTGAACTGCCAGGTGCCGGTGGATTCGGTGTTCCACCGCAAGAACTATTTCTATCCCGACCTTCCCAAGGGGTTTCAGGTCAGCCAGTACGAGGAAACCAACCCGATTGGCTACCACGGGCACCTGATGATCCACACGAGCAAAGGGCCGAAGCGGATCGGCATCAAGCGGGTGCACCTGGAAGAAGACACCGGCAAGATTCTGCACCTGCCCGGCGGCGGTAGCGGCGTGGACTACAACCGCGCGGGGGTGCCGCTGATGGAGATCGTGACGGACTTCCCGCCCGACATCGAATCGGCGGAAGAAGCCCGTGAGTACGTCGCTCAACTGCGCCAGCTTTTAGTTTATCTGGGCGTCTGCGACGGGAAGATGGAAGAGGGAAGCCTGCGGTGCGAGCCGAACATCTCGGTGCGCCGCGCGGATAGCGAAACCCTCGGTACCAAGACCGAGCTGAAGAACCTCAGCTCATTCCGCAACGTGTTTTTGGGTACGGAATACGAGCGGCGACGCCAGATTGCGGTGCTGGAAACCGGCGGCACGGTGGCGCAAGAAACGCGCGGCTGGAACGAAGCGACCGAAAGCAGCTACCTGATGCGCACGAAGGAATCGGAGCAGGAGTACCGCTACTTCCCGTGCCCCGACCTGGTGCCTCTGCACTTTGACCGAGCCGATGTCGAAGCGGCCCGCGCCGCCCTGCCGGAACTGCCGCTGGCCAAGCTGCAACGCTACCAAGACGAATTCAATCTCAGTCCGCAGGACGCGCAACTGCTGACGGCCGAACGCCCGTGGGCGGAATGGTTTGAGGCGGCGGTGGCAGCCGGGGGTGACCCGAAGGCCGTGTGCAACTGGATGAATGGCGACTTCGCCCGCCTGCTGAAGGAAACGGGCCAGGCGGCCGTGATTCCGGGGGTGGAAAGCGACACCGAGGGCCGTGAGCCCGCGCGCATGTCGCCGGAGATTTTGGTGAAGGTGGCCAAGCTGGTGGCCGACGGAACCATCACGGGCAAGAAGGCGAAGGAGGTCTTCGAGAAGGCGTACATGACGGGCGATGACCCGGCGAGCATGGTGGAAGGCCAGACGCAGATTAGCGACACCGACTTCATCCGGCAGGCGGTGGCCGATGTGATTGCGGAGCACCCGGACCCGGTGGCCACGTACCGCAGCGGGAAGGAGGGCGTGCTGGGCTTCCTGGTGGGCCAAGTGATGCGCCGCACCCAGGGCCGCGCGAATCCGCCGATGGTGCAAGAAGAAATGCGCCGACAATTGGATGAGACCTCATGAAACTCGTGCTGACTTCGGTTTTTGCCCTGGGCTTGGGGCTGGCTTCGGCCCAAGCGACGAGTGAACGGGATGCCCAGGTGGCGCAAGTCATCCAGGCGGCAACCTCGCGGCAAGAAGCGCAGAACGACGTGTGGTTTCGAGGCGGCGACTTTCCGCGCATCAAGCAGAACCTGAGGCTGATGCTGGAAGTGGACCCCACGAACTACGAAACCGCTTCCAGCCTGGGATGGATGCTGAAGAGCACCGAGCAACCCGGCGAGGAGTGGTCGGTTTATGTGCGCTACCTCAACGACAATCCGGAATATCCGGATGCGGCGATGATGCTCTCGCAGTACTTGTTTGACAAGAAGCAGTACGCCTCTATCCCGCTCTACATCGAGCCGCGCCTAAAGTTTGGGGCGCGCATGCACGCCAATTGCTACCGCAACCTGGGCCACAGCTACGTGCGCATGGGCATGTGGCGCGATGCCCTGCGGGTGTGGGAAGCGGCGGTGGCCGCGCACCCGGAAGATGCCGCGCTCAAGCTGCAGCGGGATCGGACGAAGGAGCGTCTGGGCGGTTAAGCTTGGCTTCAATCCGCGCGAGCAAACGCTGGGCGTAGTCGTTTTTCGGTTCGAGCCGCAAGAACTTGATGAGGGAATCCCGGGCGACTTCGGGGTTGCCGGTGGCCTCAAAGAGCAGCGCCCGATTTAAGTAGGCCGGGGCGTACATCGGGTCAAGCTCAATCGCCCGGTTGTAGTCCAGCAGGGCCGTGCGGAATTCGCAAATCTCCATGTGGGCCAGGCCTCGGTAGTTCCAGTATTTGGCGCGCTTGGGTTCCAGGGCGGCGGCGCGGCAGATGTCGCGATACCCGGGGTTGATCTCGCCGTTTTCGAGGAGGAGGAGGCCACGATTGAGATACGAGGGCGCGTAGTCCCGGTCCACGGTGATGGCTTGTTGGAATCGGCGCAGGGCTCCTTCGGAATCTCCCAGGCGGGAGAGAACCACGCCCCAGTGGTGGTAGGTGGACGCGTCGTTGGGGTCCAATTGGACGGCCCGGGCGAAGGCACCCTGAGCTTCCTCGTACTGGGCTAAGTGGAGGCGGCAGAGGCCGAGGTTGTGCCACACGGCGGCATCCTGGGGGGCTTCTCGGACACTCCACTCAAAGTAGCGGGCGGCTTCGGCGCAGGCTTCCATGCGGAAGTGCGCCATGCCGGCCAAGTTGTAGCAGCGGCCGCGCTGGGCCGGGCTCCATTCGCGCAGGGCGTACTCCAAGGCGCGCTCGATCGCGGTGGGAACGAATTCGTATGCCGCGATGAGATAGTTGTGCTCGGCGATGAGGAGCCACCATTCGCCGATTTCGGCGCGGGTGACGCGGGAGTCGCCGCCGGCGTTCGCGATCAGCTCTTGCAACTGCTGGATGGAGCGGCGGTGGATGTGCGGCGGGCAGGGATCGGGTACGGGTTGCGCACTCAGGATCCAAGACGTCGCGGCTCTCACAGACTGGATGGTTGGCGCTGCGGGCCACCAGGGGCACGGCAAGGCTACGGGTTTTGCGATCTGCGTGGCCGGGTCCAGAGACAGTAGACTCAGGCTCAGCTTGGGTCAAACTGGCTTGATAGGGCTCGATATCTGTGATGGTTGTAGGCAGTAAGTTTGAACTGTGTATGGCGGGGCTATGGCTGGGAATCGTTGGGCTTATGGGCTGGCAAGCCTACAAGTCCATACTTGCCGAGCGACCGAATACGGAAGTCTACGACTCGCTATCAGAGGTTATTCAGGTAATCGTTTCTGAAAACTCTACGAGTTGTCAGCCTTTTGCCCACTACGAGGTGTCAGGACCAGTTGGCTATAGAGACCCTGTCTTCACGCATATCGTGGCAGATCTGTACTATTGCTCTGATCCTAAAGAAGTGGCAAGAGTGAGGCATTTCTTGGACTCCAAAGGATTCTCGACATATGGAACTCATTACGTTGGGTCAAAGATTGATTTGCCAGAGCACTATTTCGAAGAGTTTTCAGACGTAAGAGACAATCTCATCTTCGTTTATGGAGAATCCACTCCGTGAGCCCGTTAGCGCTCAAGTTCCTGCGAGTCTGATTTGAGTTTGCCGTTGCTTGGTTCAGCACTTGCAATGTAGGCAAGGCTCATCGCGCCGATGGCGATCGGTGCCGCAATGAGATGCACGTAGCCATACATGAAGAACCCGGCCATGAGGACGGCAAAACAAGGCACAAAAAAGAACGACGACTGCCATGGGTTCTTTTGGAACACGAGGCGAGACGCTTTCATAGCTTGGTCCGTCCTAGTGCCTTCCTGCATCGCCATGGCTGCTGGTGCGCCCATATAGATGCCGCCGAAGACAAAGAGGCCGATACACAGGGCGATAACGCTTATTAGTAGAGATAACAGAAACGTAAACGCAAGAATTGAAGATGAGAACGCGGTCTTGAGTCCAAACAGGGCATCGGCAAAACTGACTCGCTCTGACCGGTGAGCTTCAACAAAGCATCGAGCGATACCCACCACGCCGGGGCCGGTCAATGTGATGGCAACTAGGTAAATGAGGAGCGAAAGGTTGTCCGTAACCGGGCTCCCTCGATCATGTGATTGGAAAACATGCTCGTAGAGAAACCGAGCTGAAATGAGCGGGATCGAAAAAAGCAGCCCGGCCAACAAGATGGGGCCGGGCCACTTTGCCATGAGCCTGAACGTATGCCAATACGTCTTCGGGCTCAGGTTTGCATTGAGCTCTACTTGTTCAAAAGGGCTTTGAGGTTGCAAGAGCTGAATGCATTGGGACGCGTCAGGCGACGCGCGGTCGCTCGGTCACATTGAGGTATGCGAGGGTCATCGCCCCGAAACCGACCGGAACCGAGACCAGCAAGCCCACGCCGCACGCCAGGATGCCGGCGAGGATGACCAGGATGCACACAAAGTAGAACCAGGTGGCTTTCCAAACGTGATCCTTGAACGCGCCGATGGAGTTCATCAGGGCATCTCCCAGCCCGGCGGATTCGTCATGCGCCATGGCGGCATAGGAACCCATGAGCAGAGCGCCCACGATTAAGATTCCCACGCAGCAGGCCAGGATGCCGAGCTGAGACGCCACCTGAATGATGAGCGACATCAGGCCGGCGGCCAAGAACTTGCTGAACCCAAAGGTGGCATCGTTGGTGGTGACGGCTTCGCCGCGCCGCGCCTTGACGAAGCACCGCGCCAAGCTGAGGTTGCCCGGTCCGGCTAAGAAAGCCCCGGCAAAACCCAATCCGAAGTTGATTGGGAGGAATGCCAACTGCTGATTCGGATCGGTTGGCTGCATCGCTCGGACGAGACCTTGCGCCGCCCCCGTCGGGATGATGACCAGCAGGGTGGCCACGATGAACGGCCCCGGATTGCTCTTCACATAGTTGAAGGCTTCTCCGATAACGCTGAAATCCAGCGGGTTGCTGGGGGCCGGGCGGGGATAGGGGTTTTGCGGTTCCATGGGGTTTGCCTAAAGAGTCCTTACTGAGAGACGGGGGGCACGACCTCAAGGGCGCGGTCGCTTTGGCCGATGCCGAACTTCATGTCCAGGTAGGCGAGGCCCATGATGATGGAAAGGAGTGGCATGGTGAAAACGAGTCCAACGATGAGGGCAATGCTTCCGATACTCGAAATCATAGAGACGAGGAGATAGAGAAGCGCCGCCATCCACATTTGCGGCTTCATGACCTCAAGCGATTCCTTGATGGCATCTCCCGCAGAGAGGTTCTCGTCGATTGCCATGGCCATGAAAGCCCCAGTTGTCAATCCGCCCCAAAGTAGACCCGGCACGTAGCAGCAATAGCTTCCGATAAGGACCCCGGCATAGTTGATGAGACCAGCGATGGAGCCCGGCACGAATCGAGGAAGCCCGGCCTTGGCCATCTCCACGGTCAACGGCTCTCGACGGCGGATGGCGAGGGCTAATCGCGCACAGCCAATATGGCCTGGACCAGCGGCCGCATAGACGAACAAGATGCCGAACAGGACGACAATCTGGAACGAAACCATCATGAACATGGGAAGTTCACCACCGCTGTTCGCTGCAGGGAACATTACCAGGAAGACGAAGCCCAGGAGCGCAACGATCATGAGCAGGATCGGAGCGCATACGATAGCCCCAGCTACGCCAATCACCTTCCAATGGGCTACAAGTGCCGTGAAGGCCTCGCCGATCACATCGAACTTGAGCTCCCGCTGCACGGGCCGCGGATAGGGGTTTGGCTGCGGGGGCAAAGCCATAGTGCTTCGATGTTAGCTTGCGTTACAGGGGGGAAAGCAATGTTTGGCTTCAACGGAGGCAGCGCCGAGGCGTCTGCCGACAGGCCGGGAGTGGCCCCCGTGCCTCGGTAGACTCGAACCTTCGCATGAGCTACCCTCGGCGCACTCATTCGGCGGGTGATCTCCGCCTGGAACATCTCGGCCAAACCGTGACCCTCAATGGTTGGGTTCACCGCATTCGCGACCTCGGGGGCGTATGGTTCGCCGATATCCGCGATCGCGGCGGCATGGTGCAAGTGAGTGCCGACCCCGAGAAGTGGCCGCAGCTGGACCTGCGCCACGAGGCCTGTGTGGCCATCACCGGCGTGGTGCGCGCCCGGGACGAGAAGAACCGCAACCCGAAGATCCCCACCGGGGATGTTGAAATTGAGCTGACGGCTTACGACGTGCTGGGGCCGGCGGGGACGCTACCGTTCCCGGTTTCGGACGAAGCCCAGATGGAGCGCGTGAACGAAGAACTGCGCGTGAAGTACCGCTACCTGGACTTGCGCCGCCCTTCGATGTACCGACGCTTGGCCATACGTGCGTCGGCCATCCGCCGGATGCGGCAGTTCCTGGATGCCCGCGGCTTCCTTGAAATCGAGACGCCGATCATCACCAAGAGCACGCCGGAAGGCGCCCGCGACTACCTGGTGCCTTATCGCCTGGAGCCGGGGCAGTTCTACGCCTTGCCGCAGTCGCCGCAGCAGTATAAGCAGTTGCTGATGGTGGCCGGGGTGGAGCGGTACTACCAAATTGCGAAGTGCTTCCGGGATGAAAGCCAGCGCGCCGACCGCCAGCCGGAATTCACCCAGCTCGACCTTGAGATGTCGTTCATCGAGCAAGAGGACATCGTGAACTTGATCGAGGCCCTGACGCGCGAGGTGATCAACGGGTTGATCGAAGAGTTCGATCTGGACAAGGAGCCCGTGGCCGAGTTTGTGCGCCTGACTTACGACGAAGCCATGGAAAAGTACGGCAGCGACAAGCCGGACCTCCGCTTCGATCTGCCCTTGCTGACCGTGAGCGACCTGGTGAAGAACAGCGAGTTTGCCGTGTTCAAGAACGCGGTGGCCGATGGTGGCGCGGTGCGCTGCTTCCGCTATCCCGGCGGGGCCAAGCTGAGCCGCAAGGAAGTGACGGCGCTGGAGGACCACGTGAAGGAGTTCGGCGCGAAGGGCCTCGCCTGGTTTGCCCTGGATGCCGCTGCCAGCGAAGCCAGTCGCGAACTACCGGGCGGACTGCACGTGCGCGGGGGGATTGGTAAGTTCCTGGGCGACGAGGAAGTGCTGGCGCTGGTCCAGGCCACGGGCGCCGAAGCGGGTGACCTGCTGACCTTTATTGCCGATGACTACCGGGCCTCTTGCGAGCCGCTGAACCGCCTGCGCCTCATGGTGGCCGAGCAACTGGGCCTGCGCGACAAGCGCAAGCTGGCGTTCGGTTGGGTGCTGGACTTCCCGCTGGTGGAATGGAACGCGGACGAGCAGCGTTGGGACCCCAGCCACCACCCGTTCACGTCGCCCAAGGCCGCCGACATGGAGTTCTTGGAAAGCGACCCTGCCCGTGTGCGCGCCGACTGCTACGACGTGGTGGTGAACGGCACGGAATGGGCGAGCGGTTCGATCCGTATCAACAAGCCGGACATTCAGTCACGCATCTTCAGCCTGATTGGGGTGGACGAGGAGACGCAGCGCAGTCGCTTTGGGCACATGCTGGACGCCTTCAGCATGGGGGCGCCGCCGCACGGCGGGATTGCCCCGGGCATTGACCGCATGGTGATGTTCCTGACCGACGACGAGAACATTCGCGAGGTCATCGCGTTCCCCAAGCTGGGCCAAGGATACGACCCGATGATGGACGCTCCGAGCCCGATCGATGCGACCCAATGGGCGGACCTGGGGTTAACCCCGCCGAAGCGCCCCGAATAACCTCCTTTCTGCCTGAAAGGAACCTAGTGAGCCCCGTCTGAAGGTCTCGATCAGAGGTACTCTGACACCTTCAACGGGGCTTGCTCCGTCTGGAAGTTGTTACCGTGCCCGAAGATCCGATTGTTCGTACCGTAGAGATTGAAGACGAGTTATCGCGTTCCTATGTGAACTACGCGATGAGCGTCATCGTGGCGCGGGCCCTCCCCGATGTGCGGGATGGTCTCAAGCCGGTGCAGCGCCGCATCTTGTATTCGATGCGGGAACTCAACCTGGCCCCCAGCAACCCGACCACGAAGTGCGCGAAGGTGACCGGCGAAACCACGGCCAACTACCACCCGCACGGCAACGAAGTCGTTTATCCCACCTTGGTGCGCATGGCGCAGCCCTTCTCCATGCGCTACCCGCTGGTGGAAGGCCAAGGAAACTTTGGCAGCATTGACGGCGACCCGCCGGCCGCCATGCGTTATACGGAATGCCGCCTGACCCCGTTGGCCATGGAGCTGATGGAGGACCTGGAGCGCGAGACCATCGAATGGACGGACAACTACCTGCAGTCCACGATGGAACCGACGGTGTTCCCGGCCAAGTTCCCGAACCTGCTTTGTAACGGTTCTCAGGGCATTGCGGTGGGGATGGCCACCAGCATGCCGCCGCACAACCTCACCGAGGTGTGCAACGCGATTTTGTTCCGCATCGCCAACCCGCAGTCCACGCTGCCGGAAGTGATGGAGCATCTGCCGGGTCCGGACTTCCCGACGCACGGCCTCATCATGGGCGTGAAGGGGATCAAGGATGCCTACGAAACCGGGCGCGGCTCGGTGGTGATGCAGGCCAAGACGATGATCGAGCCGCTGGACAACGGCAAGACGGCGATCATCATCACGGAGATCCCGTATCAGGTCAACAAGTCCAACTTGGTGGCGGCGATTGCCACCCTGGCCAAGCAGAAGAAGTTTGACGGGATCACTGCCGTCGAGGACTACTCGGACAAGCGCGGGATGCGCATCCAAGTGGACCTGCGCCGCGACGTGAACCCGAACAAGGCGCTGAACTACTTGCTGAAGCACACGCAGCTGCGCACCACGTTCGGCTGCATCATGCTGTCGCTGGTGGACGGCGCTCCGCGCGTGAGCCCGCTGCTGACGCTGATTGATGAATACATCAAGCACCGTCGCATCGTGACCGAGCGCCGAGTTCGGTACGACCTGTACCGCGCGCTGGAAGATGTTCACCTCAACGAGGGCTACCAGATTGCCCGGCGCAACCTGGACCGCATCATTCGCACAATCCGCGAATCGGTGGACCCCGCTGAAGCCCGCGTGCGACTCATCCGCGAATTTGATATGTCGGCCCTGCAGGCCAACGCCATCCTGGCGATGCCCCTGCGCCGCCTGACGCAGCTTGAACAGTCGGAACTGGAAGCCAAGTACAAGGAAGCCCTGCGCACCGCGCAAGACCTGATGGACATCCTGGCCAACGAAGCCCGCATGACGGCGGTCATCAGCGAAGACATCGCCAAGATGCGCGACAAGCACGGCGACGAGCGACGCACGCGCATCATCGAGCGTGAAGCCGGCGACTTTAGCGAAGAAGACCTGATTCCGGAAGAGGAGGCCATCATCAGCATCAGCCGCGATGGCTATATCAAGCGCATTAGCCTCGATGCCTACCGCCAGCAGAAGCGCGGCGGCAAGGGCCTGAAGACGGTGACCAAGGAAGATGACGAGCCGGCGCACCTGTTCCAAGTGAACACGCACCACTTCGTCCTGTTCTTCACCGATCGGGGCCGCGTGTTTAAGCTGCGCGCCTACGACCTGCCGGAAAGCACCCGCTACAGCCGGGGCATGCCGCTCATCAACTACATCGCGATGGATGGGGGCGAGCGCGTGACGGCGGCGGTGAGCGTGAAGAACATCAAGGCCGACGGCTACTTGACGATGATCACCCGCAAGGGTGAGATCAAGCGCACGGCCATGGAGAAGTTCTCCAACATCCGCAGCAACGGCCTCAAGGCGTTCGACATCGAAGATGGCGACGAACTGGGCTGGGTGCTGGTGACGCGCGGCGAGGACGACATCATCCTGGTGGCGCAGCTTGGCCTCTCGATCCGCTTCAACGAAACCTTGGCGCGCGACCGAGGCCGCACGGCGGGTGGGGTCCGAGCCATGCGCCTGGGCGATGACGACATCCTGGTGGGGGCCGACATTGTCCGCGAGGGCTCGACGCTTCTGGTGGTGGGCACCAACGGCTTTGGCAAGCGCACCAATCTGGACGACTACCGCACCCAAGGTCGCGGCGGCAAGGGCATCCTCACGATGAACGTCACCGACAAGACCGGGGTGATCGTGAGCGCCGAAGTGGTGGACGAAGACGACCGCTTGCTGGTGCTGACGGCCAAGGGCAAGGGCATCCGCGTGAAGGTCAAGGACATCCGCCTGGTGGGCCGCGTAGCCCAGGGCGTGAAGCTGATCAACATGCAGGATGGCGACTCGATCTCCAGCATCGCGCGCATCATCCAAGACCCGGATGAAGGTGACGTGGTGGGCGAGGGCGAAGCCTCTGAGGTTGTCGAGACCACGGACGAATCGTGAACCCGCTGAAGTCGGCCATGCTGATCGTGCTTCTGCCGATGGCATGGGCGGCGGTGAGCCTGGCCGGCACGCGCCGGTCCCTCCTTTGGGGAGCCCTTACGTGGCTCCCCTTAGTGCCGTTAGGGTGGTTCGCCTGGCGCGGGCAGTGGATGGGGTTCATGGCGGCGGTGATCCTGGCGGTCATTGTGTGGTCCCGGGTGAAGAAGGAGCCCGCACGTTCAAAATAACACCGTCATGGACGCCATTACTCCCCTGATTGAAGAGGCCCGCGCGGTCATCCACGCAGCCACCAGCACGGCGGCGCTCCGTGAGATTGAGATTCAGTACCTGGGCAAGCAAGGCAGTGTGAGCGGCCTGATGCGCGGCATTGGCCAGCTTTCAGCGGAAGAGCGACCGGCGTTCGGGGCCAAGGTGAATGAAGCCCGCGCCCTGATCGAATCGGAACTCGAAGCCCGCCGTGAAGCCTTGCGCGAAGGGGAATGGGCGGCGCAGTTTGCCGCTGAGCGTATTGATGTGACCTTGCCCGGCCACGAGCCGCGCGTGGGCATCGAACACGTGCTGCAGCAGACCACCAACGAGATCAAGCGGGTGCTGGGTGGCATGGGGTTCGTCTACCAAGAGAGCCCGGAGCGCGAAGATTTCCGCTACAACTTTGACGCCCTGAACTACCCGCCGGACCACCCGGCGATGGACGCGCAGGATACGTTCTATTTGAGCGACGATGTGTTGCTGCGCACGCAGTGCACGGCGCTGCAGGGGCGCGTTTTTGAATCCACCAAGCCGCCGCTGCGCGTGTTCACGGTGGGGCGCACCTTCCGTAACGAAGCCGTGGACCGCACGCACAATCACACCTTCCACCAGGTGGACGCCTTCATGATTGACGAAGGGGTGAGCATGGCGCACCTCAAGGGCACGCTCGGCACGTTTGCGCGGGCGATGTTCGGCCCGGAAGTGAAGGTGCGGTTCCGACCCGACTTCTTCCCGTTTGTGGAGCCCGGCGTGGACTACGCCATCAGCACGCCCAAGCTGTTCAACGGCAAGTGGGTCGAGCTAGGGGGCGCGGGCCTGATTCACCCCAACATCCTGGAGCGGTACGGGATTGACTCCTCGCGCTACAGTGGGTTTGCGTTTGGCCTGGGCGTGGAGCGCATCCCGATGATGCGGTACGGCATTGACGACCTGCGGTACTTCTTTGAGAACGACCTCCGCTTCTTGCGGCGGTACGCCTCGGCCCGCTAAGGCTCGAATTAGAACTTGAATTCGAGGGAGAACACCAGGGCGTTGAGGCCCCGGTTGCGCGCGCCGATGCCCGCGTTGCTGATGTGAATCAGGCGGGTGGCGAAGATGGCTTCTTGCCCGCCGATATCTACGAGAACCCCCATGCCGATGAACGGGCTACTGGAGAGCGGCAGGTCCACGTCGTCGGTCCACTTATCCTGCAGGTGCACGCCCCAGCCCGCCTCGATGAAGGTGGGGAGGTTTTGGGGGGCTCGATTCCAGTAGCGGGCGGAGGCCATGAGCCCGAACCCGTGGCTGGTGCGGAAGGGAGCCTGGAAGTGCGCGCCGCCGCGCGTGGGGAGGTAATAGGCGTGCCACACCCACTGGGCGGGGTGGTTTTGGAAAGCGAAGCGGGGTTCCGGGCGGGAGTAGGTGACGAAGTACTGGCCGCCCCGGCGGATGTCCGAGCTGCCCAGCCACTTTTGGGTGGTGACGGTGCCCGCACCGGCGGTGAAGAAGGTGTCGTTCTGGGGGGTGGCTTGCCCCGATGCGGACGAGGTGAGCGCCAGGGAGGCCGCCGCAATGGCCAGACAAGAGGGGAGACGACTCACGAGGGGGAAGGTACCCCGCCCGGAGTGGGAGGGCTCGGGAAGGAGGGCCGGGGCCGCCAGCCTCGCCCGGTACACTCCCGGCCGTGAAGTTGCCTGTCTCCGTCCTTAAGGACTACGTCAAGACTGACCTGAGCGCCGAGGCGCTGGGCGATCTGCTGACGATGACGGGCTTTGAGCTGGAAGAAATCCTCGAGATCAACGGCGAGCCCGTGCTGGACGTGAACATCATGGCCAACCGGGGCGATGGGGCCAGCATTCTGGGCTTGGCGCGCGAGATTTTAGCCAAGGATCCGGCGGCGGAGCCGACCGAACTGCTGAGTCGCCTGATGGCCGACACCCCGCGCCGCGACCGCGACAACCGCGACATCTGGAGCCAAACCAACATCAAGATTGAGAGCCAAGCGTGTTCGCAATACGCGTTGCGCTTGTTCCCCGAGGTCACGAATGGCCCCTCGCCGGAGTGGCTGCAACAGCGGCTGGAACTGCTGGGCCAGCGGCCGGTTTCGTTGCTGGTGGACCTGACGAACTACGTGATGTTCGAACTCGGGCAGCCGCTTCATGCCTTTGATGCGGCCTTGGTGCGGGGGCAGCGCATTGTGGTGCGCGAGGCCGAAGCGGGCGAACGCATGACCACCCTCGATGAGATCGAGCGCGAACTGGAAGCCGGCATGCTGCTGATTTGCGACGGCGAAGGCCCGGTGGCGGTGGCGGGCGTGATGGGGGGCTCGACCACCGAGGTGAGCGAAACGACGACCTCGTGCTTGCTGGAATCCGCGCACTTTGATAACCAGTGTGTGCGCCGCACCCGCAAACGTCTGGGCCTGCAAACCGAGGCGAGCTACCGATTTGAGCGCAGTGTGGACCCCGAGGGCGTGGTGCGCGCGCTAGACCGCTTTGCCGACTTGCTGGAAGAGATCACGGGGGCCAAGCCGGTAGGGGGCGCGGCGCAGGTGGTGAACTTCACCTACCAGCCCGCCGAACTGGACTTGAGTCTGCCCCGATGCCGGGCGCTGCTGGGGGTGCCGGTGACGATTTCGGAGGCGGCGGACGCCTTGATGGGCTTGGGATTCAGCGTGACGGCCCGGCCCGAAGAGGACTGCCTGTGGGTGGGTGCGCCTTCGTGGCGGTTTGACATCGCCCGGGAGGAGGACCTGATTGAGGAAGTCGGGCGGATTTACGGCTACGAGCGCATCCCCGAGTGGCCGGTGGCCGGGAGCAACGGGATTGGCGGGGCGCACGGCTACGAAGGCTGGCAGGACCGCGTGCGCGAGGCCGCCCTGCGGGCGGGGCTGGACCAGTGCCTGAGCCACACCCTGCGCAAGGCGCACGAACTGGATGCGGCCAGCGATTTGGTGCCGCTGCTGAACCCGCACTCGCCGGAGCACGCCGTGCTGCGCAACTCCTTGCTGCCGGGTCTGGCCGAAGCCGCCCTGCGCAATGGCGGGCAAGACCTGCGCCTGTTTGAGATGGGGCGCGTGTTCACCGATGCGACCGAGCGGGCGCAACTAGCCATCCTCATGACGGGCCAGGGGCGCGGACCGGACTGGCGCAAGGACGGAGCCCCGGCGGCGGACTTTTTCGACCTCAAGGGCGTGCTGGAAGCGGTGGCCCGCCACGCGGCCCGGCCGCTGGACTTGGAGCCCCTGGACGGGGCGGATGGGCGCTTCCACCCCACGCGATCGGCGCGCTGGTCGGGGGGCGTGATGGGGCAGATCCACCCGCAATGGGCGACGGCCACGGGGTTGCCCGCGCAGACGTTCTTGGCCGAAATTGATCTGGAAGCTTGGTACGGCACGGCCTTGCCCGAGGCGCCCTACACCACCATCCACCGCCACCCGGCGACCCGGCGCGACATCAGCGTGCTGGTGAGCCAGGACCTGCCTTACGCCCAGATTGAGGCGGCGGCACGGGCGGCAGCGGGCGAATGGCTGGAGACGATGTGGCTGTTCGACGTCTACGAGGGCGACCGACTGCCGGCGGGAACGCGAAGTCTGGCCATTGCCCTGCAACTGCGCAAGGGCGGCAACTTTACGGACGAGGAAGCGAACCAGGTGCGGGATCGGGTCGTGGCGGCGCTTGAAGGCCTTGGGGCCCAATTGCGTTCATAATCGCCGAGCCCAGCCCCCCGGCCACGGCCGCAAAGGCCAGCGCTTGCAAGGCGGCAGGGAAGTGGTGGTAGTGCGCGAAATGCTTGAGCCACGCCATGGGGAGGAACGCGAACATCGCGGCCAGCCACGCAAATGCGATGAGCCAGCGGTCGCGCGAGGTGCGCAGCGCCCAGACGCACCCCAGTAAACCCAGCCCCATGAGGAGGGCGCGCCAGGGTTCGGGCATGACGAGGATTTCGATGCCGGACTGCAGCGACGCCCACAGGCCATTGAACGGAGCGTAGAACGGGGCGGCGTAATCCAGGATGCTGAGGGTGACCCCCGGCCCGGTGCGGAACTGCTGATCCTGATATCGGCTGACCGTGGTGGGCAAGACCGCGAGGCGAAGGGCGTAGTAGCCACCCAGCATCACCCAGAACCCGGCGTGGATGCCCCAGTGCGGGCGGCGGGCGTCGCCTATGTTGAACCAGATGGCGAGGCCCAGAAGGAGAGCCGGCACCATGATGGCTTGCTCGTAGCTGCCCAAGGCAAGGGCGAGGCCCGCATAGGCGAGCAGCAGCCAACCGACTTGGCGGCGGCGAGGGAGGATGACTTCTCCGGCGGTGCCGCGCGTGACCGTGAGGCTGAGGGGGCTGGGCGGGCGCGGGATGCGCGGAGCGGTGAGGCGTTCGTAGCGAGCGTAGGCGGCCAGCGAAACCAGCGCAAAGATGGCCATGGTGCTGGCGGTGCGCCCGGGGAGCCAGGCGACCATCGCACCGTAGAGCGGGAAGGCGGGGCCGGCCCATTGGGTGGCCAGGGTGGCGACGCAGGCCAGCGCAAATCCGCCCGCCCGGCGGGTGGCGATGCCGATGATGACCCCGATGACGGCCAAAGCAAACAATGGCGCGCGGAGGACATCGGCGGCATTGAAGAGGTGCCACAGGCCGAAGGTGAATGAGCCCAGGGCCGCCATCCAGGGGCGGTTGCTGAGTTCGCGAATCAGCCAGAAGAGGGCAAACACGGTGGCGATGACCAGCAGGGCATTGGTGGCCCCGTAGCCCGCCGCGTTGTTGCCGTACCAGTGATTATCGAGCTCAAAGGTGAGCGTGGAGATGGGCCGGTAGAAATGGTTTTCCAGCGGCCAATCGTGCGAGAACCAGTAGAGTGGGTCGCGCACCTCGCGGATGCGGCGGAGCAGGACCATGGTGTCCGTATCCTTGAGGAGCCCCGCCCCCGACGCCCGCTGCATCCAGATGAACCAGGAGACGAGAGCCGGAGCGACCAACCAGGGAGCCCACCGCTTCACGCCTCCTATAATATCCGCCCCCGCGAGGCTTAGCCGCCGAGATTGCCCAGCAGACCCTTGGCCATGGCGCCGAGGTCACCACCGCCGCCGAGGGCGCCCATCAGGCCGGAGATCATGTCATCCGCCTGGCCGTTCGGGGTGGCCTTGTCCACTACCGCCGGAAGAGCTTCGGCGGAGGCTTGCTTCACCTGATCGGGGCTGAGGCCGAGTTGGCTGGCGGCGTTCTGGATAAAGTCGCTACCGAGGGCTTGTTCGGCCTGGTCACCGTTGATGGGTTGGTTGGCACCGGTGCCGATCCAGGATTGGAGTTGATCACCCAATCCGGCTTGCCCGAGCTGGGCGATCAGCGCTTGGGGGTCGGCGCCGGATTTGCCTAAGTGCTGCATCAGCATCTGCACCAGCGGAGCCGCTTTGTCGCCGAGCCCGGAAGCGCCGCCGACTTGCTTGAGAATGTCTTCGATCATGTTGAACCTCCCCCTCATGATAGCGGCAGGAAAGGGAGGCGGGTGTGGATAACTAGGAGGAGCCCTGGATTTGACCGACGCAGTGCCGGCCGATGAGGAAGCAGACGATGGCGATGGCGATCATGGCCATGTAGCCGGAATCGGGGCGGGCGCGGTTGGCGGCGTCGATCACCCACCCCACATTGCCGACCAAAAACTGCGCCGTGGGCTGGCTGCTGCTCCACAGGCCCATGTCTTTGCCCAGGGTCTCGGGGTCGGGGGCGACGTCGATCGCCATCGCCCATTCGGCCGCCAAGTAGCTGCCGTAACCGATGCCGAAGATGGGCGCAAACAGGAGCGCGTGGCCGATATCGCGCACCACGGCAAAGGCCGCCAGACATCCAATCACGATGAGCGCCGCCCCCCGCACCACCCGCTTGCGGCCCCATTTATCGATCCGGCGAGAGGAAAGCACCGCGCCGATGGCCCCGAAAACAGCTATGAATAGGATGACAACCATCACAGATTCATTGCCCGTAAACTTCGGTTGACCAAACATAAACAAACGGCCCTGGGCGTCTTGATTGTAGGTGGCTTCAAAGTAGAAGCGAAGGTAGTTTAAGATGAGGGTGAGGCCCGCAACTGCCAGAAATCGGGTGATCCATACCCAGCGAAAATCCGGGGATTTCCAGGGCTTCACCCAGCCTTCGGCAAAGGTTTCGCGGGGTTGGTCGGGCTTGGTCTCCGGCTTGCTCTCTTGGATGGGGCGCATCACGGTCAGCGTGATAACGGCGCAGGTCACATTCACCAATCCGACCGCGAGATAGACAAAGCGGGGGTCCTTGAGAATGAGGCCGGTGACGGCGGAAAGGATCTGCGCGGAGAGCTGCAACTGCGACATGACCGAGCTGGCAAATCCACGTCGGTCTTCGGGCACCACGGCCGGGATGACCCCGCCGTAGGGGCCGGTGCCCACGTCGTCGCTGATCTGGAGGAGCAGGTACCCCACGATGAGCATGCCCAAAGTGGAGGCGTCGGCCATCACGGCCAGCCCCATTACGGTGAGGGCGCTGCCGGCGGCGATAAACGGCTTGCGGCGACCGAGTCGGTCGCTTAAGTGGCCAAAGAGCGCGGGGCCGATGATGGCCCACAGCGCCCCGATGGCAAACACTTGCCCCCAGGAGCTGTTCTCGGTGCCCGCCGGGACAATGGCCTTGACCTGCCCCGGGATGATAGAGGCCAGCAGGATGGACCACTTGAAAGTGGAGGCGAACCAATAGGAAGCCAGCCCCGCATTCCAAAACCAACTGTCGCGATACACCCCCGGGCGGGACATGGCGTTAGTATGCCGGGTAACTTGCCCAACGCATGGACCGCACGCATCATTCGGATATCCGCATTGGCACGCTGGTGCCGCTGAAGGAGTCCGTCTCGTACATCCCGCAGATTCACGGCCACGGGTTCGAGTCGTATCAGCTCAACAGCTGGGCCGAGTTGCCGTTTACGAACTTTGATGAGCACGCGGCGCAGGTGCGGGACATCATCGGCGATCAGGCGTTGATCAGTAGCCTGGGGATGTTCGGGAATCCGCTGACGAACGACACCACGCGGGAAGCCTTTGCCACCCTGCTTCGGAACGCTCGCAAATACGGGGCGGAGTTGGTGTGCGGCTTCACCGGCGCGCTGGAAGACCGGCCGGTGGATGAGAACATGGACCGCTTCCGCGAAGTGTGGGGCGAACTGACCCGCATTGCGGAAGGGGAAGGGGTGCGCATTGCCTTTGAAAACTGCGACATGGGCGGCACGTGGATGCACCCGAAGTGGAACATCGCCCACGCGCCTCGGGCCTGGCGGATGATGTTCGACGCGGTGCCGAGCGAGGCGATGGGGCTGGAGTGGGAGCCGTGCCACCAGATGGTCTCGCTGGTGGATCCGCTGCCACAGCTGAATGAGTGGGTGGGCAAGATCTTCCACCTGCACGGCAAGGACGCCCAGATTGACTGGAACAAGATTAAGCGGGATGGCATCCGGTGCGGCGAGTACATCGTCATCCACCGCACGCCGGGCTTTGGAGACACGAACTGGACGGACGTGATCTCCATCCTGCGCAAGCACGGCTGGCGGGGCAGCATTGACATTGAGGGGTGGCACGACCCGGTCTACCGCGATGACCTGGAGATGACCGGCCAAGTGCACGCGCTGAACTATCTCAAGGCGTGCCGGGGCGGGGCCTTTGTGCCGAACCCGCACCGCGAAGAAGGCTGAGGCAATCAAAAACCCCCGGGGCTGTTTAGCTTCCGGGGGTTTGTTGTTTTGACTGACCTTGCGGGTTAGTCGATGGCGTCGATGATCCGCTCGAAGATCGACCGCTTGCGCAGGTTGCCGTGCTTGTCCCGGTAGTAAACGTCGTCGTCGTAATCCTTTCGGTACTTCTTGTCGTATCGGTCCCGGTCGTCGTAGCGGTCTCGGTCATCGTAGCGACCGCGTTGGTCGTACGGCTGGTTGTAGCGCGGATCCCCGGCGGGCGGCACCGGCGGCACCCCCGGTTGGGGGCGCGGCTCGGCCATCGGCACAGGATTGGCCTGAGAAGCCTGCTCGATCAGCGATTCTTCCTCGCGGATCTTGGCGATCAGCTTCTCCATTTCACCGCGATCGAGCCAGATGCCACGGCACTGCGGGCAGTAGTCGATCTCGATTCCCATCCGCTCCGTAATGGCCAGATGGATGCCGCATCCTCGGGGACAGGTCACGCCGCCGCTCCGTGGTCCTTATTGGCGGGGGGCTTAATGATCGAAGCGATGATGCTCGCCACGAGAATGGTTCCAATGATCGCGAGCGAAAGGCCGACGTCAAACTTCGACCATTCGGGGTAGACCACCTTCTCCATGTAGTTGTAGAGCATCTTGCCGCCCACGAACACCAGGATGGCGGCGAGGCCATAGCTGAGGTAGTGGAAGAGCTTCATGAGGCCCGCCAGGGCGAAGAACAGGGCGCGCAGACCAAGGATCGCGAACACGTTGCTGGTGAGCACGATGAACGGATCGGCCGTGATGGCGAAGATGGCCGGGATGGAGTCCACGGCGAAGATCACGTCGGTGAATTCGACCGCCATGAGACAGACGAAGAGGGGCGTTGCCCACTTCTTTCCATCGATCTTGACGAAGAACTTCTGACCATGGTAGTCGTCGGTCACCGGCATAAAGCGGCGAACGAGGCGGACCGCCGGATTCTTGCCCGGGTCCATCTCCTTGTCCTTCATCACGACCATCTTGATCCCGGTGAAGATCAAGAAGAGGCCGAAGATGATCATCGTCCAGAAGAACTTCTCAATCAACACAGCGCCGGCCGCAATGAAAATGGTGCGGAAGACGAGCGCGCCGATGATCCCCCAGAAGAGGACACGGTGCTGGTACATCGCCGGAACCTTGAAGTAGGTGAAGAGCAACAGGAAGACAAAGATGTTGTCGACGCTGAGGGCTTTTTCAATCAGGTAGCCGGCAAAGTAAGCCTGGGTGGCCTGGGTGGCCGTGTAAGCGCTATTCGGCTGAATCGTGGGCCAGAAGTAGTACAAGACGGCACCAAACGCACATGCGATCCCAATCCAGATAGCACTCCAGGTGAGTGCTTCTTTCATTTTCACTTCATGCGCGTGACGGTGAAAGACGCCCAGGTCAAGGGCGAGAAAGCCGAGAATGAGCCCGAAAAACGAGCCCCAGATCCACAGTGGTATTCCGGAAAGTTCTTGCAACGAAGGTTCCTCAATCTGTATCTTCTCGTATAGATTCAGGGATTGTTTGCAAAGTCCCGAAATTTCGGGACCATACCAGTGAATTTTGGGGCCTCAGCCGGATGAAGTTAGCCGGACGCACAAGCGCGCATGGCGGCGCGGATTTGCGGATACGCCCACACGAACCCGCGGGCCTTGGCGATTTCAGGCACCGCCCGTTGGGATTGCGTGAGGAAATCCTCCGGCCAATGCATGAGATTGCACATGGCCCAAAGGGCAAACGCCGGGGCCGGGAGGCCGAAGGGGGCATTGACGGCGGCCCGGAGAGCGGCCATGAAATCGGCGTTGCGGTCGGCAGAGGGTGCGGAGGCGACGACCGGGCCGTCGAGTTGATGATCGAGCGCGAAGAGATACATGCGGGCCAGGTCTTCTACATGGATCCACGCCTGCCAGAACTGGCCGTCCCCGAAGGCTCCCCCCGCGCCAAACTTGGCCGCGCGGGCCATGGGCGGGAAAGCGCCGCCATCCGGGCCGAGCACCATGCTGGTGCGCATCAGGGCTACGGAGCAGGGAAGTTCACCGGCCGCCCGGGTGGCATCTTCCCATGCGGTGGCCAAGTCCGCAATCGGGCCGGTGCCGATGGGTGAGGCCTCGCTGAGCGTGGCGTTGCCACCTTCGCCGTAGATGCCGATGCCGCTGGAGTTGGCCCAGGCACGGGGCGGATTCTTGGCGGCGGAAATGGCCCGGGCGATCGCGGTGGTGGGTTTGACGCGCGAATCGTAGAGCTTTTGGACGTAGTTGCCGCGCCAGGGGCTGGCAATGCTGGCCCCGGACAGGTTGATGACGCCGTGCGCGCCCTCGAGATGTTGCGCCCAATCGCCGACCGTTTCTCCGTCCCACTGGGCGTACCGGATGCCTTCGCTCGCCGCTCGCGAGCTACGCGAAAGGATGACGACCTCGTGGCCTTGGCGTCGGGCTTGATCGGTGATGTGCTTGCCGATGAACCCGGTGCCCCCCGCAATGACGATGTGTCCCATTCCTATCTCCTTGGCCTCCGCGCGGCCTCTCCTTGGTACTCTACGCGAGGAAACGCGCCGAATGCCCGAGTCCCAACCCTCCACGATCCCCGCCGCCACCTTCACGCGGACCTTGCTGGGCATCGTGGCCGTGGCGGTTGTGGTTCGCGTGCTGTGGCTGATTTTCGTGCCGACCCAGCCGGTGACCGACTTCGATTGGTACTTCGAGCGAGCGTGGGAGTGGCGCACCACCGGGCAATACGCGGTGGAGGGCGTGCCGACGGCGTACTGGCCGGTGGGATATCCCGCCTTCTTGGCCTTGCTGTTTTGGCTGCTACCCGCCACGGTGACCGTGGCCCGGGTGGTGAATGTGGCGCTGGTGGCGGTGGCCATTTTTTCGGCCGGGCAGCTGGCTTTCCGGTGGAGTGGACGGGAGCGAGTGGCGTACTTGGTGGCAGGGTTGCTGGCCATTCATCCGGCGTGGATTGGCTACAGCGGCATCCTGGCTAGCGAGCCTCTCTACGTAGCCCTGACCTTGGCGGGGTTGGCGGCCTGGGGCACGCCGCGGGCGGGGGCACTGCTGGGTTTGGCGGTGCTCGTGCGCCCGCAGGCGCTACTGGTACCGGTGTGGGCTTGGCTGACGGAACGTGAACGAGTGACCCGGCCGGTGTGGCTGTTGGCGGGGCTCGTGCTGCTTCCGGCCGCGGCCTGGACGGCTCGTAATGCGGTGGTGTTGGGCTCGCCCGCGTTTGTGAGCACCAATGGCGGTGACAACTTTCTCATCAGTGCGATGGGCACGGGGCGCTACACCCCGCCGCAGCCGTTGTTGCCCCAAGTACCGGCAGTGCCGGAAACCAAGCGCGATCGTTCCGCCCGGCAGACGGCGGTGGGGGTCATCAAGCGCGACCCCGGGGCCTGGCTGGCCAAGATTCCGGCCAAGCTGTACGAGACCTTTTTGAATGGAAGGGACGCCCCGTACTGGGCATTCCAATTCGAGAAAGGGAAGCTCGGTGATCCCGGGCGCACCGCCTATCGCTCGGGATTCTTGGCCTATCGGCAGATTTGTGATGTCGCGCCGTATGTTCTGCTGAGCTTGGCGGGGCTGGGTTTGGTGTGGGGGCGTGGCGAAAAGAAAAGCGCCGCCATCCAGATTCTGTGGATCGCGGCGCTGAGCGTTGTCTTCTTTGGGAATCCCCGCTTTGGGTTCCCGGCAGTTCCGTTCTTGAGTTACTTTGCGGCGTTGGCGCTTGATCGCCTTATTGGCGCTGCAAAGCGAGATCAGTGATATAGACCTTCAGAATCGGGCCCTTGTCGCTGTCGAATTCCGGCCATTCGGCTTCGTCCAGCCAGGGGGTATGCCCCTTGCCATGGCCACCGCCGTGGTCGTCAGCGTGTTCATCCTTCTTTTCGGATTTCTCTTCGCCTTCCTTTTCTTCGTCGTCCTTCTCTTCTTCCTTTTCCTCTTCCTTCTCTTCGCCTTCGTGCGGGTGGACAAGGTGCATACGGTGGTTGAATTCGTAGGCCAATCGGCGGCGCAGAATCTGCTTGCCCTCTAGCGTCAAGACATCGTCGGCGTCTTGATCGGAGAGGACGTCAATCACCACGTCCTGCAGGGGCGGAATGTACTCTTCGGCGTGGGTCGCGTCAATCGACTTGTCGAAATGGACCGCCACTTTGGCGCGCATAAAGGTCGCGCCGCTCTTTACGTTCACGGTGAATTCACCGAGTTCGGTGACGCCCCCGAGCTTGGGAGCCTCCTTTTTCGGCTTCTCTTTCTCTCCGCCCTTGCCCTTGGCAAGGCCAAAGTAGCCCCCCGCCGCAATCACAACGACGAGGCCAATGATGATGGGCATCTTGCCCCCTTTCTTCTTTCCGCCTTCGGCTGCAGGTGCGTCTGACATCGCTCTCTCCCTTCGATAATTGGCAAAATTGCCGGGTTCTTGAGGGCCGCCTATGGGCGGGGTTTCCGGGATGGGGGTTCACAAACCCGGTCTGGGTTCCTCACAATCAAAAGATGCCCACCCAAACGACGTTTCCCTGGCAGCAAATCGCGACCCAAGGGGTCGGTGCTGTGCTGGACACCCTGAGCACCGATGAATCCATGCGGCTGGCCGATGAATACGGCACGCACAACTACAAGCCGCTGCCGGTGAACGTGGTGCGAGGCGAAGGGGCTCGGGTCTGGGACAGCGAAGGGGTGGAGTACATCGACTGCATCGGGGCCTACAGTGCGGTGGCGCACGGTCACCTCTCCCCGGCGGTGGTGCGCGCGCTGCAAGAGCAGTTGACCCGCGTGACGCTGGTGAGCCGCGCGTTCTTCTCTCCCGAACTGGGTCTGTTTCTGCACGCGCTGGCCGAATACACCGGCCTGGACATGAGCTGCCCCATGAACAGTGGCGCCGAGGCCAACGAAACCTGCATCAAGCTGGCCCGCAAGTGGGCCTATACGGTGAAGGGCGTGCCGAAGGACAAGGCTGAGATCATCGTGACCACCGACAACTTCCATGGCCGCACCACCACGATCGTGGGCTTTAGCAGCGAGACCAAGTACAAGGAGATGTTTGGTCCCTTCGGGCCGGGCTTCGTAGAAGTGCCCTACGGTGACCTGGCGGCGCTCGAAGCGGCCATCACCCCCAACACCTGCGCCTTCTTGGCGGAACCCCTGCAGGCCGAGGGTGGAATCATCATCCCGCCGGACGGCTACCTGGCGGGTGTGCGCCAACTCTGCGACAAGCACAACATGCTGCTGATCTGGGACGAAGTGCAGACCGGCTTCGGCCGCACCGGCCGCAAGTTTGGCTGGCAATGGGAAGACGCCGAGCCCGACCTGATGGCCGTGGGTAAGCCGCTGGGCGGCGGGGTGCTGCCGGTAAGCGCGGCGGTGGGCAAGCGCCATGTGATGGAAATTCTTGAGCCGGGCGACCACGGTTCAACCTTTGGGGGGAACCCCCTGGCGGCGGCCGTGGGCATTGCCGCCCTGGCCGAAATGGAAGTGCACGACTACGCGGGTCGCTCCGAGCGACTGGGGCGCCGCCTGGCCGAAGGATTCCGAGCGCTGAACTCGCCGCTGGTGAAGGAAGTGCGGGATCGCGGTCTGCTAGTGGGCGTGGAAGTGCACAGCCACGTAGACAGTGCCGCCCTCACCAAGGCCCTGTTGGATGAGCGAATCGTGACGAAGGAAACACGCAAGCGCACCTTCCGCTTTACGCCGCCCATCGTGACGGACGAAGCGACGATCGACGAAATCATCGCGCGGGTTGGGCGAGCCTTGGCGGCCGTGGCGGCCCACGCCTAAGGGGGTCCCAGTGAATCGGAACCGTTCTCACGAGTTGAAACGTTACAATCACTGTATGCGCACGATTACCAAAGTGGCGATGATTTCGGCGGCGGCTCTGACCCTTTCTGCGATGGGCCTGGCCCAAGAGCGCGGCCAGGAGCACGTGGGCAAGCCGGCCCCGGCCTTCAGCATGAAGACCACGACCGGGGCCACGATTACCAGCCAGTCGCTGCGCGGCAAGGTTGTGCTCCTGGACTTCTGGGCGACCTGGTGCGGCCCGTGCAAGGCGGCCAGCCCGTTCATGCAAGACCTGCACAAGCGGTACTTCGATCGCGGCCTCCGAGTGATCGGTGCCAATGCGGGTGAGCGCACGCGCGGCGCCGAGCCGGCCAAGAAGTACGCTTCGGACCACGGCTACACCTACACCTTCACGGTGGAGAACGACGCTTACTTCAAGACGATCGGCACGGGTGGCTACCCGACGTTCGTGCTGATTGACAAGCAAGGCATTGTGCGCAACGTGTGGGTGGGCTACGCCGACTCGCGCCAGAGCACCATGGAAAACGCCATCAAGGCGCTCCTCTAAGCCTGCACGTCTCCTGGATCGAAGAACCCCTGTACCGCATGGTGCAGGGGTTCTTTGCGTGGGGTTGCGGGCATTCTTGCCGCCCAAGAGGGACGGACCAGAAGGGAAGCGGGGCGAGCCAGGTAACCTGAACCACTGCCATGAGCACCTCGACGTCGGCGCTGACGGTCCAGCGCGAAGACCTCAACCCTTGCACGGTTCTCCTTACGATTTCGTGCCCGCCGGAACTTGTTCGTGCGGGTTTCCAACGCGCCTACAAGGACCTTGGGAAGCGCGTGCGCATCCCTGGCTTCCGCCCGGGCCACGCCCCCCAGCACTTGCTTCGCAACGCAATCCCGCGTGAGCAACTGCTGAACGCCGCCGCCGAAGTGGTGGTGCGCGACGCCTATCAGCAAGCCCTGGAGCAAGAAAAGCTGACCCCCGAAGGCAACGGCGCCGTGGAAATGGAGTCCTTTGACGAGGACAAGCACGAATGTAAGTTTAAGGCCAAGGTGCCGCTGCCCGCGATTGTGGAGCTGGCCGATTACAACGGCATCCCGCTCACCAAGAGCACGAAGGTGGTGACCGATGAGGACGTGGAACGCCAGCTGGAAGAGCTGCGTGGCCGTTCCGGCAAGCGCGAGGCGGTGACGGACCGAGGGGTTCAGGAAGGCGATATGGTCGTCGTGAACCTGAAGCCGAAGACCGACACCGGCGAAGGCCGCACGATGATGGTGCAAGTGGGTCAGTCCTTCAAGGACCTGGACAAGGCCCTGGTGGGTATGGAAGCCGAGCAGATGAAGTCGGTGAAGCTCACGTTCCCCGATGACTACTCCACCAGCGCGTGGGCGGGCCAAAAGATGGACGTGGACGTGACGGTGCGCGGCGTGAGTAGCGTGCGGGTACCCGAGCTGGACGACGCCTTTGCCAAGTCCATGAACGTCGAAAACGTGGACGACCTGAAGGCACGGGTGCGTGAAGCGCTCGAAAGGGCGCATGAAGATTCGGCGACCAAAGAATTAGACGAGCAAATCTTGTTGCACCTCACGCAGGAGAGCAAGATCGAGGTGGCCGACAACACCTGGGAGCAGGTGCTGAGCCGCCGCTTGCAGGACGTGCAGCAGGAGCTCCAGTCGCGCAAGTCGAACATCGAAGAGTACGTCAAGGCCAACGGCATGACGGTGGAAGAGTTCGTCGAGCGCCTGAAGGAAGAAGCCAAGATGCACGTGAAGCGCGCGGTGATTATCGAGCGCGTGTTCAAGGCCGAAGACCTGAAGATCACGGACCAGGAAGCCACCAAGCACTTCCTGCAGATCGCCATGGAGAATGGCGTGCCGGAAGATCAGATCGAAGCCTTTGCCCGCGAATACGGCAACGCCATTCGCGACGAAGTGATCTACCGTGCCATGTACAGCCTGGTGATGGAGCAGCTCCGCGCCAAGGCGAACATCGGCGAAGGCGAGGCCAAGCCCAAGGCTGCTAAGAAGGCGGCCAAGGCTGAGCCGGCCGCCGAAGCCAAGGCGGAAAAGCCCAAGTCCACCAAGGCCAAGGCCGAGAAGGCCGACGATGCGGAAGCCAAGCCCAAGAAGGCTCCCGCCAAAAAGGACGCCAAAAAGTAATTCTATGGGCGGGGGACTAGGAATCCCCCGCCGATTTACCGACGTCTAGAGAGAACATGAACTACGAGCACGAGCCAATGGTCAACATGTCCGTCCCCTTTGTCATTGAGCAAACCGCGCGGGGGGAACGAAGCTACGACATCTGGTCCCGGCTCCTAAAGGACCGCATTGTGTTCCTGGGGACGCCCGTGGATGACTACGTGGCCAACCTCCTGGTGGCTCAGCTGCTCTTCCTGGAAAAGGAAGACCCGGACAAGGACATCGAGTTTTACATCAATAGCCCGGGCGGCTCCGTTACGGCGGGCTTGGCCATCTACGACACCATGCAGATGATCAAGTGCGACGTGGCGACCACGTGCGTGGGGATGGCGGCCAGCATGGGCGCCGTACTCCTGGCCGGGGGCACCCAAGGCAAGCGCGCGGCGCTGGACCACTCGCGGGTGATGATTCACCAAGTGAGCGGCGGCACGCGGGGCACGGTGGCCGATATGAAGATCGCCGTGCAGGAAGCGGGGCGCAGTATGGACGCCCTGATGAAGATTTTGGCGAAAGCGACGGGCAAGGATGCCGAGCAAGTGACCAAGGATTGCGACCGAGACTACTACATGAGTGCGGACGAGGCGCACGAATATGGTCTGGTGGATAAAGTTCTGCGCCCAGGTGCACGATAATCCTAGATAGGAATCACCGGTAATGGCGAAAACTGGCGAATGGAAGGACCGATGTTGCCTCTGTGGCAAGGCGAAGGACGCAGTCCCCAAGTTGATTGTGGGACTCTACGGAGCCGTATGCTCGGATTGCGTGGAGCTGTGCAACGACATTCTCACGCAGGAAGGGGGCGCCTCGCTCCGGCGCAATGACGCTCCGGCGGCGGGAGTTAGCTCTCCGACCGCAGGACGACGCGTCGCAACGGCTTCGGCCGCCGCGATCGCCGAACCGGCCAAGGTACCCAAGCCGAAGGAGATTGTCTCCTTCTTGGATCAGTACGTCATTGGTCAGAACCATGCCAAGCGGGCGCTTGCCGTAGCGGTTTACAACCACTACAAGCGCGTGACGGACAGCGAAGAAGGGGTGGAGCTGCAAAAGAGCAACATCCTGATGGTGGGGCCGACCGGAAGCGGTAAGACGCTTTTGGCGCAGACCTTGGCCCGCATGCTGAACGTGCCGTTTGCCATTGCCGATGCCACGGCCCTGACGGAAGCCGGCTACGTGGGTGAGGATGTTGAGAACATCCTTCTCAAGCTCTACCAAGCCGCCGACGCCATTGATAGCCGCAACGCGAAGGAGCTTTGTGAGCGCGGCATCATTTACGTGGACGAAATTGACAAAATCTCGCGCAAGAGCGACAATCCCTCGATTACTCGGGACGTGAGCGGTGAAGGGGTGCAACAAGCCCTGCTCAAGATCCTGGAAGGGACGGTCGCCAATGTGCCGCCGCAAGGTGGGCGCAAGCATCCGCAACAAGAGTACTTGCAGATTGACACGCGCAACGTGCTGTTCATCTGTGGAGGCGCCTTCGAGGGCCTGGAAGAGATTATCCAGCGCCGCATGAAGGAAAACGTGATGGGCTTCCGCAGCGATCCGCAGAGCAAGACGGAACGCAAGAAGGACATTCTGCGCGATGTAAACCCCGAGGACCTGCTCAAGTTCGGTTTGATTCCCGAATTCATTGGCCGACTGCCGGTGCTGACCGCCCTGGACCAGTTGGACGAGGACGCCCTGGTGCGCATCCTCACCGAGCCGCGAAACGCGATTGTCAAGCAGTACGCCAAGTTCTTTGAACTGGACGGCGTGACGCTGGAGATCCAAGACGGGGCTCTCATTGAAATTGCCAAGGAAGCGCTGAAGCGGCGTACCGGTGCCCGTGCCCTGCGTGGCATCCTCGAGCATCTGATGCAAGAAGTGATGTACGAAGTGCCGAGCAACGATGAGGTCCGCAAGGTCATCATCCCGGACGGTGTTCTGGAGTCGGGCGAGGCCCCGCTGCTGGTCACCGAGAACGGCGAAAGAATTGCTAGTTAGTCAAGTTACGAGCCAGTAAGGGAACCAGATTCGCCCGTGCCCCGTAGTGGTGCGGGCGAATTTCGTTTAGAAGTGTTGAATAAGCATCATGTAAGCCGAGGAGAGAGTTCTCAACGGTATTGCACGGAAAACGAGCCTATGTACATCCTGAACTGGAATCCGACCAGCAATGTGATCGAAGCGAGCTTTGGTGGCTATCTGACTGCCCCCGAGGCCGACGTGTTCTTCGATGAGTTTCGCGAGTTGCTCATCGACTTGGGACCGGCTCATTTCTCGGTGACTCTTGACTACGCCATGGTGCCGCGCATGGACTCTGGCGTGAAGGATCGACTGGACGCCGCCCGCGAAGCCAGCCTGTTTGCCGGCGCGACCTGCGTGACCTATGTGGCCCGCACGGAAGCCGAAGCCCACTCGCTGATCGACGAGCGCCTGCAGGCCGTCCTGGAAGGCAAGGAGCAGTACGTCGCCTACTCGGCGGCCTAAGCCCCTATGATTCTTGTGGACACCACGCCGGGTCAATCGGTGATGGCGAGCTGGTTGATTGGGGAATCCGATGCGCGGGAAGCTCAGTTTCTCGTGGAAGCATTGGGCCACCGGTTGAGTTCGCTCGACCATGGGATCCGACGCGTTCAAATCGACGCGAGTCAGGCCCACATCACCGATGAGATGGACTGGACCGACGTGCGGAACTTGTGCGAACAGCACAGTGTGATGCCGCTGGTGCTAGAAAGTCGCCCCGTCCTGGTGGCCCAAGCGGCTTAACCTGAACGACGGCTCAACTCGCCCCCACCCTCAGGAGCTTTGAGGGTGGGGGTTTTCTTGTTTGTCTTGTTGGGTTGTTTAGGCCGGGAAATCCGGGTGCATGCGCATTTGGTACGCCTGCCCGTGGTGGTAGCCGGGGTGGAAGGCAATGCGCGCCAAGGCGCCCGTGCCATCAATGATGGGGCCGAGGGCGCTCTGGATCGTGGCGGCGCGTTGGGCATCGGTGGGGTTGCTGACCACCGGATCCACCAGGCCCCGCGCGGTGGCCAGGGCTTCTTTGACCTTGACGGCGGTGATCTCCGGGGTGGGGATGGGGAAGGGGTTGTCATTCACAACGCCCTCGGTGGCGCAGCTAACGAGGAGTTGGTATTCGGCGGGGATGGGTTGCCCGTTCATCTGGTGGATGAACCAGATTTCGACCCCGGCCAGGTGGAGGGCCATCTCGCCGATAGAAAGCGAACCCGGATACATCCGCCACTGCATTTGGGCGTCGGTCAGGTCGGCCAGTTCTTGGTCAAATCGGCCTCGGCACAGGGCGTAGCTGGCGGCAAAGTCGCAACTCATGCACCCATGTTACTTGGAGCGAGGCTAGCGCAGGCGGCTGAGATCCACCATGCGCACGCTGCCGTCAGGGCTCCAGCCGGGCACGCGCTCGTCCAGGCGGTGGACGGTGACCAGGCGGGCGGGTTTCTCCTCGGGTTTGTGCACCAGTTTGGCGATGAGGAGCGGCAGGCCGGTGCGCTGGACGCCCTCGGTGGCCTCGGTTTCGGTCCACTGCAGGCCGCCATCGGGCAGCACCTTCAGGCCGTCGGCGGCGGCGCTGTAGGTCCAGCTGGTTTCTTCCGAGTTGGCGGGGCCGCGCGTGCCGGCCAGGGGCGTGCGGGTTTTGGCGAAGGGGTCGCCAGGGGAGTAGAAGAGGTTGCCGTTTTCGACGTAGGGGAGCAGGAGCTGCTTCCAGCGGGTGGGTTGGACCTCGGTTTCTATGAGGGTGACTCCCTCTTGCTCGGCACCCCCGCCGGGGAGGGCCAGGGGCACCCAGTAAGGGAAATGTTCGTCGTTATCGGCGGCGTAGAGGATGTGCGCGTAGCCCACCAGCTTGATGTTGGAGAGGGCGACGGTGTCCTTGGCGGCCTCGCGGGCGCGGAGCGCGGAGGTGACGATGAGGCCGATGAGGACGAGGGCAATGGTGACGCCCACCAGGATCTCGATGAAGGTGAGTCCCTGTTGGCGCATGGAGAAGGGTTCTACCTCGTCGGTGCGGGGTCCCGCTGGGATGTCAGGTTCGAGGCCGGAACGGCCATAATAGAGGAGTACGGTCTGCCCGATCGTCTAATGGTAGGACACCGGTTTCTGGTACCGCCAGTCGGGGTTCGAGTCCCTGTCGGGCAGCCAAATTTTTGTTTTGGCCCCTTGTTTTTTGGGTCACGCCGCGCGGCGGAAGCGCTGACGCATCTTCCGCACGCGGACGGCCGACCACCGCAATGCTAAGGCAGAACTCAGCGGATCATTGGTGAGCGGATTGTTTGGTAATCAGTTGCGTTTTGCACTCGCACCTCATTCATGCACCGAACTTGCCTCTTTGAGGTCAATAATTCGAGCATTGCCTTCCAAATACCATGCGGGAACCCTCCTGCCTAACCTGTGAACAGTTACAGCCTTTGTTGGACCAGATGGTTCAAAAATATTTGTGATTAGTAAGGGTCTCGCTGCATTCCTATTCCATTCCTCAGCTCTGGCTAACGTCCAGGTGACCTTGCCGTCCCTTATGGAGCTTGGGTTTACTGAGCCTGGTGCGTATGTTACTGAGGTGTGGAGTGAGTTCTTCGGTCCTGCAGTGCCGGAAAGGACTTTGTCCGATCTTGCGTAAGGGTCGGCAGGAGAGAAGAACTGATCGCTACCAGAGCCATAGGCAATCAAGAGGGTTTTCCATCCAAGAGGATCGCTCTTTGAGTCGATAAAGGCACCTGGCTTGTTGTGATCGAATGGATCATTCGGATCGGCTGACATCGGAATACCAACATTCGACGGAATCTTTGGAGGTAGTCCATCATCGTAGTCTCCTGCGTAGAGAAGATGACTCATGCCAATCTGCTTTAGATTCGCAACGATCGTCGTGTCTTTTGCCGAGTCCTTGACTCTCATAACAACTCCAAACGTGATTAGGGAAGCCACCGCAAGGACAGCAATGGAGATTACGACCTCCGTTAGTGTTACCCCACGGCAACGAGAAGAGCTTGCTCTCACAAGCACTACTCCTGGGCGTAGGGGTTGGTGCAGCAAAGGCGATTGATCCATGTGCTCGTCTCCGGAGGTCCGAGGCAACTTCCGTTTGCATAGAACACGACCCGGCATTCGTAGGGGTAGTAAACGCCTCCTGCTGATGGCTTCCAAGACAGAACCCCGGCCGGTAGCTTCCAATGACTATGCTCTCCGTTCAAGGGGATGCATGTTCCATATGGACCAATGCCACAGCAATCAAATGCCTCACAGTTATTCGGGTTCGGCGGGTCAAACAGCTCTTGCGCCGGTGTTGGTGGGGCTGGGGTCACGCTACCGAGTCCCAGGCCGAGTGTCACACCAAAGACGGTGGAGAGGGCGAGCTTTGCAATCGTGCTTCGGATGACTACTTTGTAACAGAAGAGTCGCGAAACCTAGCCTTCACATGTCAAGGATGGGCAAAATATAGGTCTAAAGACTTATTCGCAACTTAGCTCACGCCGCGCGGCGGAAGCGCTGACGCATCTTCCGCACGCGGACGGCCGACCACCCCATGATCTGCCCAATCTCGGCATCGCCGTAGCCCACCATGCGCAGCAAAAACGCCAGTTGGTGGGGTTCGGGCAGGGTAGCCAGCGCGGCATCCAGGTCGGCCCGCCACTCCACGCAATTGAGGGCGCGGGCGGCGGTGGGGTCGGCCCAATCTTCCGGCAACCGCGCGGGCGCGCGCCGCTGAGACTTGGCCACAAATTCGGCGATCACCCAGCTCATGGCCCGGCCCAGGTAAGCCTGGGGCAGGGGCGGGGCGGGCTGCGCCAACATGCGGATCATCACCTCTTGCACCAGGTCCTCTTGGTCCTCGGCCGTGGCCGTATAGATGGTGCGCATGCGCTGGGCCAGCCGCGCCCGAATCCAGTCGCGGTGGGCCTCCACCCAGTGGGGGCTAGTCGGCACGGGTGCGCTCCACCCGGCGGGTTTCTTGGTTGGCCTCGGCGATGCCCAGAATCACGCGGTCGCGCTGGGCGGCCACGGTTTCGGGGACGGGGAGCGAGCAGGCGAGTTCGCCCAGGCGGCTGACCGTGCGCAAGTGCATGCGCAGGGCCCGGGAGGCGTGCGGCCCGAGGAAGTCTTCGACCAATCGGAAGTGGAGAATCTGCGGGTCTTGCCGAAAGCGGCGGGGAGTTTGAATTTGCGATGGGCGCGGCGCGTACTGCTGGCCGGGGTCTTGGTCCACGCGGGCCCATTCCCTCAGCACCAGACAGATCTCGCGCCAGTCGTCCCGGCTGAGTGTCTGCGTCATTGCGATAGTAGACAAAAGTCTACATACTAATATAACGGAAATCGGGGCAGGAAAGCGAGGGCCATGACGAAAAAGGGGTGGGGAAAGGTGGCGTTAGCGGCGGCCACCGATCCACACCCACACGGTGCCATAGGGGCCGGGGGCCACGCCCACGCCGTGCTCGGTGATGTCGGCCCGGTTGAGGGCGGCCTTGTGCCCCGGGCTCTCATCCCACATGGTCACCGTTTGGTCGCTGGTCTCGCTGCCCATCGCCAGGTTTTCGGTGATGCGGCGCCAGTTTTGGTATCCCGCAGCCTCCACGCGGGTGCGCAACTGGCGGCCCCGAGAGTCCACGTGATCAAGGTCACCGGTGCGGGCGAGGTCTTCGGCCATGGCCTGGGCGGCCTGATTGAGGTTCTCGTTGAGCGCGAGGGGACTAAGAGACTTGGCCTGCCGGTAGGCGTTGACCGAGGCGGCCAGTTTGGCTTGGGGTTCAGGGGGCAAGGTCCGGCTGGCCAGTGCCGAATGCTGGACCAGAAGAAGGCAAGACACAAGCATGATTTCAACCTCAGACGAAGCGGAGGAGCAAACGCATCACCCCCCGCGTTGTTCTTACCGCATTTCTACGGGTTGGGGGAAAGAAATGTAAGCAATTCAAGGACAACCCAGGGGTGGAGGCAGGTCTTCGTGGGGCTGGTCACAAACCCTGGCGTTCGGCCTTTAAAGAACATTGGCGCGGGCATAGGATCCGCGTGATGACCCCATGCAAAATGCGGAACGAGCGCCCGTGCCGGGCTATTCGGCCTCGGAATGGGCCACCTTTTTGATTCCCGAGCGGGCTTTACTATTGGCCGCCCATGCCGCTGACACTTTGCGGGTGCGGGAATCCGGTCGGAACTCAGGCCCCCACATCGACCAGTACTTGGCGGCTTGCGGGCTCCAGCCTGGCGCACCCTGGTGTGCGGCCTTCGTCACCTATCAGCTCTTGCAAGCGGGGGCGGAGCGCGGGCAATTGCCACGCAACTCCGCCTCGGTGTGCCAGTGGGTGCACGGCAGCCGCTTTCGAGTCACGGCCGACCCGGCTCAAGCCCGGCGGGGAGACCTCTTTGCCTGGTGCGACCGGGCGGCATGGCGGGGCCATATCGGTTTCATTGTGCGCATGCGGCGCACCGCGCGGGGCTGGTTGGCCGAGACGATTGAGGGCAACACCAACGACGCAGGCAGCCGCGAAGGCGATGGCGTCTACCGGCGGCAACGCTTGTGGACGCCCCAACTGAAGGTGATTAAGCTCACCGAGGCCAAGTGGACGCCCTCTTAGCGGCGCTTTCGGTGCACGGCCCCACGGCCATCATGGCGGGCTTCCTCATGTGGCAGGTCGTGAAGGCCTGGAGTGCCGACCGAAGTGCCCTCATCCATCTGCTGACCGAATTCCGCGCCACGCTGGAGGGCCTGAAATTGGCCGTCGAGCGGCTGAGCGACCGGCTGGAATAGCCACCAACACAATATGAACATGAACAAGATCGGGGCCGGTGCCCTGGGCGGGCTGGTGTCCGCCATCGTCGTTGACCTGCACGCCTGGACCCGCACCCCGGGCGCCTTCGATTGGAGCCTGGCCGGGCGCCGCTGGGTGGCCGGGGCGATGGCCGGAGTGCTGGCCGCACTGGGCCTGGAACCCCTGACCTGAGCCCATGGCGCGACGCCGCACGCGGACGCTGCCGGCGGGAGCGGATGTGGACTTGCTGCGCGAAGCCCTTCGAGCCGACGACTATCGGCTGGCCCGGGAGGTGATTCGCACCTTCATTGAGAGTGCCCTGGCGGGCAACCCGACGGCACTGAAGGAACTGGTGAGCCGCCTCGAACCCGCCCCCACCGAGGCCCCGACGCCCACCACGATTGAGGTGGTGTATCGGGACGAGTGATGACCGGATTGTGCTTTCGTTGCCGCGCCCCCATGCCGGGCAGCGGCGGGTGTTGGATAGCCACGCCCGGTTCCGCGTACTGGCGTGCGGGCGGCGCTGGGGCAAGACGACGCTGGGGGAACACCTGAGCGTGCAAGCGGCCCTGGCGGGGCGGCCGGTGGGGTGGTTTGGGCCGACGTATCGCTTTTTGAGCGAGCCGTGGCGGACCCTGCGGCAAACCCTGGCCCCGGTGGCGCGGCGGATGAGCGAAGATGAGCGCCGGATCGACCTGATTACGGGCGGTTCGATCTCGTTCTTTAGCCTCGACGACCCGGATGCGGGGCGGGGCCGGAGACTGGCCCTGGCCCTGGTGGACGAGGCCGCCATCGTGCGTGATCTGGCCCGGGTGTGGGCGGAAACCATCCGCCCGACGCTGACCGACGACGCAGGGCAGGCGGCTTTCCTCAGCACGCCACGGGGGCGGGGGGACTTCTTTGCTCTGTTCTCGCAAGAGGGGGAAGGGTGGGCTTCGTTCCACGCCCCTAGCGCCGAGAACCCCCACCTTCCGGCGGCGGAGATTGAAGCGGCGCGGGGCGACCTCTCGGAGCGGGCGTTTCGGCAGGAGTATCTGGCCGAGTTCGCCGATGAGGAGGGGGCCGTGTTCGGCGGGGTGCGCGAAGCGGTGGATGCAGGCCGAACCGGCGACGACCCGCCGGACCCCACCCAAAGCTACGTGATGGGCGTGGACCTGGGCCGCCACCACGACTGGACGGTGGCCACGGTGCTGGACCCGAACGGGCGGCAGGTGGCCTGGCGGCGTTGGCGCGGACAAACCTGGACGGTGACGGCCCTTCGCCTGGCCGAACTGGCCCACGCCTACGATGCCGTAGCCCACGTGGACAGCACGGGCCTGGGCGACCCGGTGTGCGAACTGCTGAAAGAGCAGGGCGTGCGAGTGCGCCCAGTGGTGTTCACCGCCGAGAGCAAGGCGACGATGATGGAGCGGCTGGCGCTGCGCTTTGAGCGGCAAGGGTTGCGCCTGATGGATGTGCCCGTGCAAACCGCCGAACTGGAGAGCTTTGCCTACCGCACGTCCGCCAGCGGCCGGGTGGTGATGGAGGGCCCGCCCCACGGCCACGATGACTGCGTATGCGCGCTGGCCCTGGCCGCCCAGGCCCTCAAGCGGCCCGCCCGGGTGACTTGACGGGCACCTGATGAACCAAGAAATGAAGAAATGGAAATGGCCCTTCGGGGCCGGGGCGGAGAGCCCACCAAACCCGAGCCCGGCGCGTATTGCCGGCGGGGCGGTGCTGCCTTTGCCCCCACGCTCTCGGCGCGATGCTGAGACGAATTCGATCGTGATGGCGGTGGTCCAGTGGGCCATGCGCACGTTCACCGAGCCCCCCTTGCGGGTGCGCCGGGATGGACAATGGGACGACCACCACCCGGCGGCTTTGCTGCTGCAGCGGCCGCACGCGCGGCTGGGCGAACCGAGCAAGGTCTCGGGGCGACAGATCCGGCAGGCCCTGGTGATGGACCTGGTGCTGGATGGCAACGCCTATCTGCACAAGGTCCGCGACGAGACGGGCCAGGTGATCGGCTTAGATTGGTGGTCTTCGGCGAGTGTGACGCCGGTGGCGATGCCCGGCACCAGCCACCGCTTGGCCGGGTACCGCGTGGCCACCAGCGGCGGGGAAGTGTGGATGACCCCCGGTGACGTGGTGCACTTTATGGACGGGATTGACCCCGAGAATCCCTTGCGGGGGCAGTCGCCCTTGCGGGCCATTGAGTGTGAGATTCGCACCGATAACGAGGTGGCGCAATACCACCGGGCACTGATGCGCGCGCCGGCCCCCAGCCTCCTGGTGACGGTGCGAGACGCGGGCGACGCCGGGGCGATCACCGACCACTTTGTGCACGAAACCAAGCGCTTGCTGACCCAGGCGACGGCGGGTGACCAAGCAGGCGGGGTGGTGTTTCCCACCATCCCGCTGGATGTGACTCCGCTGGGGTTCAGCCCCGAGCAGATGAGCCTGGACCGGCTGGTGCGCCTGCCTGAAGAGCGAATCACGGCCCTGTTGGGCGTCTCGGCGCTGGTGCTGGGGCTGGGTTCGGGCATGGAGCACGCCACATTTAGCAACTTCCGCGAAGCGCGGGAGGCGGCGGTGGAGTCGTTCTTGATTCCGAAGTGGCGGCTGGTGGCGGAGCAGATCACTGATCAGCTCATGCCGGAGTTTGACCCGCCCGCCCAGGCCGAGTTTGACCTGCGCGACGTGCGGGCCTTGCAGGAGGACGAAAGCGACCGCCACGCGCGGGTGCGAGAGAACGTGCAAGCCGGGCTGTGGACGGCGGACGAGGGCCGAGCGGTTCTCAATCGGGGTGTGGATAACTTTGGATAAACGTGGGGATAACTCGCGCGTTGAACTCAGTTTTATCCCCGATTTGCCTCCGCATGCGCCTAAGGAGGGCGTATTGGAGGGCTACGCTTCCGTCCTCGGTGGCCCGGATCGAGTGGGAGACATTATCCTCCCCGGTGCCTACCGCAACCTGGATGCGCTAACAAAGGAAGGCTTCGGTGCCGTGGGCCACGACTGGTCCGAGCTCCCCGTGGCAACTATCGAGGAGGCCAAGGAAGACGCTAAGGGTCTCTTTGTGCGGATGCGGTTCCACACCACGCCCGCCGCGCAGCAAGCCCAAACCGTGGTGCAAGAGCGCCTGCAAAGAGGCAAGAAAGTGGGCCTCAGCATTGGCTACTGCGTGCTAGCCAGCGAGCCCAGCCCGGACCCCCAAGCCCGCCGCCGCATCCGGGCCCTCGAAGTCCGGGAAGTTTCGATTGTGACCATGCCGGCCCACCCGGAAGCCCAGGTGCTGGCCGTGAAAAACGAGCGGGAGGAAGCGCCCCGCACCCCTCAACTCCCTATGGATAACCCTCAAATCGCCGCCCCGAGCGGCCGCCTCAACGTTTCGTCTGCCGCCACCCTGCCGCTGGAGCAAAAGGGGCTGGCCGACGCCCTCTTCGCCAGTGAATCCTGGCAAAACCGAGGCAGCCGCCATATGCCGGAGGTGGAACTGGCGGTGGACACCCGCCGCGCCCTGGAAGCCAAAGCGACGATGACCACGACGGCGGGCATGCCGCCGGAAGTGCTGCGCAGCGGCTATCTGGTGCCCAGCGTGCAGCGCCCGCCGCAATTGGTGGACTTTCTCCCGGTCATCCCCACGCAGCAGAACGCCTTTAAGCTCATGCGGGAGAGCGTGTTCACCAATGCCGCTGGCACCAAGGGTGAGAATGCGGCGCTGGACGAAGCCACGCTGACCTTTGCCGAGGTGACGGTGCCGATCCGCCGCCTGGGCGTGGTGCTGCCGGTGACCGAAGAGCAACTGGAAGACGAACCCGGCGTGCGCGCCCTCATCGAGCAGCGGCTGAGCTTGATGCTGCGGCAGGTGCTGGATTCGCAGTGCCTGAGCGGGGACGGCAACGCGCCCAACCTCACGGGCTTGCTCAACCTGCCGGGCATCCAAACCCAGGCCAAGGGGGCCGACCCGATCATTGACGCGCTGGCCAAGGGGATGGACAAGGTTCGCCGCAGCGGCGTGGGCAACGGCGGCGCGGTGCCCAACTTGATCCTGCTGAACCCGGCGGACTACCTGAAGCTCGTACTGGCCCGCACCACCGACGGCCAATACGTGATGGGGCACCCCAGCGACGAGATGACAACGCGCCTGATGGGGGTCTCGATTGCCCTCAACGAAGCCCTGCCGGCCGGCACGGCGTTGGTGATGGACACGCAGTACTTCGGGTTGGTCATCCGCCAGGGCATCACGATGGCGGTGAGCGAATCGCACACGGATACGTTCGCCAAGAATGTGCTGACGGTGCGCGCCCACCTGCGGGCGGCTTTGGCCAGCTTCCGTGATGCGGCGGCCTGTACGGTGACCGGCCTCTAACGGATGGCGGGGAAGGCGAATTGGCCGACCGGGGCCGAACTCGGTGCCTATTTGCAGACCCTGGGGGTGGAAACACCCCCGGGGTCGCCCTCGCTGACCGACCGCATGGAGGCGGAAGTTCAGCGCTGGGAAAGCGAGACGGGGTGGAACCCCTTTTTGGCGGAGACCGCCGCCAGTGTGCAGACCCTGGTGCCCTCCGGCATGGTGTGGCAAGACCTGAACGGCGGCTACGTGAGCGTGGATGCGGTGCGCTGGGCGGGGCGGACGCTGACGCCGGGCGAGGATTACTGGCTGGAACCCAGTGGGGCTCCCGCCCACGGGCGGCCCTACACCTGGCTGCAATGGGGCATCCCCGTGCAGGGGCGAGCCCCGATTGAGTTGGAAGGCCGGCGCGGCTATGGCGTGACCATCCCGATGGACGCCTGGCTGGCGGTGCTGGACCGCGCAGCGGCGCGGGTGCTGATGAGTGAACAAGCCCAGCCCGGGGCGTGGCGCGAGGTGCGGCAAGGTTCGGTGACGCTCAAGCGCAGCGACGCGGCCACGCTGAGCGACTTCTTGCAAGAACGGGGCGAGGCGGCGGTGCAGAGGTACCGGCGGGTGCGCGTCTGATGCCGCTGCCGTTGCGGCCGCATTGGGTGCAGTGGTTTCGGCTGGGCGAGGTGCTGGAAGGCACGCTGGTGGTGGGCCATGAGCGAGTGCTGATGGGTTCGTTTGCAGCTCATTTGGATGGGTTTCAGCCTCAAGCTGCGGTGGAACCCGGGCAAGTAACGACGGAACAGCGAGCGATCCTGCGCGGCGAGATTGCCGATTTGGCTCCCCTCCGCAGTGGGGACTGGATTCAGCACGGCGACCAGCAATGGATGGTGGTGTCGGAGCCGGTAGTGCACGATGCTGAGCCGATCCTGGCCCACGCCACCGTGGAGTTGCAAACCGCATGATGGCGACTTACATCAGCCTCCGGGCGGCGCTCGTAGCGGCGGTGGAAGCGGCCTGGGGGCCAATCCGAATTCGCACCCAGGCCGCCGAGTTGGCCGATGCTGAGGGAGCCATCCCCTTGGCGCAAGTGCTGCTGACGGAAGTGAAATACGACCCCGACACCCCTACCGCCGATGCTGGGAACTGGGCGTGGGAGATTCGCGGGCTGTGGCCGCGCGAAGACCTGAACGCCGATGCGGTCGCGCTGGACCGCGCACATGGTTTGCGTGAGGCGCTGCTGGCCCTGCCGGGCATCGTGTTGGCGCACGTGCCGCAGATTGACTTGCACCCGCGCCGGGGCGACGCGCGGGAATCCCGCACGGGCGTGACGGTGCACTTTCGGTGCCGAGTTACGGCCCACCGCCCCCCATTGAACGAGGTGAATGAAGAATGAGTGACCGGGCGACCGGTTGGGATCTTTCGGTGTTTGATGTCGCGAGCGAGAGTTTGCTGGCGACGGTGCAAGGGGCGCGGTATCAGGTGATGACCACCACCGAGGATGGACGCCCCTTGACGCGCAGTGCGCGGACCGCCCAACCGGTGAAACGCGAGGCCCGTGTGGCGGCCCTGGTGACCAGCCTGGGCGCGGCTCCGTTCCGGGTGAGCCACCTGGATGTGTCGCATTTGCAGGTGGGCGGGGCATCCCTGCGGGCTCACCTCAGACGAGGCACGGTGCGCGGCGAATTTGACCACGCCGAAGGCAGCGGCGTGGGCGATGCCTGGCGCTGGCCGGTGCTGGTGGAGCGTGACTTTAGTGCCCAACTCGAGCTGGCGGTGCCGGTGACGGCGGTGCCGTTGGCGGCGGCCTCGCACGGAGCGCTGACCAATGCGCTGGTGGACCTGGTGATGGAGATCAACGGGGTGACCGTGAGCCTGCCGATGGCGCTAACCCATTGGGAACACCGCTGGACCATGGGCGACATCCAGGTGGTGCGGGCCGAGCTGAGTGGCGTCGGGCCGGATACGGGCGCGTATCCCACTTCTCCTACGGGCACGGCGAGCCTGTTGGCCCGGGCGATGAGCCAACCCGAGGCCCGGGTCGCGATGGAAATCACCAGCCGCGCCAGCGGAGGGCAAACCTACGCGGGCAACTTTGTTTGGGAGCACTTTGCCTTCCGGGTGCGCGAAGGGAAGCTGGTGCAGACCGAGTATGGCTGGCGAAGCCAGGGGCCAGTCTCGGCGGAGGCCACCGTTTGATTGCGTTCTCCTTAGGCGGGCGGCGGTGGGAGTTTCACACTTGCGCCCATGTGGATGAGGTCCGCGCCTTGCGGGCCGAGGCGGAGGCGTTTGTGCGCGAGGCGGGGCCGGAATTGCCGTTTTCACAGCGAGTGATCTACGAGGCGTTCTTGCTGGCGGAATTGTGCGCGTCGGTGCCGCTTACGGTGGAGTCCGCGCTGGATATGGCGGCTTCGGCCGGGGTGTTGTTCGATGCGTTGGTCGACCGGGCCAGCCAAGCCAGCCTCACGGCAGCCTGGGAGGCGTGGGCCGGTGAGTGAGGGCCTGTGGTGGTGGCCGGGGGACTCGGACGAGCCCGCGATGCGCTCGGCCCGCGAGCCGGACGAAAGCGAATGGCTGCCGACGGATGACCCCGGGATCTACTACATCCCGGACCCGCCGGCCGAGGACCCCAAGCCGCAACCCCATGAGAGACCGACGCCGGAGACGACACCGGCGCTAGAGCGCCAGGGCGAACCTGACCCTTTGACGCCGGCGCCTCGGCCTGCCGCGCCGCGCGCCGAGCCCCCGGCGGTGCCCCGCGTGCCCACCGCTACCGAGCAGTGGGAGATGCCGGAGGACGCGGCGCACTGGGGCCAGAGTGAAGCCCCGGAAGAAGACGTTATGGGCCGACCGAATGCGCCCGGCCTCACCCCGGTGGAGATGGCCTCATTCACCGTGCGGCGCACCGGCCGCGATGCCTTTGACAACGTGGCGGCGACGCTGCGGGAACTGGTGGCGCAAGAGGCCGCGCGCTGGATCCAGGCCGCCCGCCAAGAGGCGACTTGGCCCTAAGCATTGCCCTGGATCACGCCCAAACCCGCGTCGCCCGCCCCCTACTGAGCCTGGCCGCCAACGGCCTGGAACTGGCGGGGGAACTGGACGGGGCTGCCTTCGCGGGCACCTGGCTCGACCCCATCACGCACACCCTGATGCTGCGACCCCAACCCTTGCGGGATGCGTGGTACACGGACGACACCGGCGCGAACGCGAAGTGGAGCACTGCCGACTTTGACCTCGGGCCGGGGTGGGAAAACCGCTACGACCAGAGCGGCCGGGGCCCCTGGATGGGGCGCGTGGATGCCAACGCCGCGCGGGGCGGAACGAGCCTGGCCCCGATGGGCGCCAACGAAGGCCTGTGGCTGGCGTGGTTTGCCTACGGGAGCGGGGAGCGGTACGAAGCCGTGCGCGTGGGGTGGAGCGCCACCGGCGACCTCACGGCCGGGACGGGGCTGGTGTTCTGGAGCGACGGCACCACCGAAGTGTGGCGGGATGGCCGCGCGGTGCACTACGGGCGCATCAGCGGGGCGCGGGCGGGAGACGTGAGGACCGGGCAGGTGTTCCAGGTGATGCTGATCCCGATGCGGGGCGAGGAGCTTCTGGTCTATGCCCTCGCCGGAAACGGGTTCTCGTATGTGCTGAGCGAGGGGGATGCGGAGCCGGTGACCCCCGCCGGGCCGGTGTGGTTCCAGGTGCCGCACGGGGCGGTGCAGGTGCAACTTGCGCCCCTGCGGTTTGCCACGTCGGGCTTTGCGTACACGGTGCGGCAACAGCTGAGTGAGCCGCCGCAGATTGGCGAAACGCCGATGCCGTTCGACCACGACGGTTGGCCGGGGGATGGCTTGCCCTACCGCCTCTTTGGGGCGGGGCCGGGCACCGTGGATGTTTCGCTGGCCGATGAAGATGGCAACCCGTGGGCCCCCGACGGGGTGACGGCCCGGGTGCGTCTGCGCATGGACTTCGCTTCGCCTAGCCCGCTGGTGACGCCGATGGTGCGGGGGGTGAGCCTGGCCTACGCCGCGCAAAATGACTTTACGCCGGCGGCCACGCTGGACGTGACGGGGGAAGCCCTGGGCGCGGCCCTGAGCGTGCCCGACGACCCGCGCCGGGTGAGTTTCGATTGGACGGCTCGCGACCCGGCGGCGTGGGAAGCCCAAACCGGGCGGCGACTGAGCACAACGCACCGGCCGGTGCGCGTGAACCTGGGCTCCACCCTGGCACTGGACGGCGTGCAGACCGAATACGGGGAGCACTTCACACCTTTTGCCGGGGCGGACCGGGCGCAAATCGCGGCCAGCGACGCCTGGGCGCGGCTGAGCGAGGCGACCTTCGCCGAACCTTGTGCGCTGGATGGCCTGACCCTGACCGAGGCGCTGGAATTCTTGCTGGATGCCAGCGGCTGGACGGGCCCGCGCGTGATTTCGGCGACGGACTTCCGGTTGCCGAATGACGGGGCGGCCCGGTGGCCCGCCTTGATCGAGCGGGGCGACGCCGCCACCGACTGGATCGCCCGGCTGCTGGAGACTTATGCCGCCGATTGGTGGTGGGGGTTCCGGCCCCGCGCATCAGGAGAACCGGAGTGGTTCGCCCTCGCGCCCGAAGATCTGCCCACTACCCCCGTCCTCACCCTGGCCGAAGCCCGGGAGGGGGAGGCGGCGACGCTGGTGTATCGCGCGTTTCAGCAACGATGGATCGAGCCGGATGCCAACGAAGTGCAGGTCACGGGCTGGGACCCGGTGCGGGAGCAGATCTTGCAGGCGGGGCAGCGCGATGCGGCCTCGCAGGACCCCACCCTGGCCCCCGAGCAACGGCCGCTCAATTGGCTGGGCACCCGCCGGCGTTACGCCCTGATTGACCCCGTTTTGAGCTCAACTAGCGCCGTGGAAGAAGCCGCTCGCCGCTTGTTTCGGCGGATGAGCCGCCCCCGGCAGATGTGCGAATTCCGTAGCGACTTGCTCCTGGCCCTCGATGGCCGGCCCCTGTGGCGCGGCGATGTAGTGGAACTGGAAGGGCGCGGCTGGTGGCGCATCCGGGCCTTCGGCTGCACCTTCACGCGCGAAGAACCGGACTCGCACTGGCGCGACGCGCTCTATACCGCCGAGGCCGTGGACAGCCTCGAAATCAACTCGCAATGAACTACCGACCTCTGGTGCGGCTGGCCGATTTGGGCCGCCGCCGCTCGCTGCATTCGACCGAACGCCGCGCCGTGCGCCGAGGGGGAGCCGACCTGGCTCGCCGCCCCGCCCGCCGCGCGCAAACCCTCAACTAATCCTGCATGAACATTTACGCAACCGATCTCAAAACCCGATTCCAAGAAGGACGCGTGGTGCGCGTCATGGCCATGGGCGACAGCCTCACGGCTGGCACCGGCGGCACCAGTGGCTGGCGTAGCCCGCTCAAGCGCATCATGAGTGCCTGGGGCTACAGCAACTGGGAGTACGTGGGCAGCCAGACCTCGAACCCCGACGACCTCGGCGAATACGTCCGCGACTGGCGACACGAGGGCTACGGCGGCAACACCGTGGCCCAGCTCACCAGCATCGTGCGGGCGCGGGTGGCCACCTTCCGCCCCGATCTCATCATCCTAGTGGCGGGCACCAACAGCCCTCCGGGGCAAGATCGAGCGGGGGCGCGGGCGGACTTCAACGCATGGTTCTCGGAGGCCTTTGCCGACGAAACCTTGCGGGTGCTGAGTGTCAGCCGCCCTCCGCAAAAGTCCAGCGAGAACTGGCTGGTGGATAGCGTGATGGAGCCCGTGGTGCAAGGCCACAAGGATGCCGTGCGCGACCAGCAAAACCTGGGCCGCGCGGTCGTCTACGCGGGCAGCCACGACCTGCTGCGGGTGGGATGGTCCAACCTGTGGTACTTGCCCAGCGACAACACCCACTTTAACCGCATCGGCTATGCGCGCCTGGCGGGCGTGATGGCCCGCGCCCTGGTGGGTGAGCCATGTGGCGCGACGGTAGGGGCTGCGATGGGCTCCACGGTGCTGGCGGCGGTGGCAAGTGACCAGGATTTCCCGTTCGGAGCGACCGTGGCGAAGTCCGTGACCAGTGATGCCGTGCGGGTGCTGACCTGGCGTGGCGAAACCGTAGATATCCCCACGACTTGGCCCGCCCACACCCCGTGGCCGGTGCCGATTGTGCGGGTGATGTCCACGGGCACGACGCTTACCGGGCCGCTCATCCTCTCGACCTTCGCGCCGGGAGCTTTGATCTAATCCGATGCCGGTGAACGGACGCCTCGCCGCCTGGGATCGGCTGGAATTCCGGGTGGCAAGCACCGCCGATGTGGCAGCCGCGGGCACCGGGCCGCTGAACTGGCAACACGACGCCCAGCTGCGCACCGAGAGCGTCATCAGCGTGCAGAACATTGCCCCCGGATTTGCCCTCAGTGTGGCCAGCGGCACCGCCGGGGGAGGGCAGTGGCAGGCCCGCTACGAGGGTCCGCATGCTCCCATCGGTGGGCATGTGATCGGCGGCGCGGGCGTCCGGACATCGGTGAGTTTGAGTCTGGTACTGCACGGAGTGCGGCTGTATGCCCGAGAGAACACGGGCCAGTTCCGGCTGGCCGTGGAGAGTCTCGAACTGGTAGCCAATGATGAGCCATGGCTCACCCTGCCCGGGCTGGATGAACTCAGTACCGGGTGCGGCCCGGGCTACATCCCCCTGGTGGGTTTGCCGCCCATCATCTCGGGAGGGAACGGCGGCAGTGGCTACACCGGCCCCGGGGAGTACGCCTGGACTTTGGCTCTGGATCAATTGGTCTCGGGGGGTTGGCGATTTGACACGGATGGGGCTTGGCGGGATTTGCCCGTGCGGCTGCCAGGTTTCGAGACGCCCGAAGGGGATGCGGGAGGCATTGTCATTGCGACCCGCACCTGGGGGGATCTTCTTCGGATGCAAATCGAGGCCGAAGCCGAGCGCACCTGCGTACCCGGCACCATGAGCGGCCCGGCGAGGCTGGCGGCAAGGTCCACCCGGGGCCGGGTGCAATTGGTGCCCGCACTACCCCGGTCAATCCATCGCCTGAACCCCGACTTTGCCCTGTTGGTGCAGCGGGCGGGGTTCCCGCAGGTCACGCTGGAGCGAAGCAGTGACCGCGCCGAGGGGCCGCACCAACTGAATACGCAAAACCCCAACCTCATCCGCACGATCCAGACCGACATCACCCATAACCGGCAGGGGGCGCGGCTGAACGTACTGCGAACCAACCCCCACGCCCTGGAGCGGGAGATCTTTGACCCGGAACCCTTGGCCCCCTGCGTGGCGGCCCGGGTGGATGTGCTGGCCACCAACCCCGAGAGCGACTGCACCTTTGATCCGGCCTACGTGGCGGGGAGCTACGCGGGGGAATCGGTGGTGTTTCCAAAATTGGTGGATGGGGTGGCAGAGAACCCCGAGTTGGAACCCGCCTGGCGGCATGCCGACCCCTTGGTGCGCTACTTTTCCACATGGATTCACCCTCACTGGAGCGTTTTCCACCACTTTTCCCCGTGGCCTGTGGAAAACTCGCCCACCGATCCCCGCTTGTATTGGGAACCGGTGCGGGCGCAGCATCTTATGCACCCGGCCTTGCCCCCAAGTGAGCAGACGCGGACCCGCAACTCACTCACGACGTGCCCGCTCATGGCTTCGGCCTTCACCCCCTTTACGGATGGTTATCTGGGCGGCAAGCGGTGGGTAGGGGTGTCCCGGTGGCAAATGCGGCTCGCCCCGATGGACGTACCGGTGGCGTTCTCGCTGGCAGGCAGTGAGCGATGGTCGGCCGAGGGCGGAACCCTTGCCCTCACCCCGCTGGGGGTGGAAGTCACTCCGGCTGGTCCGGAGCCCGTTCGGGTGAATCTCGAGTGGGCCAACCTCACCTCGCCGCCTTTTATGGCCCCCGCCACCGCCCAGGATGTGGAGGTGGATTGGTCGGGAGCGGGTATCGACTCGGTCCGTCTAGGGCGCCTGAGCCCCGAAATGACCGAACCGGTTTGGTGGAACGAGGGCGACCCCGTTGAGCCGGGCTGTTTCCGGCTGCTCAAGGGCACCGATGCCATCGATGCCGGAACTTGGGGACTCGATCACGGCGCGGGCATCACGAACGATCAGGGCGTCGATCTGCGCCCGGCAGGTCGCTCCATTCCCCTTATGGCCGACCCCGAAGCGGCGATCGCCTTCCCCCTCATCAGTGGGCGGCGTATGTCGCACTTGGTCTTCGAGATCACGCCCACCGACCCGCCTGGCCCCATTGTTATCGCCTATCCCATCGCCCACCGCGCCGCCGAGGCCCCCACGTGGTTCAACTTCACCGGGCACTCGGGGGCGTGGTTCTGGCCGCTCGGGCCAGGAGTGGGGCATGGGCTGTGGGATTGGTACGACCAAGGCTGGCAAAACCCGCCGACGGTGAATGGCGCGGGGTTCACAAGCAGCGTTCTTGACGCCTTGGCCACGCGGCGCGTGCTGGCCGAGGGCGTGCACTCGGAGGAAAATCTAGATGCCGAGTGTGGCGAACTCTATGACGATTACGAGGGCCAAGCGAGAGGGCAAGTGGAGCGCAATAGCCTGGCGTTTCCTTGGGCCAACTCCGGCGCCAACGAACTCGCCTGGGCCCTGGTGAACACCGCCTCTGAGTTGCCTCCACTCGCGCTCTGGCCCGTGCGAGCACGCGATGCAGACGGAAACCCGACCGGCCCCTACGAGCAAGGCGTGATGGTGGGCGCGGTGGAACCCCGCATCTACGTGGCGAACCAGCCGTTCTCGCTGCACAACCCCGACGGCCAAGACGTGCTCGCCCCCCATGCGCCCGGGGTTCCGGGGTGGTACGTGCGAGAGCATCGTATGCCGCTGGACCACAACGAGCCCGCGCAATACCGCTGGCGCATCGGCAACGCGGACCAAGCTCGGTTGCGCCCGTGGAATGGCGCCTTCGGCCTCACCGGGATTGAAGAACTCCCCGGCACCATTGTCGCCGCTGATCTCCACCCCGATGGCCGCTGGGCGCACGCCTTTGCCCGGGAGGGCACGCTCTGGCTCGGCATCGCCGACCGCCGCACGCAACCGTTAGCCGAATGGGACACGGGCGAAGACGCCCACTCAGCGGCCGTACGCTGGCTCGCCACTAAGCTCGATGCCCCGCTCGGCCTCTGGTGGAGCCAGGTCGGGCAGATTCACTTTGCAACCATGAATCCCAACGAAAACCCGCAGGGTCAAATCATCAGTTCCGGCACCGATGCCCAGTTTCCGGCGGCGTGGATCAGCCCCGATGGCCTCCGATTTGTGTATTGGATCGAAGGGGAGGCGACGGGTAGCGTTGTGGGCCACATCACCGACCGGAGGGGCGAGATACTTTTCGGCCCCACGTCACTTCCGTCCATTGGCCCGGTTGATACGGTTGGCCTGGCCGTCGCCGAAGGCCCGCGCGGACAAAACGGAGAACGCCGCCTACGCCTGTGGGTGGTGCAAGAGGGCGTGCTTCGGAGCTACGAGTCCGACAATGGCCGCGAGTGGAGCTAGGCGGCGCGCTGGGCGCGTTGCTTCGCGCGATCTTCCTGATTGCGGCGGGCCGAGCGGCGCTCAAACTTCGCTTCATTGAGCGTGGTTTGCAGTTCCGCATCCGCCGCGCGGATATCCTGGATAAGCTGGTCGGAAGCCTGAATCTTGTCAAAAATCGCCGGGATGTCTTGTCGCAGTTCGTTGAGTTGCGCGGCCATCTCGTCGGCCTTGGCCACAAGCCGGGCCGTGAGCGAAGCGTCCCGCACCGTTTGGTCCGCAAAGGCATCCGTCTCGTCCGAGATCTTTAGCATGGCTATGGCGGTCGTCGCCAGTTGCTCCTGGCCGGCCAGGATGAATGCCCGCATTTCTTGGCTCTGCGCCAAGAAATCGTGGACCCGCTGCACATTTTCATCGGCGACCAGCATGATGCTCGCCAACGACCCCACCACCTCCTTGCTCTGCCGGATCATGGATTCAAATCCGCTGCGGAGCAGGGCGGAGAGGGATTCCATCTCGTTCGTGGCAATCTCGGTGGCTTCGGCCAGTTCGCGAATCTCATTGGCAACCACGGAGAAGGCCAAGCCATTGGCGCCGTTGCGTGAGCTTTCAATTGCGGCGTTGAAGCTGAGGAGCCTGCACTGACGCGCAATCTTGCGCACTTTGCCCAGCATCGTCTCGTTCTTGGTCACCACAAGCTCTTGCTCGCCGATGATGCGCGTGAGCTCCATCAGATGCTGCTTGACTTCGTTCAGCAGGTTGGCCAGTTCGTCATCATGGGCGAACTTGTCGAGAAATCCGACAAAGTCGTCGAGCTTGCCTGTTTGCTCTGGGCAACCCTGGACTTTCTCGTTCAACTCCGAAACGATGCGGTGGAACTGCTCGTGGTGCTCGCTGGCCAATTGCGCCAAGCGTCCGCCTCGCTCCAGTTCCTCCTGAGACGCTACCGAGGCTTCTTCCCCGAGAATCGTGGCCAGATCGGCCGATGCGCTCAGTCGCTGCGCCACTTCTTGCAGGGATTGCGAGAGCCCTTGCACCTCCACCGCGTGGTCGTTAATAAAGGCCTCGTGGTTTGAAATGCGGGCCATTTGCACTCGGATCCGCTCGGAAGCGTGCGCCAATCGCAGGCTGATGAGGCTCTGTCCTGGCGGGATCGAGTCCTTAAACGAAAGGGTGCTGAACTTCTGCGTCTGATTGCTCAGCTCGGCCATCACGGCCTGCCAGCGATCAAAGAATGCCTGCGGCGTGGCCGAAAGCTCATCAGGGTTGGCCAGGTGGGCTCGCTCAAAGGGATGGGCCAGGCGTTGCCACCGACTTTGCCCAAGTTTGAAGGCAATTACGGCCGTGAGACTGGCGCCAACGGTCGCTCCGCCGACCGCGAATAGAACTTGTGAAACGTCCACCTATGTGACTCCCCGTAAAAATCATCGGACCTTGGACGGCCGGACTTCAGGGGAAATCGTTGCAGAGAGTACATTCTTAGAGTGAGTTCTTTGCGCGCTGTGGTTTTTGACCTGGGGGGTGTCCTCGTGCACATCAATCATTCGTGGGGCGCGGCGGCGCGGCAATGCGGCCTCAGCGTCCGTGAAGACCTGGCCCTCGGCAAAGACCCTGACCTCACCGCCTACCAAGGCGCAGAGATCGGTGAAGCGGAATATCTGCAACGCCTGGCCGCGCGGCAGGGCCTAACGGGGGCAGAAGAAGCCCAGCAACTCCACATGGCCATCCTCAGCGACCCGTACCCGGGAAGCAAGGAGCTGGTGAATACGTTGCAAGCGCAAGGGCTTGTCACGGCGTGCCTGAGTAACACGAGCGCCCTGCACTGGCCCTTTCTCACTTCGGTCGATCACTATCCCGCCATTGCGGCCCTGCACCACCACTTTGCCAGCCACGAACTGGGCCTGAACAAGCCCGATACTGCCATCTACGCCACGGTGGAGCTAGCCCTTGCCCTCGAGGGGCCTGAGATCATGTTCTTTGATGATGGAGCGGCCAATGTCGCCGCCGCCCAAAGACGAGGCTGGCAAGGCGTGGTGATTGACCCGCACGATGACCCGGTACGGCAAATGCGCGCGGCTCTGGGCTTCGCCGACTAAGCCGCCTTAGTCCGCGTCCGCCGAGTAGCGGCTCACCCGATCCCACACAATGCCGATGCGACGGGCCATGCCCACCTGCATCTGGCGGTGGTCTTCGGGCATTACCCCGGTGTGGGCGGGGCGCCGCGTGGAGAGCACGCCCCAGACCCGTCCGCCGGCGACCACCGGCACACAGTACGTGGCTTCATCGAACGCCGCCACGATGTGCCCTTGGGTGAAGCCGTCTGGGAGGTCCAGCGAATCCACCGGCCGACCGAGCCGCATCGCCCACGAACTTCGCGCCGGGGCGGGCTGCGCGGGGGAGACTTCAGTGCTGCCCCATTTGGCCACGGTGGTCAGGGTTTGGGTCGCAGGGTCGAGCGCAGCCAGGAGGCCCGCCGTCCCCGGCATCAAGCGGTGCCCGGCCCGCACAATGGCAAACAATTCCGCCGGGGTCTCAATCGCCATCAGGGCCTGCGTCCACAGGTCCACGAGCGGTGAGGAAGGCGCGGTGGCATCCCCGGCAAAGGGCACCAAGTTGAACCAAAAGAGTGGCTCTTGGTCGGGTTCGGGGGCGCTGCCCGTGGTGGGGACCAACTGGAACGTGCTGTCGCTGAGCTGAATCGGAGGGCTGGCGGCTTGGTCTTGGGGTTGCCAGGCTCCCCAATCGCTGGGGGTGGGGGAAGGGAAGACGCGCTCCACCGGCGCGCCCAGTACGTTCTCGGTGGCTAATCCCAGGCGTTCTGAGGCCCGCGAATTGAGAGCCGCGACCGTCTTGTTGGCCCGCAGGCCAATCCGCGCGTCCGGCGATTCAAAAACAAGCCCTGGCATGATCCGCCCCTGGCAAGAGTGACGCATTCCGGACCCCGTTCGCACGTCGGGTCCCAAAAACCAGCACCTCTACGGGGGGTCTTCTCCTGCTTTAGCCAAACCGACCCGAGATGTAGTCCTCGGTCAGCTGATTCTGCGGGTTGCCAAACAGGCGCGTCGTCGGCCCGGTTTCAATCATCTTGCCCTGATGGAAAAACGCCGTCTTGTCGCTGGCACGCTGGGCCTGCTGCATGTTGTGGGTGACGATCACGATGGTGAACGTCTTGCGGAGCTCCAGCATCAACTCCTCAATCTTGGCGGTGGCAATCGGGTCCAGCGCCGAGCACGGCTCGTCCATAAGGATGACTTCCGGGTTCACGCTCAGGGTGCGGGCAATGCACAGCCGCTGCTGCTGGCCCCCACTCAGGCCATTGGCGCTCTGGTTCAGCTTGTCCTTCACCTCGTCCCACAGGGCGGCGCGGCGCAGGCACTGCTCCACGTGGTCCTTCAGGTCGTTGCCCTTGTGCATGCCATGGATCTTGGGGCCGTAGGCGATGTTCTCGAAGATGGACATCGGGAACGGGTTGGGCTTTTGGAACACCATGCCCACCACCTTGCGTAGTTCGACGGGGTCCACGTCCGGTCCGTAGATGTCCACGTCGTCTAACGTGATGGTTCCGGTCATCCGGGCGCCATCGATCAGGTCGTTCATACGGTTAAGGCAACGTAAAAATGTGCTCTTGCCGCAGCCGGAGGGCCCAATCAGAGCCGTTACCTGGCGGGGTTCACAGGTCAGTTCGACCCCGTAAAGAGCCTGGAACGTGCCATAAAAGAAGTCAACACCAGAGGCTTTGAGACGGCCATCGAGTGTAGAACTACCGGAGTTTGCTTCGGAAACGACCGTCATGTGGCATATAAGTGTAACCGGAGTGCAACCTTGAAGTCAGGAATTAGCCGTTCGTTTTGGGGCTTGTTGGCAACCTTAACCTTGGGCATCCTCATTGAGGGGTGTGGCCAGACGACTTCAACCAACGGCACCACCAAGCTTCAGCCGGCTTTGCCCACGGAGGCCGGCTCGGCCGAAAGCTCTCTGACTTTCGAGGCCGCGCAAGGCATGTTCGAGGTCCACCGCGACCAGATGAACAGTGAGCGGATTGTGCGCAACGGGGCCTGGAGCTTCATCGAAGACGCCCTGTTGCACGAAGATTTCGAGGTCCAGCGTATCGGAGCCGACCTTTTGCGCGAGGTCATCATAGTCGAACCGGAGCAAAAGGCTAAGGTCGAAACCATGCTCCGTCAGCAACTCACGCTGAGCCTGCCCGAGGACAAGATGTATTGGCAGGGGATGATTGATGAACTCTTCCCGAGTGCCGCGCCTACGGATGGGGAAGGTGGGAATAAGCCGAGTGACGAAGCGCGTGATCCGCAAGCACCAGCGCCAGCATCGCTTCAACAATCGGCACCGCCCGCGGAAGCACGCACGGATCGTGCCGCCCCTTCGCGGCCAGGACGGTAGCGTCACCTTCCGGCGTCACCGTCTCTTGTTCGCTTGAGATTGTGGCGACGGGCTTGAACCCTACGCGCACCCGGATGGGCATACCGTTGCTAATGCCCCCCTGGATGCCCCCGCTGTGATTGCTGGTGGTGACAATGCGCCCGGATTCGTCCTTCACAAAGGCATCGTTATGCGATTTCCCCGTCATCTGGGTGCCGGCAAAGCCGCTCCCGATTTCGAATCCCTTGGTAGCGGGCAGGCTCATCATGGCTTTAGCCAGATCCGCTTCGAGCTTGTCAAAAATCGGTTCGCCCCAGCCCACCGGCACACCCCGGGCGACAGCACTCACGCACCCGCCTAAAGAGTCTCCATCGCGCCGCGCGGCCTCGATGGCCGCAATCATGGCGGCGGCGTGTTCGGGGTGCGGGCATCGCACGTCGTTGGCGTCCACCTGGGCCACCGTCACCGTATCTTCATTCACCCGCGTGGAAATCGTGCCCACCTGGCTCACCCACGCCACGATCTCCACGCCGTAGGTGGCGGCCAGCCAGGCTTGGGCAAGAGCCCCGGCGGCCACCCGCCCCACCGTCTCGCGGGCACTGCTGCGCCCGCCCCCGCTGGCCGCCCGAATGCCGTATTTGACATCGTAAGTGAAGTCGGCGTGGCTGGGGCGGTAGGCGTCGGCCATGTTGGCGTAGTCGCGCGGGCGCTGGTCTTCGTTGCGCACCATCAGGGCGATGGGCGTGCCCAGGCTCAGGCCGTCTTGCACCCCGCTCAGGATTTCCACCGTGTCGCTTTCCCGGCGCTGGGTGGTGAGCGAGCTTTGCCCCGGGCGGCGACGGTCCAATGCCGCCTGAATGACCTCAAGGCTCACCCGGAAGCGGGCAGGGAAGCCATCCAGCACCACGCCCACGGCCCCGCCGTGCGATTCCCCAAACGTGGTGATCCGGAGCATCTGCCCAAAGCTGCTACTCATTCATTCATCCTCTGGCAAGAAATGGCCCAACGGCACCCGCCCGGCTTCGGTCAGTTCAATCCCCTCGGCCTTCAGGTGCGCCCGCTGGCGCTGCGCCAGCACCGGGTCGCGGCGGGCAATCGAGAGCTCACCCTGCGCATTCACCACGCGCCACCAGGGGATGTCGTCGGTTTCGTGGGCGATGATCTGCCCGACAATGCGGCCGGTGGTGGGGGGCACCATGCGTCGGCCCACTTGGCCGTAGGCCAGCACGTAGCCCGGGGGAATCTCGCGAACCACGCGGCGCATTTCCCCCCTCATGGCCGTTACAACGAAGCCAAGACGGCTTCCAGCTGCACGTTGCTGCTGCGGAGCCGTTGGCATAGGGTCTTGCCCAGGTTGCGCAGCACCTTCACGCCCGCCCCCGGGTTGGAGTCGATCAATGCATTCAGGCTCGAAGCCGAAGCCCGCGCCAGTACGGCGGCCGTATCCGCCGTAACCGTGGCCGTGCGATCGTCGTGCTGGAACAGGGCTAACTCACCGAACACGGCCCCGGGGCCAAGCCGGGCAATGATCTCGCCGGTCGAAGTGGTCACGCGCACCTTGCCTTCCAGCAAAACGTAAATCTCAGTGGCAAGTTCGCCCTCGCGGATGATGTCCTCATCCCCCGCAAAGGACATTTCATCGGCCACCGAGGCTACGGCGGCGATTTCATCGTTCGTGAGACCCTCCACCAAGTAGCTGTGACGTAGATTCTCCAGGAGGCCCATATGTGCCGCCCAGGATACCTGTCCCCTACTTTCGGAAGGTGGCCTTTGCGATGAAGATGAGGTTGGCCGGGCGCTCCGCCAGTCGCCGCGTGAAGTACGGATACCACTGCTCGCCGTAGGGGATGTACACCCGCACGTTGAACCCTTCCGCCCGCAACGACGACTGCAAATCGCGCCGGATGCCGTACAGCATCTGCCACTCAAACGATTCTTTGGCGATGCCTTCCTTCTCAATGAACCCGCGCAGGGACTGGATGATCGCCTCGTCGTGGGTGGCAATGGCGGGGTAATGGCCCGCCTTCAGCAGGCGCTGGGCGGCTTCCACGTACTTCTGGTCCACCACGGCTTTGTCTTGGTAGGCCACGGTTTCGGGCTCCAGGTAGGCGCCCTTCACAATGCGCACCCGGGTGGGCAGGGCCAGCAAGCGGGTCAGGTCGCCATCCAGTCGCTTCAGGTAGCTCTGCATCACCGTGCCGGTGTTCGGGTACTCGTCGTGCACCCGTTCAATCATCGCGACGGTGCGCTCGGTGTATTCGCTGGCTTCCATATCCGCCCGCACGAAGATGTTGTGCGGCTGCGCGGCGGCCAGCAGTTGCTTGAAGTTGGCCTCGGCCACATCTTCGCCCTGGTCCAGCCCCAGCGCGGTGAGCTTGATGCTGATGTTAATGAGATCGCGGTGCGGGCTCTTGGCGATCCGGTTCACCACCTCGATGTAGGCCTCGCGGGCCTGGGCGGCTTCTTCCACCGTCGCCACGTTCTCGCCTAGCAGGTCGAGGGTGGAGAATAACCCCTCGGCCGCTAGGGCCTCCGCCGAAGCAATGGCGGAATCCAAACTTTCCCCGGCGACGAAGCGACTCACCAGAGGTCGGAAAATGCGGCTCCGGGTCACCATTGACCGGATGGGGCGCCATCGTGACACCGCCAGAATGAGCGAGCGGAAAAGCATGGATGCGCCCGCCATTCTACAGCCCCGGCCCGGGCAGGGGAAGGGGATTTAGGGGCGTGACTCGGGGGAGATCACTTCGCCGAGTTGGTCCGCCACCCTCACCGGGGTGCCCACCATCGCGTAATCGTTCTTGAGGAAGGCACCCGCCAACAGGGTGTCATCTGGCATCGGCGCGAGTTGCGTCATCGAGCCAATGCGCTCGTTTTGCTCGCTCATCACGGGTTCGCTGATCAACACCGGCCCGCGCAGTTGAATCTGCACCCAGGTGCGGTTGGTGTGGCCCCGGCTGTGCAGGCGTTGCAGCACTTCTTGGCCCGTGTAGCAACCCTTGTTGTAGGAGATGTGTTCGCGCTCGAACTCCGGCCCCAGTTCCGGCGGCAAGAGCTTATCGTGGGTGTCCACCCCGAACTGCGGAATCCCCGCCCGCAGCATCGCCGCAAAAACGTCTTCGGGTTCCACTTCGTCACCGGGGAGCAAGACGGGAAGCTCTTCGGGGTCGCCCACCCCCACCAGATCCCAGCCCCCAAAGGCGCATCGTCGCTGGCGGATGGCGTAGCCCCCGAAAGGCAGCGGCCCCGCGTCGCCGGTTACGCCCTGTTGTTCCATCCACTCCTCGGCCAGCGGCCCTTGGATGGTCACACCCCCCACGCCGCTCACGGTCAGGTTCACGTCTTCCAAAATCACGAAGTCGCGCACGCGCTCCAGCAGCACCTCGGCGGCCTCGGTCACCCAGTGGAAACCCTGCTCCGTGCGCTGCCCGCGCACAATGGCGGCCAGTTGCCCGGTGGCGGTCACCAGGCAGGTGCTGCCCACCTGCCCCACGCTCCATGCGGCCACGTCCTGCGTGGTTTGCCCCTGCCACCAGGTCACGGCATCATCCCCGGAACTGGACAACCACATCAGGTCATCCAGGCGCGCCCAAAAACTCGTTGACATATACTCCTGAGTATGGGGCTAATCGTGGTGGCGGCCGGGCTGGGCTTGCTGTTGGGCCTGGGTCAGAGCGAAGAACGCCGATTTGAACGTGCCGCCGCGTCCGAGATCAGATCCAAGCTGGGCGGGGACGAGAAGAAAGTGCGGGTGAACGTGCGCCCCCACGGGGTCGGGGCCCTGCAGGGCGACCTCACCGTGGCCCAGATTTTCGCGGAGCGGTTCACGCTGGATGAACTCCCGCTCTTCACCGAACCCGAACGCAACCCCAGCGGCCGCATCCGCAGCCTGCAATTGCGACTGACCGAGTTCCGGTTGCGCGGTCTGCTGGTGCAGAGCCTCGTGGCCGACATCCCCGAGTGCCGCTACGATTTTGACCTCGCCCGACGGGAGCGCACCATCCGCCTCGCGCGGAGCGGGCAGGGCACGGGTTCGGTCACCGTACGCGGTACCGACCTCGCCGAGTGGATCGACCGCAAGTACGCCGAGATCAAGGAGTGCCAGGTTACGCTGGAGGACGGCTGGGTGCGCGTGGATGGCTACGGCGAGTTCGTCATCGTCAAGAGTCGCTTCTCTGTGCTGGCCAAGCTCGTGAGCCCCGATGGCCGCCGCGTGATGCTGGACCGTGCCCGCATCACCTTCGACGGCGTGCCCGCCGACCCCATGGCCGCCAAGGTTCTGCTGGACGTGATGAACCCCGTGGTGGACCTGGACGCTGACCTCGGGCTCTACGGCGCAGTGAACGTGGAGACCATCCGCGCCGAAAACGGTCTCATGATCGCCTCGGGTCGGACTCAAATTCCAGAAAAACCTGCCGAAAATACGGGGATATGAGTGCTTTCGCGTTGGCCCTGCTTTTGGCCACGCCGCCCGACCCGGCCAGCCTGGCCTGGGGGGCCGAGTATGCCGTCCGGGGCGAACGCGCCCAGGTGGAGGGCATGTTGGAGCGCGACCGCGTGTGGGTGAGCCGCTGGTGGGATGGCCGCTGGTGGCAATCCGCCGAACAGGTGACCTGGCTGAGCCCGCGCTTCCTTTCCCGTTGGACCGGCTACGAAGGGGCGCGCCACGCCTGGACCCCGGCGCAAACCGAGGCTGCTTGGCGGGATCTAGAAGGGCGCTACCTGCAGGGCTCGACTTTTGTGGTCAGCCTGTGTGCCTTCCCCAAGATGACGACTTACGAGGTCGGTGAGCGCACCAAACCCGACCCGACCCCACTGGGGGATGTCCGAGTGGTGTTGGTGCGGGGCGACAAGAGGGAAGAACTGACCCTGCGGCCCTTGGCCGTGCTGCGCGGCCGCGAACGCCGCCAGGTGGAAGGCTTTGACTGGTGGGATGCCGTGCACAACGAGCGTCCGCCGATCCGGCAGGGCTACTTTGGCGACTTCTGGCGGGTGTGGTACGCCGCCTACAGCACGACCACGATTGCGCCAGGCGAGTCGTTTGAGATTCAGATGTTCTCGGATCGCCGGACGCGCACGGCTACATTCACCAACCGGCTTCCGGTCAGTGCGCCGCCTGCTGAGGCGGAGAAAGGCTAACGAGCCGCAGTTTTGGCGCGCGCCTTTGCTTTGCGGCGGGGGGACTTCTTAGGTTTGCGCCGATTCGCGGTCAGGATTTCCGGCGGGTTAGCGAAACGAAAGGCCTTGGGCTCTAGTTTGCCAGTGACAATAAGAAAGTAGTGGTAGCAAACCGCGATATAGGCGACAGCGAAGAATACGCAAAAGAGCAATTCATACGGAACACGCTCCCAGTTCTTCGCAAACATGGACAATACGCCTGCAATCGCGCAACCTTCGGCAAATTGGCGAGCTTTTGAGTCAAATTCGGAAGCGCCCGCTTTTATTAGAACCCCCACCGGAATGAGAAGACACCCCGTAAGGGCAAATTTGAAATCTCGCTCCGCAAGTGAGAACCACTGTTGCGCTTGGCCGTAGTACAGGGCACCCACCAAGAGGGGCGGAGCGGTAAGGAACGCCCACTGCTCCCAGAGCAAGGATCTTCGGTTGTGGTCGCTGACGGATTGGCTCACTCTGACTCCTGAGTGTGCGGGCATCGTACCCCGGGGTCGCCTCATAGACTCCATAATCGTCCAGTTCTTTTGGGTAGGGAAGCGGGTCGGCTCCCAGCCCAGACGCATGAGACTAACTGCCGCGTGGTTTTGCCCAAGCAAAGGAGGGACGCTTGGATTCATTCAGGGCGAGCTTGCTCTTCATGGACCAGAGGATGAGCATGAGCGACACCCACCAAATCACCCCCATCACCTCAAGGAAAACGTACAGCGATGAGAAAAAGCCGATGAGGCATGCATAGATAAAGTGGGCAAGCACGACTTCAATTTGCCGCCCTACGCTCCAGACGCCAGACGCACCGGGCTTCACTTTAAAGACAACAGGCCAGTTCATGAGCACGAAAAAGCCCAGCCCAACGGAATAAGGGAATGTCGCGATAAGTGTTAGTTAAGCGGAACTGGCTAGCACGAGAATAGTTAACTAGTCAGCTTGGAACTGGTCAATAGCAACTCGAAAGTTGGTCCATGTGCCAGGAACTCCGTAGTGCACCGTAAACACTGGCTTATCAAACACAATCTTGAGATTTGGCTTCTTTTTCTTCCGTGGCTCAATGCAAACCACGCATTGATAGCAGTCATAGTAGCTATCGGCGACCATTTCCATCGCCCATGGGCATCCCCAAGCGGCCAGGTCACTTATGGTCGTGCTGGTCATTTCAATCGTATCAATACGACTCCCCAGTTCAAGTATCTCGCTATAGTAGATCTCAAGGGCAAGGATCTCGGGCAGGGTGGCGACGCGACCATTTGGGTGGACCAAGGACGCCGCAGTCAGGTCCAGCTTTGTGATCGCTCGAGTTCCCACGTCCTTCTTCTCCTTGGCCTTCTTCGCGGTTTCAGTCTCACTTGAAAGATCAAGCGGGGCCGCCAATCTCCAGAATTCTGCCCTCTCTTGAATCCAAGCGGAAGGGTTTAGGCCAAAGACGCGATAGGCCTCTCTGATTGACGATTCTGAAGTCGGCTCAACAGCTAATAGTGGATGGCCTAGCAGTCTCTTTGGCGGATTCGGAACTCCAAGTTTTTGAAGTAACTCCCGAACTCTATTGTCCAGTCCCTTTTCGACTCGTAAGGTTCCATCAAAGAAAACGTAGTCGATTCCACCTGAGTTAATCAGAGCTGGCCAGCCGTCACTCATCTTCTTCGCAATCTGTTACGCGATGACATGGATTGTGACTATTGTCGCTTCTCCGAGAACAGGGCCAAATGTCTATGAACTTAGCCTTCGCTCGCCGCCTTTTGCTTCACCGCGCTGAAGTGCGCGTACGCCAGCAAGCCCAGCACCACCGCCGCCAGCACGATGTTGCCCGCCGCCATCATGATCGACTTGCCCTCGTTCATCAGCGTATACGTGCGGAACGACCAGAACCCGAGCATCACCAGCGTCAGCATCCCGGCCGTGCGGAACGCCATCGCGGGCTTCTTGGCCGCCAGAGCGTAGCAAACCAGCAGCGCCGTGCCCACGCCGCCCCCGGCGATGAGCGAAGCCATACTCCCGCTAATCTGGTAGCCCGCCAAGCCCCCAAGAAGGACGAGGATGCCGTAGATCAAGACCACTGTGCGTGCCATGCCACGAAAGTACCCCGCATCACGGCGGAGGCGAGGGGCCAGGGGATACACTCACAGGAATGAAGGCCCTCCCTCCCGATTTCGGCGATAAGCCGGCTCATGAATGCGGGGTGATGGGCATCTACGCGCCAGGGCGCGACGTCGCGCGGCTTTCTTTCTTCGCGCTCTTCGCCCTCCAGCATCGGGGCCAAGAGGCGGCGGGGATCGCCGTCAGCGACGGCCAAGACGTGCGCATGCACCGGGGCGGCGGCCTAGTGGCGCAGGTTTTCACCGAATCCGACCTCGCCCAGCTCCCGGGCCATATGAGTGTAGGGCACACTCGCTACAGCACCAGCGGCGGTAGCGGCGCCGACGGGGTCCAGCCGATCTATTGCCAAAGCGTGGTGGGCGATGTGGCCGTGGCCCACAACGGCAACCTGGTGAACCCGGTGGACCTGCGCGCCCGCGTGACGTCTCTCGGCTTGCCCTACCAGGGGAACACGGATAGCGAGGCCATCGCCCGCCTCTACGCTTACCACCTCGAACACGGCCCCATCGAGAGTGCCCGCCGTACCATGGTTGACCTGGTGGGGGCCTACAGCGTCGTCGTCCTCACGCCCCGGCACATCGTGGCGTTCCGCGATCCGCACGGCCTGCGCCCATTAGTTCTGGGGCGCCTGGGCGATGGCTGGGTGGTCGCCAGCGAATCCTGCGCCTTCGGCCCTGTGGGGGCCACCTTCGAGCGCGAAATTGAACCCGGTGAGGTCGTCCTGATTGACGAAAACGGCATCACCAGTGACCGCATGTCCACCCGCCCGCAGCGCGCCACCTGCCTGTTCGAATTTATCTACTTCGCCCGGCCGGATAGCTACCTGGACGGCAGCACCGTCTATGCCGCCCGTAGCCGCATGGGCGAAACCCTGGCCCGCGAGCATCCGGTGGAAGCCGACCTCGTGGTGCCGGTGCCGGATAGTGGGTTCCCGGCGGCGCTGGGCTACAGCAAAGCCAGCGGCATCCCGGTGGGCGAGGGGCTGATCAAAAGCCGTTACATCCACCGCACGTTCATCGAACCCGACCCCTCCATGCGCGAGCGGGGCGTGCGCCTCAAGCTCAGTCCTCTACCGGACGCTATTCGCGACAAGCGCTTGGTGCTGGTGGACGACAGCATCGTGCGCAGCACCACCATGCGTCAGATTGTGCGGCTGCTGAAGGAAGCCGGGGCCAAGGAGGTCCACGTGCGCATCACCGCCCCGCCCATCATCTCGCCGTGCTTCTACGGGGTGGATTTCCCCACCAAGAGCGAACTCGCCGCCGCCAATTTCTCGATTGACGCCATCCGCCGGGACATCGGCGCCGAGAGCCTCGGCTACCTCAGCGTCACCGGCACGGCCATGGCCGTGGGCCGCCCGATGCGGGATTACTGCCTGGCCTGCTTCACCGGCCAGTACCCCATCCCGGTGCCCGAGAACATGAGCAAGGAAGTGCTGATGAAGAGCGAGCACCTGGGCAGCATGGCCTCGGTGGATACCGCTCAGCGCCTCCTGCCGGGGACGGAATAAGGCTCAGGCCTGGTCGCAGCGATACTCGGCCAGGCTGAGGTGCCGTTGCAGCACCTGCTGACTGTGCTGGAAGAGCATCTCGGTCAGCGGATTCCAGAGGTGGTAGATGCCGGGCAACTCATCGGGGTCGGCCCAACGCCGACCAATGGATTCGAACTGCGGATCCATCTCCACCAGTTCGCTCACCTGCGCCACATAAACATCGGCCCAGCGCACTTCGTTGCGCTCGCTGATGCGGTACGCCCCGATGTAGAGCATGTCGCTCAGCAGGGCTCCGGCCTCTTCTTGGGCCTCGCGGCGGGCGGCATCGCAGCTACTTTCGTTGGGCTCCACGCGCCCACTGGGGATACACCAGCCCCGATCGCAGATGTTGCACAAAAGAACGCGTGAATCCTGCCAGGGGAAAACCAGCGCGGCGAAGGCACGAAGAGGCGCCCGGAACGGTGCCGGGTGGAACTCTAGCCTTTGCCTGCCGTACTGTCCACAGGGGAATTTCATACTTTCTTTGTGTATTCCTACTCTACTATCGGTTCGCCGCGACGCTTTCTGAGGACCCCAGGATCACGATCTTGCCGCGCACCAGGTCCTTGGGAAGCGGGCCGAAGTCGCGGCTGTCTTCACTGACCTCCGCATTGTCGCCCAAAACGTAATAGGTGCCCTCGGGCACGGTGAACGGGCCACGAGCGAGCCCCCAGTCATTCGGGGCGTTTAGCGGATCAATATTGTCACCCGGCAGGCCGGCCACGCGCTTGATGACCGATTCTTTGGGGTCGTCCGGGCTGGTGAATACGATGATGTCATTCTTTCGAATGTCCCCGACCAGCCAGTACGCCCGGGTGAAGAGCAACCGACGGCCGTTCTTGAGGGTCGGCTCCATCGAAGGGCCACTCACCGAGGCCGTGTTGAAATTCAGGAAGAAAAAGACGCTAAATCCGAGCATCAATAGCAAGAACACCGTGAATCCAGTCACGAGCACGATTTTTCGCTTGGGCTTCTTCATCCTTGGTCAACTCCCAAACTGGTTATACTCGCAACGAAGGGCATTCTTGGCATGACTTTGGCAACGGCGACCCCATCTCTAGCTCAACAGCAAACGTGGCTCCTCGCAATCAGCGTTGTCGTCGGCGTCTTGGCCCTGGCCGTCGTGGCGCTCTTGGTGCAGCTCAAGTCTCTGCGTCGCCAGCTCGATCTCATGCTCCGCGACGTCCAAGGCGAATCGCTCATGGACTCGCTCAACCAGCACTTCGCTGAGCGCCGCGAACTCAAACAGCAACACCAATCCATGTCCGAGCGTTTGACCGACGTGGAGTCGCGACTGCGAACCAGCAAGCGGTTCTTGGGTGTCGTACGGTTTGATGCCTTTGATGATGTGAGCGGGCAGCAGTCCTTCGCTGTGGCCGCCTACGATGACGAAGGCCACGGGGTCGTGCTCAGCAACGTGGTGGGCCGCTCGCACAACCGCATTTACGCCAAGGAGATGGTGGACGGGCAGAACCCGCTGGGCTGGAGCGACGAAGAGAAGCAGGCTATCCAACAGGCCGCCACGCGCCGCACTCGCACGGGAGGTGCCTCGTAACTCAATTTGCCGACGACCTTCTGCTCATTGAACGGAGCCAAGCCGGCGACATGCAGGCGTTCAACGCTCTGGTCCGCAAGTACGAGGACCGCGCCTACAAGTACGCCTACCGTCTCGTCCGTAACCAGGACGAAGCCAGCGATATCGTGGCGGACGCCTTTGTGCGGGTCCACGCCGCCCTCCACAACTTTCGCGGCCAGAGCGCTTTTGGGACTTGGCTCTACCGGATCGTCACCAACTGTTTCCTGGATGCCCGCAAGCGGGAGCGGCGGCATCAGCACCAAAGCCTGGACGTGAGCAACCCCAGCGGGGAAGGCGAACTCGAACGGCAAATTGAAGACACGGCCGACGGCCCGGCGGAGTTGGCTGTCAAATCCGCCCGCGAAGAAGCCGTGCAAAGCGCCCTGGGCGAGATGCCCGAATTCCAGCGTGCCATGCTGGTGATGTATCACGTCGAAGGCCTGAGCTACGAGGAGATTGCCGAGGCTCTGGACCTCCCGCTCGGCACTGTCAAAAGCCGCCTGAATCGCGCTCGCGTGGCCTTGCGGGACCAACTGTCCGGTTCGATGGAACTTTTCCAAGAATAGGAAAGTCACATCAACAAAGCGAGGTCCATATGAATTCGCAACAAGCGCGAGATTTATTCTCTGAATATCGAGAGGGCACCCTAGAGGCTGGCCTGCGGGAGCAATTTGAACGGGCGCTCCGGCAAGATGCCGCGCTTCGCAAGGACTATGATCAGTTCTGTGCCATTCTGGTCGCTCTGGAGGGCGGCCGGGACGAGGTGATTGAGGTCCCTTTAGAACTCAGTCGCCGCATTACCGAATCCTTGGAATCTGCCGCTCCGGCCCCTCGGCGGTTTAACCTGATCGAGCTGTTTCGTAGCCCCATCGGTTACGGCGTGGCGGCTGCGGTCGTGTTGGTGCCGGTTATCCTGATTTCGCTCAATCGCGGCGGCGGCAGTAATGCCTCGCAAGCCAGCATGCTGGGCGGCAACACCGTACCGACTCGGTCCGAGTTCCGCATGATCGAGAGCGAGCTTTCCATCGTGCTGCAGAGCCCCAAGGGCGACCAACTAGAAGTCCGTGACGGCCTGGAAGGTCCGGTGGAGCAGAAGTTTGAAGTCGGCAGTGAGGTGCTTCGCCAAGCGTTCACCAATCCCCAGTCGGCCGCGCGCGGCGTGTGGTTCGACTTTGCTAATGACAATCTGGCGGACCGCTACGTCGTGATTCCTGGCCAAGAGAAGGTCACGACCCAGGAAGGGGAAGGCAGCATCCTCGACCTGGCGACCGCCATCAGCAACCACCAGGGTGTGGCGATCGAAGTCGCCAATCCCAGCAGCGAACGAACGTTCAAGTGGAGCCTGACGCCCGAGGACAACCTCGAGACGATGGTCGAGAAGCTACGAGCTCAAGGGTTGGCCTTGAGTGACAATGTGAGCAACGTTTTCTTGCTCACTGAGTAAGGCCTCTTCGGTCTTCTTCAATTGAGTCTGAGCCCGGTCCAAAGTAATCAGGCTCAGATTCACTTGTGTAAAGAGGTCCATCTTTTTGTTCGGTACGAACGCAATGTAGGCCCACTTGCTGATGCTGTTGGCCACGTCGCTGCTTTCGCGCGTCTTGGCTTTCGCGACGATGGGACGCCAGTCGCCGTGCCGCTCGCGGAGTTCGTGCGCGCCGAGCAGTTCCATGTGATGCCACAGACGGCGTAGGGCGGCATCGTTGTCCTTGGTGTCCTGCATTGCTTCCCAAATCACGTTGCGGTGAGTGGCGCTCAGCTCGGGAGCAATGTCCTCGGCCACTCGGAGAGCGCTGATCTGGTACAGCCCCGATTCGCCCATGTGCACGAAGTCGCTGAACTTGCCGACTTCGCCGAGACGGAGCATCAAGACGGCCCAGTGGCTCGCTTCCGAGTAGTCCTTGCGGCGGGTCGCGTCAATCATGCGACTCTCCATTCGGCGGGCGAGGAGGGCACGTGCACGCAGGATCTCTTGCTTCGGTCCCGTTTCTCCGATGTCGGAAAGCCGGGCCGGCAGTACGTCCTTAAGTTGGCCATCGGCGTAAGCGTCAATCCAAGATTGAGTGACGTGCGCCAGCTCTTCGTCGGTGACTTCGCGGGCAGGGCGCAGGGCCAGCATCTCCGCGGATTTCACATAGGGGCCGTAGGCGTAGAGGCGCTCGGCATTCACCCGGCCGTACTCAACGACCTGGTAGTCGCTTTCTGAGATTCGTCCGCGAATGCCGACGAAGGCCAGAAAGGCGAAGGGCAAGATGAGCCCCAAGAAGCAAGCCACTCGCTTCATCCCCATATTTCTACATCGTCGGAATGCCGAACCAAGTTTCTCACCAAGGATTTTTGCCGGGTTCTTGCGGGGATTTTCGGTCCTCTCGCGTAGGACCGGGGAACCTTGCGGGACGAAATGGACCCAATTTTCGGGACGCGGACCCCCGTTTCGGCCCAGGACCCCCGTTTTGTCCCTTATGTTGAAACTGTGGAACGACGCAGTTCGCGAACCATTTGGCCCGCAGCGCGGGTGGAAACGTGGGAGAGCCATCTGGTGGCTCGGGCCCAGCGTGGAGACGAGTTGGCCTTCGAGATGCTCATGGATCTCCATGGTCAGGCCGTGAAGGGTCACGCTATGCGCCTTCTCCGCAACCAGGAGGATGCGGAAGACGCGACCCAGGAAACGTTCGTCAAGGCGTACCGAGCCCTGAGCGGTTTCGATGCCGAGCGAGCCATCCTGCCGTGGCTGATGCGGATCTGTTCCAACTGCTGCATCGACATCGTGCGGCAACGCAAGCGAGTGGGCGAGCCCCTGGAACACTTTGAACACGTGCTGGCCGACAACGGCGACACGGTGGAGGAATCCGTGGAAGCCCGGCAAAGTGCGCGCTCGATCCAAGAGGCGATCAACCGATTGCCTGCCCGCTACCGCGAGATCATCCGCATGCGGCACGAGCAGCAGATGGCTGTGGGCGACATCGCTCTGGCCACGGGAGCCCCGGAAGGCACCGTAAAAAGCTGGTTATTTCGGGCGCGCGCCCATTTGGCCAAGGACTTGCAGATAGAACTGGCATAACCTGAATCGCAGCAGGTTGGTCTACGTTCAAAAACGAAAGGGGCTCCGCTTTCCAGCGGGGCCCTTCTTCATGGATCAGGGTTGAGGTGAAAGCCGGCCTGTCCCATGCCGTCCCCGAGGCGAGAGGCCCCTGCCCGGTAGGCTCATCCCCATGAGCTTGCCCAACGCCGAGAGCGTATTGAACGCCCTGCGCCTGGTGAAGGACCCGGACCTGCACCGCGACATTGTCTCCCTCGGCTTTGTGAAAGACGTGGAGATCTCATCCGAAGGGGAAGTGAGCTTTACGGTCGAACTCACCACGCCGGCCTGTCCGGTGCGGGAAGAACTGCAAGCGCAGTGCGAATCGGTGGTACGCGACCTCCCGGGTGTCACGGCGGTGCAAGTCACGATGACCGCCCGCGTGCGCGAACGTGGCCCCCAAGCGGAGAACTTGGTCCCCGGGGTCAAGCAGATTATCGCCGTAGCGAGCGGTAAGGGTGGAGTCGGAAAGAGCACCGTCACCCTCAATTTGGCCGTGGCCCTAGCCCAAACCGGAGCCCGGGTCGGCATCCTGGACGCCGACGTCTACGGCCCCAGCATCCCCCTGATGACCGGCACCCACGCCGAGCGCCCCCTCACGCAGGATGAGCGCATCATCCCCATTACGCGGTTCGGCGTGAGCATGATGTCGCTGGGCTATCTCCTCGAAGATGGCCAAGCCGTGCTTTGGCGCGGCCCCATGGTGGCCGGCACGGTGAAGCAGCTTCTCTCGGACGTGGCCTGGGGCAACCTGGACTACCTGCTGGTGGACCTGCCCCCCGGCACTGGCGACGCCCCCATGAGCCTGGCGCAGCTTGTCCCGCTTACGGGCGTGCTCCTCGTCACCACGCCGCACAACGTGGCGGCGAACATTGCGGGCAAGGCGGCGGGGCTCTTCCGGCGCCTCAATTCCCCCATCCTCGGGGTGGTGGAGAACATGGCCACCTACAGCTGCCCGACTTGTGGCACCGTCTCGCGGATCTTCGCGGGGTTGCGGGGAGACGAACTGGCCCAACAGCTCCAGGTGCCGTTTCTCGGTAGTATCCCGCTCGATCCGGGCGTAGGGGCGGCGGCCGACCAAGGGCTACCCAGTGTAGTGGCGGACCCGAATAGTGCGCAGGCGCAGGCCTTCCGGCAGGTGGCCGGAGACCTCGCCCGCCACGTTAGCATCCGCAGTTTAGCCAGTGCGGAGTCGAGCGCTGAGTTCCGCCCGGTCGAAGGCTAGTTCCGCCGCCCTTGCCCGGTAGCCGCTCGCCGGGGCTGGCCGTGGTGCCGGCGGCAATGGACTTGGCGTCCCGCGCCCGCACTGCGGGCAGCGGCCGCGTTTCTTTCTTAACCATCTCGCGGATCGAAGCCACGCGCTTATTGGCGTCGGGGTGGGTGCGGGCCCATTCCGGGCCGCCACCGCCCCCTTCCTTGGCTAACATTTCAAAGACCTCGGCCATGCCGTTCGGGTTGTAGCCCGCGCGCATCATGATGTCGTAGCCCACCTTGTCGCTTTCAGTTTCGTGCTTGCGGCTGTAACCCAGGCTGTAGAGCGCATCGCCCACGCTGGCCAGGTCAAAGACCGTGTCGCCGGCATTCAAGATCGTGAGGACGGCGAGGATGCCCAGGCGGCGCTTGGTGTTGTCCGCGTACTGGCTGGCCCAGTGCTGGTTCAGCACGTGCACGATCTCGTGGCCCACCACGCCCGCCATCTGGTCCTTGGTGGTCATCTTGCTCAGGATGCCGGAATAGAAGAAGATCGGCCCGCCCGGCAGGGCAAAGGCATTGACTTCATTCTTATCAATGATGTCGAAGGTGTAGGTCCACGGCTTGCCCCGCATGCTGTTGGGGGGTATGGCCGCCACCAGTTCCGCTCCGATCTTTCGCAGTTCGATCACGCGCGGGTCCGTGGCCTTCAGGACCGGCTCTTCCTTGCGGATACGGGCCGCCTCGTCCGCCCCCAGTTTCACCTGGTCGGCCATGCTGGGCCGGAACGGATCCGCCGACGCCAGGGCCGGGCTCATCACCACCACACATGCGAGAAGGGCCGTTGACTGCTTCATATTCCTTCAGACTACCAGTCGCGCCTCATTGTTTCGATCGTCCCGTTAGGATTTCCCGTACACATACCGACCTGTACAGTAGGCCGGTACATAACGGACCGGAAGAAGACCATGACGAACAAGAAGAAGAAGGGCTTTACCCTCGTCGAAATCATGATTGTCGTGCTGATCATCGGCATCCTGCTTGCGATTGCAGTGCCGAACTTCATCACGGCTCGCCAGAACAGCCGCGCGCAAACGATCATCTACGGACTCTACGTTCCGCGGTCGCGACGCTGCCACCTGGCGCACCGACAAGTCCGGTCTCTAAAGAGTCTCACCTGGTTCATCCAGGCCGGCGAATCGCATCCCTCCGCTTGCGGGGGGATGTTTTCTTATGGGCAAACGGGAATCATCATGCCTAGTGAATGCACGGGATATTCGGCGTTAAGCATGTGGAACGGGAAGAGTAGCACCAATAGGAGTGACGAACCCTCACAGGAGTTTATGTCTATGCGAAGTCAACGCAAAAAGGGCTTTACCTTGGTTGAAATCATGATCGTTGTGCTGATCATTGGGATCTTGCTCGGTATTGCAGTTCCCAACTTCATCACGGCGCGTCAGGACAGCCGCGCCCAAACCATCGTGGCGACGCTAGAAAAGATTGACGCCGCCAAGGAGCAATGCGCGATGGACGAGGGACTCTCGGTGGGTGATGACTGCAGTTCCATGGGGGCTTACCTCCGCAAGTGGCCGGCCACTTGGCCCATGACCGGGGCCACCGCCAATGAAACCACGGTGGGGACGCCCACCACTTTCCGGGGCCGCAATGCGGCTACCTGGCGCACGGACAAGTCCGGTCTCTAACCCACGGCACCAACCGAACAGAACAACCCTGCTCATGCAAGAGCAGGGTTGTTTCATAAAAGAACGATGAAAGCCCGCAATATTACCTAAGCGGCACCCCGCCAAGGCATGGAATCCCTCTCATGTTCCCCCTCGCCGGAGCGGACGGACAAGAACGGAGACCCACTTAACACCATGAAGCGAAACAAGAAGAAAGGCTTTACCCTCGTCGAAATCATGATTGTCGTGCTGATCATCGGCATCCTGCTTGCGATTGCAGTGCCGAACTTCATCACGGCTCGCCAGAACAGCCGCGCGCAAACGATCATCAAACGACGATCGGTACGGACTCTACGTTCCGCGGTCGCGACGCTGCCACCTGGCGCACCGACAAGTCTGGCCTCTAAAGCCTGGCTTCTTCAACCAACAATAGATACGGGCGGGTGGCATTTGCCCCGCTCGTATCTCTCATTTTGAACTTCGAGAAAGAAAATGCGCTCTCAAGCTAAACCCCGAACCAGCGGTCACTCCCTCATCGAGATCATGATCGCCTCCTTTTTGGTCCTAGCCTGCGCATTAATTTTTGCCGCCACGATGCCCACGGCCAACACTAGCCGCGCCAAGGCCAACTTCAACAACCAGGCCACGGCCCTCGCCCAAAAGCAGATGGAGAGCCTCAAGAGTCGAGGCTTTGCGAACATGACAGGTCCGCAGATGTTTGCCAACGGCTTGGTGGATAGCGCCACCCCGTCGGCTGTGAACACCTGGGAGTGGACCGACGTGGACAACGGTGAAAATGATAGTCCTTCCGAAGTGCTCCCGGACGGGGAAGGCACCGTCACGGTGGAGCAAGTCCGATTTGACCTGCGCCGCGTCACCATCCGTGTGACCTGGCGCGAACGAGACCTGAACCGCGAGGTCGTGGTCGCCAGCATGGTGGGCAACTTATGAAGCCGACCCGCCTTAAGTTCAATCGCCGCCGGGGCTTGACCCTCGTCGAAGTGATGGTGGCTAGCATCTTGGGCACCCTCGTCATCTTTGGCGGCATCTCTATCTACCTGAGCGGGATGGAGAACTGGCTGCGGGGGAGTGAGCGCATCGTCGCCGAAACCCAAAGTCGCCAGGCGGTCCGCGCCATCAGCGACCAGCTTCGCCAGGCCATGGCCGTCACGGTGGCCGGGGATGGGATGAGCCTCGAATTCCGGTTGCCGGAAGAAGACGCCAGTGGCAACTTCACGGTTCCGGCCACTTGGGATGGCGTTGTCCGCCGGATCCAGTACAACGCCGGCGACGAGACGATTGAACTCGTCGAGGGCGCGAACACCCGCGTACTGGCCCGCAACGTCATGCCTGCGGATATCGGCGGCACCGGCGCGGCCTATGACATTTTCACCGCCGGCCCGGGCACCATTACGCGGCAACTTACCATCAAGGTGGTGACCCAAACCAACAACGACGCATCGGTCAATGCCCTGGGGCGGCAACGGGAGACCATCTACCTTCGGAACATTCCGCAACTCACCCGATGAGAATCAAACTACCAATCTTCAAAGGACGCTCGCGTCGGAGCAAGCAGCGGGGCAACGCGCTGGTCACTACGTTCGGGATCATGATGATCCTGAGCGTCTCCAGCGTGACTTACCTCGAATGGGCCACCCAGAGCATCCGCGATAGTCGCGCCACCACGGCCGAAGTCCAGGCCTCGCACCTGTGCGAGGCGGGGGTGCAGGATGTCCTCCTCAGCCTCTGGATCCCGTTTAAGCAAACCCAGATGTTTGTCGACATGGATAGCACGTTGGCCGGGGCCAGCGAAGCGAACCCGATGCTGGCGGTGACGGACGATGTCTCGGGCGTCGGTCGCTATGCTTCGGCCGTAATTGGCTACACAACGCCCGCCGCCGATCCTTTTCGACGCATTGTCACTGTGCGCTCCGTGGGTTGGCTCGATACCAACAACAACGGGGCTCTCGACGCGAATGAGTCCAGCATGACGGTGGACGTCACCGCCAACTATGAGCTCGCCCGCAGCGGCATCTTTGACTACACTTATTTCATCAACAACTACGGTTGGATGAGCGGCTTTAATGCCACCAACCTGCTGGTGAACGGCGACATGCGAGCCAACGGAAATTTCGACTTCATCACCGGGACGGGCACCATCAACGGCAGCATGATAGCTTCGGTCAATACGAAACTAGACCCGCCGGCAGCCGGAATTGTCAACAATCTTCCGGTGAAAGAGTCCGACTCCTCATACGCGGCCACTGTGGCTAATGGGGCAACCCCGCACCGTACCCGCATGCGACAGGCCTATAACCCGGCGATTCACGGTGCTATAGGTAGCGCAGAGTTTGAGCAGTGGCGCGATCTGGTCTTCTTCTCGGAAGCCCAGATTCAGAGCAATCGCGTGTTTGGCGCGGCGGCCATGGACTCCACCGGCACCAAGAAGTGGGAACGAACCTCCACCGGGGCCACCCCCACCACGGCCACGCTCGATACGGAACCCACGGAAGAGTTGGTGATGCCTGACCTGAGCGACATTAGCCGCTACCAAACGATGGCGCAGACGTACCAGAACGATAAGCAGTTCTTTGGCGATGGCACCGCGAACCCGAACTATATGGGGAACCCGGGCTCGGCCAACCCCTTTAATGGAGACGGCACGCCCAACGTGAACTATAGTGGCGCCTATTTGGACGTTTGGCATGATCCTGACGAAAGTGGACCGTTGGCACCGGAATGGGTCAGAGTCACAACCGATGGAGTGTTTACAGGGTCTGCAGTTTTGATTGGCACGACGACACACCCAATTCGTATCCACGGTCCGGTGGTGTTCACGCAAGACGTCGCCATCAAGGGAACAGTTAGTGGGCGGGGCACTATCTACACTGGGCGCAATGTCCACGTCATTGGCTCGGTGCGCTACCTGAACCCGCCCGACTTCACGGGCTCCAGCATGAGCACGATCGAAGGTCGCAACGAGCAGCGCGACATGCTCGGCTTGGCTGCGCGCGGGTCCGTCATCATGGGTAACCCCGTCACCTTCTCCAACCCGTATCCGCTCTACTACATGCAGCCGCCTTTCACCAAGGGACGATACGATGAGCAAGGAAACTATATCCCCCCGTTCAATGCCATGGAGATTGACTCGACGGGGCGAAGACTGTACCAGTCGGTACTGCCAGACTCATGGATTAACTCGGCCGCCGAGGGTGTGAATCAGGTAGACGCGGTCATCTACACCAACTTCTGCGGTGGAGGGAACGTGGGCACGGCCGGCGGTGGAATGACAGTCAACGGGACGCTCATCGCCCGCGACGAAGCTATTGTCACCTGGTCACTGCCCATCCGCATGAACTACGACACTCGTATTCGAGAGCGAGGACCAGATCGCAACCCGCTCATCGACCTCAACCTGCCGCGTAGTCCAACGATGCTCCGCAGCACCTGGCAAGATCGCGGATTTGTCCGCAAGGGATTCTAAGCAAAGAGATGAAAAGCATGAACTATAAACCCTGGCTGGTGGCCCTGGCCGCCATGCTCGCCGTCACCGCCTTCGGGTTCATCGAGGACAAGCCCAAAGACGCGCAATTCCACGGGGAGCAATCTGAAGCTCAACTGAGACAACAACAAGAATCGGTGAATCGACAGTACAACGAGGTCGGAGTCGTCGAACAAGACACCGAGCGAGACGCCGAGGCCAAATTTGACCACCAATCGAAGGCCGAGGATGCGCTGAGTGCCAGTGATGCCGCCCGCAGCCGCAAGGATGCCGAGGACGTGCTGAAGAAGGCCGCCGAACGCGAAAAGCGCAACCCGTGGGGAGGCTGGCTGCTGTTCATCGGCGGGGCCGCCGTGGTGGGAGGCGTGTTCTACGCCATCAAGCGCACCAGCGACAGTCCGCCGCGCTACTAATCAACGAACGACAAGGAGAAAGCCCTTGCTGCCAACATGGCCGCAGGGGTTTTTTTTTGTTTCCGCTGCCGGGAATGCAACCTGGCGCGGTGGGCGAGGCATAGTGATGTCATGCCCCCTTTCCGCGAAGGATTTGCCCTTGTCTTGGGGAATCGCGAGCTTCGCTCCTTGGCGATTTTGCCTATGGTGCTGGGTTTCTTCGCGTTCATCTTCATCTATGCGCTGGCCGTGTGGCTGCTGGGCGGCTGGGTGGCTCACCTCATCGGCACCGGCATCAGTCGCCTGGGCGGCCAATTCGATGCCAGCGTGCTTGGCCGCATCTTGGTGGCGCTGGCCCTGCTTTTTGTTTCGCAGGCCATCTATCTGGGCAGTGCGACCAGCATCGCGGCCCCGATTTGGGAGCACATGACCAAGCGGATCGAGATTCTCAAATTTGGGGCGGTGCCCGAGGCCACGGTATCGATCACGCGCACGGGGCTGGAAATCGCGATGCGTATTGGCTTTGCCATCTTTGTCAGCCTCATCGCGCTCTCGGTGAGCTGGATTTTGGCCGGGGTTCTTGCGGCGTTCCTCGCCGGGTGCCTGGCCCTCTGTGACCTCACCTCGCCCGCCTTTGCCCGGCGGCGGGTGCTGTTTCCGCGCCAGATCGCAGCGGCTTTCCGCCTGCCCGGGGCGCTGCCGTTTGCCGTGGTAGCGGGGGCTTGCGCCTACATTCCGCTGCTCAATCTGCTGATGCTTCCCGGGCTCTTGGCCACTGGGACTTTGATGGTAGCCCGGGCCCTTCCCGCGCCTTACCCCCAGGAGACAACGTAGAATCGCAAACGGTGGTTTTAGGTTGAGCGAGCAGGGAAGATTTGGTAATTACGGCGGGCGTTACGTACCAGAAACCTTGGTGCCGGCCCTGGATGAACTGGATCAGGAATTTACGAAAGCCTGGGCCGACCCTGAGTTTGTGGCCGAGTACCACCGCCTCCTCGCCGAATTTGTGGGCCGCGAAACCCCGCTCACCCATCTTGCCCGCCTCAGCGAAGTCACCGGCTACCACGTGTGCGCCAAACGCGAAGACTTGAACCACACCGGCGCCCACAAAATCAACAACGCTCTCGGCCAAGCCCTGCTGGCCAAACGCATGGGCAAGAAGCGCATCATCGCCGAGACCGGCGCCGGGCAGCACGGGGTGGCCACCGCCACGGTGTGCGCCCTGTTTGGCTTGGAATGCGATGTCTACATGGGCGAAGAGGACACCGTCCGCCAGCGACTCAACGTCTTCCGCATGCAGCTGATGGGCGCGCGGGTCATTCCGGTCACCAGCGGTACCCGCACGCTTAAGGACGCTCTCAACGAGGCCATGCGCGACTGGGTGAGCAACGTGAGGACGACCCACTACATCATCGGCACGGCCGCCGGTCCGCACCCATACCCGCACATGGTGCGCGAGTTCCACCGGGTCATCGGCGAAGAAACGCGCCGGCAATACCTTGAGCGCTACCAAACCCTGCCCGATTACGGCATTGCGTGCATCGGCGGGGGCAGCAATGCCATTGGGTTCTTCTATGGTTTCCTCAACGACCCCAGCGTGAAGCTGGTGGGCGTGGAAGCGGGCGGGGAAGGCGTCGCCACCGGCCACCATGCGGCACCGCTCACGGCGGGGAGCCCGGGCGTGCTCCACGGCAGCTACAGCTACATGATGCAAGACGCCGACGGTCAAGTGGTGCCGACGCACTCCATCTCGGCGGGGCTGGACTACCCGGGGGTGGGGGCCGAACACTCCTATCTCAAGGACCAAGGCCGCGTGCAGTACGAAGCCGCCGATGATGCCGAAGTTCTCAAGGCTTTCACCGACCTCTCGCGCCTCGAAGGGATCATCCCGGCGTTCGAAACCGCGCACGCTTTTGTGCCGCTCTTCCACCCGGGGCGATTTGAGCCGGGCAGCCGCATCGTGGTCAACCTCAGTGGCCGGGGCGACAAGGATATGGAGCGCGCCGCGCAGCTGCTCAATCTCGGCGCCGACTAAACGGTGTAAACGCCAAGCGTCCGGATTTCGTTGGGCAACAGGCCAAAGTGGCGTCGGAAAGCGTCACGCATGGCCTGCGCGGACCCAAATCCTTTCTCGATCGCGATCTTCTCGACCGACTCTCGCGTGGTCAGCACGTCCTGGCAGGCCACTTCCGCCCGGCATCGCTCGACGTACTCGGGGAAGCCATACGGCATCGACGCCCGGAACGTGCGGCTGAGGTGGAAGGGGGAATAGCCGATCTCGTGGGCGGCGTCTCGCAACGACCAAGAACGTGCCGGGTCCGTGCGCACAAACTTTATAAGATTTGCTATAGAGTCGGGCAGTTCGCCTTCCGGTTCACCCAGCAAGGGCCGGGTGGCGTGGCAGGTCAATTTCGCGCACAGTTCATAGAGCGCGCCAATGACCAGGGGCTCCGTACCGTCGTGGGTTTGCGTCAGCGCCTGGCGGACCCGAGCCAAAGGGCTACCCCCGGTGGAGTCTTCGGCCTCGAGTCCCCCCGAGACCATAATGCGGCCTTCCGAAGTCGCAATCTCCCGAGACTTCAGCCAATCCCGCAGGGGGCGCAACCGGTCAATCTCCCACTCGATTTCAATCCAATCTTGCAGTCCGCGACCGTAAACGACCTGCCCCGAGAGGCCACTGAACACCAAGAATCCCGAGCGCGCCCCCACCAGATAGCGAGCTTCGCCCTGCGGAGATTGGGCAATAAGGCAACCCTCGCTGCTTAGGGCCACCCAGCCTTGATCGCTGGCCACGGAGAACTTACGAGATACCGGCTGAGACAGATCGCAGTGGCCGCGATAAGCTCGTACACTGGCGCTTTCGAGCAGAAGTTCACGGTTCCATTCGCGGTCCGGGCTGTTCCTTCTCCCGTAACTCAGATTCTTTGTTTGCGCCAAATTCTTCCTCTTAAGCCAGGCCCATTCACCTTATATCACTCATATCATCGGAATAGCAAGTCACCAGCCCTAGCCGACCCCCATCCAATCGGGCGAACTCGGGTACCCATGCGGGCATGCGAATTGGCATTGTGGGCGCTACCGGAGCCGTCGGTCGAGAGATCATGGAAATTCTGGCGGAGCGGAAACTGCCAATGACTGAACTTCGTCTCCTCGCTTCGGCCCGCTCGGCGGGCACCAAGCTACCGTTCCAAGGCGAAGAAATTGAGATCCAGACTGCGCGTCCCGAGGCTCTCACCAATCTTGACTACGTTCTTCTTAGCGCCGGGAGCGGCCCCAGCCTCGCTCTGGCCGGGCCGGCCCAGGCCGCCGGTGCGGTTGTCATTGACAACTCCAGTGCTTTCCGTATGGAGCCCGGCGTGCCGTTGGTGGTGCCCGAGGTCAATGGTCACCTCATCTCGCGCCAGCAAACGCTCTATCCGGTGGGCAATTGCACCGCCATCTTGCTCGTCATGGCCCTCACCCCTATCCATCGGGCGTTTCCTATCGAGCGGGTAATCGTCAGCACCTACCAAAGCGCCAGTGGCGCCGGAGCCGCCGCCATGGAAGAGCTACAAGAGCAAACCCAGGCGTTCCTCAACCAAGAGCCGGTGGTGCCGCGCATCATGCCTCACCCTTACGCCTTTAACCTCTTCAGCCACAACACGACGATTGACGACACGGGTTGGAACGGAGAAGAGTGCAAGGTGCGCGCCGAGGCCCGCAAGATCATGGAGGCCCCGGACCTGCAACTCAACGTCACCTGTGTGCGCGTACCGGTGCTGCGGGCCCATACTGAGACGGTCCACATCACCTTCCAAGGTAACGCCCCCACCGAAGACCAAGTTCGCGAACTGTGCGCCGTCTTCCCGGGCGTGCGCGTGGTGGATGACCGAGCCAACAACCATTTCCCGATGCCGGTGGATTCCAGCCACGGGGACGAGGTGCTGGTGGGCCGGTTCCGCCGCGACCCCGACGACGTGCGCGGGTTCAACCTGATGCTGAGCGGCGACCAACTACGCAAGGGTGCCGCCCTCAACGCCGTGCAGATTCTGGAAGCCCACGCCGCCTTGCCTGCGTCTGAATAAGCGTTGATGTCGAATCTACGCGCGACGCTGGAAGAGCGAGAGCGGCAGTCGCTCTCGCCCTTCGCGGCCCTGGCCTGCGAAAGTGAGGGCCGGGCGCGCCCGGAACCCCAAGATGCCGTGCGTACGGTGTTCATGAAGGACCGGGATCGGATTCTGCACAGCAAGCCGTTTCGGCGCCTTAAGCACAAGACGCAGGTGTTCATCGCCCCGGTGGGCGACCACTATCGCACTCGTCTGACTCACACGCTCGAGGTCGCCCAGATCGCCCGCACGCTCAGCCGTGCGCTCAGACTCAACGAAGACCTCACCGAAGCCATTGCCCTCGGCCATGACGTCGGGCATCCGCCCTTTGGCCACGCCGGAGAACGTGCCCTCGATGACGCCCTGCGCGATCCGGCCGTGCCCCCCGGCGGCCCCACTCATTTCCACCACTCCGAGCACTCCCTGCGCGTGGTGGACATCCTCACCCCGCTCAATCTCACCGCCGAAACCCGGCGCGGTATCGGTGGGCACAGCAAGGGCCGCGCGGACCTCAGCGCTCACGACGGCGAGCCCGTGAGTACCCTCGAAGCCGCCGTGGTCCGCATCAGCGACCGCATTGCGTATCTCAACCACGACCTCGACGACGCCATCCGTAGCGGGATCATCGCGGGCGTGCCCGCCGCGTTCTCCGAACTCGGCCATACCCACGGAGAGCGGATCGAGCGGATGGTGACCGATGTCATCACCCACTCTCTGGATCAACCCGCGATTCGCCTTTCCGCCCCGATGCTCCAGTTGATGAACGACCTGAAGGAGTGGATGTTCGAAAACGTCTACCTGAGCTATCCGGTCCACAACCAAGATGTCGAGAAGGCCGAATTTGTGGTCCGCTCGCTTCTGGTGCACTACGCCACGAAGGGAAGACTGCCCGAAGGGTTTGCAGGCGTGCAAGGCGCATTGGATTACGTGGCGGGGATGACGGATCGCTTCGCGCTCAGCACGTACCGGCAGGAATTCTTGCCGCTAGAGTTTGAGGAGCGGCTCACGCGCATCCCCTAAGCGGGGAACGCCGCTGTGCAGGCCCTTGGCCAGCCGCGAGAGCTGCAACACCATGGTCTCGAGGGTGTCGGGCACGCTTTGCCCGGGGCGCAGGCCTTTCAGGCGGCAATCGGCATCGAGCAGCACCCGCATCGCCTCGCTCAAACCCTCGCGATTCCAATCTCGCGCCACTTGGAAGGCGCTCCGTTGCTTCCAATCGGGCTCCTTGTGCAGCCCCGGGTCAGGCAAGAGATCCACAAACTCCGCCGAGAATCTCCCGCCGTTGCGTTGGTTCATCTCCAGCCCCAAGCGGGCTTGCCACGCCGACTTAAAGATCATCACCAGATAACTCACAATCCCCGTGGCGTTGCGGCCCTCTTCGGCAATCAGCTGCCGCAAGTGCAGCATCGCGTCGCTGGTGTGCCCGGTGGTGATGGCCTGCACCAGTTGGTGCGCTTTGTAGTCAGATTCGGCAATGACCACCCGCTTCACGACGTCGCTCGAAATCACGGGGTCATCGCCCACATAGAGGATGCACTTTTCCAGCTCCGCCAGAGCGCGGGCAAGCTTGCCCCCCACCATTTCGGCCAGTAGCATGGCGGCGTCGCGCTTGATCGTTTTGTCGGCGGCGTCGGCGGCCTGCATCACGCTCCGCACCGTCTCGCTGGGGTTCGATTTGAACTCCAGCACCAGCCCCTTGGCGGCCGTCACCACCTTGGTCCACTGCTCGGCGTGTTTGGCGGCCTGGTCGCGCTTCTCGCGGTCGCCGCCTTCGTCGTCGGCCATCAGCAGCACAAAGCCGCTCTCGGGCACCCCCGCGAGGGCCATCACGGCCGGGTGCTTGTCGTCGTAGCGGGTGCGACTGGTGTCTTGGGGGCTCTTACGCAACAAATGCCGCACCAGCACAGTGCGCCGCGCGGCCAAGAAGGGAATCTGGCTGGCCGAACCCAGCCAGTCTCCCGGCTTCGATTTATCCGCCGTAAACGACTCCCGGTCAAAGCCGTCGTCGTCTTTGAGCTCGGCCAGGATGCAGCGCCAGGCGTCCATGCGCAGCACCTCCTCATCCCCGCAGATGAGGACGACCCGGTGGGCCAAGGCCCTCGCCACGATGTCCTTGCTCATCGTTTCCGATGTTGACTCATCTCGCGCCCGAGTTGCTTAATCTGCTGGTCCAGCCGGTCCTTGGTCTCCGCGTCAATCCCGAACGGGGCGAAGAAGGCGTTATCGAACTGCTGCGCAATCCCCGCCGCCGGGGCAAAGAACTCGCCCAGCGCGTTGCGTTGGCCTTGTAGATACTCCGGCGTGGTTTCGCTGAACTTCTTCGTGGACTTGGTGAATCGCTCCACGTCCGCCACAAACCGGCGGTGCGAACGCTCAAGGCTCGCGACATCGCGCATCGCTCGGCGATCCTGAGCTTGGAACCGAACATTTCGCAACAGCAGGAAAAGGCCCCCAAGTGCGAGCAAGCCGCCAATGCCGAAATAGACCTGCCGCGCCTGCGCCGACTTGAACGCCGCGAACGGGTCAGTCTGGCGGTCATAGCGGCTTCCCCCCGGGGCCACTGTCGCGCCCATCGTGGCGTCGAACGGAATCCAGCCGACATCTTCAAAGTAGACCTCGCTCCAGGCGTGGCTCATGCGCTCGCGCACCACGATGAAGTTGTCGTCGGTGACTTCCGGCGTATCCAGCACAAAGCCGGTCACGTAGCGGGCGGTCAGGCCAGCTTCTCTTGCCGCCACCGTCATGGTGCTGGCAAACAGGTCGCAGTAGCCCTCCTTCTTGCCAAAAAGGGCGTGCTCCACCGCGTTCATGCCGCGTGGCACGGCTTCGGCCTGGGTGTTGTATTGAATCGTCTGGGCAATACGGGCGCGCAAGCGTTCGGCCTTGTCGTAGTCCGTCGTGGCCCCGGCAATGGTCTCCCGCACCCACTCTTGCACGCGCGGGGGCACCGGAGCGTTGTTCACGCCGTTGCTGTTTATGCGCCGGAGTTCCGCTGGGCGCTGGCGGGTAGTCAGCAGAACTTGAAGCTCTTCTTCCTCCAGTCGCTTGATCGGGTCAATCGAGGGTTTGTCCGTGCTCCCGGTGCGAACCACCACTGCTGAGTACGACACCTGACCCAACACCCCCTCGCGCGGAATGACGGCGACTTGGCCCGTCGGGAACCATGTCACGCGCATTTCCGTGCCGTCCACTTCGGCCACCGGGCCAGGGCTCGGGAGCATGGCCGTTTGTTGCTCAATGCGCCGGATCATGATGCGGTTGAGGACCGGATTGCCAATGGGTTCGAGCGGGGGCACGCCGTCCGGCTGGTAGCCCATCAGGCCGCCGGTGGGGCCGGTAATGCTCGAAGTGGGGCCACGCTCGTCCACCGTAAAGCTCGGTTTGTTCCAGTTGGTCCGATCCAATTGCCAGCCAGCGCCGGTGAAGTTGTCGTAGGTCGAGATCCGCAGGTACATCCCTGCGTTTTTGCTCACCTCAAACATCTCACCATCAGTCAGTTCCACCGGCCCCGTTCCTACGCGCACATCGCTGGGGGTCGGGTTCGCGCCGGTTCGGTTTTGCGGCTGCGGCGGCTGAATTCGCGAGGCGCCTTGCAGGGGCGGGTCGGGCACGATCGTGCGAACCGTCGTTCGTACTAGCGGCCCGCCAATCACGCTAAGCACGATGATGGCCCCGGCGGAGGCAAAAGCCCAACCGGAGCCCGCCATCCAACGCCAGGCGTCTCGGTGGAGCAGGTGCGGCTCTTCCACCCCACTCTCCTTGGCCCGAATCACCATCGCGCGGTAGTGGGTGCGGCTATAGAGCACCGCCGTGCACACCAGGTAGATAAAGAACAGGAACGTGCCCGGCTTGTAGGTGTCGAACGTGCCCACCAAGCCGAACATGGCGAGGCTGGGCAGGCTGGTGAACAGCAAAGTGCCATCGCGCCACGCCCACAGGCCTCCGCCGACAATCAAGAGCGTGAGGGTGCAGCCGACGATGAGCGAGAAGGGAAAGCCTTCATCCGGCAGGATGCCATTGATGCGGAACGTCTGCGTGAAAAGCGCCATGCAGGTCACCCCTGCTAGTGCGCCGTCCCAGGTGTAAAACTTCGTGCCCTTGGCCGCTCGGCCTCCCAAAGCACCGATGAGCGTGGCCGTCACCACCATGACCAGCAGGGTCATGGCCAGGTCGGATTTCCCGAGGCTCATCCCAAGGGAGTACGCCGCCGATCCACTGGCGCAAATCGCCAGCAGGTAGTCCACCCAGTTGGTGTTCTCAATGCTTCGGTTCACGAGCTTCGCCTCCGTCGCGCCACGGGCACCACGCGGGCACCGGCGCTCTCAAGTTCTTGCAGGTAGGCCGGGTGCGAGGCGCTGCCCGGAGCTCGCTTCTCGTCGTATTCGGCCGCGTCGAGGGTCAGCACCACGCGCTGCAGGTGCGCGAGCTGCGTGAGGGCGGCGGGCAGATCGGGATCCGCCACGGCCAGCAGAATCACCACCGTGGTGGACTCGGCCAGCGGCGCGGCCACCCTCAGGAGTTGAGCGCTGAGCGATTCGATCTGGTCGTCTTGCACGTCCACCAGCACCTCGCGCACCTGCCGGATGCGCAGTTCCGAATGTTCGCCCCGCGCCACCTTTTCGTACTGCGGGAAAGTGACTTCCGCGCCGCGTTCTAGGTAGCTCTCGGCCAGGTACAGCGCGTGGCCGCACAGGGTCTCCAACGTGCTGCCTTCCAGATCGATGACATCGGTGGCTTTGCGGTTGTCCAGCACGATGGCCAGGCTCACGCTGGTGCCGGTGTCGAACTCCTTCACCATCAGCGTGTCGCGCCGCGCCGAAGACTTCCAGTGAATGTAGCGCAGCGGGTCGCCACTCACATATTCGCGCACGGCATGGGGCTCCAAGCCCGATCCGCGCACTCGTCCCGCTTCCACTTCGGCAATGCCACTCCCAGCGGTGGGGTTCAGTTCCACTTCCACCGGCAACGGGGCCGGGTAGACGGTCAATTCCGCCTGCTCGGTGCGGTGCTTGTGGCTCAGATACACCAGACCGAGGGCGTCACTCGCTTCCACCTTCACCAGGCTCCAGCGGTAGCGTCCGCGCTTAAGCGGCCGGAATTCATAGCGGGTCCGGATGGGCTGCTCGTAACTCGGGGCCACCGGCAGCGGTGGGGCCAGCTCTTGGCGGCGCAAGCTCTCGGGCAACCCGTCGCGCACCGTCACCAGCGGCCGCTTGATCCGCCGCTCGCTCCACACAATCATCTCGATGACCACGGGTTCGCCTACGGCCACCGCGGGCGGGGCAAACCGTTCGAATCGCAAGTACCGCACGGCCAAATATGCCTGCAGGCGGGCGGCCAACAACGTGGCCACCATCGCCGTTCCCATGTAAAACAGGGGCGGCGAATCGTTCAGCACGGCCATCACGATCAAGAAGAACGCGGCCGCCGTAAGCGCAATGCTGGCGTATCTGTTCATGCGCCTGGCGTTACGAAGGTCGGAAAGCCGTGGGCGTCGCGACGGTGCCCATGATTTGCTGGATGATGCTCGGCCCCGTGGCACCGCGCGCACGAGCTTCGGCCCGCACGATCACGCGGTGGCCCAACACCAAGGGCGCCACGGCCTTGATGTGGTCCGGGGTCACAAAGGCGCTGCCTTCGAGTCCGGCTCGGGCTTGCCCGGCCAGCATCAGATAAAGCGAACCTCGCGGCGAGGAGCCCAGCGCCAGTTGCGCGTTGTCGCGGGTGGCCCGCACTACGTCCACCACGTACTCCTTCACGCTGTCGTGCACAAAAATCTTACGTACCGCGGCCTGCGCAGCACTGATTTCGGCCAAGGTCGCCCGCGCACTCACCGTCTGCAGCGGGTGCGTGGATTGCTGGTCGGTCAGGATCGCGGCCTCACTCGAACGGTCGGGGTAACCCAGCGACACGCGGGCCAAAAATCGGTCCAGCTGCGCTTCAGGAAGGGGATACGTCCCCGTCATTTCGATGTTGTTCTGGGTCGCGATGACCATGAACGGCTCGGGCAGCGGGCGGGTCACCCCGTCTACCGTCACCTGGCGCTCTTCCATGGCCTCCAAAAGCGCGGATTGCGTCTTGGGCGTGGCCCGGTTGACTTCGTCTACCAAAACGACGTTGGCAAACACCGGTCCGGGTTGGAACTCAAACTGGTTTGTCGTGCGGTTGAGAATCGAACCCCCCGTCACGTCGCTCGGTAGCAGGTCGGGCGTGAACTGCACGCGGCGGAACTCGCCGCCCAGCGCCCGGGCCAGGGCCTTCGCCAAGGTCGTTTTGCCCACGCCTGGCACGTCTTCCACCAGCAGGTGGCCACCGCAAAATAGGGTCACCACGGCATCCCGGACGGAATCCGGCTTGCCCACAATCACTCGACTCAATTCAGACTGAAGCGCACCCCCAAGGGTCTTGAGTGCTTCAGCGTCCATTACAGTGCTCCCCACAGCATCTGTCGCTAGCATACGGTTATTTACGCTTTTCGGGCCTAGTTGTAACCGCAATTTATCATCTAAGTTAAAATTGGTCGTCATGGAGTCTCAGCAAGCGGTTGTCGGTGTCGATTTGGGGGGCACAAATGTCCGTGCCCAGGTCATCCGATCCGATGGTCGTCCGGGGCTCCTGCGACCGATTTCGGCCCCCAGCCAGGCTCAAAATGGCCTCGATGCCACCCTGGATGCGGTGGCGCAGGTGGTAAAGGCCGCCATCGCGGATGCCGGTGAGCCCGTGCGAGCCGTGGGGCTTGCCATCCCCGGCCACGTGGATAACGCAAGCGGGGAAGTCCGCTGGGCCCCCAACTTCGGTGAGTACCGCGACGGGGTCTTCTACTATTGGCAGCATGTGGCCGTGCGCGGCCCCCTAGAAAAGCGACTTGGCCTGCCCGTGGTGATGGGCAACGATGCCAACTGCGCTGCCTTGGGCGAATACCAATTCGGCAGCGGCGAAGGGAAGGCCAAGTGTCTCCTCATGTTCACCCTCGGTACGGGCGTTGGGGGTGGCGTAGTACTCGGTCCGGGCAGTGTGGATGGGCAGGCCAGTGGGCCTCTGCTCCTGGTGGGTGGCAATAAGGGCGGCGTCGAACTCGGCCACACCCTCATTGCCATGGGCGGGATGCTGTGCAACAGCGGCGCCTACGGAGCCTTGGAAGCCTACGGCCAAGCCGAGGGCCTGACCGTGCGTGCCCAGAACAAGCTCAAGCGCCGGGGCGCGTCCATCATGAACGACTGGGTGAAGGGCGACCTCAGCCTCGTAACCCCCAAGCTGGTGGCCGAAGCCGCCGACGTCGGTGACCCCCTGGCCCGCCGCGTGTGGGATGAATACGGCACCTACCTGGGGGCGGGCGTGGGCAGCCTCATCAACGTGTTTGCGCCGGACGTGGTGGCCATTGGCGGGCAGATTGCCAAGGCGTGGCCGCACTTTGCCCCGGCCCTCACCATGCAGGCCCGCGACATCGCGGTGCCGAGCCTGATGGATGACGTGCGCATCGTGCGGGCGCAACGCCTGCGCTCGGCGGGCATCTTGGGGGCAGCCGCCCTCGCTCGCCAGCTCGCCTGAGTCGGTCACAGAAAACAAAAAAACGCCGCCTGAGATCACTCCCGGGCGGCGTTCTTGCTCTCGAACGAGCAGATTTAGCTCAGCAAGCGCATCGGGCTTTCGAGGTACGCCCGCACGATGTTGATGAACTGAGCGCCCACGGCCCCGTCCACCACGCGGTGGTCAAAGGAGGCCGTCATGTTCATGCGCCAGCGCACTTCCACTTCGTCGCTTTCCGTCACCACGACCTTCTTGCGGGCCGAAGAGATCGCGAGGATCGCGGCGTTCGGGCCGTTGATGATCGCGCCGAAGTTGTCAACGTCCAGCATGCCCATGTTGCTGATGCTGAAGGTCGAGCCGCTCATTTCATTCGGGCTCAGCTTACCGGCGCGGGCCTTGGTCACCAAGTCCTTGCTGGCGGCGGCAATCTGGCGCAGGGTCAGTTGGTCGGCGTGGTGGATCACCGGCACCAGCAGGCCGTCATCCACGGCGGCAGCTATGCCAATGTTCACGTTGCCCAGCTGCAGAAGATAGTCGCCTTGGTAGGTGCTGTTCACCTGCGGCATTTCGCGCAGGGCCAGGGCACACGCGCGCACCACAAAGTCGTTGACGCTGATGTTGCCGGCTTCTTCTTCCTTCAGGGCTTCGCGCAGCGTGTAGATCTTCTCCATGTCCACTTCCACGGTCACGTAGAAATGGGGCGCTTCCATCTTGCTTTGGTGGGTGCGCTCGGCAATGATCTTGCGCAAGAAGTTGAGCGGCACCTTCACGTCTTCGGCGCTGGCCGTCACCGGGGCGCTCTTGGGCGCGGCCTTGGGCAGGGAAGAGCCCTGCTGGCCAATGGCGGCCACCACGTCCTTGTGCACAATGCGTCCGCCGGGTCCAGAGCCCGTCACCGCGCTCAGGTCCACACCGGCATCAGCGGCCACGCGTCGGGCCAGCGGGCTGGCCTTGATGCGCTCGTTGCTGGAAGAAGTCGTGGCCGCCGGGGTCGCCACGCTGGCGGCCGGAGCTTCGGTGGCAGTTACAGGCTCTTCTGCCGCCGGGGCGGAAGCCTCGCCGCTGCCCCAGTTCGCGGGCAGGCTTTCGCCGTCCTTCAAAATGGCTGCGATGGGACGACCCACGGGCACAGTGTCGCCCGATTGGATCAAGAATCCTGTCAGCTTGCCCCGCCCCGGAGACTCCAGTTCCAGCGTGGCCTTGTCAGTTTGAATCGTGCCGATGACCTCGCCGGGTTTCACCGACTCGCCGTCCTTTTTCAGCCATTCGAGGAGAGTGCCCTCCTCCATTCCGTCGCCCATCTTGGGCATGATCACTTCGGTCATGCGCGTCGTCCTTTACGACCTGGAGACCCCGTTGTCACCCGGCGACGAGAGAATACCTGCGAGGCCCCGGGCACAGACGGACATGGGACTGACACCCGTCCCGGTCCATCACCCCGGCGCGGCGGGGCATACTGCACAACATGCTGTTGACGGAGCGCAATGGGGCGCGATACGCGGTGACTTTGAACCGCCCGGATGTCCGGAATGCCTTTAACGAAGAGCTGATTGCCCGCCTCACCGAGGTCTTTCAACAGTTGCCCGAAGGGGTACGGGTGGTTGTCCTGCGCGGCAATGGCAAGACCTTTAGCGCCGGCGGCGACCTCGACTGGATGCGCCGCGCCTCCGAAGTGAGCGAAGAAGAGAACTACCAAGACTGCCTGCGGCTGGCCGAACTCTTCCGCGCCATGGCCACTTGCCCGGCCGTTGTTGTATCGCTCGTTCATGGGGCCGCCTTTGGTGGGGGCGCCGGCCTAGTGGCCGCCAGCGATGTCGCCATTGCCGAGGTGGATACCAAGTTCAGTTTCAGCGAAGCCCGCCTGGGGCTGGTGCCCGCCACCATTGGCGCCTACGTGCTCCCCAAGATCGGCGCGGGCCACGCGCGGGCCTTGTTCTGCACGGCCGAAGTCTTTGATGCCCGCGAAGCCCACCGCATCGGGCTGGTGCACAAGCTGGCGGAATCGGGCGAACTGGACTTTGTGGCCGAAGGCGTCATCCAGAACATCCTCAAGAACGGCCCTGAAGCCGTCCACGCCTGCAAGATGATGGTGACCGACGGCCCGCTGACGGCCGAAGCCGCCGCCCGCCTGCTGGCGCAACGCCGCGTGAGTGACGAAGGGCGCGAAGGGATCTCCGCATTCCTCAACAAGCGAAGCGCGTCCTTTGTGGAAGAGGGCCCCAAGGAGTGATTCGCAAGATTCTCATCGCCAATCGCGGCGAAATCGCCATCCGCATCATCCGCGCCGCCCGCGAGATGGGCATCAAGACGGTGGCGGTCTATAGCGAAGCGGATGAAACCGCCCTGCACGTGCAGTGGGCGGACGAAGCGGTATACGTCGGCGGCCCTGAGCCCCGCGAGAGCTACCTCCGATCCGATGCGATCCTCGAAGCCGCGAAGGCCACCGGTGCCGACGCTATCCACCCGGGCTACGGCTTCTTGAGCGAGCGCGCCGAGTTTGCCGAGGCCGTGGAGGCCGCCGGGCTCATCTTCATTGGCCCTCCGGCGGCCGCCATGCGCAGCCTGGGCGCAAAGATTGACGCCAAGCGCCTGGCCGTGGAGAACGGCGTGCCGATCGCGCCTGGTTTCTTTGAGCCCGGAGCCTCCGACGAACGCATCCTGCAGGCCGCGCGTGAAATGGGCCTGCCCGTGATGCTGAAGGCCTCCGCCGGAGGTGGTGGGCGTGGCATGCGCGCCGTCTTCACCGACGATGAACTGGAAAGTGCCCTCCGCCTTGCCCGCGAGGAAGCCCGCCAAGCCTTTGACGACGACGACATGATGGTGGAGCGGCTCATCACCCAGCCGCGCCATATCGAGGTCCAGGTGCTGTCCGACCAGCACGGGCAAGTGGCTTGTCTCTTTGAGCGCGAATGCAGCCTGCAGCGCCGCCACCAAAAGCTGGTGGAAGAAGCCCCCAGCCCGGTGATGACCGACGCCCACTGGCAAACCCTGCGCGAAAGCTGCACCCGCCTGATCCGCGCAGCGGGCTACACCGGGGCGGGCACGGTGGAATTCATGTACGACCCCCATACGGAGTCGTTCGCCTTCCTCGAAGTCAACGCGCGCCTGCAAGTGGAGCACCCGGTCACCGAAATGATCACCGGCGTAGACCTGGTGCAGTGGCAGATCCGCATCGCCCAGGGGGAACCCTTGGCCCTTGCCCCGGCCCTGATGAACGGGGACCGCACCGCCATTCGGGGGCATGCCATCGAGTGCCGCATCGTCGCCGAAGACCCGAGCAAGGGGTTTATGCCCAGCATCGGCTATTTGCGCGGATGGGCCGCACCCGTGGGGCCGGGGATTCGGTTCGATACGGGCTTCGGGCCGGGCCGCGAGGTCACGCGCTACTACGACAGCCTCATCGCCAAGCTCATCGGCTACGGAGCCACTCGCGACGAGGCCGTGAGCCGCACCGTCCACGCCCTGCACGACACCCACATCCTGGGGGTGGCCACCAACGTGGCCTACCTGGGCGATGTGCTCCGGCACCCGGGGTTCCTGGCGGGGGACATCGACACCGGGTTCTTGGGCCGCCAGTTTGCCGACTGGCAGCCCCCCACCGAGTGGCCGGAGGAACTCGGCGCCCTTGTGCAGGCCGCCAGCCAGACTCACACCCCCACCGCTGCCGCCGAAGGGGGCCGCACCCCCATGTCGCCGGCGTGGGATCGAGCGGACGGGTTCCGGTCGCTGCGCACGCAGTAGGTCGCGCGGCGGGGCGTCCCACCCCGCCCAGGCCCTAACTAGGTTTATTGGAGTTCGCCGTGGTGTGGCCGGGATTCAAAGTTGGGAACGTGGAGGTGCAGACACCCTTGGTGCTGGCCCCCATGGAAGATGTCTCCAGCTTGCCCATGCGCGTCATCGCCAAGCGGATTGGCCAGCCGGGCCTGATGTTCACCGAGTTCGTCAGCGCGATGGCGATCCATTACAACGCCCGCAAGACGTACCGCAAGCTTCGGATTGACCCCGAGGAACGCCCGCTCGGTATTCAAATTTTCGGTGCGGACCCCGACGTAATGGCCGAAACCGCCCGCATCTGCGCCGACGCCGGGGCCGACATCATTGATATCAACATGGGCTGCTGGGTGCCCAAGGTGTGCCGCACCGGCAGTGGCGCCGCCCTGCTGAAGGACCCCGACACCGCCGAGCGCATCGTCCGCGCCGTGGTGGGCGCGGTAAAGGTGCCCGTCACCGTCAAGGTGCGCGCCGGGTGGGATTACTCGCAGTTTGCGGCTCCTGAACTGGCCCGCCGGTTCCAGGATGCCGGGGCGCAGATGCTCACCCTCCACGCCCGGTTTGCCAAGCAGGGATTTGAAGGCGAAGCCGACTGGGATCTCATCCGGCGGATGCGCGAAGTCGTCACCGTGCCCCTCATCGGCAATGGCGACGTGAAAACCCCCGCCGATGCCCGCCGGATGCGCGACGAAACCGGCTGCGACGGTGTGATGGTGGGCCGCGCCGCCATCAGCAATCCGTGGGCGCTAGCCGCCATTTCCGCCGAGATGCGGGGCGAAGCCGCTCCGCCGTTGCCCACGCTCCTCGAGCGGATTGACGTGGTGCGCGAACACGCCCGCAGCATGGTCGAATTCGAGGCGGTAGAGAGCGGGGAAGACATCTCGCCCGCCGTGGAATTGCGCGCGCTCAGCCGCCTGCGCGGGCAGTTGCCCATGTACATCAAGGGCGAACCCGGGGCCAGCCAAATGCGGGCGCGGCTCTCCCGCGTAAGTTCATTGCAGGAGCTCGATGACCTTTTGGGCGAATTCTTGACGCTTTCGGCGGCGGCCGTTTAATCCTCCCGAAAGGCACGAGCATATTCTCATTTTCTTCGACTAGAATGTCGGGGACGATGTCGACACCCACCCTCACTGTGGCCATGATCGGATACCAGTTCATGGGGATGGCGCACAGCAACGCCTATCGCCAAGTGGGCCGGTATTTCGATTTGCCGTGTGAGGTGCGGATGAAGACGCTGGTGGGGCGCCGCGAGGACCGCGTGCGGGCCGCCGCCGACCGTTTTGGGTGGGAAGGCTACGCCACCGACTATCGCGGCGCGATTGATGACCCCGAGGTGGACATCATCGACATCGGTACGCCGCAGGATTCGCACGCCGAGATCGGGATCGCCGCGGCGAAGGCCGGGAAGGTGGTGTTCTGCGAGAAGCCCATGGCCCGCAACCTGGCCGAGGCGGAGCAATTTATCGAGGCCGTGCGCGCCAGCGGTCGCCCCAGCCTGATTTGGCACAACTACCGCCGGGTGCCGGCCATTGCCTTGGCACATCAGATTTTGCAGCGCGGTGAACTGGGCGAGATTCGCCACTGGCGCGCTACTTATCTCCAGGATTGGCTGGTCAACCCCCAGGCTCCCCGGGGATGGCATTTGCAGAAGGCTATTGCCGGCAGCGGCTCGCTCGGCGACATCGGCGTTCACATCACAGACCTCGCCCAGTACCTCATCGGTCCGGTCGCAAGAGTCACGGGTTTCCTTAAGACCATCACCAAAGAACGCCCCTTGCCGGGTTCTGTCGAAATGGCCCCGGTGGATGTGGATGATGTGGCCATGTGGCTGGCGGAGTTTGCCAACGGCGTCACCGGAACCTTTGAAGCCACTCGCTTTGCCACGGGCCGCAAGAATTACAACCGATTTGAGGTCAATGGCAGCAAGGGGAGCCTCGCCTTTAATCTCGAACGCTTCAACGAACTCGAAGTCTATTTCGAGGATGGACCCGCCGAAACTCGTGGCTGGCGTACCATTCAAGCGACCGATGGATATCATCCGTTTATGTCAGCCTATTGGCCGGCCGGGCACGTCATCGGATACGAGCACACGTTCATCAATACGCTCCGCGACGCCTTGACAAACCTTGCTACGGGTCAACCCATCTCGCCGAGCCTCGAAGACGGTTTCAGAAATCAGCGCGTCCTGGATGCGGTCGAACGAAGCGCCGCGTCCAGGACGTGGATTGAAGTGGATTCCGGGCCGACTTAGGCCGCGAGATCGTAGACGTGTTGGGATTCGGGATCGCTTTCGCGAATGGCTTCCCGAATGGATTCTGCGAGGGTCTCCAGTGCTGCCGCGAACTCCGGGGTATCGGCGTCCGCATGGTTCAGGCAGCGCATCAGGAGCTCATAGGCTTGGTTGTAAGGAAAAATGGCCACCACCAGTCCTTCGCGCGCTTCCATGAGATGAAGAATTGGTGACTTTTTAAGCGGCTTTATCGGTAATTCATGAAACCCGGCACCATTTCGGGCGTTAAACACGTAATTATAGGGGGAAAGAGGTCCCCAAATGGCCTCGATTTGCCCTCCGTTTGACGCCAGGATGGCCCATAATGAAGAGTAAGGAAGTTCGCATGCGTTCCAAGTCGATCATGACGCTTGCCATGACGGCCGCTATCTCGAGTCTCGCGATAGCTCAGGAAACTGCGCCCGAAAATTCCCAAACTTCCGAAAACACCCTGCCGATCACGGCACCGAATATGCGCGCCAACAGCGCGGCGGAATCCATGATCCCCGAGGCCGTGGGTGGCCTCACCGCTCTCGAATTGATCCCGGTTCGCCCGGGTTCCACCCGTGTTCCGCTTCGGCGCGGGCACGTCATGTCGCTCAGCGAGCGCCTTGACCTCGGCGGTCGCATCCTCGACCGCGACCGCGACTACACCGTGGACTATGCGGCGGGCGTCATCGTGCTGCTGGTGCCGGTGCAACAAGGTGACAGCCTGCGCGTCAGCTACCGCTACGACGCCACTAAGGCCCAAACCGGACGCTTCACGGGCGATAACTCGGCCACCACCGCTTCGCTCAGCCTGGTGCCGGGCGCCACGTTTGCCCTGGGGATGGGCGTCACCGAGCGGTCCGCTGATGGCCGCGTGACCGTGACCGACATCTACGGGCTCGCCAACAACTTCAAGGCCGGGGGCCTGCAGATCAAGGGCGGCATCTACGCCGGTGAACGCCGCGCCACCGAATCCGTGGACCTGATGACCGGGGCCGGTTCGGGCGAGCAGGGCGCTCAAGAGGGAAGTGGCCAAGCCATTGTCCAATCGGCGGCACTCCCGCTGGCCGGGGGCACCATCTCGGTGGACTACCGCGCCATTGATAAGAATTTCATGGGCATGGATGCCCTGGGCGGGGCGGGCTTCAACGCCGACCAGATCAACCAGTTCGCCCGCGAACGCGGCCTCAAGCGCACCAACTTTGCCGCGCGCGGCCTGCGCATGGGCGGCATGGTGCTGGGCTCGGGCATGAACACGGTCGGCGACTCGAACGGCAGCATCGACTGGCGCAGCATGAGCCTGCAATACGGCGGCCTGCAAGTGAACTTCAACTCGCAGACCGTGGACCAAGGCTTCACTCGGTTCAACGATATCGCCGAAGAAGATCGGGGCCAACTCGCCAAGGAGCGCGGGCTGGAACGCACCAATATCGATGCCGTCGCTCAAACGGGCATCGGCAAGTTCGGCTTTACACAGCTCGGCGTGAGCGAGCAAGGGGTTTCCGACCTCCGCCGCCGCGCCCTCAGCTACGAAGGGCTCAACCTCAAGCTCCACTGGTTTGACCAGCACGTGGAGGACGGTTTCCGCCGCTTCGGCGACCTCCGCGAAGGCGACCGAGGCCAACTGGCCAAGGAAGTCGGCATGCGCCGCGAGAATTTCTCGTTCGCGCTAGCCGGCCCGACCGCGCTCAGCTACACCTCGCGCATTCTGCGTGACGACACGGGTCGCCTCAACCAACAAGATTTGCGCCTCACGGCCGGCCGCCTCACTCTGGATCACCGCTTCTACGCGATGAACTCCGGCTTTGAACGATTTGGATCGCAATCCGGCGAAGAAATCAACGGCGCGGTGCAATCCATCGTCGCCATGATGGGTCCGGGCGTAAACCCGGATGGCAACGACGCCCGCATGCTGGGCAACAGCCAGGGCTTGGAACGCAAGTTCTGGGGCGGCTCCTACGGTCTCAGCGCCAACAGCACCGTCACCGGCAACTGGTTCCGTCTGGGGAGCAGCGAGGGTGGCATCGAAGTTCAGCAGTTCGGCATCACTTCGCAGAACCTGAACCTGGCCGTCCGCACGCAAACCAGCAGCGACTCGTTCGACGATCGCACGGCGCTCACCGCCACCGAGCAACGCATCCTGGGTGTGGATACCGGTTTCGACCGCACCAACGCCGACCTCAGCATGAACCTGGGCGGCGCCCGCCAGCTCACGGCCAGCTATTTCAGCGCCAACGACCTCCAGGGCGATCTTAACCGTCAGTGGTTCCAATACAAGGACAAGGGATTCGAAGCCACTTACCGGCACCGATCGGTGGAAGAAGCCTTCGGTGCGTTCCGCAGCTTGAATGACGGCGAACGCGACCTCTTCGGGGCCATGCGCGGCAACTCGCAAACCGAGTCGCTGGTCAACTGGGCGGTGAACCCGAATATCAACCTGCAATACGCTTCCAACTCGGGGCGCACGGAAGATGGCGTCACGCAGTTCAACAACAGCGATATCAAGGCGCAGTTCAACCTCGACCGGCTGACGCGCATCAACCTGCAACTGTGGGAGAACAACCGTTTCGACCCCACCGCCAGCCTGCTGGACCAGAGCTACCGAACCTTTGAAGTGTTCCGCAACATGGGACGCCTGGGCGAGCTCACGCTCCGCCGCGAAGAATCGAGCTGGGATGGCAGTGAAGAAGAGCGCCCGGACAGCACCCGCGACACGCTGGTCTACCAAACGCAGCTCAACAGCACGACTTCGATCCGCACCGAGCACAGCGAAGCCAAGTTTGAAGACGGCACCCGCGAGACCCTGCGGTCGAACACCATCAACACGCAACTCACGCCGCGCGCCGGCGTCAGCGTGACGGATAGCCATATCGACCGGGACAACTCGCAGCCGGACCAAACCCGCCGCGATTACGGTTTCTGGGTGGACTTCGGCAGCAACATCCGCCTGAACTGGAACTCCGCTCGCAACCTGAACGGAGCCGGCAATGCCACCCGCGACCAACGCTTCGGCCTCACCGCCGGTCAGTTCTCGGGGATGCAAGTCGGCGGCGATTACCGCCACCAGGGCTGGGATGCCCAGCGTGACCTGCACCAAGGCAATTTCAGCCTCTCCAACGTCAAGCCGATGGATTGGGGCTTCCTCAAGGATGTCCGGTTCAACTTCACGGCCGACACCCACCGCGACCTCGAGCAGTGGAAGAAGGAGAACCGCTCCATGGGCTTCGGGGGCCGATCGGGCAACTTTGGCTTCGGTTTCGACTACCGCAGCCAGATTGACGCCCTTCAGCAGCGCGCCATCGACCGAGTGTTCACCGTCAGCACGGATACCACGGGCAAGGCTTCCGTCCGCGCCGACATCCACTATAACGTGCGCACCATGCCGGACAACAGCATGGTGATGGTCCGTGATTTCCGCTTTATCGCCGGGGCTGGGCAAACCTGGTCCGTCTCGCACGAGATGAAGACCAACCCGCTGCGCGATGAGTCCCGTGCCTTGCTGGGCAGCGTCGCCACCGAGTGGCGCGTCAACCAGTGGCGCATTGGCTACAACGGCCTGGATGATGCCAAGCTCGGCCTCGTCTTTGATGAAAAGATCAACGACAACACCAAGCAGCTCATCCGCAGCATGGGGATTGACGCGACGCTGTTTGCCAGCTCGCCGAGCCCGTTGCGTTTGGAATACCGATTGAACCAAGACGAGCGCAACAATAAGCGTCAAACGCGTCACTGGTTCTCGCTGGCCTACGACCAGCGCCCCGGCCCGAACCAGACCTTCGGGATCTCGGTAACCAACCTGAACTGGGAACACGCCCGCCCGCAGTCCTTTGCCCCCAACCAATGGGGTCTGCGGTTCGATTACTCGTTCCGATTCTGATCTTCAGCCGAAGTTTTCTGAACGGGGTCGTTGTCGATTTCGTCAGTTGGGGTCATCAGCTCTTGTCTTGCACCCTTCAGCCGGGATTCGATCAGAGCATCAAGTGACCACTTTCCCGCGCCTAGGAAAACGAGCCAGGGCATTCCACAGAGCGTATTGTAGGGATTCTTGCGAAGGACAGTGCGAGTTAGCCCCTCACCGATGAGGTCCGGAATGAAGTGCGGAAGGAAGAGGAGCGCGGCCGACACGAAGACCAAGACTGCGACCGGACGAACGAACAGTCCTAATAGCAACAAGAGACCGACCAACGCCTCGATGCCGCCAAAGAGAGGCATGAGGTGCACGGGAAACTCTGCGCGCACGTTCAGTATTCGATCGGCTTCAAGGTCGTGAATGAAGAATTTGGCCAAGGCGTCGAAAAACAAGCCGAGTGCAGTCCAAATCCGCCAGAATGCAGCCCAGCCACCGTAATTTGTTGAACGCACAGAGAGCTCAAGCAGCCCTCGCCACCTCGATTGACGTGGTGCAGGATTGGCAACTACCTGATTCATTCGCTACTCACTTTCCATCGTCCGCACGACTTGCCCGCTTCGGCACATCATGTGAAACCGTATTGTGGCGGTTCAAGGCTTTAGGGAGCAAGAGCACTTTTGGGGAGTACATAGATCAAACCTATCGGAATCGCGCTAAGTTCATTCGAACCTGGTAAGGGTGCCACCAGTAAGCCTGCTGACGGTACATCCGCCGGACATTCCTCACCCTGGTAACCAGGCGGGCAACCCCCCGCGCCAAACAGGGAAAACCATGTCCGGAGCCCACTCTTAAGCATGACGTTTTCGATGATTGCCGCCTTTCTCGCTGTGGTCGCCATGGTAGCTGCCTGGGAATTGACCAAAGACGCATTGCGACAACCTGAACCGTAAAGACAAGACTTCTTTCCCCTCGTCTGGTCCGCTGATTGGCCCGCCCCGCCTGGGGTGGGTCATCGGCATTTTTGGCCCCCTCGAATTCCGGCGAATGCCCGCCAAACCCCCCACCCGCCAGGCCTCCCAAAACTCTTTTCACTTTTTTTGGGACGAAACTGGGAGCCAAAACTCATATACACGGTTCTACATGAATGACACCTTTTGAACCTAGCAGTTTTGCGGGTGATCGTCCATCTCTTGCAACTCATCCCAAATTGGGGGAAAGAGGGGCTTGACAGGTAAGCCCCATCCCAGTATCATAACAACATCAGCCCGCACAAGGAGTCAGGGTTGAAGGCCGGGAGCCGAAAAATTCAGCCGGGGGAGCCGCCATGGAGGGCAGCAAGCCCGGCTTCGAATTTCTAGGAACCCGACCACTCGGAGCGATAAAGGTGGCAACTGCACCCATTTTTGGCCTTGGTCACACTGGCGAAGATTCCGCCAAGGTGGACAGCAAAAATCGCCTCCTCATCACCAAGCCCAAGCGGGACTATCTCTGCCCCGTAGGCACCAGCGATTTCGTATTTGTCATCGGCGACATGGGGCAGATCATTTGCTACCCGGTCAGCAAGTTCAACGAAACCTTTAAGCCGCTTCTAGAGCCCGAGATGCACGAGACCGGCAAGATGGATCTCGCGCGCGAAATCCTTGGCACCTCAGTGGCCGGCCGCTTCGATAATGTGGGGCGTTGCGTGCTACCGCAATCGCTGTGCAAGCGCGCCAAGATCACCGTCGGCGAGGATGTCATCGTCATCGGCGCTCCGGGCCACATCGAGCTCTGGTCGAAAGCCCAACGCGAACTCTTTTTCGAAGACACCCAAGGCTACAACGAGAAGTGGCGCACCTTCATTCAGGATGCGCGCACCCGCATGCGGGAGGGCCGCTAATGACGGCGCCAGCCCCCACCCACGTCCCGGTGATGTTTGACGAAGTCATGGAGGCCCTGCGCCTGCGCCCCGGCATGGTGGCCGTGGACGGCACCCTCGGCCTCGCGGGTCACGCACGCGAGATTGCGCGCCGCATTGCCCCCGGCGGCAAGCTCATCGCATTCGATTGGGATGACCGCATGATGGCCATCGCACGCGAGCGGCTGGCCGAGGTGGAAGGTTGCGACGTGACTTACGTCCACAATGACTACCGCGCTATCCCGGAGGTTCTGCAAAAGCAAGCCGAACCGGGCGCCGACGCCATTTTCATCGATATGGGCCTCAACAACGCCCAGATCGAGGACGCCGAGTACGGCATCTCCTTCCTCCGCGAAGGCCCGCTGGACATGCGCATGGACAAGCGCCGGGAAACCACGGCCGCCGATTGGCTGAACCACGCCACTGCCAAGGAGATTGAAGATGTGCTGTTCAATGAAGGTGGCGAACGGTGGGCGCGCCGCATTGCCGCCACCATCGTCGAGCGCCGCAAGACCAAGCCCCTGGCCACCACTACGGACTTAGTGGATTGTGTGATGGCGGCCATCCCCGCCGCCAAGCGAGATCCGCGCATCCACCCGGCCACCCGCACGTTTCAGGGGGTCCGCATTTTCATCAATGATGAGTTAGAAGACCTCGGCGACAGCGTCACCGCCATCGCTCAGTCTCTTAGGCCGGGCGGCACCATGGTGGTGCTGGCCTACCACAGCGGCGAGGATGGCGCGGTGAAGCACGCCTTCCACGCCCTGGCTCGCACCGAAGAATTCTCCGAACCCCATCGCAAGCCGGCCCGCCCCAGCGAGGCGGAAGTGGCCCGCAACCCGAAGGCCCGCAGTGTGCGCCTGCGCACCCTGGTGCGCCAACCGAAATCCAAAAAGAAAGCCCCGGAAGGTGCTGCATGAAAACCACCACACCCCCTCGACCCCAAGTCAATTCGCCCAGTCGACCCACCACCACTGCCCGACCCCGGGCCGTGCGAGTGGCCACTCCGGTGGCGGCCCCGGCCCCTACGCCTGCCCGTAGCCGAGCCCGCGCGCAATCGAATGCTTGGATCTGGGCAGCGGGGGCGTTCTTCATCGCGTTTGCCAGCAGCACCCTTACGGCGGAATCGCAGTCGGCTCGCCAGCGCGCCGAAGCCGACCGCATGCGCCACGAACTGGATGCGATCCGGGCCGAGTCCGATCTGCTGACTGACCAGATTCAAATGCGCACCAACACGGCCGCTTGGGAAACCTACGCGATTGGCAACGGCATGCGATACGTGGGCGCACCGGAAGAACCTACGGAAGCGGAAGCCGCAGCCAATGCCTCTAACGCCAATGTCCGCCAGCCCCAGGGAGGTGCCCGCCGTGGCTAATCCGCGCCGCCGCGCCGGCAACGCCAACGTGCTGCGCTCGCGCTCGTCCACCGGAGCCATTGCGCTTGGCTGCCTGGCCATTGCCTGCGTCGGCAGTCAGGCTTACGCCCAACTCATGCGCCCCGAGCCCGCTGCCAAGCGCCACAGCACCTCGGAGAAAACCGTGATGCGCGGCACGCTTTTGAGCGCGGATGGGGAAGTGCTGGCCGAGACCACGCCGAGCTACGAACTGCGCCTGGATGACCGCCGCAGCCCCATGAGCTACGCCTTCTACGCCGACCTCGCCGCTGCCACGGGCCTGGGCATGGTCGAATTCGATCGCCCGCGCAACAACGGCGAATTCGTCCGCCGCTGGAATGTGGAATTAAGCTCTGAGCGCACTCGACAAGTCGAAGCCGTAAAGAAGCGCTGGAAGGCCGACGGTCTTTCGCTGGAACGCCGCGAAACCCGCCGTTACCCGGCCGGCCGCGACGCCATCAGTGCCGTGGGTTACTTCAACCCCGAAATCGAGATTGACGGCAACCCGTTTTTGATTGGAGCCGAGCGCTCCGCCGATGCCATGCTGTCGCAGGAGGGTGTCCGGCCCGGTCGCGGAAAGTCCGTGACTCTGACCCTCGACACCCAACTGCAACAGGAGGCCATGCGTGTCATCACCCAGGCGGTGGAACGACACAAAGCGACCGGCGGGGCCGTGATTGTGATGGACCTGTACACCGGAGACCTTCTGGCCCTGGCCAGCGCTCCCGTGTTTAACCCCTACAGTCGCGATCCGCAGGAGCGCTCGGGCTACAACTACGCCTACACCAACCCGTACGAGCCGGGTTCGATCATGAAGCCGATCACTGAGGCCCTCGCCTTGGAATCCGGCCAGGTGGGCGAGAACTGGTCGTACTTATGCGATGGCGCCATGACCGTTTCGGGCCACTCCATCCGCTGCACGCACGTGCACGGCCACGTCGGCCTCAACCAAGCCATGGAAGTCAGCTGTAACGGCGCCGCCATGACGTGGGGGGCCACCGTCGGCCACGAGCGCATGAGCCGCTTCTTTGAAGAAAGCGAACTGCTCAAGCGGCCGGGGCTCGGCCTGGGCGGGGAATCCATCGGCGTCATCCAAGTGGACGATGCCAAGCGGCTTCAACTCGCCACCTGGTCCATCGGGCAGTCGGTTCAGCTCACGCCCATCCGCATGGCCAGCCTGTATTCCATCCTCGCCAACGACGGTTTGTATACGCCGCCCAATATCATCGCCAAGGTGGACGGGATGCCGTATCAGCGGCCCGCGCCGCGATCGGTGATCGAAGCCAAGGCGGCTCGGCGTGCCTTCCAAAGCATGATTGGGGTCATTGAGTCGGACAACGGAACCGGTAAGCACTTGCGCCTGAATGGGGTGCCGCTCGCCGGAAAAACGGGCACCGCCCAAAAGACGGTGAACGGGGTGACGCGGGGCAGTAAGAACTACGTCGCCAACTTTGCGGGCGTGGTGCCCGCCGACAATCCCCGCGCGGTGATTGTGGTGGTGGTGGATGACCCGAAGGACGGCCAGTACTACGGCGGTCAGGTTTCGGGGCCGGTGTTCCGCGAGATGGCGCAAGCCGTCATGCGCATGCCGCAGCGCCGCACCATCCCGGGGCCTAGTCTTGAGGTCGAGGCCGAGCGGCTTCCGGCCCGCCCCAGCGGTACGATGACGCCATGAGCTTCACCCTCCGGGGTTTGTCTTTGGCTTCTGGTTTGGCCTCCGCCCGCATGGTGGGCGGAGACCGTGAGATCAAGTCCGTCACCGCCGATTCCCGCGCGGTGACTTCTGGTGCATTGTGGGTGGCGATGCCCTCCGCCCGGCGGGATACGCATGAGTTCTTGCCCGATGTGGCGTCGGCGGGGGCTAGCGCCGTGGTGGTGCGCGAGGAGTCGGCCCTGGCCCGGGCGCAAGAACTGGGTCTTGATTCGATTTTGGTGACGAGCACGGGGCGCGAGTGGCACCAAGACCTGGCGAAGCTGATTGCGCCGGTATGTGGCAACCCGGGCCGCGAGTTGGAGCTCTATGCCGTGACCGGCACCAACGGCAAAACATCCACCGCCCTTTTCTTGGCCCAGATGATGGGGTGCCAATACATGGGCACCCTGGGGTACGGCTCGCCGGACGCCCTGAGCACGCTGGAGAACACCACGCCCTTCCCGGTGGAGCTTCAGAACCTGCTGGGCGGCATGGCGCGGGGCGGCGCCCGCACCGTGGCGATGGAAGTGAGTAGCCACGCGCTGGAAGAAGCCCGGGTGGCCGGCCTCGGATTTGACGTGAGCGTGCTGACCCACCTGAGCCAAGATCACCTGGATTACCACGGCACGATGGAGGCTTACGCCGCCGCCAAGAAGCGGCTCTTTACCGAATGGGCGGATGTAGCCCGCGGCCTGGGCAAGCAACCTCGCTTTGCGCTCAACATCAGCGACCCCTACGGCGCCGCGTGGCTCGCCGACGTGCCCGATGCCATCACCTACGGCACCGCCGATGCCCACGTCGAGGTGCACGCCTCCGAAATGCGCGTGGATTCGATGGTGCTGGATGTCCGCACGCCTTCGGGTTCATTCCGAGTGCGGCCGGGAGTGGGTGGGGTCTTCCACCGCGAGAATTTTGCCAGTGCGATTGCCGCCCGGGTGGCGGGAGGCGCAACCAACGCCGATCTTGAACAAGAACTCGCCCGCGTGACGCCGGTGAGGGGTCGTTTTGAACCCGTCCCCAACGATCTTGGCCTCGACATCATCGTGGACTACGCCCACACGCCGGATGCTCTCACGCAACTTCTCCGGAGTGTGCGCGCGCTGCAACCCCAGCGGATCATTGCCGTTTTTGGCTGCGGGGGCGACCGCGACCGCACCAAGCGCCCGAAGATGGCGGCGGCGGTGGCGAGCGATGCCGACCTGGCCGTGGTGACCAGCGACAACCCCCGCACCGAGGATCCGCACGCCATATTGCAGGACGTAGTGGGGGGCATCCCGACGGGTTTCCCGCACGAAGTAGTGGCGGATCGCCCCGAGGCCATCGCCCGCGCTGTGGCCCTCGCTCAGCCTGGCGACATCGTCGTGATTGCGGGCAAAGGTCACGAGGATTACCAAATCATCGGCCACACCAAGTACCCCATGGATGACCGCGATCTGGTCCGCGCCGGACTGGAGGCTCGCCGGTGAATCTAACCTCCGCCGAACTCGCTGCTCGCCTCGGCGGGGTGCTGCACGGCCCTTCCACGGACCTTACGAACTTTGCCACCGACAGCCGCGAAGCCGGGCCGGGCACTGCCTTCTTATGCATCCAAGGCGCGCAAGTGGATGGCCACACGTTTTGGCCGCAAGCCCGCGCCCAAGGGGCCGCCGTGGCCGTGGCGGAGCGGGAAGTCGAAGAGCCCTACATCCTCGTGCCGAACCTGGTGGAGGCCCTGGCCAACCTCGGCCGCAGTTGGCGCGCCGAGTGGTCGCACCCGGTCATCGGTATCACCGGTAGCAACGGCAAAACCACCACCAAGGAGCTGATCGCCGCCTCGCTGCGCTCCCGGGGTCCGGTGCTCAAGAGCCCTGGGAACCGGAACACCGAATACACCTCGCCGCTGGTGTGGGCCGAGGCGGCAGGAAAGGGCATTGCCGTGATTGAGATGGCCATGCGCGGCTTCGGGCAAATCGCGCACCTGGCCCGCATTCACCAGCCAACCCTGGGGCTCATCACCGGCATCGGCACCGCCCACGCCGAGATGGTGGGCAACCGCGAAGGCATCTGCCGCGCCAAGAGCGAGCTTTTGCGGGCCCTTCCAGCCAACGGCCTGAGCATCCTGCCTGCCGATGACGACTTCATCCAAGACCTCCGCGCCGCCGCCCCCGGGCCGGTGCGCACTTTCGGCTTTGCCCCCGAATCCGATGTGGTCATCACCGGCTATCGCGCGCTAAGCCTCACGGCCTGCCAAGTCGCGGTGCGCGTGGATGGCACGCCCTACGAGTTTGAGCTGCCCACGGTGGGCCGGCACAACGCCAAGAACGCCGCCGCCGCCATTGCCGTGGCCACGGCGGTGGGTATTGACCCCGCCACCGCCATTGCTGACCTCGCCCACGCCGAGTGGCCGCCTATGAGGCTCGAAATCCGCGAGCGGGATGGCGTGACGATCATCGTAGACACCTATAACGCCAGCCCGGATAGCACCGTCGCCGCCATCCGCAGTCTGCGCGAAGCCCCCATCGCGGGCCGCCGATTGGCCGTGCTGGGTGAGATGCGCGAACTCGGTGACTTCTCCGAGGGCGGGCACCGCCTCGTCGGCCGCGCGCTCATGGAATCCGAACTGGACGCCGTGCTCCTCACCGGTGGCCCCACCAAGTTCATCGAAAGCGAAGCCGTGCAAGCCGGATTCCCGCCCGAGCGGATCCAATCCCTCGAATCCCCCGACCCGGTGGCCATCCATGCTTGGATGCAGCAAGCGCAACCCGGCGACGCGATCCTCCTGAAAGGCAGCCGCGCCCTCGGCCTCGAACGCGCCCTGGAGGTCTCGCCGGAATGAAGCCCGAGCACTTTCTCATCCCCCTGGCGGCGGCGTCGGTATTTGCCCCGCTCTGGATGGCCGCCCTTCGTGCCATGCGCAGCGGTCAAAACGTGAGCGCCCACCTGGCCGAGCATGCCCACAAGCAGGGAACCCCCACCATGGGCGGCATGATTATGCTGGTGGCGATGCTGGTCGGGTGCGCCGTCAGCATCCCCGCGCCCTACAACATTTCGGCCCTCGCGCTTGTCCTCGGGTTTGGCGCGGTGGGCTTCATTGACGACTACGTGGTGCCCCGCCGGGTGCAGGGTTCACGCGGGCTGGGTTGGAAGCCCAAACTCGCCATGCAGGTCGCGGCCAGTGTCGGTAGCTTGTGGCTGGGCGGCTTCCGCGAGGTCACGCCCTTCCTCATCGGGGTTTTCCTCCTGCTCTTTATGAGCAATGCCTACAACTTTGCCGACGGCCTCGATGCCCTGGCGGGTGGCCTCGGCGTCATCCTCGCGGGCACGCTGGGATTGTGGGCGTGGGCCACCGGCAACACCCCCATCGCTATTGCCATGGGCGTACTGGGGGTCGGGTTCTTGCCGTTCCTGGCGTTCAATCGCCCGAAGGCCAAGGTGTTCATGGGCGACGTCGGCGCGCTGCCCATCGGGGCCCTCTTTGGCTGGGCGTTTTTGCTCCTGGGCACCAACGCGCAGGGGCAAATCATGCCCGCCGCCTTCTGGCCGCTGCTGGTCATCTCCATTGTGATGCTGATCGAGCTCATCCCCGTGCCGCTTCAAATCGCCAGCGTCAAGCTGCGCGGCAAGCGGATGTTCTCGTTCAAGACGCCGGTGCATCACGGCTTCCAGAGTGCGGGCTGGCTGGAGCCCGGCATCGTGGCGATGTTCTATGTGGTGCAGATCCTCGTCAGTGCCGTCGGTCTGGCGATGTTCGCCCCTACCCGCCCTTACGCGCCGAATCTCGCCGCCGGCTTGCTCCTCATTCTCGTCCTCAGTCCGTGGCGCTGGTCGCAATGGGCCAAGGATAAGGTCAAGCCCGCCGAACCCGCGCCCCACGCCGCTCCGGGAGAAGCCTGATGCGCCTGGCCGTACTTGGTCTCGGGATCAGCGGGGTCGCAGTGGCCCGTGCCGCCGTGGAGCAGGGCTGGACGCCCGTGGTCTACGACGAACGCATGGCCGAAAGCCCGGCCACGCTCCGCAATTTGGATGCCCTCGGGGCCATAGGGGTGGAAGTCGTCACCGGCTGGTTTGGGCGGCTAGCCGACGACGAATATGATGTCCTGGTGGTCAGTCCGGGGTTCCCGCCGCAGCACCCGGCCATCCTGGCCGCCGACCGCGCGGGCAAGCCGGTGTGGGGCGAAATCGAGTTCGCCTTCCGCATTGCTAAGGCCCCCATGGTCGCCATCACCGGCACCAACGGGAAGAGCACGGTCACCGTCCTTACCTGGAAGCTCGTGAGCTCCAGCGGCCGGCGCACCTGGCTGGCGGGGAACATCGCTGGGAGTGGCTACTCCGAGCACACCCTCACCGATGCCGCGCGTCTGGCCGCCCCCGAGGACATCATCGTGGCCGAAATCAGCAGCGCCCAACTGGAACGCATTGACACCTTCGCCCCCCAAGCGGCCTGCGTGCTCAACGTCACCCCCGACCACCTGGACCGCTATCCCGACTTCGCCACTTACCGCGCCACCAAGCTCAAGTTGCTTGACGCCGTGGCCGGTGGCGGCACCATCGTCCGCATCGCGGGCGCTCCGGGCCTCGAGGACCTTGACCCCGCTCGCCCCGAAGTCATTGTCAAAACCATCGAAGAAGCCAGCATCGCCGATCCCAACTGCGATCTCCCGGCGGGCACGCCGCCGCTGAACTGGGATGATGTGGCCATCTACGGGCGCATCGGGCGCAGCAACTTCGCCGCTGCGTACCAACTCGCCTGCGCTTTGGTTCCGAACGTCGACCCCCACCTTGCCCTCCAGGGCTACACCGGCCTCACGCACCGCATGGAGCGTGTAGGTGAGCGGGACGACATTCTGGTCATCAACAACTCGATGTGCACCAACCCTGGGGCCGTCATCGCCAGCAGTCAATCGCTCAATCGGCCTCAAATCCTGCTCATGGGTGGGCACGACAAGGGCCTCGATTTCACTCCCGTTGCCGAATATCTCAAGACCCAGCCCCACCAGGCCATCCTCTTCGGCCCGGTGACGGAGAAGTTCCGCGCTTGCCTGGATGCGCCCCACGTTCCCGATTTACCGGCGGCCTTTGCCTTGGCTGTCGAAAAATGTGCAAAAAAGGGGGCCATTCTTCTCGCTCCGGGTTGCGCTAGCGCCGAGCCATACGCTAACTTTAAGGAGCGCGGAGATCACTTCCGCGACATTGCCAAGGAATGGCTTGAAATATGACAAGGGTCACCGGACGCGACCCGCTATTGACCGCTTTGGCGAGCCTCGCCACGGTTCTTGGCGTGTTTTTTGTATGGAATGCGGCGTACGTGCAGAGCGCGGCCGAGGGAAAGGTGTTCCCCATGGACCCCATCATCACCCTCCTGCAGTTCCTGTGCGTGGCTCTGCCCCTGTATTTCTGGGTGAGTAGTCAAAAGGAATCGCGCCTCCGCCAATGGGTTGTCCCCGCCGGAGTGCTCTCGTTCCTCCTGTTGGCCGCCGTGCCGCTGGTGGGGATCAAGCGCAACAATGCGCGCCGCTGGCTGGGTCTGGAAGGGACGCCCTTGGTCATTCAGCCCGCTGAATTCGCCAAGCTCGGCATCGTTTTGGCGCTGGCCCTCGGGCTAGCGCTTTACTGGGAGCGCCGCGCCCAGCGCACCAACCCCAAGGCCCGTCGCTTGCCCGGGGCCGCCAAGTATTGGGTGTGGCCCACGGTCGGCACGTTCCTGATGGCCGGGGCCGTCATCGCCCAGCCCGATATGGACACCGCCGCCGTCATGGCCCTCATGAGCGTGCTCATGCTGTGGATGGGCGGCATCAATCGCCGCGTGGTACTCACGTTGCTCACCGGGGGCGTCGTTTTGCTCCTGGCCGTGGCTGCTACCGCGCCCTACCGCTTTGAGCGCATGATTAAGCACTTCGACCGCGAAAACATCGCGGTGCGAGAAGGGGTGGGCTACCAAACCGCCATCAGCTCGGATGCGATCAACCGGGGCAACCTGTTTGGGGTGGGATTCACCGAAGGGCAAGCGAAGGTCAAGCTCCCCGAGGTCACCAGCGACTACATCATGACGACGGTGGGCGAAGAGTTCGGCTTCGTCGGCTTCCTCATCGCGTTCTGCGTCATCGCCGGCATCGTGGGGCGGCTGTGGTACCTGTCCCTGCGCATGAATGGCCTCTTCGGCCGCTTCGTGCTCCAAGGTTTGTGCGTGTGGATGGCCCTGCAGGCGGGGCTGAACCTGATGATGGCGAACGGCACCCTGTGGACCATGGGCTTGCCGATGCCGTTCTTCAGCGACGGGTTCTCGAGCTTGCTTGCGCTCTGGATTGGCCTCGGCGTCGCCCAGGCATGTTTGCGCGAAGACGCGGCCTACGAGCCCGTGGACGAGTCGTACTTTGAAGAAGACGAGCCCGTCCACCCGGCCCGTCGCGCCCGCCCCGTGCGCCGACCTCTGCCGCAGGCGACTCGTCGCCCGCAGCCTCAGCCCAAGCGGCGGCCCGCCCCCCAGGCAGTGCGCAAGCCGGCGCCCCAACCGGTGCGCAAGCCCGCCCCGCGACCCAGGGCCAAGACGCCCGTGCGGCGTCCAATGCCGGGGTCGCCTCAGTTCCAATCCATGCAAAGGGAGGCAGCCTATGCGTCTGGTCGTGACCGGCGGCGGAACGGGCGGACACGTCTACCCGGCGCTTGAGGTCGCTCTCGGCGCCCAGCGGCGCGAGTGGCACGTCCAGTACTTCGGGAGCTTCCGGGGCCAAGAAGGCGACGCGTGTCAGCGCGTCGGCTTGCGCTTTACGGCCTTTGCCAGTGAGCCGGTGTATTCGCTCAAGACATTCCGGGGCCTGCGGGCACTGGTGCGGCTCTACCAAGCTAGTTTGCAAGCCGGGAAGGCCCTGCGCCGCGAAGGGGCGGAGGCCGTTTTTGCCACCGGGGGCTATTCCAGCGCGCCGGTCTTACAAGCCGCCCAGCGGCTGGGTATCCCGACGGTACTGCACGAGCAAAACGCCGTCCCTGGCCGTACGCAACAATTGATGTCGAAGGGGGCGGCGGCGGTTTGCACGGTGTTCGCCGAAGCCGAATCCCACTTCCCGGGGGCGCGCGTGGTGCGCACCGGCATGCCTGTGCGCAAGGCGCTGCGCGATAGCGCCCAGGGGCGACTCTTTGAAGAAGGCATCTCCCACAGCGCCCCGGTGGTGCTGGTGATGGGCGGTTCTCAAGGCAGCGCGGCCCTGAATGACGTCGCGCTCACCTGCGCGGCCCGCATGGCCCGCTCCGAAGTGCAGTGGATCCACGTCACCGGACCCAAGCACTACGAAGAGACTCTGGCTTCCAGCAACAAACTCGCGATCAAGAGCGACTATTCGGTGCGGCCGTATCTCCACGAGGACGACCTGGCGGCGGCCCTGTTCTCGTGTGCGGTGTGCGTGAGCCGGGCAGGGGCGGGGACCCTGGCCGAGCTGGCCGCCTTCCGCAAGCCCTCGATTCTCGTTCCGTTCCCCAGCGCATTTGGCGATCACCAAACGCGCAATGCGACAGAATTTGTAGAGATGGGCGCGGCCGATTTGATCCCTCAAGATGAACTGACTCCGGCGGGTTTGGAGGTCCGGATTCTCAAGTGGTTGAGTGATGAAAACGCCGCCCGCCACGCCCGCGAGGCGCTGGCGAATTGGGATCGCCCTGACGCCACCGAGCTCGTCCTCAATGAGATCCAAAAGGCGGTGAAGGCGTGAGCCGCCCTTACGAGCGACCGGAATGGTTCGCCGGTGCGGATGCGGCGCAACAGAGCACTGGGTTCTTCTTCGTGGGCATTGGCGGGGCCGGGATGAGTGGGATTGCCCGGGTGCTCCACCAGCAAGGATTCCGAGTTTCCGGGAGTGACCGCACTGCCAGCCTCGTCACTGACCGTCTGGTGGCCGAAGGAATTCCCGTCACCATTGGCCACGCCCACGCCCGCCCTCACGAGGGCGACCTCATCGTTGTCACCGATGCGGTGGAACTGGAAGAATCGCCGGAAGTGGCATGGGCACGCGAACACGGACGCCCCCTCTGGCGACGAAGTCAAGCCCTCGCCCACGCCCTGCGTGACTACAAAGTTATCGCCGTCACCGGCACGCACGGCAAAACCACCACCACCACCATGCTCGGCGAAGCGCTCGCGGCAGCGGGGCAGGATCCGCTGGTCATCGTGGGGGCGGAGGTTCCGGCTTGGGGGTCCAGTGCCCGCAGCGGGCGCGGAGGATGGGCCGTCGTGGAGGCGTGCGAAGCCTACGCCAGCTTCGAACACCTCGTCCCCCATATGGTTGTGCTCACCAATCTCGAGCACGACCACGTCGATTTCTATCCCACCGCGCAGCACCTGCTGGATGCCATTGAGGGGTTCATCAACCGCATCGAAAACGGTGGGGCGTGCTTCGTCCTCGCCGACGATGACACGGCCCTGAGCGTGGCTGGGCCGAGCGCGGTGGCCGTGCTGCCCCAAGAAGCCCCCGCCGAAGTGGGAACCCCCGGCGACCACAACCGCCGCAACGCTGCACTTGCCCGTGCCGTGGCCCTCAGCCTGGGCGCCGCTGCCCCGGCGGTGGATGAAGCTCTGCGCACTTTCTCAGGGGCCGAACGCCGCCTCCAAATCATCCACGATGCCGATTGGACTTTGGTGGACGACTACGCCCACCACCCCACCGAAATCCAGGCGAGCATTCAGGCGTTGCGGGAGAAATTCCCCGGCCGCCGCCTGCTCGTCGCTTTCCAGCCCCACCTCTATTCGCGCACCGCGCCGCTCCTCAACGAATTCGCCCAAGCCCTCGATGGGGCGGACGTCGTCATCCTCACCGACATCTATCCCGCTCGCGAGGCCCCGATGGCGGGCATCAGCAGCGTCCGTATTGCGGAGCTGATGCGCAAGGAGTGCCACTACGTGCCTAGCCGATTCCTGGTGGCCCGCGAGGCCGCCCGTCACATGCGCCCCGACGATGTAGTGGTGATGATGGGCGCCGGCAACATCGGCGACTGCGTGGCCGATGTGGTGCCTGAGGTCGAACGCCTGCGCGCTAAGCGCACCAAGCGGATCACCGTTCTAGCCGGGGGTGATAGCGCGGAAAGGGAAGTCAGCCGTCTCAGCGGCCTCAGCGTGTACCAAGCCCTGCAACGCCTCGGCTACGACGCCACCCTCACGGACGCCACCGAGCGGCTGATGAGTGGCCAGGGATTCCCTGAGTTTGTCGGCCCGAACCGCCCCGACCTCGTGGTCATGGCCGTTCACGGTACCCATGCCGAAGACGGCGCCCTCCAAGGACTGCTCGAACTCCTGCACATCCCCTACACGGGCTCGCGCATTCTGGCTTCGGCCACCGGAATGGATAAGGACGCCACCAAGCGGGTGCTGGCCGCCCATGGCCTCGATGTGCCGAAGGGTGTGCTGCTGAAGGAAGGGGAAGGTGTGCCCGAACTCCGCGGCCTGGAAGGCGATTCCTTCGTCGTCAAGCCCAACCGCCAAGGTTCCACGGTCGGCCTTGTCTTCGTGGAGCGCCGCGCCGACCTGCCGGCGGCGCTAGAGAAGGCCTTCCACTACGACACCGAAGTGTTGGTGGAAGAGTGGGTGCGCGGCACCGAAGTGAGCGTGCCCGTCCTGGGTAGCCGCGTTTTCCCAGTGGTTGAGATCGTGCCGGATGGCGGCCGCTACGACTTCACCCGCAAGTACGTGCCCGGCGCCACGGAAGAGATCTGCCCGGCTCGCCTGGACCCCGCCCTCACCCGCCGCATTCAGCTCATGGCGCGGGATGCCCATTTTGCCCTCGGCGCACGCGGCCTCACCCGCACCGACATGATCGTCACCGAAGACAGGGTGGTCGTCCTTGAGATCAACACGCTCCCCGGCATGACCCCCACCAGCCTCGCTCCCCGCGCCGCGCAGGCCGATGGCCTCGGGTTCGATGACCTCGTCAATCTTATTGTGGAGGAAGGACTTGCCCCCCGGGCCGAACTCGCGCCGACCGTCCGCCACTAAGAAACCGGCGACCAAGGCCACGGCCCCCAAGAGCACGGGCACCCGCCCGCGTGCGACCCGCCCTGGCACCAAGACTGCGACCAAGCCCGCCCCGCGTCCGCGCCGCCCGATTTCTTGGAGCCGCCTGGCATGGGGTGCGTTTGCGCTCAACCTCGCGGCGGGGCTGCTGGCCAGCCAGGCCACCAGTCTGCAATCGGTGCGCGTCATCGGCCTGCCCGATGGCACCCCCACCAAGGCGATCGAAAAGGCGGTGGAACCCCTCCAGGCCATCCCGTTCGTGCGCGCCCACAGCGCCATCGTGGAAGCCCAAGTGCTTCAGACTCCCGAAGTTGAATCCGCCAAGCTTGAACGAACCCTCTTTGGGCGTGGCTTGCTCAAGGTTGAGTGGGCCGAGCCCATCGCGCACATCGAAGGGGTCGAGGCCGTCCTCACGCGCTCAGGGCGCATTGTTTACGGCATGAAGGCGCCCGAGGGTGTGATGGTGCTCAGCCTGGATCCGGGCCAAGCTTCGGCGGTCCCCGGGTTCATCGGCCCGTACCCCACGCTCGAACTCGCCCAACTGGTCGAACGGGTGGGGCGCGCCATGCCCGGCGAAAACTGGGCACTCGCCATGGACAGCGCGGGCATTATCTCTATCTCGAAACCCGAAGGTGTTAAACTTATCTTTGGCGCTCCGGACGATTGGGACAAGAAATGGAAGACCTGGGAACGATTGATTGCCAGCGAACCCACCCTGCCTGACCAGCGAGTGATTGTCAACGTCACCGCTCCCGATTGGCCGACCAAACGCCCCCGACCTGCAGAACCCATCAAACAACCATGAGCATCTTGAATACCAATTCATCCAAGCCGATTGCCGGCGTCGCGTGGATTAGCGTGTTTAGCGTTCTGCTCGGTTTGCTGGCCAGCCTGGCCTGGGTCACGAATACCTCCAAGCAAGCACGGCTCCAAGCGCTCTCGCCCGAGGCGCAACGTCGCCTGACAATCGAAGAACTGGATACCGCCGCCGAAATCGAAAAGCAGCGGGCCGAAGTGCAGAAGCTGCGCGACGAAAACACGCGCCTACAAAAGCTGGTAGCCAACAACGACAGTGCCAGCACCGAACTCAATAAGTCTCTGCAGGATTTGAAGACCTTCGCTGGCCTAACCGAAGTGGAAGGCCCCGGCGTGACGGTGGTGCTCACGGATAGCAAGCGCCCGCTGGACGAAGTGCTTGATGCCAACGAGAACATCATCCACGACCAGGACGTGCTCTCGGTCATCAATGAACTTTGGAACGCCGGTGCGGAAGCCATCTCCATCAACGATAAGCGCATCGGCCCAGGCAGCTGGGTTCGCTGCGCTGGCACGCGCATCCTGGTGGATAGTGTGCAGGTCGCCGCGCCCGTGGTCATTCGCGCTATCGGGGATAGCAAGAACCTTTACAACTCCATGAACATGCCGGGCGGCTACCTGGACCAGCTTCGCCAAACCGACCCCGCCATGGTGCGTATCGAGATGGCCACCAAGCTCAATCTGCCGCCGTTCAGTGGCTCCACGGCCAAGGAAATTCTTGAGGAGCCGAAGAAGGCCAATTGATCCTCATTCCCATTTTCGCGTTTTTGATTGGGGCGGCCATTGGTTGGACGCTCTTTCAGGGCACTCCCCTCAGCGGCATCGCCGGGGTCTATCTGGGTATAGGGGTTCTCGCCGGCCTAGATACCGTGCTGGGCGGCGTCAAGAGTGTGCTGACGGATGAGTTCCGCACGGACGTCTTTGTCACCGGCTTCTTGGTGAACGTACTGGCCGCAGCGGGCCTAGCCTGGTTTGGTGATCAGATCGGCGTTCAGCTGGCACTGGCGGCCGTGGTGGTGATGGGCTGGAGAATTTTTAACAATCTGGGCCTCATTCGGCGGCAACTTCTGTCACGATTCTACGAAACGCAGCGTCGGCGGCGGGTGGAGGCAGAACGTTCGTGAGCCAAACGGTTTGTTGTGTCGATATCGGGTCTTCTAAGATCCTGGCGGTGGCCTTTAGCCGTCATGGCTCCGAGCTGAAAGTTTTGGGCTACGGAGCCGGTCCCGCGCGGGGTGTCGAGCGCGGACTGGTCACCGATGTCGATCGCCTGGCGGGCGCCCTCGATTACGCCCTTCAACGCCTCGAACGAGAAACTGGCGAACGGTACCAAGACCTCATCATCAGCATCGGCGGGCGCAACATCACATGCTCCTCGTCGCAGGGGTTCGTCAAGCTTTTGCCGCCTGATCAAAAGGTTCGGTCGTCTCATCTCCTCCAAGTGGTGGACCACAGTCGCCACGTGGGATTGCCCGCCGGATACGAGCAGATCATGGCCTCGGTGCGCGAGTACCGCCTGGATGGCCGTCGCCAAGTCACCCGCCCGCTCGGGATGACCGGGGATCGGCTTGAGGTGCTTACGCTCCTCGTCAACGCGCCTTCCCAAGAACTCGACCTCTTGCAAGCCGCAGTCGAAGCCGCGAATCGCAAGATTGCCGACCTGGTGCCCGCTCCGTTGGCCGCCGTCTTTGGCCTTGCTCCGCGAGAAATGCGCGAAGAGCACGCGCTCGTCCTCGACTTTGGTTATTCCACCACGTCCGTTTCGGTGGTCCGGCACGGCACCGTCGCCTTTGTGGGCGTCGTGCCCGTGGGGTCCCACCATATCACCAAAGATATCGCCGCGTTATTGCAATGTTCCGAGGCCGAAGCCGAGCGGCTCAAGACCCAGCAAGCCCACGTGAAATTGTCAGAAGTTGTGGCTGACGAAGCCGTGGAAGTGGTTCAGAACGAAGGTGAGCCCGCGCGCAAGCTCAAGCGGCGGGTACTCTGTGAGATTGTTGAAAGCCGTGTGCGAGAAACCCTCGCCCATATCCGCCGTTTGGTGGAATCGGAAGGGTTTTCCACTCAGGGTGTGCCCGTGGCCCTCCTCACCGGAGGCGGAGCACTCTTGGGCGGAATGGACGCGGCCGTCGAACAAGAATTAGGCGTTCAGAGAGCTCGCACAACTTGGCCCAAACTCACCGGCATGCACGCTCGGCACCTCGGGGTGCCCGAAGCGACCGTCGCGGTGGGATTAGCCCGGATTGCCCTCGAAGAAGGCGTTGAAGAATTGCAGCCGGCCCGTGACTCCGCGGGTTGGCGCGAGCGATTGAGAGCGGTGTGGGCGATGCTTCCCACCGGCTCGAAGTAAAGGAGTCAGGATCAGGCAAAACATATGAGTGACGCGGGTGGCGCAATCATCAAAGTGGTTGGGGTCGGCGGTGGCGGCGGCAATGCGGTAGATCGCATGATCGAAGCCAAGGTGATGGGCGTGGAGTTCATTACCATGAACACGGACATTCAGGTCCTTGATCGCTCGAAGGCCACCAAAAAGGTGCAACTCGGCGTCAACCTCACGCGCGGCCTCGGGGCCGGGGGCGATCCCAGCATTGGCCGCCAAAGCGCCGAAGAAAGCCGTCAAGAAATCCGCAAGGTGCTGGACGGGGCCGACATGGTCTTCCTCACCGCCGGGATGGGCGGCGGCACCGGAACCGGGGCCTGCGCCGTCGTGGCGGAAATTGCCCGCGAACTCGGTGCCCTTACCGTGTGCATCGTCACCAAGCCGTTCCGATTTGAAGGCGCGGCCCGCCAACGTCTAGCCGAAGAAGGGGTGAGCGCGCTGATGGAGCACGCCGACACGCTGATCACGATCCCGAACGAGCGCCTGATTGACGTAGTGGAACGCAAGACCACCCTCACTGAGGCCTACCGCATTGCGGATGACATCCTGCGCCAAGGTGTGCAGGGCATCTCCGACATCATCAGCATCACGGGCACCATCAACGTGGACTTTGCCGACGTGCGCCGCGTGATGCAAAACGCCGGTCCGGCCCTCATGGGCATTGGCTACGGCGCCGGCGAACACCGCGCGCTGCAGGCCGCTCAGAGCGCCACCAGCAGCCGACTGCTGGAGACGGGTATCGAGAATGCCCGCGGCATGCTGGTGAACATCACGGCCGACGAAGACTTCACCTTGGTCGAACTAGACGAAGCCATGACCTACCTCCGCAGCCTGACGGACGAGGACGAGGCGAGCATCTTCTTCGGCCAAGTCACCGACCCGAGCCTGAAGGGCGAAGTTCGCATCACCGTGTTGGCCACGGGGTTCTCCTCGGTGCCGCAACCGAGCCGCCCCGTCCGCGAGCGACTCAACCCCGCCCCGCGCGAGGTCGCCCGCGAAGTGGTGGAAGAAGTGGAAGCCGAGCTGCCCAGCGCGCCGGAACCGGTGCGCGAAACGCGCCCCGAGCCGCGCGTGGAGAAGCGCGTGGAGCCCAGCAAGATCTGGGACGAGTTCCGACGCGAGCAGCAAAAGAATGTGCAGCCCGCCGAAGAAGAGCCGGAAGAAGATCTGGACCTGCCCGCCTTCCTCCGCGAACGGAAGAAGCGCGAAGGGAAGGACTAACCCTCAACTCGCCACCGGACAAGCAAAACCCCTACGGAGTGATCTCCTCAGGGGTTTCTCTTTAGTTGAATGAGCGAAAGGATTAGCCGAGGCGTTCGGTCAGGCTGCCCAGCAGGTCATCGTGACCCACATAGAAGTGCTGCGTCAGCCGTCCGGGCTTCAGCCAGATGAGAGCCGAAGGTACGCCGTGCCACACGAAGCCCGCCACCAACTGACCTTCTTCCGGCGTTAAGGGCTCCCCGTCTCGCCGGACGATATAAAGGTGCAGTAAGTCCTCCTCACCTTCGAGCTGATAGCGAAACTCACCCACGGTGCCACCGTAGGGGTTGGGTTCAATCCCCACCGTCACCAGGGCTTCCTCGCCAGGTTGGCTCAGGCTGGCATCATAGGGGGGCAGAAAAATGGTCTTCCCAGCCCGGACCGCATCCACAATGGCGGCCATCACCTCGTTGCGCTGAGCGAACTCCTCGGGAGTCGGCGAGAGCGGAGAGAGATTCGACATGGCTCGTCAGGAAAGGGTCAAAGGAAAAGGCTGGCGGAGCGGGTGGGATTCGAACCCACGAAGAGTTGCCCCTTACACGATTTCCAATCGTGCTCCTTCGACCACTCGGACACCACTCCGCGCAATCTCTATTATGGCAAACCGGCTCGCAATCTGCTCGTAGAATGGGGCGTGCGGAACAACCAGCACCTTCCGCAGAGGAACTGCCGAACCTGTGGCAGGCCCTTTGCCTGGCGCAAAAAGTGGGCCCGGGTGTGGGATCAGGTTCAATACTGCAGTAAGCGTTGCCGTAACCATCGGCCCTCGGCCGGCTCAGGTGTCCTGGGTCATGTGGATAAACGGTCTCAAGACCGACCATAATAGGCGTTCGCAACGGAGGATTTATCATGGCTAAAGTCTGTCAAGTCAGCGGGAAGCGCGCCAACAACGCCAAGCACATTCGGCACCGGCACTCCGGTCAATGGAAGTTCCGCGCCCCCAAGAAGAATCGCCTTCAACACGCCAACCTGCAAACGGTGACCGTGAAGACCCCGAACGGCAAGGTCCGCCTCACGGTGAGCACCTCCGTTCTCAAGAGTCCCGAATTCGCCAGCATCCTCTGCGGTCTGCGCCCGATCCCGAAGTCCTGGCTGAACAAGCCGTCCTACGACGTCTAAGGCCGCTCCGCGAAAGCCATGCGCCCGTGCTGACCGATGGTCAGTGCGGGCGTTTTTTCGTCTCGCCTCGCGCCCGTTTTTGGGCGACCTGTCACCAATTTTCACGGGATTCGGAGGTCAATGAACCCTTAGGGCAAAACGGTGCGTCCCTGCTTTTGGAGTAATCGCCTCTCAAGACGTGCGTTTCTCGCGCTTTTTCGGTTAGAATGAGGCGCTTGAGACATTCTGGTGATTTCACCAGAGCGCCTTGGCGTCCGGGGTATCCCGGACAAAGGCTGGAGTGGCTTCGATGAATATGAGTCAATTGGTGATGCGACCGTGGATCGGTCTCGCTGCCTTAGGATTTGGGATGGCACTGGCGGCACCGCCGTCTGTGCAACCTGAACCGGTACCTGATGCCGGCAAGATCCTGAGAGAAAAGCGTGCGCAGATCTTTACGGAGAACCGTGGGCAATGGGATGGTCAGGCTAGGTTCCTGAGCGCCCAACCGGGCATGAATTATTGGGTCACCGGCAACGGGATCGTTTTTGACCTTCACCGCTACAACAAGATGGGTAGCGAAACGGTTAAGAGCGGTCACGTCGTGCAGGTGACATTTGATGGTGCAAACCGCCGGTCGACCACGCAGGGCGTGGAAATGGCCGACCTCCGACAGAGCTTCTACGTCGGCGGCCAAGAAGATTGGGCCGTGGACGTGCGAGCGTTCGGGGAAGCGTATCAGCAGAACATCTACGAGAACGTCCACGCGCGTCACTATCGCACCGAGAACGGTCTGCGATATGACCTGATCGTGATGCCCGGCGGGAGTGTCGGCGACATCAAGATGCGCGTATCGGGTGCGGACGGCGTTACGCTGGACGACAACGGCAACCTGCGCATTGGCACCAGCCTCGGCGCCATCAAGCAGGATGACCTTTACGTTTATCAACCGGTGGGCAACCAAGTCCGACGCATTCCGGCGGAATTTGTGGTGAACGGCGACGTCATCACGTTCCAGGTCGGTAGCTACGACAAGCGCCTGCCCCTCATCATCGACCCGCTGGTTTATGGAACCTACGTGGGCTCCGACGCCATCCCGTTCTTTAGCACGGGTGACGAGCAAATTGACGACCTGACGGCGGACGCCTCGGGCAACGTTTACATGGCGGGTTCCACCTCGTCCATCACGTTCCCGATCCTCGCGGGTGCCTATCAGGAATCCCAGCAGGGTGGTCGCGACGCTTATATGATCCGCCTCCGAGGCGACGCTTACGCGCTGGACTACGCCACCTACTACGGTGGTTCGGCCAACGACTTCGCTCTGGGTATTGCCCTCAATAGCGATGCCACGGCGGTCTTCATCGCGGGGATCACGCTTTCGCCGAACCTCCCGGGTGCCAACCTGTTCACCGACGCGAATGACCCCGGTGCCCAGGCCAATACTCGAGCGGGCGCGAATGCCTACTTCATCAGTCGCTTCAATATCGCTTCGAATGGTGCCATCACGGGAGCCTTCTCGCGCTATTACAACCGACCGGGTGTGGCGATCGCCCTTGATGACTTCAAGGGCTTCAAAGTCTCGGGCGTCGATACCGTCCACCTCGCGGGTCAGGCCGATAACGGTAACCTGGTGGGTGGTACCAATCCGGGTAACGCCATGACTCCGTTCCTTCCGGGTGCAGGCGGTGGCGACGATGGCTGGGTTGCCAGCTTCGATGAAAGCGGCAACGTCACCTACCAAACCATCGTGGGTGGTCCTGGTGATGAAGCTGTGGGCAGCATGGATGTCAATGCGGGTGGCCGCGTGGTCCTCACCGGTGGTGTGGGCTTTGCGGGCACGCAAGATACGTCCACCGCCCCCAATCCGGCCTTCCCGACGACTGCGGGGGTCTTCCCGAACGGTCGTCTCATCCGCAACAACGACGCGTTCATCGTGACGCTGGACCCGGCCGGTGCCGCTCTCCGCAGCGCGGTGTTCGGTTCGTCCGGTCTGGACGGTGCGCAAGCCGCCGCCTTCGACTCGAACAGCAACATCTACATCACGGGGACCTCGGGCACGCCTGACTTCCCGCGAACGATTGGTGCCTTCGACCAGAACAGCAGCCTCGCGCAGCAGTTCCTCTCCAAGTTTAATGGCGACCTGAGCGCGATCTCCTACTCGACCTTGTTGAGCACGACGGGCAACGTTGTGGCTACTCAAATCGATGTGGACGCTCGTGGCTATGCCTACGTGGCCGGGACGCTTGGCTTCACCGCCAACCCGCCCGACGCCAACGGGAACCCGACGCCGGCGACCCCGGGTTCGATCGCTTACGGTCGCTCTCGCATCCCCGGCATCGACAACAACTATAACGGAGGCGATGACGCGGTCTTCCCGCCGAACACTCCGGACTGGGCGAACAACGCGGCGGCCTTCCCGGCTTCCACGGACGCCTTCATCATGGTTCTGAATCCGTCGGGTACGGAAGCTGCCTATATCGATAGCCTCGGTGAGAATGGCGACGAATTCGCCACTGCTCTCCACGTGGACACCGTGGGTGCTTGTTGGATCGCGGGCCAAATCGTGCCGGTGTTCAACGCCCAAAATGGCCGCAAGAACCCGCACGGGCTCGGCCAGTACATCACCACCAACGCCTTCCGCACTCAGCCGGGCTTTGGTGACCAAGACGCGTGGGCCGTTAAACTCCGCATCGACCTGCCGATCCTCCAGAACATTACGCTTCCGCCTCCGGGCGCGATTGCGGGTGGTCTGGGTGCCAACACCACCGCGACGATCTCCCTGCGAGACCCGGCGCCGGCGGGTGGCGTGACGATCAACGTCACTCTCAGCGACCCCAACGTCGCTTCGTTCACCCCGACCCCGGGCAACGTCACCACCGTGGTGACCATCCCGGCCGGCGCGACCACCGGAACGGTTCAAGTGTTCTCGCTCCCGGTGACCTCGCAACAAACCGTTGACATCCGTGCGACGCTGGACAACGACTTCAAGCTCGCTCGTCTCACCGTGGCCCCGTGGCTCAGCGACCTCACCGTCGCCCCGTCCACGACCCCGGGTGGCAACAACGTCTCCGTCCGCGTGGTGCTCTTCCAGAACGCCATCAACGACGTCCGCGTGCCGGTAAGCGCTAATGACAATACGCTCATTACGCTCCCCAACCCGCCGGAAATCGTCGTCCCGGCTGGTTCCTCCACGGCCACGGTTTCCATGGCAACCGCCGGTGTGGTCACCAACCAAGACGTCACGGTCAGCGGCAACCTGCTCGGTGTGAACCGCAGCGCCACGGTGACCCTGCTCCCGGCCGTGCTGAGCAACATCTCGTTCAACCCGAACCGCATCAATGGTGGCGAAACGTCCACCATGCGCGTCGAGCTGAACGGTAAGGCTGGCAACGACCGCACCATTGACATCACGCAGCTGACGGCTCTGCCGAACGTGACCGTGGGTGGCAATGCCGTGCCGACCCAAGTCGTCATCCCCGCGCAGCAGCGCTTCGTGGATGTGACCGTGGGTACCCCTGCGGTGGGTTCCACCACCAACATGACCCTCCAGGCCACCGAAGGCGCGGTCACGGTCCAAGGCACGCTCGTGCTGGACGACATTGACCTCCTGCGCATCGAAATCACTCCGAGCACCAACGTGCTGGGCGGTTCGGTGCTCACCGGTGTGGTCCGCCTGACTCGTGCCGCTGGCCCGAGTGGGTTCCTCATCAACCTGAGCAACAGCAACGCGAATGCGGGCACGCTCTCCACGGCTACGGTCAATGTGGCGCCGAACGAACTCGTCTCCGAGCCGTTCACCTTCACGACCTTGGCGGTCAACGTGCAGCAAACGACGACGCTCACGGCCAGCAAGCCCGGTGGCTTCACCGATCGCACGATCGACATCACCGTCCGCCCGCTGAACCTGTCGCTCAGCCTCGCCCCGACCTCCCTCCTGGGTGGTAGCGGCCCGTCCGTCGCCACGGCGACCATCAGCGAGCCGGCTCCGTTCGGCGGCATCCCGCTCGCTCTCTCGTCGAGTGATACGACCGCGGCGCAGCCGGCGGCCAACAACGTGACCATTCCCGAAGGCGCCACGCAAGTGACGTTCCTCGTGAACACGTTCGCGGTCTCGACCAACCGCAACGTCACGATCACGGCTACGGCTAGCCCGTTGGTGTCGGCTTCGGCAGTGCTCGAAGTTCTGGCCCCGGTCATCCAAAGCCTGCAGATCAACCCGATCGAGGTCAATGGCGGTGACGGCGCAACCGGCACCATCATCCTCAACGGCAACGCGCCGGTGGGCGATCTCGCGATCGCCGTCAGCGCCAACCCGACGGGCATTGCCACCTTCCCGGGTACGGTCACCGTCCGGGCCGGTACCAACACCGTGACGTTCCCGATCACCACCGTGTCCATCCCGGTCACGACGTTGGTCACCTTCACGGCCACGCTGAACGGCGTGAACTCAACGGACACCCTGCTGGTGCGCGGCCCGCAAGTGAACACCATCGTGTTCAACCCGGCGCGCGTCCGTGGCGGTCGCCAGAGCGTGGGCACCATCACGCTCAGTCAGCCGGCCCCGGCCGGTGGTTACACCGTGACGATCGAAAGCCTGAATCCGGAATTTGCCGTTCCGGTCGGCTCTGCGACCATCACGATCCCGGCGGGCGCCCTCCAGGGCACCTTCCGCGTGGCCACCAGCCGCGTCAGCCGCAGCATCGCTGTCCGATTCCGCGCAAGCGGCCTGGATAGCGAAGCCACTGGGGTCATCTATTTGATCCCGTAAGGCCAGATCCACTCCTGGCCGGTGAGGCTCCGAACCGAAAGGTTCGGGGCCTCACCTTCGTTTTGGCCCACCTCATTCAAGTACAATGGGAAGCATGAAAAACCTCTTGGCGGTAGCCGTTCTCAGTACGGCGGTGGGATTCTTGGTCGCAGCGGCCCTCACGAAACTGCGTGAGGAAAGGGAAGAAGCCGACGCGCTCTCCGATACCATTCGCCAGCAACTCGCCGCGCTGGAAGCCGCCCGCGCCGACTAACGCGTGGCACGTTGCGTTGTCATTGGCGGAGGCGTAGCGGGCCTCAGCGCCGCCATTCATGCCCGTTTGCGCGGCTACGATGTCACCCTGCTTGAGCAAGGCGACGCCTTAGGCGGCAAGGCCGCGCCCGTACGCCGCGACGGATTCACGCTGGACCCCGGCCCCAGCATCATCATCCTCACGCACATCTACCAAGAGGTGTTCCGGCGCGCCGGTTGCAACCCGGACGACTATCTCCAGTTTCAGCGGCTCGATCCCTTCACCCGGGTGCTGATGGACGGCCTCGATGGCCCGCTTGATCTCCCCGCCGACGAGGAAGCCTGCATCCAGGCCCTCGGGCGCGTGGCCCCGCAGGATGAACCCGGCATCCGCACGCTCATGGCCACCCTGGCCAGCGCCGCCCCCTACGTGGACGACACGGTGTTCGCCCACCCCATTGATAAGCCGTACCAACTCTTGCACCCCAAGCTGGCTCGGTTCGCCCTCCACTTCAATCCCCGCCTCACCTATCGGCAACTAGTGGATGAGCAGATCAAGAGCCCGCTGCTCCGGGCGTTCTTCTACGGGTTCCCCAGCTACAGCGGCCAAACCTACGACAGCAAGGCCGCCGGCGCCCTCCTCATCCCGTTCTACATGCTCCGCCACGGTGTCTGGTACCCCAAGGGCGGCATCCACGCCATCCCGGCTGCCTTCACGCGCCTGGCGCAAGAACTGGGCGTTGAGATTCAGCTTCAAGCCAAGGTCACCGGGGTAGCCACCCAGGGCCGCCGCCTCACCGAAGTCCACATCGAACGAAGCACGGCCCTAAAGGCCGACGCCGTCATCTGCGCCATGGACCGCTACACCTTCGGCCCGTGGCTCCAGCGCCCCGAACCCCAAACGCCCAGCTACAGCTACTACACTCTGCACTGGGGGCTCAAAGGCGAACGCCCCGAGGTCGAGCACCACACCCTCCTCATCCCCAATGGTTTTGAAGAGGGATTTGAGGAGCTCTACCAGCAACGGCGGCCCCCCTCGCGCCCGGTGATCTATCTCAACAACCCCGGTCGGGTGGATCCGCAGTCCGCACCCCCCGGGCATACCAACCTGTTTGCCGTCCTCACCGTGCCCGCTATGCACGATCACCTGGATTGGGCGCAAGAATCCGCCCGCCTGCGCCAAATCACCCGGCAAGAACTCGACCGCTTCGGCCTCGGGTTCGATGACAGCGACATCATCTTCGAGCGGCAGCAAGACCCGCGCTACTTCCAGTCCGCCCACGGCTCCTGGCGGGGCTCGCTCTACGGCCCGGATGAAAAGGAACGCCTGTGGGGCCTGTTCTCTCTCGGCCCGCGCGACCCGCAGTTCCGCAACCTCACCTACGCCGGCGGCACCGCCCAGCCTGGGGCGGGTTTGCCTATGGTCACGCTCAGCGGAAAATTTGCTGCCGATGCCTTGCCCGCGCCCTAGCGGGTTACACTGAAGGCATGTTTAGCTCGATTCTTGCCCTCAGCTTGGCGGCCACCCCGGCTCCCATGACCAACCCGCTCATCGAAATGGCGGTGCAAGGCCGCGGCACGGTCACCATCGAAATCCGCAAGGATCAAGCCCCCAAGCTGGCCGCCCACTTTATGGATCTGGTGGATGCTGGGTTCTATAACGGGCTGCTGTTCCACCGCAAAGTGGATGGGTTTGTGGCCCAGGCCGGCGACCCCAAGAGCCGCAGCGTCACCCCGGCGTGGGCGCGTGCGCATCCGGGCGAATACGGCGGCACGGAGACCCTGGGCGATGGCGGCAGCGGCAAATCGGTGTTGTACGAAGTCAACGACCTGCAGCACCACAAGTACTCCGTCGGCATGGCGCTCGAAGCCCCGATGAGCGACACCGGCGACAGTCAGTTCTTCATCAACCTGGCCGACAACCATCGCCTCAACGGCCTCTATTGCGTGTTTGGCCAGGTGGTGAAGGGGATGGACGTGGTGGACCGCATTGAGCGCGGCGACCGCATCACGCGCATTCGCCGGGTTACAGCCAGCCGCGCCGCCGGAAGGTAAGGATCAATCCTCCGGCCAGCAAAAGCATCGAGAGCAACGCAATCGGGTAGCCCCAAGGGTGGTTCAGCTCCGGCATGTTCTTAAAGTTCATGCCGTAGATGCTGGCAATAAGGGTCACCGACATCAAAACGATGGAGCTGACCGTGAGCACCTTCATGATCTCGTTCAGCTTCAATGATGCCGAGTTGAGCTGCGTCTCGATGAGCGTGGAAAGGAAAGGCAGGATCAATTCCACCGATTCCAGGATCCGGTGGGTGTGCGCGTAAACATCGGCAAAGTCATCCCTCATCTCGTCCGGGATGCATCCCTGGTCGCGGCGAAGCAGGCTGTTCAATTGGTCACGCATCGGGGCGACTTGGTGCCGCAATTGAATCAGAATCCGTAGCTCTTGCAGCACCGAAGCCTGTTGCACTGTGCCCCCCGCGATGATCTGGCTTCCGAGGTCATCCACCCGCTCCTGGGCGGCATCCAGCACCGGAAACACGGCGTCCACCACTTCGTCCAGCAGGGAATAGAGGGCGCGCGGGCCAGCGTAGGGCGGCAGATAGTTGCCGCGCCCCCACCGCACCACAAACTCATTCCACCACGACATCGGCCGGTTGCTCAGGCAAACCAGAGCGTGCGGCTTGGTCAGCACCAGCATCTCGGCTTCCGGGTCCAGGGGATCCATCACGGACACCAGCAGGGCCTCGCCATCTTCATAGAGTCGAGGGCGCGTGTGGTCTTCAAACACCGACCCGGCGAGATGCAAGGGAATCCCGTACTGCTCAGCCCAGGCGACGGCGGCACTCGAATCCGCGGCCTGTTCATAGATCAGGATGGCCTCGGTCTGGGGCGCGTTCCACAATTCGGCCGGGAGCGCGCTTTCCCCTTCCGGCAAGGCCAAGGGCAGCGCCCGCCCTTCCTGCCGGCGATAAACGCGCCGCTCGACCACCGACATAAGGATTAACTCAGAGTCTCGATGCCCAGCACTTCGCCGCTGGTCGAGAGTTCGTACACACGCGGAATCCCGGTGGCCAGCTCCAGCTCCAACACTTGCTCGGGGGTCAGGTTCTCCAGCGCCATCACAATGCTGCGGTTGCTGTTGCCGTGCGCCACCACCAGCACGTCCTTGCCCTGGCGGATGTCGCCCAGCACCGCTCGCTCAAAGAAGGGCACCGTGCGCTCGCGGGTCATCTTCAGGCTTTCGCCGCCCGGAGGTGCGACATCGTAGCTGCGGCGCCAAATCCTCACCTGCTCCTCGCCGTACTTCTCGCGCATGTCGTCCTTGTTCAGGCCGGCCAGGTCGCCGTAGTCGCGCTCATTCAGGGCTTGGTCGCGGATGGTGGGGATATCCGTGCCCATCGATTCCAAGATCAAGCGCAGAGTGTCCTGGGCGCGGCGCAGGCCGCTGGTGTAGGCCACGTCCAGGTGCAGGCCTTTCAGGCGTTCGCCCGCGCGGCGGGCTTCCTCTTCACCCAGCGCCGTCAGGGGCACGTCCACCCATCCTGTGAATCGATTTTCAAGGTTCCAAAGCGATTGACCGTGACGGACGAGGGCGAGTTTTGCCATGAGCGCGAGATTACCGGAGCCGACCGCACCCGAAACGCGCCCAGACCCGCTAAAATAGGGGCATGCGACCATGGTTGGGTCTGGCACTGTTGGCCGTTTGCGGGACGGCCCAGGCGCAGTTCAATATCCCGGGGGGAGGGCAGAACCCGCTCGAAATCCGGAACCTCATCGGCAGCTTGACCAAGCAAACCGTGCTTTCCAGCAGCCTGGACGACGCCGACCGGGGCATCAAAGCCTTCGACGGCTGGCAGTGGGGCGACTTTGAAGTCCGCGCCGGGCTTTCACCTTCGAATGAAGGGGTGCTCACCCTGCCTCGCGGCCGCATGGCGCTGCAGGTGCAGTCGTTCTGCCTCCGCGCGGGTGGCTACGGCCCCAACTTGGGCATGGGCTACGGGCACGCCCCGTACCTCGGCCCGCAGGCAAACATTATTCAGAACGTCATTCGGCGGCACAGCTCCAGCGAGGTGCCCCAAAAGAGCACGCAGCAACTGCTGTGGGCGATGATCTCGCGCGTCAAGCCGAGTGACATGACGGGCGATGCCCGTCAGGCCCTTATCCTGCTGCAACCGCAAGAGATCGCGGTGCTGGAGAGTAACGCGATTAAAGTGGTGGAAGACCGACTGATGGGTCCGGTGCTGCGCGGCATTGACCGCGCCATGGCCCCTATTGTCAAGGCCGAAAACGACCTCCGAGCGGGGCTCACGCGGGCCGGGACTTCGTTCGAAGATCTCGAGCGCATTGCCGTGCCCGAAGCTCCCGCCGATATCAAATCCGAGATTGATGCGGGACGCTGGCTGGCCGATGGACGGGGCGCGTTCTTCCGCTACAAGCCGCAGGGCTACCGGAACATGACGGTGGATGTGGTGGTGCCCCGCGCACCAGAACTCATCCGCGATCAGCTGAACCGGATCGTGACGATGAACACGCCGGGTGGCACGTCCTTCACCGTGACTTACGCGGACGAATTCCAACCGAAAGCCATCCCCGGCAAGCCGTGGGCGCTCGCCTACCCGATCAAGGCGGTGAAGGTGACCGACGGCACCAACGAAGCCACCCTGGAAGTGCAGAACTTCATCATCTGCTCCGCCCCGGTGGACCAAGTGGGGGCGTGGCGCGCCTCGATGATGCCGCTCATCCAAGACTGGTGGGGTGCGGGCCGCGACTACGCGCAGGATCGCCTGGGTGAGCGTTACGGGGGCCGCGCCTACGAAGCCTACGATGAAGCCAGCGACGCCTACGATCTGGGTGAGCAAGCCTACGACATCGGCACCGGCAACCCGAGCGCCGATCGCGCTCTGGACGTTGGTCACTACGTCGACGGGGTGGACACCGCGGTGCGCGGCACCAGCGGGGAGCGCCTCGGTTGGATTGCCCAAACCCACGCCAACCTGGCCGAAGCCCTGATGCACGCGACCAACGTCATTGGGGGCTTGGGCGAACCCGAAGGGGGCAACGGGGGATCGCACGCGTTCAACCCGCCGGGTGGCATGGCCATGCCGGGCAACCGGGGCAGCCAACGCCTGGGCGTCAGCAGCCGCGGCTGGTAACTCAGCCCAGGTTCGTAAATTCGACCATCTGGCCGTGGGGGCCGTCAGCAAGTGCCCCGTCCCTCACGGCCCACGTCCCGCGCACCAGGGTGTGCACCACCCTCCCGGTCAGGGTGCGTCCGGCGTAGGGGGTCCACCCGCACTTGCTGGCCATGGCTGCATCCGTCACTTCCCACTGCGCCTTCGGGTCTACCAAGGCCAAGTCCGCGTAGGCGCCCGGGGTCACCGTGCCTGCCCCCGCTACCCCAAAGATGCGCGCCGGATTCTCGCTCGTCATCTGCACCAGCAGTTCGTAAGAAATTCGTCCGGCCGCCGCGTGGTCCAGCATCACGGGGAGCAAGGTTTGCACCCCGGGCATCCCGCTCGGCGACTGCGGATAGCGCTGGATCTTCTCTTCCAGCGTGTGGGGGGCGTGGTCGCTACCAATCACATCAAAGACGCCGTCCCGCACGGCTTTCCAGAGGCCGCTCTTATGTTCCGCCTCCCGAATGGGGGTGTTCATTTGGATGCGCGAGCCCAAGGCCTCGTAGTCATCGGCCGTAAAGGTCAGGTGCTGGGGCGTGATCTCGCAGGTGGTGCCCAGGTTGCGGCGCTTGGCATCAGCCAGCAAGGCCACTTCATCCCGCGTACTGACGTGCAGGATATGCACTGGTTGCTTGGTCTCGGCGCTCAGCGCCAAGATGCGCCGCGTGGCCATCACACTGCTCTCCACATCTCGCCACACCGGGTGGTTGCGGGCGTGCCGGTCGGCATCCCGAATCTCCAGTCTCGACAGCAGCCGCTTCTCATCCTCGGCATGGATGCTGACGGTGCGGGTCGCCCCCTGCAGCACCCGGCGCAGGGCGTCGTCATCCGCCACCAAGAGCGGCCCGGTGCTACTGCCCATGAACACCTCGCCGATGCCCGGCGAACCCGGCAGCGGGTCCAGATTCGGAATGTCGTCCAGGTTCTCCATGCTCGCCCCCACCCAGAAGGCGTAGTGGCACCACATCCGGCCCTCGGCGCGGGCTAGCTTGTCTTGCAAGGTCGCCCGGGTGGTGGTGGTGGGATTGGTGTTGGGTTCTTCAAAGACCGTGGTCACCCCACCCAGCACCGCCGCCATTGATCCGGTGGCCAGGTCCTCCTTGTGCACCAAGCCGGGCTCACGGAAGTGCACCTGGGAGTCAATGACCCCCGGCCAGACCCACAGCCCGGTGATATCCACGACTTCTTGGGCGTCAGAAAGGTCTAGCGAGCCCACCGCCGCAATGCGTCCATCCCGAATGCCCACATCCGCCCGGAAGCGGCCCGTCCCGCTTTGAACTTCACCGCCCACCAGGGCCAAGTCGAACCGTTCTCCCATAATCCTCTTGGGGAGTGTATCCTTCTGCCGTCGCATGGACGCGCTTTCGCCCACTCCCGCTGATGCCCCTGGCGCGCCCGCCGCGCCGGATGTGAGCATCATCGTGCCTGCTCTGAACGAGGAGGACACCATCGGCGAGGTCATTGACCGCTTGCTGGCCCTGCCGATGCAAGCCGAGGTGATTGTGGTGAACGACGGGAGCGACGACCGCACCGGCGAAATCCTCGCCAGCTACGGCGACCAGATCCGGGTGCTGACGAACCCCCGCCGCACGGGCAAGGGCAATGCCATCCGCAAGGCGCTGGCCGTAGCCACCGGCCGGGTGGTCGTGATTCAAGACGCTGACCTCGAGTACGTCCCCGAAGAGCTCGCCCAACTCATCCAGCCCATCCTGGCCGGCCAGCACACCGTGGTGTACGGCACCCGCTTTGCCAAGGGTCTGGTCAACGGCATGGCCCTGCCCAACAAGCTAGTGAACCTCATGCTCCGCTGGGCGGTGGCCCTGCTCTACGGGCGAAAAATCACCGACGAAGCCACCTGCTACAAGGCCGTCAAGCGTGATGTGATGAACGAAATGAACCTGGAGTGCGAGCGCTTCGAGTTCTGCCCGGAGGTCACGGCCAAGGCCATCCGCCTCGGGCACCGCATCCACGAAGTGCCCATCACCTACGTCCCTCGCGGCAAGCAAGCGGGGAAGAAGATCCGCTGGACCGATGCCCCCGAAGCGTTCTGGACCCTCCTCCGCTGGCGCTTCCGCCCCTTCCAAACGCCGAAGGCACACAAAAAGTAAGCCCCGAGACCGTTTCCGATCTCAGGGCCACTCTCGCTAGCTCAGCGAGAGCTTAGTTGTCGCTGTAGAGGAAGAACTCGTACGGGTGCGGCCGCAGGGCGATCGCCTCCACTTCGTGCTTCATCTTGTAGCTGATGTACGCCTCAATGAGGTCCGGCGTGAACACGTCGCCTTTCAGCAGGTAGGCGTGGTCGTTCTGCAGGTTTTCCAGCACCGCTTGCAGCGAACCCGGCGTTTGCTGGATGTTCGCGCGCTCTTCGCGGGGCAGTTCGTAGAGGTCCTTGTCCAGCGGGGCGGGCGGCTCGATGCGGTTCTGAATTCCGTCGAGGCCGGCCATCATCATCGCGGAGAAGGCCAGGTACGGATTCGCCATCGGGTCCGGCGCGCGGAACTCGATGCGCTTCGCCTTCGGGCTCTTGCTGAACATCGGGATACGTACACATGCCGAGCGGTTTCGGGCCGAGTAGATCAGGTTGATCGGAGCTTCGTAGCCCGGCACCAGTCGTCGGTACGAGTTGGTGGTCGGGTTGGTGAAGGCGAGCAGGGAAGGCGCGTGCTTCAGCAGGCCGCCGATGTACCAGCGGGCGGTGTCGCTCAGTCCGGCGTAACCGGCCTCATCGTAGAACGTGTTCTCGCCGTTCTTCCAGATGCTCTGGTGGCAGTGCATCCCGGAGCCGTTGTCGCCAAAGATCGGCTTCGGCATGAACGTCGCCACCATGCCTTCGGCGGCGGCGGCGTTCTTGATGACGTACTTAAAGCGCATCAGCTTGTCGGCCATTTCCAGCAGTTGGCCGAACTTGATCCCAATCTCGCACTGGCCCGGCACGCCCACCTCGTGGTGATGGATTTCGGTGGTGATGCCCACGTCTTCCAGCAGGGTCACCATCGTGCTGCGCAGGTCGCGGAGCTTGTCGCTCGGCGAGCAGGGACAGTAACCACCCTTCGTGCGCATCGTGTAGCCCAGGGCGTCTTCGTTGCCGCTGTTCCACGGGGCTTCTTCGCCATCCACGCTAAAGAAGCCGCCGTCCGAGCCGTAGCCGTAAGACAGTTGGTCAAAGACGAAGAACTCAGCCTCGGGGCCGAAGAAAACGATGTCCCCGATGCCCGTGCTCTTCAGGTACTGCTCGGCCTTCACGGCCACGTAGCGCGGGTCGCGGCTGTAGCGCTCGCGGGTGATCGGGTCCTCGATGTTGCACACCATTACGGCGGTGGCGTGCTCGGTGAACGGATCCATGAACACCGAAGACGGATCCGGGATCATGAGCATGTCCGACTGGTCAATGGACTGGAACCCACGCACGCTCGAACCATCAAACGCGAACCCGTTCTCAAATGTTTCCTCATTGAACACATGAACGGGGACGGTGAAGTGCTGCCAGGCTCCGAAGGGGTCGGTAAACCGAATGTCCACGAATTCAGCATGCTGATCGCTCAGATACTGAAGGGCTTGCTGAGGGGTCTTGATTTCGCTCATGAGGATAGGATCTCCCGAGACAAGGACTCCAAAGAAAAAAGCGCCCTACCTTAAAAAAGGTCGGGCGCCCTTGCCCATCGGTCCGTCCCGATGGACATTCATCCTACCGGGTGTATTGCCAAAATTGCCGGGTTCCGGGCACAGAATTGGGACTCGGGCTCGAATGAGTGGGGAAAAGTCGTCTAACTGAATGTGACGAAGCGCACACGCATCAGCATCGGAGCCGGAGCGGCCGTGATGGCCATTCTGGCCGGCGTGCAACTGCTGACCCCCCAGGGCGAGGCCCCGGTGACGGCGGAGGCATTGCTGACCCAGGTGCAAACTATGGGCCGATTGCAAACCGTGCAGCACAACTACAACGGCGTGCTCCGGCACACCACCGCGAAGGAGGCCGAAGACGGCTGGAACGCGGTGCCGGGCGTCGCGTCACTCGTCCACACCACCACGCGCAACGATGCCCTGATCACTTATCGTGCGCAAGTTCGGGCCGGTGTGGATCTACGGATGGTGAAGGTGAGCGGGGACCCGGAGACAGGGTTCACCGTCACTCTTCCCCCGACCAGTGTTGAACTTGCCGGGGTGCAAGCCCGTGCGGAATGGGTGCGCCCCGGATTTCTGTGGAAGGATGCCAACGTGACCCTGGACGCCGAGCGCGTGGCCGGAGCCGACGCCATTGAGAAGGCCCGAACGGCAGGCATCGCCGAGGCTGCGCACACTCAGGCCGAGATTGAACTGCGCCGCTTGCTGGAACCCCTTACGGAAGCCGAAATCACGTTTCGCTAGCCGCTACAACTCTCGTTACATCTTCCCAGCCTCGCAATGAGGCGGGGAACGGTCCTGATTCCCTCGCTCGGCGGGGATGCCACGAGGTTTAGAGCAGTAGAATGCAGGCATGAGCGCGACGATGACGACGCCCAGTGCCCCCGTGCTGATCCCCACCCTCAACGCTGAGGAAAGCCAATTCCTCGATCGAGTCCGTGCCTTTGTGGCCGAGCACGTGGCCCCCTACACCCGGGAATGGGAGAACGACACCTTCGCGGCGGACATCTGGACCAAGCTCGGCGCCGCCGGGATGCTGGATGTCACGGTGCCGAAGGCGATGGGCGGAAGCGAGCGGAGCTGCATGGCCTACGTGGAAATGTGCCGCGAACTGGCCAAGGGTGACCCCGCGCTATCGATGAACGTCGCCGCCATCAATGCGCTCTGCATTGCCCACCTCGTGCACTTTGCCACCGACGCCCAGCGCGAAAAGTATCTGGCCGATGCCATGGCCGGCCGTCTCAAGCTCGCTTGGGGCCTCACCGAGCCCGACGCCGGCAGCGACGCCCGCCGTGTGCAAACTAAGGCCGAACCCACCCCGGGCAACGACGGCTACTTCACCATCAACGGGCACAAAAAGTTCATCACCAACGGTGGCCCCGCCGACCTCATCATTCTCATCGCCCGCACGAGCGAGAAGGAACTGAGCGCGTTCCTCGTTGAAACGGACCAGCCCGGATTTGAACTCGTCGGCCGCATCCCGACCGTGGGCGTGAAGGCTAGCTGGACCAGCGAATTCAAGCTCAACAACGCGCAGGGCTGGCACACCCCGTGCACCTTTGAGCAAGCCATCAGCCTGCTTTACCGAGGTCGCCTGGGCATCGCCGCCATGGCCGTGGGTATCGCCGAGCGGGCCGCCGAACTCGCGGCCGAATACAGCGTGAAGCGTGAGCAGTTCAACCGCCGCCTGGCCGATATGCAGTCGGTGCAAAACATGCTTGCGGACAACGAACTAGATGTGGAAGCGGCCCGCCTGCTCCTGCACAAGGGTGCGGCGATGTACGACCGAGGCGAAAACGTCACCACCATCGCCAGCATGGCCAAGCTCTTTGCCAGCGAAGCTAGTAATCGCGTGACCAACAACGCCATCCAGATCCACGGGGGACGCGGCATGACGTTCGAATTCTTGGTTGAAAAGCTGTGGCGCGACGCGAAGCTGACGGAAATCGGCGAAGGTTGTAGCGAAATTCAACGAATGGTGATCGCGAAGCAACGTCTTCGCGCGTTAGAATCATAAGCTCATGCTGATTTCCACTCTGGCGCTGGCGACCAGCCTGCAAACCTCTCCCCAATACGTTGATATCTCCCGCGTTTTTAAGGCGGGAGAGACCAGCAAGTACGCCGTGCGCTCGCGGCTGCAAATGGAAACCCGGCAGCTCGGGCAAACCGTGTTTTTGCCCAGTTCGGTGCGCATTGATTACGACTTCACACTCAACGTGAAGCAGATGTTGGACGAGGGGTTTGCCGTGCATATCTATCGTCGCCCGACGATGACGATCACGGACGGGGAAACCGCATCTTCGCCGCCGCGCAAGAACGTCGAGCAGACCAATATCAACTACGAAATGACCCTCTCTCCGGCCAACGAGATGACCAATGCGAAGGCGCTGGTCGCTCGGTGGGCGGCGGCCAGCAGTCCGGCCGCGCCCGCGCCGCAGGACTTGATGGGCGTGGTGGGGCAGTTCACGGGTGAGCTCCAGCGTCTGGCTCTGTTCACTGGTTCGCTCGACTCGGGGATGGACCTTAGCCCGAAACTCCCATACGACGAAGTCCGCGTCGGCGACACCTGGAAGCGCACGGTGGGTTACTCCCCGCAGCGCATTGCCAATAGTGACAAGGCCGCCGTGCAACGCCTCGACTACACCTTCACCTACAAGGGCGTGATGGAAGCGAATGGGCAGAAGTTCCACCGGGTGCAAGCCACAATGTCGCTGGATAGCAACGCGGCTGAGTTTGTGAATCAGTCCATGGGCATGACGCCGGGCCAATCGGGTCTGGAAGCCATCAACCTTAAGCTGGACGCCACGATTGACTTCGATCTCGACCTTAACACCCGCAAGACATTGCGTGCACTGGCCGTCAGCAAGGGCGGCTATGACGTGCGCATCTCCCAGGTGCCGGGTCAGCCGGTATTGGAGCAAAAGCTCAGCGGGCGCAGCCAGTTGTCGCTTGCGCCTTAATTGTCCGCCGAAATGACCGGTACTCGTCTCCAACAGATCCTCAGAAGCCCCTGGTTCGCCCCGGGGCTCTTTCTGTTTGCGGTGCTGGTCCGTGCCATTGGCATTCGTTGGGGGCTTCCTACGGCCGACAACCATTGGAGTCTCCACCCGGATGAACCCATTGTTTGGCTGTACTCGCAGGCGGTAGACCTGGGCAAGGGTGACCTGCTTCCAGGGTTCTACAACTACGGCACGCTCTATCTCATCATGAGTAGCGTGGCCGCCAAGCTCGCGGGAGCCTACATGGGCGGCACCGAGCCCTGGCAGATTGTGGGCAATGCCACCCTCATGGCTCGCTGGATGAGCGTGCTGGCCGGGGCGTCCCTTGTGTGGATGACCTACACCTACGTGGCTCGGCAGGGCCGCGCCACCGGCGCCGTGATTGCCGCCATGGGCGTCGCCGTGGCTCCGGGGATGGTGGTGCACAGCCGGTTCCAGAGCGTGGACATGGTCGCAGCAGCGTTTGGCTTTGGTTCGCTCCTGGCGGCCAGCATGATGTTGCCCACTGCCCACGGCAAGGTATGGACGCACACCAAGGCGGCGGTGGTGGCGGGTTTGCTCGCCGGGCTCAGTGCGGGCACCAAATACACCGGCATCACGGCCCTCATTGGATTGGTGGTGGTGCTGATGTTTGCCGAACTCGCCTGGACGTGCCGCCTTAAGTCCATCGCCATCGCGGGGCTGGTGGCGTTGGCCACGTTCTGCTTCACCACGCCCGGGATTTTCCTGGAGCAAGAAGCCTTCTTCCGTGACCTGCGCTACGAATGGCTGCACACCCAAACCGGGCACGAGTTCGTGTTCGGGGCCACCGCGCCGGGCTGGGTCTACCATCTCGGCAATCTGGTGGCGGTGCTGGGCGCGCCCGTGCTGTTGCTCGGCGTCTTCGGCCTTGGTTTCGGTGCCTGGCGCAAGCAACCCTACGTGGTGGCGGCCCTGGCCTGGGCTCTGGTGACCTACGTGCTCATCGGCCGCGCGGAAGTCAAATTCCTCCGCTACACCCTGCCCATGGTCGCTCCTCTCATGGTTGGGCTCGGGGCGCTGGTCTCGCAGTGGCACGCCCAGGGTAAGAACTCCGGCCGTATCGGCGTGGCCGCCGCCATGCTCTCCGTGGCGGGTTTGCTCGGCGGGGGAGCGGTTGGGGCTGCCCAAATGACGATGTGGATGGCGGGGCCGGACTCGCGCGAGCAAGCCGCTGCGATCCTGAAGGCCGAAGCCGCCAAGGGGCCGGTCACCGTCGGTCTCGTGTCGGACCCATGGTTCTATTCTCCCACGCTGTATCCCATGGCCACCGCGCCGCGCTTTGTGCCCGTGGACCAACGCGATGCCGCCATGCGAGAAGCCACCAATCCCTCCGTTGTGCGCTACATTGCCGCCGATGGCGGCCGCATTAACTGGGATGTGCGCCTGATTGACGAGGTTCAGCCCGACTTCATTGCCTTCAGCAGTTTCGAATCAGACGACCTCGCCCGCATTGCTGCCGACCCGGCCGCCCGCCCGCAATTTGAGGCGGCGGTGAAGGATATGGAGCGGTTCCGCGACCGCCTCCAGCAAGACTACGAAGTGTGGCAGCGCATCGGAACGGGGGGACCGCGCATCCATGACCTGATGTACATCCGTCCTGAAGTGTGGATATGGCGGAAAAAACCGAAATCGGCGACGGATTCCGCCTCGACATCGAATCCTTCCTCGACCACCTCCGGCACGAGCGGGGCGCCAGCCCCCACACCCTAGCCGCGTACGAGAACGACCTGCACCTGGCGGCGCATTGGTTCGGGCGGCAGGGTCACACTCAGTTCGGGCAAGTGCACTCCCCCGACGTGGTGGCGTATCACTCTCAACTCGCCGACGTGGCCCCCCGCACGCGTCTGCGTCGCCTCGCCGCTCTGCGCAGCCTCAACCGGTGGATGATCCGCACCGGCCGGCGGGCGCAGTGGGATTGGCCGGACCTCCGCTTTGGTCGCCCCTTACGACACTTGCCCAAAGCGCTTCCCGCCACCGAACTCACCCAACTCTTGGAGAACACGGACCTCAATTCCCCCCTCAACCTCCGTGATCGGGCGTTCTTGGAGCTGCTTTACGGAACGGGGCTGCGGGTTTCCGAAGCGGTCAGCCTCCGCACCGACGCCGTACTCACCGGGGACCAAGCCCTGCGCGTGACCGGCAAGCGCGGCAAGACCCGCGTGCTGCCCGTCCCCGGCGAAACCTGGGCCTGGGTGGAAACCTATGTGCGCGACGCACGTCCTCAACTTGCCTCCAAGCCTGTCGCCGCGCTGTGGCTAAACGATCGGGGCGGACCGCTTTCCCGGCAGTCGGCGGATCGCATCGTGCGCCAGCGGGCCCGGCGGGCGGGGCTGGGGCGGGGCATCTCGGCGCACACCCTGCGCCACACCTATGCGGTGCATTTGCTGGAGGGCGGCGCGGACCTCCGGGCGGTGCAGGAGCTACTAGGCCATGCCAGCCTCGCCACCACCCAGATCTACACCCAATTGGACCTGCGGCAAACGGAAAACCAGTACCGCAAGGCGCACCCTCGCGCTTAGTAAGCGGGCAAGTCTGCGTTTGGCATCACATCGAGGGCGAGGTCATCTGACATCCCCCGCGCCAGCCGGAACGAACCTGCAATCGCGATCATCGCGGCATTATCGGTGCAGCGGTCAAACGGCGGCGTAAAGAACTCCGCTCCCACCCGTTCGCACGCCCCGCGCAAGGTCTCACGCAGGCTTTCGTTGGCCGCCACGCCCCCCACCAGGGTCATGGCCTTCAGCCCTTCTTCGTCCAGCGCCCGCAGGGCCTTGCGTACCAAGGCATCTACAATTGCCGCCTGCAACGAAGCTGCCGCATCCGCCCGGCTCAGGGCCTCGCCCTCGCGGTCTACCAGCAACCGCATCGCCGTCTTCAACCCCGAAAAAGAAAACTTCGCTCCGTCGCCCGGCAGCGCGCGGGGCAGGGCATAGCGCTTGGCATCGCCATTCCGGGCCAGTTCTTGTAAAGCCCGCCCGCCCGGGTAGCCAAGACCAAGGAGCCGCGCCCCTTTGTCAAAGGCTTCCCCCGCCGCGTCATCCACGGTTTCGGCCAGGATTCGGTATTGCCCCGGCGCATCCACGCGCACCAACTCGGTGTGGCCCCCGCTCACCACCAGGCACAGGTGAGGGAAGGGCGGCTGAGGTTCGCCCGCCGCAAATGGGCTCAAAATGTGCCCCTCGATGTGGTGCACCCCCACCAGCGGCACCCGCCATAGGGTGGCCAGGGCCTTGGCGGCACTTACGCCCACGCTCAGGGCGCCCACCAGGCCGGGGCGGTTCGTCACGGCAATGCCGTCCGGGGGCCCGTCTTCACCCATCGCCTCGCTCAGTACGGGCAAGATTGCCTCCACGTGCGCCCGCGCCGCTGCCTCCGGCACGATGCCGCCCCACTGGGCGTGAAGGGCCACCTGAGAACTAATCACGTTGCGCACCACGGCGCCGTCTACCAGCCACGCGGCGGCCGTTTCGTCACAACTGGTTTCGATGCCCAGTACGCGCATGGGATCCGCTCAGACCACCTCGGCCAGCGCGTCGCACCACATCACCACGGCATCCTCTTTGTTATCAATGTAGTAGCCGCGCCGCCGCGCCACATCACGGAATCCGAACTTCTTATAGAGCGCAATCGCGGGTTCGTTGCTCGCGCGCACTTCCAGCGTCGCGCAGGTGGCGCCCTTCTTTTGGCAAGCCTCGAGCAAAGCAGTCATCATCCGCTCCCCGATGCGTTGCCGCTGACGAGGCGGGTCCACCGCCACATTGATCACGTGAGCTTCGTCCAGCACCAACCAGGCCCCGGCAAACCCGGCGACTTCGCCATCCACCAACGCCACCAAAAACACACCTTCCGGCCGTTCCAGTTCAAGTCGCACCGCCGCCTCCGACCAGGGCTTGCTTTGGCAGGCGTGATCAATCCGCACCACGTCCGCGACGTGTTGCTCAGCAAAGGGCACAAAGCGGAGGGTGTTCACGCGGCGTTAGCCCCCCAGATACGCTTCTTTCACCTTCGGGTTGGCCAGCAGGTTCTTCCCGGTGTCCGCCAGCACCACCCGGCCGGTTTCCAGCACATAGGCCCGGTGCGCAATGTCCAGGGCGCGGCTGGCGTTCTGCTCCACCAGCAAGATGGTGGTCCCGTCGGCGTTCAATTCGGTGATGATGCGGAAAATCTCGGTCACGAGGTTCGGGGCCAGGCCCATGCTGGGTTCATCCAACAGCAGCAGTTTGGGGCGGCTCATCATCGCGCGGCTCATCGCCACCATCTGTTGCTCGCCGCCGCTCAGGGTGCCCGCGTTTTGCTTGATGCGCTCGGCCAAGCGAGGGAACCGCTTGGTCGCCCGGTCCATATCTTCTTGGATGCCGGCCGCATCGTTGCGAATGTGAGCGCCGAGTTGCAGGTTTTCCCACACCGACATATTCGTGAAAATGCGGCGGCCTTCGGGTGACTGGCTGATGCCCCGTGCCACGATCTTGTCCGGGGTGTCACCGGCAATGCTCTCGCCCTCAAACAAAATGTCGCCACCGCGCGGGCGATTGAGGCCGGAGATGGTGCGAAGGAGCGTGCTCTTGCCCGCGCCGTTGCTGCCGATGATCGAGACAATCTCGCCCTCGTTGACTTCAATCGTCACGTCATCAAGGGCCTGAATGGCGCCGTAAAAGACATTCAGTCCTTCGACCTTCAGCATAGGATTCCTAGTCTAGCCGAACAAAAGCCTCTCCCGGGCCGGGTGAATGGTCCCAACGAACGCATTACGAATCGAAACCTCGGGTCTGCTACGTCGGTAAGGGGTTAGTGCGCGCAAGCGTGCGGTGTGTTTATGATGAATCGTGATCGACGTTGGGTACCGCTGGTGGCGGCAGTCGTCGGGGCCGTGGCCCTGGCTGGGTGCCGAATGCCGGCAATGGGAGGTGCCAAGCCGGCGGACAAGGGTAGTGTCCACACTGTAAGCCGAGGGGACGTGGCCAGTGAGGTGGTCGAGTCCGGTCGTCTGGAGGCGTTGAAAACAGTCGAGGTCAAGAGCCGCATCAGTGGCCGCGTGGCCCGCTTGTTAGTGGACGAAGGCGATTACGTCACCAAGGGTCAGCTCATCGGGGTCATCGACCCGCAAGAAACCGAACTGCAAGTGAAGCAAACCCGCGCCCAACTGCGCGGTGCCCAAAGCGCGGTGCGTGCTTCGGATGCTCGCATTCAGCAGTCTCGGCAAACGGCGCTCAATAACATCGAGCGACAGCGGTCCATCATCCGCCAGCTTGAAGCCGAGAACAAGGTTCAGCCGGACCTCACCCGCAATGCCATTTCCACGGCCGAGGCCAGCCTGCGCAGCGCGCAACAAGCTTACGATCAGTTGGTGAAGATCACTCAACCCAACTCCCGCGCCAACACCTTGGCCAGCGTGGAAGACGCCAAGAACCAGCTGGCCCAAGCCGCCGCCGAAGAGCGACGCCAAAAGGAACTGCTGGACCTGGGCTACGTCTCGCAGCGATCCTACGAAAGTGCCCAGCTGAACCTGCGCCTGGCCGCCACCCGCGTGGAAACCGCCCAGGCCACCCTCAGCCGCTTTGATGAGCAACAGATTCTGGAGCGCAAGCAAGCCGAAGAGCGAGTGAAGCAAGCAGAAGTGGAACTCCAACGCGCCCGCCTGGGTAGCGTGCAAGACGTGGCCAAGCGCGAGCAGTATCAGCAAGCCCTCAAGGCCCTGAGCGACGCCCAAGCGAACCTGCGCGGCATTGATGCCGACATCGCCAGCCGCGCCCAACAGGCCGCCTCGGTGGACCAGATTTCCGTTCAACTCCAAGATACGGAGCGGCAACTGGCCGAAACCGAAATCCGCGCCCCCATCAGTGGCGTGGTCACCAAGCGCCTGGTGCAAGAGGGCGAACTGGTGGCGGCGCTCGGTAGCTTCTCCGCCGGAACCCCGATCGTGCGCGTGGAAGATCGCTCCGGTCTCCTTGTCCGCCTCGAAATCAACGAAATTGACGTGGCCCGCCTGAGCCAAGGCACCACGGCCGAGATTACGGTCGATTCCTTCCCGGGCAAGAAGTTCTCGGGCACGATCCGCAAGATCGCCCCCACCAGCGTGGCGGCGGGCAACGCGGCCGTGGGTCAGAGCGTGGTCGGCGACCCCGTGGTCAAGTACGACGTGGAAGTGCTGATGACGCAGACCGACCCGGCCATCAAGAGCGGGATGTCGGCCAGCTGCTCCCTCAAGGCCGCCGAGCGCAAGAATGTCATCCGCGTGCCTTTTGCCTACGTGGCCAAGGAGAAGGATGGACGCCGGTACGTGGTGAAGGAACCCGCCGCCGGCACCAAGCCTGACCCCAAGAAGCCGCAAGACAAGACCTACGTCACCGCCGGCCTGGAAGGGGGTGGATTCATCGAAATCATTGAAGGCCTGAGCGGCGGCGAAAAGCTGATTCTGCCGAGCTTCTCCGGACCCCAACGCAGCGGCATGCTGGGCGGCGGTGGCGGTGACGGCGATGGCGACGGCGGCGACGGCGGCGACGGCGGCGACGGCGGCGACAACTAAGGAGGGCTGAGTCTCATGTCCGAAACTCCGATGCCCCCCGTGGTGATCGATCCGGGGCCGCAACCCCGGCTCGAGCGCCGCGGCCAAAACGGCCTCGGTACGCTCCTCGAAAGTGGCCGCATCGCCATGGATATGTTGCGCATGCACAAGATGCGCTCCTTCCTCACGATGCTGGGCGTGATCATCGGGGTCATGGCGGTCTCGATGATCGTTTTGCTCCAAAACGGCCTCAAGGCGTACATCGAAAGCGAGTTCAGTGAACTCAGCGCCGACACGATCTTCATCATCTACGACCCCAGCCGCTTGGGCCGGGGTGAGGGCCGCGGTCGCTTTACGGAGATCAAGGAAGAAGACCGGGAATACATCCTCGCCAATGCTGACAAGGTGCTTAATGTCACCGGCGTCGTCATGGTGGGGGGGCAACAGGCGCGCTTTGGCGATAAGGAAGTCTCGGGCGTTCAGGTCACGGGCGTCAGCCAGGACTACTACGGAGCGGTCTCTCGCGACCTAGTGGCCGGGCGCCTCATCGAGAAGAACGACGTCGACAACCTCGCCAACGTGGGCATCATCAGCTCTCAGCTGGCGGATGAACTTATGCCCGGGACCGATCCACTTGGCAAGACGGTTGTCTTTAGTGGCATCAGCGTCACCATCGTGGGGGTGGTGAAGGAGCGGAACCAGAACCTGGGGCCAAGCAACACCAAGACGATGGAAATGCCTGTGACCACCGTGCAACGCAAGTGGCAGGGGGGGCGGAGCTATAGCTATCTTTTGGCGCGAAGCAAGCCCGACGTGAAGGTGAGCGAGGCGATGGACCAGATATGGGAACTGCTGATGCGCCGGGCCGACAACAAGCCGGTGTACCGGGTGGACTCCAGCGAAGCCTTGCTGGGCGTCTTCCAGGGCATCATTGGCGGGGTGGGCATGGTGCTGGCCTCGGTAGCCGCGCTATCCCTGCTGGTCGGCGGCATCGGCATCATGAACATCATGCTCGTGTCCGTCACCGAGCGCACCAAGGAGATCGGTCTGCGCATGGCGCTGGGTGCGAGGCGCAAGGTCATTCTCACCCAGTTCATCATCGAGGCGGCATTCTTGTCGCTGGTGGGTGGTCTCATCGGAATGAGTATTGCCTGGGGGTTCGGCCTCATCATCACCATCATCACCAAGGCGATGAAGGTGCCCAGCGAGGCAGGCCTCGCGGCTCCGTTCCCAGTGGAAGCGGCCATCATGGCGGCGGGCTTCTCGGCGGCGATTGGGATGGTGTTCGGGTTCTTCCCAGCGATGAATGCCGCGAAGCTCGACCCTATCGTCGCCCTCCGCAAGGACTAAGCCCGTCACGTAAACAGAGAAATCCCCTCCGGCACCAAGCCGGGAGGGGATTTTTTGTACCTGGCGGTGGCAGCCGGGTTAGTCGGCCACTCGTTCCCAGGTGACCAAGCCCAGCTCGGTCGGAATAGCCAAGCCCTCGTGATAGGGCACCACCCGTACCCGGTAGCCGCGCAGCCCCGGCCGGTCGCAGGGGATGGACCCCCGGAACACCACCCCTTCACCACCTTGCTCCACGGCTTCCAGATCGTGCACGCTCAGGTCATCCAGGTCGCGGTTCGGGCCGACGTGACCGGTCAGCACTTGCACCTTCACATCCGCCGGCGAAAGCGCCCCCAGGCTCACCCGGGCCTCCACTTCAAAAGTTTGACCCACCTTGAGCTGCGCCGAACTCAATTGCGAGACCGAGCCGATCTGCACCGAAGACCAGTTCGCCTGCACCTTGTCCCGCCAATCCAGCAGCGCCCGCGCGGGCGCCAAGCCTTCCTGCGTGCGCGCATTGTAAGCCCGCCCCGCCGGCACGTAGAACCGCGTGGTGTACTCACGCACCATGCGGTTGGTGCTAAATCGAGGCGCCAGCACGCGCATACTCTCGCGGATCATGTCCACCCAGCGGCGGGGAATGCCCCCGTCAATGCGGTGGTAGAACACCGGCGCAATCTCGTTCTCAATGAGGTGATACAGCGCCTGGCTGTCCATCCAGTCCTGGAAGTTCTCGTCCGGGTTCTCCTGGCCGTTGCCAATCGCCCAGCCCACGCCCTTGGCGTAGCCCTCCGCCCACCATCCGTCCAGGATGGAGCAGTTCAGGCCGCCATTGGCGCACACCTTCATGCCGCTGGTGCCGCTGGCCTCCATGGGTCGGCGCGGGTTGTTCAGCCACACGTCCACGCCCTGCACCATGTGCCGGGCCACGTTCATTTCGTAGTCTTCAAGGAACACCACGCGCGAGTTTGCGCCCTCGGCCCGCACGTACTGCACGATGTCTTGGATGAGCTTCTTGCCGCCCTCGTCTCGGGGGTGCGCCTTGCCCGCAAAAACAAACTGCACCGGCCGGTCGGCGTGGTGGATCATCGCCTTCAGCCGCTCGATATCCCCGAAGAGCAGGGTCGCCCGCTTGTAGGTGGCAAAGCGCCGGGCAAAACCGATGGTGAGAATGCGCGGGTCCAGCACCTTGTTGGCTGCGTTCATGTCGGCCGGGCTCATGCTGTTGCGTTCCATCGCCTTGCGCATGTGGCGGCGGCAGAACCGCACCAGATCGCCCCGTTGGTTTTCGCGCATCTCCCACAGTTCGGCATCCGGGATGGCGTCGGTGGCGGCGGCCCACACTTCGCGGTCGGCGGCATCATCGCGCCAATTCGGCCCCACGTAGCGGTCCAGTAGGTGCACCATGCGATCGCTGATCCAGGTCATGAGGTGGACCCCGTTGGTCACGGCGTCGATCGGCACTTCTTCCACTGGGAAATCGGGCCAACGATCCTGGAACATCCCCCGCGACACTTCGGCGTGCAGGCGCGAAACCCCATTCACGTAGTTCGCGTTCTCCATCGCCAAGATGGCCATGTTGAACTTCTCGTCCTTGTTCTCGGGGTGCAGGCGGCCCATGTCCATGAACTTGTCGAAGCTCAAATCCAGGCCATTGACCATGCGCGAGACGTACCGCTCCAGCAATGGGCGCGGGAACAGGTCAAAGCCCGCCGGCACCGGGGTGTGGGTGGTAAAGACGTTGCCCGCCACCACGCACTGCCGCGCGGTGCGGAAGTCGCACTGATGAGCATCCATAAACTGGCGGATGCGCTCCAGGCTCAAGAAGGCGGCGTGGCCTTCGTTCATGTGGCAAACCTGCGGGGTCTTGCCCACGGCCACCAATGCCTTGTAGCCACCCACGCCCAGCACCAGCTCTTGCCGGATGCGCATCTCCTCGTCGCCGCCGTAAAGCGTGTCGGTGATGCCTTGGTCGCGGGGGGCGTTTTCCAGCAGGTTCGAGTCCAGCAGATACAGCTCCACCCGGCCCACCTGCGCCCGCCAAACCTGGCAGTGCACATTCTGGTCGGGGAACTCCACCGTCACGCGCAACGGCTGGTCGTCGTCGCCTCGCACCAGGGCGAGGGGGAGGCGGTAGAAGTCGTACTGCGGATAGTGCTCTTGCTGCCAGCCGTCAGGCGTAAGGAATTGGCGGAAGTAGCCCCGCGCATACAGCAAGCCGACGCCCGTGAGCGGCACGCCGAGGTCCGAGGCCGCCTTGAGGTGGTCACCGGCCAGCACGCCGAGGCCGCCGGAATAAATGGGCAGGCACTCGTTGATGCCGAACTCAGCGCAGAAGTACGCCACCTGGTTAGTGGCCCGCTCGCCGGGGAAGGTGCGGTCGAACCACGTCTCCCCGTTCATGTATTCGGTCAGGTCGCGGTGGGCGCGCTGTATCTTGGTTTGCAGCAGTTCGTCTTGCGAGATCCGGGCCACGTCGCTGTGGGTGAGGGAATTGAGCAACTCCACCGGGTTGTGTTCGACTTGCTCCCAGCGTTCGCGATCAATGTCGCGGAAGAGAGCCCGCGTTTCGGGGTGCCAGCACCACCGGAAGTTGTAGGCAAGCTCCCGCAGGGGTTGCAAGGCCTCGGGAAGTTCTCGAACAACTTCAAATGCGTGGGCGTACTTCGTGGTCCTCATCCGCTCCTTCATTATGGGCGGATTCCCCCGTAATCTTCCGGGGGGCCGGGTCAGGGGAGTGGGGTGACCGTTACAGTGTCCCGCGTGACCTCAAGGCGGTGCTTCAGTCCATCCAGCCAAAACTCGGGGACGGTGATGCGCTCCCAGCCGGTCGGCAGATTCGGGCGGATGGAAACCACTCGGCCGGATTTGAGCTTGTATTCGAACTTGGCCCCGGGCTGGGCAGTGCGATCCAGGCGCACCCCGCAGAACCCGTAAATGACCGTGTTGAGGCACCCCGCCGCGCCGGTGATGAAGGGTGTATCGCCCGTCAGGGGCTTCTCCCGGAAGATCAGCGGGCCATCCATGTAGGGTTGCCAACTCTCCCGCCATCGCTTCAGGGCTTCGTCGGCCTTGCCGTTGCGGGCCAGGACGGTGGCCTCGATGCTGGCCGACATGGCCGGGCCGTTGGGGGTGATGCGGGAGGAGAATCGCTCGATCAGGTTGAGGGCTTCGCGCTCGGCCTCGGGGTCTTGCAGAGGGAAGGCGGCCAGGAGGCCGCTCACTTGCTGGTAGGTGGTTTCGGGGTCGTTGCTGGCGTTCTTCAGGCGGCCTTCAGCGTCCCGGGGGACGAACATGAACTCCGCGGACATTCTTAGGCCTGCGCGAAAGAACAGTTGGCGCACCGCCATATTTGTGTAAAGGTCATCGTCAACTTTGTGGAACTCGTTTGGTCCCATCACATTCCGAAAGTGAATCCGCCCCTCTTGGTCCGATTCCATTCGATAGTGGTAGAAGTCCGCCGCATCCTGGCGAAACTCGCGGACTTGCGCTTCCGAGGCTAGGCCTAGGTCGGTGGCCCAGCTCAAACCGAGGGCAACCGACGCCGTGATGTGATCCTGGTACTGGCTATTGCCCATGGCCTTGTTGTTGCCGTTGACATCGGTCTCCCAGGGCACTTTGAGGCCAAGCGAGCGGGCGTCTTTCCCTGGCTCATAAACAACCGGTCCCAGTTCAGTACCCCAAACCGGTCTTCCTTGTTTCGCCCACTTATTGGCCTCAATTCGCCACAGCGGCGCGTACTGGAGGCGGTAGTTTGCAATCGTCCGCGCCCGGGCCGGGTCCGTGAACATCAGCGCCGGGAACACCCACACGTCGGCATCCCAAAACACGTGCCCCCCAAAGCGCGTACTCACTGCCCCGAACGGGCTGGGGGCCACGTCGCCGTTGGCAATTACCCCCTGCCGGAGCATCTCCTGCAGTTGCGCCACCGCCTGGTTGGCCTCGGCATCTCCGGCGATCTCAATCACCGGAGAGTCAGTAACCGGAACTGGGGTGTCTGAGGTCTCCAGGCTCTCGGAAATGTAGATGCGCTTTTCACCCTCGCGCAAAGGCCACGTCAGAGAGCGTGTCTTGGCGTCCCACTTCGGCGCATCGGTGCCATCCACGATGAGAAACCGGCGCGGGTAGGTGTTCGAGGACCGCTCGCCCCGGTACAGTCCATCCTTTTTCCCGATGAGATACCGCTGGCCGTCTTGGACCACCGGGTAGGCCGGCAGCGGCTTGGCCTTCGGGAGATCTTGGGGCGGCCCGCTCGTCATCGGCGGACCCGGCGCGCAGCCGAGCAGGGCAAACCCTAAGAGGAGGCCATACGCTCGCGCCATGTGCGCATTTTGGCACCTGGATGACGGGCAAGTTCGTCCGCAATCAGCGAAGCCGCATTCAATGCCAGCGGGGAAGTCAGGTGCAACACGCTTGGCGGCGCAGGCGACGAGGGTAGTGCCCACGCCAATCCCTCGGGCAACTCCGCCGGGGCTGGGCCGAGCACCCCCACCCCCTGCACTAGGTGGTTCTCCCGCAACATCGCCAAGCGCAAGGCCGTCCACTCGGCCTGAAAATCATTCGACGCCACCAACCCGTCCAGGTGGTGCCCCTCGCCCAAAATCGCGTCCGGGTAGGTTCGAAAGCACGCCAGCGACCGCCGGGAAACGAAGAAATGCAGCTTCCACCCCGCCCCCCGGGCCGCATCCAGCAGCATCAACAGCCGCGCGGCTTCGTCCGCCGCCCCGGGGTCATCATCCCAGGGGCAAGCGTTCAAATCCACGCGAACCGTCAGCGTCACGCGTCTAGCAGCGCCGCGATGCCGGGCAGGGTGCGGCCTTCCAAGAATTCAAGGCTCGCGCCGCCGCCGGTGCTCACGTGCGTCATGCGGTCGGCCAGGTCCATCTGCTCCACGGCAGCCGCGCTATCACCGCCACCCACAATGGTGACCGCATCGCTCGCCGCCATGGCCTCGGCCACCGCCCGGGTGCCCGCCGCGTAGTTTTCGAACTCAAAGACGCCCATCGGCCCGTTCCAGATCACCGTCCCCGCCTGGGCGATAATCTCGGCAAAGCGGGCGCGGGTTTCCGGCCCGATGTCCAGGCCCATGCGGTCGGCGGGGATGGCGTTGGAGGCCACCACCAGCGGCTCGGCGTCGGCGGCAAATCGGTCAGCCGTCACCGTGTCGGTCGGCAAGAATACGCGGTGGCTTTCCTTGGCCATCAGCTCCCGCGCGAAGTCCAGGCTCGCCTCGTCCAGCAGGCTTGAACCGATCTCGTGGCCCGCCGCCTTAAAGAACGTGTACGCCATCCCGCCGCCGATGATGAGCTGATCCACCTTGGGCAACAGGCTCTCAATCACCGGAATCTTGTCGGCCACCTTTGCCCCGCCCAGAATCGCCACAAACGGTCGCTTGGGTTCATCCAGCGCCGCCCCCAGATAGCGCAGTTCCTTCTCAATCAGGAAGCCCGCGTAAGCCGGCAGATGGTGGGCCACGCCCTCGGTGCTGGCGTGGGCGCGGTGCGCGGTACCAAAGGCGTCGTTCACGTACACCGTGGCCAGGGAGGCCAGCTGCGCCACAAAGTCAGGGTCGTTGGCTTCTTCGGCATCGTGGTAGCGCAGGTTCTCCAGCAGCAGGGCTTGGCCGGGGGTCAGGGCCGCCACCAGCGCCTTCACTTCATCGCCCACGCAGTCCGGGGCCAGCGCCACGGGTTGCCCCAGCATCTCGCTCAGCGCCGCCGCCACCGGGGCCAGGCTGAGCTCCGGCGCGCGCTTGCCCTTGGGCCGCCCCAGGTGGCTGCACAGCACTACCTTGGCCCCTTGGGCAAGCAGGTGCCTGATGGTGGGCAGCGATTCTTGGATGCGGCGCGGGTCGGTGATGCGGTCGCCATCCAGCGGCACGTTGAAGTCGCAGCGCACCAGCACGGTCTGGCCAGCGGCATTCAGGTCGGCAATCGTCTTCTTGGCGAGGGGCATGGCTTCCATTCTACTGCCCGCACCCGTGGCCCCGGGCCTGCCGAAAACGAACAACCGCCCGGCCTCGCGTCGAGGTCCGAGCGGTCGTTCTTGTTTAGCTCAGATGGAGCCTTACTGCATGTCGGGGGCTTGCGCCTGATCCGCACCCGGGGCTTGACCCTCGGGCGTGGCCGGTTCCGGCGAACTGCAAGCCGTCAAAACCATCGAAACCAGGGCCAACACGGCCACCCAACTGAAGGTCTTCATTAGTTGCCCCAGTCCCGGCTCCAACCCTTGTTGTTGTTCAGGCCGCCGCGCCAGTCCGGCGTCGAGTACAGGTTGTGGTAGAGCGAGCTCGAGGCCACCACCTTCACGTGGCTGTCGGCGTAACCGACGACCGTCTTCTTGCCGGCCTGCAGGCGGGCAATGGCGCCCGTGCGGGTGCTGATGCCAGCCGGGCCGCTGAGCGGGCCGCGACCGAGGTCGTGCGGGCCCCACACACCGATGAACTGCGCGTCACCGGTCGGGAAGGCGATGGCGTACTGCGGCGGGCGGCTGAGCTGCGCACCGTCGTGAATCACGATCGTTTCGGCTACGTTGGCCAGCGAAGTGGCGTTGGCGGGGAAGTTGTAGCTTTCATCCGCGAACTCGGCGTAGGTGGCAACGGAGCGACCGGTGCAGATGGCCGGCAGCGGGAAGCCCGTTTGGCGCGCACAGGACGAGAAGCCGCCCAGGGTCCAGTGGTTGTAGGCGTACGTGTTGCTGATGTTGCTCAGGTACGTCTTGGAGTTCGGGCTGGCCCAAATGCCTTGCAGTTCGCCGGTGGTGGCGTTGACCCCGTTCTTGATGTACGGGTTCACCAGGTTCGGGTACATGAATTCCAAGTTGAACGTGGTGGACAGACCCATGGCGGCGCTCCACAGCGGATACGTGTCGTCGTAGTCCGGCAGATAAAGCTGGAAGCCAAGGCTGATGTTCTTGACATTGCTCACGGTCTGGGTTTGCTTGGCCGCATTCTTGGCCTTGGCAAAGACGGGGAAGAGGATCGCCGCCAGGATAGCAATGATGGCAATCACAACGAGGAGTTCGATAAGGGTAAAGGCACGTCGCTTCATCGCGTTGTTCCGGGGAAGGCGCAAACCTGCCCAGGTTCATTCTACTTCAAAAAACTTGCGTTTCTGCTAGTCCGGTACAACTACGGGTTGGCCTGAAAGGTTGAGAATTATTCTCTGCTCTCGCGGCTCCATCCGGCGTTGTTACTGAGGGCGCCTTGCCAGTCCGGAGTTGAGTATGCGGTGCAGTAAAGTTCGCTCGTGGCCTTGGACTTGGCGGAAGAATCAGTGCCCACCATGGTAGTGCGGGTGCCGGAGAGGAAACGGGCCAAGGCGCCTTTGGCGTTCGAGACGCCCGCCGGGCCGGAGAGCGGACCCTCGCCCGCTTTGGTAAGCGACCACACGCCGATGTACTTCGCGTCGGCCTGGGGGAAGGCAATGCCGAACTGCGGCGGGCGGGCCAGTACCGATCCCTGGGTGAAGAGGACAGTATTGCTGATTTCGGCAATCTCGCTCGTCCGGGCTGGTCGGTTGTACTTTTCATCGGCGAACTCAGCGAAACGTGCTTCCGTTCGGTCGGTGCAGAGCGGCGACGTTGCTGCATAGGTGGGATTTGCGCACTGGAAAATGCCCCCCAACCCCCAGAAGTTGTAGGCAAACGCGTTGCGCACGCCCCGCATTTGGAGGTCAACCTTCGGATTGGTCCACGCTTTATGATCCTTCACGTAGTTCTCCATCACCTCCGGATATAAGCGGTCGGAGTCCAGCACTTCGGATTCCCCCATAGCCGATGACCAAATCGGGAATGTGTCGTCAAAGTTCGTGGCGTAAATGCAGGCGGACACCCCAATATGCTTCGTCGAATTGAGAACTTGAACGTTGCGGTGCCGTGCGCAGGCTTCGGGGTTGATTGCTGAGGCCGGCCCTGGATAGCAGGTGTGAGGGTTGTAGAGGGGATGAAGAAACGTGATGGCAACGGCCGTCGCCACGGCGATACACCCCACTGTCCAGAGGTTGATCTCCCGATTCAAGCCCGTCCCCTTCGCCATGTGTAACCCATTTAACAAAGAGAGTGGCGGCGACGTTCCGTCAACCTTGTATTCAAACCGGGTGGGAGCAGAATGGCTAACTACTTTGCATCAGGCGCCGAGCTTGCAGAATCACGTGACCATCCGGCATTGTTGGTGAGGGTGCCGCGCCACTCGGGCGTGGAGTACGTCGTGCCGTAGAACTCCCTGGTTGGCTTGGATTTGTATGAGGAATCGGTGCTAATGAAGGTGGTACGGGAGCCAGAGAGGAAACTGGCCAGAGCGCCTTTGGCATTCGAGACGCCCGCCGGGCCGGAGAGCGGGCCCTCGCCCTTCTTGGAAAGCGACCACACACCGATGTACTTCGCATCCGCCTTCGGGAAGGCAATGCCGAATTGCGGCGGGCGGGCCAGCACGGATCCCTCGGTGAAGAGGACGGTGTTGCTGATGTCGGCAATCTCGCTCGTCCGCGCCGGGCGGTTGTACTTTTCATCGGCGAACTCCGCGAAACGTGCTTCCGTCCGGTCGGTGCAGAGCGGCGATGTCGCCGCATAGGTGGGGTTTGCGCACTGGAAAATGCCCCCCAACCCCCAGAAGTTGTAGGCGAAACCGTGCTTCAGTCCATCCATATCTAGCTTCGCAACCGGGTGCTGCCAAATTTGGTCGTTCTTCGTGTACAGCTTCATAGCCTGTGTGTAAAGGTGGTCAGAGTCCAACACCTCGGGCTGCCCGAGAGCCGATGACCAGACCGGGAAGGTGTCGTTGAAGTCCGCTGCGTAAAGGTTTGCAGCCACCCCCACTTGCTTCGCGTGGTTCATTAGCATCGTTCGCTGAGCGATCCTTCGACATGTGGCCGTCGATCCTGGCCAAAACATGGGGCCGCAGGAGCCTATGGGCCACAACGCGTACGCCAGCAGGCCCATGAAGATCGTTACGATCACCACCGTTCCAAAGCTTAGTTCTCGATTCCAGCCCGTCCCTTTCGCCACGTGTAACACTTTCAACAGGTAAGGTGGCGTCTACGTTCCCACTTACCCTGTGTTCAAGGCGGGTGGGAGCAGAATGGCAACCTACTTTGAACCAGGCGCCGAGGTTACAGAATCACGTGACCATCCGGCATTGTTGGTGAGGGTGCCGCGCCACTCGGGAGTGGAGTACATCTGCCCGTAAAGTTGGGCCGTCGGCACTCGCGCTACCCCACCATCAACACTAACCCGAATGCTTTCGACCCCTGATTGCAAACGCGAAACCGCCCCCGTTGCTCGCGATGGACCCGCTGGACCAGAGAGAGGCTCGCGGAAGGGCGCCTTTGCCCCCCAAACACCAACATACATAGCGTCTGCATCAGGAAAGGCTACGCCGAATTGGGGTGGACGAGCGAGTTGGTGCCCCTCGGTAAACATGAACGCATCCTTCGGGCTTTCAATCTCAGTCAGACTGGCGGGCCGGTTGTATTTCTCGTTGGCAAATTCTGCGAAACGATCTGTAGATCGGCTTTTGCAAAGCTGCGATGTCTCGGCAAAGGAGGGTGAAGCACACTTGGAAAAGCCTCCCAGCCCCCAAAAATTGTAAGCAAAGGCATTCCGAAGACCTTGGAGCTGTTTTTCCGTTCTGGGATTCTCCCAGATCGACCCGTGTTTTGAGTACGGCAGGAGGAGGGAAGGATACATTCGGTCGGCGTCGAATGCGCTCGGCGTGCCCATCCCGGCTGACCAAATCGGCAAGGTAAGGTCGTGATCCTCAGAATAGATCTGGGTTGCCATACCGACTTGCTTGGCGTTGGCTAACGCCATCGTTGTGCCGCTTGGGCCGCATCTGCCTTTGTCAAATCGAGAGAGCCAACCAGGAGGGCACGGAGAAGGGGAATACACCGGCACGGTGAACAGCACGATGATTCCTGCTAACACGCCGAACCCCACTGCCGCCGTCCACTTGCGCGAGCGCTTGACCTTGTACTCACTGCCCATCACTTCATGTTAACCGAAGCGACTGGGCTGCAGTTCCTGTGCAACCATGCCAAAACAATCGCAAGTCCCTGGGCCGCAATCCCCGGTATGGCAAAATAATCGTAAGTCATATGTCCGAAAACAAGACTCCTGCCCCTGGTTTTGGCACCCTCGCCCTTCACGCGGGGTTCGATGGCGACCCGGTCACCAAGAGCCGAGCCGTACCCATCTACCAAACCACCAGCTACCTCTTTGATGACACCAGCCACGCGGCCCGACTCTTTGCCCTGCAAGAGTTCGGCAACATCTACACGCGCATGATGAACCCCACCACGGCGGTGCTGGAAAATCGCATCGCCGCGCTGGAGGGCGGCTCCCACGCCGTCGCCACCGCGAGCGGCCAGGCCGCCGAACTGCTGGCCATCACCACCATCTGCGAGGCCGGTGACGAGATCGTGAGTAGCGCCAGCCTCTACGGCGGCACCTACAACCTCTTCCACTACACCCTGCCCAAGATGGGGATCAAAGTTCACTTTGTGGACCCCAGCGACCCGGAGAACTTCCGCCGCGCCACCACCGACCGCACCAAGCTCTACTATGCGGAAACGGTGGGCAACCCCAAGGTGGACGTCTTCCCGATTGCCGCCGTGGCCGCCATTGGTCGCGAACTTGGCATCCCGCTGATGGTGGACAACACCGTCCCGACTCCCTACCTGGTGCGTCCGTTTGAACTCGGCGCGGCGGTGGTGGTGCACTCGCTCACCAAGTTCATCGGCGGGCACGGCACCAGCATCGGCGGCATCCTGGTGGATGGCGGCAACTTCGATTGGGGTTCGGGCCGCTTTGCCAACTTCACCGAGCCCGACCCGAGCTACCACGGCCTCAAGTTCTGGGAGACGTTCGGGGCGTTCCCGGGCCTCGGCAACGTGGCGCTCGGCCTCAAGGCGCGGGTCCAGGGCCTGCGCGACCAAGGCCCAGCGATCTCGCCGTTCAACTCGTTCTTGATCCTCCAGGGCCTCGAAACCCTGCACCTGCGCATGGAACGGCACAGCCAGAACGCGCAGCGCATTGCCGAGTGGCTGAGCCAGCACCCGAATGTGAGCTGGGTCAACTATCCGGGCCTGAGCAGCCACCCCGGCCATGAACTGGCCAAGTCCACGTTCCGCCCGGGTCACTTCGGCGCGTTGCTCGGCTTCGGCGTGAGGGGCGGCTACGATGCGGCGGTGGCGTTCATTGATCGCCTCAAGGTGTTCTCGCTACTGGCCAACATCGGCGATGCCAAGTCGCTCGTTATTCACCCGGCCAGCACGACGCACCAGCAGCTGACGCCGGAAGAGCAGGCCAGCACGGGCGTGAGCGCGGACTTCATTCGCCTCAGCGTGGGCATCGAGGACATTGACGACCTCCTCGCCGACCTCGATCAAGCCCTGCGCGGCTAAAACTGCGCTCATCGCGGAGTCTCGCCCGGGTAACACCGGGCGATGACTTCTGCCGATGCCGCCTGCCAGGCCGTTTTGTCGCGGGTGGCCGCTGAGACGGGGGCCGAAGAGAGCCAACTTGCCTTAGTCGTGGGGGTGGCGCGGCCCGGCCAACGCGTGGAATACGCCCAAGCGAACGGCGACCAGCCGTTCTATCCCGCCAGCGTGGTCAAGAGCGTGTATGCCGCCTATGCAGCTTATGAATGGGATCCCCACGGATGGGTTCTTAGCGAGGAGGACGAACGCGCCTTCCGCGACATGATTCAGGATTCGAGTAACGATGCCACGGGGCACGTGGTGGATTTGATCACGCACACGACGGGTGGTCCTGAGTTAGAAGCCAGTCTATTAGAAGAGTGGATGCGGCGTCGTCAGCTTGTCAACCGCTGGCTGAGGGAAATGGGCATCACCGGTATCAACGCCTGCCAGAAAACCTGGAACGAGGGCCCCTACGGCCGGGAGCGGCAGGGTTACGGCCCGAACCGCGAACTCGCCAACTCGATGACGACCCGTGCCGCCGCTGAGATCATGGTCGGCATTGCCACTGGACGATTTGGCAACCAAGAGTGGCTCCAAGAACTCCACCGCCGCGACCCGAAAAGCCAAGACCTTCAAGTCATCGGCTACGGCGGGGAAGTGGTGACCGGTGAAATCGTCGACTATCTCAGCAAGTCCGGCACCGCCTACCAAGTGCGGCACGATCTGCTGGCCGTGCGCCGCCCGGGCGACGTGTGGCATGTGATTGCCGCCTTCACCGATGGTTACCGTGAGCAACCCGAGGTCCTCCAGGCCGTCGTGCGGGGCGGCCTGGAAATCGCGGACCAGATTACATCCGGTACAGGCTAAAGCCGGCCGGTTCCACTGGGGCGTTGCGGCAGATTTCGAGTGCCAAACTCAGCACCCGGCGGGTGTCATGCGGGTCAATGATGCCGTCGTCCCACAGCCGCGCACTGGAGTAGTAGGCGTTGGCCTCCGCTTCGTACTTCTCGCGGATCGGGTTGCGGAAGGCGTCCTGCTCTTCCTGCGACATCGTCACGCCCTTCGCCGCCAGCTGGTCCATCTTCACCGTCAAAAGCACGTTGCTGGCCTGCTCGCCGCCCATCACGCTGATCTTGGCGTTGGGCCACATGAAGAGGAACCGGGGCTGATACGCCCGCCCGCACATGCCGTAGTTGCCCGCGCCGTAGCTCCCGCCCACAATGAGCGTGATCTTGGGCACCGTGGCCGTAGAAACCGCCGTCACCAGCTTGGCCCCGTGCCGGGCTATGCCTTCGTTTTCGTACCGCTTGCCCACCATAAAGCCCGTGATGTTCTGGATGAACACCAGCGGCACCCCGCGCTGCTGGCACAGCTCGATGAAGTGCGCGCCCTTCTGGGCCGACTCGCTGAACAGAATCCCGTCGTTGGCGATGATGCCCACCATGTGCCCTTCAATCCGGGCGAATGCGCAGATGAGCGTGGTGCCAAAGCGCGGCTTGAACTCGTGCATCTGCGATCCATCCAGCAGGTGGGCCAGCAGGTCGCGCATCGGGAAGGGGCGCTTGGTATCGCTCGGCACCAAGGCGTCCACGTCCTCGATGGGGTAGAGCGGCTCTTCCACCGGGGCCGGAGCCGGGCGGGCAAAGGCCCCTTCCGGAATCTGCCCCGGCGGCAAGGATTCGAACAGCGACCGGACGATCTCGAGGGCGTGCTCGTCGTCTTCGGCCAGGTGGTCGGCCACCCCGCTCAGCCGGGTGTGAACATCCCCACCCCCGAGCTCTTCGGCCGTCACTTCTTCGCCCGTGGCGGCCTTCACCAGCGGCGGGCCACCCAAAAAGATGGTGCCTTGCTCCTTCACGATCACGGTCTCGTCGCTCATAGCGGGGACATAGGCGCCCCCGGCGGTGCACGATCCCATCACGGCGGCAATCTGCGGGATGCCGCGCGCGCTCAGGTTGGCCTGGTTGTAGAAAATGCGCCCGAAGTGGTCACGGTCCGGGAAGACCTCGGCCTGCAGCGGCAAGAACGCGCCGCCGGAGTCCACCAGGTACACGCACGGCAGGCGGTTCTCCATGGCGATCTCCTGCGCTCGCAGGTGCTTTTTGACCGTGATGGGGAAGTAGGTGCCGCCCTTCACCGTGGCGTCATTGGCCAAAATCATGGCCAAGCGGCCCTGCACGCACCCCACGCCGGCCACAACGCCCGCCGCCGGTGCACCCCCGTCGTACATGTCCCAGGCGGCGAAGGGAGAAACTTCAAGGAATGGCGAACCCGGATCCAACAGGCCGTCAATCCGCTCGCGGGCCAGCAGCTTGCCGCGCGATTTGTGCTTCTCCACGGCGGCCGCGCCGCCTCCCGCGCTCACTACCGCCGCTCGCTCGCGCAGTTCTTCGCGCAGGCGATGCATTTCGGCCCGGTCGGCGCGTGCCTCGGGGGAGTGGATGTCGGTCTTCGAGTGGAGGATCTCCATGGCCAAGACCATCTTACCGAGCCGAGCCTCAGGCAAAAAAATGGCCGACCTACTGGCCGGCCGAATGTCTTGTGCTTGTCGTCTTGCGGCTTACCTGCGGTACGCAGTCCACCTTGGACATCAGTTCTTACGCAACTCACTCGCCGGATTTCTCCCGTCTCCGAAAAGTTCTCGAAATCAGTCCCACCATCCGTCCCGCTCCCAAAAAACTCTTGAGTTGCAACGGAGGCTGCTGTGTCAAAGTAAAGGTACTAGCGGCAAGGCCGCTACAAGTAAGGACATCCATTTATGCGTATCTCCATGCGTTTCGGGGCTTGGGCGGTCATGGCATTAGCCGTGGCGGCGTCGGCCTCCGCACAAGATAAGGTCTTACTCACATTCTCACCTTCGGCGGGCGCCCTGTGGCGTTCGGTGCTGAACGTGAATGGGAAGGCGACCATCGAAGGCCAGGCCCTCGAATTTAGTATCACCGATGAATCCGAGACCAAGGCCAGCAGCGTCAGCGACGGTTCGGTCACCACGGAATCCAAAACGGTGTCCTCCATCATCAGCGTCAACGGTGAAGAGCAGGACAACGAAGTTTCCGGCAACGTCATCAAGGCCGTGCAAGGGGCCAACGGTGCCCTCCAAAAGCAGTCGGGCTTTGAAGACGACGATGACTTGGGTCCGCGCCTGGGCCAAGCGTTCACGATTGTGTTTGCCGACAAGCCGGTGGGCGTGGGCGATACCTGGACGTACTCCTATCCGCGCGCGTCCAAGGCGAACGGCCTCGTAGCCGCCGATTTCTCCGCCAAGCTCGTGGCCTTTGACGGCGCGAGCGACGAAGGCCTTGCGCAAATCGAAGCGACCTACAAGGAACGAGATACCGACGAGAAGATGTCCGTGACGATGACCGCTTGGGTGGACCCCACCACGGGCGTCATAAAGAAGTCGGAGTTCAAGATCATCGGCATGCCGCTCGGCCTGCCGGGCAACCCTGAATTCACGGGTTCGATGGAGCTAAAGTCATACAAGGCGGCATCGGATGCCACCGAAGACACCACTGCCCCCGCTCAAGAGGGTGAAGGTGGGGAAGACGAAGGCGACAACATCGATAGCACCGTCGAGGACTTCACCAAGATGGACGGCCTCTTCCCCCTCTACGTGAAGGAAGAAGACGGCGAGAAGACCATCTACATGGAGATCAAGCGCTCGCAACTGGACAAGTGGACGATGCTGCAGGCCACGGCCGCTTCGGGCACCAGCTCGCAAGTGGTGATGGGCGACCCGCTCGTTGACCTCCTGTTCCAATTCCGCGAAGTGCAACCGGGTCGCCTGACCGTGGTGGTGCCGAATTACCGCCTGCTGGCCGATCCCGAACTGCCGATTGCCAACACAATCGCCAATTCGTTTGCGCCCAGCTACCTCGATACGTTTGACATCGAAGCGACGCAGAAGGATCGCGACAGCGTGCTTATCGACGTTAGCGACTTCTTCAAGGGCGATGTGGCGGGCATCGAAGCTCGGTTCCAGGGCGGCGGTGGCGGCCTCTTTGGCGGGGGCGCCAGCTACTCGCTGGATCGCGACAACACGTTCGTTAGCGAAGTCAAGAACTTCCCGCTAAACACCGTGGTGCGCAGCACCTACACCTTTGCCGATGGCAACGCGCCCACCGGGATTGAGTCCGCTCTCTTTGGTGGTGGCGTGAACGCTGACGGGCGCTCCGTGGTCGTCAGTGTGAATTACAACCTCTACCAAATGCCGGAGAACAACGGCTTTGTGCCGCGACTCTTCGACGAGCGCGTGGGCTACTTCACGGCGACGCTGGAAGACTTCAGCGACCCGACTGCGCAAGACCGCCGCGTCAAGCATGTGCTACGCTGGAACCTACGCAAGGCGAATCCGAGCCAAGCCGTGAGTGATCCGGTTGAGCCGATCGTGTTTTACATTGACAAGGGCATTCCGGAAGAGTTCCGCAAGGCCACCCGCGACGGGATCCTGCTGTGGAACGAACCCATGCGCGCCGCTGGCTTCAGCAACGCCATCGTGGTGAAGGACATGCCGGAAGACGCGGACTTTGACCACGCCGACATGCGCTACAACACCATCCGGTTTGTAGCTTCGCCGGGCGATGCTTACGCCGTGGCTCTGTTCCGTGTGAACCCGCTGACGGGCCAGATCATGAACTCGAGCATCACGTTCGACATCAACTATCTGAGCTTCGAAGCCAACAGCAACGAAATCGCGCAGATGATGGCGCGCCGCGCCGCTTCGTTCCTCGGCATTGAACTGCCGGAAGCGGAGAAGAAGACGCAGCGGTGCAACGTGTGCGGTATGTCTCACGAGGGCCAGCTGATGCGGGCCACGGGCATGCTGGAAGCTTCTTCCGTCAATGAAGAAGAGCGCGAGCGATATCTCTACCAAGCGGTCCGCCACACGGTGGCCCACGAGTTCGGTCACATCCTGGGCCTGCGCCACAACTTTGTGGCCTCGACCCAGCTGACCTTTGCGCAAATGAACGACCCGGCGATGGTGGCCAAGTACGGCACCTCGGCTTCGGTGATGGACTACGTGCCCTACAACCTGAATGCGGTGAACAACCCCAACGTTCCTTACTATGCCGAGCTCGGCACCTACGACAAGTGGGCGATCCGCTGGGGCTACTCGGATGTTCCGGGTACCACGGCCGATGCTGAAGCCGGCGCGCTGCGCGCCATTGCCAATCAGGGCGTCCAAGAGGGCTTCGCCTATCGCACCGACCAGCACGCGGACTCTTTCGACCCGTTCGTGCAGCGGTTCGACCTGAGCAAGAACCCCATGGACTACTCCATGGCCATGATGGCCCGCACCAAGAAGCTCATCATGGAACTTCGCGACAAGGAGCCGAAGAACGGCGAAAACTACAGTCAACTCACCAACCGCTTCGGCAACTTGGTGAGCATGCACCTCAGTGCGGCGTTTAGCGTCGTGTCGTTCATCGGTGGCGTGGAACAGCGCACGGCGATCCGGGGCACGTCTTCGGATGGCCCGACGTCCATTCCGGTTTCGGCCGGGCAGCAACGCGCGGCCCTGCGGATGATCAACGAGAACATCTTCGCGGCCGGTGCCCTGGACTTCCCGAAGGACCTCTTCCGGTACTTATCGGAAGACCTGCGCGACGACTACGGCCTGGCCTCAAATCCGAACCCGTATAACGTGCGGACGCAGATCAGTGGCTTCCCGCAGATGTTCCTGAACATGGTGCTGAGCTCGCCGACGCTGGAACGCGTGGCCAACAACGAGTACAAGGCGCTGCCGGGCGAAGAGCGGTTCACCGTCTCCGAACTCTTCGGCACCCTGACCCGCAGCCTCTTCACCGAGCTGCCGGCCGGCCAAGCGGTGGACCCGATCCGCCGCGAACTCCAGACGGCGTACGTGACGCGGCTGATCGACCTGGGCGTGAAGGGCGCCCCGGGCGGAGCTTCGGAAGCCAACTTCATCGCGCGGGCGCAACTCAAGGGCGTGCTGGCGGTGTTCAAGGCCAACCAGAGCAAGGTCAAGGACGAAACCACCTCGCTCTACGTGGCCGACATGATCGAGCGCATCGAACGCAACCTCAACGCCCAGGAAGTGCTGGGCGCGGGTGGCGGCGGTGGCGGTGGCGACCTCATGCAGATGCTGCTGGGCGGCCGCAAGCCCTGATCGGCGCTTGACATAACGAAACCCCACGGGCTCTTGGTAAGCCGGTGGGGTTTCTTGCCTTTTGGGGCTTGGGTTACTCGGCCAGCACGGGCACGCCGCCGGCGGCCCCCACGGCAAAGATATGGTCGTCCTTGTTCACGAGCGGCACGGTGGCCCGTTCCACTTCGCCCACGGCCATCGAGCCTTGCCACTCTGCACTGGCGGTGTCGCGCCAATAGACGGTGTAGGGCACACCGGGTTCACCTTCCCAGGTCAGGGTGGTGTCGTGCGTTTGGTCACGCACCAGGGTCACCTTGGTGGGGGCGGGCAAGGCATGGGCCAGACTCCACACGGCGGCCAGGTTGGCCCGGGTCACGTTGGCCAGGTAGTCAAAGTCCATCTGCTGAACGAGGTCATCAGGCGTGTGCTGGTGCTTGAACTCCTCGTGAACCTCGATGAAGCGCACCGCCGAGAAGCCCTGCAGCACAAACGGGGTGTGGTCGCCTCCGCGCCCGAACCGGTCGCGGCGCAGCACGAGCTTGACCGTGAAGTCATCCACAGCCTGGCGCACCGTCCATTCAATGAAACGGGCGAGCTCGCGGCTGTCGTGGTTGTCGCCTTTTTCACTGAAAACGCGCACCTGCTTGGTGTTCTCCTGTCCGCTCAGGTTGCGGCTGCTGCCCACGGTGTCGTTGTTCAGCATGGCCACGATAGGCCAGTTCTCGTCTTTGGCACGCTGGGCCAGGGCGATGGCCCCCAGCAGGCCCTGCTCTTCGCCGGTAAAGGCCACAAATTTGATGGTGCGGCGGGGCGTGGTGCCTGCCAGTTGCCGCGCGAGTTCCAGGGTCAGTGCGACGCCGCTGGCGTCGTCATTGGCGCCGGGGGCCGGGCCTTCGGTGGGCGCTACGGAGAGGTTGAGCGAATCCAGGTGCGCGCCGATGATGATGGTCTCGGGGCTGCTGCCTTTAAGGGTAGCGACGACCTGCACGCACGGGGTGGGCTGAGGGACGCGCCGCCCCTGGGGCAGGGTGTATTCCATCAGTTCGACTTCGATCCCCGGGATGGCGCGGTATTCATCGGCCAGCCACGCGGCGGCTTGGTGCACTTCCTTGGAAAGGGAGTTGCGGGTGGGGTAGCTGGCCAGTTTGGTGACGGTGGCACGCAGGCGGGCCGGGTCAACGGCTTGGAGCTTGAGGCCGAGGGCGTCGCTCTGGATCGCCACCAGGAGTGCAGCAAACATGGCTCATAGTAGCCGAAAACGTGCCAAGATGGTCGAGGCGGCCGGGCTCGAACCGGCGACCTTCGGCTCCCAAAGCCGACGCGCTACCAACTGCGCTACGCCTCGCAACGCCCGCTAGGATACCGGAGGGGTGCGGGTGAGGTTAGGGATTCTCAGCTTCCCACTGGCGGAACCGAACCATATCTTCCGGCTTCAACCGTGCCAACACAATGCCCGCCATATCGCCGGCCTTGCTCTCGGTGTGGCACTTCTGGCACTCGGCCTTGGTAATCACCACAGGCCGCGCTTCCACCACGCCAATGTCGGTGCGCCAGCGTAGCGGCCCGCGGAACCCCGCTTCGTAATAGGGGGCAGCCTCTCGGGCATAGCGTCGCAGGGCTTTGGATTCCGCTTGGGTACGATCAGCCCGCGCCCCAAAGCCAAACTCCTTGGGCGACCAAGACTTGGTATCAAAAGCATCCGTCCCGTTGCCAAACAGTACGCCCAAATCACCGCTCGCCACAATCACGTGCGTCCCAATCTTCGTCACGGGAATGCGAGAAACCCCAAACGGCCCCTCGCGCAGGTTGTCCACATTCTCCAGTGCCGATTTCGCATCGCCCAGGAAAGCGTCAAAGTACTTCTGGAAAATCGGCTCGTGGGCATAGCGCATCTCGGCGGGCACGTCCACCTTGGTCTCCTTCACGGGCGTGGTCTTGCCGGTTTCCGAAGATCGGTTCAGGCTCGTGGCGGTGGGGACGAGGAAGCCAACGGCCAGCGTGGTCGTGGCAAAAACCCATAGCGAACGGGCCTTCATATCTCCTTGGACGCCCGCTTTGAACAATCGTTACATTCGGCTTCAACCCCAGGGGGCCCGGAACCCAGAACTAAGGGTGTTAGACTCGTTCTCATGCCACGCGCCTCTGCCCGTTTGGAATTGATTCCGCCGTATCTGTTTGCCGAAATCAGCCGAATCAAGCGCGAGGCCATCGCCGCCGGCCACGACGTGATTGACCTCGGCATTGGCGACCCGGATATCCCCACCCCCGCCGCTGTGATTGACGCGCTGGCCGACGCCGCCCGCAACCCGGCCACCCACCGTTACGATGAGAGCCCGAAGGGTTGGGAGCCGTTCCTGGAGGCCGCCGCCAACTTCTATCACCGCGAGTTCGGCGTGCAACTGGACCCGGCTACCGAAATCGGGCAGGTGATTGGCAGCAAGGAGGGCCTGGCGCACCTGGCGTGGGCCTACCTCGATCCGGGCGATGTGGCCATTGTGCCGAACCCGGGCTATCCCGTCAGTGCCATCCACGCCCGCATGGCCGGCGCCGACCTCTACGAGACCGAGCTGAACGCCAAGAACGCCTACATGCCCGACCTGAGCGAAATCCCGACGGACATCGCGAAGCGCGCCAAGCTGTTCCACGTGTGCTACCCGGGCAACCCCACAGGCCGCCCCGCGACCCCGGGCTTCTACCAAGACCTCATCAAGTTCTGCCGGGAGTACGACATCCTCGCCATCGGAGACATGGCCTACGCCAACGTCTGCTTTGATGGCTGGAAGAACCCCACCCTGCTGCAGATGGAAGGGGCCAAGGACGTGGCCATCGAGTTCCACTCGCTCAGCAAGATCTTCAACATGACCGGCTGGCGCCTGGGCTTCACGGCGGGCAACCCGGATGCCGTGAACACCCTGCAAAAGCTGAAGAGCAACATTGATAGCAAGGCGTTCCCGGCCGTAGCCGAAGCGGGGGCCTACGCCCTCAATCATGTGAGCAACCAAGCCACGCTGGATATCTATCAGCGCCGCCGCGATGCCCTGGTGGATGGCCTGCGCAGCATTGGCTGGCAAGTGGAGCGCCCGGTGGCCTCGCTCTACGCGTGGGCGCCGGTGCCGAATCCCGACATGACGAGCGCCGAGTTCGCCAAGGCCCTGCTGGAGAAGGCACACGTGTTGTGCATCCCGGGCAACGGCTACGGCACCGCTGGCGAAGGCTACGTGCGGTTCTCGCTGACCCTGCTGGGCGACCAGAACGGGGAGCGATTTGCCGAAGCCGTGCGCCGCATCGCCGCCTCCGGGTTGATTGCTGCTCCCGTCGCATGAGCCTGAGCTACGAAGAGGCCCTGGCCGCGCTGAATAACTACCCCCGCCGCGAATGGCGGCTGGGGTTGGACCGCATGGCGGCATTTTGCGAGCGGCTGGGCCTGGCCGGGCGACTGGGGGAGACGGGCTCGCCCGCCTTTGTCCATATCGCGGGCACCAACGGCAAGGGCACCACCACGGCCTTCGCGCAGAGCCTGCTGGTGAGCCAGAGTTACCGCACGGGCGCGGCGTATTCGCCCTACGTCTACGATGTCCGTGAGCGGGTGCAACTCGGGCGGGATCTGATCTCGCGGGAGCACTTTGGTGAGTGGGTGGGGCGGCTGCTGCAGGTGGCGGAGAGCATGGAGAACGACCCCATGGGCGCGCCCACCGAGTTTGAATTCAAGACCGCGCTGGGCTTTGCGTATTGGAACGCCCAAGCCTGCGACGCGGTGGCGCTGGAAGTCGGCCTAGGTGGCCGCCTAGACGCCACCAATGTTGTCACCCCCGCCTGCAGCGTCATTGTCAGCATCGGGATGGACCACATGGAGTACCTCGGCGACACCCTCGCCAAGATCGCGACCGAAAAGGCCGGCATCATCAAGCCCGGTCGCCCGGTGGTGGTTGGCCCGATGGCCGATGAGGCGCGAGAGGCGATCGAATTGATTGCCCAAGAGCGGGGAAGCGAGCTGTGGCAATTTGGCCGCGAGATTGAGCTGCGGCCCGAACCCGCCGGGTGGACGGTGCGCACCCCAGTTGAAGAAGTGAGCAGCTTGCAGCCGCGCCTGAAGGGCGCCATGACCCCCACCAATATGGCGCTGGCGGTGAGTGCACTGTATGCCGGAGGCCTGAGGCATGACGAGGAGGCGCTGCGGGAAGGGGTGCGTCTGGCGACCATCCCCGGGCGATTTGAAGAGCGCACCATAGATGGCCAGCGTTGGGTGCTGGATGGGGCGCACAACGCGCCGGCGGCCGCGGCCCTGGCGGCCGGCCTGATGCAGGAGGGGTACCGGGAGGTGAACCTGGTGACCGGCATGCTGACCGGCCACGACCCCGAGCACTTTGCCGAAACCCTGGCCCCCTGCGTGCGCCAGGTCTTTGCCGCGCCCATTGATTGGCCGCGCACTCAACCGGCGGCAGAGGTGGCCCAAGCATGGGAAAGCCTCGGCCGCCCTGTTACGATTTGCGAGAGCGTGGCCGAGGCCGTCCGTCGTGCGCAAGCCGCGGCCGGCGACGTGGTCGCCACCGGCAGCTTCTATCTGCTGAGTGAAGTGGACGCGGCTTTACGCACGGAATGAACAGTCGATCACGACGTCCTTCACGCGGCCCGTCTGCTTGAGATAGCCTGCGATGTTCTCGCACTCCTTCCGCAGGTCCGGCGGACCACCCTTGTAAGCCTTGAGCGAGCCCCGGATGTACGCCACGTGGTGCATCACGCGCAGGTCGGCTTGCGTCACGTCAATCTGTCGGCGATTGAATTCGCGCCGCAGGTATTTGGTTGCTTCTACATCTGCCGGATCGGCCATGCCCTTAGTTTAGCGAAAAAAAGCGGGCTCGCACTCAATTGAATGCGAGCCCGTTTGCCTTGCGAGGCAGGGCAAGCGCTTAGCCTTCGGTCTTTTCTTCCGGCTTGGCTTCTTCGGTTGCTTCTTCAGCAACTTCTTCGGCCTTAGCTTCCACCGCCGCCGGAGCGTCGGACTTGGCTGCCGCATCCGCCTTGGCGGAGTCCAGAGCCGTGCTCATGCTGCCCTTCTTGCTCTGCCAGATGGCGAGAATCAGAGCCGCCGCCGCCACCAGGGTGACGCCGCCGCGCATGGTGCTATCCATAGGTTGGATGACGATAGGGACGATGAGGAGCGCGATCAGGTTCATGACCTTGATGAGCGGGTTCAGGGCCGGACCAGCCGTATCCTTGAACGGGTCACCCACGGTGTCGCAGACCACGGCCGCCTTGTGCTCGTCCGTGCCCTTGCCGCCGTGCATCCCATCTTCGATGAGCTTCTTGGCGTTGTCCCACATCCCACCGGAGTTGGCGAGCAGAACGGCCATCAGCTGACCCGAAAGGATCGTACCGGCCAGGAAGCCGCCGAGCGCTTGCGCACCCACCAGGTTGTAGGCCACACCGTCGATCAGCACCGGCTGCTTGCCCAGGCCAAAGCCGAAGGCCACCAGGACCGGAAGGCTAATGGCGAGGATGCCGGGGCCGAGCAGTTCCTTCTGCGCAGCCGCCGTCACGATGGCAACGCAGCGGCCGTAATCCGGCTTGCTGGTGCCCTTCATGATGCCCGGATCGTTGCGGAACTGGTCGCGCACGTCGTTGATGAGGTCGAAGGCCGCGCGTCCCACGGCGTTAATGGAGAAGGCCGAGAAGAGGTACGGAGCCGCACCACCCACCAGCAACCCGAGGAAGATCTCGGGGACTTCGAGTCGCATCCCGATCTCGGTCAGCTTGGCCGCGTCCACGTAAGCGTGGAACAAGGCAACCGCTGCCACAACCGCTGTTGCGATGGCAAAGCCCTTGGTGAGAGCCTTGGTCGTGTTACCAGCGGCGTCCAAGATCTGGACCGCGCGGGCACCCTTCGGGTTGTCGTGGCCAGCGCCGGACATTTCGAACACGCCCTGAGCGTTGTCCGAGATCGGGCCGAACGTGTCCATCGCGAGGATGAAGCCGGTGGTGGTGAGCAAGCCCAGACCCACCAGAGCGATCCCGTAGAAGGAGAGAAGGTAGCCGCCGAACTGGTCGGACGGGAAGATGAGGAGCGGAGCCATCAGCGCCGCCACAATGGCGAACACCGAGAACACCGACGATTCCAGACCGTAGGCAAAGCCGTTGATGATCATCGGGGCCGGACCCGTGGTGGCCACGGAGGCCACTTCGCGCACCGGCTTCTTCTTAAAGGAGACGTAGTAGTCCGTCAGCTTCTCGAAGAGGAAGGCCATGAAGATCCCGAACAGGATACAGACCACGAAGCGCCACCATTCCACGTTCTTGTGCGTCACCAGGAGCGGTTCGGCCGTGTTGGGTTGCGGGGGCATGCTGCCGTCCGTCGGCGGGTTGGAGACTTCCTCCGGCGACATCTTGTAGTAGCCCAGCACCGGGGCCACTTGGTCGAACCGGGTCTTGCCGTCCGAATCCAGGGCCACGTAGAGGTTGTCCTTGCCGTCCACGTAGATCGTGGCCGGGAACGTCGCGTCTTCCTTCACCTCGGTGCCTTGCTTCTTGACTTCTTCAAACTGCTTGGCGAGGTACTCCTTGGTGGAGGGGCCGACGATGAAGGTTTGGGCCGGCGGGTTCTGCTGGCCCGGAGCCGTTTGCTGGACGCTGACCTGCATGTAGATCAGCTCCTTGCCGCCAAAGGCTTCCTTCAGCGTCACGAACTGCGGGGCCGGCGGGTTGGCCGGGTCGCCCGAGGTCTGGTCCGGCTTTTGCACCGCAAACGATGCCACCTTGGCAAAGTTCGGGCTGTTCAGGTCCACCTTGGTCAGGCCGTCTACCTTGCGCGGTTCCGGCAAGTTGTTCGGGTCGAACTGGCTGAACGGGCTGATGTAGTTGGAGACGAAGCGCAGACGATCGTCTTCACTAAAGCCCGGCGTCGCGGCCATGAAGCCCGCGGACTTAGCCACGTCTTCGGCGGCCACTTCCTTGAACTCCTTCTTCTGCGCGATGGCCAGCTTGTTGCCTTCGGCCACCATCACATCCAGGATGTTGCGCTGCCACTGCTCGCGCGTGGTCTTCGTGGACGTTTGGATGACGCTGTTGCTACCGGGCATGCCGCCCATCATCCAGTAGGCCAGCACCACGGTGAGGATCGCCGCAATGACGCCCGAGCCGTAGAAGCCCTTCTGGATCGAGTGCAGCGGGTCGGACTCTTCGTCCTCGTCGCCCTTGACCATGTAGATGCCGATGATGGAGGCCACGATCCCAATCCCGCGAGCGAGAAGGGCGAACATAACCAGGCGCATCCAGGTGGCGGTGTCGAAGATCGCAGCCGTCGCAGCGCCCAATACGATGGCGGCCACGAGGGTGACTTCGTAAGATTCAAAGACGTCAGCGGCCATACCGGCGCAGTCGCCGACGTTGTCGCCCACGTTGTCCGCAATGACGGCCGGGTTGCGCGGGTCGTCTTCCGGAATCCCGGCTTCGACCTTACCAACGAGGTCAGCCCCCACGTCCGCGGCCTTCGTGTAGATCCCACCGCCAACGCGCATGAAGAGGGCAGCCAGCGAACCACCAAAGCCAAAACCGACCAGAAGCTTCATGGCTTCAGCCGGGAAGAGCAGGAAGACAGCGGTGGCACCGATCAGACCAAGGCCGACGGTGTACATACCAGCCACGGCGCCCGAGCGGAACGCCGTTTCAAGGGCTTCCTTCTTGCTGTTGAGAGCAGCGGCGGCGGTGCGCACGTTGCCGCGCACGGCGGTCACCATGCCCAGGTAGCCAGCGCCATAGGAAGCCAGCACCCCAAGGACAAAACAGACGGCTACGCCGGTGCCCACGTTTTGGCCGAACTGTCCTTGGTACAGGAAGTAGAGGCCAACGGCGAGCAGGATGACGAAGATGCCCATGAGCTTGCGCTGCTGAGCCAGGTACGCCAACGCCCCGGCTTCGATGGCCTTCGCCACCTCGCGCATCGCATCATTGCCCGTGCTCTTCGCTAGGACCTGCTTTTGGAACACATAACCCATGACAATGGCGAGGAAGCCGAGGCCCAATGACAAGTAAAGATAAATCTTGTCTTGATCGGAGAACTCAAGCTTGACGTTCTCACCCCCAGCAGCCATTGCAAAGGTTGGAATAAGTAGCGCGGCCAGAACCGCGATGAGGGTCGTCCACCGACCCGTCTTCCACCATCGCAAACACATAGTGCGGAAATTGACTCCTTTGATTCATGAAGGGAGCCAGGTCGGATCCGACCTGACTCCGTCCAGTAGCTCACAATACCCGAGCCGCGAGGTGAATCAGTAGGTTACTTTTGGGAGGCGCGAATTTCCACCGTGACGTGGTGGCCCCGCAATTGTCCCTGGATGGCTTCCGCCTTCATCTTGGGGATGCCGGTGAACATCGTGACCGGCGCGGCCTCCATCATCTGCTTCACCTGGTTGCGGTTCAGCGACATGATCTTTTGGAGCGCCGAGATCAGTTCCTCACTCGACCGCTGGACGCCCAGCAGGACGAGGTCGTACTTCTCGGTGTCCACGTGGGCCGCGTAGGCGCCCATCGCGGCGTGCCCCAGGCCGCCATCGGCAGTGGAAATCGGGATTTCGCGGTCGCAATTCTCGCAAATGAGGCCGACTGAGCGCTCGTTGTACCAATTCAGCTCTTGGCAGAAACCGCACTGCACTTGGAACACCTTGAGGATGCGCCCATCCTGGATCGGCACCAATCGGCCGCAGCCGGTGCAACGCACGTCTTCCATCGGCTTCTCGGTGAATCCGTTGCGGGCCTGGCAGATCGGGCAGGTGATGTCATAGGAAGTGACCTTCCTGACCTTCGACATCGACACGATGGCCATGATCACGCCGACAATGCCAGCCAGCGCCAAGACAACGGCCAGGCCAATCATCGCGCCGCCGTAGTAGATACCAACGCCGCCCAAGAGGAGGGCAATCACGCCCGGGATTCCGAAGGCCATGGCCTTTTGGGCGTGGATCTCCTGAATGTCCGAACTTCGTTTGGCGGAACTCATACGTACCTTTTAGTATAAGGGACGATGGTCCCAGAATGCCACCTTTCGGTGGAGGGGCATTCTGGGTGAGGTTCGGATCAGCGCGAAATCGGGCCGCTCAAGCTGCCGCCCGCGCCGGTGCCGGGGTTCGGCAAGCCTTGGCCGGTGCCCATGTTCGGGTCTTGCAAGACGGGCGCGTTCGGGTCCGTGGCCGGCACGATCAGCACCTTGCGGTTGCCTTGGTTCAGCGGCGTAAAGCCGTTGCTCTGGCCCAGGGTCTTGAGGATCGTCATGGCAGGGACGTTGACGTACCGCACGGATACGGGGCCGTCCGTGAATCCTGGCGCAAACTCAATATCCAGCCCGGCCGCGCTCCCAATCTGTTCAATCACGCTCCGGAGGGAAGTGCCCTCGTCCTGGATGGTGATGGGCAACATCGTGGGGTCAGCGGGTTGGGTCGGGGCGAGGGGTTGCGGTCCGGTGGGGACTTGGTTGGTGGTTCCCGGGGCGGTACCGCCGGCGGGGTCCATGCCTTCCGCCGACCCCTGTCCCATGCCTTGACTTTGGAGCTTGCGGTCACCACTCATCGGTGCCCCCTCCATGTTGCTATCCCCGGTGGCGCTGATGCTTGGTCGCCCGGCATCGGTCGCCAAGGTTTGGGGTTGCGGACGCGTGACAGCGTAGTAACCTAGCGCGAGGCTAAAGACGAGCAACGCAGCGGCTACCCCCAGACTCCAGCGCGGCATGCGCACCTCGGGCGTCGGCTTCTCCAGCAACACGTGCGGGGCCGGGATAATGGCGGGCGGAATCGGTTTGGCGGCCGTGAGTTTGCCCAGCATCGCGGCGCGGCTTTCTAGCTCGACCACATCTTCGGGGTAGCGCTGACGGTACTGCTGGGCGGCCTCCGAGAGCGGGTCTCGGGCCAGTTCCCACAGCAACTCGTCGCGATCTTCGGGCAGCGGGCTCATTGGTTACCTCCCTGATAGAACTGGCGGAATCGTTCGCGGGCGCGGAACAAGCGGGTCTTGGCCGCATTGGGGGTGCACTCCATCGCCCCGGCAATCTCGTTCAACGAAAGGTCTTCCCAATAAAACATCACAATGATGGCGCGATCTTCGGGCTCCATTTGCCGCATGGCGCGCTCAATTTCGGGGTCGGCAAGCTGCGGAATCCCCTGGGGGTCGGTAAGGCGGTCGCTCACCGCTTCCAGCGTGACGGCTTGGCGATCGTGGCGGGTTCGGCGCGTGGCCTGGATGGCCGTGTTCACGACAATTCGGTAGAGCCACGTACCAAAGCTCGCCCGGCGATCAAATTTGGTGAGATTCTTGAACGCCTTGGTCATGGCCTCTTGCACCACGTCCTCGGCTTCGGAACGGTGCAACACAATGCCCTGGGCCACGCTCAAGCTACGGCCGTAGTGCCGGTCAAACAGATGCCGGAACGCCGCGCGGTCCCCCGCCACCACCCGGGCAATGATGTGCTCGTCGGTGTCGTGGTCCATCGGCAACGGAATTTGGTTCGCCAGTGTCACAGTCTCGTCGTTTGGACGCGGATCAGTTGGCATTGGTAACTCCTGAGCTTTCGGGGCCTACTTCCGGCACGGTTGCGGCCTGAATCGCCTGCCCCATTTCTATACGACGTGCAAAGGCCGGGCCAAGTGTGCTCCAGCTTGCAAATGCAAACCCGGCCATCACCACGGCCACGCAAACCCACGCCCACTGCTCTCGCTTCTTGAACCAAAGCGTCACGCCCATCCCCATGAGCAAGGCCAGCGGCGCAAAGGCCGGATAGAGGTACCGCGATTGCCCCTGGAAGTACTGCAGGTTAAAGCGCAGGAACAACGCCAGGACCACAAGCACCGCCACGGCCCCCAGGGCGTGCATGGCGGGTTGCGGCTTCTTGCGGTCTTTGGCCACCGCGATGATGCCCGAGAGACCTGCTGCGGTAAGGAACGCCAAGCTCACACGATAGAAAGTCTCCACCGCTTTGCCACCGTAAGCCTCGAGGGGCGAGATATCCATATAGCCGAAGGTGCCCACAAAGCTCTTGGCCGCGGTCCACCCCACCCAATTCATCAGGTACGAGCCCATACCGATGGAATCGATGAACATCTTGGCCTGGGCGGTGCCCCCGAACGACTCGGTAAAGGCCCGAAGCGCAAACGGGTCGCCATAGACTTGCACGTTGCGGATCATCCAGGGGGCCGCTACGAGAAGCGGGCCAATCGCCATCGTCAAGGCGACGGTGATCTTCGACTTCTTGGGCGCGCCGATGAGACCGGCCACAAAGCCGACCGGGATAAGCATCAGGCCCGTGGTTTTGGTCCAGATGGCCGCCCCGGCCACGAGGCCAAAGAGAATGGGATAGGCCGCCCCCGAACCCCGCGCGACAATGGCCGCCAGCACCAGCGCCCAGGCGATGAGGCAGTAGAGAAGCGGGTCGTTGCTGACCGCGCCGTGCAATGCGAGGTTCATGGGCAACAGTCCGAAGGCCATCGCGGCCAGCGCGACATCGTCCGACTGCGAGACGTTACGGGCAAAGGAATACAAGCCCAGAAGCATTAGCACGCCGATGCCCGTATTGACAAAGCGTAAGTAGCGTCCGCCCTCATTGGCCTGGGGATCCCACCCGGCCGCCTTGGCAATCTGCCCCGCCATGAAGTAGTAAAGCGGAGGCTGGTGGGCTTGGTAGTTCTCGTAAAGCTCGGGGTCTTTGGGGTCTAGCACCGCCGGGCCCTCGCCTCGGGCCATGCGGGCGACGTAGTTGGCATGCTGGCGTTCGTCGGGGGCCCCGATATCCGGCGCGGTGGCGGGTTGGTTGGTTTCTGGATTCCTCTGGGTGAAGAGTGCCCCGGCCGTCCGGTAGGGGGTCGCATCATTGAAAGCGGTGGCTCCGCCTACAAACAGAAGCAAAATCACCAAAATTCCGAGTGCCCGCATGCCGCCTCTATTGTATATGAACATCAAAAAGCACTAGACTATCGGCGGAACTCCCCCCGGAAGGGCGGGAGTAAGAAAATCACATGCGACGATCCTTATTCTCCATGATGGCCCTCGCCGGCGGAATGGTGAGTGCGTTCGCCTTCGCGCCGCCGAAGCCGCTCGAAGGTCACTTCGAGGCTCTGCAGCGGGCCAAGTCCCTCAAGGTGGAATACACCGTGACCATGGTGGGCGGGGCTCCGCGCACTGTGAGCCTCTCGCTCCAAAAGCCGAACCTCCTCCGCATGGAGTCAGGTGACCAAGTCGTGTTCGCCGATGGCACCACCATCGTGACCTACGACAAAGCGGCCAACCAGTTCTCCAAGATGGAGCAGACCACGGAATCGCTTCTCGGTCTGTTTGAAGAGACGGATATGCGCTTCTGGCGGCCGTTCTTCGATACCAAGGCGTTCGATGGAATGACCGATGTGGCCAAGGGCAGCAACGTGGAGCGCGCGGGTCGCCGAATGACGACCGTCACGGGCAAGATGGGCATCACGAGCTCGACCATGTACCTGGATTCGCGCGATGCGTTGCTCCGCCAGGCTGAAATTAGCCAGCAAATGGGTGGCACCACGGCCCGCACGGTCGTGAATGCGACGAAGGTGGAACTGAACGGGGAAGTCGCTTCGGATCTGTTCGCGTTCAAGGCGCCGTCTGGTGCGACCGAAGTCACCTTCACGGCCAAGTGGCTCTATGACTTTGAAGCCGCCAAGAAGCTGGCCAAGCAAACGGGCCGCCTGCTGATGGTGGACTTCATGGCCGACTGGTGCGGCCCGTGCAAGATGCTGGACGCGCAAGTTTTCAGCACGCCGGAGTTCAAGAAGGCCGCGGGCGAAATGGTGTGGGTGAAGGTCAACATTGACAACTTCCCGGCCCTCGCTTCGCAATACAAGGCGACTTCGATCCCGCTGGTGGTGTTCATGGACGGGGACGGCCAAGTGCTGCACCAATCGCTGGGCTTCAAGCCGGTGGGTGAATTCCTCAAGGAAATCGCCGCCGCGAAGAGCAAGGGCTAAGCCTACGCTTCAACTCAACAGGATCCCCGTTTCGCTTCGGCGGAGCGGGGATTTTTCGTTTTCTAGTATCCCTGTCAGGTGGTACACCGCTTTGCTGGGCCGAAACCTTACTATCCCGGAGGGGGAATCATGAAGGATCGGCAATTGAAGGTGGTGCGGCTCATCGAGCCGGAGCTATGCCTTGAGTGCCGCTTTGCCCAGATGGCCGATGTCGAAATGGCCGATGGCACCCACCAGCGCATGATTCATTGTCGCCGCTTCGATTGCGATAACTGGGATTACCAATCGGCCACCGACGCCAACGGGCTCGACCTCGACGACGCGGCCTAAAAGACGGCGAACGGGTCGCCCTGCGCTTCCAAATCCAGTGTGAAGGGGAGCGTGCTCCACGGGGTCATCACGCGCATCGCCTTGTTCAGTCGTCCCATGTATTCGTGGTGGCTCAAGGTCAGTGCGCCCAGGCTCTCCAAGTGTGGATTGATCACCTGGGCGTCAAACAGCACAAAGCCGAGTTCCTGGCATTTCTCATGCATTTTCCACAGAGCGATCTTGCTGGCATTGGTGTGGCGGTGGAACATGCTCTCGGCGCAGAATACGCCCCCCACCGCCACGCCGTAGACCCCGCCCACTAACTCACCTTCAAGATACACCTCGCAAGAGTGCGCCCAGCCTTCCTCATGTATGCGGCAGTAGAGGTCGATAAGAGTCGGGGTGATCCAGTTGTCTTTGGGTCGGCGGCACGCCGTCATCACCTCGCGGAAGGCCGTATCGAACCGAACCTCAAACGGCTCCCGGCGAAACGCCCGCTTCAATGACCGCGAAACGTGAATCCCTTCCATCGGGAAGATGGCCCGCTCGTGCGAGATGTAGAACTCGATGGCGTAGGGGTTCTTGTTCCGGTCATTGCCCATGGGGAACATGCCCATTTGGGTGCAAAACCGGATGCTGTCGGGTGACAACTTGCGCCCATCCACCATCTCCCCTCCATGATACAAAACTTCGGCGAAGCGGAACCGCCCAGAGGTAAACCTCGGCCAGCCATGACCGGAAGTGAACTCATCCAAGCCCAGATTGACATGCTGACCGCCCAGGTCGAAGCGTGCTTCGCCGGGCTCGCGCCCGAAGATTTCGAGCGGGACATCGTGCCGCAAATGATGAAGCCCGCCCGCGTGCTGGATCACCTGGCCGAGTGCGTCCACGCCTTCCTCGCCAAGAAGGATGGGGCCGATTACGACCAGTGGGGGGTCACGGGGCTTACCGGAACTCTGGAAGAGCGCATGGCCGCCTACCGAGAGCTCCGCGAGCAAGCTAAAGCCGGCATCGCGGGCCGCGAAGACGAGCAGGCCCTGATCGCCGCCAGCGACTTCCTCACCGCCCACGACGCCTACCACGTGGGTCAGCTCGTGACAATGCGACTGACGCTCGACCCCGAGTGGAACGCCTACAGCATTTACGGCCACTAGTCCGACCTCCCAACACCCACCAAGAGAGGCCCTAAACCCTGCTGAACGGGGCGCGGTATCCTTTGCCCTCGGCGAGGTCACCATCTCCGGTGATCTCGCCAATCCACACGGAGTGGCTCTCGTCCACGGGTGCCTTGCCTGAGTGCAAGGTGCGGGCGAACCCAGGGCGCTCCGGCGGATGAAACCCGGAGAAAATAAGAATGCCGCAACTGAGCATGAAAGAGTTGCTGGAAGCCGGAGTCCATTTCGGCCACCAGACTCGTCGTTGGAACCCCAAGATGCGCCGCTACATCTACGGCGCGCGCAATGGGATCTACATCCTCGACCTTCACCAAACCATTAAGCTGTTTGAAGACGCCCTGAACTTCGTTCAGCACCGCGTCGGCGACGGGGGCACCGTGCTCTTCGTCGGCACCAAGAAGCAAGCCCAAACTGCCGTCAAGGAAGCCGCCATCCGCTGTGGCCAACACTTTGTGGTGGAACGCTGGCTGGGTGGGATGCTGACCAACTGGGAAACCATCCAAAACCGCATTAGCCGCCTGAAGGAACTCGACCGCATGGAAGAGGAAGGCTACATGGATCGCCTGCCGAAGAAAGAAGCCCTGAAGCGCCGCGAAGAGCGCGCCAAGCTCAGCCGCTACCTGGAAGGCATCCGCACCATGGACAAGCTGCCGTCCGTGATGTTCGTCGTGGACATCATCAAGGAAGCCAACGCCGTCGCCGAAGCCCACCGCCTCCGCATTCCCGTCGTCGCCATCGTGGACACGAACTGCGATCCGGACATCGTGGACTACGTGATCCCCGGCAACGATGACGCGATCCGCTCCATCCGCCTGGTCACCAACAAGATCAGCGAAGCCGTGACGGAAGTTCGCCCGGTCGACATCGAGTTTGCCGAGGGCACCGGTGCCGCGCTGAGCGAAGATGATGAAGAGGCCGTGGTGCCGGTGGACGAAGAGTTCCTGAGCGCCTTTGGTGTGAACGCTGATGCCGAAGCCCCGGTCGCCGTGAAGGAAGTGGTGGTCGAAGAGGCCCAGGCCGAAGCCTCATCCCCGGCTACGGAAGCCCCCGCTGAGGCGTCAGAATCGGCCGTGGCAGAAGAAGCTTCTGCTGAAACCAAGGAGTAAAAGATGGCAATTAGTGCAAGTGATGTCAAGCGTCTGCGCGAAGAAACCGACGCGCCCATGATGGAGTGCAAGGTCGCGCTGGAAGAAGCTGGCGGCGACTTCGAGAAGGCCAAAGCCATCCTCCGTGAAAAGGGTCAATCGGCCGCTGCAAAGCGTTCCGGTCGTTCTACTAGCGAAGGGGTGGCCAAATTTGTGGTCTCCGCCGACGGCAAGACTGCCGTGGGTGTGGTGCTGGAAAGCGAAACCGACTTCGTGAGCAACAACGACGGCTTCCGCAAGTTGGTGGATACGCTGGCCAATGGCCTGCTAAGCGCCCCCGCTGACGCCGTGAACGGTGACGTGAACAACGTGAGCATTGACGGCAAGACGGTGGCCGAACTGGTGACCGAAGGCGTGGCCCTGTTCCGCGAGAACATCCAGCTGACGCAAGCCGTGAAGCTGGAAACCGACGGCGCGATTGGCGTTTACAACCACCACACCGGCAAGCAAGCCGCCGTGGTGATGGTGAGCGGTGACGCTGCCAACGCCGGCGAAGTGGCGACGAAGGGCGCCATCCAGGCCGTGGCCATGGGTGCGACCTACCTGACCAAGGCGGAGGTGCCGCAAGACATCATCGCTCAGGAAATGGAGCTGGAAACCCAGCGCGCCATCAATGACGGCAAGCCGGCCGAAATGGCCGCCAAGATCGCCGAAGGCCGCGTGAATAAGGAGTTCTTCAAGAGCCAAGTTCTGCTGGAGCAGCCGTTCTTGGAAGACGAAAGCAAGTCCACCGCCCAGTTCCTCAAGGAAATGGCGCAGGGCACGGCCGAAGTCACCGGCTTCAAGCGACTCACGGTCGGAGGCTAAGTCTCATGGCCGACCCTGCTTACAAACGCATTCTCTTGAAGCTAAGCGGGGAAGCCCTGGCGGGTAGCCAGGGCTTCGGCTTTGATCCCTCGGTGTTGAATCACATCGCCCGAGAGGTCAAAGCCGTTCACGATTTAGGGTGCCAACTGGGCATCGTGGTGGGCGGTGGCAACATCATCCGTGGGGAAGCCTTCAGCGCCGATGGCGGGATTGACCGCACGGCCGCCGACCACATGGGCATGCTGGGCACCATCATCAACGGGCTGGCCATTCAGGCCGCCTTGGAGCGCCACGGCGTGCCGACCCGCGTGCAAAGCGCCATTGCCGTGGACGAAGTCTGCGAGCCGTTCATTCGCCGCCGCGCCATCCGCCACCTGGAAAAGGGGCGTGTGGTGGTATTTGGGGGCGGGACGGGTAACCCGTACTTCACCACCGATACGGCGGGGGTTCTGCGCGCCCTCGAAATCGAAGCCGACGTCATCATCAAGGCGACGAAGGTGGACGGCATCTACACCGCCGACCCGCGCAAGAACCCGGAAGCCACGCGCTACGATCGCCTGACTTTTGACCAGACGCTGGAAGAGCGACTGGGCGTGATGGACATGACCGCCTTCACCCTTTGCCGCGAGAATTCGCTACCGGTGTTGGTGCTCGATATGTTCGCCACGGGTGCCATGGCGACGGCCGCGAGTGGCGGTTCCATCGGTACGCTCGTCACGATTTCTTAACATCTTGCGACGCCGCCTCACACGGGGGCGTCCTAACCATGCACAATAACGCTATGCAAGACCTCCTGAAAGATGCCGAACACCGCATGAAGCAAGCCGTGGAGGCCACGCTCCATGATTTCCAGCGCATCCGCACCGGCCGCGCCAACCCGATGGTCCTCGAAAAGATCATGGTGGACTACTACGGCAGTGAAACGCCGGTGAACCAGGTGGCCAACATCAGCGTGCCGGAGCCCCGCCAAATTCTTATCAACCCCTACGACAAAGGGATGACGGTGGCCATCGAAAAGGCCATCCAAAAGAGCGACCTGGGTGTGAACCCGGTGGTGGACAGCAACGGGATCCGCCTCAACTTCCCGCAGATGACCGAAGAGCGCCGTAAGGAACTGGTCAAGCAGGTGCACGCCCGCACCGAAGAAGGCCGCGTGGCGGTGCGTAATGTGCGCCGCGACACCCTGCAGCACGGGCAAGCCCGCCTGAAGGCCAAGGAAATCAGCGAGGACGAATTGAAGGGCTTTGAAAAGAAGGTCCAAGACCTGACTGACAAGTTCGTGCACGAAGTGGACGACCTGCAGAAGAAGAAAGACGCCGAGTTGATGGAGATCTAAACCTTGGCATTGAGCCCGTCCGAAACCTCTTCCATGCCGGAACCCCGTAACGATGTGCAAACCCGCGCGGTTGCGCAGGGGATTCGTCTGGATGCTTTGCCCCAGCACATCGCGTGCATCATGGATGGCAACGGGCGCTGGGCGACGGCACGGGGCGAACACCGCCTGGTGGGCCACCAACAAGGCTATCTCACGCTCAAAGACGTGCTGACCACCGCCGACGAACTGGGCATTCGGTATCTCACGGTGTACGGATTCTCGGCGGAGAACTGGCGGCGACCGGGCGAGGAGGTCAACGGCCTGATGGACCTGATCGCGGCAGCGGCGAGCGCCGAACTGACCGGGCTCATCAAAAACAACGTGCGGGTGCGTATCAGCGGACGGCTGGACGAGCTGCCTCAGAGCACGCGCGACAACCTGCGGGCGCTGGAAGCCGAAACCAAGGACAACACCGGCATCACCTTTGTGCTGGCGGTGAACTATGGTGGCCGGCAAGAGATTTTGGATGCGGCGCGGGCCGTAGCGGAAGCTGGTGAGCCTTGGACCGAGGAGTCCATTTCAAAGCACCTCTATACGCCCGAGATTCCGGAGCCGGACCTGATGGTGCGCACCGCCGGTGAGTTGCGCTGGAGCAATTTCTTGATCTGGCAGGCCGCCTACGCCGAGCTTTACGTGACGGATAGTCCGTGGCCGGAGTTTGGTGAGGAAGAACTCTTCGCGGCGGTCACCCAGTACCAACGGCGCATCCGCAAGTTCGGCGGCTTGGCCGAAGGATGAAAATCCCCTTCGATAGTCTCTGCCTGGCGGCGGTGGTGCAAGAGTGCCAGCCGTTTGTGGGCGGGCGTATCCAAAAGGTGCTGCTATCCGCGCCGAATGAACTGGCGGTGGCCATATACAAAGAGCGTGAGCAGTACCTGCTGCTTAGCGCCGACCCCCAGTTTGCCCGCGCGCACTGGATCGCCCGCCGCCCCGAAGGGATGGACGCGACCCCGGCCCTCACGCTTTTCCGCCGCTATCTCAAGGAGGCCAAGGTGGCGTTTGTGCGCCAACGGGGCCTCGACCGCATTCTCGAAATCGGCGCAGACGGCCCGGAGGGGCCGGTGGTGCTGGTGGCCGAGCTGATGGGCAAGCACGCCAACGTGATGTTGGTAGCCGAGGACCGGCGCGTCGTGGCAGCCCTCAAGTGGATCGGTCCCAAGCTCTCGCGCCGCCCGATTCTGCCGGGGCAACCCTATGAGGCACCCCCGCTCCCAGATCGCCCACCCTTTACCGAAGCCAAACCCGGCGACGACCTGAATGACTACGAAGGGGCCAGCCCGTTCCTCCAGCGGCTCATCCAGGCGGGCTACCCGCTCGCGGATGCCCAGGCCCGAGTGAGGGAAGGCCGCTACGAGACGCTAGCGTTCCCCGGCCACGGCGCGTACCCGCTGCCGCTGGATGTGCTGAACCTGGTGGGCTACCCCCGTCTCACCCTCAGTACGGCCTTGGAAGCCCACTTCGCCGAAGCCCAGCGCGACCGCGACCTTGCCCTGCGCAAGCAGCGGATGCAAAACCCGCTCCAGCGGGTGGCCGATGCCCGCCGGGTGGCCGTGCGCGAGATCCGCGAAGCCGTGCGTGCCGCCCGCGACGTGCCCACCCAGCAGATGTGGGGCGAACTGATCCTGGCCTACCAATACCAAGCCACGCCCGGGGCCAAGACGCTCGACGTGATGGATTACGAGGGGCGCGAGATTTCCATTCCTCTCAAAACGGACCTCACCCCGCTGGAAAACGCCCAGCGCTACTTTGACAAAGCCAAACGCGTGAAGAGCCGGGCGGCGGCCATGGCCGAACAGGAAGTTCGCATCGCCCGCGACCTGGAAGAAGTGGAGGGGCTTCTCCTCCGCCTCGAACGCGCCCTCGACCCTGCCGAGCTCGACGCCATTGAGGCCGAAATCGATCGCCGCCGCTGGCGTCACCGGGCTCCCGCCCCCACCCGCCGCAAGGAAGAGCGACCCTTTGCGGGGCATGCCGTGCGCGAAATGCTGAGCCCCGGCGGCTACCGCGTGCTTTACGGCGAAACCGCCACCGCCAATGACTACCTCACCACCAAGGTCGCGCGGCCCAGCGATTACTGGTTCCACGTGCGGGGTGGGGGAGGTGCCCACGTGGTGCTGATGACGATGAACCAGCCGCAGCGGGTGCAGATGCCGGACCTGATTTACGCGGCCCAATTGGCCAAGCGACACAGCTCGCAAAAGCATAGCGGGTACGTTTCGGTGGACTACACGCTCAAGAAGTACGTGCGCAAACCCCGTGGCTCCGCTCCGGGCCTCGCCGTGTACACGCACGAAAAGACGCTGCACTTGGAGGAATGACGGACGCATGATGATGGACTGGGATACTTCGCTCTTTCGCGCGATCCACGTGGGGATGAAGAGCCCCGCCATGGACAACATCATCCGGGTGGTGGCCGATACCGGGCTGGGCCAGGTGCAGGCGGCGGCCCTGCTGTGGGCGTGGATGCGCCCGTGGCTTTTGAAGCGAGGCCAGGCGTGGTTTTGGGGCGGGGGCGTGGTGCTCCTTGGCCTTGCTCAAATTGACGGCTACGGCTGGGCGACCCTCATTGCCGCCGTGCTGATGATGGGCATGATCAGCCAGTGGCCGAGTTCGGTGGCGCGGGTGGCCCTCATCAGTGCCATCATCGCGGGCATTATCCGGCTCGGCGTGGTAAAGATTTTTAACCGCCCGCGACCAAGCAATCTTGGTTTCGGCACGCCGCTGGAACCGCTCTACGGCCCCACCAGCTTCCCCAGTGGCCATGCCACCACCACGGCCGCCATTGCCACCATTGCCATCTGGGCGATGATCCGAGGCGAACGCAACCTATGGGCGGACATCGCCCTGCTGTGGATGCTGCTGGTGGGCTTTGCGCGGGTGTATTCCGGTGTGCACTATCCCACCGACGCCATGGCCGGCTGGTGTTTAGGGGCGATGGTCGGCACGGTGGTGTGGCTTTGGCTTGGCCCCACCACCCGCCTCGACGATCAGGATTCGGCTAGCACGGCGGCCACCGCCGATTCGGCGTAAGCCCCCATCCGGCGGAACCGGGCGGCGCGTTCGGCCTTCAGTTCGGCCCCGCTCAGCTTGTCCTGCCGTTCCAGCGACGCCATGATGGCGCGGCCCACGGTCTGGGCGGCTTCCAGCGGGTCGCGGTGCGCCCCGCCGAACGGTTCCGGCAGAACCTCTTCAACCAAGCCAAATTTCAGCGCCGAATCGCTGGTGAGTTGCAAGGCCGCGGCGGCCTGCGCGCCCTTCTCGGCGGCTCGCCACAAGATGGCGGCGCACCCTTCGGGCGGGATGACGCTGTAAACCGCGTGCTCTTGCATCATCACGTGGTTGGCCACGGCAATTCCGATGGCACCGCCGCTCCCGCCTTCACCAATCACGGTGCTGACGGTGGGGACGGTGAGTTCAAACATCGAGAGCATGGCGGCGGCGATGGCCTCGCTAATGCCTCGGCTTTCGCTTTCCACCCCCGGGTCGGCGGCGGGGGTGTCCACAAAGGTGATCACCGGCATGCGGAACCGTTCGGCCATTTCAAACAAGCGAATCGCCTTGCGGTAGCCCTCGGGCTTGGCCATGCCGAAGTTGCGGTAGCTGCGCTCTTGGATGTTGCGACCCTTTTGGTGGCCCACCACCATCACGCGGCGGCCGTCCATCAGGGCAGGGCCTCCCACAATGGCGTGGTCGGCGGCAAAGCGGCGGTCGCCTTCTAGCTCGACAAAATCTTCGCAGAGCGCATTGATGTAGTCGAGGGTATAGGGGCGCGTTTCGGCGCGCGCAATTAGCACCTTTTCCCAAGGGCCAAGCCGGCTGTACCGGGTTTCGAGATAGGCATCGCGGCGCCGCATATAGTCTTGGACGCGCTCAGACAGCTCCGTCTTACGCTCGGGGTCAGTTTCCTTGTCGACAATCGCTTGGAGCTTGCGGATGGTTTCGTCCAGCTCCAGCACGGGCTTTTCCCAGTCTTTCCAGGATTTAGCCACGGGTGGCCTCCACGGCGGCCAGGTGTCCGCCGAGCAAACGGCACAGGCTGGCGAGGTTGGTCCTCAGGTTCTTGCGTTCAATGATTTTGTCGAGCATGCCGTGAGAAAGGAGGAATTCAGCGGTCTGGAAGTCGTCGGGCACTTTGCTCACCTGGGCTTGCTTGCTCACGCGGGCCCCGGCAAAGCCGATGAGGGCGCGCGGCTCGCTCACAATCACGTCGGCGATGCTGGCGTAGCTGGCCAGCACCCCGGCCATGGTGGGGTCGGTAAAGACCGCGATGTAAGGCACGCCGGCGCTGCGGCAGGCTTCCACGGCGGCGGTGGTCTTGGCCATCTGCATCAGGCTCAGCAAGCCCTCTTGCATGCGGGCCCCTCCCGAAGCGCAGAAGACGATGGCGGGGATGCCTTCGTGGGCGCCGCGCTCAATGGCCCGCGTGATCTTCTCGCCGGCCACGCTGCCCATGCTGCCGCCCATAAAGTGGAAATCGCTGATGGCCGTGCTCACCGGCATGCCCATCAGGGTGGCCCGGCCGCTCACCACGCTGTCGCGCATTTTCGTGCGCTGCATGGCCTGGGCGTGCTTCTCCGCATAATCCGGGAAATGAAGTGGGTCGCCCGAGCGCAAGTCGGTGTCAAGCTCGACGAACGAACCTTCATCAAAGACAACGTCCACCCGTTGTTGCCAGGTGAGGCGGTGGTGGTGGCCACAGTACGGGCACACCCGCAAGTTGGCTTCGAACTCCGCCGCGAAAATCGTCTTGCGGCAGTTCGAACACGGGAGGAAGGCCCCGGGTGCGACTCCCGACGAGGCTTTGCCGAAGGGCATCCTATGACAATACCTGCCCGGGCGGCGATTTGAGCCCAAAACGGGATACGATGAGGCTATGAAAGCGCACACTGAGTACCTGGTTTTCAACACTTCGCAGGCGGAGGAGTTCGTCCGCATCACCGACGAGGTGGAAGGCATCGTGGGCCGGAGCGGGGTGGACGACGGGTTTGTGCTGGTGAGCGCCATGCACATCACGGCCGCGGTCTACGTGAACGACTGGGAGCACGGCCTGATTGCCGACATCCACGAGTGGCTGGATGTGCTGGCCCCCAAGGGTAATTACCGCCACCACGCCACCGGCGAGGACAACGGGGAAGCGCACCTCAAGAACCTCATCATGCACCACCAAGTGATCCTCCCGATCACGCGGGGGCGGCTGGATCTTGGCCCGTGGCAGCAGGTGTTCTACGCCGAGTTTGATGGGCAACGCAAGAAGCGGGTGGTGGTCAAAGTTTTGGGGATCCCCAAGGCCGATTGACCTCGAGAATCCCCAGTTTTCGGGCTTGAGTTTGAGCTTAAGCGCCGGGAGCCGTGCTGTCGCGCAGCCCCAGCCGCACGTCGCCACTCACGGCGGTGGCCGTGATGGTGCCCGTGCCCGCGCCCAGGCGGCCGCTCAGACTCTGCCCGTCGGCGGTCTTGTCATCCAGCGGGATGTCGCTGGCCACGGCCCCGCGCAGAGTGCTGAGCGTCACGCGGCACTCGCTGCCGTCCATGATCTCCACCCCGACGTCGCCGGAAACCGTGCGCACCGTCACCGAACCCCGCACCGGCTCGCAGATGTCTAGGTTCACGTCGCCACTGGTGGTTTCCACCGCGATCGTGCGGCCACTCACGCGCACCAGGTCCGTGTTGCCGCTGCCGGCGTTGACGTTGATGGCCCCGCTGCAGTCTTGCAGGCTCACATCGCCGCTGGTGGTTTGCACCGTCAGCAGGCTGGCATGGACGTTGGTCATTGCAATGTCGCCGCTGGCCACGGTGGTGTCCACCACGCCCTTGGCATCGCTCAGCTTCACTTGGCCGCTCAGGGTTTCGATACGGGCGTTGCTGCCCACACCTTCCACGTGCACGTCGCCCCGGGCGAGCTTGACTTCCACCGGCGTGCCCTTGGCCACCTTGGCGTTCACGGTCACCGAGACATCCGGGCCATCGGGCAGCTTGAGCACCACCACGTGGTCATTCTCTTGCAGCATCGGCACGAACTGGTCGGCCTTGGCCTGGGCTTCGGCGGTGTTGCTTCCTCGGTAAGTAGCCCGCAGGTCCATCGTGCCGAGTTCATCCGAACCCACCACATGGATTTGACCCTTCTGGCCTTCGATGCGCAGCACCTTGCCGTTCGGAACGGAGAGGGGAAGCGAGACATCCTTGCTGGCTTCTGCGCCAAAAACGCCGGCGAACGTGCCGCTCTTCTTGGCATCCTCAGCGGCCTTCTGCACGGCTTCCACGCCCTTGTTTACGCCCTGGTTCACCTTGTCGGCGACCTCCTTCCAGTTGACGCCGGTGGCCACGTTCTTCGTCATCTCGTCGATGGATTGGAAGAAGCGGCTGAACGGGTCGTTGCTGGCGGCTTTGGGTTCGCCGTCGGTGGCGGTGGTGGCTTCAGCCTGGGGCGGGGCCGTGGGCTGCTCGGTCGGCTCGACAGGTTCGGCGGGCTCGGCCGGTGCCGCCGGTTCGGCGGGAGCCGCCGGGGCTTCGACTTCAGATTCACCGGATTGGTTGCCCAGGGCTTCCAGGAGTTCCAGGGCGTCTTCGGCGCTGAGCTTGCCCTGTTCGACCAGGCGCATGATGCGGAGAGTTTCGTTCTTCATGATTTGTTCTTGAGAATGGTCTTGGCTTCTTCGGGCGAGATTTCTCCGCGTTCGAGGGCATCGAGGATTTCAGTCGGGCGTTCGTCATCCCGCTTGGCGCGGCGCGATTCCTTAAAGGGCGTGAGGCCTAGGGATTCGATCAGATCATCCACCCGGGCGCGGATGGTGGGGTAGCTCAGCCCGAGCTCGCGTTCGAGGGTGCTGAGGGTCCCCCTGGCCCGCAAAAAGGACTCCAGCAACTGCTGCTGGTCGGCATCCAGGCGGCTGGCCATGGGCGGGGCGAATTTGCCCCGAATCGTGACCGTCCCCGATTCATTTTGGAGTTCCGTGATCACCATCGGCTCGCCCGTGACCGGGCACTGCGTGGGCGGAACAAGAGGTTGGCTCATGCGCGTTGTCTCCTTGAGAAAAACTTACCCAAGGATTGCGAAAAACGTTGCAAAGTCCCGAAAAATTCTAGAAAATCTAAACCGAAAGGCCGGGAAAGTTTCGGAATTCTGAAATCACAGCTTCAACCGGGATGTCCGCCACGTTGCCCTCGGCTCCGGCGTGGATGACCCGGAGATTGGACACGGGCGGCGCCCACAGCCGGTGAATCCCGAACCGGAACAGGCCGATGACCGGCGTGGAGGTGGCGCAGGCAAAGTGCATGATGCCGTTATCCAGGGTGATGACGGCGCGGGCGGCCTGGATGGCCCCCACCACTTGCGGCATCGTTAAGGTGCCACGCAGGTCTTGCACGTTCGGGTGCGTGGCGAGGGTGCACTCATCCGAAGCCCCTTTCCAATACTGCCCCTGCACCTTGGGCTTCGCACCCAGCAGCCCAACGCGGAAACCCGCGGCCCCCAGCGCATCGGCCAGGGCCTGCCATTTTTCCAGCGGCCAAATCTTGCTGGCGAGGCTGGCGGTGGTGGCAATCAACACGTCCGGCACGTCGGTGCCGGGGTCAGCCGACGGAAGCATGTACGGCGGCACGGGGCCGCTCAAGTACGCCATGCGGGCAAAGATTTCGGAAATGTGCGGGGTCTGCAGGATGGAGTAGCGCTGGCAGATGTCCTCGTGGATCCACTCCTTGTCCTGCGCCAGCCGGCCCGGCTCATCATCCAAAAAGGGAAGTTCATCGCGGCCTTCTTCGCCCAGGCACGGCCCGACCACGCGCCCCTCGGCCCCGGCGAGCAGCGCCGTCACGGCTTTCGCCCACGGGCTGACCTCAAAATTGATCACGCCATCGTAGGGCTCGGGAAGGGCGGACGCGAAATCGCGGGGCTCCATCCCCAGCAACGGCGTGGAAGAATCCACCAGCGGGCTGGCGGCGCTGAGTTCCTGAATGCGCTTGCCGCCGAAATAATCCAGCCTCACGCCCGGGTGCTGCGCCCGGAACATCTGCAAAAGGGGAGTGGCAATCACAAAATTGCCCAAGGCGTCGTTGGTGACCACGGCCCACCGTTCACCCGCCTGGAGAGGTTCGCCACCGTAGCGCCGCATCTGTTCCCGGGAGGTTACCCGTCGGCGGGTAAGGTCCTTGGCGTGGCAGACGAGCGGTATCTCGGGATCGACGCGGGGGGCACCAGCACCCGGGCGTTGGTGCTGGATGCGGCGGGGGCTGTCGTGTTTCGCGGGGATGCGGCGGGGGCGAATTTTGCCTCGCATTCCTTGGACCACATCCGCACCCAGCTGAGTGCCGCCCTGCAGGGCTGCCCGCCAGTGCAAGCGTGCGTGGGGTGCTTCGCCGGGATACTAACTGAGGCCGTGCGCCAGCAGGCCATGGCTTTGCTGCATGAGCTAGTGCAGGCCGAAGCTTATGACGCCCGTCCGGATTTCCACGCCACCGTTCTCGCCGATCCCCACGCCGACATCGTGGTCATCGCCGGTACCGGGGCCATTGTGGCCAGCCGCCACGGGCACGAGGTTCGCAAGAGCGGGGGCGGGGGCTACATCCTGGGGGATGAAGGGAGTGGCCAGAGCATTGGCCGCCGCGCCCTGCAAGCCACCCTCTTGCCCGCCCGACGCCCCGCCGTCAGCGAAGAGTTCAACCAAGCCCTGCGCGAGATCTGGGGTTCGGATGAGCCTCCGGCCGTCATTCAGGCGCTTTACGCCTCTCCAACCCCGGCTGCCCAACTCGCTCAGCTGGCCCCCACCGTGGTAAATGACTGGGTATCAGGCTGGGATTACGCGCGGGACCCCGTAGAAAAGCCAGTAGAATGCCTCGCGGCAGAGGTTGGACTCCACCGCGAAGTGCATTTCTCGCCAGCGCAGCAAGTTCGGATCGGGCTCGCGGGCGGCGTTTGGCAAATGCACCCGAAAGTGCGGGAACACTTTGCCCAGCACCCGGCGTTAGCTCATCAGGAAGTCTTCCGGATTGAAGCCGAGCCGGTGCGCGGGGCCGTCCGATGGGCGGAAGCGTTGGCCGAGGCCAGCCAATAAGGAACAAGGAAAGCATGGGTACGGAAGCAAGAAATCCGCGGTCGATCGGGCTCGATAAGATGACCCCGCAAGAGATCGTGCGCCTGATGAACGAAGAAGAGCATCAGGTCATCCGGGCGATGAAAGCCGCCGAACCCCAACTTGCCGAAGCCATCACCCAGTGCGCCGAGGTTTACAACGGGGGTGGGCGCATCGTCTACGTGGGGGCGGGCACCAGTGGCCGTGTGGCCCGCATGGACGCCGCCGAGATGCCGCCGACCTTTGGGATTGACAACACGCGATTTATTGCCCTCACGGCGGGCGGCGACGAAGCTGCCAGCAACGCCATTGAGGATGCCGAAGACGAAGTGCACTCGGCGATGGAGGGCATCAACAAGCTCGGCCTCGGCCCCGGCGATGCGCTGATCGCCCTCGCGGCCAGTGGCCGCACCCCTTACGTGGTGGCCGCCGCCAAGCACGCGGGTGCCAAGGGCGTCTGGACCTGCGGCATTGCCAACAACCCGGGTGCGCCGCTGTTTGACCACGTGGACCTTGCCATCTTGCTGGAGACCGGACCCGAAGTGCTGACCGGCTCCACCCGGCTCAAGGCCGGCACCAGCCAAAAGCTGGCGCTCAACACCATCTCCACCGGCACCATGGTGCTGGCGGGCAAGGTGGTGGAGAACCTGATGATTGACGTGAAGGCCAAGAACCACAAGCTGAAGGAGCGGTGCGTGCGGATTGTGCGCGACCTGACCAACGCCACCGAAGTGGACGCCTTACGCCTTTTGGAAGCCAACGATTGGAACGTGCGGCGCGTGGTAGAGATGCTTCACGCCGAAGAGCGTGTCTGAGCCTTCGCGGCGTTCCATAGCTCGTCCCATTCTTGGGAATTCAGCTGGTCAAGGGGACGCCCGGCCAGGGCTTCCATCGCGCGGAATCGCTCGATAAACCGGGTCAGCATTCGGCGCAGGGCCTGCTCGGGGTCGCACTTGGCCCACCGCGCCAGATTCACTAGCGTGAAGAGCAGGTCGCCCATTTCGGCTTCCATAGCCTCCTTGTCACCTGCTGCCCACGCTTCCCGGAACTCGGCCTCCTCCTCTCGGAACTTCTGCCAAACCCCCTCGGCATCCGGCCACTCGAAGCCTACGCGGGCCGCGCGCTTGCTGATTTCCATCGCGGCCATCAGGGCGGGGAGCCCCTTGGGCACGCCATCCAGCAGGCCCGAGGTTTCCACCCCCTTTTCGGCGCGCTTGATGGCATCCCATTGGCGCAGCACGGCGGCTTCGTCTTGAGCGGTGGATTCGCCGAATACGTGGGGGTGCCGATGGATGAGCTTCTTGGTCATCCGGTCCGCGATGAAATGGGCATCCCACCCGCCATCCCGCGCCCGCATTTGTCCGTGCATGATGGGTTGTAAAAGCACGTCCCCAAGTTCCTCCACAAAGGCCGGTTCGTTGCCGGTTTCAATCGCTTCGGCGAGTTCGTAGGATTCCTCCAAGAGGCAGCGAACCAGGGAAGAGTGCGTTTGGGCCTGATCCCACGGGCACCCACCCGGTCCCAGCAACCGGTCCATCAGCCACACCAGGCCATTCAATCCGCCGGGGTTTTCAGCGTCTTGAGCAGGGATGACCAGCACCTGGGTCGCCGCAGGCACATCCTTCAAGGTCATGCGCACCCTGTCCGCGATAACCTCGGTTTCAGGCGAATAAAACGAGCTCAAACGAAGCTCAAGTTCACCCCAGTTGAAGCCAAAGAGAACCTGGTGCGCGCAACGGTCCAGTGCCCCCAACCGGGGGGCGTGGTGGACCGAAAACGCACCGGTCAGCCCGGTTTCTTCAAGGGGAGCGATCATCCGCCCTGTTCGAACATTTGCTTGAGCTGGCGGTCGAACGGCGTGTTCTGCCATTCAATGCGCGCCTTCTTGCGGAACTCGGCCAGCATCTTGGGCAAGTTATTGCGCACCTGGCCTTTGTCCAGCATCAGTTGGCGGCGGATGGCCACCTTCTGGTCGGCGTCGAGGGGAATAGTCTCCGCCGGTTTGAGGTCTTCCACAAAGAACTTGACCCGCACAATCGAACCCGGCACCCAGCTCGAAACCGAACCCTTGGTGGCGTTCTGCAGAGCGGACTTGGCTTGGTCGCCCAGGCCATCAAACGGGATTTCGCCGAGCATCCCGCCGTCGCGGGCACTCGGGTCCACGCTCAGGGCGCGGGCCACGTCTGCAAAGCTCTTGCCGGCCGCGAGTTCGCCATCCACCTTGCGTTGGGCCGCTTCGTCGGCCACCGCGATGATGCGCAGCACCAAACGCTTCGGTACCGAGAATTGATCCGGATGGGCCCGGTAATAGCCTTCCACTTCCTGGTCCGTCACGTTCACGCCCATTGTGGTCAGCGCAAACTCGGCCAGTTCAATCTTGATTTCGTGCTTGAGATCGTCTTCCGTCAGGCCAAGCAGGCGGAACGCCTCCTTCAGCTCTGGCGCGCGCTCAAGTCGCTTGGCGAGTTCGGCATCCACCGCTGCGGCGGTGGGGGCCACGCCCTTCTCGGTGGCGAGTTGCCAAATCAGGATCTCGTTGACGATCTGCTGCATCGCCAAGTAGCCGGGGGTGGCCGCCACATAGCGGTTCTCCATCATCCGGCCCACATTCGGTAGCACTTGCAGGCGACGCACGTAGACGTCGCCCTTCACGGCTTCGCCGTTCACCACAATCAGGGTGCGGTCGGGGGTGACCGTCGGGGGAGTGGGCACCGTCTGGGCATGGAGGAGAGCCGGCAAAAAGGCGGCAACGAGGAGGCCAGCGCGCATCATTTCCTTCACTTACGCTTGTCCAGACGAATCAGGCCCCCGGGCGTGACGCTCGGTAGGCCTGACATTTTCTGATTTCGCGGATTTAAGGTCGTAGCTTGGCGGCCACGGCGTCACCCATTTCAGTGGTGCTCACCAAGCGGGTCTCATTTTCGAAGATGTCCGCCGTGCGCAGACCTTCATCCAGTGCGGCCTCGACGGCCGCTTCAATCCGGTCCGCAGTGCGCCCGTCACCGAACGTGAAGCGCATCATCATCGCCGCGCTTAGGATGGCGGCGAGTGGGTTGGCACGGCTTTGCCCGGCGATATCCGGGGCGGATCCGTGGATGGGCTCGTAAAGGCCGAACACCTTATCCCCATTGGCATCGCTCAGCGAGGCCGAGGGCAGCAAGCCCAAGGAACCCGTGATCATGCTCGCTTCGTCGCTGAGGATGTCGCCAAACATGTTCTCGGTGAGGATCACATCGAATTGCCCCGGATCGCGCACGAGTTGCATGGCGCAGTTGTCCACCAGCATGTGCGTCACGCTGATGTCGGGGTTCTGGGCGGCCAGTTCGTTCACGGTCTCGCGCCAAAGGCGGCTGGTTTCCAGCACGTTGGCCTTGTCCACGCTCACCACCTGGTGGCGGCGTTGGCGGGCAATCTCGAAGGCGCGCAGCGTGATGCGCTCAACCTCGGCGCGGGTGTAAACCGCCGTGTCAATCGCAGTCTTGCCGTCGTCCTTGCGGAACCGTTCGCCAAAGTAGATGCCGCCGGTGAGCTCGCGCACCACGATGAGATCGATCATGCTACGGCCTTCCTTCAGCGGCGACGCATGGACCAGCGGGCGCATGGTGCGGGCCGGACGAACGTTGGCGTACAGGTTCAGTTCTCGGCGGAGGGGAAGCAGGGCCCCCACTTCCGGGCGAAGTTGCGCGGGCTCCAGGGTGTCCCACTTCGGACCCCCGACGGCGCCCAGCAACACCGCGTCGCTTTGGCGGCACAGTTCCAGGGTCTCGTCCGGCAAGGGGACGCCGGTGGCGTCAATCGCCGCCCCGCCGATCAGGGCAAACTCAAATTCAGCGTCGACGCCCGCCGCTTGCAGGACCTTGACAGCTTCGTCGATGACTTCCGGGCCAATGCCATCCCCAGGGAGGATCGCGATTCGTGGCGGCATTTCGGCATATTACCGCTCGGTCTCCCGCTCTAAACTGGGCGGCATGGCGTATTGGTTGATGAAAAGCGAGCCCGATGTTTACAGCATTGATGACCTCATCGCCAAACCAGGCCCCGACATTTGGGAGGGTTGTCGCAACTATACGGTCCGAAACTATATGCGAGACACCATGCAAGTGGGCGACGGGGCGCTGTTCTATCACTCCAACGCGAGTCCTAGCGGAGTGGTGGGCAGCATGATCATTACGCGCACCGGCTACCCGGACCCGACCCAGTTCGACCCGAACAGCGAGTACTACGACCCCAAGGCCCCGGCGGATGGCTCGCGGTGGCTGGCGGTGGACGTGGCCGAGCCAGTCAAATTTGACCGGGTGCTGAGCCTGGCCGACCTGCGGGCCGAGCCTGAACTGGCCGACATGTGGGTGCTGCGCCGGGGGCAACGATTAAGCGTGATGCCCGTGACCGAGGCCGAGTGGGATCACATTCATCGCCTGGTGGGGCAAACCCCGCGCCGGTCCGCGTCGTAAGTTGTAGGGGTTAGAACAAGGAGAAAGAGGAATGAAAGGAACGAGTGTGGACTTCCAAGTGGGCGACGAGACGTTTTCGGGCTACTACTCTCCGGCCAGTGCGCCGGGGCCGGCTGTCATCGTCATCCAAGAGTGGTGGGGCCTGGTGGGGCACATCCGCGACGTGGCCGACCGCTTTGCCGAATCCGGGTTTCACGCTTTGGCGCCGGACTTCTACCACGGGCAAGTGACCGAGGAGCCCGACGAAGCGGGTTCGCTGATGATGGCGCTAGATATCGAGAAGGCGGGCCGCATGATTCAAGGCGCGGTGGACATGCTTACGAGCAAGCCCGAAGTGACCGCCGGGATTGGTGTGGTGGGCTTCTGTATGGGCGGCAAGCTGGCGATGTTCGCGGCGGGCCTGGATGATCGCATCCGTGCGTGCGTCAGTTTCTACGGCATTCACCCGAATGTCCACCCGAACTACGCCGCGATGAACGGCCCCTTGCTGGGGTTGTTTGCTCAGAACGACGACTACGCTTCCCCGGCGGCCGTGAAGGAACTGTCGATTGAGTTGCACAAGCTCGGCAAGGAGCACGAGTTTGTGACCTACCACCGCGTGCCGCACGCGTTCTTCAATTCAGATCGCCCGGCGGTTTACAACGCGGAAGCGGCGGAAGATGCCTGGCAACGCACGGTCCGGCACTTTGAACATCACCTGAACCGCGCATGAAGGTTTTCGTCCTGAGTGAACACGGCCTTGGCACGGCATATGAGCTGCTGAGCGGCCTCATTGTGCCGCGCCCCATTGCGCTGGTGAGCACACAGGACGCCGACGGCCGCACGAACCTGGCCCCGTTTAGCTATTTCATGATCGGGGGCATCAATCCGCCGAGCGTGGCGTTCTGCCCGGTGCGGGGCCGCGAGGGCGACAAGAAGGAAACCCTCCGCAATATCGAAACGACCCGGCAGTACGTGATCAATCTCGTCACCCCGGACATGGTGGAGGGGATGAACGTCACCGGCGGCGATTATCCCGGCGATGCGGACAAGTGGGCGATGTCGGGCTTTTCGCCCGTTCCGAGCATGCATGTGGCACCCGCGCGGGTGGCCCAGAGCCCGGTGCAGCTGGAGTGCGAACTGATGGCGGTGGTGCCACACGGGGACGGGCCGGGTTCGGCGGATTATGTGATTGGGGAGGTCAAGGTGGCCCATGTACGAGAGGACCTGGTGAATGAGAACGGCACGTTCGGACCGGTGGATCTGCTTTCTCGCCTGGGGCAGCGGGATTACCTCGCGATGGGGTCGGGCACCTTTGCCATGTCTCGCCCCGACATCACGCAGTTCCTCAGCCGCGACGCGGATTAAGCCCTCAGCCGAGGTTATCCACAGCATTCTTGCGGGGATTCGTTGAACCCGCCCCCGGGCCCGCGCCGTATGCCGGAGCCGATTCGTCTGGAGACCTTACGAGCGTATGCGTCTGCTGCGAGTCAAGATCTACGGGTTCAAAACCTTTGCCGAGCGCACTGAGATTGTGCTGGGCGGAGAATTGGCCGCCATCGTGGGTCCCAACGGCTGCGGCAAGAGCAACGTCGTGGACGCGATTCTGTGGGGCCTGGGCGAAACCAATGCCCGCCACCTGCGCGCCCAGACGGCCACGGAAGTCATTTTCTCGGGCTCCAAACACCGCAAACCGCTGGGTTACGCTGAAGTTACGCTGGTCTTTGACAACAGCGACCAGGAACTGCCCATCCCGGCGGCGGAAGTTTCGATCACTCGGCGGCTGAAGAAGTCGGGGGACAGTGACTACGCCATCAACGGGCAGTCTTGCCGCTTACGGGACGTGGCCGACCTGCTGGCCGACACCGGATTGGGGCGTGCGGGTTACGCCATTGTCGGACAGAGCGAAATTGACCAAGCCCTGGCGGCAAAGCCCGAGCAGCGCCGCGCCTGGATTGACGAAGCGGCGGGGGTGCAGCGATACCGGGTGCGCCGGAATGACGCCCAACGCCGCCTGGGCAACGCCCGCCTGCAACTGGAGCGTGTGGACGACGTGCTCTCGGAGATCGAACGCGAGCGCGGCCCGCTGGAGGAAGAGGCCCGCACCGCCCGCATTCACCGGGAGCTGACGTTGCGGCTGCGCTCTTTGGAAGCCGACCTGCTAGTGCGCGACCTCCACGACGCCACCACCGAGCGCTCCCGCCTGGACGACGCGCGCCAGAATGCTGAACGCTCCCGCGGCGAGGCCGCCGAGCACATTATCCGCGCCCAGGCCGCCCTGGAAGCCCTGGGCTTAGATCTCGACCGTCTGGAGCAAGATCGGCACCGCCTGAGCGAAGAATTGGCCCAGCAACGGTCGGCGGCGGAGCAAGCCCGCGCGGCTTCGGCCATCGCCCAGGGCAAGCGGGAAAGCCTTCTGCAACTGGCGGAGAGTCTGGAAGGGGAAGAAGGGCACCTGCGGGCCGAAAGCGAGGCCGCCGAGGCCGAGTGGCAGGCCAGCGTCACGCAAGAGACCGAGGCCAAAACCCGTCTGGCCGACCTCCGCGCCGATCTGGAACTGGTGGACGCCGAAGCCGTGCGCCTGGAAGAAGCTCTTGCGCAAGCCGAAGCCGAACTCGCGGCCGCCCAGGCGCTGGTGGCCGCCCGCGACCGCGCTGAAGCCGAACGCTCTGCCCGCCGCGAACGCCTGCGCCGTATTGACGAGGAACTGGACGGCATTCGCCAGTCCCTGCCTGACCTCGACGAGGGCGTGGCCGAAGCCGAGCGCGTGGGCCAAGAGCAAGCCGAACTGCTGGCCCAGATTGACGCGCGACGGGCCGAGATTCAGGCCGCGATGCAGCAGCAACAGACCGACGAACAGGCCGACCACCAAGCGCAGCGCACCCTGAAGGAGCAGATGGCCCAATTGGAAGGGCGCATCCGAGGACTGGCGGCCACGCTGGACTCGCTGGAGGGCATGGCCCAAGGCGCTAAGGCCGTGCTGTTGGCGGTGCGCGAAGGCCACCTGAAAGGGGATTACGAGCCGGTGGCGGACGCTTTCGATGTCGAGCCCGCCTACGCCGTCGCCATTGAAACCGCGCTCGGCGGTGCCGCGCATGACCTCATCGTTCCGGATGAAGCGCACGCGCGCCAGGCCATTCATTTCCTCAAAGACCGACGCGCGGGGCGGGCGACCTTCCAGCCGCTTACCCTCATGCGGCCCAATCACCGTAACCGCGAGATGGAGGCCCTGGCCCAGCGCCCGGGGGTGGATGGCTGGGCCAACGACCTTGTAGCGGTGGACGAGCGCAATCGGCCCGTCATTGATAGCCTGCTGGGGCGCGTGCTGGTGGTGGATGACCTGGATACGGCCTTGGCCCTGGCCAAGACCTCAGGTTGGAACCGCTTGGTCACCCGCGACGGGGAAGTGGTGCATGGTTCCGGGGCCGTGAGCGGCGGGAAGCACCAACGGCAAGGGAGCGGGGTGGTTCAGCGGCGATCTGAGCTATTGGCCGCGGAGCAAGAACTCAAGGACACCGAGCGCGATTTGCAAGCCGCGATCGCGGCCGGGGAAGGCCGGGAAGCGCAACGGGCGGGCCTGCAAGAGGACTTGACCAAGCTGGATTCGGCGCGTGATGCCGTCCGCGAAGACCTCGCCAACACCAAAACGTGGGCCGCCAGCCTGGGCCACGAGCGCCAGATGACCGAGCGCTCCCAAGCCCGCCTGGAGAAAGAAGCCGAAGAGCTGAAGCAAGAGAACGAAGAAACCCTGGTGGCGGTGGACCTGGTGCCGCTCCAGGCCAAGCGCGACCAGTGCATGAAGGATGCCTCCGCGCTGATGGCCGACGCCCAAGGCGGCATGGCCCGCTTGAAGGAAGCGGAAGCCGCCGTGCAAGAAGCCCAGCGCCGCCGCATGGAGGCCGAACGCCGCCGCACCCGACTTTCGCAGGCCGCCGCCGACCACGAAATGCGGGCCTCGCGCCTCGCCCCCGACCGCGAGAAGTACGAAGCCGAGGAGGCGATGTGGGCCGAGCGCGCCGAAGCCCACGAGGCCGACGTTGCCGCCCTCATCGAGAGGCTGACGAAACTGCGCGAAACCCGCGAGGCCAAAGCCCAAGAGCGGATGGAGACCGAGCGCGACCGCGCCGTAGCCCAAGCCGAAGCCGACACCCACGCGGAGGCCAAGCACCGGGCCGAAGTGGACTTTGCCCGCACCGAATCGCGCCGCGCCATTCTCGTGGAGCGCCTGCTCGAAGAGTACGGCATGACGGCCGAAGAAGCGCTGGAACGCGCCCCGGTCATCACTCTGCCCGAAGATGCCGCGAAGGAAGTGGGGCAGATTCGGCGCGAAATCCGCGCGCTAGGCGAGGTCAACACCGGGGCTATCGAAGCCTATGAGCGGCTGACCGAGCGGTACGACACGCTTAAGGTTCAGCGCGATGACGTGGTGGGCACCATGGAAGACCTCGAGTCCTCTATGCACGAGCTTGATCGCCTCACGCGCACCCGATTCCTCGATACCTTCGCTGCCGTCAAGGTTGCCTTTGAGCGTGAGTTTGCGTTGCTTTTCCCCGGCGGGACGGCGGACCTGAACCTCTCTGATCCCGCAGACGCCCTGGAAAGCGGGGTGGATATCGAAGTCACCCTGCCCGGCAAACGCCGCCAGCGACTGGACCTCCTCAGTGGGGGCGAGCGATCGCTCAGTGCCGTGGCATTCCTCTTTGCCCTGCTCGCCGTCAAACCGACGCCGCTCGTCATCCTCGACGAAGTCGACGCCCCGCTGGACGGGCGCAACGTGGAGCGTTACATCGAAGGCCTGCGCCGGTTTACCGATCGCTCGCAATTCCTCATCATCACGCACAACCCGGTCACCATCGAGGCGGCGGACGTGTGGTTTGGCGTGACCATGAACGAGCCGGGCGTAAGCACGCTCATCCCGTTCACCGTGCCGCGACCGGAAATCACCGAACCCGTGGTGCCGGCCGCGTTCCTCAAGTAAAGGGCTTAGTCGATGTTCAACATCGGCGAGGTGCCGTAGAGGCGGTCGCCGAAGTCACCCAGCCCCGGCTTGATGAAGTGCCGGTCGTTTAGCCCTTCGTCCACCGCCGCCGTCACGATCTCGATTTCGGGGTGCTCGGCCTCCACGCGGGCTATGCCTTCGGGCGCGGCGATAATGACCACGAGCTTGAGCCGGTCCGGCTTGTGCTCCTTGATGAGGCTCAGCGCCCGCGCCGCCGAGCCCCCGGTGGCCAGCATCGGGTCCAGGCACACCACATAGCGAGATTCCAGCTGCGGCAGCTTGGCGTAGTACGAGCGCGGCTGGGCGGTTTCTTCATCGCGTTCCAGGCCGATGTATCCCACCGAGACATCGGGGAAGAGCTCCAGCCAAGCATCCAGCAGGCCCAGTCCGGCTCGCAAAATCGGCACCACCGCCAGCCCCTGGTCAATCTGGCGCACCAAGGTGCGGGTGAGCGGGGTTTGCACCGCCACTTCAGCCGTGGGGAGGTCGTGGGTGGCTTCTAGGGCCAGTTGGCGGGCCAGCGTGTCGGCGTACCGGCGGTACTGGTCGGGAGGTGTGCTTTTGTCTCGAAGGCGTCCCAGCAGGTGCTGGGCCAAGGGGTGTGAGCAAACGCGCACGGGCATACCCTGAATCCTACTCCGTCGCAGGGGATGCGGTAACGTCTTGGTTCCATGGAAACCACGGCAATAGTGCTGGCCGCCGGCAAAGGAACGCGCATGAAGAGCGCCGTCCCGAAGGTATTGCACGAGGTTTGTGGGGTGCCCATGGTGGAGCACGTGCGGCGAGCCGTGGTGGCCGCCGGGGCCACGCGCGTGATTGTTGTGGTTTCGCCCGACACGGAGGCACCCATCCGCGAGTGCCTGCAAGCGAGCCCGGTGGAATACGCCATTCAGGCCGATCCGCAGGGCACGGGTCACGCGGCGGCGCAGGCGTTGCCCTTGCTGGAAGGTCAAGACGGCGATGTGCTGGTGGTGTGCGGCGATACGCCTCTCATTAGCCCGGAGACTTTGCGCACCTTGCTGCAAGTGCGGCGCGAAGCGGACGTGGCGGTGGTGACGGCCACATTTGAACCCGATGATCCCTCGGCCTACGGGCGCGTGGTGCGCCAAGGCGATGATGCCCTCGCCATTATCGAGCACGCCGACGCCACCGAGGAACAACGAGAGGAACTCCGAGAAGTGAACTCGGCGGTGTACGCTTTCGAGGTCCAGGCCCTGCTCGACGCCATCCCGCACCTGAAGCCCAGCCCGAAAGGCGAGATTTATCTCACCGACACCGTGGGCTGGCTGTACAACGACGGGCGGGGTAGCAAAGCCGCCGGCCCGTTTGCCGAGAACGAATTCATGGGCGTGAATGACCGCTGGTCATTGGCCGAAGCCGGCCGCATCATGCGCCTGCAAATCTTGGAGCGCCTGGCCCGGGAGGGGGTGACCATTGTGGACCCCGCCAGCACCTATGTGGAGGCGGATGTGACGGCCGAGCCGGACGCGATGATCCACCCCATGACGGTCATTGAGGGCCGCACGACTCTCGGCGCCGGGTGCCAAGTCGGGCCGAGTTCTTGGATCAAGGATTCCGTCATCGGCCCGCGCGCCCGAGTCTTCATGAGTCATGTGGACCAAGCGATGATTGGCGAGGGCAGCCGCTGCGGCCCCTTTGCCAACCTGCGCCCCGGCACGGTTTTGGAAACCCAAGTCAAAGTTGGCAACTTCGTTGAGGTTAAGAACGCAGTGCTAAGCCAGCAAGTATCGGTTAGTCACCTGACGTACATCGGCGATGCCAGCGTGGGGCCGCGCACCAATATCGGGGCCGGAACCATCACCTGCAACTACGACGGATTTAAGAAATCGCGCACAACTATTGGCGCGGACGCGTTCGTTGGTTCAAACTCCACATTGGTGGCCCCCGTGAACATTGCGAACCGAGCGATGATTGCAGCGGGTAGCGTGGTGACACGGGATGTGCCCGAAGGGGCGCTGGCCGTGGGCCGCGGGCGGCAGGAGAACAAAGAAGAATGGGCGGACAGGTGGAGACGGCTCCAGCAAGGTTCGGGGGACGAGGCGGAGACCTCGACTCCATGAAGCTTTTTGCGGGGAACGCTCATCGCGAACTCGGGCAGAACGTGGCCGAATATCTGGGCATTGAGCTCGGAAAGGTGACCAGCACCCGATTTAGTGACGGGGAAATCCGCCTGATGGTGGAGGAAAGCGCGCGCGGCGAGGATGTTTTCATCATTCAGCCGACCTGTGCGCCCGCCAACGAAACCCTGATGGAGCTGCTGATCATGCTCGATGCGTTTCGCCGGGCCAGCGCCAGCCGCATCACGGTCGTCATTCCCTATTACGGCTACGCCCGGCAGGATAAGAAGATCAAGCCCCGCGAGCCGGTGACGGCCCGCCTGGTGGCTGACCTGATCGAAACGGCCGGTGCCAACCGTGTGCTGTGTATCGACCTGCATGCCGAGCAGATTCAAGGATTCTTTGGCGTCCCGGTGGACCACCTCTATGCGGGTCCGCTGTTTGGCCGCTACTTTATCGAGCGGGGCATGAAGGATGCCGACGATTTGGTGGTCGTTTCGCCGGACGTCGGGGGTGTGGGCCGCGCCCGCAGCCTCGCCGAAATGCTGAAGGCACCCCTCGCTATCATCGCCAAGCGCCGCCCGGAACCGAACAAGGTGGACATCGTGGAAGTGGTGGGCGAAGTGGAAGGCCGCCGCTGCATCATGATTGACGACATGATCGACACCGGCGGAAGCACGATCATGGGCGCCGAAGCGCTCAAGAAGCTCGGGGCCGTGGAAGTGCAGGTGTGCTGCACCCACGCCGTCTTCAGTGGCAACGCGAGCCAGCGCCTGCAAGACAGCATCATCAGCGAAGTGGTGGTCTGCGACACGGTGCCGCTGCCGACGGTGAAGCAGTTCCCCAAGCTGCGGGTGCTCTCCACCGCTCCAATGCTCGGCGAAGCCATCCGGCGCATTCACCAGAACTCTTCGGTGAGTACCCTGTTCGATACTTGGCGCTGAGTTGAGTACCCCGGAAACCCCTTCGGAAACGCTGACTTGGTCGGTGGATGCCACGGCGCATCGGCCGGGGGCCAAGTACGTCATCGCCCTGGTGGCGGTAGGGGCGTTTTTCTTTGGGCTCTACCGGATGCAAAGCCCACTGGCCGGCATTTTGGGAGCTGTCATCGTGCTGGGGAGCAGCATCGAGGCCTTTTTCCCGATCAAGTATCGGCTGGACGGGGAGGGGGCCAGCCGCAAGGTGGGCTTCGCCGAAACGCTCATGGTGTGGGAGAACGTCAAGCGCGTGGAGGTCTCAGAACGAGCGGTACGGCTTTCTCCGCTCGAAAAGCCCACCCGATTGGACGCATTTCGTGGAGTTTCTTTGCGATTTGCAAGCAACCGAGAGGCCGTATTGGCCAAAATAAGCGACCACGTTCACGACTATGTGGGAAACCTGGAACGAAGACCTGACTCCGGAGGAGGAAGCGACCTTGATTGAAAAGGTGGCGACCGAAGTGGAAAAGCGACGTTTGCAGGTCCCCGCCGTCTTGTTCTTAGAGATGCACCGACCGTTGATGGGAATTGCCAGCCAAGCGATGATCGCCTTCACCCCGTTCCTCGGTCCCTTCATGGGGCTGGATCGGATCCAGGGCTTCTCGCGGTTGGCCAAGAGCCCAACGGCCGTTGAATCGTTGATTCGTCGATTGGAAACGAGCGCTGAGGCTCGCACAGACTAAGCCATGCAATATTTAGACTCCGGCAAATTGGGAATCTTGGTGACGCTACTCATCGTCGCCTTCATTCTTTTCAATATCGCCCGTGCCAAAAACCGAACGGACCTGTTCATTCGCAGGATTCCGGGCTTGAACGCCTTGGATGACGCGATTGGGCGGGCCACCGAAATGGGACGCCCCGTGCTGATGGTGCCGGGGATCGGGACTCTCGACGCCATTTCGGTTCAGGCCGTCACGATCTTCTCGAACGTGGCCCGCACCGCTGCCCAGTTCTCGACTCCGATTCGAATCTGTTGTGCGGACGCAGCGGTCTACACCGTGGCGCAAGAAGTGATCCGCGACGTGTACCAGCAAGAAGGCGTGCCGGAGAGAATGGACGCCCAAACGGTGCAATTTGTGAGCGACCGTCAGTTTGCCTTTGCCGCCGGGGTGCAGGGGATGATCCTGCGCGAAAAGGTCGCCGCGACGTTCCTATTGGGTGCGTTCTACGCCGAGTCTCTGATCTTTGCCGAATCGGCGAACAGCATTGGCGCCATTCAGGTGGCCGGTTCCACGCAGAACACGCAAACCCCGTTCTTCATTGCGGCCTGCGACTACGTTTTGATTGGCGACGAATTCTATGCCGCGAGCGCGTACATCACGCGCCAGCCGGTGTTGGTCGGTTCGCTGCTCGGCCAAGACTGGGGCAAGATGCTGATCATTGGCAGCATCTTCGCCGGGATGCTGATGAACTCTGTCGAGCGAAATCAAATGGTCACCATGACCCGACAGGAATCCACTGTGGAAGTCCGTGGCGGGCAAGAATCCGTGGCTGAAATGGTGCCCTACGAAGGGGAACCTCGCAAGAAGAACGCGACGGAGACCACGATTTACCGGCTGTTCCACCCCATGTACACCGAATCGATGTATCAGATTGAGCGACAGCCCAAGCCGGAGGAAAATCCGGAACCCGCCCCGGCTGAGGGCGGCGAGGTGACCCTGTGATGAATCTGCTAGCTTATCAGCCGACCTGGTGGACCCTCAACCCCCAGGATAACGGCCGCTATGGCGTTTTGGTCGGGGTGTTCATCGCCGGCATGGTGCTGTTCTTTGCGCTCAGCAAGGTGCCGCACAGTGCGCGCCGCCCGATTGTGGTGGGTGTGACCTTCTTGGCCGGTCTTTTCTGGGTGCTGCGCTACCTGTGGCCAGAGCCGATCGCCTTGCGCGAAAACGAATTGCCGAATGGGTTTGTCGAGAAGACGGGTCAGTGGCTCCAAACCTCGGTCCCGTTCGTGAGCGGGATTGCCCAGGTCGTAACTTCGTTCCTGCTGGGTCTCGGGATGTTCTCGCTCCTGCGGGTGCACTTCACCAAGATCACTCGCAAGCAAAAGGACTGGCAGTTCAGCGTGCTTCTGCTGGTTTGCATGGCACTTATGATCGCCGTGGGTTACGCGGACTGGCTCCAGCGCGAGTTTTGGATCAAGGAGAAGATCACCGACGACACCACGACGTGGACCAACGTCAACGTGGTGTTCAACATCCTGTTCGAAGGCTTGCTGCAAAACATGGACGCCGCGATGTTCTCCATCATCGCGTTCTATATCTTCAGTGCCGCCTACCGGGCGTTCCGCATTCGGTCGATGGAAGCCACGCTTCTCATGTCGAGTGCGCTGATCGTCATGCTCTCCCTCATGGGGGCAGTGACCTCTGGGTGGAACGGGACGATTGATAACATGACAGGATCAAACCCAGCCAACTTGCTGAATAACTTGAAACTTAATGAGCTGGCCGGCTGGCTGAGGAATATGGTTCAGGTCCCGGCGCTCCAGGCCCTTGAGTTTGGGGTCGGTCTCGGCACCTTGGCCATGGCGCTTCGCCTCTGGCTCGGCCTTGAACGCGGTGGGGTGACGGAATAATGTGGAAGTTACTTGCCGACGCGCAGAAGATCAAGCGCGAGTACTTGTTCTTGGTGCTTGTCGTCAGCCTTTCAGCAACCCTGATCGGCCTCAAGAAGGCGCTACCTCAGATTCCTGATTCCAACTCGATGGACCTTTATGCGGTCATGATGACTTCGGACCCGAACAAGCCGGTTTTCATTCAAAGCGATTGGACGAACTCCACTCGGGGGGAAAGCCGGGGGCACTTCCAGGGTCTCGTGCGCTCGCTCATGGCCACAAACCGCAAGTTCGTGTTCTATAGTGTGGCGGACCCCCAAGCCCCGCAGGTGGCGCGCGATGCGATCCGCACTATTAATCAAGAGCGAAAGAAGCAGGGCCTGCGCGAATACAAACCGTGGGACGACTACCTTGATCTCGGCCTCTTCCCGAACGCCGAGAACAGCCTCAACTCCTTTAGCAACAGCATCAAGTCGGCATGGGGCGGGCGACGCGCGAAGGACAGCACGGGCCGTGAGCGCCCGGTGTTCGATAGCCCGGTTCTGCAGGGAGTCACCAAGATCGAGGACTGTGGTGCTTACTACGTGGTCAGCGCTTCGAACTCCATTGACATCGCCATCGAGCGGTTGGGCACCAAGGTGACCATGGGCGGCCTCGTCACGGGCGTTATGGGTCCGGGGATGCTGCCGTATTACCGCTCGGGTCAGCTCAAGGGTTTGACGATCGGTCTGGTCGGCGTTTATGACCTCGAATACATGATGGAGCACGGGATCAACACCGCTGATGAAGCAGGCAACATAGTCGTGAAAAATCGGACCAAGCCTGAGCAGGTGATCCCGCCGGTGCCTGAAGGTACGACCTTTGGGCAGGGGGCCACCAACAACCTGGCGTTGCACATTGCGCTTACGCTCATGATCCTGGCCATTGCGCTCGGTAACGTGGGCATGATCGCCAAGAAGAAGCTTGAAGGAGGCACCAAGTGAACCAAGAAAACCTGACTTACATCAACGTAATGCTTGGCTCGCTGGCCATCATTGGCCTGTATTCCGTTCTCTGGAGAGAGAATCTGGTCTACCGCACGGTAGAGCACATCTTCCTGGGACTTGCCGCCGGATATGCCGTCGTGGGCTTATGGAAAGACACGCTCTACATCCAGTGGTGGTTGCCGATGACGGGCAAACTAACAGACGACGGGAAGTTTGACTCGCCGGGTTTCTGGCCGTACATGCTTCTTTTCCCCATTGGTTTGATGGCCTACACGGTCTTCAACAAGGAGAAGAGCTGGATGAGCCGCATCCCCATCGGCATCATTCTGGGCCTTTGGTCGGGTCAGCAGATTCAAATCTATTGGAACAAGTTCGGTCCGATGATCGAGGCCTCCATGGTGCCCCTGATTCCGACGGCCACCGACTCGTTCTTTGCCGTGCCGACGACGCAACTCGTCAACGGTCGCATCGAACAGAAGGCCAATGCGGTGCAGATTCTCGCGAATCTGTATCCGACGGAAGCCATCAACAACCTGATCTTCTTGGTTACGTTGCTCAGCGCCCTCGCCTACTTCTTGTTCAGCGTGGACATCAAGGGCAAGGCGATGCTCGGCTTCAACAAGCTGGGCCGCTGGATGCTGATGATCGGCTTTGGGGCCATCTTCGGTTCCACGGTCATGGCGCGCTTCGCGCTGGTCATCGACCGTCTCGCCTACATCTGGCAAGACTGGCTCAAGCTCGGCGTCTAACGCGGTGTCACTCGAGGTCACCTCGGAAGGGATCGTCATTCGGCGGTCGGATTCGCAAGAATCCGACCGCTCGCTTGTTATCCTCACGCGAGATTTCGGCAAAACCTATCTGGTCGCCCGGGGCGCGCGCAAGAGCGGTTCCCGCCTAGCCGGGGCCAGTGAGCCCCTTACCCAGGCCCGCTACACCTGGGCCAAGGGCAAGGTGCGCCAGTTTGTCACCCAGTGCCAGCCCCTCACTTCATTCCGGCGCCTGCGGGAGGACTATGAGCGGCTTAGCGTGGGGCTGGCCATCGCCGAGATCATCGACCAGACCGTGCCTGCGGATAGCCCCTGCGAAGACATCTACGACCTCTTGGTGCGCGCCCTGGAAGCCCTGGGTGAATCGAATAATCCCGCCGTGGTGCTGGCCTGGATCCATGTCGGGCTGCTGGTGTGGGAAGGGGAGTGGCCGGACTGGACGGCCTGTGCCGTCAGCGGCGAACAAATTACGAGCGACCCGGCCGACGTCAGCGCCACCGCCGGGGGGGCCTTGCAGCACGAGTTTGCCGGGCACTATAAGGATGCGTTTGCCGTGCCGTGGGCGGCGCTGGTGGGCATGAAACGCCTCGCCGAATGCGAAATGCCCCCGCCGCAAATGAAGGAGGCGCAGGCCGCTGCCCGGTGCCTGGCGGTGCTGGCGCAGAGCCGATTGGACCGGCCCCTTCCGGCCCATGCGGCGGTGTTTTCCCTCTGGGATTTGCAAATAGGGTCAAAATAGGGCATGCGAAAGTGGGTGTGGCCCCTCGCGGCCCTGGCTTTAGTTCTGGCCGGTGGATGCAGTTCTTCCGGCGGTGGCTTTAGCGAACGCAAGTCCGACCAAGCGGCCAATGTGCTGCGGTATCCGATTCCGAACAATCCGACAACGATGGACCCGGCCATGGTGCAAGATGGCGACACCATTGACCTCCTTCACCAGGTTTATGAAGGCCTGGTGGGCTGGGGGACCAACAACGAACCCGTGCCCTTGGTGGCCGAAAAGTGGGAAGTCAGCCCGGACGGACTGACCTACACCTTCACCATTCGCGGCAACATCACGTTCCACAACGGCAAGCCCGTCACGGCCGATGACGTTGTTTTCACGCTGGAACGCGTAACCAACCCCAAGCTGGCCAGTCCCGTGGCGACCGCCTACCTGGACGATATCCAAGGCGTCGTCGAGAAGTTCGAGGGCAAGGCCCCGACAGTGAGCGGCGTCAAGAAGGTGGACGACAAGACCGTGAGCATCACGCTCAAGCGGCCCACGCCCTACTTCCTCGGCAAGTTCACCTACCTCGGCAATGCGATTGTGCCGAAGGACGGCACCCCCGCCGACACCACCATTACGGAGACGGGCCAAATGATTGGCACGGGTCCGTTTAAGGTGACCGAAGTTCTGCCCGAGCAGAAGGTGAGCCTTGCCGCCAACGAAACGTATTGGGGCGGGCGACCGATCCTGGACGGCATCGAGCGTTTGGTCATCGGCGACGCCCTCACGCGTCTCAGCAAATTCAAGAATGGGGAAGTGGACATGGTCCAGCTGGAGCGCCAAGACGTGGAAGGCCTCAAGAACAGTGAGTTTAAGGACCAACTGGTGTATCTGGATCGTCCGGCGATTTGGTACGTGGCCATGAACCAGCTTCAGTACGAACCGTTCAAGAAGAAGGAAGTGCGCCAAGCCTTTGCGATGTCGATCAACCGAGAGCGCATCGTGAACGAAATCCTGGGCGGCATCAACCAAGTCGCCAATGGCATCGTGCCCCCGGGCGTGCCCGGCCACCGCGAAAACGCGAAGGTGCTGCCGTTCGACCCCGCCAAGGCCAAGGAAATGCTGGCCGCCGCCGGTTACCCGGACCCCAGCAAGATGCCCGCCCTGACGCTGACCTTCCGCGATGAGCGCCCGGACATCCGCCGCGCCGCCGAAGCGGTCGCCACCGATATCAAGACCAATCTTGGTGTGGATGTGAAGCTGCAGGCCATGGAGTGGGGCGCTTATCTCGATAAGCTCAACAAGAAGGAACAGGTGTTCTTCCACATGCGCTGGGCGGCGGACTACCTGGACCCGCAGAACTTCCTCAGCCACATGCTGGCCACCAATGCGCCTGAGAACAAGCTGGGCTACAGCAATCCGGAGTTCGACCGGCTCACCGGTCTCGCTGACCGCGAGATGGACTCCGCCAAGCGGTTGCCGATCTATGCGCAAGCGGAAGACATCATCTTGGATGATGCGGTGTGGGTGCCGATCTACTTCCAACGCGACGTGGAACTGCAAAGCCCGCGTCTGAGTGGACTGCGCGAGTCGCTGTTCGGCCACCTGCCGCACACGACAACCCAGCTGAAGTAGATCATGGAGCGAGTTCTTCTCGCGTCCGTGTTCGCTCGGCCCGCCTTTGGCCCGAACTGCCCTCTCAGCGGTTCGGGCCTTGGCCTTCCCCTTACCAAGGCAGTGCCTTGGCAGAGTTGGGGCGGCAATTCGGCGCGCCATCCCGCCCGGGGGCTCCCCAAGGTGTTGGCGTTTGATGCGCCGCGCGCCGAAGGCCCAGCGGTGGGCCTCACCATCCTGGGGGTGGCCGCGCTTTTTACTTCCGACTTAGCCCCGGGGCAGGTTCTGGGGCATTGGCGTCTCGCCTTCGAGGATGGCCGCACCGAAGAGCACGCACTCCGGCTCGGGAGTCACGTCAACGAGGCCACCAGCCTCGAACCCCGTTCCGCAAGCCTCGAAGACGGAGTGAAGGTGCGTACGGTGGGCGTGATGGACGTCGGGGGGCAGGCGGTTAGGCTCGATCTCTTTGATTTGCCCCTGCAGCGGCCGGGGCACTTGCGCTCCTTGGCCTTCCACGTGGCCGAGGCGGGCGCCAGTTTTCTGTGGTGCGACGTGTTCGTGGCCGTCGAGCAGCCCATCGTTTGCCCGTTCCGGGGTCAAGGCGGACGGGTCAGCATCGAAGAAGTGGCCACCATTGTGCGCCAGCGCGACCCCGTGCGCCTGGAACGCGCTCTCGATCAGTTTGCCCAGGGGCTCCTGCGCACCACCAACCTGGACGAAGCCAAGGGGCTGGCCCTGCTGTTCCTGGGGGCAATCTCGGCGGCGCTCTTGGAGTCCGGTGCGCCGCGCTCACTACACCTCGTGCAGTTGCAAGCGGCGCGCGATCTGGATGTGCAGACCACCCGTGAAGAAGTCTCGGCCACGGCCATGCGGTGGATCCGCGAAGTGCTGGAGGGGCTCCTGGAGCCTCATGAGCGGGCCGTGGATCCGATCCAACAAGCGATTCGGCTCATCGCCGACAGCCTGGGCCAAGACATGGACGACGCCGAACTGGCCCAGCGCGTGGGCCTCAGCACCAGCCACTTCCGGGCCAAGTTTCGCGCGCAAACCGGCCAGCCCTTCGCCAAATACATCATGTCGGTGCGTTTAGAGCGGGCGATGGAGATGCTGAAGGCCGGCGGAATCCCTGTCCACTGTGTGGCCAGCGCAGTTGGTTTCCGGTCCTTGCCCCACTTCAGTCGGTGCTTCTCCCAGCGGTTCGGGGTCAACCCCACCCAGGTCCTCAACGGTTCTGGTAAGGCTACGGGCTAAAGGTTTTCTAAAGATTGCCAAATATGGTGACCATGGGCCTTGCCCTATTTGCCACTATCTACATGGCGGGAGCGATTGCTTTCTATCTCGTCATGGCCGTCACCGCTCAGCCGGAGCCGATTACCGTCGCTCATTTGCATCTCGTCGAGAACGAGTCGCGTGAGTCCGAGCGTCGCGCGGCTTAACCTCTCGACACTGGCGAAACGAACCATAGGCGTGCCTGACCTTCGGGTCCGGTGCGCCTTTGATCTTTTGGGAGCTGGGGGCTTTAGGCGTCCGATTGAGACGGCGGAGGAATGCGGTGAGCGGGCGTGTAGGGCGAGAGCTTGCGCAGGCCGCGCATGTGGCTTACAAGCCGGCCACTAAGAGTGCCCATTTCGCGATTGGCGGCGTGCACCGTGCGATTGTGGAACTGGGCTACGTCGTCGATCTTGCGTTCCACGTGGGCGAGCGTGATCGGGTCATCGGCGGTATTGCGCTGCTCAATCAGCCGGTCAATCTGCTGCCAGGTGATGCGGGCCTCTCGGCGCCACCGCATGATGTTATGGTGAGCATGATGAAGGCCCGCTAACGAAAGCGTGATGAGGAGCGCGGCCGACAAAAACACACCCATATAAGGGGCCTACGCAGTCTCTTAAGGTGAGGTTGCGGGTTCCGCAACTTTTTTGAGTTGAATCCAGCTTCGGTCCACCCCGCCGGGGTCGCGGATGTCGATCGTCGTGTCATCCACGTGGCGAACCTCCAGCGGACGGAACTGGCTGACCGCCGATGAACCCATAGACTCGATGCTACGCCCCATCACCTCTTTTACATCGAGCAAGAGCCCGCCGTTGCCGGGGCGGAACGTGCCCGTAGCGGGAAAGCCCGCCGAGGTGTAAACAAACGTGCCGTCCCGTTTGATCTCCACCTCGACGATGCGCAAAGTGTTGGCGGTGGGGGATTCATCGCCCTTCAAAATGTCGGTGCGCTCGCCCTGCCACTTGCCGATGAACGGCTGAGAACGAGTGCAACCTCCCAGCAGGCCCGCCGCCAAGAGGGCGGCGAGAGATAACATCCAAGGCATGGGCGCCATCACCCCCGATTTGTATCTCAGCATGGGACTCACCCACGAAGAGTACCGACTCTTGACGGAGCAAATGGGGCGCGAGCCGCGAATGACCGAACTCGGCATGATCTCGGTGATGTGGAGCGAGCACTGCGGCTACAAGTACTCCCGCCCGGTGCTGGCTTACTTTGCCGAATACAAAAAGGCGATTGAGGGCGAGGGGCTGGAGAACGCGGGCGTCGTGCCGATTGGCGATGGCCTGGGCGTGGTGCTGAAGGTGGAAAGCCATAACCACCCCAGCGCGGTGGAACCCTACCAGGGTGCTGCCACGGGTGTGGGTGGCATCATCCGCGATATCTTTACCATGGGGGCGCGGCCGGTGGCCCTGCTGAACTCTCTCCGCTTCGGTTCGATCACGCCCGGGCAAGAGGATGGGGCGACGGTGGCGCGCAACCGGCACTTGCTGGAGCACGTGGTGGCGGGCATTGCTGGATACGGCAACTGTGTGGGCGTGCCGACGGTGGCGGGCGAAGTGAACTTCCACCCGCGCTACAGCGGTAACCCGCTGGTGAATGCGATGTGCGTGGGCCTGGTAAAGACCGATGAAGTCGCCAGCGCCTCGGCCAAGGGGACGTGGAACCCTGTCATCTACCTCGGTAGCGCCACCGGGCGCGATGGCATCCACGGGGCATCGTTTGCCAGCGTAGAGATGGACGAGGAGGGCGAAGACAAGCGCCCGAACGTGCAAATTGGCGACCCCTTCGCCGAGAAGTCACTTATTGAAGCGACGCTCGAGGCCCTGCAAACCGGCGCGATTGTCGGCATTCAGGATATGGGAGCGGCCGGGCTGACCTGCAGCATCACGGAGATGTCGGCCAAAGGGGGCGTGGGCATGGTGGTGGACCTGGACAAGGTGCCTCTGCGCGACCCCAGCATGACGGGCTACGAAATCATGCTGAGCGAAAGCCAAGAGCGCATGTTGGCCGTTTCTCACCCCGGTCGCGAACAGGAAGTCATTGAAGTCTTCCAAAAGTGGGGGCTACCGGCGGTGGTGATCGGCCACGTGACCGACGACGGTTGGGTGCGCATCACCCGGCACGGCCACACGGAAGTGGACATGCCGGCCGACATTTTTGCCGACGGTTGCCCGACGTACTACCAAACCCCCGTGGAACCAGCCGCCTTCTTGCAACGCCAAGCCTGGAACCCCGACGACCTCATGGCTCCCGACCTCAACCAAGCCTGGCTGACCCTGATGAGCCACCCGGATGTGGCCAGCAAGGAAAACATCTATCGGCAGTACGACCACCAGGTGCAGGCGCACACGGCCCTAGTGCCCGGCGTGGGCGACGCGGCGGTGATTGCCCCCGAGGGCACAAGCAAGGGCCTGGCCACCAAGATTGATGGCAACGCCCGCTGGACGATGGCGGACCCCTTTGCGGGTGGGCAACTGGCCACCGCCGAAGTGTGCCGCAACCTGGCCTGCGTGGGCGCGCGCCCGGTGGCTCTCACCGATGGCCTGAACTTTGGCAACCCGCAACGGCCGGAGGTGTTTTGGCAGTTTGAGCGGGCGGTGCGCGGCATTGCCGATGCGAGTGAAGCCTTCCGGGTGCCGGTGGTCAGCGGCAACGTGAGCTTCTACAACGAAACGAAGTATGCCGACGGCTCGACGCTCGAGATTCTGCCGACCCCGATGATGGGCGCGGTGGGCGTGCTGGAGCGCGCCGAACAGCGGATTGGCATGGGCGTGGGCGCCGGTAACTTCCGCCTCGCGCTGGTGCGGCCCACGGGTACGGAGTACGTGCAGCAGGGTCTCGGGGCCAGCCTTTATGCGACGACGTGCGGTGTCGAGGACGGCGTGCCGTGTGCCCCGGACCTGGATGCGGAAATCGCTTTGCAAGAATGGCTGCCCAGCCTGGTGGAGCGCGGCCTGCTGGCGGCCACCCACGACGTGACCGACGGAGGCCTGTCGGTAACGCTCGCCGAGATGGCGATGGCTTCGGGCCGGGGATTGATGGTCGTGCTGAGTTCGGCGGCGACCGAGGGTCTCAGTCGCGCCGATGCGGTGGCCTTTGGCGAGCTTCCGGGTTGGGTGGTTATGGCTTATGCCCCCGAGCATGAGCACGAAGTTTTGGCATCTTGTCCCGGCGCTTTGGCGATTTATCCGGTGGGAGAAATGACCACCGGTCAAGACGTTGTCCTGCATATGGATGAACTAGGAACCACGCTCACGCAGCCTCTCGATAAGCTGCGCGCGGCGTATAAAGGGGCCGGAATTCTCTAACCTTCCTAGAGGGATTACCAGTTTCCTGTGCCTTTGGCACGGTTCGTGCAGATGATGGACTACACTAAGGAGTCGCCGACTCATTGGAGTTTGGGCGGAGTCATTGTACAAAGATCATGTTGAATCGAAAGGGTTGGAAGTGGCCGCTTGTTTTGGCCAGCGCGATTGCCGTCGGACCGGCCACGGCAAGTGCGTTCACGATTCAAGAAAACACCGTGCCGGCACCCCCTGTGGGCAACCGCGAGGCGTCGATGAAGGTTAGAGAAGCGATCGCGAAATTTGAAGCTGGGGACCTGTCGGGAGCCATCACGCTCCTGGAGGAGTCACGCACTAAGCATCCGATGGATGCCCCGACCCGCAACTGGCTCGCCCACCTTTATCTAAAGGCGAACCGCCCGGCCGATGCCGTGTCGTTGCTGGAAGAGGCCGTCCGTGTGGACGTCAATGATGCCCGCTCGTGGAACGATTTGGCGCTGGCTTACCGCCGCGTCAGCCGCAACAACGAAGCGATCCGTGCTTTGGAACAGTTGTTGACCTTGCAGCCGGACCGCGTGGACGCCATGGCGGCCCTGGGTTCGATCTACAACGAGCAAGAAGAGTACGAAAAGGCGATTCCCTTGCTCCGCAAGGCCGACGAAAAGAATCCGGGCGATGTGGACACCCTGGTGAACCTGGGCGTGGCCCTGCTGAACACCGACCGCCGCAGCGAAGCCGAAACGATCTTCACCGCGCTGCTGGAGAAGGACGGCAACAGCCGCGCCGCTCTCTCGTGGCTGGGTTTCCTCGCTCTTGAGCGAGGCGATGTGGCCCGCGCCGTGACGATGCTGGAACGAGCTCGCACGCTCAGCCCCAACGATCTCGAAATTCTGAACAACCTGGGTACGGCTTATTTGCGCTCGGAGCCGGCCCGTCACAGCGAGGCCATTGCGGTCTATCGCTCGATGACCAACGTTCGCCCGGACATCTTTGAGCCTTGGTACAACCTTGGCGTCAGCCTGATGGCCGTGAACCAGAATGCGGAAGCCGTGCGGGCCTTTACTCGCGCCTCTAACTTGAAACCGCAGGATGCTTTCACCTGGAACAACCTCGGTCGCGCCTACGAAAACAACGGCCAGATGCAAGAATCGGCCAACGCTTACGTGAAGGCCAGCGACCTGAAGCCGGACAACGATGTGATGGCCCGCAATGCGGCGATCGCACTGCTTAAGGCGGGCGACAGCCGCAGTGCCACCTACATTCAGCGCGCCATGAACAATGGCAGCGAATCGAAGGACCTAGCGCTCTCGCTGGCTGAATCGCTCCACCGCGAAGGCAAAACCGGTGATGCCCTGCGCGTGTTGGATAGTGTGCAGCAGGCCATGGCCGACCGCGCCGACTACTGGTTTAACCTGGGTGTGATGCGTCACGCCTCGGGGGAGGCGGCGGGAGCCGAGGCGGCCTACCGCCGCGCTTACGAACTGGATGGCGAGGACCTGGACACGCTGAACAACCTTGGCTTGCTGCTGTACCAACGCGGCGAGTTTGGCGAAGCCACGGTGCTTTTCCGCGAATTGATGCGCCTTGACCCGGCCAGCCAATCCGCCAAAATCAACTTGGCCGCCTCCCTCAGCCGACTGGGTGAGACCGCCCAAGCCGTGGAAATCTGGCGCGAACTGGTGCGAGCGAACCCCAGCCGCAACGATCTCCGTCTGGACCTCGCCAACGGCCTTTGGGCGCTCGGTGAGACTCAGCAAGCTCGATTCCACTACGCGACGATCCTTCAATCCGCTCCCAACAACGCTCACGCGCTGAACGGGATGGGCCTGTGGCACCTGCTGCAAGCCGAGAATGGTTCGGCGGAACAGATGTTCCGAAAGGCCATGAATGTGGACAAGAACTTCGTTGCGGCGTACAATAACCTTGCGGTCACGCTGGAACGGTTGAACAAGCGGGCAGAAGCGATCTTGGTCCTGGAACAGGCCCTGCGCATCGATCCCAACTTCGCCGACGCCAAACGAAACCTTCAGCGAATGAAGTCCGCCGAAGGCTAAGATTGCGCGTTCATTTCATCGTCAACACATTTCGGCCCGTAGCCATTGATGCCGCCAAAGAAACGGTGTCTTGGTTGCGGGCCGAAGGCGTTGAAGCCTTGGTCGAACCCGAAGCCGCTGAGCTTTCGGGTTTGCCCGCTTTAGACCCCACGCGCATCGGCGACTGTGATCTGGTCGTGTGCCTCGGCGGGGATGGCACCCTGATTCGGGCCGCGCACCTAGTGAGCCGCCAAGGAACGCCGCTTTTGGGCGTGAACTTTGGCCGCTTCGGGTTTGTATGCGCCTGCCCGCCGGATGCGCGCCACAACGTGATTCGACGAGTTCTCGATGGAGCGGCGGTGCTGGACGAGCGCGCCATGGTGCAAACGGACCTGGAACGCGACGGCCACCATGTGGCCTCTCTGCACTCTCTGAACGAAGCGGCCGTGACGCGGGCCGCCACCACCCGCCTCTTGACCTTTGAGGTGGCAGTGAACGGGATTCCGCTCGCGCGGTACCCAGCGGACGGGGTGATGATTGCCACGCCCACGGGGTCTACGGCCTACAACCTCTCGGCGGGCGGGCCGATTGTGCACCCCTCGGTGCCTTGTCTCGTGATGTCGCCCATCATGCCGCACGCCCTCGGGGCGCGCTCCATCGTGCTGGGGGCAGATGCGGTGGCGGAGATCCGCGTCGAAACCCGGGGCGATGCCGTCTTATCCTGCGACGGGCATTCCCGCCTGACTTTGCTGAGCGGTGACCTGGTGAAAGTAGTTTTATCTCCCCGCGTGACGCGACTGGTGCGTGTGACGGAGGACGACTTCTTGCACAAGGTTTCCGAGCGGTTTGTGTGGGGAAGGATCTATCCCGATGAGCCGGAGGAATCATGCTGAAAGTCATCGATGCCGTGGTTGAGTTTGCCGGTGGCACCCGCGCCCTGGATGGCGTGAGCATGGAGGTGGAACCGGGCGAAACCGTGGCCGTGGTGGGCGAATCGGGTTCGGGCAAAACCACCTTGGCCCGGGCGATTTTGGGCTTGCAGCCGCTGAAGTCAGGGCAGGTGGAATTCCATGGCGAGGTGCAAACCGGAGTGCGTGCGCGCTTGGCCGAGCGGGTGGGCATGGTGTGGCAAGACCCCTACGCCAGCATTGACCCCCGGTGGCGCGTGGAGCGCATTGTGCGTGAGCCTGCCGACTTGATGGGCAAGACCCTCGATGTGCCGGCGCTATTGACCAGCGTGGGATTGGAGCCGGCCTTTGCCACGCGGTACCCGCACGAGATGAGCGGCGGCCAGCGGCAGCGCGTCGCCATTGCCCGGGCGCTGGCCTTGCGGCCCCCGCTGGTGATCTGCGATGAACCCACGGCCGCGCTAGACCTGAGCGTGCAGGCGCAAATTTTGAACCTACTGCAAGATATTCGCGCCGAACTCGGCAGTGCGTTCCTCTACATCAGCCACGACCTCGGCACGGTGCGATACCTCGCAGATCGCGTGATCGTGATGCAGAACGGCAAGATTGTGGAGCAGGGGCCCTCGGAGTCGCTTTTCGAGAACCCGCAGCAACCCTACACGCAGGCCCTGATTGCCGCCCAGCCGCGCATTGAACAACTGGGAGTGATCCCCGGCTAAGGGCAGCGACCATGCGAAGCGAATTTCAAGAACTGTGGCGCTTTCGTGAACTTTTGTTCGCGATGGTGGAGCGCGAACTGAAGATTCGCTACAAGAACAGTGTTCTGGGTTTTGTTTGGTCGCTTTTGATGCCGCTGGCCACCATCCTGGTGATGTGGTTAGTGTTTAAGGTGTTTTTGCGCAACGATACGCCGAATTTTTCGGCGTACGTGCTGGCCGCCTATCTCCCTTATCAGTTTATTCAGCTGGCGGTGCTGGATTCTGCGCAGAGCGTCTTGATCTCGTTGCCAGTAGTGAAGAAGGTGTATTTCCCCCGGGAGATTTTGCCACTGGCGTCGGTCATCAGCAACTTCATCCACCTCCTCCTCAGCCTCCCGATCTTCTTCATTTTCCTGTTCGTCATTTATGCTACGTACGGTTTTGAGGTGTCGCCTTTCACGTGGCGGATGCTGTTCCTCCCCGTGCTCTTGGTCATTACCTTTATGCTAACGGCGGGGATGGCGTTCATCATCTCGGCGCTGAATGTCTTTTATGAAGACGTAAAGTACGCTGTCAGTCTGCTCCTTTACATTTTCTTCTTCCTCACTCCGGTGATGTACTTTAGCGAAAATGTCTTCTACGCGCTCAAGGACAAACCGTACGGGATGTTGCTCTATAACCTGTATCACGCCAACCCGATGGCGATGCTGGTGACGGCCTACAAGAAGACCTTGGTGCCGATGGGCAAGATTGACCCGGGCGGCGGGGAAGGCCTGATTCCCATGCTGCCGATGAACTGGCCGATGTTCGGCGTCACGGTGGCCATCACGCTCGCGTTCTTCTTCGGGGGCTACGCCCTGTTCAACCGCATGAAGTGGAGGTTTGTGGAGCGCCCATGAGCACGGAAATCGCGATTCACATTCAGGATCTCCATAAGGAATTCCTCCTCAGCCACAGTGGGTCGGCCAGCCTCAAAACGGCGCTCCTTTGGTGGAAGCGCCGCCAACTGGAAGAGCTCAAGGTTCTGCGCGGGTTGACCATCGAAGTCAAGCGCGGGGAGTGTGTGGCTCTGGTGGGCCGCAATGGGGCGGGGAAGAGCACCCTGCTCAGCCTGCTGGCTCGGGTTTACAAGCCCACCTCGGGCACGATCACCATCAACGGTCGCATTGCGCCCCTGCTCGAGCTTGGCGCAGGATTCCACCCGGACCTCACCGGCCAAGAGAACGCCCTCTTCAACGCCATGATCTTGGGGCTCAGCCGCAAGGAGGCGACCGCTCGCATTGAGCCGATCCTCGCCTTTGCCGAGCTCGAAAAGTACCGTGACGCGCCCGTGCGCACCTACAGCAGCGGCATGCTGGCGCGCCTGGGCTTTAGCATCGCCGCGCACGTGGATGCCGACATTCTCATCGTGGATGAAGTGCTGGCGGTGGGGGACTTCGCCTTCGAACGCAAGTGCTTTGCATTCATCGAGGAGTTCAAGCAGAAGAACGGCACGATCCTCTTCGTTAGTCACGACCGGGAAGATGTGCTGCAAGTGTCCGACCGCTGCATTTGGCTCAAGGATGGCCAGGTGGAGCAAGAAGGCGACCCGCTGACGGTGCTGGACGCCTACGAGTCCGGCACGGCTTAAGGCTGGGCATCCGGGGGCAGGGCAGGCCCCTTCACCGGCGCGCACAAAACCTTCGCCCACATCTGCACATGCGGCCACGCCCGGCGCGGGCGTACCAGGCATAGCCCCAAGTACCCCAGCAACCGCAAAAGCGCCCCCTCGCGGTTGAGGCTCCAACACTCAAAGGCCGCCAGCGGGCCATGGTGAAGCTTAAAGTAAAGCTCTTTGCCCCGGTTATAGCGGGCGACGGCTTGCCAGCGGGTTCCGGCGCTACTGGCCCCCAGGGCGTGCGTGAATACGGCCGCAGGCACATAAAAAACCTTTCCGTGCCGTTGAAGCCGGTGGCAAAGCTCCGTGTCCTCGCAGTAGAGGAAAAATCGCTCATCAAACCGTTCCACCCGCCGCAAACACAGGCAAGCCCCCATCACCTGGGCCACCTCGTGCGGGCCTGGCCCCTGCGCCAGCAACCGGTGCGTCAGCCAATACGGGGAAAAGAACTTTGAGCGCGGGAACAGCTTCTCGAAAAGGAACTGCTCGCACGCCACGGCCCACAGGGTGAGGGGGGCGCAACACGACGCCTGCACTCGGCCATCCGGGAACTGCAGCTGCCCGCCACACGCCACCACGCTCGGGTCGCTCATGACCTCTCGCAACTCGCCCAACGCCCCGGAGGTGGCGGTGGCATCGGAATTCAGCAGCAACGCTAACTCGCTGGTCAGCGCGTCCAAGCCTTGGTTGTTGGCCGCGCCAAAACCGCGATTCTTAGCATTCGCAATCAAGCGGACGTGCGGAAAATCGGCCGCCACCATCTCGGGGCTGCCATCGCGGCTGGCGTTGTCCACCACGATGACCTCATCGGCTTCGCCTAACGATTCCAGGCAGGCACGCAGGTGGTGTTTGGTGTTGTAGCTGACAATCACCACTCCCAGGCGAACCTGACCTGACTCGGGCGTGCCAACCATGTTAGACTAGGGTGATTATGGCCGACGAAGTGATGCTAAGTCGTGAAGGGTACGACAAGCTCGCCAAGGAGCTGGAGATGTTGAAGATGGTGGAGCGTCCGCGCATCGCCGATAACATCCGCGAAGCCAAATCGCATGGTGACCTCCGCGAGAACGCGATGTACCACGAGGCCAAGCTGAACCAACAGCGCCTGGAAGGCCGCATTGCCGACCTCGAAAAGACGCTCCAATTTGCTAAGGTCATTGATCCCTCGCAGATGAGCGGCGCGCACTTGGGCTCGCGGGTCAAGCTCGCTGACCTCGAATGGGGTGGCGAACTCACTATTGACCTCGTGGGAGCCTTCGAAGCGGACCCCCTGGAGGATAGAATCAGCATTACCTCACCGATGGGTGCGGCCCTCTTGGAGAAAAACGTTGGCGATGAAATTGAAGTGGAAGCCCCGGCCGGCACCCAGCGCTACCGCATCCTGGCTATTGATTAGCCTGGTGGCGGGGTTGGGGGCGGGTTGCGCCGCTCCGGAGCCCGTCTCGGTGGCCAAGAGCACGCAACCGGAACTCGATCTTGAGTATCCGGGTGACTTTAGCGACACGCGCCTTGCCCTGATGCCCGAAGGCGGAAGGCTAGCGGTGGGCGATAGCATTGCCAACTTCCGGGCGTATTTGCCCAAGCCGCGCCGGGCTTACGATTCCAGCGATGTGCCCCCCGGGTTTGGCAAGACATTCGTGAGTAGGGGATGGACGGATACGGCGGTATCGGCCTCGGTGATTAGCCTGGAAGACCGAATCGTGCTGGCCATGACGACCGAAGAAGGGGTGGAAGACAATGCGGTGCAGTCCGCCATCGACCGCTATTCCGGTTACTTCGGTTATCCCGACGAGACGATTGGGCAAGGGAAGTTCCGTTATGCGTTTTGGCGCGATGGCGGCAGTGTGCTGATGATTGGCAACGCCTTTGAGCCAGAAGGTTCGCAGTCGCTCAGCATCGTGGTGGGGCACCCCAAGGCGATGACCGCGCTCTCGATGACGCCCGGGGCCGTGCGGCGCAGTTTTGAGTCGGCGATTCAGCGGCTGGATGAGGCGGAGAAGAAGAACGAGACACTTTCCACCCCCGCCGAACGTACAGATTAGTAAGTCCGCATCGCGCGAGGCGGGCTAATACTAGAAAGGAGGTGGCATTCAATCAAATGAGTGACAGTAACATGCGCAAGGGAGGTCGTGGGTTTTAGTAACTCACTCCTTCGGACGGGTCGGCGATGAACTCCTGACCTCCCTGTAGTCCGAAAGCGCAAGGTACCCCTTCCGTCCGGGAGGGGCCTTGTGTTTTTGGGGGTCCTTAGATTTTTTCGGCTTTGAGTCTGTGGCAGCCTTTTTCTTGGGTTTTATCCCGATTTGGGCGCTTGTGCGCGTAGATTCGAACTCCAAGTCAACCATCGTGCCGAATTCGACCATGCTCACTCGTCGACCCTTGGCTAGGAGGATGGTGACGAGTTCTGAGATTCCTCGGTCATGGGGTTCATATTCGGATCGGTCCTTAAAACCCATGAAACGCCAGTCAGGGTCTCGCAGGGAGTAGTACGGCGCGGCAAGGATCTCAGGTTCATCCGTACGCGGGAGTTGCCACAATCCCTCGCTCACATGGCGTTCAAAGTCATAGAACAACTGCATGTGGATGACACGTTCCGAAATCAGCTCGTAGATGTCGGGCGTATCCTCAGCATGCCCCTCAACCAAGAGGATGTACCCCACGCCACATTCGGCAACGACTTGCCCATCGACTTTCGCCTTCGCCCATTTGACCGTTGAGATCACTGCTTGCATCTATAACACCGTCCAGGAAACTTTGAGACCGCTAGCTTCTCCTCGGCAACCCTTAAGAATGATTTTGACCTAGGAGATCAACTTTGGTTGTTCTCTGAAACCTGATCCACGATCACCGTCACCGGGCCATCGTTCAGTAGCTCCACCTTCATGTCTGCGCCGAACACCCCCGTGCTCACGGTGCGGCCATGCCCGCACAGCGCCTCCACGAACTCACCAAACGCCCGCTCCCCCTGCTGGTAGGGCGCACTCAGCACAAAGCTAGGCCGCCGCTGGGTCGTGTCGCCGTAGAGTGTGAAGTTCGAGATCGCCAAGATCTCGGGCTGATCAGAGGGCGGCAAATCCGCCAAGGCCAGGTTCATGCGGCCCTCAGCATCGTTGAAAATCCGGAGATTGGCCACCCGCTTGGCCACGGTGGCAATGTCGGCCGGGGTGTCGTCGCGGTGGGCCGCTACCAGCACCATCAGCCCAGGGCCGCAATGCCCCACCACGGCTCCATCCACGCTTACCCGCGCCCACTGCACGCGCTGGACAATCGCCCTCAACGAAGCACCCTCACTTAAACTTGCCCCGCCCGAACGCCCGCAGAATCGAGATCACGTCGCTCATCTGCCCGATCTGATTCATCACGTGCTGCAGGTGCTTGCTGTCGCGCACGTCAATCTGCAGGCTGATCTCGGCGGTGGGGCCGGTCTTGGCCTTCACGGCGCTGATGTTGGTCTTTAGCTCACCCAGCAAGCTGGAAATCTCGCCCAACAACCCCGGCCGGTTCAGGGTCACCACAATGAGCACCACGTCGTAAACGTTGTCGTCGGGCTCCCAGTCCAGGCCGGTCATGCGCTCCGGCTCCTTGTCCATGAGCGCCATAGCATCCGGGCACACCCGGCGGTGAATGAGCAAGCCGCGCCCCCGCGATACATAGGCCACTACATCATCCCCCGGCACGGGCAGGCAGCAGCGCGCCCGGCGCGAGAGCACGCCCTCCATGCTGGTGCGGGCCTCCTGGGTCGCGCGGCTACCCTTGAGCCGGAAGGGGTCCTTGGGTTCGGCGGGGGCTTCCGGGCGCACCAGCTCCCGCAGGCGCATCGCCACGCTTTGCACCGAAACCAAGCCCTCACCCACCCGCGCAAAGAGGTCGGCCACGTTGTCCACTTGCTTGAAGTGGACGAGCACTTTCTGCACGGAATCATCCGCCGTGAGGGCGCGGGGTTCCAGCCCCAGCCGCTTCAGTTCAGCTTCAATGGCTTCCTTGCCGCGCGAGGTGTTCTCCGCCCGGTTGCGGCGCCGGAAATACGCCCGAATCTTGCTGCGAGCGTGCTGGCTTTGCACAAACTCCAGCCAGTCCAGGCTGGGCTGGGCGTCGCGCCGAGTCACCAATTCCACCCGGTCCCCGTTCTGGAGCTTGGTGCTCAGCGGCACGATACGGCCGTTGATCTTGGCCCCCACCGTGATGAGCCCGAGATCGGTGTGAACCCGAAACGCGAAGTCTATAGGCGTGGAGCCAGCGGGGAGGTCCAGCACGTCGCCCTTGGGCGTAAACACGAACACCTGTTCGCTGAAAAAGTCGGTGGAGACCGCCTTGAGGAATTCGCGCGAGTTCGAGGAATCGTTTGACCAGTCGGCAATCTGCTTGCGCAGTTCCGCAATCGCCTCGCCCCGCACATTGGCCCGTTCGCCTTCTTTGTATGCAAAGTGGGCGGCCACCCCGTATTCCGCAATCTCGTGCATTTCACGGGTGCGGATCTGCACCTCGATCGGCTCGCCGTGGGGGCCAATCACCTTTGTGTGCAGGCTTTGGTAGCCGTTGGGCTTGGGGGCGCTGATGTAGTCGCTAAACAAGCCCTGCATGGGCAGCCACAGATCGTGGACGTAGCCCAGCGCGAGATAGCACTCGTAAGGCTGACTCACGATGACGCGCAGGGCAATGAGGTCGTAAATCTGCTCGAACGGGATGCCCTGCTTGACGACCTTGTTGAAGATGCTGTAGAGGTGCTTGGGCCGCCCGATGACCAGGGTGTTGTGCAAGCCCTTGGATTCCAGCCGCTCTTTCAGAATCCGGATCGATTCCTTGAGTTCGTCTTCGCGGTGCTGCCGAGACTTCGCCACCGCCTCGGTGATTTCCCGAAACTCCTTGGGGTGCAAGACCTTGAACGAGAGGTCTTCTAGCTGCCACTTGATCTGCCAAATCCCGAGCCGCGCGGCCAAGGGAGCATAGACATCCATCGTCTCCTGCGCGATGCGGATGCGACGATCGGACGGCATGCTGTCCAGCGTGCGCATGTTGTGCAGCCGGTCGGCCAACTTGATGATCATCACGCGGATGTCGAGCGACATCGCGATCAGCATCTTGCGCAGGCTCTCGGCGGCGCGCAGGGTTTCGGCCCGGGCGGCCTGGTTAGCAGTACCGTCGAGCCGCACGCCCTTTTCGAGCTTGGTGACGCCCTCCACCAGTTGCACCACGTCCTCCCCAAACTGGGCGCGCACCTCCGCATTGGTGACCTCGGTGTCCTCGATGACATCGTGGAGGAGGGCGGCGATGATGCCATCGTTATCGAGCCGAAGTTCGAGGCAGATCAGCGCGACTTCAACGGGGTGGGTGACGTAGGGTTCGCCACTGCGGCGGAATTGGCCATCGTGGGCGGTCGCGGCCAAGTCCATGGCCGCCATAATGCGCGTGTCCTCGTGGTCCGGGCGTAGCTCCCGGAACTTGCTTGCAAGCTTCTCGCGAGCGGCAACCACTCGCGCATCGTTGTAGGCCGAGGGTGCCTCCATGGCGCATCAAAAGGTCGTTGCTCGCCCTTGAGCTCCGAACGTTTATTGTACTCGCAAGGAGGGGGCGGACGGCTACGCGCCGTAGCCCCGCGCGGCCATCATTTCGCGGACTTGATCGGCTTGCTCCGGCGTATCCACGGCCAGTTCGCTGCCCGCGCCTTGGCTCATGCGGATGCGTACCCCGTGCTCCATAAAGCGCAGTTGCTCCAGTTGCTCGGTGCGCTCCAGTTCGCTGGCGCCCCAGGTGTTGAAGGCCAGGAGCGGCTCGCGTCGGTAGGCGTAGATGCCAAGGTGCTTCTTAACGATGCCGACGCGCGGGTTGCGCGGGAAGGGGATGCAGTGGCGGGAGAAGTAAAGGGCATCGCCGGCGAGGTCGGTCACCACCTTCACCACGGCCGGGTTGTCGTATTCATCCTCAGGGCACTCCGTCCATACGCTGCCCATTTGCAGGCTGGAATCGGCCACCAGGGGATGGGCGGCGGCGGCAATGCTGCCGGCTTGCACCAAGGGCTCATCGCCCTGCACGTTGAGGAAAATATCGCCCGGCACCTTGGTGGCAACTTCGGCTATGCGGTCGGTACCGCTCACGTGGTCGTGGCGAGTCATGATGACGCGCGCGCCAAAGCCCTCGGCGGCGGCCTGAATCTCTTCATCCGGCGTGGCGATGTAGATTTCTGACGAAATCCCGGACTTGGTACAGGCTTCCCACACCCACTGGACCATCGGTTTCCCGAGCAAATCCACCAACGGCTTGCCCGGGAAACGAGTTGCGCCCATTCGGGCCGGAATCACAACGACTACGCTCAAGGTTTCACTCACTCGGCCTAGAGGGAGCCCGCTCTGCGCGCCCCGCCCGGCAAGTGAATGTGTACCCCGGCGACCAGCAACATCATCTCGTCGGTGGTCTCCTCGCCCCAGCGCACTTCGCGCGGCGGGGAACTCGGGTTCGAAGGGTTGTCCTCGCTGTTATCGAAAACCGCCACGATTTCGATGCGGCTCCGGCGCTTGATCAGCTTGGGTTCCTTCAGCATGTAGTTGAGTTGCCAGTTGAAGTCCCACTTGTCGATCGAAATCAGGCGCTCGCGGGTGCCGTCCGGGTGGATCAGCGTGGCGTGCATTTCCTTGCCCAGCAGGTGCATGTGCGGCATCAGGCTGTATAGCGTGACGTCCACCGGCAGTGGGATGGTCTGCTTGAATTCGACCTTGGCGTTGCCCGCCGGGATGCGGATGGCGGGGTTGGCCAGCCAGGCAATCTCCGTCGGCATGGTCACCGGCTCCTTGGCAAAGTAGAGGGCCATTTTGGTTTGGTCCACTTCCTCACGCCCGGACTTGCTGTAGTGCACTTGCATCACGATGCGCGCGCCTGGCTTGAGCAGGAAGCCCGCCCCCTTGGGTAAGCGTTCCGGTTGCAGTCCCGGCGCCCAGCCGCCCAGGGCGTTATCGGGAATGAAGCCCGGTCCGCCAAAGGTTTGGTAGCCGCCATCGCGCCCGCCTTCTAGCAGTTTGTCGCTCACGCCTTTCTCATCGATGAAGGCAATGACGTGGTGCACCACGGCCTTGTTGCCAGGCTTGACATCCATCGCCTGCACGTAGACCGGCTCGGTGATGTCCGGCTTGATGACGAAGTTCCAGTACTCGTCGCGGCCATCATCGCCCAGCTTAAACGGCTTGGGCATCGAGATCAGCATGTCGGGTTCGCCGAGACGCCAACCGACCGGAAACTCGGGTGCCTTCGGGGCTTTGCTCAGGTCGCCGCTGGGGGCACCGGCTTCCGCCCATTGCGCCAGCGTGGCGATCTCTCGCTCGGTCAGGCGCATTTCGTGGCTGAATTCGCCCACGCCCTCCACGGCTAGCCACGGCGGCATGCGGCGCTCGCTGGAAACCTTGGCAATCATGCGGCTCCAC
>VYME01000013.1_pt1 | contig 221111 bp, 216 predicted proteins | sample 5115281 | NCBI WGS metagenome assembly VYME01 (sample SAMN12291780, study PRJNA351875) | freshwater metagenome | isolation source: freshwater lake | place: USA: Michigan, Wintergreen Lake | collected 2013-08-08
TAACTGGAAAACTCTAACTTACCATGGCCCGAATTCAGGGGAGCACGTCAAAAGCCGAAGCGTATCAGAACCATCCAAGCTGCCAGATTGCGCCATTCTCTTGTAAAAGCAGCCTACCCAAAATCGACGCTTGCAAAACCGCAAAATACCCGCTTAATTTTATCCTATTGTACGAGGAGATTCATCCTCTGAGTGGCAGTCAAATCTGCGCCAAATATTTTGTTGGGGGACAATCGTATCTCTTTCTGCCTTAAATAGGAGTGGGCCCATGCTTCGTGCTTTGTTGCTTTTTGTCTATTGTGTTCTTTTTCTCTCCATAACTTCAGCTGAGGCTGTGGCCCAGCAGTTCCGCCTCCCAATTAATCCGGAGGCACGGAACGGTTATAAGATCCGGATCGCGCCCTGCTATTGGAATGGGGTCCAGCGCCCGACAGATGATAGCCTGCTTGTGAACGCCCAAGCTGCCGCTGACTTATGGGAGAAATGGATACCGGGCGGGACAGTGAGCACAGACCGGTGGCGGGAGCTTCGATATACTCGAAGGGGTCCAGATTGGACCTACGAGTTCGGAGCGGAAGTCGCCGAGGCATGTCTGGCCGCTCACGGCGGCGTTCGAGAACGCGAAAACGTACTTGTTATGCTGCACCCCGCGATGGACATCAAAGGCCGCGCGAACGAGGGTTGGTCGTATGCCGGAACTGTAGCGCTTGGGGGCGATACAAACGTTCTCAAATACGGAAGAGACTCGATTGCGCATGAAATCGGTCATGGCTTTTCGTTGGAGCACTCTGCTGGTTGGGCGTGGGGTCCAGGAGGACCTTCTCCCGGTATTCCCGGCGGGACTTTGCTAACAAATGGGACGCGATCAACAAACGTTGATATCAATCCCAACTATCCAAGGGATTATGGCGACAATGGCGACATCATGAGCCTCACCGCGCGCCTAAACCCATACAATCGTGAACGCCTTGGATTGACGGCTATCGGCTCGGTCCAAGACCACTGGAGCCGAGGCAACAACGGTCGCTACAAGCTATGTGATGAACGGGGCACGACTGACATCGCGCGCGTACCGCTTGATCGAGGTAAGCCCAACAAATACCTGCTTTTAGAATATCGGGCACAGAGAGACGAAGACGGAGTGGTTCAAGCCGATGGTAACTTGAATATATATATCGTCGACGAATTTACGGGTTATGCTGATGATTGGTCGAGTAGGAGCCAGCGTGATAATCCCGAACGCCGGAGCGTTTTGCTGCGGCGCGTGGATGGCGTTGACGCGATAAGGCTGCCGCCAGGCAGTCTGCGAGGAGATGTCTTGTATAATCTGGGCGATCCGGTGCAGGGCGCGGAAATTGATAACGGCGGGGGCTTCAGCGTCAGGGTTCGACAGGTCGGGAACGTCCAGAATCCGAAGCCGGATGTGCAATGCCGCGACGTCGAGGTCGAGGGCGTGCCACGAGACCTGAATCCAGAAACCTGTGCAGAGGGCTACGTCTGGAGAGAGGCGACGCCGGCGGACAAGGTATGCGTTACTCGTAGACGGCGTGAAGCAGTGGTCCGTGCAAATGCAAGCGGAAGCCGGTTGATGACCTGTCCCTCGGGACAAGTCCACAGGCTGGCGGTGGCGGCGCGACCTGGAGTTGATCGCGGTGACATCCTCTGCGTTAGTCCAGCGGAGAAAAATCTCGTTCGGGAAGAGAATGCGGCAGCCTACAGCCGAACGTTCCGCGCCCAGGCAAGCGGTCCATGGTCCTGCAAACCCGGTTTCGTTTGGCGGAAAGCGAACAACTATGACCGTGTTTGCGTCACGCCCGAGGCAGCGGAAGCAATTGCCCAACAGAACCGCCAGAATCCGTTGGGCACGCCTTGCAGAACCGGCCCTCGAGGGGGGCGCGGCGCATGGCCCGGTGACAATCGGTGCGTCACGGCCGAAGAGGCCGCTGTGGTCGCAGCCCAGAATGAAGCGGCAGGGAACAACCGGCTTTGGGGAGGTCTATAAGCGACTTAGCAGTCTAAATGCGCAGCAGCACCGGCCCGACCAAAATAAGGCCCACCGCAACCAACACCAGCAAGAGCGCGCGCCGTCAGGGCGCGCGTTTTTCTTGCGTGTCGATGCCTGCTGAATGATCAGCGAACCATTACTTCAAACGTGCGTGCCCGCTAAAGGAGCGCATCTTTGAGTTGCAAGTGAGGCGGATTGTGCCTGGCGATTGGCCCTGCATCGATGTTAGGGAGGGGGCGGGAAATCTTTGGCGCGTTCGATCTCGGGAGCGCTGGGTTCCTGCAAAGCAAACGCTAACACAGTTTTCTCGGGCGCGCGCGCTGTGTGTCTGACCCGTCTCTAAATCTCAGAATCTAATTCCCTCATCAACCGCTCTCGTTCTCGATGTGGTTCGGTGAGGAAACTCAACTCGGCTTCCATTCTTCGATTGCTTTGCTCTAAATCTAAGATTCTCTCGTATAAGATGCTTATTTTAGAGGACAGGTGTTTTGTGCAGCCATCCAATTGTTCGCCTAAATAAAACGATGTGCCTATCGAGATTAGGCAACAGATCAATATAACCCATTCCATGTTTCTTGCTCCTTTGGCTTCGCTAATCGATAAACGGCGAAACCACAAAACAGAACATCCGACAAGTCAAAGCCGCGACTCGAAACCTGGTGAACATAAACGCCCGTGGTGGACGGGTGGTGGACAGCGCAAAGAGCGCGTCTCAAAAACTTATCTAACTATTTGAAAACCTTTGGTGGGTGATGCAGGGTTCGAACCTGCGACCCGCTGATTAAGAGTCAGCTGCTCTACCAACTGAGCTAATCACCCGACCGGTTTGTTTCTTTGGGCGAGTGCCACTGGCGATTGGTTAGCGCGAGCCGCCCCAAGGGACGCGAGAAACAAGGGAAAGCGCGTATGGCGCAAATGGGCGCAGGGTTCAACCCCTGCGCCGCGTTTGATTGCAATAGAGGTGCGTTTAGCCGTGCTTTTGCCCGGGCCTACCAGCGCCAAGCCTCAATTCGACGAGACCCAGCCTTTTCAAAGGTACGCCCGCGCGGATCCGTGCACAGCACGTAGCTGACGATGGCTTTGCGGCCGCGGATCCAGTCATGGCCTTGCTGGCGATAGCAGCGCACAACGGGTGCCCTGTAGCTATAGCGATCCTCATAACGGTCGTGGTGACCATCGTGGCGGTCGCGGCGATCACGGTAGTCATCCCGGTCGCGATCCCAGTCTCGGCCGCGGCGATAGTCATCGCCACCGCGAACATGGAACGACCAGTTCCAGCCGCCCCAGTCTGACCATGCCGATGGGTGAGCATACCAGTGTTTGTCGCGCCGCCAGCCGCGGCTGGGGTGATACTCGTCAAAGCCCCAGCGATTGGCATAGACAGAGGGATTGCCCCAACGGGTGTCCCAGCTTTGCCATTGGCCATGGGGGCCCCAATAATCGGTACCACGTCGGTCTACATAGACCGGGCCCGGCGAGCCAATATGGACCGAAATGCCTTGCGCCTGTACGGGGGCTGTAACGGCCAGACCGGCTAACACGAGGGCGCTGGTGAAAAGCAGACGCATTGTAAACTCTCCTTGGTTCAGTTGTCCCTAGAAACCATTTTGCCAGCCTCTCCCTGAAACGAGCATGAATGAAGTCTTCACAATCCGCGCACCTCCGAGAACTTTGCATGTAAATGCCGTTTTAACCTTGAATGACTATAAGTGTCGCATGGATGTTAGCGTACCCCTTCATCAGCAAGGTCCCGTTGTCGACAAAGCTCATCTGGAGCGTATGACCGGCGGCGATCACGAGCTCGCACTGGAAGTGCTGGGCTTGTTTCGCGAGCAGGTTGAGCTGTGGAGCAAACTGTTACAACCTTCCACTGAAACCGAAGATTGGGGAAATGCGGCCCATACCGTCAAAGGCGCGGCGCGTGGGATCGGTGCTTGGCAATTGGGTGAAGTGTGTGGCCAAGCAGAAGAGGCCAGCAAATCTCGCCCCTTAAGCCGCGACGAAAAGCGCGCCTTCTACGAAGCGATCACGACAGAGATGCAGTCGGTGATTGGCGAGATCGCCGTGATTGAGCATCAATATGCGCTGGCTTCGCTGCGCTAGTTGTACCCTAATCTTCGTTTGACGCCTGGGCTCTGGATGCTAGGGCGTCGAAGGCCGCGAATTCATAAGCAATGCAGCGGTCCATCATGGTGCGCCACACCGGATCCGCTATGGACATGGATAGACCATGTTGCTCTGCACTAACGGCAACTTTGGCGATCACATCGGCAATACGTGCTTCGTCACGCACCAGCCCCCGATGGCCTTTAATGCGGGCGGCTGCATCCATGAAGCCTTGCCGTTCTGCGATCAGCGCTACCAGAATTCGGTCTAGGCGATCTATCTCATGGCGCACATCGGCCATGGTTTGGCAGCTGGCAGCCGTGTTGCGGCTTTCAAGGTTACGATCAGTCATGCGCGCGCAGATAGACTAGACTGCGTGCCGACGCAAAGCCTCATTCATTAAATCACCCAATCATCGCCAGTTGCTTCGGATTTGATCCAGTCAAGGAAGGCTTTGAGGGCAGGGGTCATCGTCCGGCCCTTGGGGCGCACTAGCCAATAGGCGAAGCCGACTTTATCTCCCTCGCCCGAGAAAGGCGCAACCAGACGGCCAGATTGCAGGTCCGCTGCAGCGATCGCGCGCTTGGCCAATGCGACACCGCGGCCAGAAGCAGCGGCATCAATCACCATGGCGGATTGATTGAATCGTAGGCCCTGATTGCCATCGGCGCGTTGCACGCCGCGCGCGGTCAACCACATCGACCAATCAGGGCAGGATGGATCATTATCGGGGCTGACATCGTGGAGAAGCGTATGGCCTGCCAGGTCTTGCGGGGTACGCAAGGGCTTGGCCCCTTCCAGCAAGGCAGGGCTACACACAGGTAGCACCTCTTCGCCCATCAGCATTTCTGATGTCACGCCCTCATAAAAGCCCGGACCATAGCGTACCGCCAGATCAACATCTGCATAGGCAAAGTCTACCAAATTCATGTCGGCGGCGACCCAGACCTGAACATCAGGGTTCGCGGCTTGAAACCGATCGATGCGCGGCACAAGCCACTTAGAAGCAAATGACGGGGCAGCGGAAACCGATACCCGCTCCCGCCTTAAGGGCAGCCGCATTTGGCGTACGGCGTCATCAATCCGTTCAAAGGCTTCGCGCAACAAAGGCATGGAGGCGCGCGCGGAATCGGTTAGCTCTACCGCCCGACCTAAGCGGCGGAACAGGGGTTGGCCTACAAAGTCCTCTAAGATTTTGACTTGCTGGCTGATGGCCCCCGGCGTGACGTCGAGATCCTCCGCCGCTTTGGTGAATGACAGACGCCGCGCGGCGGCTTCAAAAGCGCGAAGCGCGTTCAAGGGGGGGTAGGCAGTGCTCATAGAGAAAGTCTAATGACAGAAAGCAGACAATTCAACGATCAGAAAATCTATTTTTACTCGTAAGCGCTGTGGCGAGACGCGAAATGGGGCTCTGCCAAGGGCTCGACACGTGGCCCCCAACCCGTTTATGCCAGCGGTCATGACTGCCTTGATCGAACCTTTCCGCGCCATTTCTATCAGCCGCGTAGCCCATGCGATGAAAGCGCGGGGCGAAAAGGTGATCCATATGGAATTCGGGCAACCCTCAACCGGGGCACCCTCTAAAGCGATTGCCGCTGCCCATCAGGTGCTGGACACAGATGGCATGGGTTATTGGGAAAGCAGCCCCCTGAAAGAAGCCTTAGCGGGGCGGTATCAAGACCTTTATGGCGTTACGCTCGACCCAGAGCGGATCGTATTGACCTGTGGGGCTTCCCCTGCGCTTGTCATGGCGCTGAGCTCAGCTTTTGGTCCAGGGGATCAAATCGCCTTTGCTAGTCCCGGTTATGTGGCTTATCGCAATACGGTCAAGGCCTTGCATTTAGAGCCGCTGGAGATTGTGTGCGGTGAGGCAACGCGATTTCAAATCTCCGCCGCCCAGATCGAAGCCTTGGAGCGCGCACCCAAGGGGCTGATCTTGGCAAGCCCCGCTAATCCAACTGGCACCATCATTCCAGCTGAGGAGCTTAAGGCGATTGCTGATGTGTGTGCCCGACGGAACATCCGCATCATTTCAGACGAAATCTATCATGGTCTGAGTTATATTGGCCGCACTCATTCCATGCTGGAATTTGCCCCAAATGCCTTGGTGGTCAATTCATTCTCTAAGTATTTTTCGATGGCGGGTTGGCGCCTTGGCTGGCTGGTAGCTTCTGATGATTTGGTCGATGCGGCACGGGCCCGCATGGGCAACTTGTTTCTGACAGCCCCATCACTGGCCCAACATGCTGGCCTTGCGGCCATGGACTGCATCGATGAACTGGAAGCCAATGTTGCGACCTATCGCGCAAACCGCGAGATCGTTTTGCGGGCTTTGCCCGCCATGGGTGTCACACGCATCGCCCCGCCTGATGGGGCCTTCTACATCTATGCTGATGTCAGCCACTTGACCCAAGACAGCATGGCATTTGCCCATCGGATGCTGGCCGACACGGGCGTCGCCATCGCTCCGGGCGTCGACTTCGACCCCGTGGCGGGCCACACGCATCTGAGGTTCAGCTTTGCGGTTTCGACGCCGCAAATCGAAGATGCGATGGCCCGATTAACGCCGTGGTTCAGTAGTAGAAGCGTTCTTCGCTAATCTTACCGCTCTCCACGGTGTAGAGCGCAATCTCATCCATCGCGACCCGCTCACCACTTTCTTTATTGGTGATATCCATGACAAAGCGCACAGCGAATTGGTTGCCATTCACATAGGGGCCATGGGTTTCGACGCTGTGAACCTCGTGGGCCCCATACCACCATTCACCCTTCGCGATGAGCGCAGGGATACCTTCAGCTACGCTATTTGGGCCTTCCATATTTTCGATGCTACGCACGTTTTCGGCCCAGAATTGGGTACCGGCTTCATCCATTTGGCCTGCCTTGCAAAGGGCGGTGAAGGCTTCTGCAACTTCTTGTGTTGTCATGTTACTTGCTCCTGATTTATTGCTCGCAATAGAACATAGCAAGAACATACTTGTCTGCGTTTGACAAGCCCCTCCATGCTCTGTGTTCATTGGACAGAGCCTAGCTTGCTTCTTCTGAGATTGAGAGTGCGACGTTGATCCAATTGGAACAAAGTGCCATGGAGGATACGCTATTTCGGCCCATTCTAGTCGCTTGGTGCCGCCGTTGCCCTCTGAAGGCTATTGTCCGCTAATGGCGTCCGAAATTGCCGCCTTGGCGGCACAAGAAACAAGACCATTGCGGGTTTTGGGGTCGAGAGAGGTCGCCGTTTGAACCGCAGACTGGATCGATCCATCGATCGACGTTTTCACGATCGCCGTCACTGCATCAATATGCTCGGCCTTTAACTTCGGGCCGAGTTCACTTTGCAAGCAGCCACAAAAGCTTTCAGACTGCCCCGCCAATTGGCAGACGAGTTTGGTATCAAGTACTTCGCCCACGGCTTTGGCAGCATCTCCAGCGACACTAACAGCGGAGCTTTTGAGCTCTTTCATCATCTCGGCGGTTTCATTGGGGGCTTGACCGCACGCACTTAAAGTGAGGGAGACGGTGAGGAGCATGGAGACGAGGGCATATTTCATGCTCCAACTATTGACCTGATCCGCCATCACACGAAACCCACATTGCTGTGACTAATCGAGGTATGTCGCCCCGAGAGGCCCGCGCGAACTCATTGAGTGAGGTGCAAGGATTCTTCCAAGGTTTTCGCCAATTGCCGGAAGGCAGCGCGCACTTCATCTGGATTGTCAGCATGGAAATAGTAACCAGCCGATGCACAGGCCTTGAGGGCGGGGGTGATTTGGTCGTACACCGGCATAACCCACTTGTTAAACGCCCCATCGCCATCTAGGCGAACATATTTCAATTGCACCACACCCACACGGAAGCCACGCGATTTGAGCTCTTGGCATGGGGTGCTGCCAATTGGCCCCGGGGCAATGCGATCCCAGTCAAACTGCATACCGTCGGTCACGATAACGACGAACTTTTCGGGCTTTGCTTGAGAGCCGTCGCCTGCGCCGCTGGCCAACGTCTTGCGTCCAGTATCAATGGATGGAGTCAGACGGGAGGGGGCATGGCTGGGACGCAGTTGGAACGTGCCCACAAAGTCACGCGCGGTCTGCATGTCCGACGTAAGTTCAAGTTGTCGTTCCCAATCCAAAGCCACTCGCGCTACGCCATAGCGGGCACGTAAGCCGCGCGGGTAGGCATCGTGCAGCTCATCAATCAGGATCTGCACGCTTTCCTTCATAATGTCATGGCGCAGCTTCACGCCATTGGCGTGGGCGCGCTGCTCTGACGTTGAATAAAGGTGGCTTTCCTTCAGCTTGGTCGGCATGTGGCAAGCGAAAGCGCAGTTTTTGTGTTCGGGGTCGTCCTTCGACAAGTCTCGCAGCTTGTCGCGCCCTGCTTCATCGGCGGCCACACCCATTGAGGCAGAGCCGTCGAGCCACAGATCAATATCGACATATCGATAATCGGCCTTGCGCGCCCTCGCGGTACCAGAGATTTGCGTATAAGATCCACCGACGAGGCCTTGTGCAATGGTTGCTTGATTGGCTGTGTAGGAGATTATTGCGCTGCGAACGCGCCCTGTTTCTTTGGCCACAGCAAAATTGGTGACGGCATCACGCTCGCTCGCGTTCAAATTGGCCATAAACGTTTCTTCGGCCACTTCCTCCATTTTATCGTCAGCAGTCGTGGGTGCAATTGCGGCCAAAGCGGCAGAATCGGCAGCGGATTGATACTTTGACTTGCCGCTGGAAATCATAGCCAATTGGATAGAGGCAAAGCCCAAAAGCAAGAGTGCTGTAGCCGATAGGGCAAAAATGAGTGTAAGGGTCCCGCGCTCGCTGTTTAGCTTCGCGCGGCGATTCACCAGTTTTTGCAAGAATTGCCCAACACGACGCATAATTTAAACCCACTCACACTGGCAGAGGTGCGAATTAGGCCTGTTTTCTGAATATTTTGGCAGGGTAGATGGTTAATCACGTGCTAATGTAATCGCTAAATTTAACTTACTTCCAAGTATTCAGGCAATAAAACGAATTAAATTTCCAGATTTGATTGCAATCATTTAGGTGAGTTCATTTTGGATTATTCTTGTTTTTCAGTTCTTTAAGCCTCCGGGGTGGGCTTTCGCAAAAGGGTTACCGCGTTTTAGCTAAACTATGATTGTTATCGATCGTTGCTGTTAACTATAACGCCAATTAAATCAAATTCACTGCATTATCTCAAACGATCTCAGCGCTGACCCGTGTGAAAGTCCTTCGTTTTCTGAAAGACAGCCCAGATGCAGGATTTTTTTTCGTTCATTCAAAACCGGCTGACTTCCCAACCTTGGAAACCTGCCTTGGGTGCGGGCCTTTCCATCGCTTTGCTGGCAAGTTTGAAGCAAATCGGCCTGTTTCCCTATCTCATTGCGCCATTAGGGGCGTCTGCAACTTTGGTTTGGATGGTTCCCAATAGCCCGCTCGCGCGCGCACGGGCAGTTATTGGAGGCAGCCTGATCTCTGCCGTGATTGGGTTGTGTGTCTTTGCAATACAAAGCCCAAGCCCTTGGGCCATCGGCATTGCTGTCGCGCTAGCCATCTTTGCAATGGTCCTCCTTGATGTGCTCCATGCGCCGGCAGGGGCGTTGCCTTTGGTGATTGGGATCAGCCACCCGGACCCTTTTCCTTTTTTGGCAACTTTAGCCGCGTCAACTTGTATCTTGGTAGGTCTGGGCCGCTCTTATCTGTGGCTGGCAGAACCAAAGTCTGGCTTGAAACGAGACCTTTGATACCAACGCGACGGAATTTAAGGACGTCTTCGTTTTAAGAAGTATGACAAAGATGCTTCCTTCTCGCCGTACTGCCCTCATCGGTCTTTCCGCCGTGGCGGTGGCCCCTGCTTTCGCCCAAGCACGCTTTGAGGCGGCAAAGGCCTATTCTACTGCCCGGCGCGGAATCTCGTTCCTCGTGATGCAGCGCGGGCAAGTCTTGTTTGAAGATTATCAAGGCCGAGGCCTGCGTTTTAAGGGCTGGGAGCTAGCTAGCGGCACCAAGAGTTTTTCCGGCGTAATGGCCGCAGCCTTGGTCCAAGATGGCCTGTTGGAGCTTGATGAGGATTGCGCCGAAACACTGCCCGAATTTCGGTCGGATCGCTACCGTTCCGCCATTCGCGTAGCCGACTTGCTGCATCTCGTCAGCGGCATTGATGGGAAAGGTGGACGCAGTTTTGGTGATGTTCCAACCTATGCTGAAGCTTTGGCGGCCCCCTCCAATAGGCCAACTGGCAGCCAATTCTCGTATGGCCCAGTGCCATTTCAAATATTTGGAGAATTGGTTCGGCGCAAACTGGTGACCGCGAAGACAGGTGATGCAGACCCACTTGCCTATTTGACACGACGTCTCTTTACGCCGCTCGGCATCCGGCCCATCCGTTGGCAGCGGGGCAGTGATGGCATGCCGCATTTGCCCTCCGGGGCGGCGATCACTGCGCGCGATTGGGCAAAGTTTGGCCACTTTGTCTTGGCTGGCGGGGTACATGAAGGAAAGGCTTTGGTGGATCCGGCAGCTTTGAAAGCAAATTTTGAAGCCAGCAAAGCTAATCCCGGCTATGGCTTGACTTGGTGGATGCCGCGTCCAGGCATGATTGGCCCTGGTCCTAGATCGGGTGTGGCTGGGGAAGCCGTTTCGCTATCAGGGCTCGGCAAGCTTTATATGGCAGCCGGCGCTGGCAATCAGCGTCTTTACCTATTGCCAGATCAGGACATGGTTATTGTTCGCCAAGCTGACGGCATTGCCCAGTCTCTGCGCGGTGGCGCTGGCGACTGGTCCGATCAGAAGTTTTTAAGCCTTATACTAGGCGCTTAAGCCTGACCACGCCCGCGGGCTTGCACAGCTTCGCGATTGGCTGCGACTTTATCGGGCGTGACCTGGTTGTTGCGCTCAGTCGAGAAAGCAGTTTCATGCTGCAAACTGGCACCAAAAGTCATGGCAAAGCCATCGTTGATCAGCTTTTTGTACTCTTGCTGCGCTTGTGCAGGCATGGTGGCCATATCAGCGGCTAGTTTCATCGCAGTCGGCATAAGGTCTTCAGGGCTGACCACACGATTGACTAGCCCCCATCGTTCCGCCGTTTCAGCATCCAAGAAATTGCCTGTTAAAGATAATTCTTTCGCCCGATAGATACCGATTAAGCGCGACAATTTTTGCGATAGGCCCCAGCCAGGCATAATGCCGACCCGCCCATGAGTGTCGGCAAAGCGTGCGCCAGTCGACGCAATCAACACATCGCAAGCCAAGGCAACTTCAAAGCCACCCGTGATCGCAACCCCATTGATCGCGCCAATAACAGGCTTAGCGCTCGTCTCAATTGCCCGCACGGGATTGGCTTCAGGTTTTTCGGCTGTCGCATCGCCCATCGCGAGTGGGTCCGTTGACAGTTCTTTCAGATCAAGGCCTGCCGTAAAGGCACGTCCGGCTCCGGTTAAAACAATCACCCGAACGGCATCGTCCTGATTTAGGTCGGTTATGGCGTCATAAAGCGCCAAACGCATGGCCTTCGACATTGCATTCATGGCCTCTGGCCGATTCAAGGTCACAATGGCGATGGCGTCTTGACGTTCAACGGTCAGGGTCATGGATTTTCCTTCAGAGCTTAGGCAGGTTCGTTCTAGGCTGGCTTTGTTTCAGGCCAATACAGAAAAAGCAATGGTGTCCGTTCAATTCGGCTGGGTGATGGTGACGATTAGCGGGAAATGATCGGACCCGACATCTGGGCCAACGTGACAGGCCTGCGCGTCTAGATCGCGCACCAGAATATGGTCGATTGTCACTCTAAGGCTTGGAATCTTGTCCATCGTGGTCTCGCTCCAGAAAATCGGGCGCCACGTCCCTGCATTAGGTCCCCCGCACGCGACTCGCTTGAGGTTTGTGGCTTTCAGGAGCCTGTAGAAAGGAAGCGCACTTGGTGTGGTGTTGAAATCGCCCATCACGAGAACGGGGCCGGGCTCTTTGGCCACAGCTTCTGCTAGGACGCCTAGTTCCAAATTTCGTATCCTTAAGCCTTCGCCGCGGCCGCGTGTTGGATTCTGGAGATGTAGGACGAACAAAGTGAAACCGTCGCAGCGTGCCTTTAGGCCAAAACTACGACCTTTCCATACCGATAAATCGCCATTGGGCTTCATCACCCGACAGCCCAAAGTCTCAACGCCCCATGTTTCCTGAGACGGAACTTCCGATTCTGATTGATCAGCAGCGGGAAACAACTCTTGCAAATTGCTAGATTCAGGGACTTCACCCAGTCCGATTACTTTTGCCTTTTTCACCTCGGGCAACAACGCCAAGCGTTTCAAAGCAGAACGATTGTCGTGAATATTGGCCCAAGCCATTACGAATTCGCCTGCCGGATCGCGCTCCTTGCCGAAGATTGGTGGATAATCTGTCGGGACACGCACATTGAAGTATAGCAGCGCAAGGACGGCTACGCCCTGCAAAATGGCCATCATGCGCCACTTGCCGAGCCAAAAGGCACCAAGTCCGACAATTCCAAAGATGATGATTAGCCTGTCCCAAGCGCCAAAGAGCGCCAAGATCCAGTGAAAAGGTGCCGCTAAAGCAAAGACGCACAAGCCCAAAGTGGCCAATCCGACAAGCCCGAGGGCTAGCCGAATTATCCAGACGAGGATGGTCAAGCGGCCTGCTCTTTTTCAGCGGGATCAAGCCAAGTCTCGAGGTCAGCCAAGGCGCGAACAGCCAGAGCTTTTTTACGTAAACGTCCGCGCTCTTTGCCTTTGCCGCCTGCATCTTCGCTCAATTCAGGAAACAGACCGAAATTGACATTCATTGGCTGGAAACTGCCCTTGCCGCCATCGACGTGCCCGCCCGTGACATGATTTAAGAGCGCGCCCAATGCTGTTGTGATGGGGGGAATATTGGGTGTGCCGCCTAAACGCTCAGCCCTTGCGAACCGACCAGCCAACAGGCCAATCGCTGCACTTTCAACATAGCCCTCGCAACCGGTGATTTGTCCCGCAAAGCGAATATCCGGGCGCGCCTTTAATCGCAGGCTTGAATCCAGCAATTTTGGCGAATTGAGAAAGGTATTTCGATGGATGCCGCCGAGCCGGGCAAATTGCGCTTGCTCCAGGCCCGGGATCATGCGGATGACGTCGGATTGGGCACCATGTTTCAGCTTGGTTTGAAATCCGACCATATTGAAAAGTGTGCCCAAGGCATTGTCTTGGCGCAATTGCACGACAGCCCAAGGCCGTTTGCCTGTGCGCGGATCAACGAGACCAACGGGCTTCATCGGACCGAAACGCAACGTCTCACGACCGCGCTCTGCCATCACTTCAATGGGCAGACAGCCTTCGAAATAGGGGGTGTTCTCCCACTCCTTAAAACTTGTCTTATCACCAGCTAATAAGGCATCGATGAAGGCTTCATACTCTTCTTTGTTCATCGGGCAATTGATGTAATCGGCCCCATCTCCTTCAGGTCCCACTTTGTCCCAGCGGCTTTGAAACCAAGCAGTCTCGAAATTAATGCTTTCGCGGTGTACAATCGGCGCGATGGCATCAAAGAAGGCCAACTCATCCTCGCCCGTCACCGATTGCACGGCTTGAGCCAAAAGGTCGGACGTCAGGGGACCGGTCGCAATAATGGTGCTTTCCCAAGAGTCCGGCGGTAGGCCGGTTACCTCTTCGCGCAGGATCGTGATCAAGGGTTCTTGCGACAGGGCTTGGGTCACGGCAGCCGAAAAACCATCGCGATCAACGGCTAAGGCAGAGCCTGCCGGAACTTTGTGCGCATCGGCACAGGCCATTATGAGCGAGCCTGCCCGTCGCATTTCAGCATGGATCAAGCCAACGGCGTTGAACTCCCAATCATCAGAGCGGAAGGAATTGGAACAAACCAGCTCTGCCAAGCCATCGGTTTGGTGGGCTTCGGTCTTTCGGATCGGGCGCATCTCATGGAGGATGACGGGCACGCCCGCACGGCTAATCTGCCAAGCGGCTTCGCTGCCTGCTAGGCCACCGCCGATGATGTGAATGGGTTTTACCTGGGTCATAGGCTTTCAAATAGCGCAGCCATGGCCTTGAGGGGAGGGGGCGGGCTCAGTCGCCACAGCTTCATGCTGCCATTCTTTATCAAAGCCTGACGGCGCGCGACGATCAAGCTTGTTTGATTCCCCCTCTTGCACGCCGACGGGATATAGCCGAATGGGAGGGCGTGCTGGATTGCGCTCCCCACTTGAGGAATCTCGATGACTAAGACTTTTTCCCCTTCCGAAGCGGCCTTTTCGGTTTTTGAATTGATGAAGCGCCAGCCACAATTTGTGATGCGCTATGCTTTGCTTTCAGCTGCGGTGATGGCGATTTACATGTTTGTCTTGGCGAGCACGGGGGCTGGCGATGCACTCCAGCGTTATGCGGCGCTGGCAGAAACGGAGCAAATGCCGAGTATGGAGCAAGTGCGGGCCATTCTTGGCCCCGCTGTGCCGGCGCTCGGCGTCTCGTTTCTGATAAGCGCCATTTTAAGCGCCTTCTTAACCGGGATGGCCCTGCGTAAAACGGTGGATGATCGCGAAGAAGGTTTTTGGGGGCTTCAGGCTGGCGCAATTGAAGCGCGCTATCTGCTTGCAACCATGGCTTTTGTAGGAGCTATTTTTGTGGCTGCTTTCGCTTTGGGGATCATCACCTCCCTATTGGTCAGTATTCACATGGCGCTTGGCAGCCTTGCGATCCTCGCATCGATTGCGGCGTTGGTTTGGTTTGGCTTGCGGTTAAGCCAATTTGGCGTGATGGGCATGGTCACGGGAAAACTGGGGCTTAGAGAATCCTATGAACAAACCAATGGCAAATTTTGGCGCTATTTCGGTGCCTATTTGCTGTGGGTGGTCATAACGATCATTTTGGGCACCATCGTCCAAGCGCTCGCCACTATGGGGGCCTTGGCCTTGGGAACCAAGATTGGTTCGGGTCTCCCTGCAACCGTTCAGGACTTTGTTACGGCGGGCTGGGCGTTCTACATCCTGTTTTATGGAATGGTATCGGGTGTTCTGAATCTCGGCTTCCTGTGCATAGGTGCTTATGCTTGGCATCAAAGCCAAGGCGCGCTGCCACCACCAAAATCCGACCTGTAAAGACCGGCTCGATCAAAAATCGAAATCAGCCGTTACTGGAACATGGTCTGATGCTTTCTCGCGCGCCCGGGCCATGCGCCAGATTTTGACTTCTTTCAGGCGGTCAGCCGCTTGCGGGCTAATGGCAAAATGATCGATCCGGATGCCGTGGTCCTTGGGCCAAGCCCCTGCCTGATAGTCCCAAAAAGTATAGGTGTGTTCGGCCCCATTCACGGCCATGAAAGCGTCCGTTAGGCCCAAATTCAACAACCGCCGCCAAGCAGCGCGGCTTTCTGGTTGAAACAGCGCATCACCCATCCAAGCGGCAGGGTCATAGCAATCACCGGCTCTTGGAATGATGTTCCAGTCGCCTGCCAAAACCAGAGGCTCTTCGAGCTCTAATAGGCCAGCGACATGGGTCTGAAGTCGGGCCATCCAGCGCAGCTTGTAGTCAAATTTCTCAGTGCCCAAGGGATTGCCATTTGGACAGTACAGATTGGCGACTCGCACCGCGCCGGTTGGCGTGGCAACTTCGACTTCGAGATAGCGGGCTTGTAAATCCTCATCATCGCCCGGCAGTCGGTTAAGTGCCACTTCTGCAGGCAATCGGGTCAATATCGCAACGCCATTATAGCTCTTTTGGCCGGAAATGAAGCAATTGTAACCTGCGTCCTCCAACGCTTCGCGTGGAAATTTTGGCTCTTCACACTTGATTTCTTGAATGCAAACAACGTCGGGATTGGCCTCGGCCAGCCACTCCAGCAGGTTTGGCAGGCGCGCGTTGACAGAGTTGACATTAAAAGTCGCGATGCGCATTAGTCTGGTCCTAAGTCTCGAAGTCTGCAGTATGATTTATGTGATTTCGACCAGTTTGATAGTCCTGATTAGAGGTTCCTGCATGACACGCTCCAATTCTGCGCTTCGCGCCCCTTCTTATCTGGCCGCAGGGCTGATCGTTATCGTCGGTGGATTGGTGTGTGCCAGCGCTGTTTTCGCACAAACGCCAGCGCAGACTTCCCCTTCAGAGGCTTCCCAGCAGTCGGGCACAGCTTCATCCACCCCTGGGACGACCGAGGCGCAAGCCTCCGTTGCCAAGCCAAAGCGGCGCGGTGCCCGTATGGTCTGCAAGCAGGAAGCTATTCTTGGGACACGCCTTAAATCCACGAAAACTTGCCGGACAGCGGACGAATGGCGGCGCATCTCCCGTGGCTTCCAAGATCAGGTCAAGACCGCTACGGATAAGGGTGGCGCGATTTTTGCCACCAATTGAGCTTTGGGCTTAAAAGCCTTTGAAGACCGCAATTTCATCTAAAGGCGCGCGCTCTGTCCGCAATTGGTTGATCGGTGCGCCCTTGTCTTCATAGCCAAGCGCCAGCCCGCAATAAATCACCTCATTGTCCGGCAATTCGAAATGGGCGGCCAAACTTTGGCGTACCATCCCCCAAGCTTCCTGCATGCAGGTAGCGAGGCCCCGTTCTTCGGCGACTAAGCAAATGGTTTGCATCAGCATGCCAACATGGGCCCATTGCCCGTGACCCATCGAACGGTCGATGACAAAGAAAATGGCTACCGGCGCGCCAAAGAACTGATAATTGAGCGACATTTGACCCAGCCGTCCGAGCTTATCTTCGCGTGGGATGCCAAGGATCTGGTACATCTCTTCGCCGACTTTGTAGCGCCTGGTACGGTGGGGTTCCTTGACTTCAGCGGGGTAGATTGGGAATTCGCCCGCTTCACCACGCGGGTTCTCGTTCAGCGACTTTTGGGCCAAGGCAACAACGGCATCGCGCTCTTCCCCAGCGATGACGATCATCTTCCAAGGTTGCAGATTGCCGCCTGAAGGTGCCGCGCGTGCAATGTCCAATAGGGCGCGAACTTCCTCTAACGGAACTGGGTCCGGTTTAAAGGCGCGCACAGATTTACGTTGCTTAACAGCGGTTTCGACATTCATGGCTTTAATCCTGAGCTGATATTTTCTCTGACACTAAGGCCAAACACCCGGCGAGGGCAAGTCGCACCTCATCCGATTTTTTAGACGGAAAAACTAACGCCACAGCCGCAAGATGATTTTGCATTTGGATTGCGGATCTTGAAGGACGAACCAATCAAATCATCAACCCAATCAATTTCCGCACCATCTAAGAAGGGCAGGGAGACTTGGTCGACCGCTACTTTGGCCGAACCTTTTTCGATGATGACATCGTCCTCGCCCGCACTCTCGGCAAACCCAAACTCATACTGAAAGCCAGAACAACCGCCACCATTGACCGCTACCCGAAACAAAGCTGCACCTGGTTCGGTGGCAATGAGGTGTCCAATCTTCGCCGCTGCGGCATCTGAAACAGAAAACCCTGACTGCATGAGCGTAAGCCTATCTTTGTTAAAAGGCGCAAAAAGGCAGCTTGAACACCAAGCTGTTTTCTTTTCCGTCAACTTTATCCCTATATGGGGGAGAAACTTGTTTTGAGGAAGACCCTGATGCCTGTTCTATCTCGCCTTGCGCCATTTGCTGCTGATTCTGCCCAGAGTCGTGGTAGGCGTTGGCCTGAGGCGGAAAGCCAGACGCGCTCGCCCTTTGAACGCGACCGCGACCGGATCATTCATTCAACGGCCTTTCGTCGCCTAAAGGGCAAGACACAAGTGTTTGTGGCACATGAAGGCGATCACTTCCGCACCCGCCTCACCCATTCTTTGGAAGTCGCCCAGATTGCGCGTTCTGTCTCGCGTCGACTCGGACTCAACGAGGATTTGGCAGAAGCCTGCGCCTTGGCCCATGATTTGGGCCATCCGCCATTCGGACATACGGGAGAGCATGCGCTAGATGATTGCATGAAGCCGTGGGGTGGATTTGACCATAATGCCCAGACATTACGCGCAGTGACCCGGCTAGAACGACGCTATCCAACCTTTGACGGCCTAAACCTGACATGGGAGACCTTGGAAGGAACCGTCAAACACAATGGTCCGATGTTGGCGAAGGGGGCAGCGATCGAAAGTCTGGCCCCGGTTTGGCAGGACCTGAATGCCGAATTTGACATGGGGCTGACAACCTTTGCGTCCGCAGAGGCCCAAGTAGCGGCTGTCGCTGACGACATCGCCTATAACAATCATGATATTGATGATGCTCTCACGGGTGGCATCTTTAGCGATGCCGAATTGTGTGACAGCGTGCCTTTGGTACGCGAAGTCTATGATGCTGCGGCCAAAGACTATCCTAATCTCGATTTGGGCCGGATGCGCGGGGAAGTCATTCGACGTTTAATCGGGATCTGGGTGAATGATCTTGTCGTCGAGAGCCAGCGGCGTATTGCGCTCTATCAACCCCAATCGGTTGATGAAGTGCGTGCATTGCCACAAGCCTTGGTCGGATTCTCCGATGAAATGATCGCAAAAGCCGCAACCTTGCGCGAATTTCTCTATGCAAAAATGTACCGGCATTGGCGAATGAATCGCTCGCGCAGCCAAGCGCGGCGAATCGTTCGCGAATTATTCGACGTTTTTCTGGCCGAACCTGATACTTTGCCGCCGGTTTGGTTGCATCTCCACAGCAAAGATTCCACGAAGGCAGCGCGGCTTGTATGTGACTACATCGCTGGAATGACTGATGATTTTGCGATTGATGAACATCGCAGGCTCTTCAATCTCGATCGCACCTTGTAACAAGGGGCTGGCGCCGCCTTAATTGAGAGTTACAAGAAACTTTCTTTTAAGTCTGGAGTAGATTCGCATGGCCAACCGGGATCGTGATTCCTTTGACGATTACGACACTGATGATCAAGACGACGGGTTCTTGACGTTTGATGCGCGCGAAGAAGAAGAAGACCGTAGTCGTGGCCCACTGATTATTGTTGGCATTGTTGCAGTGCTGGCTTTGATTGGTGTTGTATTCTGGCAGGTCTATTCTTCAAGCCGCGAACCTGGCGATACACCGCAAGTCGCGGCAGACAGCGGATCTTTCAAAGCACCCGGTGACCCGGCGGCGACTGCGCCCGTTGTTGGCTCTGATCTGGACAAGGGCGTGTTTGACGCCGCCAGCGGCGCTTCTGCCCCCGCGCTTGAAGTCCAACCAACGAGCCCCGCAGAAGCACCTATGTTAACGGATGGCAGCGCCGCCCCTGCGGTTGTCGCACCAGCCCCGGCCCCAGCACCGGCTGCAGCGCCTCCGCCACGCCAAGTGGCTGCGGCTACGCCTAAGCCTGTTGCCACGACGCCTGCCGTGAAACCAGCAACGCCTGCGCCAGCGACTAAGCCAGCACCAGTGGTCACCAAGACCGCAACGCCACCGAAGGCAGCCGCTCCGGCAGTGCCCAAAGCGGTGCCCGCTCCCGCTTCGACCTCGGCATCGACTGGTTTCGCAGCACAATTGGGCTCGTTTAAGGATAAGGCATCAGCTGATACCGCTTTGGCGCGCTTCCGTGCCTCCGGCCTGTCGGGGCCTGTGTCGATTGTTGCCGCCGACCTAGGTGAAAAAGGAACATGGTACCGGATTCGCGCCACGGGCTTTGAAAGCCGGTCGGAAGTGGAAGTCTTCTGCGGCAAAGCCCGTAGCGCTGGTGCCCAGTGCATTCCAGCTTCGCGCTAAGATGAGGGTTGGGCGACCCTAGGATGTCTGTCGCCTGCGTCATCGATGTGGCAGGGCCGGTCTTGACCGTGCAAGAACGGCGCTTGTTTGCGGCGTGCGATCCTTGGGCGTTCATCCTGTTCGGTCGTTCGTGTGAGACGCCCGCTCAGATCCGTGCCTTGTGCGAGGATTTGCGCGACAGTGTGGGGCGTGCCTGTCTGATCTTCATCGATCAAGAAGGCGGGCGAGTTCAGCGTTTGGCTCCACCTGTCTGGCCGCGCCTACCTGCTTTGTCCTTTTATGGTAGGCTTTGGCAGGACAATCCTGCGCATGCTTTGGAAGCCTGCAATCTGCATCATCAGATCATGGGCGAGATGCTGACCGACGTCGGCATAAGTGCCAATTGCGCGCCTTGCTTGGACTTGCGGCTGGAGGGGGCTAGCAGCGCTATTGGCGATCGGGCCCTGTCGGCTGAACCTGAGTGCGTGGCAGATCTAGGTCAGGCTGGCCTCGCGGGTCTTAAGGCTGCCGGTGTCGCTGGCGTTCTGAAGCATCTACCAGGCCAAGGCCGCGCCGCACTCGACAGCCATGTAGCCTTGCCCCGCATTGCAGCTTCAAAAGAGGTATTGGAACAAGATCTGCTGCCATTTCGGGTGAATCGGTCGGCACCCATGGGCATGATCGGCCATGTTGTGTTTGAGGCGATAGACCCAGACGCGCCAGCTAGTCAGTCCGCACCGGTTGTGCAAACTTGGATCCGCGAGGCCATGGGGTTTGATGGCCTTTTAATGACCGATGATTTGACGATGAAGGCCCTCAATCAACCCGATGAGGTCAAAGCCGCTCGCGTGTTTGATGCTGGCATTGATATCGCTATGCGCTGTCATGGTACGCTGGAGGAGCGCGAGGCCTTTCTGAAGTTGTGCCCGGCGCTGTCTGGGCCAAGCCTTATCCGGGCTCAGCATGCGGAGGCCTATGCGTCCAAACCTACTGTAGCGCTTGATCGGGAACAATTATGGTCACGCTTTACAGAGCTGACCGGCTGGGAGCGGGGCATGACCTTGTCCATTTCGCCCGATCCAACTCGAAGGGCATGGGCCTAAGATGGCGAGTGATGACGTCCTTGAAGCGGCCTTACGCGGTGTCGGTGAGAGCGACATCGCCTTTAGTGTCGATCTTGATGGCTATGAAGGCCCGCTGCACGTCTTGTTGCGCTTGGCCAGGGACCAGAAGGTGGACTTACGCCGCCTATCCATCCTGAAATTGGCCGAACAATATCTTGAGTTTGTCGCCGCTGCGCGTTCAGCTCGGATTGATCTGGCGGCCGACTATTTGGTCATGGCCTCTTGGCTAGCCTATCTGAAGTCTCGGCTTTTGTTGCCGCGCAAGGAAAGACCTGCTGGCGAAGAGCCGGTTGAAGACATTGCCGCCCATTTAGCGTGGCGGCTTGCGCGCTTGGATGCCATGCGCGCCTCTGCCGAGGCACTTTATCAGCGTCCTCAGCAAGATTTGGACTTCTATACGCGGGGCGCGCCGGAAGAGACCGCCGTAACCGAAATTCCTTTGTGGGAGGCGACCATCCTCGACCTCTTGCGTGCTTATGCCGATCAACGCGTGCGCGGGGTAGAGACCAAGCATGAAGTCAAAGCTTGGCCGGTTTATTCTCTTGATGATGCCCGTAAACGGCTTGAGCGCTTAATGCCGCGCGCAAAGGACTGGCAAGCGCTGGGTGAGTTTGCCCCGCCTGTGACGACGTTTACGAAAGAACCCCCTAGCGCAGCGTCTCGCTATGCCAGCCTCTTGGCAGCCAGCCTTGAACTTGCCAAACAGGGCAAACTCGCCGTGCGGCAATTGGAACATTATGCGCCCCTCTATGTGAAGGCTGGGCCGGAGACTTTGGTGTGACGCAATCGGAAGACGATAGCACCGACAACCGCACCTCGCCGGAGGCAATCGCCGCCGCTGTGCGCAGTTTGGCGCGTGCCAAGCCAGAGCTCGATTTGGTGGACCGTGCAGACCTTTCTGTTGATCCAGCCCCTGATGTCGACCGCATGGTTGAAGCGCTTTTATTTGCGAGCGCTGAACCTGTGCGCGCCTCGGCCATCGCTGCGCGTTTGCCTGAAGGGGCTGATGTAGGTGGTGCGCTTGCGCGCTTGAAACGGCGTTATGTTGGTCGTGGGGTCGTTCTTGCTGAAGTAGCGGGCGGTTGGCGGTTTCAAACCGCACCCGATCTGGCCTTTTTGATGGAAGAAAGGCGCGAAGAACCGCGCAAACTGTCGAAAGCGGCCCTCGAAACCTTGGCCATCATCGCCTATCACCAACCCTGCACACGCTCTGACATTGAAGAAGTGCGCGGCGTGGGCGTTGGTCGCGGCACATTGGACCTGCTGATGGAGATTGGTTGGGTACGGGCAGGAGCGCGGCGGCAGTCGCCCGGCAAGCCTTTGACCTATCGCACAACGCGGGAATTCCTAGCGCATTTTAATCTGGCAAGCCTCGAAGACTTACCCGGCAAGGCGGATTTGCAAGCACAAGGACTGCTCGACGCGCGCTTGCCGCCTGATTTTGAGGTGCCTCGCCCCATTTCTGCCCAAGATGGCGACGATGATAGTTCTTATGAAGCGCTGGATGGCGATGACATCGCTTTCACACAGGACTTCTTTGAACCTTAAGGCAAAGCTGTTGTCATGGGCGTCTGGTAATCTCATGGTTATCACGTTTGCCTGAGAGCTTGCAGCAAGTGACTGGCAACCGGGGCCTTGGTAGATTATGTGCTTCTGAGCAGCCTTGTAGTAAGGGCCGATCAGCGAAACGGAGAATAACATGGGCGGTATGAGTCTGATGCACTGGTTGGTCGTTGCAGCCGTGGCATTGCTGGTGTTTGGTGGACGCGGTAAACTGTCTTCCATCATGAAAGACGCTGCAGAAGGCATCAAAGGCTTCCGTAAGGGCTTGGCCGATGAACCTACCGCTGCGGCTTCTGAAGCTGCCAAGGTCAACGATAGCAACACAATTGACGTGAGCCCCTCGGCTAAGTCTAAGACCGAAGCGTAATTCGGTCTTCGACCTCTAAAGATTTGAGGTCAGGAGTCCTCACGCATGTTTGATTCCATCGGCTTTCAAGAGCTGGTCATCATCGGCATCATCGCCTTGATTGTGGTGGGGCCGAAAGAATTGCCGCTTTTGATGCGCAAAGCGGGCCAGTGGACCTCACGGCTGCGCGGCATGGCGGCAGATTTCCGGGCCAATTTTGATGAAATGGCCCGGCAAGCGGAATTAGATGAGTTGCGTAAAGAAGTCGAAGCGCTGCGCAACAATAACCCGCTGCAAGACATCAAGGATGAGCTGACCAAGCCGTTTGAAACCGGCATTGATCCTTATGCGCCTGTCACGCCCTATGGGTCTGATCACCATCATCACGTGACCGACCAAACACCGGTGATGGAGGCGTTGCCAGCGCAGGTCGAAGCCAAACCGAAACGGTCCCGCAAGCCCAAGGTCGAGGCAGATGTCGCCCCGGTTCAAGTAGCTGACTTAGAAGTCGCGGCTAAGCCCAAGCGGGCCCGCGCACCCCGCGCCACAAAAGCACCTGGAGCCGAAGTGGCGTGACCGACCTTATCCCACAGCAAAACCCAGTTGATCCGCCACTGACGGCCGATGAAGAAGCGATTGAGGCCACCCGCGCGCCCTTGATGGAGCATCTGATCGAATTGCGTGATCGCCTGCTGTGGAGCGTTGGCTCGATCGCCATCGGCTTCTTCATTTGCTTTGCGATTTGGCATTTTCTGCTCGCTTGGTTGCTCTTGCCCTATGAGAATGCCGTCATCGCGGTGAAGGGAGCCGAGGCGCTTAAGTCCGGCATGGGTCTGATCTATACTGCTCCGTTGGAAGCCTTTATCACCCAAATCAAAGTCGCCATGTTTGGTGGGATTTGTCTTTCCTTTCCTATGATTTCTTTCCAGCTCTATCGATTTGTTGCACCGGGCCTTTATAGCCATGAGAAGCGCGCATTCACGCCGTTTTTGATCATGGCACCTGTGCTCTTCACCTTGGGTGCGGCCATGGCCTATTTTGTCGTGATGCCCATGGTGATGCAATTCTCGCTGCGCCAAGAACTTGCGCCAGCAACCGGCGGTGTGGGCGTGGTTTATCAGGGCAAGATTTCTGAATATGTTGGCATGATCACTACTTTGATCCTTGGTTTCGGCGCATGTTTTCAACTGCCAGTCGTGCAATTGTTGTTGGGTAGAGCAGGAATTGTGGATGGGCAGACATGGTTGGAAAATGGGCGCTATGCCATTTTTGGGATCTTCGTCGTCGCCGCCATTGTTACGCCGCCGGATGTGATCAGCCAGTTTTCTTTGGCCATCCCCTTGATCATCCTCTATTATATGGGCGCATTTCTGGTGAAAATGGGCGATCCCAAGGATGCAACACCCAGCTAAAATTTAGCGCTTTCGCCTTGTGACACCGCGCGGTGGGCCCCCGGTCTTGCGAACAGGCGTCGTGCCACGCGCAGGGCCGCGCAACGCGCGTCGCGCCGGTACTGGGCCTACTTTCGGCTGGCTCACGATGTCGAATAAAAGCCCGCCAGATACAGGTGTCGCTTCCAATAGCCTGACGCGCACCTTAGCCCCCAATTCCCAGCGGTCGCCGGTTTCTGCGCCGATAAGCGCATGTCCAGCCTCATCGTGATGGAAGTATTCGCTGCCTAACCGCATGACAGGCACCAGCCCATCGCCGCCCGTCTCTTCAAGGCGGACAAAGACGCCAAACCGGTTCACGCTGGTGATGCGGGCCTCAAACGTGGCACCAACTCGCTCAGACAAGAAGGCAGCAACATAGCGGTCTGTTGCTTCGCGTTCAGCTGCCATGCCGCGCCGCTCTGTCGCGGTGATAGCCTCTGCGATCTTTTTCAGCTGCTCGGCGCTCGTCTTCTTCAAACCATCTTCGCCAAAGCCTAAGGAGCTGATCAGCGCACGATGGACGATCAGGTCGGCATAACGGCGAATGGGGGAAGTGAAGTGCGCATATTTGCGCAAGTTTAGGCCGAAATGGCCAAGGTTGTCCGTGTCATAAATCGCTTGAGCCTGCGTGCGAAGGACGATCTCATTGATCATTTCGGCATGCTCAGTTGGTGCGGCTAATTCCAGCACGCGATTGAAACGCGCGGGGCTCGGCGGTTGGCCCTTGGCCCATTTCATATTCACCGTCGCCAGGAAATCACCCAAGGCAGCAAGCTTAGTTTCACTCGGCTGATCATGAACGCGGTAGATGAGCGGCGAACGCTTATCTTCCAATGTCTCCGCAGCACAGACATTGGAGAGGATCATCATCTCTTCAATCAGGCGGTGGGCATCAAAGCGCTCGCGCAAACCAATCGAGAGAACTTTGCCTTCGGGCGACAGGATGATTTTACGCTCCGGACTATTGATCTCCAAAGGCTCACGCTGATCGCGTGCTTTCTCCAGTGCGCGATAGGCGGCCCACAAGGGTTGCAGCACCGTATCCAGCAAGGGGGCAGTCATTGCATCTGGCATGCCATCAATGGCCATTTGCGCTTGGGTATAGGTGAGGCTCGCGGCACTCTTCATTAAGCCGCGCAGGAACCGATGACTTTGCTTGTGGCCGCCGGCATCAATCTTGATCTCCAGCGCCAAACAGGGCCGCTCGACCCCGTCCATCAGCGAGCACAAGTCAGCCGACAAACGCTCGGGCAACATCGGTACAACCCGGTCTGGGAAATAGACAGAGTTGCCGCGCATCAGCGCGCCTTCATCAAGGGCAGAGCCTGGCGTGACGTAGTGAGCAACGTCGGCAATAGCGACCAAAATCTTGTGACCACCGCCGGGCAAGGCTTCGGCATAGACCGCATCATCATGGTCACGGGCATCGTCTGGGTCGATGGTCACCAAGGGGATATGACGAAGATCTTCGCGTGAGCCCAAGGGCGCAGGGCCTGCGCTTGCTGCCTCTTCTTCCTCTTCAGAGGTAAAGCCCATTGGAATATTGTGGGCGGCAATCGCCAGAATAGAGGCCGCTTTGGGATTTTCATTATTGCCGAAAATCTCAATGATTTCCGCTTTCTTCGGGCCATAGCCGCGATGGGGTAATAAGCGCGCCGCAACCAAATCGCCATTGCGCGCGCTCTTGGCATGCTCTGGCAAGATCATCAATTCGTGGCGTTGCTTTTTATCGGCGGGTACCAGTCTGCCACCGCCAGACCCTGCTTGGCCGGGGCGCACATCTGCCGCCATAAAGACGCCGAACACGCGTTCAATCACGCGACCGAGGCGCTTGATGATTTGGACCTCATACTCGCCTTCATGGGTCAAGCGTGTCTTGCCAATGAAGCGATCCCCAACGCCAGGTGGCGGGCCTTCTTGGCGCACGTGCGACCGTGTGCTCGCGAGACGAACCAACGGGCCATAGAGTTCGTCTTCACGGCCGACCGCCCGCGCCATCAAGTCGCCTTGGCTGTCGATCTCGATTAGTTGGAACATGCCGCCTTCAGGGGGCACAGTACGGCTGGCAACTTCCTTGCGGCCCGTTTTGGCAATCGCGCCTTCATCGGCCAATTCACGCAGGATCGCTTTCAAAGCCCGGCGCTCATCACCTTTAATGCCAAAAGCAATGACGATTTCACGCGGACCAATCGCGGTTTTGGCTTCGTTCAAAAAGGCCAGCAAGGTGGCTTTGTCGGGCACACCCAACGCCGGACGCGTTACCGGTTTTTTCGGTGGCTTGCCTTTTTGGCCGTTGCCACGACCCTTCGTCTTCATTCACCCGTCGCCTTTTTTGCCGCTGGCTTTTTAGCCGCTGGCTTTTTGGCTGGGGCTTTCTTCGCGGCAGGCTTCTTAGCCGCTGCGGCCTTTTTCGCCGCTGGCTTTGCCGCAGACTTCGCAGAGCTCGTCTTTTTGCTAGGCTTCTTCTTGCCAACGCCAACCAAGGCAACGCGGGCTTCGATTAAGGCAAGGGCCGCTTCTCGCGTGATAGCGGCAGGGTCTTGGCCCTTGGGCAAGGTCGCATTGGTGGTGCCATCGGTCACATAGGGGCCATAGCGGCCTGCCATGACCTTGATCACGGGCCCACCTTCAGTGGGGGCGGCAAATTCTTGTAAGGCCGCCGCAGCTGTGCGCTGGGGTCGTCCGCCGCCGGCTAGCTTCTCTGCCAAGACGGTGACAGCTCGGTTCAGACCAATCTCAAACACGTCTTCGATAGTGCCAACATTTGCATAGGTCTTGCCATGCTGCACATAAGGGCCAAAGCGGCCTAAATTGGCGACGATAGGCTCACCATCTTCCGGGTGCATGCCGACAGTGCGCGGCAGGGATAACAGGCGTAACGCCCGCTCCAGCTCAAGCTCAGACGCTGACCAACCCTTGGGCAAGGAAGAGCGCTTTGGTTTTTCACCATCGCCCAACTGAACATAAGGGCCAAACCGGCCAGCCTTAAGCCAGACATCGAGACCGGATTCAGGATCAGAGCCCAAATTGCGGTCGCCACCTGCCTCTGCAGAATCGCCCGTTGGGACAGTCAATTGGCGAGTATAGCGGCATTCAGGATAGTTTGAGCAGCCAATGAAGGCTCCAAACTTACTGGTTTTTAGCGAGACGCGACCGTCCGCGCAGGATGGGCAGGCGCGGGGGTCCGAGCCGTCGCCCTTATCAGGGAAGATATGGGGCCCGAGCGAGTCATTGATGGCATCGAGCACTTGGGAAGTCCGCAAGTCGCCGGTGTCCGCAATCGCTTTGGAGAAGTCCTCCCAGAACTCACGCAACAAAATTCGCCAACCCAGATCGCCCGAGGAGACTAGATCAAGGCGCTGTTCAAGGTCTGCGGTGAAATCATATTCGACATATTTGGCGAAGAAGTTCTCCAAGAATGCCGTGACCAAACGACCCTTGTCGTCTGGGATGAAGCGGTTCTTGTCCATATGCACATATTCGCGGTCACGCAGAACGGTCAGGACCGACGCATAGGTCGATGGGCGGCCAATGCCCAACTCTTCCATCTTCTTGACCAAGGTCGCTTCAGAATATCGTGGTGGGGGCTCGGTGAAATGTTGGGTCGCGGCGATATCGGTGGCCGCCACAGTGTCGCCTGCCTTCAGATTGGGTAGACGGCGGCTATCTTCATCTTCCTCATCATCGCGGCCTTCTTGATAGAGCGCGAAGAAGCCATCGAACAGAACGACTTGCCCGGTCGCCCGCAAGCCAGCGCGGCCATTGGCATCGACCAAATCAATCGTCGTGCGTTCCACAATCGCTTGTTCCATTTGGCTGGCGATCGCGCGCTTCCAGATCAGATCATAGAGCTTTGCCATATCGGCTTCGAGCCGCATTTTGGATGGATGGCGGTTAGGGTCTGTTGGCCGAATTGCTTCATGTGCTTCTTGAGAATTCTTGGCTTTGGAGCTGTAATAACGAGGTTTTTCGGGAACATACTCGCTGCCAAACCGGTCGCCGATTACAGCGCGACACTGCATGATCGCAGCTTGGTCCATCGCTACGCCATCGGTTCGCATATAGGTGATCAGACCGACGGTTTCGCCGCCAATATCCACACCCTCATAAAGTCTTTGGGCAACTTGCATCGTCCGCTGCGCGTTAAAGCCAAGCTTGCGGCTAGCCTCTTGCTGTAGGGTCGATGTAGTGAACGGGGGTGCGGGCGAGCGTTTGAGTGGCTTGGCCTCAAGGCTTGCCACCGTATAGCTGCCCGCCATGACCGCTGCCTTTGCCGCTTCAGCCGAAGGGGCGTCTGGCAAATCAAATTTATCGAGTTTCTTGCCGTCTAGGCTGACGAGGCGTGCCTCAAATGCCGCCCCAATTTGGGCTTTGGCTTGGGCAGATACCGTCCAATATTCCCGCGCCTTAAAGCGCTCAATCTCCATCTCGCGCTCAACAACGAGGCGCAGCGCCACAGATTGAACCCGCCCGGCAGAGCGTGATCCCGGCAACTTTCGCCACAGGACAGGCGAGAGATTAAAGCCTACCAGATAGTCCAGCGCGCGGCGCGCCAAATAGGCGTCGACCAATTCCTGATCAATCTGACGCGGATTGGCCATCGCAGCCAAAACCGAATCCTTGGTGATCGCGTTGAAGGTTACCCGAGAAACCGCTTTGTCCTTCAGAACTTTTCGCGACTTCAGCGCTTCGAGCAAATGCCAAGAAATTGCTTCACCTTCGCGATCAGGGTCGGTGGCAAGGATTAAACTGTCAGCATTCTTGACCCGCTCTGCAATGTCGCGGATACGCGCCGCGCCTTTACTGTCGGCTTCCCAGACCATGGCGAAATCATCATCGGGGCGAACTGAGCCATCTTTGGACGGGAGATCGCGCACATGACCAAAGCTGGCGACCACATCATAATTGGCCCCCAAATACTTATTGATGGTCTTTGCCTTAGCGGGTGATTCAACGACAACAAGATGCATATTTGGTTTATCAGACTTAGAAAGGGCCCCTGCAAATGCAGAACCTCACGGGCGGAGGTGTGTTCGCAACGGGGCTAATGTCAATGGTTTTCCGCAAAACTAAGTGTAATGCATCTTGACGTGTGACCCTTGCGTGATACAACTAAAAATACATTCATGTTGCACAAGCCATTACAGGGTGAGCCATGCCCGTTGCATCAACGCCAGTCACGCCCGAAATTTCCGCTGATCGCCTCGAGGTAGCTGACTTTATCCGCAATCTCGTCCTAGAACTGGAACAATTGAGCGAGGATCACGACTTGGAAGGCGTGGCGGCTTGCTTGCGGGCGGCAGCGTCCGAGGCGCGTCGTGTGAAACAGCGTGATCGATTGATTAAACTGGGCCTGAAACCAGGCCACCGGGCTGGATAATCGCCCTTCCACCAAGTTCAAGTTCCACCACGATTGCGGCCAACGTGCGCCATGGCAGGCCAGAATCGGTCGACAGATCTGCCAAGCTAACCGGCACTGGCGATAAAAGTGCTGCCACGCGGTCGATTTCACTCTGGGTGAGGGTTACGCCTTGCTCACCATGATTGTAGCTGACGGGCTTATTCTCTTTTAGGCCTGTCGCGCCCTGCAAACAGGCCAGAACGTCCTGCACACTGGTAACCAGGTGCGCGCCATCCTTGATCAGGCTGTTTGGTCCTGCCGCACGCGGGTCGAGGGGAGAGCCCGGCACCGCCATAACGTCGCGGCCTTGTTCCGCAGCTAAACGGGCGGTGATCAAGGATCCGGAACGCGCTTCGGCCTCCATCACCACAATGCCTTGGCTCAAGCCTGAAATGATCCGGTTGCGCCTTGGAAAGTCACGCGCATGGACTGTCGCATAAAGCGGACTTTCAGAGACCAAGAGCCCGCGCGAGGCAATCTCATGATAGAGGCTTTCATGTTCGGGGGGGTAAATATGGTCAAGGCCACCTGCCAGAACCGCTATCGTGCCTGTCCCAAGGCTTGCGCTATGGGCTGCCCCGTCAATGCCGCGCGCCAAACCTGAAACGACGACATACCCAGCTTGGCCTAACCCGGTGGCAAACTCGCGCGCAAGCCTTAATCCCGCCGCGGAGGCGTTTCGGGCACCGACAATCCCAACCATTGGCTTCTGCATCAAGCCAGTCTGCCCGCACACACTCATGATCGGCGGCGGAGGGGTAAGGGTTGCAAGGCCGATGGGGAAGTTAGGCTCACAAGCCGCAATAATTTCACCGCCTCTTGCTTGGGTAGCGGCGATTTCGTCTTCAGCTTGATCAGCAGAGATCATCTGGATCGGCCTGCCACGCGCCTGCTTGATTAAGTCGGGAAGTGCCGACAATACGGCGCTGACTTGACCATAGCGTGAGAGGAGCCCGAAGAAGCTAACCGGGCCTATTCCCTCACTGCGCGCTAATCTTACCCAATCCCGTCTTTCTTTATCGCTCAGCAAATGCTGGGTTTGCATCACTATTTTTTGCCAATTTTGGGCTCTTCACCTTTGATCAGGCGGGCGAGATTCTCGCGGTGCCGGATCCACACCAATACAGACATGAAAAGCGTTGCCCCAACCCCAATAGGGCTGGCATGAAATGCCACTGCGATGAATGGCGCGGCAGCAGACGCCACCAACGCACCTAATGACGAATACCGAAACACATAAGCTGTAGCCAACCACAGGGCTGCAGCCAAAGTACCCACTGGCCAAATGCCAATTAACAAGGTGCCAAAGAAGGTCGCAACCCCTTTGCCACCATTAAACTTCAACCAAACCGGAAAACAATGTCCTAAAAGGGCTGCGGCCCCAGCGACATAACCGGCATCTTGAGACAAAAACTCACGCGCAAGCACCAAAGCGAGGGCGGCCTTTGCTGCATCGAGGAACAAAGTTGCCAGCGCCACATCTTTTCGACCGGTCCGTAACACATTGGTCGCGCCAATATTGCCAGAACCCACTTGACGAATATCACCAAGCCCCGCCAATCGGGTCAACAGGAGACCAAACGGTATGGACCCTAATAGATAGCCACCTACTATCGCAATCAGATAATCCATGGACCCCCCAAGACGTGTTGAACCTGCGTGCGCTTAGTCAAGAGCACTAAAAACCTTCTTGCCGCCCACCCAAGTCGTCAGGACTTTACCCTGCAATGTCCGCCCATCATAGGGGGAATTGCGCGATTTAGAGATCATGCGGCTGGCATCAAAGCGGATTGGGAAGCCCAAATCGACCAAGATCAGATCAGCAGGGGCACCTGCTGCAATCCGGCCCTGAGGTAGACCAAGGATTTGCGCTGGAGCCAAAGTCATGGCCCGGACTAAGTCCAACAACTCAATTAAGCCCTCATGATAGAGAATGAGCGCAGCCGGAAGAAGGGTTTCGAGCGCACTCGCCCCAAAAGCAGCTTCATCAAACGGCAGACGCTTTTCTTCTGCGGGGCGCGGATCATGGCCCGAGACAATAACGTCCACAATGCCGGACTTGACCCCTTCAATCAGGGCGAGGCGGTCTTGCTCACTTCGTAAAGGCGGGGAGAGCTTGGCAAAGGTGCGGTAGTCTCCTAGATCATTTTCATTCAAAGTCAGATGATGCACGCTGACCGAAGCGGTCACGTCCAAGCCTTGGGCTTTTGCAGCCGCGATGCGGGGCAGGGTTGCCTCTGATGAGATCATGTCGAGCAAGAGCTTCGCCCCCGTCAATTCAGCCAATTGAATGTCTCGGTTGGCGGCGATGGTCTCAGCCGCACTTGAAATGCCGGCAAGACCAAGACGCGAGGCCAACTCACCCATATTCATCATGCCTCCCTCGCTTAAGAAGGCGTCTTGCGGGCGTGACGCCACCAAAGCGTCAAAGGCGGAAGCATAGGACATGCAGCGCTGCATGGTCCGCGTGCTAACAATCGGGTGGTCACTATTGGTGAACATGACAGCCCCAGCATCGGCCATCAGACCAAGTTCAGCGATGCGCTCACCCTTCAGGCCAACGGTGAGGGCACCGGCAGCTAGCACCCGTGCGAGTGAGCGGTCGCGTCCGCGCCGGGTGATGAAGTCGACCAAAGCCGCATCATCGATCACTGTCTGGGTATCTGGCTGCAACACCATGGTCGTAACCCCACCCGCCACAGCGGCTTTGCCAGCGGTGCTTAAACTCTCGCGTTGCTCTTCGCCGGGCTCCCCTGTTGAGACGTGGAGATCGATCAAGCCGGGCATTAAAGCATGGCCATCACAATTGATCACGATCGCTTCTGGACTGGCGGCCACCTGCGGCCCTGAAGCAAGGATCACCTCGCCTTGGACGAGGACTTCGCCTGGACCATCAAATTGGGTCGCGGGATCAACCAAGCGCGCATTGATGAAATGATAAAGGGGCTCAGACATCGTCTGCCTCCTCATTGGCACCGTGGCTGGCGAGGGCTTCAAGCACAGCCATGCGGACAGCCACGCCTGATTCAACCTGGTCTACGATGAGGGACACGCGCGGGTCATCGGCAATGTCAGAGTCGATTTCGACACCGCGGTTCATCGGGCCGGGGTGCATGACTTTGACATGGGGTGCAGCAACGGCCAGCTTACGGGCATCAAGGCCATAAAAGCGGAAATATTCCCGCGCCGATGGCACATAGGCACCATCCATCCGCTCGAGCTGAAGACGCAGCATCATCACCACATCCACCCCAGCCAGACCTTCCAGCATGTTGTGGTAAATCTCACAGCCCCAGCGATCGACATCTGCGGGCATCAAGGTTGGTGGCGCAATCAAGCGGACGCGCGCGCCCAGCATGGATAAAAGGATGACGTTGGAACGGGCAACGCGGGAGTGGAGCACATCGCCGCAAATGGCGACCACCAAGCCTTCGATATGACCAAAAGAGCGCTTCAACGTCAGCGCGTCGAGCAAGGCTTGGGTTGGGTGTTCGTGGGTGCCATCGCCCGCATTAATTACCGAACAGCTTACTTTGCGCGCTAGCAATTGGGCTGCACCGGATGCTGCATGGCGCAAAACTAGAATATCAGGGCCCATGGCATTTAATGTCGCGGCAGTGTCCAACAGCGTCTCACCCTTGGAGACCGACGAGCTTTTTACTGCCATATTGACCGTGTCCGCGCTCATGCGCTTACCAGCCAGCTCAAACGAGGCTTGGGTCCGGGTCGAATTCTCAAAGAAGAGATTGACGAGGGTGCGGCCCTTTAAGGTCGACAGCTTCTTCTCGCGCGCTTGCGTGAAGGGCAAAAACACTTCGGCACGTTCAATAAGTTCCAGCGCCTCCAGTCGGTTCAGATCACCGATCTGCAAGAGGTGGCGCTTGGTAAAGGGCGCGCGAGGCGGTGGACTATCGGGACTCATGATGTTGCGCGCCCCCAAACATTATAGCCCGCAAACCGCGGGGTATTCGGCAAATACATGTCATTGACTTCGGCGCACACAAACCCGCCTTGTTCCAACATGGCTTGTGTATTGCGTGTCAGGTGGCACCCGCCAGCAATGGCCTTCCACACGGGCTCAATTCGCTTTTGCCAGCGCACCACATCACCATCTGGGGCAAGGCCATGTTCGCAAAACAGGATTTGGCCATCGGGCTTCAAAAGTCGCTTGGCTTCAGCCAATGCACCCTCATAGTCGGGAATGGTACAAAGCGCATAGGTGAACAAGATTGTATCGGCGCAGGCATCGGGCAGGCCTGTCGCTTCAGCGCCAGCGACAACTTCTTCGACCACAATATCGGTGCGCCAGTCTTCGCGTTTCCAAGCCAACATGCTTGCTGAAGGCTCTACAGCGATGACTTTTTCAACTTTGCTGGCGTCCAAGAAGGGTAGGTTGGTGCCTGAGCCAAAGCCCATATCCACCACGACCCCATAAGCTCGCGGGATCAGTTTGGCTCGTTGCTTAGCGATTGGTTTTGCGCCACAGGCACAGCCGATGAAACGTGGCAGGACAAAACGGTCATAGAGCCCAAAAACCATGTTAGCGACGCCCCCGCGCACCTATCAATCGCTCCCGCAACCACAAGAGTATGGCCCAGCTATGGGCATCATGGCGGACCTTCTTCATCGCGTCGTCGATTGATACCCACACCAACTCATGATCAGGCTCGCTCGGACGGCCTTCGGTCGAGGTCAGTTCCACTTCAAAAAATGAGCAGAGCGAATTGGTTGGCACGCCATCATTGATCCAAAATTGCCCAGATCGACATAATTGGCGGACGGGCCAGACGGTTAGACCCGTTTCCTCATCGAATTCGCGCACGACGGCTTCTGCATCACTCTCGCCCGACTCAACCCCGCCGCCCGGTAAATCATAATGGAAGTTTTGAGCATCCCCGACTTTGACGAGGGCAATCTTCTCATCATTGCGGGTACAAAGGCCATAAACGCTCGGCCGCTCTTTGTAGGTTTTGCCGTGTTCGGTGCGCCCGAACTGCATCGAGAAGTGCGCCATAAAGGCCTCATAAGCTAGGATTGCAAAAGCGGAAAGCAGCCTCGGCAGATGGATAGTCTCTAGTCCTGCTTGACTTATAGGTCGAGGGGGGGACGCATCGAAACACCTGTACTGCTGAGGACTATTTCCGCCCGAACAAGCGCTCAATATCTGTCAGCGACAGTTTCACAAATGTAGGCCTGCCATGGTTACACTGGCCAGAGCGGGGCGTTCGTTCCATGTCGCGCAACAGGAAGTTCATTTCGTCTGCACTTAAATGACGGCCTGCGCGAACCGAGCCGTGGCACGCCATGGTCGCCAGCACTTCATCGATCCGTTCTTTGAGGGACAAGCCTTCATCATAGGCGGCCAGATCATCAGCCAAGTCTTGCAGCAATTTATGGGTGTTCACCTTGCCCAGGATGGCAGGTGTCTCCGTGACAGCAATGGCTCCTCGACCAAAGTTTTCTAATCCCAAGCCAAAGCGTGCAAACTCGTCGGCGCGCGCCAACAGGCGCTCACAATCGGCCTCTTCCATCTCGATAATGTCAGGGATCAGGCTTGGTTGGCGCGCAATGCCTTGGCCTTCCATGGCGGCTTTCATGCGCTCTAAGGTCAAGCGTTCGTGTGCAGCATGTTGATCGACAATCACGAGGCCATCAGAAGTCTCGGCGATGACATAGGTTGCATGAAGCTGGGCCTTAGCTGCCCCCAAGGGATAGGAAGTCTCATCTTCAAGAGGCGCACCGATATCTGTGGGTGCCTCAAAGCTCGTGCGCGCCATAGGCTCGGCAAAGCCAGCGAGTAGCGAGCCCGCTTCGCGTCCGGCTTCAATTGCGCCTGCGGGCGGTTGATAGGCCGGAAAGTTTGGTTGATAGGGGCTGAGTTGTCCACCGCCACCGCGTGACCACGGCATGCCAAATCCGGTTTGTGCGCCAAGCGCCCCCAATGTTGCCTGACCCAAGGCTTGCGGGCTTCGAATGCCACTTGAGCCCAAGGCATGGCGCAATGCCCCAATGACGAGCCCTCGCACCAAAGCCGGGTCGCGGAACCGGACTTCGGTTTTGGCAGGATGGACGTTCACATCCACCAGTTTTGGATCCATTTCGAGGAAAAGCGCCAGAACCGGATGGCGGTCGCGCGCCAAAACGTCCTGATAGGCGGCCCGCGCTGCCCCTTTTAGCAGAGGGTCTTTCACCGGTCTGCCATTGACGAATAAATGTTGATGACGCGCGTCGCCCCGCGCTGCGGTGGGTAGACCGGCCAAGCCTGTTAGTCTGACCTCGGCCCGTTCAGTATCGATCACCAAAGCGTCAGCTGCTGCATCGCGACCAAGGATAGCTGCAACCCGTGCCGATTTTTGGCTGGCAGCATCAGATCCTTCCGGCACGACTTTCAGCGCGGTCCGGCCATCGAGATCGAGGGTGAAGGCAACGTCAGGCCGCGATAGAGCCAAGCGCTTGACCATGTCGGAAATAGCCAAGCTTTCCGACCGTGCTGATTTCATAAAATTGAGGCGGGCTGGCGTTGCAAAGAATAGGTCGCGGACTTCCACCCGCGTGCCAGAGCGATTGTTTGGCCAAGGCGCGGGCATCGGGCCTTCCATAGCGCCGCCCTCAACCCGCAAGGTCCAAGCTTGATCCGCGTCCTTGGCGCGCGATGTAATGGCCAGTCTCGCAATCGCACCGATGGACGGCAAGGCTTCCCCGCGAAATCCCATGGTGACGATGTTGAGCAGGTCCAGATGGCCATCGGCATCTGGGGCCAGTTTGGAGGTCGCGTGGCGTTCAACCGCTAGGCTTAGTTGATCGCGAGGGATGCCGCCGCCGTCATCTTCAACCAGCAAACGGTTGATCCCGCCATCTTCGGCCAAGATGCGGATGGAAGTTGCACCAGCATCCAGCGCATTTTCCACCAATTCTTTAACCGCCGCAGCCGGGCGCTCAATCACTTCGCCAGCAGCGATCTGATTTATGGCATCCGGGGGAAGACGAGCAATGGTCATGGCGCAACCATGCGCCTTCTGGCCTGAGTCGACCAGACGATCCTGCATTCAGAAGCGGTTTCTGCCAGCTGGCTTGGCCTACATGCCGGGCAGTTTGAAGCCGCGTGGCTTATTTTGCTGGATGCTCACAGGCTGGCCGCCTGTCGCATTGCGGATGGCTGCTTTTTCAAGGCGCAAACGCTCGGCTTCCGCTTCGGCCATAAGCGGGTCAGCAGGCTGGGTCGGGGCGGGGGTGACGAGACCCATGATCCGATCCGACAGATTGGTGGGCTTGCGGGCTACGCCGCCAGTTTCTTCATCAATCACCGCACGGATACGTGGATCAGCATTGGTACCGCCGGCCTTCTCGACCAACAGACGCTCACCAACTGAGGCGGTCGCGCCCATCTGAACGCCGAAAACAGCGCTGCGGGCTTGAAGATCGGCCCGCAATTCCATTGGACGGGCTTCACCTGGGCGAGGTGGGCGGAGATTAAACTCAGGTGGCACCACCAAAGGAGCCTTGGAGACGACGCGGAATTCGTCAGGCGCTGTTTTCTCGCTGCCTAACGCTTGGCGTACGCTGGTGCATCCGCCCAAAGCGATGACGGCCAAACCAGTGACTGCCAACAGGCTAGAATAGGATTTTTTCACAGCACTCGCTCCATTGTCTCTCAAAACTTGTCTCTTAAGGGCAGTGTTCTGGATCGGGGCTTGAGGCTGCAACTGCTCGCAGGCCCCTCAACTTGCCGTTTCCATCACCCTTCAAACCGTTTGTACCCAACCTTCTTAGACGCAAGGCCGCCCGAAGGTCCAGATGTTCACGCCGCTGGCGGCTCTGACTCACTTTTTGAGCCAGAATTTTGTTTCGATTGTGGCGTGTCCTCGGGGTTTATCAGCATATCAATGGCCAGCAAAATCGCGCCGATTGTAATGGCTGCATCGGCAACATTAAACACCCATGGGAAAAAGAAGCCCGAGAAATCCAAGAAGTCTGCGACAGCGCCGAATCGCACGCGGTCTATCAGATTGCCAATCGCCCCACCGATCACCAATGCTAAGGCAATAAAGGTCTGACGGCGCTGTGCCCTGAATAACCAAACCGCAAAGACTGTTGCGATGATGCCAGACATGGCCACAAGTCCCCAGCGCTGCCAGTCAGCATGGGCTTTGAGGGCCCCAAAGCTCACGCCATAATTCCACACCATCGTCAGATCGAAGATGGAGGAAATCTCTATCTTGCCGACAGTCAACAGGTTGAGATGGTTCAAGACCCAGTACTTGGTGGCTTGATCTAAACCAAGCACGACCACGATAAGCAACACACCCCAGAGAGGTGCGGGTGCAGCAGCGGGTAGTTTGGGGGCGGGAGATGGCGATGTCATGGTCGCTCTTTAATGTGTTTTGATCGGCCAAGGAAATGCAACAAACAGTGAGGCGGCGGGCGGCCCATCAAGGCTTAATCATTGTGCCAGCAAGCTCAAGCGCATTGGCCATGGCTCGTTTTAGGGCCGGTGGCTCCAAGATTTCCAGCTTACCACCCCAGCGAAATAGGCTCCACGCTAATTCGTTTAAGCCTCCGCCATGCAGACGCACCAACAAAGCCCCATCTTCTAGATGTTCTAGGCTCTGCTGTGGGTGAAAGACCCACCGGCTCGCTTCGTCGGCAAAGTCGGGGAAAACGCGCAGGCATACATCGACTGTGTCTTCCTGATAGACGCCAAAGGACCTCTCAGAATAGGCTTGTAAGTCAAAGCCGTCCGGCGCGCCACCTGGTAGATCGAGCATGAGAGGTTGGCTGATGCGATCAATCCGCCACATGCGTGGGGCGGTCGTTTCCTCCATATGAGCCTCGCGCGCGATCAGATAGGCCTCGCCACCAAACAAAATGCCATAGGGGATCAGGTCGCGCTGGCGCGGCCCACCTGACCCGCCGCTATAATGCACGCGTACTTGCTTGAGGGCCAAAAGCGCATCGCGCAGTACTTGCAGCACATCCTTATCGACACTGGCCCTTGGACCCGGCTGCACAGCAATGGCTTCAGCTTGCATCAAGGCTTCAATATCAGTGGCCAACCGGCGCTTAACATTCGACTTCAGCGCCGACAGCATCTTGGTTTCTAGACTCGCCAACGCACCTGCTGCTTGGGGATTACTGCGCTCGAGTTGCTTCTGGCCAGTACTCAGCGCTGCCATTTCCTCGCTGGTCGGTGCCAAAGTAAAGCTGTCCAACCCTTTTGGCAGGCGCCATCTTTTGGTTGGAGGATCAGAGATTTCCTCCAAATCGGGATACATCATCACCAATTGATCGCGCATGCGCTCAATCGTGCGGCGCTTTACGTCCAGCTTTTCGGCCATCTCATCCAAAGTTAGGCCATAGGTGGTCGCGGCCAAATGGCGCGCTAGTTCAACGAGTCGGGCAGATTTTTCGTGTCGCATGTCGCCTTCTCGCCCTGAATCTCCCATAAGGTCAAACGCGAAAACGTGTCGACTTGGGCGGACGCTGCGGTTAGAGCCATCTTCATGAAAAATCTGCCTGTTTCCCCGCTCGCTCCTACTGCTTTTCCGACCTTGCCCCTTGTTGCGGGCATGCATGCATCGGCGAGCCGTATCGGGCTCTATGGCGGCACACGCAACGATCTCATGGCGGTGGTGTTTCCGGAAGGTGCCAGCGTAGCGGGTGCTTTCACGCTTAGCGCGACTAGGTCCGCCGATGTTGAATGGTGCGCCACCCAAGTCAAACGGGGCAAAGCGCGTGCCTTAGTCGTCAATGCAGGAAATTCTAATGCGTTTACGGGGCCTGCGGGGCTTGCCAAGAATGCGGCAACAATTGCTGAAGCCTGCCGCCTTACGGGCGCGGTCGACCATGAAGTTTTTCTGGCAGCGACTGGGGTAATCGGGGCACCTTTGCCACCCAGAACAGTCGCCGATGCCTTACCAAATGCGTTTGAAGCGTTAGCCGCACCCGATTGGGAAAGCCTCGCCCGGGCATTTTCCACGACTGATACCTTTCCAAAAGGGGCAGGGACAACGTTGGACTTGGATGGAACAGCGGTGAATATCGTCGGGTTGGCTAAAGGCTCGGGCATGATTGCGCCCAATATGGCAACCATGCTGGTTTTCGTCTTCACCGATGCCGATGTCGCACCAGATGTGCTGCAAGCTATGGTCTCTACCCATGTTGAGACGACCTTCAATGCGATCACAGTTGATAGCGATACCTCAACGTCTGATACGCTGCTGGTCTTTGCGACTGGTGCGAGCAGTGCTGCACCGATAAAAGATCATAGCGACCCGCGCGCCGCTTTAGTGTCTGAGGCCCTGCGGGGTATTTTCCATGATTTGGCTATGCAAGTTGTTCGCGATGGGGAGGGGGCTCAGAAGCTCATCCAGATCGAAGTGCAAGGAGCCGTTAATGACCGCTCAGCTCGCCAAATCGGATTTGCGATCGCCAATTCGCCCTTGGTGAAAACCGCAATTGCTGGTGAAGATGCAAATTGGGGACGGGTTGTTATGGCTGTTGGCAAAGCGGGCGAACCCATTGCAGTCGATCAACTCGCGGTTCGCTTTGGCGGGCAGTGGACAGCCAAAGAAGGCGGTGCAGTTGCTTATGATGTTGAGCAAGTTGATGCGCATATGCGCGGTCGACTAATTGATATTCTTGTGGACGTAGGCTTGGGAAGCGGACAAGCAAAAGTTTGGACTTGCGACTTAACCCACGGCTATATCAGCATAAATGGCGATTATCGGTCCTAGTTCGATTGGATTTGATCTGTCAAAATTGGTATTTTTTAATACTTATGACTTAAGTTGGATCGGGGTAGAGGCTTATGCGACTAGTGTTAGTGGCCGCGGCGGCTTTAATAAACAGGGACGGTGCCGTATTGTTAGCACAACGACCACAGGGGAAAAGTCTTGCTGGGCTCTGGGAATTTCCAGGCGGCAAGATTGAATCTGGCGAAAATCCAGAAGCCGCTTTGTGTCGTGAATTGGCGGAGGAGCTGGACTTGGACGTTGATTCTAAAGACCTTAAGCCGCTGACTTTTGCATCTCACGCCTATCCTGATTTTCATCTGCTGATGCCGTTATGGACTACGGAGCACTGGCGGGGAGAGCCCAAAGGCCAAGAGGGCCAAAAGTTGGCGTGGGTCCAACCTAAGGCGTTAGATCTATATCCTATGCCAGAAGCCGATATTCCGCTGGTTTCAATTTTACGTGAGCATCTAGAACAGAGGCGCTTGTCGTGATTTTCAAAAAGCTAAAAGATGAGCGCGGTGCAACGGCCATTGAATATGGCCTGATTGGAGCCCTGATGGTGATCGTGATGATTCCTGGCATGCAAATGGTAGGCGGTAACACCAACAGCATGTATGACCGGGTTACCAATCAAATTGTTGCGGCCATCACAGCCAGCCGTTGAGCTGTTCTAGCCGCTCGGCTTTTCGCCAGTTGGGATTTCACGCGTTCCCAAAGCATCGGCAAGACGCATTTTTGCACTCCCCCGTGGCAAAGGCTTTTGCTGGCTCTCATGCGGCGCCCAACCCGTTAATGTAATTAATTCAAAGGTTGCGCGCACTTTTCCATCCGCGTCGCTATGATTGGCTTGGTAAAGGTCAGCAGCGCGCGCGATGATAGCCCGGGTCAAGCGACGCGATGCCTTTTGGTGAAAGGCAGCTGTCTCTCCCATGGCCTTTAAATCGCGGAGAAGGCCAAACAGGTTGGCATAGCGAACGGTAACAACATCACTGTCGGCGACGGGCAGGGCAAAGCCAGCCCGCTGTAGCAACTGTGCGCCATCTTGGGCATCGGCAAACGGGGAAACACGTGCAAAGGCTTCGCCAAAGGCTTCAGTCTCTGCCTGCGCCAAACAGGCGCGCAATTCTTGCAAGGTACGGCCACCGAAAAAAGTCAATAACAACAAGCCATCTGGTCGAAGCGCAACGCGGGCTTGCGCCAAGAAGCCAGGCACATCATTGACCCAATGTAGGCCGAGTGTTGAGACAATTAGGTCCAAGCTTAGGGGGGCTAGGGGCATGTGGTCTTCGTCGGCCACAAAACCGCCGCTGACACCTTGGGCTAGCATGGCGGGGCTTAGGTCGGCTTCAGCCAACGCACCAATTTTATCGCGAAGATTACCATGGCGCGCGATAGCTGCAGCCAAATACCCGCCGTGGGAGCCGATATCGAGAGCTTGATCAAACCGGCGATTGATAAAGTCCAGTCGCTCACAAACGTCGTCAACCGAGCGATCCTTTAAGAATGAAACCGCGCGAAACCCTTTAGCGGCTCGGTTTCGCCGGAGCGCCAGAAGCTTCCGATCAAACAGGAGGGTTGGGTTAGGGCTTTCCATGGTGGAGGATTATGCGCTATTTCTGAAAAAAGAACCAGAGGTAGAGATATGACGCCACGATCTCAAAGGCCTTACCGCTTTGGAATTACACTTGCTGACTTGATTTGGCCACCTCGCTCGCTGCTATCAGATACGCGTGTAGACCGCTTGGGCACCCTAGAAGCAGACCTCTGGCGTGTATTAGATTTTCTTTATGGGCCCGTATGTATGCGCTGCGGATTCCCGATTGCTGAAGCAACAAGCCCGGATATTTTATGCCCGGTCTGTTTGGCGCAGCCGCCACTCTATGACCGAGCGCGCGCGGCTTTGGCTTATGACGATTTAGCCAAGCCATTAGTTCTTAATCTCAAGCATGGGGGCCGTAAGGATGGCTTGCGCGCCTTTTCCGCTTGGATGCTGGAGGCAGCCCCATTCGTGGCTGAAGCCGATCAAATCCTACCAGTGCCTTTGCATTGGTCCCGGCTTTGGCAGCGGGGCTATAATCAGGCTGGGTGGCTGGCCGCTGCTTTGGCCAAGCGGGTTAGTCGCCCTTACAATCCGCTCCTCTTGCAGCGCAAACGCGCGACGCCCAGCCAAAATGGCCTCTCAGCCAGCGGACGGAAACGCAATGTCACTGGGGCATTCCACGTTTCTCAGCCCGCGAAAGGACAGTCTTTTGTGCTCGTCGATGATGTGATGACGACTGGGGCAACGCTGCAGGCCTGCAGCGCAGCCTTGCGGCGCGCAGGGGCTGTGCGGGTGGACTGCGTGGCCTTGGCACGGGTGGTACGACCTACTAAGATTGAGGTGCCGTCTGAGCCCATAGGCTCGCCGCAGGAGTTATTTGATGCTTGAAAATTCCCCAGCCATTCCGCCGCAGGCTGATCATTTTTTGCACGTAATGCGGGGGAATAGGTCGAAGCTGTGGCGGACCATCGCCGGCGGCGTTGGGATTTTTCTAGTTTGGCAAATTAGTATCGTCATCTTGGCTTTGTTTTTTGAGCCACTGTGGAACATGCTTTTGATCAAGGGGGGCGAGTTTAATGCCGCTGAAGAAGCGATGGGCTCTTTCGCCTTGATGGTCGGTGGGTTTGGCCCAGCCTTTCTTGCCTTGATGGCTTGGCGTAAATATGTCGAGCGCGAGCCGATCAAGACCCTTTTCACCGGTGCTTCCAAGTTTCGTTGGCCTTTAGCCATTGGTGCCGCTTTTGCCGTTGTAGTCTTAAGTTTTGTGACCTCAGCGGCCTTTGATCAGGAAAGCATGGGGCCATTTGAAGCGCGGCTGGCGCAGTTCTCAACCAATGACTGGTTGCTTCTGGCTGGCGTCTACCTGTTAGGAACGTTCGTCCAGTCGACCTTTGAAGAGGTCTATATTCGTGGCTGGCTGTTACAGCACGTGCAGCGCTTCATCGCTCATGGCTTGGTCGCGGTTTTGGTGACCGCTGTGATCTTCTCGGTCCTTCACATCGGGCATCCGGGTTGGGCGACCTATGTGGTGACGTTCGTCATGGGCCTACTATTTGGCTATTCCGCGTGGCGACTAAACGGCTTGGAGGCCGCCATTGGTGGCCATGTCGCCAACAATTTCATGAGTGCTTTGCTACTGGGCACCATGGTTGGCGGCAATCCGGCTGATATGGACCTGATGCAAGGATTTGCCTATGCGCTCTATCTACTGGGCTTTCTTGGTTTTGTGGAAGCTTGGGCGCGCTTTGGCCCGTCGCCCGTTCGCCAAGGCGCTGCGTGAGGCTTACCCTTTGACGTGGGGCCCGCTTCTGAAGGCTTTTTGAAGCCTGCCTTGGGCTTGCCAGCCCAATCTGCCTTTCCTTTGACGGTTGGTGCACCTGGGGCTGCATGAGCGGCGCGACTTTTGGCTTTTCCCGCTTCACGACGCATCGTCTCTTCTTCGAGCAAACTCACACGAGTCTTGGCGGACTTCGGCGGTGGCTTCGGGCCCCGACGACCAGTTTTGACAGGAGCGGCTTCCACAACGGGACGCGGTATCCGAGCAGGTCGGCTAGAAAATCGTGGTGGCAAGTCCGGCATCAAAGTGCCCAGCATTTCCTTCAATGCTGAAGGGGCCACTTCCTCGACGCTGCCCGGCGGCATTTTGCCCAATTGGAACGGGCCATAGGAGACGCGGATCAGGCGGTTGACCTTTAGTCCTATGGCTTCCAGAACGCGACGGACTTCGCGGTTCTTGCCTTCCCGGATCGAGACGGTGATCCACGCATTGGCTGTCTCTGCCCGATCAAGGATCGCTTCCATCGGCCCATAGGTGATGCCGTCGACTATGATGCCATCGGCCAGTTTCGCCAGTTCTTCTTGGCTGACCCTGCCAAATGCGCGGACCCGATAACGCCTCAACCAACCTGTTGACGGCAGTTCCAGCGACCGAGCTAATCCGCCATCATTGGTCAGCAAGAGCAGCCCTTCTGAACTTAAATCCAATCGTCCCACTGAAATCACGCGCGGCAAGTCTTCGGGCAAATGGTCGAACACCGTTTCCCGACCTTGCGGATCCTTGTGCGTCGTAACTAAGCCATCTGGCTTATGATAGCGCCACAGGCGCGTCGGTTCTGGGCTGTCGACGGGGCGGCCATCGACGGCGATACGGTCTTGAGCTGTGACGTTAAAGGCCGGGCTTTCCAGCACCACGCCATTGACGCTGATCCGGCCTTCCTCAATCCAGCGCTCCGCTTCCCGGCGCGAGCATAGGCCTGCGCGTGCCAAAGCTTTCGCGATCCGTTCGCCGGGGCGCTCGGTCGTGGAATCTGTTGGCAGTGGGGTAGTTTCAGCCTCGGCTTTGCGTAGCCATGGTTTGGTATCTTGCGCGTTTTTTTTGCGCGGGGAGTCGTCGCTTGGATCAAATGTCATCGTTCATGCGCCTCGCAGCCCTCACGGGCGGCCTTGTGTTCGACACTGTGATTGCAGGAATTGCATGTAAAGTCGAGCGAAACGCGCAATTGACCATCCATCGGATCACGAGGCCTGCGCGCCACGAAAATCTTATCAAAGTAACAAGGTTAGTCGGATAATGTTCGAATACAAATCTAGGAATTAGGTTCACCATGCTTTATCCAGCGGATATACGCCCACTTACAGGTTTGCGCTTTGTCGCTGCATTCTGGCTTCTGATCTATTTTTTCTGGGAACGCTTTGACCTAGGACCGCGCGACTCTATCGGGATCATTCATGCCGGCAATTATGGTGTGGACCTCTTCTTTATCCTTTCCGGATTTGTTTTGGCCCATGTCTACGGCCCGCAGGTCGAAGCAAAAACGTTTTCCTGGCGCAGCTTTGTTTGGGCACGCTTGGCACGAATTTACCCGCTACATCTCATCTGTTTAGCCGCGATGGTTGCCATTTGGGCGGCAGGTTCCATGATGGGAGCCAGTTTCAAAGCCTCCGCCTTCGTGGTGGAACAAATCCCCTATCATCTCGCCTTGTTGCATGCGTGGGGCTTGGTGGCTTCTGATGGCTGGAACTTCCCTTCTTGGTCGATTTCGGCAGAATGGTTTGCTTATCTGACTTTCCCGATCAGCTTTGGCATCGCAGCCTTATTTGCGAAGCGGCCTTTGATCGGCGTCGTTTTGATGGTGGTGGTGTTCGCTGCCTTTGTCGCTTGGATGGGCCACTACAAGATTGAGCTGATGAATATGACGTGGCAGGGCGGGATTGTCCGCATTGTGCCGTCCTTTGGCATGGGGATCGCTTTGTGGCTCCTTGGCCGCAATTTGTCCTTGCCAAATGGCGTTGCAGGGCTTGGCGTGGCCATCAGCGCCATTTGGGTAGCCATGGCTGCTGCGTGGGGCTGGCCGTCCTACTGGATTTGGCCGGGCCTAGCGGGCCTTGTGTTCTTTCTGGCAGAGACGTCTAAAACTAACCAATCCCCGCTGTTGGCCTCCAAGACTTGGGTCTATTTGGGCGAGATTTCGTTTGCGGCCTATATGGTCCATCTCCCTGTCGACATTGCTCTTTATCAGGTTGTTGAGCTGGTGATCGGGGAGCCTAAGGGGACGATGGCTTTGGTCATTGGCGTTGGGGGGGTCTTGGCCAGCATTGTCGTCGCCGCGATTGCCCACGCATTGGTTGAAAAGCCCGCCCGCAACTGGCTGCGCGCGAACATCCCAAGCTTCATGGCTGGAAAGCAGAAAGCTTAAGTCGCTTTACGCTATTCTGGGGCCGCGAAAGCCTGATAGGTCGCCACTTGGATGCGGCCCTGACGCAGCTTCACCATCCAAGCGCCCAGCTGGCCTAGACCATTGCGCACGATGACGACGCCATCATCGGCGTCAAAAACACTGCGGACATAGTCAGCTTCCATAGGGCCAGCGCCAATTTTGGCTGTCTCTGTTTGAAGATCGAGGCACGCTGGCTGATTACCCTCGCGGCGCGCCTTGACCCAGCTTTCCAGCTTGGCGCGCTGCACGGCGGCATCGGTTTCTAGCGCCCGACGACGTGGCCCGCCTGCTAAGGAGCGCAGCGCCCCCCGGATCAGGCTAATCTCATTCATGGTAAAGCGGCCCCGCACAAAAGCGTTGCGCATAGTTTCCACCATCGTACCTTTGCGGTCCTCTGGCCAGAAAAAGCGCGTCTCGTCTAAGTCGGCGACCCAATGCTCAAAGAAGCTTTCAAAGGCAGCGCGTGGCGCGGTGGGTTTTTCTTCAATGGTCCAACCGGGCGGCGGCCCATCTGCCTCCGACCCACTCGCCCACTCGTAACAAAAGCAGGCGACTGACTGGGCGAGGTTCAGACTGGGGAAGCGGCCATCGACGGGAAACGTCACCAAGAGGTCTGCCCCAATGATCAAATCATTGTCGAGGCCTGAACGCTCAGATCCGAACAAAATCACCGGCTTTTCGCCGGCGCGCATGGCTTCCCGCATGCGGGCGACGGCTTCACGCGGTCCGATGAGCGGCTTGTCGAGTTGGCGGGGCGTGCCCGTGGTCGCGATCACAAAGGTTTTTTCAGCTAGAGCTTCTTCGGCCGTTTCAACCACCTGCGCACTTTCCAAGGGCCATTCTGCTCCGCTGGCCAAGGCCCAAGCCTTTGGATTGGGCCAGACATCGCGTGGCTTAACCAGAATCAGCTCTGAAAAGCCAAAATTGGCCATGGCTCGCGCGGTCGCACCAATATTCTCGCCCATCTGCGGATGGACAAGGCAAATGGCGGGTGCCTCGCCCCAGCCGGGCAGGGCAGCTTGTTCCGCTTTCGACAGCGGCCCATTGGGGCCGACACCTACCGGGCGGGAGCCGTCAAAAGCGGGCTTTGGCGGAGCCCAAGCTGTTGGTGCGGGGGCCGGTTCTGCATCTTTGCGCATCTTGTCGCTGTCACTCTTGTTGAAGACGTCTTTTCCACATCGCTGGAGGTGCTATAGCCCACCCAACCGATTTGCGGACATATCACTTACAGGCCGCGGCGTTCGTGGACCAATAGGGGAAAAACATGGCGAAGATTAAAGTTGCTAATCCAGTTGTCGATCTTGATGGCGACGAAATGACCCGCATCATCTGGCAGATGATCAAGGACTTCCTGATCACGCCTTATCTGGACCTCGAGATTGAGTATTATGACCTCTCGATCGAGAACCGCGACGCCACCGACGACCAAGTCACCATTGATGCGGCTAAGGCCATTCAAAAGCACGGCGTCGGCATCAAGTGCGCTACCATCACACCTGATGAAGCGCGCGTTGAAGAGTTCAAGCTGAAGAAGATGTGGAAGTCGCCAAACGGCACGATCCGCAACATTCTGGGCGGCGTGGTCTTCCGTGAACCCATCATCTGCTCCAACGTGCCGCGTCTGGTTCCAGGTTGGACCAAGCCTATCATCATCGGCCGTCATGCATTTGCCGACCAGTACAAAGCCACCGATTTCAAAGTTCCAGGTCCTGGCAAGCTCTCGATCAAATTTGTTGGTGAAGATGGCCAGGTAATTGAGCACGAAGTGTTTGATTACCCAGGCTCTGGCGTGGCGATGGCCATGTATAACCTCGACGACTCGATCCGCGATTTTGCGCATGCAAGCTTCGCGTTTGGCTTGGCCCGCAACTATCCCGTCTATCTGTCGACCAAAAACACCATCCTCAAAGCCTATGATGGGCGTTTCAAAGACATCTTCCAAGAAGTGTTTGACGAACATTATGCGGCTCAGTTCAAGGAATTGGGTCTGGTGTATGAGCACCGCTTGATCGACGACATGGTGGCTTCGGCCATGAAATGGTCTGGCGGCTTTGTTTGGGCTTGTAAGAATTACGACGGCGACGTTCAGTCCGACACCGTTGCGCAAGGCTTCGGCTCTCTGGGCTTGATGACCTCAGTTCTTATGACCCCAGATGGCAAAGTGCTGGAATCAGAAGCCGCCCACGGCACCGTGACCCGTCACTATCGCCAGCATCAGCGCGGCGAGCAAACCTCCACCAACTCCATCGCCTCGATCTTTGCTTGGACCCGTGGCCTCGCCCATCGCGCGAAGCTCGACGATAATGCCGAGCTGATGAAGTTCGCCACCAAAATGGAAGAAGTCGTGATTGCGACGGTTGAAGATGGCTACATGACCAAGGACTTGGCCTTGCTGGTCGGTGATGAGCAATCTTGGTTGTCCACCGAAGGCTTCTTGAAAAAGGTCGCCGCCAATCTTGAAGCAGCGATGGCTGAATAAGACAACAAAAGCCCTATCGGCAGGCCTTTGGGCCTGCCGATGAGGTGGCTATCGGCCTAAACGCCGACCGAGAGCCCCACCAAGAGCAGCGCTGCAATTGCGCATTCAAACCCAACTGCAATCCAATTCTTTGCTTGATTGCCTTGGTCTAAATAGATCGAAATGAGCCGGCCGATCGCTGCGCCAAGCCAGCACAGTCCCACGGTCAGGAACGCGATGTCGTTCTGCGTGACTAGAGGCACCAATCCCAGAAATACAAACGTGACGCCGAGAGTTCCACGAAACTCCGCCCGTCCAGCTGGCGTAACTGGCGAAAGTCCCGTCAACTCAGATGCTTTCTTCGGAAAGAATAATCCCAAGCAGCCCATCAAAATTGTGATGATTGCGCCGATGTTATTGAATAAGTCCATTTTTTTGTCCCCGGTTGAAACTATGCTCCTGAAGCTAGCTTCATCGTAACTAAAATGATAGTACACACCTTTTGGTGCCTATAAAATTTGTGCAGGAGGCCGAATGGGACAAAAGCCAAATGTGCTTGCTCGAAAATGTGCGTCACGACGCTATCTAGCCCTTGTTGCCAGCAAGTGGTCGCTGCTGGTCATCAATGCGTTGGACGACGGCCCCGCGCGCAATGGCTTTTTGATGCGTAAGGTCGAGGGCATTTCGCAAAAAATGCTGACCCAGACGCTACGAGATCTTGAGACTACAGGGATCGTCAAGCGTGACGATCACGGTTCTGTGCCGCCCCATGTCACCTATGAATTGACGCCGCTTGGCAAGTCTCTAAGGCAAGAAGTGCTGTCGCTTGTATTCTGGGTGGAAAGCAATGTTCCAGAGTTAAGCGCCACAACACGCAGCTAGCGTCGTCTGCCGAGACACGACGCGGGCAACGCGGAAACCTGCGCTGGCATCAATCAAACAGCTTCGAGACGCTTTCTTCATTCGCGATCCGGCGGATGGCTTCCCCGATCAAGGGCGCAACGGAGACGCAGCGTACTTTGCTCGATTTCGAGAATTTGTCACCATGATCGATGGAGTTCGACACGACCAATTCTTTCAAAGCGGACGCATCGACGCGGTCAAATGCGCCACCCGACATGACACCATGGGCCACATAAGCGGAAACCGAGGCAGCGCCCTTGTCCATCATGGCGGCGGCGGCATTGCACAGAGTGCCAGCCGAATCGACAATGTCATCAAACAAGATGCAGGCACGTCCTGAGACGTCGCCAATGATGTTCATCACTTCGCTCTCGCCCGCCCGTTCGCGGCGCTTGTCGACGATGGCGAGGTCAGCACCAAGGCGATTGGCCAAGGCGCGCGCCCGCACCACACCGCCAACGTCTGGCGAGACGATCATCAGATCATCGGTCTTATAGTTACGACGAATATCTTGCTCCATCGTATTGGTGATGAAGAGATTGTCGGTCGGGATATCAAAGAAGCCTTGGATCTGCCCTGCATGCAATTCCATAGTCAGCACGCGGTCTGCGCCAGCTGTGGTAACCAGATTGGCGACCAGCTTCGCGGAGATCGGCGTCCGACCACCGGTTTTACGGTCCTGACGAGCATAGCCAAAATAAGGCAGCACGGCAGTAATGCGGCGGGCCGACGCGCGACGCAGGGCGTCCATACAGATCAGCAATTCCATCAAATGGTCGTTGGCTGGCGCGCTGGTCGACTGGATGATGAAGACGTCTTCCCCGCGCACATTCTCATCAATGGTCGCGAAAATCTCATTGTCAGCAAACCGGCGCACTTGGGCGCGCGTCAGTGGAACATCGAGATAATCAGCGATGGAGGATGCCAAGGGTTGATTGGCGTTGCCTGCAAGCAATTTCATGATGATCGATCCCCGTCCAAACGCCAATCCGAGTCAAAGTGCAATGCGATTGCTTGAGCGGTCGATTAAGCAGAGAGTGACCCTCGCGCAAGCCTTTGGTGTGCTATCGGACGATACGAATGGCAGACAAATTTCGTCCGTAGTCGGCTTCGCCTGCTAGATTGCGTCGGCGGTTCGAGAAGAAGTGGGATTCTTCGGCGCACGTGTCCTGTGGCAGCACGTCAACCGCACCCAAGCCTGCGGCCCGCAAGCGCGCGGCGCAATAGCGTTTGAGGTCGAAAAGCGACCTGTCATCGTTGCCGGGAATGAAGAAGCGCTCGTTCGCCGGATCAGCTTGGGTGAAGGTCGCAACAAATTCTGGGCCGACTTCATAACTGGCTTGAGCGATGCAAGGGCCAACAGCTGCGACGATGCGGGCAGGGGATCCACCCAGCTTAACCATCTTTGCGATCGTTGCTTCCAAAATGCCGCCAATCGCGCCCTTCCAGCCCGCGTGCGCTGCGGCGACAATGCGTGCAGCCGGGTCGGCAAATAAAATTGGCGCGCAATCAGCCGTCAGGACCGATGGCGCAACCGATGGACAGCGTGTCACCAAAGCGTCGACTTGCGGGCGCTCACCGTGGAATGGCCCATCGACCAGCAAGGCGTCTGCACCATGGACTTGATAGGCTGACAATAGGCGGTCAGGCGAGACGCCAATGTGGCTGGCGATGCGGCGGCGGTTTTCTGCCACATTGGCCGGATCATCGTTCGAGCCAGGGCCAGAGTTCAGGCTCTCATAAATGCCCGAGGACACCCCGCCAACGCGACCATAAAAGCCGTGCTCAAACCCTGCCAATTGCGATAGCATGGCTGATCGCACGGGGGCGAGTTCAAAGATTACGTCTTCGGCTGGCAGTGTAGGGGTAAGCTTTGTGGCGACGTCTGACATGGTCGGTTAAAGTCCAATGGGTGGACCAGCGGCGGCATTGAGGGGAGACTCAAGGGCCACCACATGGAACAGCCCGCCCATATGCGCTTCTCCAATCAGTCTTTCCACACTCTCAGTCAGGTCAGATTCGCAGCGGGGGTTTGCACGAATGAGGGCATCGCGGCGCGCTTCAATGCCAAGGCTTTGCAGGAATTGGCGCTGAGTTACAGGGCCAGAGGTGCCAAGGCCGCATGCCCTAGCCAGTGAAATCAAGGCAGCAAAATCAACATGGGCTGTCAGATCGGCTTCGCCAACATGGTCTAAAGCATGGATTTTTTGATGCCGAAAAAGCGCTTGAAAGCTATCACCGGCTTGGCCGCTCCCGTCGCCGTAATCAATGATCAGCGCACGACCGGAGGCGGTGCGCAGACGCTTGGCGATGGTTTCAACCAGCGTTGGAAGCCCGGGTGCTACTTCACGCACGGCACCGACGCTGTCGTTCGGCTGCGCACAAGCCGGTGGTTCTGGCATAAGTGGGCCGAGGCCAAAAGTAAGCCTTTGCGCCACATCGAGGCCAACCAGCTTCTCATGCCAGCCCTGCTCACCCCGCACAAATTGGCGGACAGGCAAACAGTCGAGAAATTCATTGGCGACGATAAAACTATCGCCATCAGGCACGCCATCGAGCGTGTCGTGCCAGTGTGCTGGCATTACCCCCAGTGCGTTGCGCTGGGCTTCTTTGAGTGCGGGGTTTGTTTCAACCAGATGCAGGTGTACGGCCGCTATGAAGCCTGGGACCCTTTGGCAGACCCGCAGCATATCTGCCATCATCGTGCCCCGGCCCGGACCTAGTTCAATCAGATGGAAGGGGGAGGGGCTGCCAAGGTCGAGCCAGCTTTGTGCGACCCACAGCCCAATCAGCTCGCCAAAAATCTGACTGATCTCAGGGCTGGTGGTGAAATCCCCGCGTGAGCCTAGGGGCTGACGTGTGGCGTAGTAGCCAGCTTGGGGATCATAAAGTGCGTGGGCCATAAAGGCGTCAATGCTGATCGGGCCGCACTCTGCAATCATGCGAGTCAAGCGGGTTTCAAGCCCAGTTGGCGGCGCGCGTTCTGGCGTGGTCACAGTGATTAGCCTGCTTGTTCTGGCTTGGCTTTGCCGGCGCGCAGGCTACCCAGAACAAAAAGGGCGATGCCAGCAATAACCATGGGCACCGAGTAGAGTTCACCACGTGTGAGGCCCAAGATTAATCCTGCATCAGGTTCGCGGAACTGCTCACCAATCAAGCGAGCTATGCCATAGCCAGCTACAAACAGGCCCGCGGCTTGGCCCGGGCGCTTCAAAACACCAAAACCTCTGACCGCAACTTGCAGCAGGATAAACAACAAAAGGCCTTCCAGCGCTGCCTGATAAAGCTGGCTAGGGTGGCGTGCCAGACCTTCTGGGTCGGTGCGGAAAATGAAGGCCCACGGCACATCGGCTGCGCGGCCATAAAGCTCCTGATTGATAAAATTCGCCATCCGGCCGAGGAACAAGCCAATGGGGGACACAACAGCCACCGCATCGCCGAGGGAAAGAATAGACTTTTTCCGGCCCAGTGCCGTGCCGATTACCGCCAAACAGACGCCGAGGAAGCCACCATGGAAGCTCATGCCGCCTTCCCATACCCGCAATACCGACATCGGATCTGCCAGCATTTCTGGACGATAAAACAAGACATAACCAATACGGCCGCCAAGCAGCACGCCTAGGGTCGCATAAAACAGGAAGTCGTCGATATCTTCTTCATCCAATGGCGAACTTGAACCCCATAGGCCGGGCTTCTTCACCATCCCCACCATCAGCCGCCAACCAAGGATCAGGCCAGCGACATAGGCTAGCGCATACCAACGCAAGCCAAATGGCCCGAGCGCAAACCCAAACAGGTCAAACATCGGCAGTTGGAACACAAAAGGGGAAAGTTCGGGAAACGGAATGGCCATGTCGATCATATGCGGTCTTTAGCAAAGGAGTGGGGGCATATGCAAAGCCTCTCGCAACTGCAGCCGCGCACAAAAACAGCAGCAAGTTAAAAGACCTTGGAAAAAGCTAAGACAAACTTCACCGTGACGACAAAGGCGATCTTAAGCACCTTGTGTTAGAGCGACAGGTCTCGCGCAGGTGATGCAAGTTTGTCATAGCGCAACGGGAATAGACCCGCTAGAAGGTCCTTATGCAAACACGTAATCCTTTCCTCGACGAATTTTCAAAGTTAGCGACCAGTGCTGCGGGCGTGGCGCAAGGCGTGGGTGAAGAGGCCCGTGCCTTCTGGCGCTCGCAAATGGAGCGCATGGTTCTGGATATGGATCTGGTGCGTCGCGATGAATTTGACGCCGTAAAAGATCTGGCTGCTGCCGCCCGCGCAGAGGCTGATAGTCTGAAAGCGCGTCTCGATGCGCTCGAGGCTTCGATGCAAACGCCAGCAAAAGCGCCTTCAAAAGCAGCCACACCAAAAAAATCGGCCAAAAGCAGCTAAAAGCACTGGCGCAGCGCTTGCGGCGCGCGCCATTCCCGCCAACCATGCCCAATAGCGGTGCGCGATTCGTGCGCCGTTTGTAAGCGAACCACCGTGGAGGTTACCATGGACCGTCAATTTACGCTTCGAGACGAAGATTTCTTCGAAGATGCGGACACCTTAGATACGGTTGAAGCCGTTCTGGCCGCTGACTCCAAAGCTTATGAGCGTTTAGACGAAGAAATCCACTTCGCCGCTTCGATGACTTATTGTGATCTGCATGGGATTTTTATTGCCCGCGAAGATGCACCTTCCTTAGCCTTGAGCTTAATCTTTGATTTGAAGGCCCCTCGCATGCGCCGGGGCGACATTGCGTCTTTGCTTGCCTTGTTAAATGAAGCACTTTGGCTGGGCCATTTTGAGCTTTCTTCCGACGATAATGCACTCTCCTGGCGGGCGGTGGTGCCGTTGATCGGCCGCGATACGCCAGAGCCTGCTGAAGTGGCGGCCATTTTGGCTGCTGGTGTAGAAGCCTGTGAGCGGTTTTATCCTGCATTTAACTTCTTGCTCTGGGCAGGCAAAACACCTGAAGAGGCCGCCCAAGCAGCGTTGTTTGAGACTGCCGGAGAGGCTTGAGCTTTATGAAAAAAAGAATTGCGCTTGTCGGCGGTGGCCGGATGGGCGGAGCCATGTTGCGCGGATGGGCACCTATGGCCGATACGTTTGATTTGGTGGTGTTTGAGCCTTATCCATCGTCAGAAGTGTCAGAGATTATCGTTGCGCAAAACTGGGTCTTGAACCCGGACCCCGCCGAGTATGCCTCTTTTGACTGCGTTGTTTTGGGCATTAAACCCCAGTTGTTTCCAAGTTTGGGCGAACAGACCATTCAGCATCTGGTTTCTGATCATACATTGGTGCTGTCGATCATGGCAGGCCTTGGCACGGCTAAGATCACAGAGGTTCTTTCAGCGAGCCACGTGATTCGAGCGATGCCCAATACGCCCGGGCAAATTGGAAAAGGCGTTACGGCCTATTGGAGCAGCCCGACAGTGCCCTCTGACGCGGAGGCTTTGGCGGTTTCCCTTTTGCGTCCGCTCGGTACCGTGGAAAAGCTGCAGAGCGAAAAGCAGATGGATGCGGTCACTGCGGTGTCTGGGTCTGGCCCGGCCTATGTGTTTCTTTTGGCTGAAGCTATGGCTGCAGCTGGTGAAGCCGAAGGCTTAGATCGAGCAATGGCTGAGCGATTAGCTTGGCAGACTGTGATCGGCGCGGCAGCCTTGATGGAGCAAACCGGGCAAAGCCCACAGGAATTGCGCCGCGCTGTGACGAGCCCGGAAGGCACAACCGCCGCGGCAACAGATGCCTTGACGGCCGGTGGTGGGATCGTAACCTTAGTTCGGCGCGCGGTTGAAGCAGCGATCCATCGCTCGCGACAATTGGGCAAGTAGCCGGACCGCCCTTTGCACCCTATATTGTGCGCATGACCCACCGCGACCTATCCTTGCACGCACCGCTCCTGAAGGCCTTAGGCGAAGCTGCTTTGGCTCTATGCGCCGAAAAATCATGGGTCGATGTTGGCTTGCTCAGCCTTTGCCAAGAGGCAGGACAAAGCCTTTCAGCTTGCGCAGAGGCGGGGATTACACGCTTTTCCGTTGCCGAATACCTCGACCAAAAGTTGGATCGTGCGATGCTCGAAGCTGTGGCAGATATCGAAGCTGAAGCGCCAAGTCGGGACCGCTTATTTGATGTTATCATGGCACGGTTTGATGCGATGCAGGATCAACGGGCCGCTTGGGTCTCGATCTTAGAAGCCGACGCTCAAGAGCCCGCTGCAAGCTTTGCCCGCGCCGCAAGAAGGTTGCGTACTGCGGCTTGGGCTTTAGAGGCGATAGGTATTTCAACCGACAGCTTGAAGGCTACGGCCCGTGTCATGGGGCTTGCCCGTCGATTGCGCAAAATCGAAGCACTCTGGCTGAAGGATGATGCCGATCTGTCCAAGACCATGGCAGGCCTCGACCAGACATTGCGCGAGAGCGAAGATTGGCTGGACCGCGGCGAAAAGCTGTCTGAATTCTTCAAATCGGGTTCCCTGCGCCGCACGCGGTCTAAAGCGGCAGACGCACACTCACCCGAAGACCCCCCAGCGTAGAGCGCGACAGCACGAGGTTGCCGCCGTGTGAGCGGGCAGCGTCATAAGCAAGCGCTAGTCCCAAACCGACCCCTTTGCGGTTCTGATTGCGAGCTGGATCGAGCCTGGAAAATGGCTTGAGCGCTTCTTCAAAGCTTTCAGGCGGAATGCCGGGGCCATCATCGTCGACGTAAAGATAAATGGCGTCGATGCTCTCCGATGAACTGATCGCTACCGTTTGGCCAAAGGACAAGGCATTTTCGACTAGGTTGGAGAGGCAGCGCTTTAAGGCTATCGGGCGGCCTGAGGTGGGTAGGCTTGCGGCAAGGCCGGACCCATCTATTTCGCGACCGGCGCGGGAAGCATCTTGAATGATCGCCCGGGCAATCTCGGCCAGATCCACCGCTTCTGGTTCTTCAGACCATTGGCCTTGGGCAAAAGCCAAATACTCTTCCAGCATGCCCTCCATCTCGACGATATCTTTGCGGGCTTCATCAATATCGATGGAAGGGGGCATCATGGCCAATTGTAGCTTCAGCCGGGTGAGCGGGGTTCGCAGATCATGGCTGACCCCGGCGAGCAGATTGGTCCGCTGTTCGATATGGCGTTGGATGCGCCCGCGCATCTGTAAAAAGGCCAAAGTCGCGCGGCGCACTTCGGCTGACCCCGCTGGCTTGAGGCTGACATTCTCGCCCCGTCCAAACCGGTCGGCTGCATCCGCTAGCCGCTCCATCGGGCGGACTTGATTGCGGATGAATAGGACCGAAACCGTTGCCAAAAGTATGGTCGCGCCTGCTAGCCAAAGAATAAAGATACCGCCAGTCGAGGCAAAAACCCGATCGCGATAGGCTAAAAAACGCAAAACCCCACCGGGCACTTCAACCCGAATGTCGACATAATCGGGATAACGCGTCGTATCAAACCAGAATTTCTGCCGCAGTGACCCAGACAAAGCCCGCCGCAAGGTACGGTCAAATGCCGGTATCACGGCAAGGCGCTCCCGCTCTGGCAATTTAGCCTGCTTCTGGAGAGCGACCGAGAGGCGCAAGTCTGCCCGCGCATAATTGGTAATGGCGGCGAGGTTTTCAGGTGTCGGATTGTCGGCGTATAGTTGGGTGACGAGGGCAACATCCCCCGCTGCCCCTTCACTCAAACGCCGGCTGACCTGCTCCCAATGCAAATCAAAGAACAAATAGGTGACGACGATTTGCATAATCGCCACCGGTAACACGATGATAAGGAGCGAGCGGGCAAAAAGCCCGCGCGGAATTAGTGCCTTTAGGTCCATCGTAAAAGGCCTTGCCGCAAAACAGTCTTACGCATCATGCATCAACCGATAGCCAAGCCCACGAACCGTCTGCAGGTAATGCGGTTCTGCTGGATCATCTTCCAATTTACGGCGCAAGCGGGTGACCTGAACATCAATCGAACGCTCGACCGTCACACCTGCTTTGCGTGCCAATTCTTCCCGCGTGATGGTGGCACCCGGTCTGGCCGCTAAGGCGGCCAGCAGATCTCGTTCAGCATCGGTCAAACGCACCAAAGCCCCATCCCGGCGCAACTCTGCTTTGGTGGTGTTCCAGGTCACAGACCCTAACAGCAGCACGTCGGCCGCCGGAGCAGGGCGCGCGCGCTTTAAGATTGCAGCGATGCGCAGAGCCAATTCCTCAGGCTCAAAAGGCTTGCCGAGGTAATCATCGGCACCCGCAGTCAGGCCCTCAATCCGGTGACTTGGGTCGCCCAAAGCGGTCAGAAGAATGATGGGCGTATCGCGCTCACCTCTGACAGAACGGGTCAGCGAAACGCCATCTTCACCCGGCATCATCACGTCCAAGATGACCAGATCAAACATCAACGCATCCATTAGCTTGCGGGCGCTGGCCGCATCTGAAGCTTCGGTCACTGAATAACCAAGGCCAGTGAGATAGCGCTTCAAGAGGCTGCGAATGCGATCATCATCATCGACAACAAGCAGGTGGGCTGGATGATCGGCTGGGGCGCGAGGGGCCATTAGGGAACTCTGTTAGGTATGGGTTTTGGTAAGACGTTCGAAGACGCGGCCGAGGTAATCCCGGTGGGCGATCCGATAAGTGTAGAGAGGACTTTGTCGCATCCCGCCACAGCTTCACTGCCTGCGACCCGGTATGCGGCCGCCAAACAGCTGCGCATAGCCAAAGCCAGTTCGGTTGCGACTGCAGCACCTTGGGCGGTGAGGTGAACAATTTTACGCCGTCCATCGCGCGAATCTTCTGCGCGGTGCAACCACGCGCGCGATTCTAACGCATCCAGCGTCTTCAACATGGCTTGCTTGCTCAATCCCAGTTCTGCGGCAAGCTTTAGAACAGGGAAGGGATGACCCAATAGCTCGCACAGGCAACGCGCCTCGACCCAAGAAAACTGGTGTTGTTGTCGAAGTGCCTCTGTAGCCGCCTTCAACAAGTCACCAGCCTTGAAAATCAAGGAAACCCCTAGATCGAGTTCATCTTCGCGCAAGTAGAGGCGTGGCCCGCCTGCGGCAGGGCTGCTTGATCTGGCAAAAGCATTCGGTAAGGTGTTGACAGTCATGGCTGGTCCAAGAGATTGCGTCTCATCGCATTTGGGTTCAAGCCCACCGACTGTGAAGCTTTGATAAACCTATACACTGAACTAGGCGCAAGACACATGACTTTCATTCCTTACGACGATCGCGACGGCTGGATCTGGATGGACGGCGAATTTAAGCCTTGGCGCGAGGCGAAAGTGCACGTGTTGACCCATGGTCTCCATTACGGCTCGTCGATCTTTGAGGGGGAGCGCGCCTATGATGGTCAGATCTTTGAAAGTCTTCGCCATACAGAGCGGTTGTTCCGGTCGGCAGAGATTTTGGGAATGAAGCCTGCGTTCACTGTGGCAGACATTGAAGCAGCCAAAGCCGAAGCCATGGCGAAAAATGGCTTTGAGAATTGCTACATCCGCCCGGTCATGTGGCGTGGCAGTGAAATGATGGGCGTTTCCGCTCAACAGACTACCATCCGCGCTGCGGTCGCAGTTTGGGAGTGGGGCAATTACTTTGCCGACAAAATGAGCGGGATCCGAATGACCAACGCCAAATGGCGCAGACCCGACCCAAAGACGGCCCCCTGTGAAGCCAAAGCAGCTGGGCTTTACATGATATGTACCGATTCAAAGCATGCTGCTGAAGCCGAAGGTTATGCAGATGCCTTGATGCTCGATTGGCGCGGCCATGTCGCCGAAGCCACAGGTGCTAATGTCTTTTTCATCCAAGACGGGGCCATCCATACCCCCGTGCCCGATTGCTTCCTCAATGGCATCACGCGGCAGACCGTGATCCGCCTCGCGCGTGACAAGGGCTATGAAGTGGTTGAGCGGACGATTATGCCTGAGGAACTCGGCAATTTCTCTGAATGCTTCATCACAGGCACCGCGGCAGAAGTAACGCCAGTCAAAGAGATTGCAGGCATCCACTACCAGCCAGGCCGCGTGTGTGAAGATATGGTCCACACCTATGATGCGCTGGTGCGCGGCAAACACGCAAAGGAGTGTTCATGAAAAAAGGTTTCTTGGCCCCGGTTCTGGGGATCGCCGCGCTGGTTTTGGTTGGTGCGGGTGCGTTTGCTTTCAATGGCTTGGACAAAGAAACCAAAGGCGTTCTGGCGCAATTGCCGACCAATAGGGATGTTTTGTTCTGGTCTATTCCCCAGCGCGATGCCGCGTTTCGGGCGATGGATCGGTTGGAGTTTTTGGCCAAAAGCCGTGTGGTTGAGGCCGGTCCCAAGGCGTCTGAACTGCCAGTTGGTGCGCCTTTAGCAATCCCGAATATTGACGCTTATATGCAAGCGCAGCGCTCATCGGGCATTGTCATTATCCAAGACGGCAAAGTCCGATTTGAGAAATATGGCCTTGGCTTCGATGCCGTCGGGCGCTGGACAAGCTTTTCGGTCGCCAAGTCCTACACTTCCACCTTAGTGGGGGCAGCTATTCAAGACGGCTATATCAAGAGCCTGTCTGACAACGTCTCAACCTATATTCCTGGCCTAAAAGGCTCCGCCTATGATGACGTAACGGTGGAGCAATTGCTCACCATGTCGTCGGGTGTTGCGTGGAATGAAGATTATGAAAATCCAAACTCGGACGTAGCTAAGTTCAATAATGCCAAGCCTGATGCAGGCTTAGATGCCACAACCAGCTATATGCGCAAGCTACCCCGCGCCCATGCGCCGGGTACTGTCTGGAATTATAACACGGGCGAGACCAATTTGGTTGGCATTCTGGTCAGTTCTGCCACCAAGAAGCCACTTGCGACCTATCTGTCTGAGAAGATTTGGAAGCCTTTTGGTATGGAGCAAAAGGCAACTTGGATCCTCAACAGTACGGGTCAGGAGATTGCAGGCTGTTGTTTGCAGATGGCCACGCGTGACTATGCCCGCATGGGGCAATTTGTGCTGGCGGGGGGTAAGATTGGCGAAACCCAAGTGGTCCCTGCCGACTGGTTTGCCAAGGCGACCACTAAGAAAATGGATTATGGCGAACCCGGCCGCGGCTATGGCTATCAATGGTGGACGTATGATGACGGTAGCGTGTCCGCACAGGGCATTTTCGGGCAAGGCATCTTTATCGATCCCAAGCGCAAGTTGGTCATTGCCTCCAACGCCAACTGGACCCGCGCGAAAGATGGGCCTGAGGGCGCAGCCCGGGAAGTCTTTTACAAGCAAGTCCAAGATCTGATTGATGCGGAGGCCGCTGCGAAGGCTACGTCTACCAAGTCGGCGAACTAATCCCACCTGCAGCCTCGGCAAGGCGGCGGTGCGTGCTGGCTGTGGTGCCGACTGGCAAATCTGTCAGTGGAAAGAAGCCGTGCTCAGCGATCTCATGAGCGCGGTCGGTTGGCTGGGTTGTCCAAGCTTCGGCCCGATACAATAAGACGTGGTCGCCTTTGAAATAAGCGAAATTGGTGTGAATGGATATTAGACGTAAGTCTTCAGGTCGAATGATGAGGCCCGCCTCCTCGCGCGCTTCCTTGATGGCGGCATCCAATGCATGCTCGCCTCGTTCAACGCCGCCGCCAGGTAAGTGCCAGCCGGGCAAGTAGGTGTGGCGCACCAAACAAACACGGTCTTGGGCGTCAATCGCCAGAATCCGCACACCCAAGGTCGCCCCGCGCGACAGTCGGAACCACGTATGTATCACAGCTTTGCGCAAAAACTTTAGCATGTAGCCTTGTATAGGGTGACTTGGCGGCGCGTGCCAATGCCGCTAGAGAGGCACGCAACGACATAAGGAGTTTCCACAATGTATGCCATTCTCGCACTCGTTTTGGCCGTTGGTGCCATGGCTATCTTGAACCTGATTGAGTTCAAGCGCCTAGACTAGTCCACTGGTCCCTAGCCCCAGCGGTTTTACCCATTCTGTGCTTTGGTTTCTTCGGCTGCTGCTGCCGCGATTGGGGCTAAGGCTTCAAAAAGTTCCGGAATAGAGATCGGCTTATTCAAAAAGCCGGTCATACCCGCCGCGAAGGCGGCTTCTCGCGTTTCTGGTCGCGCGTCCGCCGTTAATGCGATAATTGGCATGGCTGGAAAATCGAGCGCCTGCAAGTCTGCTTCTAGAGCCCGAATCTGGCGCGTGGCTTGATAGCCATCCATGTTGGGCATATGCAAATCCATCAAAATGGCATCGAAGCGGGCTTTCTGGATCGTCTCCAAACACATGAAGCCATCGGCAACGATCACGCAGGAATGGCCTAATTGTTCTAGGATAACAGCGATGATCTTCTGATTGATCTGATTATCTTCCACAACCAAAATGCACAAAGCCCGCGTGTGATCGACCGACCCAATCGGGTCATCCAGATTACTCGCCACCCGTTCAAGCGGCAGATAAAACTGAATCGAACCATGACGCGCACCCCGCGTAGCGATAGTAACGTCGCCGCCCATGGCGCGCGCTAGTTTTCGCGCCAATGGCAGATCAATGCCATTGCTTTGCGTGATGGGATTATCGGGTGTTTGAATGCTGGAGAAAGGCTCAAACAGGCTGCGGGCTTCAAGACTAGAATAGGGCGCACCAACATCTTGGAGAACGACCAAGGCACCATGACCATTCTCACCAGCGCTGAGGCGCATTTTCATGGTGCCCGGCCCACTGCGCTCAATCGCATGGCGCAACATGGCTTGAAGTGTCCGCAGGAACAGCTTCTCGTCGCCGAGGAAATTGGCCCGCGCGGCTGGATCTATGTCCAGTTGAAGGTCAATCCGACGCGCCGTGGTCCGCGAATTCATGGCTTCACAGGCTGTCATGCACGCCTTGGCCAGTGGAAACGCGTTTGTGCGGACATCCATTGTGCCGGACTCTATCCCCGAAAGGTCGAGCGCTGAATCAACCAGCGACAACAATTGTTCACCAGCCAATTCAGAAGCCTCAACCAAGTCTGCGAGTTCGGGCCGGTTTGCTTGCTCCTTGAGTAGTCGCGGTAGGGCCATAAGCGCATGAATAGGCGTACGAAACTCATGACTTAGGCCTGATACAAATCGGTTTTTGGCTTCAAGCCCTGCTTGGGCAGTTTTTCGCGCCTCGATCAATTCGCGCTCTTTTTGCTTCTGTTCGCTAATGTCCATGATTGTACCGGCAAAACGCAGTACAAGGCCGTCGCTGTCATGGATGCTCGTGCCGCTCACCGACACCCAGCGTATCTCACCGGTTGGTCGCATAACTCGAAATTGCGCGGCATACGGGATACGTTCGCCAAAGGCCTGCGCACAAGCTGCGCGCACCGACTGCCGATCTTCGGGATAAATCAGGTCTTCAAATACCGATTGAAATGTGCGTGAATCAGCCTGGGGAAGACCCAAGATGTCGCGGCAAGATGGTGAGAAATAATGCGAGTTGGCGACACGGTCGTGATCCCAAACGCCAAGCTTCGCGTGACGAAGCGCTAAGGCATAACGCTCCACCAAGGTTCTTGTGTCTGTCAAATCATCGGCGGATTGAGGTGAAGCATTCAGCGTGATTTGCACAGCTCGCTGGCCTCGAAAATCAATCATCCGTTCGGTCACATCGGCAAAAAAAAGGTCGCCTTCGACGGTTGAGAAGTAGGTGAAACGACGCTCAGGGTCTTTTTGCGGCTGGACATAGGTCCCCATCAGCCCTGTGATGTTGCGATGGTCGGTTAGGTTTCGAACAGAAGCAAAACCAAAAGCCACTGCGGCTGCCTTGTTGGCATACAGAATTTCTTCATGACAGCGGACAAAGATACCTTGTGGTAGGTTGCCTAAGATATCATCAAAGGTTCGCAAGTGGTCCATGAACGCAACCAGATCAAAGATGATATTTAAGATAATCAAATTACTTTTATAATCCTTAAATCCTTATCGACGAATTACAAAGTCAATCTTGCAGTAGCCAACTGCGTCGCCGCCTTTGTGCTGGCAGGAAGGGCTGGCCCTGCAGGCGTCCGTGCCCTAGTTTATGCCCCATGACGATCAACCCAAAAACCGTACTGGTAACAGGTGCTGGCCAACGCCTCGGACTTGCCATTTCAGAAGCGCTGGCAGAGGCGGGGCATTGTGTCATCCTTCACGCCAGCAATTCGATTGCCCAAGCCGAGTCCACCGCCTCACGATTGCGGGCGGCAGGGGCAAAGGCCTTTGCAGTGCAGGCGGACCTCTTGGTGGAGGCTGATGTTGCGAGCCTGATCACGCGGGCCAGCAGTCTGGCTGGTGGCCCGATCACAGGGCTGGTCAATAATGCGTCAATCTTTGAAGGCGACGAGGCATCGGACTTTACGCGCACCAGCTGGGATCGTCATTTTGATGTCCATGTTCGCGTGCCCTGCGAATTGGCGCGCAACTTGGCTGCGGCTTTGCCAGAGGGGCAGACTGGTTCCATCATCAATCTCATTGACCAACGCATTTTCAAGCTAACGCCACAGTTTTTCACCTACACCTTGTCCAAAGCTGCCTTAGCCACAGCAACGCATACGTTGGCGCAGTCGCTTGCCCCTTACGTGCGCGTCAATGGCGTGGCACCAGGGCCGACGGCGCGCAACATCCGCCAGTCTGAGGAAGATTTTCAAAAACAAGTCGATGCAACGCTGTTGGGCACGGGCAGCCCTGTCTCAAGTGTGGTAGAGGCGGTTTGCTTTCTGTTAAATGCCGAGGCCATAACGGGCCAAATCATGGCCGTTGATGGCGGGCAAAGCCTGATTTGGCGCACTCCAGATGTCGATGGGATCAACGAATGAAATCTTCAGGCCCTTCTGAACTGGGTGTGGTGATGCGCCAAGGTGGTATGATCCGCCGACCAGCCAAGCCACCTGCAAAGCCGTTTTCCGACCACGCTCAGGGCGAAGGGGCAGTACCGACGCGCGCTGTTTCGACCAAGATTTTCGTCAAAGGCCTGATGGTTGAGGCCGAATGCGGCGTCTATGCGCATGAAAAGGGGCGGCGGCGGCCTTTGGTGGTCGATCTTGAAGTGCAGGTCGGCACCTCGGTCCGCGCTGGCAGTGATGAGCTGGCTGAAACCGTCGATTATGACAGCCTTGTCGCCCATGTGCGCACCGTCGCAGCGGGTGAACATTTGCATCTGATTGAAACCTTTGCCGAAAAAGTCTGCGAGGCCGTGCTAACGGATAAAAGGATTTTGAGTGTCCGGCTGCGGGTTGAAAAGCCCGGTGCGGTGCCGGGGGCTGTTTGTTCCGGCGTTGAGCTAGAGCGGACGCGTTAGCCCATGCCTGACACGCCTCACGCAGAGACGGTGGCGTCAATGACAGCAATGATCATCGGCATTGAGCAAGCCCGCGCCATTCCATGGCCCACGGCAAATTCCCACAAGCATAGTCGTGGCCGGCTTGCCGTCATCTGCGGTGGTAGATTGCAAACAGGTGCGGCGCGCTTGGCTGCCGCTGCGGGCCATCGCATTGGGGCAGGGTGGGTCAGTTTGATCGCCGTCCCAGAAACCGCGACCATTCTGGCTTGTCATGAGACGGAGCGTTTGATCGTCGAGCGCTTGCCTGAGCAAAGTCTATCAAGCCTTTGTGCGGATTTTGATGCTTTGGTGTTGGGTCCTGCCTTCGGGCTGACTGACGGCCAAGCCGAGGATGTCTTGGATATGGCGCAGGGCTTTCCGAATCCCTTGGTGCTCGACGCCGACGCCTTGACCGTCATTGCTCAAAGCGGCCGCGACGGGCCTTTATGCCAGGCCGTGCGCGCCCGCACCGCCCCAACCATCCTCACCCCGCATAGTGGGGAGTTCACCCGGCTCGCTGGAGCATTTGATCCTGACAAGAAGGGGGAGGCGAGTTTGAAGCTCGCCCAAGACCTAAAGGCTATCGTCGTGCATAAAGGTGCACAGACGTGGGTTGCTGCCCCTGACGGGCGCTTAGCTTCATCAGATCTGGCCACCCCCTTTTGTGCCAGCGCCGGAACTGGCGATGTGCTCGCTGGCCTGATCGGTGGTCTATTGGCGCAGTCTATGCCCGCGTTTGAAGCGGCCTGCGCGGCAGTTTGGATCCACGCGACGGCGGCTAATCGGGTCGGGCCGGGCTTGATTGCGGGTGATTTGGTTACGGCATTGCCAGATGTGTTGAATGATCTTGCCCCCGAGGGTTTGCGGGCGCGGCAGCTTTAAAGCCTCTCTCCTACTGGGAGAGGGGAGCGCGCGCGCCCTCAATCCGCCAAACGCCCATCCTTAATGGCCTTTGCCGTGAATTTGTACAAAAGCTCACTTGATGCTTCAGGAATTTGTTTCTCCAGTTTGGGGCAAGCGAGCTGGTGCAGGACGTGGCGGATGATGGCGAGGCGGGCGTGCTTTTTGGAGTCGGCGCGCACGCAGAACCAGGGGGTGCGGGCGGTGTGGGTGGCTTTGAGCATTTCGTCGCGCGCCGCCGTGTAATCATCCCATTTTTCTTGCGCGACAGCATCCAGCGGGCTGATCTTTAGACGGGCGAGAGGGTCCGTCCGCCGCTCTTCGAGGCGACGGGCTTGTTCCTCGCGACTGATATCCAGCCAAAGCTTGATGATGTGGGTGCCGGATTCACTCAACATGGTTTCAAACGGCACCACATCGCGCAAGAAATCGGCATGCTCTTCAGGGGTGCAAAAGCCCATGACGGGCTCTACCCCGCCGCGATTATACCACGAGCGGTTGAAGATCACGACTTCGCCCGCTGCTGGCAGATGGGCCGCATAACGCTGGAAATGCCATTGGGTTTTTTCGCGGTCAGACGGTTTGGGCAGTGCGACGACGCGGGTTGAGCGCGCACTCATATGCTCAATCATGCGCTTGATTGTGCCGTCTTTGCCAGCCGCATCGCGACCTTCAAAGATGATCAGCACTTTTGCTCCAGTCTCCATCAACCATTGTTGGGTGGTGACGAGGGCTACTTGCAGAGGCTCGAGCTGCTCGAGGAATTCGGCGTCCGACATTTTGGACTTGGCACTATCGTTTGCAGCTTTTGCGGACTTCTTGTCGTTGGCCATCTTGCTTCCTCCGGCATAAGACTGAAGTGTGCACGCTACTTTACGCCCCGCGCAAGGGGGCTAGCCAAATGAGTGAATGATGAAGCCCAGCCAACGCCTCTATGTTGCCACTGCTTTGGACCAAGACGGGCCCGTGGCGCTCGACACTGGGCAAGCGCATTACCTAGCCCATGTGTTGCGTTTGCCCGTCGGTGCGGCGGTTTTGTTGTTTAATGGTCGCGATGGCGAATGGCTGGCCCATTTGACGCAAGTTGGAAAAAAAGGCGCAGAAGCCGTTTGTGTCGAACAAACCCGCGCACAAACCCCCGTCTGCGATCTCGACCTGTTATTTGCCCCGGTGAAGGGCGACCGCACCGATACGATTGTCGAAAAAGCGACAGAGCTTGGCGTGGCACGCATCCGCCCAGTCCTAACCGAGCGTACCATCGTCCGAAAACTCAATCTCGAGCGCCTCCGAAGTCGCGCTGCCGAGGCATCGGAGCAATGCGGCACCTTGTTTGTGCCGGAAGTGTTTGACGCCGTAAGCCTCATGAGCCCTCTCGACCCTAAAGCAGAACCGCGTCTGATCCTGTTTGCAGATGAAGCCGGAGATGCCATGCCGGTGGCCGAAGCCTTGGCTGATAAGCCGGCCCGCGTGGCGCTTTTGACGGGGCCCGAAGGCGGCTTTACGCCTGCAGAACGGGAGAAGCTGCGGGCCAGTCCCTTGGTTCGCCCCGTCAATCTTGGGCCGCGTATCCTGCGAGCCGATACGGCAACTTTTGCTGGGCTAACTTTGATCCAAAGCACCTGGGGCGATTGGACTTAACGGGCACAAGTGGGGGCGACATTGCGTCGCATTTTCGAAATCATGCCCAATCACCATCTGTTGCTTGGACCTAAGGGCAATCATGCGCGATAGGTGCCCAAAAGCAGGAGACAGTCATGACCACGGCGTCGGGTTATCCTTTTGAAACGGAGAACCCTTTAGAGTTTCATCAAGCCCCGCAGGACCTATCAGACCGGGTGGCTTTGGGCATGACCCGTGCTCTGCGCTTCTTTGCAGACCGCTTTTTTGCCAAGCGCTATGGCCACCGCGCCGTCGTGCTGGAAACCGTCGCGGCTGTGCCCGGCATGGTGGCCGGGATGTTGGTTCATATGCGCAGCATCCGCCGTATGGAAGATGATCACGGTTGGATTCAGACCTTGCTGGATGAATCCCAGAACGAGCGGATGCATTTGATGACATTTGTGACCATTGCCCAGCCAAATTGGCTAGAGCGATTACTGATCTTGTTGGCCCAAGGTGTGTTCTTCAATGCCTTCTTTGTGCTCTATCTTTTCTTCCCTCGTACGGCCCATCGGATGGTTGGTTATTTTGAGGAAGAAGCCGTGATTAGCTATACCTCTTACTTGGCTGAGATCGATGCAGGTCGTCTGGAGAATGTGGCAGCGCCAGCCATCGCGATTGACTATTGGAAGCTTGCGCCTGATGCGCGACTGCGTGATGTTGTGCTAGCGGTCCGGGCGGACGAGGCCAAGCATCGCGACGTCAACCATCAGTTTGCACATGCCTTGACAGCATAAAGCGGGCTAAATCGTGTAGGCCTTCTTGCGCCTGTCATAAACGCGCCCTAACTCACACCCGCGTGAGCTTCACGTCGTATGAGACCTTGTGCATGGCTGATTCAGAAGACCTTTCCCGCCCCCTCGAGACCTTTGAGGATTTGTTGCCCTATTTTGATGCGGGGCCAAAGCCGAAGTCTGATTGGAAAATCGGGACCGAGCATGAGAAGTTCGGCTTCTACAAAGGAACCCACGCGCCTGTCCCCTATGCCGGCGACACAGGTGTGCGCGCGCTGCTGGATGGGATGAAGACCCTTTCGGGCTGGGACGGCATTTATGAAGGCGATGATATCATTGGCCTGAAGCAGGGCATGGCGTCGATCACGCTGGAGCCCGGCGGTCAGTTTGAATTGTCGGGCGCACCTTTGGAGCATTTGCACCAGACCTGCACGGAAGTAGGTGCCCATTTGAGTGATGTTCGCACCATCACGGATAAGCTGGGCATTGGGTTCTTGGGTCTGGGCTTTAACCCGTTGCATAGTTTGGAAGAAATTCCACTGATGCCAAAGGGCCGCTATAAGATCATGCGGGATTACATGACCAAGGTCGGCCGTCTTGGTCGGCAAATGATGTTCCGCTCCTGCACGGTACAAACCAATTTGGACTTCGGCTCTGAAGCCGACATGGTGAAGAAGTTCCGTGCCTCACTGGCGCTGCAACCCATTGCCACAGCCTTGTTCGCCAATTCGCCCTTTGCTGAGGGCCGCACCAATGGCTTCTTGAGCTACCGCGCCCATGTGTGGAGCGATACCGACCCCGATCGCACCGGCATGCTGCCCTTTGTGTTTGAGCCGGGCATGAGTTTTGCCCGCTATGCAGAGTGGGCGCTCGACGTGCCGATGTACTTTGCCAAGCGCAATGGCGAGTATCTCAATCTCGCAGGGCGTTCGTTCCGTGACTTCATGGCAGGCAGATTGCCCGAATTGCCCGGCGAAAAGCCGACAATGAAAGATTGGGAAGACCATTTGACGACTTGCTTCCCAGAAGTGCGTTTGAAGACCTTCTTGGAAATGCGCGGCGCAGATGCGGGGCCTTGGTCGCGGCTCTGTGCTTTGCCTGCGCTCTTTGTTGGTCTGCTGTATGATGATGCCGCAACCGAGGCAGCCTTGGAGCTCGTCAAGGATTGGACGGCAGAAGACCGCGAGAGCCTGCGCCGCACGGTGCCTTTCTTGGGCCTCATGGCACCCATTCGGGGTCGCAGTGCACAAGATGTCGCTAAGGATGTGCTGACCATTGCCCGCCAAGGCTTGCGAGCCCGGGCTAAACTCAATGCTTCAGGTGATGATGAGACAGGCTTCTTGAGTGAGCTTGACGAAATCGCGGCCAGTGGCATGACCCCAGCCCAGCGTCTACTCGAGCGCTATCACGGGGAATGGGGCGGCAATATCCACAAAGTTTATGAGACTTGCGCCTATTAGGCTCGAACGATTTAGAGCCTATAGCCCAGCCGCAACGTGATTTTGTCGACATCGACCAAAGTGTTGATCGTCGTACCGCGGGTGTAACGCGTCTCCAGCGAGATGTTAGAGCCCGTTGAGGGGCGTAGGCCTGCACCAACGGAGAAAATTCCGCCAGAGGCTTTGCGGCTTGTGATGTCATAGCGGCCATTATAGCTGCTCGAGATGGTAATAACGCCAAAGCCAAAAGCTTGCTCCGCACTCAAGCCCAAGTTCATTCCGCCCCGGAAATAGGCGTCGAGTTCGGCCAGTTTTTGGCTGTCACCGGGGTCTTGTACGTCGGCATAGTCGACGACGATCGAGAGATTGCAGCGCATGGCCCACCCCAGCGCGTCGCGACGGGTGCAAGGTCGAACACGCGGGAAGTCGATCAAAGCATCACCCACCCACACGGCAGCTTTCGCCGCATCATCGGTTTGAAATGCAAGCGAGCCAAAGCCAATCGCCCTGTCGGCTTGATTGGGATTGCGGAAGATCAAGCTATTGCCGAGCGTTAGGTCATTGAACTCCTCACGCCCAGAGCGCGCCGCGCGGCGGTTATATTGGACGAATGGCGTCCAGCGTAATTCAGTCGCCTCTGAAGGCTTGGCAAATAAGATGGGCTCAATGGCCAGCGCTAGGCTGGCGTTCAAAAGGCGGGTATCCGCGGCCTTATCTTCTTCAAAGCCGAGGGTTGCAAAGCCACGTTCGCGTGCAGGTTTGATGAAGTCATTTTTGCTGTCTGCTAAGATCAGGCCACGTCGCTTTGCCGCAGGCTCATTTGTTGGAACAATGACGGCGGGCGCGGGCGGCGAGGCGGCTTTGCATGACAGGCTGATCCCATCGGTATCGCCATTGAGGAAAGCAATCGCCCTTGCCTTTGGATCTAGAACGCCTTGGCTGGCCAAGGTAAAGCGCGCTTCGCTTGTTGCAGGCGTCGATAACACTGCCACGGTCGACGCGAACAGACCCGAAAGGGCTGGGTCCGTGCTCGTTGCCGCGAGCTGTCCCAAGTTGCGCGATTCAATCGCGCTTAGAAGCTCACCCGTCATCTTCAAGCCTGCATGTCCAATCAGGCGTTGACGCAAATCTGCGCCAGTAAAACTTTGCCCAGAGGTTTCGCAGGTGACCTTGTCGTACAAGCGCTCCAGAGCAGCAGGGGCTGCAGCTTGAGCCAGGACGGGCATGAAGAAAAGAGGGGTGGAGAGGCCGAGCAGAAGGGGCAGAAGCGTGCGGATCATGGCGGCGCTTTAGCCTGAAACGCCAAAGCCCGCCAAGTCTTGAACAAAAGTGGCTACAGTTTAACCCGTTTTTGCTGAGATAATTAAGGCCACTTTACAACTGGTGGCATGGACGAGAGGATGCTCTCAACATTGCCGCCAGTCTTGAGGCCAAAGGTCGTACCCCGGTCATAGAGCAGATTATATTCTACATAACGACCGCGTTGGATTAGCTGAGCTTCCCGCTCATCTTCGGTCCAAGTCTCGTTCATCCGGCCGCGCACGATCTCCGGATAGACGGACAAGAAAGCGCGTCCGACGTCTTGGGTAAAGGCAAAATCTTTCTCCCAAGAGCCAGTATTGTGGTGGTCATAAAAAATGCCACCGATTCCGCGAGGTTCGTCGCGGTGGGGCAAATAGAAATAGGTGTCGCACCAGTCTTTGAACTTCGCATAATAGGCAGGGTCATGCGCGTCACACGCCTGCTTCATTGCTGCATGGAAGGTCAAGGTGTCGGGAAAGTCCTGCGTGCGCTGATAAGCCATCAAGGGCGTCAAATCTGCACCGCCGCCAAACCAGCTTTCCGTGGTTGCGATCATGCGTGTGTTCATATGGACTGCCGGAACGCGTGGATTGGTCATGTGCGCAATCAGGCTGACCCCAGAAGCCCAAAAGCGGGGATCCTCAGAGGCACCGGGAATCGTTTTGGCATAATCGGCCGGAAACGTACCCATGACGGTGGAGACATGCACGCCGACTTTCTCAAACAAGCGCCCCTTCATGATTCCCATGACGCCACCGCCGCCAGCTTCTTCCTTGCGGTTCCAAGGCGTGCGAACAAATCGTCCGGGACTTCCAGGGTAAAGGGCCGGGTCTGCTTCGTCCTCTAGGGCTTCAAACGCCTGCATGATCTGGTCCCTCAAGGCCTCAAACCATGCTCTTGCCTGTGCTTTACGGTCGTCTTGCTCGCTCATTCTGCCCTCGTTTGTCGTTTTTTGCGCTGGGAAAGTGGTCCCAGTTTCCTCCCTACAACGCTAATCCAGCGTCGCCCATCCGCCAGTTTGTCGCATGGCTTCGGTTAAGGCGATAGCTCCCGCTGTCACCACATTGAGAGAGCGCAGTCCCAGCGCCATGGGAATCCGCACACAGGCGTGACAAGCCGCGATGACATCGGGGGGTGTCCCTTCAGTTTCACGTCCCAGCATCAAAACATCGCTCGGTTCAAAGACGAAATCGGTTAAACGCGTGCTTCCCTCCGTCTCGATCAACACAATCCTGCTATTTCTTAGCATTGTGGCTGCTGCAAATGCAGCAAAGCTATCGTGACGCTGCCAGTCACACTTGTCGCCATAATCCAAGGATGCACGCTTTAAGGTCTTGTCTGATAAGGGAAAACCGCAAGGTTCAATGACATCTAACCCAACGCCAAGGCACGCGGTAAGACGAATGGCCGCACCGAGATTTGGCGCGATATCTGGTTGAAAGAGAGCTAGGCGCACGTTATGCAATCTCATCTTTGGAGGGGGTGCCGCGAGATGCGGCGTTCCGTCGCACGTTCAATAGGGGTTACTGCCCTACTTTTAGCGGTAAACGACTTTTAGACGTGTGTGAATGCGGGAGTAGCAAGGTGTCAGCCACCAATCATGAAGTAGCCGGCGAAGCCGGAGAACCAACACGGCGTGACATGATCCATGTCGCGACAGGAGCCGTAGCAGCGGGCGGCGCCGCCATGCTGGCCTGGCCGCTCATCAATCAAATGAATCCAGCAGCCGATACGCGCGCTTTGGCATCAATTGAGTTTGATGTGTCAAAAGTCGCTGAAGGCTCGCAGACCAAGATCATGTGGCGCGGTAAGCCGCTATTCGTTCGTCACCGGACCGCTGAGGAAATCGCGCAAGGCAAAAAAGACGACGGTGCAGAGCTGAAGGATCCGCAAACGGACGAGCAGCGCACCATGCAGTCCAATGAGCAGCCCGGTAAGCCCGAGTACCTGATCATGGAAGCAAATTGCACGCACTTGGGTTGTATCCCTGTCGGCATTGCTGAGCCCGGCTATATTGGTGAATACGGTGGCTGGTTCTGCCCATGCCATGGCTCACACTATGATACCGCCGGCCGCATTCGCAAGGGCCCAGCCCCGAAAAACCTTTATATTCCGCCCTACGTCTATACCGGCGGCACAGTCGTAAAGATTGGATGATACGAACATGAGTGGACCTTCAAGCTATGTGCCTAAGTCCGACCTCGAAAAGTGGTTGGATACACGGCTGCCGATCATGCGGTTTATGAATGACACGCTGGTCGATTTTCCAACCCCAAAGAACTTGAACTATTGGTACACGTTCGGCGGCATTTTGGCGGTCTGCTTGGCCAGCCAAATCATCACCGGGATCATCCTGGCGATGCATTATGTGCCTCATGTCGACATGGCCTTTAACTCGGTTGAGCGCATCATGCGCGACGTCAACTATGGCTGGTTGGTCCGCTTCATGCACTCCAACGGGGCCAGTATGTTCTTCTTGGCCGTTTACATCCACATCTTCCGTGGCCTTTACTACGGTTCATACAAAGCACCACGCGAAATTCTCTGGGGCTTGGGTGTTATCATCTTCTTGCTGATGATCATCACCGCCTTCATGGGCTACGTGTTGCCTTGGGGTCAGATGTCCTTGTGGGGCGCAACTGTGATCACCAACATCGTTGGTGCCGTTCCTTTCGTCGGTGACTCGATCAAGACTTGGTTGCTTGGTGGCTTTGCCGTCGACAATGCGACACTGAACCGCTTCTTCTCGCTGCATTACCTCCTGCCGTTCGTGATTGCAGGCGTCGTGGTGTTGCACATCTGGGCACTGCACGTGCCTGGCAACAACAACCCAACCGGTGTTGAAGTCCAAGATGTGAAGAAAGAAACCCTTCCATTCCATCCTTACTACACAATCAAGGATGCGTTTGCGATCTGCGTCTTCTTGCTGATCTTTGCCGGCTTTGTCTTCTTCGGCCCCAACACCTTGGGTCACCCGGACAATTATATCCCTGCCAACAACCAAGTGACGCCAGCACACATCGTGCCCGAATGGTATCTGTTGCCCTTCTATGCGATCTTGCGGGCCATCACCTTCGACGTTCTGATCATTGATGCCAAGTTCGGCGGCGTGATCGCGATGGGTGGTGCGATCCTGATCTTGTTCGCGCTTCCTTGGCTCGACTCATCCAAGATCAAGTCCATGCGCTACCGCCCGGTGGCCCGTATGTGGTGGTTTGCCTTCGTGCTGAACTTCCTGATGCTGGCTGTTTGTGGTGCCATGCCGGCGGAACCGCCCTGGACGTTGATCTCGCTGATCTGCACGATCTTCTACTTCGCTTATTTCTTGGTCGTTCTCCCAGTATTGGGCGTGATTGAGAAACCCCAAACCCCCCCTGCGTCGATTGCAGATTCCATCCTGCAATCACACAAGAAGTCGGCGGGCGTATCTCCTGCGGCTGTACCGGCGGAATGAGGAACTTTGTAATGAAACCAACTTTCGCACGCCGATTTATCGCTGGGGTCTTGGGCCTTGTCTCCGTGGTCGCCTTCACCAGCAGCGCGCAAGCTGCTGGTGAGGTCAAGAAACCACGGGAAGTCAATGGCTCGTGGGAAGGCCCATTTGGTCGCTTTGACCGGGCTCAGCTGCAACGCGGCTTCCAAGTCTATAAGGAAGTCTGCTCGGGCTGCCATTCCATGAACTTGCTGCATTACCGTAACCTCGGTGATGAACATGGCCCGTTCTATGATCCCAAATATCCAAACCCGAACGAGAACCCCGTGATCAAAGCCATTGCTGCCACCTACACGGTGAAAGCGGTGGATCCAGATGGCAATGAGGAAGAGCGTCCAGGTCTGCCAGCAGACAAGTTCGTGTCACCGTTCGAAAATGCTTCTCAAGCAAAAGCGGCTAATGGTGGGTCGATGCCTCCCGATATGTCGGCTTTGATCAAGGCGCGTTACAATGGTGGCGACTATGTCTACTCGCTTTTGAGTGGCTATGATCAAACGCCGCCTAAAGGGAAGTCCGTTCCAGAAGGCAAGTACTATAATCCGTACATGCCTGGGGGCGTGATCGCCATGGGTCCGCCACTGGTCGATGAACAAGTGACCTATGCCGATACCGAAGCTAATAAAGGCGTTAAACCCACTGTTGACCAAATGTCCCGTGACGTTGTGGCCTTCTTGAGCTGGGCTTCTGAACCCCATCAGACCCAACGCAAGATCACAGGTTTTGGCGTGATGGCCTTCCTGTTAGTTCTGACCATCCTCTTGTGGTTCTCGTACCGCCAAGTGTGGCGCAACGTCGAGCACTGAGGCCATTCGGGCATCTACAATGACAAAGGCCGCCCCCCGGGGCGGCCTTTTTGTTGTGTGACGGGCGAGGGGATGCTTGCTACCTCAAGCCCGACGATCAAGGGCAACGGCGCTTGTGTCGCGGAAGGCTTGTGCGCCTGGGCCGTATGCTACCGGGGTCGGCCGAGCCGCCACGGCTTCTTCGGCGATGGCGCGTACCATGCCTTCGGCCAAGGCGCGCTGCCTTCCCAAGGCGCGCTCATGGGCTTCCATGGCTGCCTTAAAGCGCTCTGTCTCTACCGTCAGAGTTGCCTTCAGAACGGATGGCACGCCTTCAAGCATTGTTGGGTTCTGGGCAATTCGTCTGCTCTCCATCGCATAGACATTAGCCAAACGCGCTGATTCCTCATTCAAGGATTGTGCTTCAAGGAAACGACTGCCCTCAAACAAGGCCGCCTGCCTTTCGGCCAAATCTGCGAGACGGCGCGTTAAGAGGATCAATTGGTCAAGTAAATCGCTGGGGTCATTTGCCATTAGGGTCATGATTTATACTCCCGCTGCTTGTGCGCGCTCTTGGATTTTGAGCATTTCTTGTTTCACGGCGGTGGCGATGCCGATCCCGCCTTGTTCGCTGAAGCCCTTGGCATATTCTTCAGTCAAGAAAGGGCGAAAGGCCCGTTCTGCCGCACCGCCGCCAAACATGGATTCCGAGATGTCGGTATCTGTCTCCATGAGCGACAGCATTTGCGCCAAGGCCATGCGTTCGAATTCGCGCGCGGTCTTGTCCATCTCGGCGTTTGACTTGAGCGTCTTTGCGCGGACACCCAACATCTCAACCGAGGTCGACTGGGTCTGCGGAAAGGGCATTACGGGGGCGATACTATCCATATTCTTTGGGTTCCTTACATCACTTCGATGTCAGCTTGCAGCGCACCAGAGGCTTTCAGCGCCTGGAGAATTTGAATGAGGTCACGTGGGTTGACGCCCAGAGAATTGAGGCCTTCGACCAGATCGCGCAGCGGCACGCCGCCGCGAATGACGGTGAGGTCACCTTTGTCTTCTTCAACCGTAACGTTGGAACGTGGCACGACCGTGGTTTCGCCTTGGCTCAGCGGGTTTGGCTGGCTGACGAGGGGGGTCTCTTGTACCGAGACGGTGAGATTGCCCTGTGCCACGGCGACAGTAGACACCCGCACATTATCGCCCATCACCACTATGCCAGAGGCTTCATCAACCACAATCTTAGCAACCTGATCGGGGGTTACATTCAGGCGCTCTACCCGGCCAATCAGGCTAACCATATCGCCTGGATAACCAATGGGCTTTGAGAGAACGACCGTTGAAGGGTTTTCTACCGAGGCAGCTGCGACACCCAAATTGGTGTTGATGGCGTTGGCGATGCGGCGGGCGGTCGTGAAATCTGGATTTCGCAAGGCAAGGCGAAGCTCAGTTTGACCAGCAAGGTCAAAATGAAGCTCGCGCTCAATCAGGGCTCCGTTGGCAATGCGGCCATTGGTGCTGACGCCGCGGCTGACACTCGTTCCAGAATTACCGGTCGCGGTAAAACCGCCGACTGTTAGCTGGCCTTGGGCAACAGCATAAACTTGACCATCTGCGCCCATCATTGGTGTCACGAGCAGCGTTCCGCCCTCTAAGCTTTTTGCATCCCCAAAGGCCGAGACCGAGATGTCCAGCCGTGTGCCTTGGGTGGCAAAAGGAGGTAGGCTCGCTGTTACCATCACGGCAGCAACGTTTTTGGTTTGTAGATTCTGCTCGCGGGTGTTGACGCCCATCCGCTCCAGCATTGCTTCCAAGCTTTGCTTGGTGAAGGGGGAATTGCGCAGACCGTCGCCAGTTCCGGGTAGTCCAACCACAATGCCATAGCCGATCAATTGGTTGTCACGGACCCCTTCGATCTGCACCAGATCCTTGATGCGCGATTGGGCAAAAGTTTGGGAAGGCCAAGCACACCATAGGCTGATGAGCCCGAGCGTGAGGGCTGCAGAAACAAGACGGAATACGGGCGTAATTATCTGTGTCATTGGTTTTGACCATGCTAAATCCATGCCGCAATCTCGTTTGAGAAAGAGATTTTAAAACAATGGTTTAACGGGCGTACTTTGGCCTAACCTTCCAAGCCGATCGGCAAGGTTTGCCTAGGGCTGGTGGCATTCTGCCGTCTGCCCGCTTTCTTGTGTCACACATTAATCAGGTCTTAACCGGGGCGGCCCATGAATCGTGTTCATGAAAGTTAATGCGCCCACGTCCACATCCATTGCTTCTGGGGCCCGTCGCACCACCGGTGGAGCGGCACCTGGATTTATGCTGCCCGGGCAAGTCGAAGGAGGGCCGGCGCAAGTCAATCGCGCGATGTCTGCGACCTCCATCGCCAATGTGGGCGCGCTTTTGGCTTTGCAGGGCGAAGACGATGTGGTTGAACGGCGCCGCCGTGCGACCCGCCGCTCTTCCACCCTCTTAGACCAGTTGGACGAGATACGTGTCGCCATTTTGGGTGGGGGCGTCAGTCGCGACCAAGTGGCGCGTCTCTCTCAAACCCTGCGCGAGCACCGCGATGCCGTGGATGATCCAGCCTTGAATGCGCTTCTCGATGACGTGGAACTGCGCGCTGAAGTCGAGCTGGCCAAACTAGAGCGCGCGCTTTAGGGGCATCGAGGGGTCGATTTTTAGGACCCTGTTTGATGTTGCAGCCAGTAGCTTGTTCTTTTAGCAGTTCTCGGCCCAGCCCAATGTTTCTTGCGCCTTGCGAGCCGTCTCGGGCTTCACTATAGCGCGAGGACATCGTGCGATGCCTTCATCGATCACATGTAGAAGCAGGGGTACGTCATGACGACGATAGTTATGCCAAACACCGATGTGCCAAGTGACTATGTGCCTTCCGACGACGAAGAGTTCATGAATGAACGCCAGCGCGAGTATTTCCGCAAAAAGCTGCAGGATTGGAAAGGCTCGCTTCTAGCTGACTCCAAGGATACCTTATCGCATCTGCAAACAGAGACCGTATCTCTGCCAGATGTAGCAGACCGCGCCTCTGCCGAGACCGACAAAAATATTGAGTTGCGGGCACGTGACCGTCAACGCAAGCTGATTTCCAAGATTGATGCGGCGTTGCGCCGGATTGAGGATGGCTCTTACGGCTATTGCGATGAAACCGGTGAGCCTATCTCGTTAGGCCGCTTGATGGCCCGCCCGGTAGCGACCTTGAGCTTGGAAGCCCAAGAACGCCACGAGCGATCAGAGCGCATTCACCGCGACGACTAAGCCGAGGCGATCAGCCCGAAATCAAAACGGGCTGATTGCTCCTAAGATTTGCTGACCTTTGGGCGGCTGTTGATAGGCTGTGATCTGACCACGCCCACCGTAAGAGATACGGGCTTCCGCCATTTGTGTGTGGCGAACTTGATTGGCCGATGTGATATCTTGTGGCCGCACGATCCCGGAGACCAAAAGCTCGCGCAATTCATTATTGATGCGCACTTCCTGGCGACCCGCCACAACCAAATTGCCATTGGGCAGTACTTGGGTAACAATGGCAGCAACGGTCATATCGACCTTCTCATTGCGCGCGACTTGGCCTTGGCCTGCAAACGTACCATTAGAGCTTGCCCCGACCATGGTGGCCGGATCGAACCCCTCGGGCAAGACTTTGCCCGGCAATTGCTCCAAGCCAAAGAAATTGGTTACGCCGCCTTCCAAAGTGGATTTTCGCGTACGGCCGGTTGAATTGTTCAATTGCGCCTGATCATTGATCTGGATCATAACGGTCAGGATATCGCCGATATTGGAGGCGCGGGGATCATTGAAGAATTGCCGCGAGCCCGCTTTCCACAGTGAGTTTGATGAGGCTTGGCTCATCTGTTGGGTTGGCATTGGCATCACAACTTGGCGACGCCCCGTTGCCGCATAAGCGGGATTTTCAATCGGCGTCACTTCAGGCGGCTTACCAGCGGTGCGCACTTCATCGATCGTGGATGCGCAGCCTGTCAGGGTCAGAGCCGCTAAAATCACCATGCTGAACTTTTGCATCAATTGGCTCCATTCTGATTAGGCACCCGAGCCGAAAGCTGGCTTAGCATCACGCGGGCCGTGCCTGGGCCATCGACAATGGCTTCCAGCACTTTGTTGGATTTTGGGTTTAGAACTTTCACATTGGCTCCAATCGCTGCGTCCGCCATGGCTCTGCCGCGAATGGATAATTTGAGACCATTGGCTTCATAAACTAGGGTCACAGGCTCATTGCGACGCACAGACGGCGTGTCCATCACGTCCATCGCACGAACGGGGGTGTTGGCGAGTAAAACGCGCTTAGCAGTTTTGCCAATCAGGGCCTCAGGGTCTGCCAAAGCATCGCGAGGGGCGGTCGAAGGGGTGTCGATCCACACCACATCCTCTGCCTGAATAGCTTCACCGCGCTGGATCGTGCGACCAAGGACAGCAAGGGCTTCTGGGCGGGCAGGGGCTGCGGGCGCGCTGGCTCTTTGCCGGACATTAGTGCCATCGGCTGTCGAATTCGTTGGTTGGATTGGGTTTAGAGGCTCGGTGTACTCGGGTCCATGGACGACAACTTGGCGCACGCCTTCGTGGTTTGGCCAATTGAGGCCCGCTGCCCGAGCCCGCGCTTGCAGAGGTGCAGCACCAAAGACAAGCATTTGACCGGGACCGGGAGCGCGCGCAATCGCTGCGTTGGCAGAAGCGCCCGCATTGTCGAACACATCGCCGTAGGTAATTTGGGCCTTGTCGGAACGCGGATTGGCTTTGAGCGATACCACAGGACCCTTCTGGGCAGCTTGGGCATAGCTTGGGCCAGTTTGTACGACAGGAGCGGCCAGCACCAAGAGCGCGAGGCAAGCAACCCAGTGAAAGAGAGGCGAAGGGCGGGCTTTCATCTAAGGCCTACCGTAGGACTTGAGAGGTTGCTTGCATCATCTCATCGGTGGCATTGATGACTTTCGAATTCATCTCATAAGCCCGCTGAGCGATAATGAGGGCTGAAATCTCAAATACCGGATTGACGTTGGATGCTTCGACATAGTTTTGGTTGATGGAGCCAAGGCCGGGTCCTGTTGGGTTGCCGATGGTGGCAGGCCCTGATGCGGCGGTCTCAACCAACAGATTGTCGCCCAAGGCTTCAAGGCCCGCTGGGTTCACAAAGCCTGCCAACGTAATCTGGCCTAGATCCTGCGGTGCAGTTTGGCCGGAGATAATCGCTTGAACTTGGCCGGAGGTCGAAATGGAAAAGTCGAGGGCGCCATCTGGAATCTGAATTTCAGGCTGCACGATATAGCCCTCGCCCGTGACGATTTGCCCGGTTGGGGAGGACGAAAAATTGCCAGCGCGCGTGTAAGCTGTTCGCCCATCTGGCAGAAGCACTTGGAAATAACCCCGGCCATTGATGGCCATGTCAAATTTATTGTCGGTTCGGGTTAGGCTGCCTTGTTCGGCGATACGATAGACTGACCCCGTCTTTACCCCATAGCCGACTTGTACCCCGGTTGGGTCAATTGTGCCGGCGTCAGAGGTCGTGGCACCTGGACGTTCGAGGTTTTGATAAATCAAATCCTGAAACTCAGCCCGTTGGCGCTTAAAGCCTGTGGTATTCATGTTGGCGATGTTGTTGGAAATGACTTCAACATTGAGCTGTTGGGCCAACATGCCGGTAGCTGCGATATTCATAGAACGCATGTGCTTGGTCCTTTAGTCAGATTAGGATTGAACCCGGGCGAGACGTTCGATCGCTCTGCCACGTAAGTCCTCAGTTTGTTTCTGCAGACGGGTTGCGCTTTCAAAAGCGCGACTGATTTCCATGATGCGGGTAAGCTCTGTCACTGCAACGACATTGGAGCCTTCGATCATGCCTTGGACAACTTGCGGATCGGCAGCCGCTTGGGCTGCCTCATCTGTGGGTCTCCAGAGATTGTCACCGACTTTGTCGAGCGCACCGGGGCGGTCAAACCGCGCGATGCCAAGTTGGGCGACGGTCACACCATTTTGCTGGATCGATCCATTTTTCGCGACCACAGGCTCGCCTTGGGTAATGTCTAAGGTGATCGGCTGGCCATCTGTATTGAGAATGGCGCGGCCATCCCCGGTTACGATGCGGCCTTCGGTGTCCATCTGAAAGCGGCCGTCTCGGGTATAGGCATTGCCTTGGGGCGTCTGTACCGTGAAATAGCCTTCGCCAGCCAAAGCAAAATCAAGCGGGTTGTCGGTGCGCTGCAGGGCACCGGGGCGGAAGTCACGCGCGATCGTATAATCGCGGACAAACTCAACCGTTTTAGGCCTTTCCGCAATCGAAGCAGGCCGCCTAATGACGGGCTCAAACAGAACTGATTCTGACTTAAAGCCAGCTGTAGACACGTTCGCCATGTTATTTGCAGCGACATCCATTTGTCGCCTCAAGGCGTTTTGAGCCGAAAGAGTGATGAGAAGTGTATTGTCCATCTCTATGTCTACCTTCTAGGTGAGCCCACGATGCGCTTTGGCACCAAATTCTCTGAGCCAGGCCCTCAACTATGCAAGCGCCGGGCCAAGAATTAATCATTAAAATTCAATGCTATAAATTAGATAGGGTTCGCGTTCGGCAGATGATGCCGCGAAGAATTGGCCGGATCGGGCGCTTTTGGCCTGTCTCTGGGCAGTTTTTGCCGCATGGTTAAGATTTGGTGACATTTCATTAACCACGATTGGCTTAATTCTGGGATCTAGAAACGCCCATGCGTGCCCGCTGAGTCGGTGCTCGTTCAAGCCAATGAGAGACTCTAATGGCCGGTAAAAAAGAGAAAAAGGATGAAGCCCCTCCTGAAGGCGCAGATGGTGCCGAAGGGGAAGAAGGCGCTGGTGGTAAGAAGAAGCTTGCCGGTAAGCAACTAATTTTATTCATCGTTCTGCCCGCTATTTTGCTTTTAGGTGGCGGTGGCGCTGCTGCCTACTTCCTTGTCTTTGCCAAGAAGCCGGCCGCGGTTGCCGATGCTAATGGTGAAAAGGGCAAGGAAGAGGACAAGAAGAAAAAGGACGAAAAGAAAAAGGAAAAGGGCAAAGAAGGCAAAGAGGGCAAGGGCGGTGATAAGAAAGAAGGCGGCATAAAGCTGGCTGAAGGTCCTAATGGGGAGGGGTTCGTCACGCTCCCAGACTTGATCGTCAATATTGCCACGGCTGACTCGCGTCCTGCCTATTTGAAGCTTCGTTTGACGTTACAAACCAAGGATATGGAAACTGCAGCGACGATTGAGCCGCTTCTGCCGCGTATTCTTGATCAATACACGGGCTTTCTTCGTGAGCTGCGTATGGAAGATATTGCCGGCTCCGCTGGCTATTCCCGTTTGCAGCTTGAACTCTTGAAGCGGGTCAATCTCGCAATCGCGCCAGCCCAAGTCGATGCGGTGCTAATCGAAGAAATGTTGGTTCAATAATGGCGGATGATGTTGATCAGGAAGCAATGGCGGCTGCTTGGGAGGCAGAGGCCGCGGGCGATGGGGATGGCGCTGCTGCTGCCGGCGGTGGCGATGATGCTTTTGCTGCTGAATGGGATGCCATGGTTGGTGGCGAAACCGGCAAGACGATTTCAGCCTCCGCCATTGGTGCCGAACGGGTCCTAAACCAGGACGAGATCGACTCGCTCTTGGGTTTTGACCTTGGCGATGATGATAGTGATGAAAAGAACGGCATACGCGGGATCATCAACTCCGCCCTCGTTTCTTACGAACGCCTGCCTATGTTGGAAATCGTCTTTGACCGCTTGGTGCGGTTAATGACGACCAGTCTGCGTAACTTCACGTCCGACAACGTTGAAGTCTCGCTCGACCACATCTCGTCGATCCGGTTTGGCGACTATCTGAATTCCATCCCGCTACCCGCCATTCTTGCTGTTTTCCGCGCGGAGCAATTGGACAATTACGGCCTGATGACCGTCGATTCCAATTTGATCTATTCGATCGTGGACGTCCTTCTCGGCGGGCGACGTGGCACCACAGCCATGCGGATCGAAGGTCGCCCCTACACGACGATCGAGCGCATGTTGGTCACGCGGATGATCGAAGTGATCTTGCAAGATATGCAGGCTGCGTTTGAGCCCTTGAAGCAAGTCGATTTCTCTTTGGACCGGATTGAAACTAACCCACGCTTTGCCGCCATCGCGCGGCCAGCCAACGCCGCCATTATGATCAAGATGCGCATCGACATGGAAGACCGCGGCGGCCGCGTCGAGCTCCTGCTTCCTTACGCAACCCTTGAGCCAATCCGTAAAATGCTCATCCAGCAATTCATGGGTGAGAAATTTGGTCGGGATAATATCTGGGAAGGTCACTTGGCCACCGAACTTTGGTCGACGGACATGCAAGTTGAGGCGGTCCTTGATGAACTTCCGGTGCCACTCGGCCGATTGTTGAACTTAAAGGTCGGTGAAACCGTGTTCTTGAACCAACCCCCGGATGGCAGCGTGGAATTGCGTTGTGGTCAGATTGCCTTGACCAAGGGGCGCATGGGCAAGATGGGCCGCGCAATCGCATTGTCGCTGGATGGGCCACTAACAAACTCGGCAAGACGGGAGCTGCTGAACCAATGACCGACCTCTATATCCCGATTGCGCAGATCATTTTGGCGGTTGCGATGTTGGCCGTCGCGATCTTGTGCATCCGTCTGGACCGCAAGATCACTGCCCTTCGTGAAGGCAAGGACGGTGTGGCTGCTGCTGCTACAGAGCTCGCTTTGGCAGTCGGTCGGGCAGAAGCCTCTGTTGCGGCTTTGAAGTCTGTTTCCGAGGCCGCTGGCGAGGATCTTCAGCGCAATATCGAAGAGGCCCGCGCAGCGGCAGAGGCCTTGAAGTTTCTGGTGACAACCGCACGCGCAATTGAGTTGAAGCCTGCGCCGGCACCTGAACCTGCACCAACGCGGCAGAAGCGCGACCTGCGTTGGGATGAAGAAGAAGTAGAAGAAGACTTCCGGTTGGCGCGGCGTGGTCGCCCGTTGACTGAAACATGGGGTGGATTGAGATGAGTTTTAAGCTTCGGCCTTTAACGGCTTTGGCTGTAGGTTTGGGTGTGGTCGGCTTGGCACAAGTCGGCCGCGTTGCATTTGACGCGACCAATGCTATGGCCGCAGGCGAAGCCCCGAAAAAAGAAGCTGCTGCACCTGCTGATGCTGGGGCACCTGCTGCCGGGGCTGCCGCCCCTAAAGCTGGGCCACCGATGTGCTTGCCTGTCGATTTGGCCAAAGAAGCGGGCATTAGCGCAGCTGAGTTCCGGCTGCTGCAAACCTTGCAAGAGCGTCGTCAAACTCTCGATGCGCGCGAGCGGGATATCGTCACGCGGGAAAACCTCCTCGCCACGACAGACACAAAGATTCAAGAGCGTATGACTGCCTTGAAGGCCGTAGAAGGTAATCTTCAGAAACTGTTGGGCCAAGTTGATGATTTGGAATCTCAGCGGATCACGTCACTCGTGCGCGTCTATGAGAAGATGAAGCCCAAGGATGCCGCATCTGTCTGGGAAGGTTTGGACACCGAAGTTTTGTTGAAAATCGCGCAGAAAATGAAGGAGCAGTCGCTCTCGCTTATTCTGGCTAAAATGTCGCCTGAGCGTGCACGCGAAATCACCCGTCGTTTGGCTGAAATTGATGCGCCAACTATGCCGATCATGGCAGGTAGCCCGCCTGCCCCCGCGCAAAATGCAGCAGCACCCGCCGCGGCACCTGCAACGCCGCCCGCGGCTAAGGCACCGGCCACTAAGGCCCCGCCTGCTAAAGCGCCTGGCCAACAAGCTGCCTTAAACAACCAAGCTAAGGGCAGCGCAGCGCCTAAAGGATCGGCTGCGGCCAATGCTGCGTTAGATGCCAAAGGGACAGGTCCAGCCGGGGCCGGGCCAACAGCGCCGCGTGCGCCCGCGCCAAAAGCGCCGAACAATCCATCTACACCGCAGCCAGCTGCAAAAGCCGCAACTGGTCAAGCTCCGGCAGACCCCGCACAGCGACCAAAGGCCTAAGCTTTCAGCAATTCTGCCTCTTTCAGTCAGTCTTCACTGGTAAGGGGAACTTAACCGGATTCAGGCATAAGCAGATTTTCCCAGAAACTGGGCCAGACGTGGCTTGGCAGCGGGATCAAGAGATCTGACTTAGAGACCAGATGGCCAAATTGCGTCGGTTACTTGCTTATGTTGTCTGTGTGGCTCTTGCGATGCCACCGATGGCCTATGGCCAAAACGCCGCGCCTGCTGGCGGTGCTGCACCTTCGGCCCTACAAGGCCTTAAAGGCGTTACACTCTCGTCCAGCCAAGAACCAACCTATGCCCGCCTGTTGATTGCTTGGCCTGCGGGTACCAATCTTTCCGCTACAGCAGTTGCTACGCCCAATAACGGCCTCGCCATGATCCGGCTGCCACGCGCGATTGAGGCCGACCCAACTGCGTTTGTCAAAGGCGCACCAGATTTTGTGGCCTCAGCCGCGTTGAGCACTGACAAGCGCACCATTCGGGTTGCCCTGTTGCAGCCAACCCGGGTGATCACCAGCCGCGTTGGCAATGTGCAAGCCTTTGACTTCGTGATGTCGAATGCGGAAGCACCGCCACCCTTTGAGGGTGAGGCCAAAGCCTTAGCCGCGGCAAACCCAGCAGGCAAAGCGGGCGAAGGCCCAGCCGATGAGGAGTCTGGCGCACCCAAAAAAATGATCAATGGGGCTGCGCCGGTCGGAGCGCCCAGAGTTCAAGTGGATGTATTTGAGGCCAAGGAATTCACCCGTCTGCGTCTGTCCCGTGTAGGTAACCAGTTTCCATTGCCGGCCCATGGCTATGCCCGCCGGGGCGACCGGTTAGCGATTGCGATTCCGGGTAGATTTGCCTTTGACACCGCAGCGATCCGGAACCGTCCGCCCGAGCGGGTTTTGGATGCGGCGCGCTATAACTCTGACACAGATTCATCCTTCCTTTTGGATGTGGCACCCAACAGTGTTGTGCGTCATAGCCGAGACGGTAATGCAATCGTAATCGACATTATGCCGGAAGGGGCAAACCCCAATACGGTTCAGGCATTGCAAGAGGAAGCGGGCGGCAAGATTGGTTCGCCCGCCCCCAAGTCCGTTGCTGGTAAGCAAGCTGCCAAGGGCGAGGCTAAGGCGGGGGAGGCGACTGAAGCACCGCCAAATCCAGAAGCCATGAGCGAAGAAGCAAAAGCCAGCGAGCTTGATGCCGAGGCCTTACTCGCTCAGCGGCCAGATCCTGCCCCCACCGGCCGAGTCCGCATGAGCAGCGCCATGATCGGTAAGGAATTGCAGCTGGAGTTTGAATTTGAAGCTCCAGCCCCAGCCGCAATGTATCGCCGAGGTGATTCAATCTACGTGCTATTTGCGACAGCGGCCGATATGGATGTTGGCCGCGTGCCAAGTGGTAAGTTCGTTAGCCGAATTGAGAAAGTTCGCGGTGATGGTGTTTCAGGGATTCGCATCGTCGCGCCGCCTGAAGTTCAAGCAACACCAACTTCTTTAGGACCAAAGTGGAAAGTCGTTCTTTCGCCCCAGAAACAAGCGACAGGTCGTTCGATTGGTTTGGTTCGCGAACAAGCTTTGGACGGTACCTCGCGGGTTAAGGCTTTGGTGCCTGATGGCGCAGCAACCGGCATGATCACAGATCCAGCCGTGGGCGACAACCTGCTGATCGGCCTCGCCTTAGGCCCCAATAGCAGTTTGGGCACACAGCGATCCTATTTGGAAGCGGTGCTACCAGAAACATTCCACGGTCTAGTGGTTGTTCCCCGAACCGATGATTTCGCTTTGCGGCGCGATGTCGATGGATTTGTCTTGGTCCGTCCGCAAGGCATGGCCTTGTCGGGCTTGGCCCCATCTGATGATGTGGGCGCTGGTCCTGCTACCGCACCGGGCTTTATCGACTTTAATTCTTGGCGCTTGGGTCCAAAGATCGATTTCACCAACAACCTCAATAAATTGCGTCGGAAAGCTGCGCTTGAACTGGGTGACAGCAACAATAAGATTACTTCGCGTGTTGATCTGGCGCGTTTCCTAGTCGCTTGGGATTTGGGTGCTGAGGCATCTGGCGTCATCCGCCAATTGCGCTCCGATGTTCCAGCTCTTGAGCGCTCACCAGAATTGCTGGCCCTCGAAGGTATCGCCACCCTGATGGGGGGGCAAGGGAAAGCGGCTCTGGATTTGTTGAGTCAGCCGGAAATCGCAGAGGATCCCGCCGCCCAGCTATGGGCAGGGCTTGCTGCACAGATGAGCGGCAATGCCAGTGAAGCACGTGTCCGCTTTGAACGAGGCAAAACTGCGCTCCAGAATTTCGAGCCGGAGTATCGCGCTCGATTTAACATTGCCAATGGCAATGCTGCGCTTGAACTCGGCGATGGTGCTTTGGCTTCCATGGCAGGCAACAGCGCCCAGCGCGAAGCCCAAGATGGCCTTACCCAATTGCAAGCAGCGCTGTTGGCAGCGCGTGCCATGGCGGCTACAGGCCGTATCAATGAGGCCTTGGTTGCTTTGACCAAGCTTGCGACCGCACCTGATCGCGAGATTGCCGCACGGGCGGCCTATGAAAAGGCTAACCTAGGGGAGGCCAACGGCAAGATTTCGCCGATTGAAGCGATCAAAGCACTCGATGCTCTTCGCTACGCGTGGCGCGGTGACGACTTAGAATTGGACAACCTGCGTCGTTTGGGCGGCCTATATATTCAAGCTGGCGATATTCGTTCTGGCCTGACCACGATGGCCAGCGCTTCAACCCTGCGCCCTGATCTGCCAGCCGCCCGTCGACTACGTGATGAACAGTTCAAGCAGTTTAAGTACTTGTTCCTAGAAGGCGGCGCAGATGGGATGGACCCAATCCAAGCTTTGGCGCTTTTCTATGACTTCCGTAACCTGGCTCCGATCGGCCCTGATGGCGACCGCATGGTGCGTGGCCTGGCAGAGCGCTTAGTGGCGCTGGATCTGTTACCCCAAGCCACACAATTGTTGCAGCACCAAGTCGATAAGCGCCTCGAGGGCTTTTCGAAAGCCCAAGTTGCGACCGATCTCGCTGCGATTTACCTCATGGACCGCCGCCCAGAAGAAGCCTTGCGGGCTATTTGGAATAGCCGCGTGTCGCTCCTGCCAGAACCTTTGAATGAACAGCGACGTTTGATCGAAGCGGCAAGCTTGGCTGAACTTGGCCGTAAAGATCACGCGCTTGAGACCATTGAGTTTGACGACTCTCCTGATGCGGCGCGGTTACGGACCGAGATATACATGCGGACAGGTGACTGGCCCAATGCGGCAACCAATGCCCGGGCCTCTCTGCCGCCAGCAAAGGCCGCCTTATCTCCCGAAGATGCTGGCGAAGTATTGCGGGTTGCCGTCGCGCAAGCCATGGCGCGGCAAGATGGCTTTAACCGTGGGCTTGTCCGGACTTATGGACCAGCCATGAGCAAAAGTGCCTATGCAGAAGCCTTCAAAGTGGTAACCGACACTGCCATTCCGTCTAGCGCGTCCTTGCAATCGGCTGTGAAGATCGCGACCGGTGGCTCGCCCTATGACGGTCTTATGCGTCGCTTGCGCGACCGCCTGAACCTCATTGAAGCACCATCAGAAGCCGAGGCTATTCAAGCTGCGCGGGCAAGCGGGCCAACCGACGGCAATCCAAATGGACGTCTGAGCTCTGCCGTGCTTTCAGTCTTGCCAAAGGCGCTGCAGCCAAAGGGAACACAAAAGGAAGCGGCCCCACTTTTGCCAGATGTGCGGCCAAGCTTGCCGCCACAACGTTCTCAAGCTGTGGCTGCCGCTTCGCAGCGCCCTCCGGCACGTACGGCTAACAATGCGAACGCATCTGGCAGGCTCAACGCGCGTTCAGGCGTGGAAGCCCCGCGTGATCCCCCGCAAGGGCCACTATTGGGTCGCTAACCTGGTGGGATAGCTCTGAAGCTCTGAACAAGACTTTCAGCAACTAACCGCCAACCATCGACCAGCACAAAAAAGATCAGCTTGAACGGCAGTGACACCACCACCGGTGGCAGCATCATCATGCCCATCGCCATCAAGAGTGAGGCAACGACCAAATCAATCACCAAAAACGGTACAAATAACAAGAAGCCAATTTCAAAGGCGCGCCGCAATTCGGAAATCATGAAAGCAGGCGTCACCACTCGCATCGGCAAGGCTTGAGCATTTTGTGGCGTCGGGATGCGGGCCAAGCGTATGAATAGCTCCAAGTCCTTTTCTCGCGTTTGGACCAGCATGAATTGTTTCAAAGGCTCAGTCGTGCGCGGCCAAGCTTGTTCCATCGTCAATTCTTGCTTGGTCAGGGGGGCAATACCCTCATTCCAGGAACGTTCGAAGGTCGGCTGCATGATAAAGGCGGTAAGAAACAAAGCCAGCGAAACCATGACCGCATTGGGTGGTGCCTGTTGCAGACCAATGGCAGTCCGTAACAGCGACAAAACCACGACAATCCGCACAAAACTGGTGGTCATGATCACAACAGAAGGCGCTAACGACAGGATGGTGATCAACGCGACTGTCTGAACCACACGTTCGGTCAATCCGGTGCCACTACCAAGATCCAGATTGATTGATTGCGCCATCGCTGTGGCAACCCCTAACATCGAGGCCCCCATTGCACAGACGAAGATGATCAACCAGCGCTTGAGTAAGCGTTTGAGTTCGGCCTTTGATTGGCCCTTTGCGGGAGCAGCTTTGTGTTGGGCTTTTGGCGTCATGACGGGGTGCCTGTAGCGGATGGGACAGCGAGCGGAATGGGCTTTGTGGCTTCTGGGTCGATTGTCTTCGTGCTCAGCGTGCTCGCCCCGGTGGGGGAGACCAAGACCAAATGCTCTTGATCATCGCACTGAATGAGAATGGCACGAGTCCGCCCGGCATCTAGCCACAATTGCTCAACCAATTTCAGTCGCCCTTTGGCCATGCTGGGCATTTGGCCCTGCATCAGGCCATAACGGCGGGCGAGCCAAGCGGCACCGAGCAAGAGGCCCAGAGTCACGGCCAAAGCGGCTGTTGCCCGAACGAGGTCAAAAAAGTTCATTGGTCAGCCCTCTGTCCTAGATGCCATCCTACCAAAATCGCGCGTGCTTCTGCGCACGTGATCCCGCGTCGCCCGCTCCGGTTAATCAAAAGTTAACAAAAGGCCTTCGTGGATATTAATCAGTGCTTAACCACGATCACTTCATCATTACAGGTGCGAAGAATCGCAAGGATCAGGTCATGGGTATCACCGACACGCCATTTTTTAACGTTCTACGCGAACGTATGGGGTTTCTGAACGAGCGTCAGAAGCTCTTGGCAGAGAATGTCGCCAATGCGTCCACGCCTAAATATGTGCCGCGTGACCTCGATAATCGCGCCTTTGCCGATGCAATCGCACGGCAAATGCCGCAAGCGCGCAGCGGCCTTGCCGGGGCGGCCCCTTTGTCTCCAGTTAAAATGGCGGCGACTAGGTCCGGGCACTTGGATGGTGGTGCGCCCGCGCCAGGCTCTGGTCGCGCGATTAAGAAGCCAGACAGCGAAGTGACGTTGGATGGCAATGCCGTCGTCTTGGAAGAACAAATGATCAAAGTGGCCGATACGCGCATGAATTATGACGCGGCTCTGGGCCTCTATCAAAAAGGTTTGCAATTGATGCGCTTGGCATCGCGCAAGCCGCAATAGGAAGATAAGCCATGTCAGATATGAACGCTGCGCTCAATGTTGCTGCTTCCGGCCTTCGCGCTCAAACCGCGCGGATGAAAGTAATTGCGGAAAACATCGCCAACGCCAATTCTACCGCACCTAATCCCGATGCCAACCCGTATCAGCGCAAAGTCAGCGTCTTTGGCCAAGTTCTGAACCGCGAGAATGGTACAACTGAGGTCAAAATGACCAAGGTCCAAAACGACACTTCCGATTTCCGTTTGCGCTATGACCCGACCCACCCTGGCGCCAATGCTGAGGGCTATGTGAAACTGCCAAACGTCAACACGCTGATTGAAAGCCTCGATATGCGAGAGGCCCAGCGTGCCTATGAAGCTAACCTAAATGTCGTTGAAAGCGCGCGAGCCATGATGTCGCGCACGCTTGATTTGTTGCGCCGTTAGAAGCGCCTTTTTCAGGAGAAACCTGAGTTATGAATTCAGCCGCCCTTCTTGCCGCCAAAGCCTATGGTGCCGCCGCTGGTGGCGCTGCTCCCAGTACGGGTCCAGTCATTGCCGATACCAATTTCAATTTCTCATCCATGTTGGCCCAACAAGTTTCGTCCACGGTCGAGGCCACCAAAGCTGCAGAAACCCAAGCCGCCCAAGCAGTGACCGGTAAGGCTGAAATGATCGATGTGGTCACAGCTGTTGCCGCTGCCGAAGTCCAAATGGAAACCATGTTGGCCTTCCGGGATCAGGCCATCCAAGCCTATCAAGAAATCATGCGGATGCCCATTTAATATCAGCGCGCAACTTTGATCCGTTGGATCAAAACGCGCTTTTATTTAGGTTTTACGCGCAACTTTGATCCTTTGGATCAAAACGCGCTTTTGTAATTCGCTGCCCAGCCCAACTTGTATCTAAGTCCAATCTGGCTCAGATCAGGCCTATGAGCAGAAGTTTGATCTATGGCGATATTCCAGCTGGCCTCGTCGAGGTGCCGCACGATGGGGTGCAGGTTTCCCCGCTTCATCCCGGCGCTGTTACATTGGACACGTTGAAAGAAGGCTCCCATGCGGGCCTTGTGATGCGGGCACCAGCCAATACGATTGAGCGCCGCCATGAAATCGCGCTCGCTTTGCGTGCTTTGGCCCCCGGCGCACCTTTGACGATTTTGGCCCCAAAGGATAAGGGCGGCACACGTCTCGCCAAGGACCTGATGGGCTTTGGTGTCATGGTATCGGACCAACCCAAACGCCATCACCGCATTTGCCAAGGCCCCCGCCCAGAGGCTCTACGTGGCATTGAAGCAGCGCTGGCAGAAGGCGCATTGCGTTCCCTGCCGGACTTAGGATTTTGGGGACAGCCGGGGTTGTTTAGTTGGGACCGTTTGGATGCTGGCTCCAAAGCCTTGATGGACGTCTTGCCGCCTTTGTCAGGAAAAGTGGCCGATTTTGGTTGCGGGGCAGGGGTGTTGTCGCAAGTTGTCTTGCAAAGTCCCAAGGTCAGTTCGGTAACTGGGTTTGAGTTGGATCGCAGGGCAATAGCTGCCGCTCACAAGACCATTCAGGACCCACGTTTTTCGAGCGTTTGGGTTGATTTGGTTGCCACAGGCGTACCGGGCCAATCCTTCGACGCCATCGTCATGAACCCACCTTTTCACCGTGCTGGGATTGAGGATCAGGCGCTGGGAATGGCCATGATTATTCGGGCTGCGGAAGCGCTCCGCCCCGGCGGCTCTCTCTGGCTCACCGCCAACCGCCATTTGCCCTATGAGGCGACCTTGAAGGTTCGCTTTGCTAGCTTCACGCTGAAATCTGAAGCGCAAGGCTTTAAAGTCTACCAGGCGATCCGATGAGCCGACCCGTACCAACGGCCCGTCTCGACCGCCTCTTAGCTAATTTGGGCTATGGGTCGAGGCGCGACATTGGCCTGATGACGAAAGCGGGCTGGATTACCCTTGATGGTGAGATCGTGCGCGATGAGGCCGCGCGTGTCCGTCTTGAAGCTGATTTGCCGGCCCGCTTGCTGATCCGTGGCAAGAAGCTCGACCCCTTACCCGGCATGGTCATCATGGTGCATAAGCCCTTGGGCGTGACCTGTTCGCGCAAAGAGGCCGGCACGCTCATCTATGACTTGCTACCGGACCGGTGGCGCGCGCGCGATCCAGCCTTATCAACCGTTGGGCGGCTGGATAAGGAGACTTCGGGCCTCATCTTGATGACCGACGATGGCGACCTGTTGCATAAAATCATCTCGCCAAAGCACCACGTGCCCAAGCGCTATGTGGTTACGCTCGATCGACCACTCAATGGCACTGAAGTAGCCGCTTTTGCCGCTGGCGATCTCATGCTGGATGGTGAGACCAAGCCCTTGTTGCCGGCAGAGCTTGAAGTAACCGGTGAGCGTTCGGCTATTTTGACGCTGCATGAGGGCCGTTATCATCAGGTTAGGCGCATGTTTGCTGCCATCGGCAACCATGTCACCGCACTTCATCGCGATCAGATTGGTGCCTTAGGCCTGCCCGACGATCTAGAAGCTGGCAGTTTGCGCGTGATGACCGAGGAAGATGTTGCAAAAGTGTTTGCTGTTCCGGCCAAGTAAGGTCACGATCCAGCGAGAAATTATAAAATTGGGAGGCCACGTCATGAAAAAGAAACTCTTTAAGTCGCTCTGCCTAACGCTCTTGGTGACTGGCACGCTGACGGGTGGAACCGCATTTGCCCAAGCGCCAGCCACGCCACCCGCACCGCAACCTCGGCTGGATTGGCAAAAGTCTGGCTATAATGTTGGCTTTCCTGCTCCGGCGGATAAGCGCGTCACGCGCGAAAATGCGCTCGCCTATCCTTTTACGGGGTGGAGCTATCAGCATGTGCGTGAGCTTTTCCCAACCCGCGGTGTGGCGCGTGGTGGTCCTGTCAGCCCATTACCCAGCCAGCCAATGTCACTTGATGGGCTGACCTTTGCCGCCCCGGACGGCAAGACAATTAGCTGGGCGCAATTTGAAGCCGAAACCCACACCGACGCCATGTTGGTCCTGCACAAGGGCAAAATTGTCTATGAGCGCTATGCCAATGGCATGACGCCCGAAAGCCAGCATTTATTGTTTTCGGTCACCAAGTCGTTTGTCGGTCTGATGGCTGAACTCTTGGTCCATGATGGTAAGCTAGACGAAACCGCCAAAGTTATCACCTACGTGCCCGAACTCGCTGGCTCGGCTTGGGAAACGGCGACTGTGCGCGACCTCATGGATATGCGCGATGGGGTCAGCTTTGACGAAAATTACGCCAATCCAAATGCAGAAATCCACCGCTATGCTTTGGCGTGGGGCTGGGGCCCGGCAAACATTCCGGCACCAAAGGGCGTTTATGAGGCGCTGCCGACGTTGAAGACGCGCTTTGCAGATTCCGGTGGTCCATTCCGCTATCGCTCTGCAGCAACCGACGCATTGGGCTGGGTGATCGTGCGCGCCAGCGGGCAAAGCCTATCAAGCCTCGTTTCTGAACGGGTTTGGAAGCGATTGGGGGTTGAGCATGACGCGACCTGGGCGATTGACCCTGCGGGTCAGGAAATCGCTGCGGCTGGCCTTAATGTCACAGCGCGTGACCTCGCCCGTTTGGGTGAAATGCTCCGTCAAGATGGTCGTTTTAATGGCCAACAAATCATTCCCGCTGCGGTGGTCAAGAAAATCAAGGCGGGCAGCGATAATGCTGCTTTTCGGGCCTCAAACCCCATTCCCGCACGCCTCAACTGGTCTTATCGAAGCCAGTTCTGGATCAGCCATGATGCCAATCAAAGCTTCAACCTGTTCGGCGTGGCGGGCCAGCGTGTCTATATCGACCCCACAAACCAGATCGTCATCGTCCGCTTTGGAAGTCATCCCGTGCTGTCGAACTTGTTCACCGCCGCGATCCACGACGCAGCATTTGGGGCTCTGACGGCAAAGCTTAAGACGCAGTCAGGGCAGTAGGCCTTTGCGCAGAGACCCATTCAGACTTCACTCTGTCATCCCGGACGGCGTTAGCCGATCCGGGACCTTGCGCCGCAAAGCCCAATGAGGTCCCCGCTCTCCTCTATCGCTTCGGCGGGGATGACACGCTTGGAAATGACGAGAACACTTAGAAGCGCTTTGGTGCGCATTTTTGTGAAACAGGGCTTCCACCAAAATGGGGCAAAAGGAAAAGGACGCGGTCCCCAAAACGTCAGCCCATCCGCTTCGGCACCGCACAGCTGCTTGACGAACTAACGGGGTAGACCCAAGTAATGCAGCCTAACTTTAGCTAAACTTTGGTCCGCCCATGACTTTTTTTGCTGCCTTTCTCGCTATTTTTGGCTTGGCCTTTCTCGATAGCCTCAATCCTTTCTCCATCGCGGCTTGCGTGGTTGTCATTGCTGGACAGCAAAGTCTCGCGCGCGGTCTCGCTTTCATCACGGCAACCTTTTTAGTCTATTTTCTAGGCGGTATAGCGCTGGTAAGCGGGTGGGTTGAGGCTGCAGCGGCCATGCGACCGTGGATCAAGCCGTGGATGGCGATAGCGTTTTGGCTGGCGCTCGCACTGGGTTCTTTGGTTGGCGCGGTCATGCTGTGGCGGCGACCTGCCGCAGCTGCGAGCAAAGAACCAAAACAGCCAACATCGGCTGCTTTGGTTGGGGTCTTTCTCTTTGCCTTGAGCTCCACCCTATCAGATCTGCCAACGGCTCTTCCCTATTTCGGCGCGATTCCGATCATGGTTGCCACAGAGACCAACTTTCTGGGCCTGTTGGCTTGGTTGGCGTTTTACAGCCTGATCTATGTCAGCCCTTTGATTGTGTTGCTCTACTTCCGTCAGATGGCACACAAACAGTTTGAGCCCCTCGTCGGGAGCATTAACCGCTCTATGGATTGGGCCATCCGCCGCCTGACGCCGGCCTTACTTGTCCCATTGGCGGGCTGGGCAGTCTATGAGGCAGTGCGGCTGCTTCTCTCAGTTTAGCGCTGCTCGGTCTATTATCCCCGTGATGGATCAAAATAGGGCTTATCACCCGCAATGGTCACACGCTCCATGATGCGAACAGCTGGGAAGTAATCTGACGCGGCATAATGTTGGCACGCGCGATTGTCCCAAAAGGCTAGCGAGCCCGGTGCCCAGCGGAAACGACATACGCGCTCTGGCACAGCGGCAAGGCTGTACAAATGGTCTAGTAGCCAGTCGCTCTCCTTCTTGGACAGGCCAAGAATACGAGAGGTAAAGCCCGTGTTGACATAAATTCCGCGCTTGCCCGTCTCAGGATGTGTGCGCACGACCGGATGGGTTTGGACTGGGAATTTTTCGTGAAGCTTCTCAATGTCTTGATTGAGTCTTTTGGCAAAGACCCGTGCGATATCATGCTCGGCTTCCAAGGTGCAGACAAAGGCCTGCATCGCGGGGCTAAGGGCGTCATAGGCCGCGTACATGTCTGAGAATAATGTGTCGCCGCCAACTTCAGGCAATTCAATGGCACGCAGAATTGAGCCCAGCGAAGGCTCTGCCCGCCACGTAACATCGGAGTGCCAATTATTCTCCACCCCGCGTGAGTTGGGGCCATGGGCAATGCGCAGCACTTCAGGGTCTGGCTGATCGCGCGGCGTAGCAGGGTGAATCTCTAAGGGGCCAAACCGACGCGCGAAGGCTAAATGCTGGGCGCGGTCAATGTTTTGGTCCCGAAAGAACACGACTTTATGGGCCAAAAGCGCCGCACGAATGTCGGCAATCATGGCGTCATCCAAGTCTTGGCTCAGATCAATACCCAGCAATTCAGCCCCAATGGTAGGCGTCAAGGGGCGAACTTCAAAGCGCGTGAACTGGCTGGCTGGCACATGGACGGTCATGGTGTCGTCTCTCCCAAATCATTATTTGAGAGAGATCGTATCCTGCATTTGGCTTTCGGCAAGCCTCACCAAAGCTAGTCTTAGCCAGGAACGGATTCGCTGGCTTCCAGCACATCTTCAAATGTACGCAAGCCAGGCTTTGGTGCGCAGACCAAGACCGCCATATTGCCGGGCAAATGCAGATTGTCGAGCATTTTTTCGTGAGCCAGCGGGATATCGGCCCACTCAAACACTTCCGACATGCACGGATCAATGCGGCGCTCAATCACCAATTGGTTGGCAGCACTCGCCTGTTGCAAATTGGCAAAGTGGCTGCCTTGCACGCGCTTCTGCCGCATCCACAAGAAGCGGGCGTCCATGGTCAGATTAAAGCCAGTCGTGCCCGCACAGATCACCACCATGCCGCCGCGCTTGGTGACAAAGACCGAGACTGGGAAGGTGCTTTCGCCTGGATGCTCAAACACGATATCTACGTCGCGCTTGTCGGTGACGTTCCAGATGGCTTTGCCAAACTTGCGGCATTCCTTCATATATTCGTTGAATTCTGGCCCATTGACGAGGGGCAATTGACCCCAGCAATTGAAGTCCTTGCGGTTGAGGACGGCTTTCGCTCCCATCGACAACACGTAGTCGCGCTTGCTTTCGTCCGAGATCACGCCAATCGCATTGGCACCCGAGACGGCGCACAATTGGGTAGCAAACACGCCGAGGCCACCCGATGCACCCCATACCAGAACATTCTGACCGGGCTTCAACACGTGGGGGCGGTGGCCAAACAACATGCGGTAAGCCGTCGCCAAGGTGAGGGTGTAGCAAGCGCTTTCCTCCCACGTTAGGTGCTTGGGCCGGGTCATTAACTGACGGGACTGAACCTTTGCGAACTGGGCAAAGGCCCCGTCTGGCGTCTCATAGCCCCAGATGCGCTGGCTGTTTGAGAACATGGGGTCGCCGCCATTGCACTCTTCATCATCGCCATCATCTTGGTTGCAATGGACCACGACCTCATCGCCGGGCTTCCAGCGCTTCACGTTCTTGCCCACGGCCCAAACGATCCCGGCGGCGTCAGAGCCCACAACAGCATAATCTTGGTCAAATCCATCCAAAACGCTGACAGGTTCACCCAACCCCGCCCAAACGCCGTTATAATTGACGCCAGCAGCCATCACCAACAGGAGGACTTCATCATTATCAATCTCAGGCGTCGGCAGAATTTCCAGCTGCATCGCCTTTAAAGGGCGGCCATGACGCTCTTTCCGGATCGCCCAGCCCCACATGGTTTTTGGCACATGATAGGCAGGTGGAATTTTGCCAACAGGATAGAGATCGAGCAAGGGCTCACCCGAAACTGGCGCCGCCGCTACATCTGTTGTCGTCATCCCGAACTCTCCCGCTGAACGTGCTTGGCGCGATGGTTTTTCGCTTTTTTGGAAATTGGTTTCTCAATAGTCCGATTTAGAGGCAGAAACATGCGCTTCAAGCCCCGATCAGACCTTGTCTGAGCCAAACTCTTCTGCTGCGCTGCAACATAACTTGTCAAGCTGTTTTTAGTCTCGCTCGAAGGACCATTCTAACTAGCGGACAAAACGATCGATGCTAACCTAGGATATATTGGAGCAGAAGTTGGAGTTAGGCGTGAATCTTTTTCAGGCAAAAATTGGTCCACCGCGCATTCTACTGGGTGTTCTGGCGATTGGTTATGCGGTTGTGAACATCGCAGTTTCGATGGCGACACGGGGTGAATTTGTGCCTTGGCGACATGTGGATGAATTGCTGGCCTTGGCTTTTGGCGCGCTCAATCTCATTCAAGAAATTATTCTATCCATATTCCGCAACCGCTTTGTCCTTGTCGAGATGAATGAGCAAGGCCTGTTTGACCGCCGGATCATGTATGAGCGACTGGATTGGGAGCATATTGAGTGGATTGAACCCCATCCAGGTGGGGTGGCAGACCGGCTCAGAGTGAAGGCGTCCGCCCGATTGACACCCTTTGGCGCGGTGCGGAATCGCTTACTGCGCGTTGTGCGGCAGATTCCGGAGGGCGAAATCGTCATTACCTTTTGCGGCTTGAACAAGGCCGCAGCCCAAGCGGCGGCTTGGCTGGCCGAACATCAACCGCGCCTAACCCCGGATGTTTGGAAGATTGCGACTGTTCAGCATGAGGGGGAGGTTCCAGCTCAACATCGGGACATTTGCTTGCAAGCCCATGTGTTTCGGCGGACTTGGTTGAGTTATCTCTTGGGCGGCGTGATCCTATTGGCAGCGCTCGTTGCTCTTTTGCCTACATTCTTGGCACCCATTCTTGTCAACGGGAAAGTTCCAACCGATTTTGCACAATTGGCAGTTTTGGGGACGATCGTTGGCGCTGCGATAATTGGCGGGATCGTCGCTTTGCAGATTTATCTGCGCCTTTCTAACGCCCGGGACGGTGTGATTATCCTCTCTCAAACAGGGCTGACCGATATCCGGATATCAAGCCAGTTCATCCCGTGGCACCATATCGACCATGTAACCTTTCATTGGCTAAACAATGGTCGCTTGGTCAATGAAGCCGTGGCGGTGGAAGTTCAGCTGCAAGAGGGTATCAAGCTAAAGGACCCAGAGGGTCTTGCATTTAAACTGGTACACCTAATCCGTACCGTTACGATGCCAGAGATCTTCACCTTGCAGCACTCAGGGACCACCACCAGTGTGAGTGAAATCATCGACCATATCGAGCGTCACAAGTTGCCAGTAGCTGTACGCGAAGTCGCTCGAAACTAGGTTTGGCTAGTCCTTTGGGCGATAGCGCATAGCGACATCACACCGCTGATAGCTACAGCCATAGCGGGCCATGATATCGGGATCGTGGATAAACCCTAGCTTCTCATAGAGGTGAATAGCAGGCTCGCAAATGTGATTGGTGAGCAGGAAAAGGGTTTCTATCCCCCGTTCTTGGGCGCGTGCTAGAGTTGCTGCCAACAGATATTCACCCGCCTTTTGTCCGCGTAGGGAGTCCAAGACACCCATTTTGGTAAGTTCGACCGCCCCATCTTCGGTCGGCATCAGGGCGCAGGTGCCCACGACGCCATGTTGTTCGGTCGCGATAAACAAAATCTCGCCGCCGCGATCGAGGATTTCGACTTGAGGATTGCTGAGGACATCAATGTCGTGGTCCTCCAGTTTGAACATAGCCGATATCCACGCGGCATTGATCTCGTAAAAGGACTTAGCAAGGTCTGGCGTGATCGTTTCGTCAACACGGATTAGAGTGAAGGGATTGGTGACACGCTGCAACATGGATCGCTCCGCCAGTTGGGTTTCAAAAAGGGTGAGAAGGGCCAAGAGTTCTTGTTCGCGCCCGCCCGCAAGGTCCGAGACGGCGGTGCCAACTTTGGGCCAAACGCGTTCTTGGGTTTTCGCCAAGATGGCGCGGCCGGAACCGGTCAAAGCGATCTTTTTTGCCCTTGCATCGCTAGGGTCTTGGTCGGTGGTGATCAAGCCTGCGCCTCGCAAAGCGGCAACGGTACGGGTCATGGCTGGCTGGCTAAACCCAACCGACGCGACGGCCTCCATGATGCTCAAGGGGCCATAGCGGTCGAGGGCAGCCAACAGTGCCAAATGGCTCGGTTGGATGGGGATGCCCGCTTGGTCGAGAATGATAGCCGCATCGGCCAGCAAGCGCTCTGCCAAGCGCTTAAGGCGGCTTCCCAGCGCCACATGGCCCAAGTCTTGTAGAATATCTGCCATCATCAGCCCGTTTGTATAACATGTTATGTATGTTGTGTCCTCTCAGCGGTCAAGCAAATTTTAGCGAGAATGGCTCTGGATATCCGTGTTGGTGGAAGATTTTGCCCCTTGCCTACGGGGTATCAGGCATGGCAATGCTGCAATGCACAAGGACACTTTTATGACCGATAAACCCTTCCAACACGCCCCCGACAAGCCCTGGATATTCCGCACCTATGCTGGCCATTCCACGGCGGAGAAGTCCAATGCGCTTTATCGGGCGAATTTGGCGGCTGGGCAGACGGGTCTGTCGGTGGCGTTCGATCTGCCAACGCAGACGGCGTATGAGGCTGACCATGTGTTGGCCAAGGGCGAAGTCGGCAAGGTTGGGGTGCCGGTCAGTCATTTGGGCGACATGCGGGCCTTGTTCAAAGACATTCCGCTGGAGACCATGAACACCAGCATGACCATCAATGCGCCCGCTGCTTGGATGCTGGCGCTCTATGTTGCTTTGGCAGACGAGCAGGGGGCTGACCGCAAGAAGCTGCAGGGCACTACGCAAAACGATCTGATCAAGGAATATCTGTCGCGCGGCACCTATGTGTTCCCGCCCGCGCCCAGCTTGAAATTGACGGCAGACACGATTGCTTGGTGCTTGAAAGAAACGCCCAAATTCAACCCAATGAATGTGTGCTCCTACCATTTGCAGGAAGCTGGCGCGACGCCCGAGCAGGAATTGGCCTTCGCACTCGCTACCGCCATCGCCGTCCTCGATGAAGTCAAAGCCCAAGGCCAAGTCATGCCCGAAGACTTCCCCGCCGTGGTTGGCCGCATCAGTTTCTTCGTCAATGCGGGCATCCGCTTTGTGACTGAGCTGTGCAAAATGCGCGCGTTCAATGTCCTGTGGGACGAAATTTGTAAGGACCGCTATGGCGTAGCCGATCCCGCGATGCGCCGTTTCCGCTATGGCGTGCAGGTCAATTCATTGGGCCTGACAGAGCCGCAGCCGGAGAATAACGTCTATCGCATTCTGCTTGAAACCCTCGCCGTAACCATGAGCAAGGATGCCCGTGCGCGCGCTGTGCAATTACCCGCTTGGAACGAGGCTTTGGGCCTGCCGCGCCCATGGGATCAGCAGTGGAGCCTAAGGCTTCAACAAATCCTCGCCTATGAAACCGATCTTCTCGAATATGAGGATTTGTTTGCGGGCTCCCACGTGGTGGAAAAAAAGGTCGCCGAACTGGTGGCAGGGGCGAAGGCAGAGCTTGCCAAGATCGATGCTTTGGGCGGGGCCGTCGCGAGCGTGCCCTATATGAAAGAGGGTCTGGTTCAATCCAATCGAGACCGGCTATTGGGCATTGAAGGCGGCAGCCAAGTGGTCGTCGGCGTCAATCGCTGGTCGGATACCGAGCAATCGCCCTTGTCGGCTGGCGAAGGCTCAATCCAAACGGTTGATCCCATGGTGGAAGCCGATCAGATCAAGCGCCTGAATGCTTGGCGCGCGGGTCGTGATGCCGCAGCGGTTGAGGCGGCATTGGCAGAGCTTGAGGCAGCAGCCCGTGAAAACCGCAATATCATGGAGCCTTCGATTGCCTGTGCCAAAGCCGGTGTCACCACCGGCGAATGGGGGGCCTTGCTGCGCCGGGTTTACGGGGAATATCGGGCGCCAACTGGTGTCTCACTACTTGTGAATATCGAGGGCGAAGACATTGAAGCTGTGTCGAAAAAGGTCGATGACATTAGTGAGAAACTGGGCCGCCGGTTGGCCTTTTTGGTCGGTAAGCCAGGTCTTGATGGTCACTCCAACGGGGCCGAACAAATCGCCACCCGTGCCCGCGCTGTCGGCATGGATGTGACCTATGAAGGCATCCGCATGACGCCGGAAGAAATCGTGGCGCGCGCGGTGGAAAAGAAGGCCCATGCGGTGGGCCTCTCCATTCTTTCGGGCTCGCACCTCGACCTCGTCCGCGATGTCGTGGCCCGCATGCGCGCGGCGGGGCTGGAGCATGTGCCTGTGGTTGTGGGCGGGATCATCCCGCCAGAAGATGCCCGCGCCTTGAAGCAATTTGGCGTCGCCGCTGTCTATACGCCTAAGGACTTTAAGATCACCGAAATCATGGGTGATTTGGTCGATATTGTCGAGGCTCGGGTCGAGCAATTGGTCTAAGTAGGATTTTCCATCCCGCGCAAATCCTAGGTTGCCAGATTGGCCGATTGGCAGTAGCCTCGAGGCTATTCAAGGTGGTGTGAGATTGGAGGCGGGATTGGGCAAAAGGAAATATCTACCCGGTGTCGAAATCGCCCGAACGCCTGAGGATAAAATCACGGCTGGTCTGACCGAAGTTCAACACTGCTTTGCGGGGGCATCTCACAGTCTATCCCTCGTGGCGTTAGGTGCCTTAAACTTGGCTTGGTCCACATTGGCCACCAAAGGGCAAGATATCTTTGTCTTGGCCCAAATGGGGCTAGGTTTGTTGCTTGTGATCTGTTGTGTCTTGTTTGCATTGCGGGTCCAGCCGTGGCCACAGGTCTCTTTGGTTTTTGAACGGCAAATACCTTGGCATGCGCCGTCAAGCCTTTTGGCGATATGCGGAATCTTAGCCTTTATCATCGCTGTTGCCGTGCCAATCGGTTCGGCGCTTACGCAAGGACCCAAATGGGAGTCGACTATGGGATCCTTCTTTGGCTTTTCGGCAATTGGGGTCCTGACGGCGGGTGCCCTTGTCACTTTATCTCGGATCGCCGCGGGGCTCGAAGCTTTAGCTTGGATCAAGGAAATCCGCCGAGAGGAAGGCGTCGTCGAACTCTCACCCGGCCAACGCCTCACCAAACAAGCCGAACAAGAACCCCAACTGCCCAGCTGGGCGCAGACTTTATAGCGAGGGGAAAAATGACTGAACCTGTTAGCCAGACGGCGGAAGCCCAGAAAATCCTGTTCTGGACCGATAAGCGCCCCTTAGCGCCGGATGTGGAGACACGAATTACGTGTGCGATTGCTGAGATTGGGATGGCTGGTGTCCAAGCGGTTGTCAGTTTGATGTCTATCGGTTGCCTGCTCTTTATTCTATCTCAGGAATCAGAAGATCTATTCACGCAAGCCAACTCTGGGCCACTTTTGGCGATATTGGCATCGGTCATCGCGCACGTTACGGTGAATGGTACAGAAGAGTGGTTTGCACGATCGGATTTTCAAAGTGGCATTCCGACTGATCGGACCCGCTTGAGCCGAATTCTTTTCGTGATTGCTATGTCTGCCATAGCTGGCTGTATGGTAAGCCTTCTACTTTTTGTGCTCGATTTCGGTGAGCGTAGCGATCTCTACCTCGCTGAACTGGTTGGTCTTCAGGCCGTGTGTGCGCTGGCAAGCTACGGAAGCTCAATTATCGTCAGAGCCCGCTGGATTCTTGAACTGCGGAAAGAGCAGGGCCATGGGTTGGCCCACGGCAATGATGGCGATGAAACCACGGCGTCCCAACCTGCTTGGTATCAACGGCCAGCGAAGTAAGGTTACCAGCTTGCTTTTCCTTAGCTCACCAGCGCCTTGATCACCACCGCCAGGGCCGTAAACGCCAGATAGGCTCCAAACGCGCGGCGCAGCATGGTCTTATCCAATCGGTGGGCGAGCTTGGCACCATAAGGGGCGACAGCCCCGGTCAAGAGGGCCAGAATGATAAAGCCCGGCACATTGATATAGCCAAGGGAGAGGGGAGGTCTGCCGTCTACTCCCCAGCCCATCAGGATAAAGCCCAAAGTCGCAGGCACGGCGATGGCGACGCCAAAACCCGAAGCGGTGGCTACCGCTTGATGGATCGGCCTGCCAGCCAAGGTCATGACGGCTGAACCAAAGGCCCCCCCGCCAATGCCCATCAAAGCCGAGACTGCTCCTAGGCTGGAGCCTACTGCCGCCCGCGCTGGCCCGGTCGGCACGTCGCGCATGATCGTCCAGCTTTCTTTGCCGAGGCCCATATAGGCGGCCAAAACAATGGCGAAGGCTCCATAAATCAAGCCCAAGGTCGCTTTATCAGCAAAGCCCGCCATCACCGCACCAATAATCGCACCCAAAGCGATCCACGGAATAAAGCCTTTGAGGACAACCTCATCCACCGCCCCATGCTTGCGGTGGGCGGCAACAGAGCGCAGCGACGTGGTGATGATGGTCGAAAGGCTCGTGCCCACTGCCACATGCAGATTGGCTTCTCCGCCCAACCCAAATACGCCAAAGGCATAGAAGAGCGCAGGGACGAGGACGGTCCCACCGCCAACGCCAAACAGGCCCGCGATCAGGCCCGCAAACACGCCAGCCCCTGCCATGGCTGCAATCAGAATGAGAAGGTCTTGGAGTGGCGGCATCAGGCCGCGATCTCGCCGCGATTGGCAAAGCGGGTCGCTTCGCGTTCAATCAGCTCGAGGGCACGGTCATAAACTTCAATCCCAGCCCCAGCCCGGCTCTCTTCACCCAATTGCCGACGGAACATGCGGGCGCCGGGCTTGCCCGCAAACAGGCCGAGCATGTGGCGGGTGATGGCGTGCAGCGGCACACCCTCGGCCAAGCGCCGCTCCACATAGGGCCGATAGGCGCGATAGGCCTCTGCGGCGGGGATATTCTCTGTAGCGTGGCCCAAAATCTCACGATCAACCCGGCCTAGTAGGGCAGGGTCGTGATAAGCTGCCCTGCCCAGCATCACACCATCAAGACCTGCGACTGCCTCTTGTGCCTGCTCAATACTGGCAATGCCGCCGTTCAAGATAATGGTGAGGTGCGGGTTAGCAGCTTTCAACGCGCGCACCAGATCATAGTCCAAGGGCGGGATCTCGCGATTATCCTTGGGCGAAAGACCCTTCAAGATCGCCTTGCGCGCATGGACAATAAAGACGGTGACGCCTGCTTTGGCAACCGTCTCCACAAAGCCAAACAAGCTCTCACGGGGGTCTTGCTCATCGACGCCGAGGCGGTTCTTGACGGTGACAGGAAGGTGGGTGGCCGCTTGCATGGCGCTGACGCATTCGGCAACCAAGTCAGCCTCTCGCATCAGACAGGCCCCGAACCGGCCCGACTGCACGCGGTCTGACGGACAGCCGACATTAAGATTTATCTCCCCATACCCAAAATCAGTGGTAATCTTCGTGGCTTCAGCAAGCTTAAGAGGATCAGAACCACCAATTTGTAACGCGACGGGATGTTCGCAGGGGTCAAAGCCAATCAGGCGCTGGCGGTCACCATGGATCAGCGCATCCGCCGTCACCATCTCTGTATAGAGTAGGGCCCCTTTAGACAGCGTACGGTGAAACGCCCGGCAATGCCGGTCTGTCCACTCCATCATGGGGGCAACGCAAAAGCGCCGATCAAGCGTATCGGAAGTCATGGCCGCTCCATGCCTTTTTTAGCCCCAAAACGCAAATCTGCAGAAAAATGCACAAAGGGCAAAAAATGTGTTTGACACATGTGGTGTGCTATAGTAGTAATACACCCATGCACTACAGCAGTGCAGCACAAACACAACGACAGACCAACAGGAGAAACCAACATGATCACTTTAATCGTCACAATCTGGCTCAGCGCTTTGGGTGCCGGCATGGCCACAATGGCAGCCACCGAACGCAACTAAGCCAAACCTTCCAACCTCTACCTCCCCCCCCCTAAATCCTCCTCTCTTCAAAAACACAAAAGGAATACCACCATGATCACCATCGCAATCACCGCTTGGCTCAGCCTCTTAGGCGCAGGTTTAGCTTCCATGGCCGCCGCAGAACGCGCCTAAAGCTTAAGCCTCCCTCCACGCTATCTCCTCCGACCCTCCATAAATCGCCGCTACAACAAACCATAAACCCGCTCCTCCCCGAGCTTCACACCAAGGACAAAAAATCATGATCAACCTTATTGTCGCCGTCTGGCTTTCCGTACTCGCTTCTGGCCTTCTGGGCATGGCAGCTGCAGACCGCAAGTAATCGGACCGGCATCGTCAGCCCCTACGCCTCCAACGTCCTCACGATGCCCAACCTAGGGCCGGCTAAGCCGGCCCTATTTTTTTGCTGGGGTTTGTCTGGGGCTTGTGCGGTCCAAGCCTTGGATGGCGCGCTCAAATCGCCTACATCAAAGTTATGGCTCGTTATCTGATTACTTCTGCACTTCCCTACATCAATGGCATCAAGCACCTTGGCAATTTGGCGGGGTCGATGTTGCCTTCCGATGTGCACGCGCGCTTCCGCCGTCTGCAAGGCCATGAGGTCTTGTTCGTCTGTGCAACCGATGAGCATGGTACACCGGCAGAATTAGCAGCGGCTGAGGCTGGCATGTCGGCCAAAGCCTATTGTGACGAGCAACATGATATTCAGCGCACAGCAGGTGAGGGGTATTCGCTCTCGTTTGACTGGTTTGGCCGCTCTTCTAGCCCGCAAAACTATGCGCTCACGCAGCATTTTGCTGAAATGCTGGAAGCCAATTGCCTGTTGGAAGAGCGCGTCACCAAACAAGTCTATTGTATCGATGATGCGCGCTTCTTGCCCGACCGCTATGTTGAGGGCACATGCCCAATCTGTGGGTTTGAGGATGCGCGTGGCGACCAGTGCGATAATTGTGGATCCTTGTTAGACCCCACCCAGCTGAAGAATCCCCGCTCCAAAATCTCAGGCTCCACCAATATCGAAGTGCGCGATACGGCTCATCTGTTTCTGCGTCAGCCTTTGATGGAAGACAAAATCCGCGCCTGGGTTGATGCTGCAAAGGACTGGCCGCATTTGGCGCGTTCCATCGCCTATAAGTGGCTGGACGAAGGGCTGCAGGACCGGGCTATCACGCGTGACCTCTCGTGGGGGGTGCCCGTTTTGAAAGACGGCAAGCCACGTCTAGGCTTTGAAAACAAAGTATTTTACGTCTGGTTCGACGCGCCTATCGAATATATCGCTGCGACCGAAGAATGGGCCTTAGCCACGGGAGGCGATTGGAAGCGCTGGTGGCGGACAGATCAAGGCGCTGAAGATGTGACCTATGTCCAAGTGATGGGCAAGGACAATGTGGCCTTCCACACCGTGTCTTTCCCCGTGACGATTTTGGGCTCGGGCGAACCTTGGAAACTGGTTGATCGCTTGAAGGCCTTTAACTGGCTGACTTGGTATGGCGGAAAATTCTCGACCAGCCAAAAGCGTGGCATCTTCATGGACCAAGCGCTCGAATTACTCAGCGGCGATTATTGGCGCTGGTATCTGATGGCCAACGCACCTGAAAGCTCGGATGCTGCCTTTACCTTAGAGGGCTTCCAAGCGACCGTGAATTCCGACCTCGCCAATGTGCTCGGCAATTTCGTCAATCGCATCATGAAGTTTGCCGCTGCCAAATTTGAAGGCAAAGTACCCGCTATTGGTGTCGCAGGGGAAGCGGAGGCCAAGTTGTGGACAGAGGTTTCGACCAAGATTGCCGCGATTACGGCATTCCATGAAGAGATGGAATTCCGCAAAGCCGCCGCCGAAACCCGCGCCCTGTGGGCTTTGGGCAATGAATATCTGCAAACAGCTGCCCCTTGGACAGCTATCAAAACGGATGAGGCTTTAGCCGCCGTCGGCGTTCGCACGGGCCTCAATCTGGTTGCGCTATTTGCAATCTTGGCTCAACCGTTTGTGCCAGAGGCCGCAAGCCGGATCTTGGATGGCATCGGCGTGCCAGAAAAGAACCGCATGTGGCCAAGCGCCGATGATGCCAGCCTGTTGGATGCGCTGCCTCATGGCCTTCAAACCCAAGTGCCCGATTTGTTGTTCGCCAAGATCGAAGATGAGCAAGTGACCGCTTGGGTTGAGCAATTTGGTGGCGGTGGCTAAGCCATGGTGAGCTTAAACCCGACCGACCCTATTCTCTTTGTCGGCAATGGCGGTGGGTCCATGTTGGCCGAAATTGTTTTGGGGATGGCGGGCGTCCGGTTTCGGGTGCAAGTCGCTGGCTGGGGGGACAATGGCCTTGAAAGCGATGGCCTGCACGCCAGTAATCCTCTCGGCCAAGTACCAACCTTGGTCTTCGCCAATGGGACCGTGCTGACGGAAACAGCGGCAATCATACTGACGATCCACGACTCGCGGCCCGATCTCGAGCTCGTCCCTACAGGTGACAGTGGCCTGCGTCCTTCCTTTTGGCGCTGGCTGATGTTCATCAATGCCGCCATCTATCCCAGCTTCACTTATGGCGATTATCCGCAAAAATGGGCCGATCAGGACCAAGAGGGCCCGTTGCGCACCCGAACAGACCAACACCGCAAGCGCCTGATGCTGAATCTGGAGCAGCAAGCTAGCCACCCGTGGTTCTTGGGCGAGACCTTCAGTGCGCTCGATCTTTATATCTGGATGCTGATCCAATGGCGGCCAAAACCGGACTGGTATCAGACCCATGCGCCCAAGCTTTATACTATTGCCAAGCGGGTCGATGATTTGACCGTAACCAAGCGGGTCATTGCGCGAAATGGGGTGAAACCACTGCCTTAGAAGGAATTGTCTGAAACAAAAAAGCCTCCCCAAGATTGGAGAGGCTTCTTCTTGTTAGGTGCTAAAGCCCTTAGGCTTTAGAACTTGCGGACAAAGCTGGCTGTATAGCCATTGGCACCCTTGCCTTCGGTGTAGCGGGTGTAGTCCAAACGGATGCCATTGGCATCGTCCAACATGTACTGACCACCAACGCCGAGGGCAAACGAGCCATCGTCGTCTTTTACCTTCACGCCAGCCGCTTTGGCTTCTGCCCAGCGATGGACATAACCGGCGCGACCGATCAGCGACAAGCGCTCTGCCACTGGCGCGCTGGCCACAGCAAAGGCACCCAAGGTGCCGCGGGTCTTAACGGTGACGCCATTGACCTTGTCGTCATTGACGCCAATCCCGCCTTCGCCTTCAACCGCAAAGTTTGGGGTGAATTGATAGCCGACGCGGCCGTTTAACGTGCCGGTGTCAGATGTTTTGTTTTGAAAGTGGTTGTAGCCACCATTGATATAGGTTTGGCCAGCTGCGTTCTGAGCAAAGCTAGGAGCTGAAGCGAAGGCGGTAACAGCCAAAACGGCGAGAGCGAAAATACGCATGAGTTAGTTCCTTTGTTCGTTCTGCGACCACATCTCAAAAGCCTGATTGGCCAAGAGACGATCGCTAATTGATCCAAAGGCTCCCGGGGTATGACGCCGCTCTTTGTCGGACATCTAGAGCAACGCCCGCTCTTTCTGGCTCAGAAAGAGTGGATGAGCTGTTGCTCCATTTTTGATTTAGAGCGCAACTTTGATCCGATGGATCAAAACGCGCTCTAAGGGGGAGGAGAGCCTTTCGACAAGACAAAGGTAAGGGTTCGTGCTCCGCTTTCGCAAGTGACCATTCTGTCATGTTGGGAGTGCAAATAAGCAGTGTGATCAATAAGATACAGATTGTGGCGGAACCTTGTTCCCCAGATGAACCAGGGATAAATCTATACCGGTTCCGCCTGATTCACGCCGCAATTGTCCCGCTTTTGGGTCGGATGGGGCATGCATAACTGCATGGAACGATTACATGCCTATGCGTTTTAGGATTGCAGAGTAGGCGAGGACGGGCTTCCCCTCTTGGGTAAGCACCCCGCGGATGAACAGCATCGTACGGGTTGCCCGCACAATGTCGGCCGTAGATTCGATCAAAAGACCGGCCTTTGCACCGCCAACAAACTGGCTTTCAAACTGCATCGTCACGCAGGGCTGCGCATTCATATAGTCATGACAATGCGCAAACAGGGCGAAGTCCGCAAAGGTCATTAGACAACCGCCATGTATATTGCCCATGCCGTTGCAATGTTGCTGTTCGGGCATAAAGGCGCAGGTATAACCACCCTCGGCTAACGGCTTCATGTAGAAGGGCCCGGTTAAGGTCTCGAATGGGTCAGAGCCATTGCCCCATGTGGACCAGCCAGCAAATTCACCCTCAGTTACTAATTGTGGTTTGGATGGGGTATTCTCGCTCATGTGCAACAGGCTTTCTTTTAGGGCTCGTCAGGAGGGTGGGTTGGGTCTTAAAGTGCTCGGCGAATAATACAAGAATGCGCGCTTGAGGAGATGCCATTGGCTTATGATTCTGAGACCACCCAAGAGCTTGTGAGCTTGGTAGCTCGCTTTGTCGCTGAAAAGCTGCGTCCAATTGAGGCTCAAGTCTCCGAGGACGATGCTGTGCCAGACGCGATTGTTGCGCAGATGAAGGAGCTGGGCCTCTACGGCCTGACCATTCCTGCTGAATATGGCGGCCTTGAGCTATCGATGGAGGCCGAGTGTCGTGTGGCGTTTGAGCTTGGCCGCACCAGCCCGGCTTTCCGTTCTTGCTTTGGCACCAATGTTGGCATCGGCGCGCAAGGCCTCGTGATGTTTGGTACCGAGGCGCAAAAGCAAAAATATCTGCCAGGCATTGCCTCCGGTGAGATCGTCACAAGCTTTTGTTTGACCGAAGCTGAAGCAGGCTCTGATTCTGCTGCCGTGCAGACGACAGCGCGCCTCGAAGGCGATCATTATGTGATGAACGGCTCAAAGCGCTACATCACCAATGCCAATAAGGCAGGTCTGTTCACCGTGATGGCCCGCACCAGCCCTGACATTAAAAGGGCAAAAGGCGTCACCGCCTTCTTGGTGGAGCGCGACAGCCCGGGCCTCAGCATCGGAAAGCCTGAGAAAAAAATGGGCCAGCAAGGCGCCCATATTTGCGAAGTCTATTTCGACAACGTCAAAGTCCCGGTCGAGAACCGCCTCGGTGGTGAGGGCGAGGGCTTTAAGGTTGCCATGCAGGTGCTTGACCGCGGGCGACTGCATATCGCTTCGGTCTGCGTCGGCGTCGCTGAGCGCCTGATTGCCGATAGTCTAGCGTATGCGATGGAGCGTCAGCAATTTGGCAAGCCAATTGCCGAACATCAATTGATCCAAGCCATGTTGGCCGATTCCAAGACGGAAGCTTACGCCGCAAAGTCGATGGTGTTGGATGCGGCGCGCCTGCGGGATGGTGGGCAATCTATCACACTGGAAGCTGCAGCGGCTAAATATTATGCCTCTGAAATGGTTGGTCGCGTGGCAGATCGGGCTGTGCAGATTTTTGGCGGCGCGGGCTATGTAGCCGATTATGGCATTGAACGCTTTTACCGCGATGTTCGAATTTTCCGTATCTATGAGGGCACCAGCCAAATCCAACAAATCGTCATCGCGCGTGAGATGATGAAAGCGGCGAGGACTTAAGGCCATGAGCCCTGAAGAAGTTGCCATTCTGGCTTTAATTGCTGCTTCCAAAAAAGGCCGCACCATTGACCCAACGCAAGCTGCGCGTGCGGTCTATACTGGTGAGGACCCGGAGGGCTGGCGCAAGCGTCTGCCATCGGTTCGCCAAGCTGCCATCCATTTAGCGCGGTCTGGCCAGATCAGCATTTACCGAAAGGGCAAAGTCATTGATCCCAATGGCTTTAAGGGCGTCTATCGCTTAGGCGTGCGGGGTGAATTGCCAATAGTGGCCACAGCGAATGTTGAGCCAGATGATGAGCCAGAAGCCGCGAACGTGGTCGCTGAATAGGGCTCAGCCAACGTCTTGGCGAGTTCCCAGCCGTTGGCTGGGTCTTGGGCTGATTGGCATGCTTCTGACAGCCTGTACGCCAGTGCGCCAAAGCGCGCAGATTCCAGGGCCCGGCTATCAAGGCCCGCGCTTTACGCCAACGCAGTTTGTCAGCTTTGACGGCACAGCTCTGGGTCTCTCGACATGGAAGGCACAAACATCAGAGCCTCATGCGGTTATCGTCGCGCTTCACGGCATGAATGACTATGCACGTGCCTTTGAAACCGCTGCACCCTATTGGGCGGCACGCGGCATCACGACTTATGCCTATGATGCCCGAGGGTTTGGTCGTTCGCCGCAGAGAGGCATTTGGGGCAATGAGGCCCTGATGATCAAAGATTTGCGTACGGCCTTACAGGTGGCGCGCACAGCCCATCCGAACCGTCCCATCGTTGTGGTGGGCGAAAGCATGGGGGCAGCGACCATTCTAGCGGCTGTGGGCGAGACAGAGGGTGTCGCAGCGGATCGACTTGTCCTGATTGCTCCGGCTGTTTGGGGCTGGTCCAATTTGCCATTGGCTTACCGGGTGTCCTTATGGACCACAGCGCACTTGCCGGTCTCGCGGAAGCCCTTCGACCCGCCACGCACAGTGACACGCACCATTATGGCGTCGGACAATATTGTGATGCTCCGCCGTTTGGGACGCGATCCCAACATGATTTTTGCGACGCGATTAGATGCGGTTTACGGTTTAGTCCGATTAATGGAAAAGGCTTATAAGGCAGCAGATAAGCTCCCGCCGGAGACGCTTGTGCTCTATGGCGCGCGCGATCAAATCATCCCGCGCCCGGCCTTAACGGCAACGGTTGCAAAATTGCCAGCTTCGGTGCGCACCGTCGAATATCCTCAAGGCTATCATATGCTGACCCGAGACCTGCAGGCCGAGCGGGTTTGGGCCGATGTGGCAGCCTTCATCAACGACCCAAAGGCGCCGTTGCCTTCAAAACTTGGACCAATCGGTAGTGCGGCAAAATAAGGAACCGTTAAGTCTGTTTCGCTAATTGTTTTGCTATGGCTTTGAAGATCGCTCTGCCAATACCCGCTTTGCCGAAGTTCGACCCCGTAACTTTGGCCCAAACCCGTGCCCGATTGGTGGCGTGGTGGGACGGGGTTGATCCGCCTGACCTCGAGGCGATTAAGGCCGAGATTGAGGCGCAAGAAGGTCCCGGCAAGCTCAGCGCTAAACATAAAAAGCTCTATGTCACAGCCAGTCATATCATGTGGGGCCCAGATAGGAATTTCCCTTCATCACCGGATTTGACCGCACAATTGGCTAATGCTGTTGGTGCCAAAAAAGACGCGACCTTGGCCTGTATTGGTGCAGGCAGTGGCCTGATCAGTCGGACGCTCTTGGAACAATTTAGCGTGAAATTGACAGCTTACGAAGCCGATCCGACCATTCGTACCTTGGCTGAAAAGACTGTCAAAAAAAGCAAAGCACGCAAAAATTATGTCGCCAAGCCCTACAATGGCCAGTTGGCTGGCCTTGCCGAGCGGCAAGCAGAGCTTGCGATGTTGTTGTTCCAAGGCGGTGCTGCAGACCGGGCAGAGCGTGGGGCGTTCTCAATCCTTCGCTTGTTAAAGCCGGGCGGGCAAGCAATCTGGTTTGATCTGTTCTCGACCGAAGGCGAAGCTTCTCTAGACCTTGCAAAGGGCATCGAAAATCGCTCGTTTACGCCCGTGGAGGTGTTCAAGGAAGCAGCCCAAGCCGCTGGCTTGACCGTGGTTTCAGAAGCCGAGTGCAATGTGAACTTCTTGGCCGCAATTAGTTCATGCTGGTCGGAGATCGGCAAAGACTTCAAGAAGCGTCAAGCCGCCCTCATCAAGGCTGGCGGGCAAGAGGCGGCAAGCCTCGCCCTACATTCGATTGTTACATGGAAAGCCCGCGCCGCCGCTGTGCGCGCTGGCCAGCTCAGCGCACGCTATATTGTGGTTTCCGTGCCCGCTTAGATTCTTTGGTCAGCGATAAGCTTTAGGCATTCGCAACAAACGCATCGCCCAACGCATCAGCTAGGCTGGAGCGAGGTTCTTGTTCGCTGTTTACCGGAGCTTTGGTCTCTGCCGTCGCTGGTGCTTGCGTCTTTACCGCTGGACCCTTGGCTTTTTTGGCAGGACGCTCGCTTTCGGCTTTTCCTTCGATATGGGTCGTTTCGATCGAAGGACCCGCCAGTGGATCGGCAGACCGCTTGGAACGGCCTTCAAATTGGCCACCTTCCTCGATGATCAAAATAGCATGGGTCAAATCGCCATCGATAGAGCCTGAAGTCGCCAATTGAATCATGCGAGCCCGCACATCCCCGGAAACCCTACCGCGGATGGTTGCGATTTCGCTGATCACATTGCCTTTGACTTCGCCATTTTTGCCGACCACCAAAGTGTCGCAACGCACGTCGCCGATCACAATACCTTCGATATGCACGTCGCCCGGTGACGACAGCGAGCCACTGACGACAGCTCCAGTAGCCACCACAGTGGCAGCGGGCTTTGGGCTCGGCGTCACAACGGCAATCGCCGGGGAGGCGTTGCGTGGCACAGGTGCAATAACAGTTTCGGTTTCAACATAGGTTTCTTTGGATTTAGCATTCCAAAAGGCCATGGTCTTGTTCCCTTAGTTCGGCGATCTCGCGCCCTTGTTACGCATGCAGGAGTGGCACGCAACACCCGAAATCCTGTTTGGTGTGTATTCCATCGGGAATTACACCAAATCTTGCACTGCCTTAAGAACGGCTTCATCATGGCCCGGAACTTTTACTTTCCGCCAGATGTTTACGATCGTTCCATTTTTATCGATCAGAAAGGTCGTGCGTTCGATCCCGAAATACTTCCGCCCATACATGCTCTTTTCAACCCAGACACCATAGGCTTCGCACACCTGGGTGCCAAAATCTGATGCTAGGGTCACATCTAGGTCATACTTTGCCTTAAACTTGTCGTGGCTAGCGACTTTATCTTTGGAGACCCCAATGACTTCGCATGAATGGGCACGAAATTTGTCGATACTCTCGGTGAAGGCAATCGCTTGGCTTGTGCAGCCAGAGGTGTCGTCTTTTGGATAAAAATACAGGACAACACTCTTTCCTTTCAAAGCAGACAAGGTCACGGTTGCGCCGCCATCTGTCGGCATCTCAAAGTCAGGGGCCAATTGGCCAATTGCAATTTCACTCATGGTGCTAAATCCGATCCGTTCGCGCCGAAAGCGCCGTATTCAGGCAGATAGGCCTGAGACAGCAGGCTTGCAAGCCGAGGACGGGCCATCTCGCGGGCAACAGGCTTCTTCCACAAAAATGCGGCAATCACGTGACAAGAAACGCGCAAAACAGATTGATCCAGAGTTAGAGGAAACCCCCAGCGGGACAGTAATTGCCAAGCGCACAAAGAAGCCTCTAAGCCAAACTCGACATTCACGGTTTTGGATGGAAAGCGCTACGGTGGCTTTGGCGCTGTCTGGGATGTTTGCTGGCTATTTGGCTTGGCGACTGTCAATCGGCACAGTCTCGATCTCCGCAACGACGCCTTTTGTCGAAGACTCACTCAGTCGCCTTGTTGGCGGGCAAACCAAGATTGGCTCATTGCGTTTAGGCTGGGACCAAGAAGCGCGTGATTTTGTAGTCTTGGCGAGCAAAATCACAGCCCGGACGGATCAGAGAACCTCGCCTCTGCGCCTAGGTCAAGTGGATCTCAAACTGGACGCTCCATCGCTCCTGATTGGTCGAGCTGTGGTTAAAGAGGCCCACCTATCTGGCGTTGAGGCCGTTTTGGTTGTTGACCGGCAAGGTCGCACAGCCTTTGGGTTTGGCTCTGCTCAAGAGGTTTTGGCGCTGCCACGCATTAAGGGTGAGGAAGGTGGCCTCGCGCGGATCTTAAGCGGAACCCGAAAAGCGCTTGATCCCCAAGGGCAGGCAGGCAGGGTAGCCCAAGTCGTGCTGACAGATGCCCGCTTGCAACTGATCGATCCAGATAGCGGCCAACGCCTAGTTCTAGAGCGAGCTCGCGCCGGTCTATTTCGCAATACGGCTGGGATTATGACGTTGCAAGCTTCTGGCAATGTTGAGAAATCAACCAGCAGCATGAATGTGGCGATTGCGGCCCCGCCAGAAGAGGATGGTGCGCTGGCACTGGTGGCCCAATTACAGGATATGCGCTTTGCCCAATTACCGCTTAGTCTACGCGGCGAGCGCTTGCAGCAATTGGCCAGCTGGACAAGCCCATTGAGTGGTCGCGCCTTGGTGTATCTGACGCCAGAAGGCAGTCCAATATCGGTTCAAGGTACCTTGAAGCTCGGGCGCGGCCGCGCTGGCGGCGTGGCAGTGGAACGGGCAGAGGGCACTGGAGCGTGGACTGAAAGCACCGGCATAATCCGTTTGGACCGGCTCGATATTGTCAGCGACCGCATCCAAGCAACTGACGTCAGTGGCCAATTCTACCCTGCTAGCGCTGGACAGCGCCGCTTGGAATTTGCGGCGAAAACCTTTTCCTTAGAAGCTCCAAATGCCGGTGGCGTTGCAGGCGATGGGGCAAGTGGGAAGGTTCAGCTTACCGAAGATATGCATTTGATCTCGGCCGATCTGGTTGCTCAAGGATTTGGCCTATCGCATCCAAACTCCACAAGTGCGAAACTATTGGAAGCAGAAGTAAAAATTATTTCGAGTGGCCCCCGTGGCGCGCAATCAAAGAGCGGTGTCCAAAGTGTTTTCGCGGGTGGTAAAGTCAGCGTTATAGCCAAATCAGCGCGTCTTTCCTTGGGTGATCGGCAGGGCACATTTGGCGGCGGTGCAGGCGTCGATATGACGCTGGATCGAGCTTCGGCCAGCAGTCCTTGGAACGCACAGGCCAGCCTCGCCAGTTTGACGTTGGACGGTCGAGGCCTTGCCATACCCCAGACGAATGCGCGCGGCTTGGCGTTGCAATGGAGCGGCACGGGTTCAGCTAGTTTGGGCGGACTGGTAGCGCGCGTCGACGTCATGACCACAAACCAGTCCGGTGCACGAGGGCTGGGGCTTGCGGGAGCCAATCTGGCTGTTGAAGCCATACGAACCAGCGATGGAACATTTGACCTAACAAGCTTCCAGGCTGACAGTTTTGCTTTCAACAATCCTATTGTTTCAATTGCCACTGGAGCGGTAGCGCTCGCCGGCAAAGTTAGCGCAGATGGTTTAAAGGACGCGTGGCTGAAAACGCCAAGTCTGACCCTAACTAGCCCCAGACAATTGTCTCGACCTTTTGTGGCGAGTGACGTCGATCTGGCGGGCGATGTGTTGCCGCGCGGGGTCCGGTTACAAACCTTCCGTCTGAGCCATCGCGGGGTCACGGCCCAAGGTGATGTTGAGGTTGCATTGGCGCGGCGGGGCTCTGCCATGGTCAATCTGGATGCCGACATTGATGGCGAAATTGATGTTGAAACCTTGATGGCAGCGTGGCCTAGGGGCTTCTTGCCGGAGACCCGCAACGCCATCGCCAATGTGGTCACAGCAGGAGTTGGTGAGACCGATCATTTGGTGCTGCGCATTCCTGCGGGGCTATTGAAGGGGGACCCCGGCGGGCGGGATTCCATCGCGTTGGACTTTGATATCCGAGACGCGACCGTGCAATATCTGCCGCAAATGACCGCCTTAACCGAAGTTTCAGGTCGCGCCCGACTGACCGGCGATAGCTTCCATGTGGCCATCGACACAGGCAAGCTAGGCGACCTGACCCTGTCAGAATCATCCTTCGCCATCCCGAAATTTCAGCCCAAAGACTCAGAAGGGGTTGTGCACGCGAAAGTGGCGGGCTCTGTGGCCTTGATGGTGCAAGAAGCAGACCGCGAACCCCTGCGCTTGTTATCTAAAGCTCAATTTGACCCGGCTAGATTAGACGGGGAAGGCAGTCTGGAAATCGATTTAAGTCTACCGTTGTCCAACCATCTGCAGCAGGATGCGATTAAGGTCCGTGCGCGCGGACAATTTGAACAAGCCAGCTTGCAGAACGCCTTTGCCGGGCTCGAGGCCAATGACGGCACGGTTCAACTGGCAATTGATAATGGCCGCGTGGATGTGAACGGACAGGCTTGGATTGCTGGTAACCCATTTGATTTTACATGGGTCTCTGAGCCTGAAACGGCCCTAAAGCCCGGCACACACTTGCTAGCTGACGGGATGGTTGATTTAGCAAGTCTTGTCCAGATCGGGGTCGATGTGACCGCTTATGCGACAGGTCCTGTCCGGCTAAAGCTTGACGCGCAATCGCGCGGTGCAAACATGATTGGGGCGGATTTAGACGCTGATCTTAAGACGACAACCATCGTGCTGCCCGGTTCGCTCTGGACCAAGCCTGAGGGTGAAGCTGGTCATGCGACCGCTCGCATTACGACCCAAAATAACGGTGGTTGGGCGGTCAATGATCTGACTTTTGACGCAAAAGGTGCTGATGTTCGCGGTGATTTGGTTCTCTCTGAAAAACTAGACTTGGTCTCCGCAGACTTTCCCCGCATTGCCATCGCGCGTGCAGCGGACATGGCTTTACGGATTTCAGAAGATGCCAATGGATTGAAGGTCAATGCAACGGGCGATTATCTTGATCTCAGTCCGTTTCTAATCAAACCCGACGTTTCAGAGCGAACAGTTGATCTGTTAGATCGCCCCCTCAATTTGAATGCGTCCATTAAACGACTTGCGACGGGGCAGTCGGCTGCCCTAGACAATGTTGAGGCCAGCATTTTGCGCGATCAGGACGGTTGGCGGTCGCTCACCATGACAGGAAGCTCTCCGACCGGGCAAACCCAAGTCGTGATGAGCCAGCAGCCAGATGGTCGCCGCAACATTGTCGGCACATTGTCGGATGCAGGCTTCTTTGCTGGGCTAATTTACCCCGGCGCACCCCTGACCGGCGGAACTGGCACGATCGAAGGTGAATTGCCCGTTGTTGGTGCTGATAGTGCTGGTACCTTGACGCTGGAGGTCAAGGGGGTCTCTTACGCCCCGCCAAAACAAACCCCGATCTTGTTCGATTTGGTGCGCCTGCCCATGACAGTGAATGGCGGCATCATCGCGCTGCGCGATGGGAAAGCTGATGGCGCTGCCTATACCGTTAAGGCCTCAGGCTATGTCGATCTCGAAGATGGAAAGCTGGATATACGTGGCGTAGCGACCCCCGGCGGTCTAAACCGCGCCTTGGGCGAGATGCCCTTGTTTGGCAGCCTGTTGGGCGGTGGGCAGGATGAAGGCCTGGTCGGCTTGACGTTTACGGCTCAAGGTAGCTTGGCCAATCCAAAGCTGCGAACCAATCCGATTTCAGCTCTGGCCCCGGGCTTCCTGCGAAAATTGTTTGAAAGCCAAGCGCCATTAGAACCGCCTCCGCGCCTTAAATCACCACCCGTGCCAAGCGTGCCAGCACCATCAGAGCCGCTCAGCGAGGCCGTAGCCCTTGAGACGCCGCAATCTTAAGGTTCCCAATGCGTCACGCGGGAGGCGGCGGTGGGGCGTGGTCTTTCAATCGGCGCTTCGGTTGGTGTGCCCAAATAAACAAGACCTGCAAGCTTCTCCTGCGCCGACAGGCCCAAGAGTTCTAAGGCCTCGCGGTCATAGGCAACCCATTCGCTCAGCCAGCAGCCACCATAGCCAAACCCATTCGCCGCCAGCAGCAAATTGTAACATACCGCACCGGCAGAGAGCATTTGCTCCCACTCTGGAACTTTTGGGCTTTCAACGGGCGAAAACACCACCGCGACCACCAGGGGCGCACGCAGGAATCGGCCTTCTTCTTGGGCTAAGCGCTCCGTATCCTTTACTTGACCGCGGTCCGACAAAAGTGCCGCAAGCTTGCTGCCATAGGCTTGCCGGTTGTCGCCGGACAGAATGATGAAGCGCCAGGGTCCCAGCTTGCCATGATCGGGCACGCGGGCTCCAAGGCGTAGGATTGCATCCAACGTCTCACCCTCTGGGCCCGGCGAGGTTAGATGCGCTACCTTAGTAGATCGACGCAGCGCCAATCGTGCAAGAAAGGCCGCGTCTGGGCCTTGTTGGGGCAGAGCGTCGTTTTCGACGGGCGGGGGCGGGAGGGTTGAGGGTGCAATTGTCATTGTTTTCAGACATAAGACATCGTGCTAGCGTTTGCATCGCTTTTTGAGAGTTTTTCTTTTCCATGGCTGAAAAAGATCCCTTCCAGATCCTTGCGTCCCATATTGCTTACCAGAACCCGTGGATCACGGTGGAACATCAAGATGTGCTGCGCCCTGATGGAAAGCCCGGTATTTATGGCCTCGTTCGTTTTGCCAATCGTGCAGTTGGCGTCCTGCCGATTGACGAGACAGGTCACGTCTGGATGGTTGGGCAATATCGCAGGCCAGTAGAAGCTTGGTCTTGGGAAATGCCTGAAGGGGGTGTGCCCTATGAGGAGGACCTTGAGGCTGGTGCCCTGCGCGAGCTCGAAGAAGAAGTTGGCATCAGGGCTGAAACTTTGATCAAAGTCCTTGAAATGGACTTATCGAACTCAGTCAGCGATGAAGCCGCCACGTGTTTTGTGGCCTATGGATTGACTCGCGGCAACTTGGCTCCCGATGGAACAGAGGTCTTGAGCTTAAAGCAGCTTCATTTCACCCAATTATTAGCTGAGGTCGAAGCTGGAAAAATTCGTGATGCGCTGACGGTTGCAACCGTCTATCGGACGTACCATTTAGCACAAACTAACCAATTGCCAGCTACGCTGACCAAGATGATGTTGGCCCACCCAGACGGAGAGTGACTATGGCAGGTGCAAGCTTAGAACTTGTTGGCGGCATGGCGGCTGGCTTAACCAACGTCTGGACCCATTTGCGCATTGAAGCGGCCACAGCTGCTGCTGAAGAACCGCTGTTGGCGAGCCTTTTGAACGCGACCATTCTCAACCACACCAATTTTGATGAGGCGCTCGCTTATCTCTTGGCCCAGAAATTGGGTGGGGCGGACATGAATGCGCTGCAGATGCGCGAAGTCTGCATGCAGGCTTTCAAGGAAGATCCAGCCATTGTGCGCAGCGCCCAAGCCGATGTGCGCGTCATCAAAGCGCGTGACCCTGCCTGCCGCACCTATCTGCAGCCATTCCTTTATTACAAAGGCTTTGCTTCCTTGCAGGCACATCGAGTCGCGCATCATTTGTGGGCAACGGGTCGCGAAATGATGGCATTTCACCTGCAGAGTCGGGTAGCGGAATTGTTCCAAGTCGATATTCACCCCGCTGCTCGTTTGGGCGAAGGGATTTTCATGGATCATGCGACCGGCATTGTGATTGGCGAAACCGCTGTAGTAGGCAACAATGTCTCCATGCTCCATAACGTCACCTTAGGCGGCACGGGCAAAGAAGGCGGTGACCGCCATCCCAAGATTGGTGCCGGTGTGTTGATTGGGGCAGGGGCCAAGATTTTGGGCAATATCAAGGTGGGTGAGGGCGCTCGTATCGCCTCTGGCTCTGTCGTGTTGCACGAAGTAGCCCCCGGCTGCACCGTGGCAGGCATCCCAGCTCGCCCCGTGGGTGGACCTTGTTGTGAAAACCCAGCCGACAGCATGGATCAGGTGTTTGACGTCGCGACCTTTGACCCCGGACTTTGAGCGGGTTTCATGCGCTAAGCGGCGAGTGCCTTAGCGATGGTCGCGACATTATAGGCTAACATACGCACGCTCGTTCCAGCCGGGCCGTCGGGCTTTGAGAGCGAGTCTGTATAGAGTTTCCCACCCAGCTTCGTGCCACTCTCGGAAGCGATTTGGCTCATTAGGCGTTGATCAGCTGCGGTTTCAATGAAGAAGGCCGCAGTGTCAGCTCCTTTTATCTCGTCCAACAAATCTGCCAGTGCTTTGGCAGAGGGCTGCGCGCCCGTCGACAGGGATGAGATGCCCCGAAACTCCAGCCCTAGCTCCCGGCCTAAATACCTGAATGAGTTGTGGGGTACGATGATCAGATGACGGCCTTTGCGCAGGGGGGCAAGCAAAGCGACCGCCTCATCTTGCGCGGCTTGAAGCTCAGCTAAATAGGTCTTCAGTCGGGCTTCAAAACTGGTTGCGAGATTTGGCCAGAGTTCAATGTAAGCGTTGGCAATGGTTTGGGCATAGCTGCGCAAGCCAGCAAAGCTCTGCCATGTGTGGGAATCTGGGATACGGCCTCCAATCAGAATAGGCTCAATGCCTTCTGAAGCCTGAATGATAGGTCCGCGATAACCCGTGCTTTCCGGTAAGCGATCGATCCAGCCTTCCAACTTGAAGCCAACATGGAGAAGGAGGCTGATATCGCCAAAGCTCGTCAACTCGGAGGGTGTAGGGTCTCGATGATGGGCGGATTGTTCGGGGCCAATTAGGGAGCTGATCTCAAGGTCTGGGGCACCGATCTGCCGAGCGACGTCTGCCAAGATCGACATGGTAGCCAATACCTTGGGCTTAGCTTGTCCGCGCATTGTCACCGAAGTGGGCGCAGCAGGTTTGCAAGCAGAAGCCAAAATGCCCGCGGCCGCAAGGCTCAGGAGACTACGACGCGCGATTAGCATGAGAGGCTTTACGACCGAGCGAGCGAGTCAATAAGGATTGATTGGGCCCAACAAGACTTGAGGTAAGCACAATCGCTACCAAGCAAGAGACAATGGCAGCACCGACGGGGGCAGCGAGGTGAAAAGAAACCAGAAGGCCCGCCAGCACCCCAAACATGCCTAAAATCGCTGCGCTTACGATCATCAGCGGTATGCTCTTGGCCCAAAAGCGTGCAGCAATAGCGGGTAAGATCGTCAGCCCGATACTCATCAACGCCCCTAAGGCGTGAAACGAGGCTACAGTCGTCAATGCCAATAGGCCGAAGAACACAGATTGTGCGACAGGGCCTGCCCATTTGGCACCACCAGATGTGCGCAAGAATTGTGGGTCGAGTGTATCGATGAGGAGCGGACGATAGACTAGGGTCATGCCGATCGCGGTTACGAGTGCTGCGACACACGCTAGCGCCAAAGCCGTGTTGTCGATGGCCAAGGCTGCCCCAAAAAGGAGTTTATCAAGATCGATCACGCCGCCGCCGATACTGGCGATCATGACGCCAATCGCTAAGGCTGCGAGGTAGAAGACGGCAAAACCTGCATCCTCTGGCAGGCGAAGCGCGCGACTAGCGGGGCCTGCGGTCATGAAGACCATTGTGCCCGTCAAGGCGGCACCCAGTGTCGTCCACAACGTGCTCCCGCCACTCAAGAGAGCCGCCGCTGCAGCCCCTGGAAGAACGGCGTGGCCCACAGCGTCGCCAACTAAGCTCATACGCCGCATCACAAGAAAGACACCCAAGGGCGCGCCTGCAAGGGCGAGTGCGGCACCGCCCAAGGCGGCGCGCGTCATAAATTCATAATCAAAAAAGGGAGCAAAAACCCCGACCACGCCTAAACCCTCAATATACCCTATGACGATTGAGCGACGCCGCTCACAGCGCGTAAGGGTTGGCTCATGCTGCTTAGGGGTTTGTCATCACTACGCCGCAGGATGGCACCAAATTTCGACAGCTCCCACCACAGCGGAAACTGGCGCGCGCAATCAAGGTCATGGATGGCCGCAATCACGGTGCGGCCTTCGCCGACCCAATGTTGGATGACTTCTAATAACTTTGTCTGCGAAGCCGCATCGACCGCCGAGAACGGCTCGTCCAGCAAAATCAGACCACAGTCTTGAACGCTCAAACGGGCGAATAATGCGCGTTGTAACTGCCCACCAGACAAGGTGCTGACTGGCTGGTTTTCAAGATCGTTCAAACCAACCATGTCAAGGGCTTGGTCGATCCTGTCTTGATCATGGCGGCATGGCTTGCCAAACAGCCCAAGCCGCGCCCACAAACCCATCGCTGCCAAATCACGCACCGTCAAAGGCGCATCGGGGCGAAGGCTAGGGCTTTGGGAAAGCCAAGCAATGCTGCGGTAGCGCTTCACAGGGGCGTCCCACACACAGGAGCCGCTGACAGGGCTCTGCTCACCAGCCAACGTCCGCAACAAGGTGGATTTGCCTGCCCCATTTTGACCAATCAATGCAACCGCACTGCCTGCGCTGATCGTGCCACCAATGCCTGCCATCACCAAATGATTGGGATAGCCAATCGCAAGATCGTTTAAAATCAAGCTCATATCGCCAGATCCTGCATGCCGGTCTCAAGTGAGATTGGGCGGTAATGGGGGAAGGGGATGGACACGGGATCGGCATACTCTCAATCGCGCCAAAAGCGAAGTGGAAATGTTATGTTATTACAGTACAGATCTCCAACGCTCAGGCGGTCTTGCACCCGGTGCCCGCATGCGGCTAGCCTATCTTCAGCGGGGCGATAGGTGCCTCAAAAGGAATTTACGTCATGTCGATGGATGGTCTTGAACTCACGTCAGCCAATGGCCTGACCTATCCATGTGGTGACCCGCCAGACGTTGGGACCGTGAAAGAGGTTGCTGATGGTGTCTATTGGGTGCGCATGCCGCTGCCGTTTGCCCTCAAATGGATCAACCTCTGGCTCCTCTGTGATGGCGATGGTTGGGTGATTGTGGACACTGGTGTCGCGACCGAAGAAAGCCGCTTGCATTGGCGCACGATTTTTAACTCCGTGCTGGACGGCCTTCCCGTTAAGCGGGTGATGATCACGCACATGCATCCCGATCATATTGGCCTAGCAGGTTGGATCACGCGCAAATTCGGGGCGGCCTTGTGGATTTCTCGGCTGGAATATTTGACCTGTCGCACTTTGGTTGCCGATACAGGGCGTGAGGCACCTGAAGACGGCGTACGTTTCTATCGCGCGGCGGGCTGGGATGAGGATGCGCTCGATACGTATCGCATCCGCTTTGGTGGCTTTGGGAAAGCGGTATCACGCCTGCCAGATTCCTATGAGCGTATGGCTGACGGCGATCGCATTGAGATAGGTGGCAGGGCTTGGCACGTGGTTACAGGTTGCGGTCACTCGCCAGAGCATGTCTGCCTTTATCAACCCGACCTCAAAGTGCTGATTTCAGGCGACCAGGTGCTACCGCGCATTTCATCCAATGTGTCAGTCTTCCCGACTGAGCCAAATGGCGATCCGATGACTGACTGGATCGATTCCTGCCATAAACTCAAAGGCGTTATCGCCGATGATGTTTTGGTCCTGCCTGCGCATAATGAACCGTTTTATGGGCTACATAAGCGCTTAGACGATTTGATCGACAATCATGAAACGGCGTTGGCGCGGCTTGCAGCTTGGCTCGCAACGCCGCGTCGGGTGATCGACTGTTTCTCGCCCTTGTTTAAGCGCCCCATTGGTGGCGAGGTCCTCGGCATGGCAACGGGGGAGGCGATTGCCCACCTCAATTGCCTGATTGCTCGTGGGCAAGCCGAAGTTGAGCAAGGGCCCGATGGCACCCTACTTTATCGCCAAGCGGGGTAAATGCCGTTAGGGGGCAGGCTTGGGGTCGGGTGCCTGCTCGTCTGCTGGCACGGTCGGTTCTGGCGGTGGACCACCTGGTTGATCGGCTCCGGGCGCAACGGTCACGTTAAAGATCGCCGGTGGCCGTTTGCCGCGCCGCAAGTCATCGGCGATGGCAATAGGGGCAGAGCCTCCATTCAAGCGTGCGCGATAGACTTGGATATTCTCCAGCACGCGCTGAACATAATTGCGGGTTTCAGAGAAGGGAATTTTCTCCACCCAATCGATCGCGGTCTCAAGATCGGTTTCACGAAACTCGCCATAGGTCTGCACCCACTGACGGGGGCGGCCCGGGCCCGCGTTATAGGCCGCAGCGGCCATGACGTATGAGCCGTAGAAATTATTGACCAGATCATAAAGGTGGGCAGAGCCTAAAGTCACATTGTGGGCTGGCCGGCTGATCAACCAACTGGTGTCATGCTCAAGACCCATCCGCCGGGCTTGGCTGGCTGCTGTCGCGGGCAAGAATTGCATCAGGCCACGGGCATTGGCCGAGGAAACAGCGCGGGTATTAAACTCACTCTCTTGTCGGGTGATCGCCAAGGTAAAGGCATCTTCAATTTGGCCATAACCGACGATCCGAGGGATTGGCATCAGCGGATAGGCGGCTTCCGTGGCTAGAATTCCGCGATTGAGACCTGCCTTAGCAACCCGCACTGCAAGCGCCGGTTCATCCTTGGCTCGCGCATATTCCGAAAGCGCTTGGTGCTCGCCTTCGGTATCCAATTCATCATCCAAGGCAAGGGCAAATTGGCGGAAGAATTGGTTCTCCCCCGCATCAGACAACAGGTTGATGATCGCCATCATCGATCTTGCGTTCAGACGGTCGCGATCTTCTTGAGTCGCTTTCTTTTCTGGCGGCAGAGTTAATTGAGCTACTTGGCCGAGCGTTTCGGCGAGCCTTACAGCTGCCAACTGCCCATAGTACACGGTTGGGAAGGCCGCCGCTGCGCGATAGTGGCTTTGGGCAATGTCGGGTTGGTTCAGCGCTTCTGCGGTTCGGCCCAGCCAATAGGCAGCGCGTGCCCGCGAAACCGGCGTACGAACACCACTTTCCAAGCGCTTAAAATGCTCGAGCGCGACAGTGGGTTGGTTCAAAAACCGCAAGGACACCCAGCCTGAAATGAATTCCCCATCTGCAAAGCGCTCGCCGCGCTGATAGCCATGCGTGGAGGCGATGCGATAAGCCGACTGCCAATCTCGGGTAACAATAGCTTCGTTCAAAAGATTGCGTCGCTCTGTCCAGATCAGATCCTGACCGGGCTCGGGGAGGCCACGCGAGTCGATTTGGGTAAGGAGGGAGAGGGCCTCTGCCCGGCGTCCCGCCTGACGTAAATTGCGCACCCGTTGATACTGGATGCCCCGATCGTCGAGGCTGACACCGGTGAGGGTAACGGTGTCGCCAGCTTGAATGCCAACCCGGCGTTGGGCGTTCAAGCGGCCAGTCTCGCTCATCAGCGGCCAAAGCGGCTTGGACTGGGTGATGCGGTCTGTCCACAACAAAAAGTCTACGCGCGCGTCATGGTCTTCGGTGGTCAATTCGCTGCCAAAGCGGGCAAGAAAATTCGCTTGGCTTGTACGATCAAAGCGGTGATTGCGCCAACCATCTGCCAAATAGCGCTTGGCTGCTTCACGATCGCCCAAAGCAAACAAGACAGAAGCGAGTTCCAGTTTTCCTTCGCCAGAAATTGGGCCGGCATGGTCGAGGCCCTGCTCCTTGCGCTCCAAAAAGGCGCGCTTAGCTTGGGGCGTAAGCGTCGTCAGTGCGAGGCGTTGTTCGGCACGGATGCGTATGTTCTGACGGCTTGGGTAAAAGGGCAGTTGGTCGAGTGCTTGGCGCAATTCGTCAAAGCTGGCTGGATTGGAATCGGCTGTGGCTAGACGCCATAACAATAGATTGCGAATCCGGGTGTCACTGGTGGTGGCCATGGTGGCACGGACGTAACTCCAATCACCGCGCTCCGCTGCCCGCAATGAAGTCCTTAGGAGCTCTATCGGGGTTGTTGGCACAGGAGCCGGAGCAAAATCCACCGGTACCGAGTTAGGAACTGGCGCAGGAGTTGGTGAGGGCGAGGTGGTCTCTTGGGCCAATGCCAAGCCAGAGAAAAGCGGGCTCGCGGTCAAAAGGCCGGTCACAAAAATGGTTAAAGCGGCTTTACGCGTGTCAAACACGGACATTTCAAAAATACTCCGGCGAGGATCACCACTGGGTGGGGGAGGGCAGTCTTCGCGTTGCAACCGGCGGGCCGATTAGAGGGAACAGAAAGCTTTGATCTTTGGAATCACCGTGCGTGTCTAGCGACCAAATCCCACTGAACCTAGTCGTATGTGTGAAAAAATCAGGGCAAGCACAGCCCGATGCGCGCTATTTGGCCTGCCCTTGGGTCTTGCATCCATATGAATTGCGGTCGAGAAGGGCATTCACGATCCACTCACGTTTCAGCTAGGCCAGTTCGACCCATGACGGTTTTTAAAGGCGTTTATACCGCCCTGATTACGCCCTTCAAAGCTGGCAAGGTCGATGATGCGTCTTTTCAGGCCTTAATCGAACGCCAAATCGAAAACGGCGTACACGGAATCATTCCTGTCGGGACGACAGGGGAGAGCGCGACTGTGGACGATGCTGAGCATTGGCATTTATTCGACTTGGCGATTGAGGCAGCAAATCGGCGCGTGCCCGTGTTGGCAGGCTGTGGCTCTAACGACACTCAAGCGGCGATCAGGCATATGCAAGTAGCCAAAAAGGCGGGTGCAGATGGGGCTTTGATTGTTGCCCCTTATTATAACAAGCCAAGCCAAGCAGGCCTGATTGCGCACTTTAATGCATTGGGAAATGCTGTGGATATGCCAATCATGGCCTATAACATCCCTGGTCGCACCAATGTCGACATTTTGCCCGACACGATGGCCGAAATTGCCAAGCATCCCAATGTTGTGGCCTTAAAGGACAGCGCGGGTGATCCTTCACGCACGGCATTGCATCTGGCCCGCATTACAAAGCCATTCTCGATCTTTGCAGGTGACGACAATCTGGCTTTGGGGTTTGCCGCATACGGGGCAGTGGGCTGTGTATCGGTGCTGTCCAACATCATGCCAAAAGAATGTGCGCAACTTCAGGCTCTCTTGGCTTCTGGTCAATTGGCTGAGGCGCGCGCTTTGAACCAAAAACTGGATCCCTTACAGCGCGCCTTATTCCTCGAGCCCAACCCAGGCCCGGCAAAATTCGCCATGGCGACTTTGGGCCTTTGCGCTGAAGATTTGCGGCTGCCTTTGGTGCCCCCCATTCCTGCAACGCGCGTTGCAGTACAAACGGCCATGATCGCAGCCGGGGCGTTACGAGGCAATTAGGCCATGCGCCCAGAACAACCCCGCAAGCTGATCGCTGAAAACAAGCGCGCGCGCTTTGATTATTATATTGAAGATACTTATGAAGCGGGATTGGTCCTAACCGGCACCGAGGTGAAAAGTCTGCGCCTTGGCCGCGCCAATATTGCCGAAAGCTATGCCAGCCCAGAGCATGGCGAGGTTTGGCTGATCAATTCCTACGTGCCTGAATATGGTCCAGCTTCGCGCTTTAACCACGAGCCTCGGCGCAAACGAAAATTACTGTTGCGCGAACGGGAGATCAATAAATTGTTCGCCGCCGTTGACCGCGAAGGGCGCACAGTCGTGCCTCTAAAGCTCTATTTTAATGAGCGCGGGATGGTGAAGTTAGAGCTGGCGCTCGCCAAGGGCAAAAAGGATCACGACAAACGCGATTCAACCAAGGAGCGCGAGTGGAAGCGAGAGCAAGGGCGCTTGCTGCGCGATCGGGGCTAAAGCCATGTCGGGCTGGTTGGACCGCTTTTATCGCTTTTTCACCGAAATGGACTCCACTGCCGCCCGCGCGGTTTGGGTTGCATTCATTTTGTTCTCAATCGCCGGCGTTGTGCTGACCGCGGGCATGTTGTTCGTGGATTTAGACCAAGGCGGCATCGCACAATTTCTACGTGGCATGCGCGATGCGTGGTGGGCCCCAGCGGCAGTTACGGGGACCTTCATTACCTTAGCGTTTATCGGTGCACCGCAAGTCGTGTTAATCGCTGCAACTGTCGCCGTGTTTGGCCCATCTGAAGGAATTGTGCTGAGCTGGATTGCAACACTGCTTTCGGCGCAAGTGGGTTTCATGCTGGGGCGGGTAGGCGGCGCTGCGGCCCTGTCTAAGCTTTTGGGCGGGCGTGGTGGCCGGGCGCTGCGCTTCATTGGCAAGAATGGCTTTCTAGCCAGCCTTATCATCCGCTTAGTCCCCTCAGGCCCTTTCATTGTCTGCAACATGGCATTGGGAGCGGCCAAGGTGAGACTGACATCGTTCATTGGCGGCACCGGAATTGGAATCCTGCCAAAAATCTGCCTCGTTGCCTTTGGCGCGCATGGCGTGGGCGAGGTCCTGAAAGGCGAAAACCAAGGCGCGATTTGGTTTTTTGTCGCCGCCGCAATCATCTATTTGGTGCTCGCTTTGGTGGTGCGGCCGATGCTAGGCAAGGGCCAAGCACAAGAGGGCCTTGATTAAACTCAAGTTTTGGATTAATTTGCTGTCAAAGAGGTAGAAAATATAACTATGCGCAAATTTTTTCCAACAAAGGGAATAAGTACACAAGATTTTGCTGCAACCCTGCGGGTTGGGCAGGAGATTGCGGCTGCGCAATATGATTTGGCCCAACGGGCTGGATCCCTGCTATTGGATGCCGGTCGACTTAATCTGAAGCTGGCAGGGCTGCTTATCAGCCCTTGGGCGCGCAAGAGTCGCTAGACCAATCGGTTGAGTGACGGCGCTCAGGGGTAAAGCGCCGTAAAGGGCCAAAAGAAGGCTCTCTCTTCAAAATTCAGCAAATCAGGCGATACAACATCATGACCCAATCCATTCGTATTTTTGACACCACCATGCGCGATGGCGAGCAATCCCCCGGCGCGTCCATGACCCATGACGAGAAAATCGAGCTCGCCAAATTGCTCGAAGATATGCGCGTCGATGTCATTGAGGCGGGTTTCCCAATTGCCAGCCAAGGCGATTTCGAAGCCGTTCAAGCCATTGCACGCACCATCAAGACCAGCACCGTCTGTGGCCTATCACGGGCAGGGGCCAAGGATATTGAGCGGTGCGCCGAGGCTGTACGCCCTGCACCTTTGAAGCGGATCCATACCTTCATTTCGACATCGCCTATCCACATGAAGCATAAGTTGCAGATGGAGCCTGAAGCGGTTCTCGAAGCTATTCATGGCTCCGTCTCTCTGGCTCGAAATTTCACCGACGATGTCGAGTGGTCGGCAGAAGATGCCACCCGAACAGAGCGCGACTTTTTGTTGCGCGCAGTGGAAACAGCTATCCGAGCAGGGGCGACCACGATCAATCTGCCTGATACGGTCGGCTATTCCTTCCCCAGCGAGTATGGGGCGTTATTCGCCGATGTGATCGCTAACGTGCCGGGGGCGGATGAGGTGATTTTCTCAGCTCATTGCCACAATGATTTGGGCCTCGCAGTTGCCAATTCCCTAGCAGCTGTCCAAGGCGGCGCGCGCCAAATTGAATGCGCTATCAATGGCTTGGGTGAGCGCGCGGGCAATGCCGCACTAGAAGAAATCATTATGGCGTTGCGGGTCCGCGGTGATGGTATGCCTTATTCAACGGTTGTTGATGCGACACGCTTGATGATGGCTTCCAAAATGGTCAGCCGCATCACGGGCTTCCCAGTCCAGTATAACAAGGCAATTGTCGGCAAGAACGCCTTTGCGCACGAAAGCGGCATCCATCAGGATGGCATGCTGAAGCACGCCCAAACCTACGAGATCATGCGCCCGGAAGATGTTGGCCAAGGCGCCACCAATCTTGTCATGGGCAAGCATTCTGGTCGCCATGCCTTCAAAGATAAGCTGCGCGACATGGGTTATGAATTGTCAGACAATGCGTTCCAAGACGCATTTGGCCGCTTTAAAGCGCTCGCTGACCGCAAAAAGCACGTCTATGATGACGACATTATCGCCTTGGTGGATGATGCGGCTGCCCATTATGATGATGCGATCAAGGTGATGCGCTTGCGTGTGGTTGCGGGAACCGATGGTCCTCAAACCGCTGAAATCGATCTGGAAATTGACGGCAAGCCAGCGTGGACAACCCAACGTGGCAATGGCCCAGTCGATGCTGTCTTCAACGCAATCTCAGCATTGGTCCCCCACAGCGCGGTCTTGGACCTCTATCAGGTCCACGCGGTCACCGAAGGCACAGACGCGCAAGCCGAGGTGTCGGTGCGCTTAAGCGAGCATGGCCGGATCGTCACGGCGCGCTCAGCTGACGCCGATACGCTTGTGGCGTCAGCAAAAGCCTATGCCAGCGCTTTGGCCCGGCTGCGCGCGAAGCGTGAGCGCGGCGAGGATGCGCAAGCGGTAGGGTAAGCTTGTCAGTCCTTTAGGCGGGCAACACCAGCTCCACAAACGCCGAGAAATCGTCGGGCGGTGGGACGCTAAGGCGCATGGGCTCACCCGTCGTGGGATGGGTGAAGTCCAGCGTCGCGGCGTGCAGCATCAGGCGCGGGCAGGGTTTGCCGGCTAGGATGAGTAGCCCGCCATATTTAGTATCGCCTGCCAGCGCATGGCCGATTGCGGCGAAGTGCACCCGGATTTGGTGCATACGGCCTGTTTGGGGCGCAACTTCGACCAAAGACGCCGAAGGGCCAGATGACAGCACGCGATATTTTGTAAGAGCGGTTTGGGCGTCTGTTTCGCCCGAATTGGCCGCGCGCATCAGATCGAGCCCACCGGACTTGATTTTGACGAGAGGCAGGTCAATTTGGCCTTCCTCCACCATCAATTTGCCGCCAACCAGTGCAAGATAGCGCTTCTCTAGCTGACGTCCCGCAAACTGGGCGGACAAATGTGTGGCTGCGGGGCTGGTTTTTGCGACGATCAATAGGCCGGAAGTTTCTCGATCCAGCCGATGCACAAGTTTTGGCTTGCGACCTTTGCGGGTCGTGAAAGCGGCAAGAAGCCGATCAACGTCCCTCGTGATCCCTGATCCGCCTTGAACGGGTAGGCCCGACGGCTTGTTAAAGGCGATGAGCGCATCATCCTCATAAAAAACCAAGTCGCGAATATAGTCTCGCTCTTCTTGGGCGAGGGGGGCAGGGCCTTGAGCTGAAAAGCGACGGGGGGGACGATTGGCCATCGCCGCTGACTAGCCTATTTGAGGCTTAGGTCGCAAGGCATGGGCCAGGATGGTGCTCATGTGAGCCTCTACAGCCTCGCGCGGGATGCCGCAAGCTTCAAACTCCCCCTCTGCCCAAGCGTCGCATAGGCGTTCGAGCGTAAAGATCAGCGCGAGTGCTTCTGTGTTAGAGAGATGTGAGTGGCGCTCGATGATCGCCCTAATTTGGTGTTGCCGCGTCTGCGCCCGAATAGCGGCGATCATTGGATCTATTGTCGACAGATACCGAAGAGAGCGACGAAACAATCGATGCGACGTATGATGGGCTAGGAGGGCATCCAGCATCGCTGAGACAGTTTCTGCCTTGGCCAAAGCTTGAGCCTCTGCCTCTGCCCAATCAAGATAAATCGCAACAAAAATGGCTTTTTTGTCAGGAAAATGCCGGTAAAATGTTTGAGGGGCATAGCCCGCCCGTCGGGCGATGGCATTGGTTTGTGTGCCGTCGTAGCCCTGTTCCTCAAATTCCAATTGCGCTGCTTGGAGAAGTTCTGCCCGTCCTGATTTCCGACTTTTCATGGCTATAGACCTCAAGCTTGACAATAAGTGATATTCATATCACTTATTTACGGATGAACCAATCTCTTCTGCCAGTTAGCCCGCTTTGTGCCGCGATTGGTGTGCAAACGCCCTATGATCTGGTGGAAGCTGCCGGCACCAAAGTCGCCATTAGCCGTCATGGGGCTGGCCAGCCTATCTTGTGCCTACATGCCACGGCGCATGGTGGCCGTGATTTCGAAAGCCTGAGCAACGCTTTGGTGCCTTTGGGGTTTGAAATGGTGTGTGTCGACTGGCCCGGTCATGGACGAAGCCCACCCGATGCATCCGGCCAGCCAGCCAGCGCCAAACGCTATGCGGCTGTTCTCGAAGACCTTATTCCGATCTTGTTCGGCAAGGCTAAACCAATTGTCATTGGCAATTCTATTGGTGGCGCGGCCGCTTTGATTGCGAGCCTTTCAATGCCTGAGGCCATGCGCGCCTTGGTGCTGTGCAATCCCGGCGGGCTGGCTCCGCTCGATCGTCTGGCAACCACGGTAATCCATCTCTTGGTCAAGTTTTTCGAAGCCGGTAGTCGTGGTGCGCGGTGGTTTCCGTGGGCTTTTGAGCTCTATTATCGGCTGGTTTTGTCTGGCAAACCTGCCCATACACAACGCGCGCGCATCGTCGCTGCTGGGCAGGAAATGGCATCGATCCTCGTAGAGGCTTGGCGCAGTTTTGGTCAAGCTGATGCCGATTTATCCGGGAAAGTGGCCAACTTGAGTCTGCCCGTCCTGTTTGCTTGGGCCAAGTCTGATCAGATTGTCGCGTGGTCGCGGTCCAAGCGCGCGGTGGAGACAATGCCCCAAGCAAAGGTGGAATTCTTCAAAGGCAGCCATGCCGCATTCTTAGAGGACCCCTCAGCGTTTCAAGATGCCCTTTTGGCGTTCCTCGGTGCTTTACCCGACTCACCACTTCGGCCTGACGTCGAGTTAACCTAGTTATTTTTCAAGTGAGTTCAGTAAAGGATGGGTTTGCTCAATTTTTCAGGGTTCAATTAATCAAATCAGAACCAAATTTTGCTAACAAACCCTCACTGGCACTGGGTTAATGCGTTGGGTGCTTCGAATGTTTCCGCGTTTACTATCACGATCTTCAATGAATGCCCGGGCTCAGTCTGGCAATCTTACCATAATGTCTGGCCTTGCGATCGTGCCGTTGGCGATGATTATTGCCATGACGAGCGAGCTTGTTTCGCTGAGTTCTGAAAAAGCCTTGATGCAATCGGCCGCAGACGCTGCTGCCTTGTCAGGGGCTCAAGAACTAATCTTAGTTGGCTCAAACGCCCGGCAAACGCCAGCGGATGTTGAAAAATTTGCGATGGCTCAAGTTGGCACGTTCGCAAGCCGCGCGACGGTTTCGTTTAAGGCAGCCCAAGGCAATGATGGCTCCTATACGGTTGAAGGACTTGCAGTTCGCCCGTCGTTTTTCGGAGACCTAGTTCCTCCGGGCGGCTTTCGTATTGAAGTAAAATCGATCGCTGAATCTATGAATGTGCAGCCTTTGTGTGTGATTGGAGATGATGGCAGTGTTACCGGCAAAGCCATTACCGGAACCGACAATAGCACACTTCGCGCTCAAAACTGTATTGTGCACGCGAATGGTAATTTTGAGTTGCTTAGGAATGCGACTGTTGAGGCCGGAACCTCGCGCGCTGTGGGTAAAGCCACCGGCACAGGCTTCAAGCCCGCCGCAAATAGCGGTGCCCTAAAAATTAAGGATCCATTCGCACTCCGAACCATAGAACCGCCCAAGCCGTGCACGAGCGTGCCTGATGGCGGTTTTAAAAAACTGTCGGATTTTGATATAGTCACTTTAGAACCGGGCATACACCGGACACAATATACTGTCGACGGAAGTGCCACCTTACGGCTGAAACCAGGTGAGCATTACTTCTGCAAGTCGCTGTCGATCACTGGACAGGGCCGACTAGAGGGTGACAACGTTTTGCTGATGTTCACAGCCGGGTACAACTTAGAGGTTACTGGCAACGGCTATGTATCTTTATCTGGCCGTCAATCCGGCGATTGGGCCGGCTTTGTGATCGTGGCGACGCGCAACAATTATGTAAACATTACTTTCTCGTCCGGCAGGGTCGATAAATTGTTAGGTACAATTTATATACCTATGGCAAGGGTTAGAGTCATGGGGACTGGGGATATGGCGGAGGGCTCTCAATGGAGTGTGATTGTTGCCCGAAACATCAACCTTAGTGCTAACGCACGTCTGGTTATCAACTCCGATTATGCGGGTTCCCCGGTGCCGGTGCCTACCGGGGTGGGTAATCAAGCCGGGGGTGGTGCCAATGGACCGTTGCGCCTGCGGCAATAGGATCTCACGCTTTCAAAAAGGCTTGCCCGTTTTGCGAAATCCTAGAGCATGGTCCCATGAAAAGGAAAGATCATGCCCTTTGTGAACATCAAAGTGACCCCCGACGGATTGACGCCTGAAAAGAAGGCTGCCTTGATTGCGGGTGTTACGGAGCTTTTGCGCGTTGAGCTCAATAAGAACCCGGAAACGACAATCGTCATTATCGACGAGGTGGAGACGGACAATTGGGGGATTGGTGGCAAGGCATGGGTAAAGATTGCGCTCATGTAGGTTGGGCACTACGCCCTTGACCAAGGCGACCAGGAAACTTTCCAAAAGGCGTTTCTGAAATTTCTATCTGCTCTCCCTGCCTCGTATTAGCCTGCGGGAGTCACGTCACTTTAGCGCTGCGTAGATCTGACTTAGAGGTGGTTTATATTTGGTTTCAAATGAAACCGAAGTGGATGGGTTTGCTCAATTTTTGGTTCGGTTAATCAAATCAGAACCAAACTTTGTTAAAAACCTCACACGCATTGAGTTAATGCGTTGGGTGCTTTGAATGTTTGCGCGTTTACCATCACGATCTTCAACGAAGGCCCGGGTCCAGTCGGGTAACATAACCATAATGGCTGGCATTGCGATCGTGCCGTTGGCGATGATTATTGCCATGACGAGCGAGCTTGTGGCGCTCAGCTCTGAGAAAGCCTTGATGCAATCGGCCGCAGACGCTGCTGCCTTGTCAGGGGCTCAAAATCTAATCTTGGTTGGCGCAAGTGCACGCCAATCGACTAAGGATGTTGAGCGCTTTGCAATGGCGCAAGTTGGCGAATTCGCCAAACGTGCAACGGTTTCGTTTAACGCAAGCCAAGGCATTGTTGGCTCCTATACAGTTGAAGGACTTGCTGTTCGCCCGTCGTTTTTCGGAGACCTAGTTCCTCCGGGCGGCTTTCGTATTGAAGTAAAATCGGTCGCCGAGTCCATGCATGTTCAGCCTTTGTGTATTATTGGCAGTGCAGAGAAGGTGGTCGAGAAAGCCATTACAGCAACCCAAAACAGTGGTATTCTTGCAAAAAACTGCCTCGTTCACTCCAATAGTGATTTTGACTTGATTAACAATGCAACCGTTGTTGCCGGTACCCCGCGCGCCACGGGTGTGGCCTCCGGCTCAGGCTTCACTCCCGCAGCCAACTCCGGTGCCCTGAAGATAGTTGATCCGTTCAAAGATCGCGATCTCACCCCGCCCACGCCCTGTGCGAATGTTCCAGATGGTGGGGAGCAAAAACATTCGGCGGGAACGGTTACCCTAGCACCGGGTACGCACGGGACATATTATACCATAACGGGTAATGCGGTGATGAAACTACTGCCCGGTGAACATTATTTCTGCAAGCGCCTAGACCTGCTAGGAAATGGACGCTTGGAAGGTGATGACGTGCTTCTGTTTTTTAATTTTTCCTTCTCACTTAAAGCTGCAGACAATAGCCGCGTTTCGTTGTCTGGGCGCCGTTCGGGGGCTTGGGCAGGCTTTGTGATGGTAGCGACCCGTAACAATGCTAACCAATTCATCATTTCTTCCAGCAATGTTGATAAGTTGTTGGGAACAATTTATCTGCCCTGGGGGACGCTCCAAGTCAGTGCGGCTGGGAGTGTGGCAGAAGCCTCTCAATGGAGTGTGATTGTTGCAAAAAACATCAAGCTCTCCCAAAATGCGCGGCTGGTCATTAATACCGACTATGAAGGTTCCCCGGTCCCAGTGCCGATTGGGGTAGGTAATCAAGCCGGGGGAAAAAATGTTCCCTTGCGGCTGCGGCAATAGGATCTTACGCTTTCAAAAAGGCTTGCTCGTTTTTGCGAAACCCTAGAGCATGGCGACTTTAGTAGGTAAGCCAATGCCCTTTGTGAACATCAAAGTGACCCCCGACGGATTGACGCCTGAAAAGAAGGCTGCCTTGATTGCAGGGGTGACCGAGCTTTTGCGCGTTGAACTCAATAAGAACCCGGAAACCACAGTCGTCATCATCGACGAGGTAGAAACGGACAATTGGGGGATTGGTGGCAAGACCGTCACCCAAAGGCGCGCCGGGGGATGAGTGGCGGGGCAGCACCTGTCTGGCTATCCGTCCTGATGCTCCTGGCAGGCTTTGGCATTCCCATTATGGCCGCGCTCAATAGTGGTCTTGGCATGCGCCTTGGAAGCCCCGTCGCAGCAGCCTTTGTACTATTTATTGTCGGCACTATCGCAACAGGAATTGTTGTTTTAGCTACAGGCACCACCAATCCGTTCAGACCCGTCGCACCCTTTGGCTTTTGGCTTGGTGGGCTTCTGGTGGCTTTCTACGTGCTCTCCGTGACGCTGGCCGCGCCACGCATCGGTGTTGGAAATGCGATCTTTCTGGTTCTGTTGGGCCAATTGGTCAGTGCGACCGCGATTGACCACTTCGCGCTTTTCGGGGCACAGCGATATCCACTGACGCTGACACGGGCACTTGGTCTCATATTGATGGTCGGTGGGGTTTTTCTGGCGCGACGGCCGGGTTAGGCCTCATCCAGCCCCAGATCCAGGCAGGGGGCCGAGTGGGTGAGAGCGCCGACGGAGATATAATCCACCCCGGTTGCGGCAATATCGGCCACAGTGGCTAAGTTGACCCCGCCTGAGGCCTCCAACGTAACAGCCCCCGCCACCCGCGCCACGGCGGCCCTTAAGTCTGCCAAGCTGAAATTATCCAGCATGATGCATGTGGGGGCAAAGGGCAGGGCTTCTTCTAGTTGCGCGAGGCTATCGACTTCCACTTCGATCGGCAGCAGATGGCCGCCATGGGCTTTGGCGCGGGCTAAAGCGGGCACAATGCCACCAGCAGCCGCCACATGATTGTCCTTGATCAGGATGGCGTCATCCAAGCCGTACCGATGGTTTGAGCCACCGCCTAAACGCACCGCCTTTTTCTGAAGCGCGCGCAGGCCGGGCGTGGTTTTGCGGGTGCAGGTAATTTTGGCTTCTGTGCCCTTCACCGCTTCCACATAGCGGGCAGTCAGGCTGGCTATCCCCGACAAGGGCCCCAAAAAGTTCAGCATCACGCGCTCAGCCATCAACAGGCTTTGGGCTTTACCTTGCAAGGTGGCGATCACATCGCCAGCAATGAGAGCAGCGCCCTCGCTAAGGCGTGGTTGCAGTACAGCTTTTGGATCAATCAGGCGCAGGGTGAGGACGGCGGCATCCAAGCCTGCCAGAACACCTGGGCCACGCGCTCGCAACACCCATTGTACCTCAAGTTCTGGGTCAACTGTCGCCAAAGTGGTGACGTCCCCCGCACGCCCCAAATCTTCGGCCAGCGCCATGCGAACAATCGGCTCAATCACCACATTGGGCAAATAGGTCATGATGTTACATCCAAGGTGACGAAGCTGCGTTTGGCAGGATCAAGTTCTTTTGGGAAATCGCTACGGTAATGACCACCGCGGCTTTCCCGTCGAGCCAAAGCGCCTTCCGCAATCAAGCCTGCAGTAACCAATTCATTGGTAGGGCCGTTTTGGGCCTTGAGATCTTGGATGGTACCGACAAGGCTTGCTAGGCCCGCCGCATCGCGCACCACGCCGGCTTTGGCGGTCATTTCAGTCCGCAGTACTTGCAAGGCATCCGCAGGCAAAGGCGCGATAGATGCGGCGTCGCCTCCTGCTTGTCTACCGGAAGGCGCGTCGCGCAAGCGCTCAGCTACCCGATGCGCAAACACGACGGCTTCGAGCAGGGAATTGGATGCCAAGCGGTTGGCACCGTGCACCCCTGTTGACGCACATTCGCCAATGGCTGAAAGGCCGTCTAGCGTGGTCTTGCCCCATACGTCGGTGACGATACCTCCCATATGATAATGGGCGGCAGGCGCAATCGGGATCAGATCAGTACGGGGGTCCACGCCGGCTGCAGCACAGGCGGCAAACACCGTTGGGAAATGGTCGGGGAAGCCTGCACCAATGGCGGCGCGGCAATCAAGGTAGGCGCCTCGTCCAGCCGCAATCTCGCTCGCCACGGCGCGGGCCACGCTGTCGCGCGGCGCAAGGTCGCCAAGATAATGATAGCCAGTCATGAAGGGTGTGCCGTCTAGATTGACCAGTTGTGCGCCTTCACCGCGCAATGCCTCTGTCGCCAAGGGGGCAGGATCGCGCCCAAAATCCATGGCGGTGGGGTGAAATTGAACAAACTCAGCGTCAGCAACCAATGCGCCAGCACGAGCCGCCATGCCAAGGCCTTGGCCTGCCGCTTCGACCGGATTGGTGGTGACGCGGAACAAGCCACCAGAGCCACCAGTTGCGAGCACGGTTTCTTCGGCCTCCAGGCGGATGGGCTTGCCATTCATGGCCAGAACCCCGCCGATGCGGCCCGTTTCGGTTTGCAGAAGCGCGCGCGCAGCAACGCCTTCAACCAAAGTAATATGGTCGCATGCGCGCACCGCTTTGATCAGATTGGCCATGATCTCGCGGCCAGCCAAATCACCGGCGACGCGTGCCACGCGGGCGTGGCTGTGCGCTGCCTCCAAAGATAGAGCAAGCGAGCCATCTTCATGGCGATCGAAGGCGACGCCAAGGTCCAACAAGTCGCGCACACGCGCGGGTCCATCCTTGGCGATTAGCATGGCGACAATCGGGTCAACCAAGCCCGCCCCTGCCGCGATTGTATCCTTCGCATGGCTCTGCGCGCTATCTTCAGGGGCAAGGGCTGCCGCCAGCCCACCTTGCGCCCACGCACTCGACGCTGCTTGTCCAAACGGCGCAGGCGACACCACCACACAAGGGCGCGGCGCAAGTTTTAGCGCGAGGAACAGGCCAGCCAGACCTGCCCCAATGATCAGGACACTCCCGTCCTTCAGGCGTTGTGTGTCCACTTCAGATCAGTTCCAAAGAGTCGGGCACATGGCGTGTTGGATCAAACTTGCCAGCGGGGGCAGGTGGGATGGCCAACATGGCGTCAACGGCTTGCTTGGCACGCGCGGCAATGTCTGGATCGACTTCCACCTCATAGCGCATCTCTTTCAGCGCATCATAAATGGCTTCCAGCGTGATCACCTTCATGTGCGGGCACAGATTGCAGGGTTTGATGAACTCCACGTCTGGATTGGCTACGGCGACATTGTCGCTCATGGAGCATTCGGTGATCAAAACGACTTTCTGCGGCTTATAATCTTGCACATAGTCGCTCATCGCGCCGGTCGAGCCGGTAAAGTCAGAGGCTGCAACAACTTCAGGCGGACACTCCGGGTGTGCCAGGATGATAGCACCGGGGTGAGAGGCGCGGATCTCGGCAATATCATCTGCGGTAAAGCGCTCATGGACTTCGCACTTGCCCTTCCACGAGATGATTTTGATGCCGGTTTGGGCCGCAACATTCTTGGCCAAATACTCGTCTGGCAACATAATGACTTGGTCCACGCCCCATTCTTTCGCGATGGTCTCCACCACTTGGATCGCATTGGATGAGGTGCAGCAAATGTCGCTCTCAGCTTTTACCTCGGCCGTTGTGTTGACATAGGTGACCACAGGCAGGCCGGGATAGCGTGCCTTAATCAGCCGCACATCGGCACCCGTGATCGAAGCTGCTAGCGAGCAGCCTGCTTTCAAGGACGGGATCAAAACTGTCTTATCGGGTGACAAGATTTTGGAGGTTTCAGCCATAAAATGGACGCCACCTTGCACGATCACTTTGGCAGACACCTTTGCCGCTTCGCGGGCAAGGCCTAAGCTGTCGCCACGAAAATCACCAACGCAATTGAAGATTTCGGCGGTCATATAATTGTGCGCGAGGATGACGGCGTCGCGCTCTTTCTTCAGGCGGTTGATCGCCGCGATCAATGGCGCATAGGCTGGCCATTCTAAGGGCGAGATCACGTGGCGCACGATCTCATAGAGATGGTCGGTCTCTGCCTTCACAGCGGCGTCATAGACAAGGCCCCGCGCAGCGGCTGGCGATAGACGGCGCGAACCAGCATCAGAGCTGCCTTCGCCTGAGGGTTTTACACCTAAATCCAGAACCGCCATCTTCACTCTCCTAACAACTAATACTCAAATTGAGCATTAGTCCCTTATGCCAAGGCAAAAGCCGTTATTGGCGCGGGGGCTTATACTTAGTGTGAGCAAAAGGGTCTGTCAATTGAAATCCATTTTCCGCATCCGGACAAAACGCAGACGCGTGGATTTAGCGCTTAGCTAGCGGAAGGCTGAGGCCAGAGGCACCGGCCTGCCGGCTCGTTGCACTGCGGGTGAAAAGCATGGCGGGCCGACCGCCGGTTTCTGCATGCATCGCACCGGTGGATTCCACGAGGCCCGAACGTTCAAGCGTCCTTCGGAAGTTTTGTTTATGTAGCTTTACGCCGCATAGAGCCTCTACGAGGTCCTGTAATTCGCTCAAAGTAAAGCGCACGGGGGCTAGGTCAAAGATGATGGGACGATAGCGGATTTTGGCGCGCAGGCGACCCATAGCGGTTGCAAGGATGCGGCGGTGATCGGAGACCAAGGGCTCTCCCACATAGGCGCGTTCTAGCGCAGGGGCGGTGCTCCCAGGGCTCTTGCCGCGGTCGCGTTGAGCCTCTTGCACAAGGCCGGCTTCATACAGAAGTTCAAACCGATCCAATACTTGGGATTCTTGCCACGATTGTCCTTGCAGGCCAAATGCCATGGCGACCCGGCTTTGCCGCTCTGTTGTGGTCGCCCAAGCGTTGAGGTCTGGCATCAATAGATCGAGGGCCCGCATCCCCGCGGTGCTGCGGCGGTCTTCCCATGGAAAGAAACGATACCAGTCCGCCCACACGCCGGCGCGGCGTTGCCCTTCATCAATACTCCCTGCCAAGGCGATATAGCCCACCGACACGACGCGATCTGCGTCTGAAGATTGGCCCATATCGGCCACGGGGGCTTCCCGGCCTTTGTCGCCAAAGGTGTAGAGCTGTTCGACATAACCGAGCGCAAAGCCGGTTTGGGAGGTCACAAAGTCACGCACGGCCAGTTCAAATGTGCGGTGACCGATTGGGTCGAAACTACCAAACGGCAGGCCGATCGCGCCCGGGCTGCCGCTCAACAGAAGTTCAGGGCCCTTGCCACTGGCTGCCACGACGACGGCGGATAGGCCGATAATGACGCGTGGCGTGGCATTCATGCTAAGGCTCCCACCGGGCTGGTAGGTCGAAGGCTACACCTTCCCAACAATCTTCGCCATGGCCAATCGCGTCAATCGCATCCACCATGGTACCGCCTCGACCCAAAAGATCATCCGCGTAACGGGTCAAAAGACGATTAGGCGTCGCAGTGGGCGAGGCTTCACGTATGAATTGGGCAATTTTGAGCGGTGGGACATCGGGGTTCAAAGCACAAGCCGCCATAAAGGCGGAGGCGGTCGAGCGTGAGACTCCGGCCCAGCAATGCACCACCAAGGGCGCTGACTGATCCCATGCCTGCACGTGATCCAAGATAGCGGTCACATGGGCTTCGGCGGGTGTAACGAGGCCTGCCTGCACAGAGGTAACATCATTGAGACCAAGTCTTAGATGGGTGTCGGGAGACAAGCCAGAAGGGGTGTCAATCATGCTGCTGGGGTCCAGCAAGGTGATCATGCCCCACGGCCGTAAGCGCGTGACGGTGGATGGCACCAAAGCCAAAGAGCAAACCGAGATATAGGGCATTATTCCACTTTCTTGTTACCGCTGGGGCGGACTTTGGGCATCAATCAGAGCGATTAAGGCCTGATGACGGGCAACATAGGCCGCTTGCGCCTGTCGAGCAGGCCAGGGGTCAATGGAAATGGCAAGGCCGGCGGGCGGTGCACCAAAGAAGACCACCGATTCCTCTTGGCCAAAACCAGCAACCTGGGTCGCCTCAAAATAGGCGCAGGCAAGGTCGGCACGCTTTATCAGCTTCTTTAAGGTCGCAGGTGTTTTCGGCGGTAAGCCAAACCGAATATGGACTGCCCGTTCCAACCGGTCTTCAAATGCACGATAATCAACGCCCAAGGCGTTCTTAAACGGGCTAATCATATCGCCCACGACATATTCAGGGGCATCATGTAACAGCGCCATCAAGCGCTCTTTTGGTGTCAGGCTGGGCTCAATGTAAGCCGCGATCTCTTCAACGATCAAGCTGTGTTGGGCCACCGAAAAGGCGTGATCGCCCGTTGTTTGGCCATTCCAGCGTGCAACTCGGGCCAGACCATGCGCGATATCTTCAATCTCAATATCCAATGGCGAGGGGTCTAGGAGGTCCAAACGCCGACCGGACAACATACGCTGCCACGCACGGGGCGGAGCGGATTTTGCGGACTTTCGTGGCGAGGCAGGTGCTAGTGTGGCCATATGTCTCATGTGGTTGATTGTCACTTGTGGACGCTAGGCGCCCGTGCCTACGTCCTAGGCGTGGAAACACACTCATGCCGAGAATGACGGCGAATTGCTAGAGAAGTTCTCAGCAATAGAGCGGGGTGCCGGACGGCTCCATTGTGGAACCGGAAGCGCGTCGTATGGGTTTAAGACGCTGGAGGAACTAAAATGACTCAATCCAAAACTAAGGCTGAAGTCCTAGTACCCTTACGTGGTGACGACACTGACGTAGCGCTCTTGCAGCAAGGCCTGGCCTTGGCGGAGTTGGTAGATGGTGTGGTCGCGAGCGTTTATGCGCAAATGGATCCAACAGAACTGATGGCTTGGTCTGCTGATGGGTCCTTTGCCTCCACTTCCGCCAGCCTGATCCAATCCGCGCGTGATGGGAATGAGCAAGCTTGGGCGGACGTTCAGGCCCGGGTGGACGCCTTGGCTAGCGGGCGAGGCGGGTTGACGGTTGAGAGACTGATCGGTTTGCAAGATCGCCTCTTGGCACGCCGTGCGGCCCTAAGCGACATCGTTATGTTTGGGTGCGAGACCGTGCGCGGCAAGACCTCGATCTCGCCAGTTTTTGAAGCCCTTTTGATGGATGCCCACGCGCCTATCTTCATTCCCCGGACGCCGATCAGCATGCTCACCGGGTCAGCTTTGATTGCTTGGGATGGCAGCGTCGAGGCGGGACGCGCCGCAAAAGCCGCTCTGCCGCTTCTGCGCAAGGCTGGCAAAGTTGTAATCATTCAATCAGTTGGTGCGCTGGAAGATGAAGGTAAGGAGCTGAGCGATCCCGCCCGTCTACAGGATTGGCTGGGTCGGCAAGACATCAAAGCCCACATCGAAACGATGGACGGTTCGAAAGACACGGCCTCTGAAATCCTCAAAGCCTGCACCACACATGGTGCCGGGCTCCTGGTCGCCGGGGCCTATGGCCATAGCCGCGCGCGGGAATTCGTATTCGGTGGCGTCACCCGCACGCTTCTGAAGACGGTCACCACACCTTCCTTGATGCTTTGTCATTAGAGCATTCCAACAACTTTTCTGAAAGGAACCTCCATGTCTGGTCTCACACGTATGACTTTGCGCCTCGCTCGCAATCCAGAGGCAGGCTACCCCACCGGCGACAATCGACATGGCTATGTGGTCGTTGCCCCCTTGCGCCAAGATGGACACTTAGACGCAGAAGCGTGGAAAGCCCATCGCGCCCAATGCACGGTCACCCGGTTCTCTCCTAATCCTGAAGACAATGCGGATGGTTGGTTGAGCCATCAGGGCGGGCGTTGGCGCGTTCATTATGATGAAAAAGGCGAGGGTCCTGATGATGCGTTCGACCATCTCGCTGATCACCGCCTGTTCGTTGGCGATTATGTCTCCGTCGTAAGACGCGGTCAGTCCCTTGTTTATCAAGTCGCCCAAGAAGACGATGATTAGATTTAGGCATGCTCCCCGTTTTGACCACTGGTCAGGACGGGGAAACCCTGCTTAGATTTGGCTATGCCTGACTCACTCGATTTCGACTCACTCCGCCCCAAATCCCCGTTTATGGGCGAAAGCCATAATTTGTGGCGTACGCAATTGCGTCGCTTCATCGAACGGGAGATCATGCCCTATGTCGACCAATGGGATGAGGCGGGGGCCATACCGCGCGACCTGTTTTTGCGCGCTGGCGCTTTTGGTCTGTTGGGCGCGGGCTATCCGGTGGAATATGGCGGCACTGGACGTGGCCCCGACTATGACTGGCATCATGGGATTGTTACCAGCGAAGAGTTAGGACGTATTGGTGCTGGCGGTATCACTGCCGCCCTTATGATTCACGGTATTGGCCTGCCCCCAGTTCTAGCTGCGGGCAGTGATGCGATGAAGACGAGCCTTGCCCCTGAGGTCTTGGCAGGTCGCCAGCAAATCAGTTTGGCTATCACCGAGCCGGATGCAGGCTCTGACGTCGCTAATTTGCAGACCCGCGCCGTCAGGGATGGCGATGTGTTCAGGGTTAATGGCTCAAAGCTTTACATTACGGGCGGATGTACCTCCCATTGGCTCACGACAGCCGTGCGCACCGGTGGACCGGGAGCAGGCGGGATTAGTTTGCTGCTGATTGATGCGAACGCAAAAGGTGTCACCCGCAACCTCTTGAAAAAGCAGGGCTGGTGGGCCTCTGACACGGCTGAAATTTTCTTTGAAGATGTGCAGGTGCCAGCCGAAAATCTGATCGGGCCGGAAAATGGTGGCTTCTATGGCATCATGGCCAATTTCAATGGTGAGCGATTGGGCATGGCATCGGGTGCTTTAAGTGCTGCCCGCGCCTGCGTCGAAGATGCCGTCATTTGGGCCCGCCAGCGCAAGACTTTCGGGAAGCGCCTGGCCGATCACCAAGTTGTGCGGCACAAAGTGGCGCAAATGGTGCAAAAGATCGCGACCTCAACGGCTTGGCTTGATCAGTGCGCATGGCGCGTCGCCCAAGGCGAGACACCGGTGGCCGATCTTTGCTTGTTAAAGGTCCAAGCAACCGAGACGTTGGAATTTTGTGCGCGCGAAGCCAGTCAAATTCTGGGTGGGGCCAGCTATATGCGTGGCTCGCGGATCGAACGCATTTACCGAGAAGTGCGGGTGAATGCGATTGGCGGGGGTTCTGAAGAGATCATGCGCGATTTGGCAGCGCGGCAGCTTGGGCTGTAACCAGATATGAACAGCCTACGTTTTGTTGCTTATGATCCCTTCTGATTATCTCATCTATCTAAGTTCCTTTATTGCGCCTTTTGTTCAGGAGGATGCAGCGGTTATTGGCGCTGTGACTGCCTTTGCCCATCCCGGTATGGACCAAATGGCTGATGGAGTCTTGATTGTGAGCGCCATGTTGGTGGGCCTGATCATCAGCGACTTATGGAAATATTGGCTCGGTTGGGCAGGGCGCACGCAAGCTTGGGCGCATCGATTTTCAGAAAAGCCCGGTGTCGCGCATGTCCGTGCCAAGATCGTTGCAAATCCCGGAAAGACGCTATTGATCGCGCGCTTTGTGCCCGGGACACGGATCCCGGCCTACATTGCGGCAGGATTTTTTGGGGTTCCCTTTTGGCTCTTTGCTACTTGGATTGTGATCTCTGCTTTGGCCTATACCTTTGTCGCCTGGGCGTTGATCGTTAGTGTCGGCACCGTCGCGGGCGTGAAGGGGCAGCTCTATCTGGCCATTGGACTAATTTCGGCCATCCTAGTTTTCGTCACGTTTAAGATGATTTCGGCGCGGCCTAAACGACCAGCCCGCGCGGACCTGTGATTGGAGAGCCCAAAAACACTTCAAACGCTTGTCGGATCTCGCGCGGCCTATCGGTGAGACCCGACAAAAGGATCGTTAAGTGGTTGTTGCCGACTTTCCGCCAGTTCCGGGCTTGTAAACGCCGCCAAGGCGAACCCGCGTCGGGGCGCACAATTGCCAGATCAAAGGTCGCGATTAGCCCAATCTCCAGTAAAGCCACCACGCGGGCTTTGGCGTTCTGATTGATCTGCCGCTCGTTGTAACTGACCTTACCAATCGCCTCCCACGGGATTAAGCCTAATCCATCGAGCCGAAAGCCCTCATTCCTCAAATCAATGGCTGATTTGCGTGGCCACAAAGCGGGGGCAAAGTGAAAAACCAAGGCCGCTATACAGAGAAGCGGCACAAGTGGGATCGTTCTGAGGAAGGTGAGGCTAACAAGCCCGACCAATCCAAACAGACCAATCCCGGCAAGCACAAAAGCGCGGGCTGGCCGGGAATCAAATTTAGTGATGAACACGCGTCCTAAAAGGTCTGGTCGATCAGATGGCCCCATCTGCTTTAACCACCCTTTTGACCGCGATGGCGGAGCATATGGTCGGTCAAAACGCATGCCATCATCGCTTCTCCAACTGGGGCGGCCCGGATGCCCACGCAAGGGTCATGACGGCCAATTGTCCGAAGCGAAACTTCCTCAAGATCGCGGTTCAAGCTATTGACTTCATTTAGGATAGAGGAGGTAGGCTTGATCGCAAAACGGGCTACGATGTCCTGACCCGTGCTAATGCCACCTAAGATTCCGCCATTATTGTTCGAGGTGAAGGCGACCTCTCCATTGGGGCCGCGGCGCATTTCATCGGCATTGGTCTCGCCGCTCAACATTGCGGCTTCAAAGCCTGCACCAATTTCGACGCCTTTGACCGCATTGATTGACATGAGGGCACCGGCCAGATCGCTATCGAGCTTGCCGTAGATCGGCGCACCCCAGCCTGCAGGCACGCCTGAGGCGACGACTTCGAGGATAGCCCCGGTAGACGAACCTGCTTTGCGGACTTCATCGAGATAAGCCTCCCAAACCGGAACGATTGCTTCATCCGGTGCGAAGAAGGGGTTCTCTCGTGTCTGCGCCCAGTCCCAATTGGCGCGGTCAATCTTGTGCGGGCCGATTTGGATCAACGCGCATTGGATTTTGATCTCTGGCCCTAAAACTTTTTTTGCGACAGCACCTGCAGCAACCCGCGCAGCGGTCTCGCGCGCGCTGGACCTGCCACCACCTCGATAATCGCGCACGCCATACTTCACGTCATAGGTATAGTCGGCGTGCCCGGGCCGCCATTTGTCGCGGATGTCGGAATAGTCCTTGCTGCGCTGATCGGTGTTTTCGATCATTAAGCTGATGGGGGTCCCCGTCGTCACCAGCCCACCCGTGCGATCATCTTCAAAGGTGCCAGAGAGAATGCGCACTTCATCGGCTTCGCGTCTTTGGGTGACAAAGCGGCTGGTGCCGGGCTTGCGACGATCCAGATCGCCTTGAATATCTTCTGTCGTGAGAGGAATACCGGCCGGACAGCCATCAATCACGCAGCCAAGCGCCGGCCCATGGCTTTCGCCCCAAGTGGTAACACGGAAAAGATGGCCAAAGCTATTGTGTGACATGGCGTTTTCATAACCTGCTTAGGTACAAATTGCGAAGCCTATGAATGCTTTTCCTCAGAGGGCATATCCGCAGTTGGCCACTCCCGACGCCGCACCACCGTGACGGTGCACGGGGCGTGGGCAGAAACTTGGGCTGAAACCGCCCCCAGCAAATTCCGAACCGCGCTCTCAGCGCGTGCGCCCATGATGATGTGGTCGACATGATTGGCGCGCGCATAGTCCAAAATAGCCTCTGCTGTATTGAGAGCTTCGGGTACGTGGTACGAGATGGCTTGTTCGCCCAGACCTAAGGGCTTGGCCCATTGCTTCAAGGCAACCATGCGCGCCACATGCCGATTGGGCGACGTGACGACCGGACTTTGGTCCAACGCAGCGACACTATTATTCAAGACTGTCATCACCACTGCCCGCGCCTGCGGCGTGGCCGCCAAAGTACTTTGCAATTTGTCGCGTAAGGCTCGGCCCAGCGGGCCGTTGATCGTGGTTGGGTCCAGCGCCACCAGAATGATGGGTGCAGCAGCAAATTTGCTTTGGCTTGCGAGCTTTCGCGCTGGGGCATAGGTCTCGCGGTTGTGTTTGCGCCGAAATGCCGTCAGCCAGGAATCCTGCCGCAAGCGCTGACCGCGAGGGGTTAGCACAATCTGATCGGGGTTCTTCAAATCAAAAGCGACTTGAGCGGCCGTCGGGTAGCGCTTTTCTGGATTGGGCTCGAGACAACGCAGAATGACTTCTTGCAGCCAAGCTGGAATATCGTCTCGCCAGCGGCGTGGCGGGATCGGGTCGCGCCACAAGCGCTCCTTTAGCCCTTTGAGGCTGACCGGATCGCCAAACGGGCGCACAGCTGTTGCAAAGAAGTAGAGGAGCACCCCCAATGCGAACACGTCTGAACGACGGTAATTGCGCACGCCCAAAACTTGCTCTGGGGCCATATAGGGGGCGGTGCCGTAAGGGAGGCGGAATTGCTCGGCCATCAGGTCTGGCAAATCGGTGTGGTGTGAAAGACCATAGTCGATCAGAACAGCTTCACCACTGGCACGAAACAGGACATTTGAGGGCTTGAGGTCTAGATGGATGACGTTTTGGCGGTGCAGGGAGTCGAGGGCTGTGGCCAAGGCGATGCCAATGCGGGCAACTTCGGCAGCCGGCAAGGGCAATTCTTTCAGCTTCGGCAGCAGGGTCTCGCCCGCAATCTCCTCGACCACGATATAGGGCTGCTTGGAAAAATCCCCAACGCCAAACGTCTTAGGCACATGCGGGCCTGACAAGCGCGGCAGGATCATTTGCTCCATCTCAAAGCTAACAATGGCCGCAGGGTCTTCGCCATCGGCGAGCCGAGGCACTTTCATTAAAAGCGGGAAGGGGATTTCAGGATGGGTGCAGCGCCAAAGCACCGCCATGCCGCCCCGATGCACAATTTCACCGATGCCAAAACCGTCAATCACCATGCCGGTTTCGATCAGGTGTGACGCACCCATGGCTTAGCGTCCCACATGAAGGCGGTCAGCCAATCGGCCGGGTAAGCCTGCGGCCCGAATAGAAGCAGCGGCCCCATCGATATCATACGGCAGCCGCCGAAACTCAAGTTGACGGCTGACTGGGTCGTAGAGCCCATAACCCGCAAGCGGATTGCCGTCTCGCGGCTGGCCGACACTTGGCAAAACCACATGCCAACGCCGAGAACTTAGGAGGGGGACTTTCGCCTCATCGCCTGGCACAAACCGCGAGATCGACCCATCACTGGCTTGGCCGTAGATCGCTGGTTGATGCACATGACCGCAGATGACGATGCGACTTTGAGTCCCTTCCAGCGACAATTGCGCGCTCGCACAATCGGTGACATAGCGCCATTTTTCAGGCGCTGAGGCATCGGCGTGCACATAGAGACGATCCTCGTCTTCAACCAGCATCGGCAGGGCGTCGAGAAACGCTTGCTGATCTCGCGATAGCTGGCTGCGAGTCCAATTAGCAGCACTCGCGGCTGTTTCATTCATTTCGCGATCAAAGTCGCTAGCCATGTCATCGTGATTGCCTTTGACCGCAACGGCACCGTCCGAGACCAAGGCCTCGATCTTCGCCAGCACTTTGCCGGGGTCTCCACCATAGCCAACAAAGTCACCCAGAAATACATGGCGGGTGACGCCGTGCGCTTCGGCATCTTCCAAACACGCTTCAAGCGCTTGGATATTTGAATGAATATCGCCGAACAAAGCGATCACGCGCATCCCCCCATGCAAGGAAGCACTATAGCGGAGGATGACCCACAAGTCGCCACTATCGCACTGTACAAAAGACGGGCCCGACAGGTATCTGTCAGGCCCGCTCATTTAGCTTAGCTCGATCGAGCTAATGGTTTAGAAGTTGACTTTCGCTTCGACGCCCCAGATGCGTGGCGCATTGGTAAAGCCGGTCAAGTTGTTGAAGTCGATACCACCGACCAAACGCTCTTCATTGGTGATGTTACGGCCGTAGGCAGCGATTTCATACTTGTTGTCGAACAAGGTGACACCGGTGCGCAGACCACCTTCCCAATAGCCATCTTCAGAGAATTCGATCGACTTATAGAGGGTGAAATAGGTTTCACCCTTATAAGCCCAATCGGTCAAAGCAAAGAACTCATGGCCATTGCCGAATGGCTTAGAGTATTTGGCCGAAACGTTGGCAATCCACTCTGGCGCGTTCGGGAAAGCGTTGCCATCGATCTTGGCATTGCCGCCGACCAAGGGGTTTTGGATGGTGCAAGGCGCACCGCAAGCACCCACAGTCAGGTTAGGGTCGTTGATTTCGGTCTTGTTGTACGACAGCGAACCAGCAAACGACAAGTTCTGCGTTGGCAGCCATTGGAGTTCGGCTTCAAAGCCAGATGCTTTGCCTTCTTTGGCGTTCAACAATTGGTTGAAGTTGCCAGCGCCGCCGATGGCGGTGAATTGCTGGTCGTCAATGTTCATGGTGAAGACGTTGAAGTCTGCCCGGATCGTGCGGTCGAGCGCAAACGCTTTCACGCCTGCTTCAAACGAGGTCACAAATTCAGATTTGGCTGTGGTGACAGCGGTACCGAACAAGATGCGGCCTTGGATGGAAGGAGCGCGATAGCCGCGTGCGGCGCGTGCATAGACATTGACGGTTTCGGTGGCTTCATAGGTCGCCGACAAGTCCCAAGAAACGGCTTCATCGGAAACGCTTTTGCGAACTGGGGCAATCTTGGCGATGCCGCCACGGGCAACCAAGTCCTTGCTGTCATCGGAATAGCGCAGGCCAGCCGTCAAGGCCAAGCGGTCGCTTGGCTTATAGGTCAGAGAGCCAAACAGCGCCCAAGAATCGGTGTCTTGGGTTTGGCGTGCATCGGTGAAGATACCGGTTGGCGAGAAGAAGCCGAGCGAGAAGATCGACAGCTCTTCTTGGAACACATAGGCACCAACTTGCCAGCTGAGTGCGCCATCGCCATTGCTGGAAAGACGCAATTCTTGCGTGACCTGCTTGTGATCATCGATGCCATCAGCGGTATCTGAGCTAAATGGGATGAAGCCTGGGCCAACGCCAGCTACGCCGCCATCGATGTCGCCACGGCCGTAGAAGCTCAAGGTCTCATAGCCAGTGACCGACGTCAGGGTGACATTGCCGAAGTCATAAGCGATACGGGCGGTGAGGCCCTTTGACTCAAGCTCTTGGTTGTTGCCTTCACCTTGGTCGTAGCTGACGCGGTCAGCAACATAATTGCTGTTCAGGCCGCGCTTGCCCTTGGTGATGACGTTGGCGCGGAAAATTTGCGACGTGCCTTCAAGCTTGCGGGCGTGTGCGTTCAGCAAAATGTCGAGTTGGTCACTAGGCTGGATGCGCAATTGCGCGCGGATTGCGCGGTCGTCAAAGCCACCGAGGTTCTTTTCAGCCAATGGGCCTGTGTTGGTGATCCAGTCGTCTTGTCCCGTCAACAAGGCAGAAACCCGGAATGACACCGTGTCGCTGATCGCACCACCCAAAGCACCTTCCGCGTCACGACCGCCGAACGAGCGGAAGCCGCCCTTGAAATAGCCGCCAGCTTTGCCGTTTGGCTTAACGCTGTCGAACTTGACGATACCTGCTGGCGTGTTGCGGCCGAACAAAGTGCCTTGTGGCCCGCGCAGCACTTCGATGCGCTCTACGTCGAAAACAGGGAAGCCTTTGAGCACTGGGTTTTCGAACACTACTTCGTCATAAATCAGAGAAACAGGCTGGGAGGCGTTCAAGTCGAAGTCAGAGTTACCTAAGCCGCGCAGATAAAAGCGTGGGAAGGTACGGCCGAACGAGCTTTCAACAACCAGAGAGGGGACGCGGCCAGAGAAGGCATTCATGTCGGCGCCGCCAGAGGTCAATGTCGTCAAGGCATCGCCGCGCACCGTGGTCAGCGAGGCTGGCACATCTTGGCTGCTTTCTTCGCGCTTACGAGCCGTAACGATGACGGTCTCAATGCCGGTTGGCTCTTCTGCCGCTGCTGCGGTTTGGGCCGCCGCGAAACCTGGTGCGAATGCAAGGGCGCTGAAAGCGACGGCGCTAACCGAGGCCATTGCGAGGTGACGTTTAGAAATCATGTGAGGTCCATCCTGATTGTCGAAATCGCCAATTCGGGTTTTCGCTCCAGTAAGACCGGATTGGTCGAGGAGGAATCTGAAGCGCCGAATTGCTGATGGGAGAGTGCGCTAACGTGCGGGCACGGATGAATCTACCTTGCGAATGGTGAAATTCAGTTTCGGGGCGACTCTATTTCCGCTGTGTTGCGTTGTTGCAACAATTTGACGACAGATTTGCTGCAAGATCGTGTCAGGGCTTTGAGCAGCCCCCTATCGCTGCGCACATCTGACCATTTCTTGTGACTTGTTTCACATGCCCCTCTTGCGTCAGAAGGGGTGTTCGGGCATATGCGGCGGTCCGCGCCCAAGGTCTAACGCCTTCGGGCGCGGCGCGCTTTAGGGGTTTAGCTCAGCTGGTAGAGCATCGGTCTCCAAAACCGAGGGTCGTGGGTTCGAGTCCCTCAGCCCCTGCCAGGCGCGGGACGATAATAGGAACAGGGTGGCTTCACTAAAGAAGTCGCTCAATGGAATGCAAAACAGGAACGATTGGGGCTGGCGCTTTCGGGATGCCCGCACCACCTAGAGAACCATGGCACAAGCACCTACCACGCCCACTCCGGCTCCAAAGCCTGCAGTCAAGAAGTCTGGCTTCGTTCAGTACTTTAAGGACGTGCGTTCGGAACTTCGCAAGATTTCCTGGGCGTCGCGCAATGAGACCTTGGTTTCGACTGTTTTCGTTTTCCTGATGGTCGTGGTTGCCGCGATCTTCTTTTTCTTAGTCGACTTGCTGCTGCGCAGCGCAGTCGGCTTCATACTCGGTATTGGCGGGGGACAATAGGTTGAGCGCCAAATGGTACATCGTGCACGCTTACTCGAACTTCGAGAAGAAAGTTGCAGAACAGATTAAAGAGACCGCTGCCCAGAAGGGTTTGGCCGATAAGGTTGAGCAAGTTCTGGTGCCGTCGGAAGAAGTGACAGAGACTGTCCGTGGCCGCAAACGTGTGAGCGAGCGCCGCTTCTTTCCGGGCTATGTTTTGGTGAAGATGGAGTTAGATGACGCCACCTATCACTTGGTGAAGGACACCCCGAAGGTGACCGGTTTCTTAGGCGCTGATGCTGGAAAGCGTCCAACGCCTGTGTCTGAGCGGGAAGTTCAGCGCATTTTGGGCGTGGTCGAAGAAGGCGTTGAGCGTCCAAAGCAAGTTATTTCGTTCGACTTGGGCGAGAAGGTGCGGGTCATGGATGGCCCATTTGCTTCCTTCGAAGGCCATGTTGAAGAAGTCGATGAGTCGCGTCAGCGCCTCAAAGTAGCAGTTTCAATCTTCGGCCGATCGACACCGGTTGAACTTGAATATGGGCAAGTGGAAAAGCTTAGCTAATCCATTGGTTCATGAGATGTGGGAGGTTCGCGCAAATTAGCCAGCGCGACCGGACCACGTAACCCTCGATCTTCCAGTCTTGCTGGTGTGATCGAAAAACCCAAGCACACTTGAATAGGGTGGCTTTTAGGAGTGGGACTATGGCGAAGAAGATTCTCGGGCAAATCAAGCTCGAGGTGATGGCAGGCGAAGCAAAGCCTGCTCCACCAATCGGGCCTGCGTTGGGTCAACGCGGCTTGAACATCATGGAATTCTGCAAAGGCTTTAACGCCAAGACGCAGGAAATGGAAAAGGGCACCCCATGCCCAACCGTGATTACCTATTATCAAGACAAGAGCTTCACCTTTGAGATCAAGACGCCACCAGCGTCGCACTATCTCAAAAAGGCAGCCGGTCTCTCGAAGGGCTCGTTGAAGCCAGGTCGTGACCGCGCCGGTTCGGTGACCATGGCCCAGTGCCGTGAGATCGCTGAAAAGAAAATGAAGGACTTGAATGCTATGGACCTCGACGCCGCGACGAAAATCATCGCTGGCTCGGCTCGTTCCATGGGCTTGGAAGTGGTGGCATAATCATGGCTAAAGTTGGAAAACGGCTCTCCGCCGCCCGCACAAGTGTTGTTGCTGAAAAGCTCTACACCTTGGAAGAAGCCATCGCGATCGTGAAGGCTAATGCGAAGGCTAAGTTTGACGAAGGCGTGGATATCGCTGTCAATCTTGGTGTTGAACCTAAGTATGCGGATCAAATGGTCCGTGGCGTGTGTAACCTGCCAAACGGTTCTGGCCGTTCGGTTCGCGTGGCTGTTTTTGCCCGCGGTCCTAAGGCAGATGAAGCCCGCGCCGCTGGTGCAGAAATTGTCGGTGCTGAAGACTTGCTCGAAGAAGTGCAAGGCGGCCGCATGGACTTTGACCGCGTCATCGCAACCCCAGACATGATGGCCCTCGTCGGTCGTTTGGGTAAGGTTTTGGGCCCACGCGGCCTGATGCCAAACCCAAAGGTCGGCACCGTGACCATGGACGTCAAAAAGGCTGTTGAAGATTCCAAGGGCGGCGCGGTTGAGTTCCGAGTGGAAAAAGCCGGTATCATTCATGCAGGCATCGGCAAGGCAAGCTTCACCGAAGCGGCTTTGGTTGAAAACGCCCGCGCATTGGTCGACGCGCTTGTGAAAGCTAAGCCAACCGGCGCGAAGGGCACCTATGTCCGCCGCGTATCGATGTCTTCGACCATGGGTCCAGGCGTCAAGGTTGACACCGCTTCTGCGATCAACGTCCCAGCCTAAAGTTCTGATGGGCAGGCCTTATGGTCTGCCCGTCCAACCCATTCAAACGGGGGCAACCCCGCGCGAATGCTCTGTGTTGTGTTGTTATCGACGCAGAGCAACCTGTCCGAGATCATGGATGCCAGCAATGGCTTAATCAGAAGGGAGACTTTCTGGTCCACGTTAGACGGGAGCGAGTGTTACTGATGATAGGTTTGGCAACAAACGGATCAGAGGTCCTTCGTCCCCGGGCAGGCCTGTCGCCGCCCTTTCTTTGGGAGGTGGCAGTCACCGATAGATAGGATGGTCCTATCTATCAAACCTGAGGAGACCGCGATGGATCGGACCGAAAAGGCCGAAGTCGTCGAGACACTGAAAAGCGTCTTTAACGAGAATACCGTTGTTGTGTTTGCGCACTACACCGGAATGACCGTCGCGGAATTGACGGACCTCCGTATCAAGGCTTCGGCCGTTGGTGCGGGCGTGAAGGTGGTTAAAAACCGCCTCGCGAGGCTGGCTCTTGAAGGGCATGCGGGCGAAGGTGCCCATGTGCTTCTGAAAGGCCCGACAGCTGTTGCTTTTTCGGAAGACCCAACGGTCGCACCGAAATTGATGGCAGATTTCGCCAAGACGAACGACAAGCTCGTTCTGACTGGGGGCTTCATGGGCGCAACAGTACTGGACGCTAATGGCGTCAAGTCGCTGGCTACCTTGCCATCCTTGGATGAGCTGCGTTCGAAGATCATTGGCGTTATTCAGGCACCTGCCCAGAAAATCGCTGCTGTGGTCCAAGCACCTGCCGCCCAGCTGGCCCGCGTTCTGCAGGCTTATGCCGACAAGGATGCTGCGTGACGTCCGTCGTCCGCGATACCATTTACAACCCTATCCAAGTTAGGAAACACGAAAATGTCTAAACTCGAAAAGTTGGTCGAAGACCTGTCCGCATTGACCGTTTTGGAAGCTGCAGACCTTGCAAAGCTTCTTGAAGAAAAGTGGGGCGTAACTGCTGCTGCTCCTGTGGCTGTTGCTGCTGTTGGCGGCGCTGCTGCTCCAGTTGAAGCTGCTGAAGAGCAAACCGAATTCACCGTCGTTCTCGCGTCGTTTGGCGACAAGAAGATCGAAGTGATCAAGGAAGTTCGCGGCATCACCGGTCTCGGCCTGAAAGAAGCCAAGGACCTGGTTGAAGCAGCTCCAAAGCCAGTCAAAGAAGGCGTGTCCAAGGACGAAGCCAACAAGATCAAAGCTCAGCTCGAAGCAGCTGGCGCAAAGGTCGAATTGAAGTAAGCTTTCAGCGCAAGCTGAAAACAAAGGCGGGCACCTCTGTGATGGAGGTGCCCGTTTTTTTATGACCGGTAATTCGTCCGTGATCTAACCATTGTGCGGTTTCTGCGCGATTGTTTCTCTTGGCCAGCAGTTTATGCCCAAATGGTCGGTGCAGGTTTGTTGTTGCAGGGTGAAGTCCCTGAATAATGGTTGGAAATGGTCTGGGCCTTTGCTGTTCTTTACGCCTTGCTAACCCTAGCTTTGTGTTCGAAAAAGCTGTCGGATCCCGTTCTCACACAAAACTACTGTGAAGACTGTCTGATCCCCCTTTACTTGCGTGGCGACGTAAGACATACGCACCCCGCACCTTCATATTTCCACGTTACGGTCCCACATGCCTGCGGGACCTTTTATTGCGTTTGAAGGGGGCTTTTTCCCGAGCAGGCAATCATTCGGCAGCCTGCGCGCCCAGCCCCCGCTGGATGATCGCGCGGCCCCACAAGAAGGGAAGAGCGATGGCTCAATCGTTCACGGGTAAGAAACGTATTCGTAAATCTTTCGGCAAAATTGCCGAGGCAGTGACAATGCCGAACCTGATCGAGGTTCAAAAAAGTTCCTATGACCAATTCCTTCAAAAAGATGTGCCGCAAGAAATGCGTCGCGACGAAGGCATTGAAGCCGTTTTCAAGTCGGTATTCCCCATCAAGGATTTCCAAGAACGCGCGGTTCTGGAATATGTCTCTTTTGAGTTTGAGCCACCCAAGTTTGACGTGGATGAATGTATCCAGCGCGACTTGACGTTTTCGGCTCCTCTGAAGGTGAAGCTGCGTCTGATCACCTTTGAATCGGATGAAGATACCGGCGCCAAATCCGTCAAAGACATCAAAGAGCAAGACGTCTATATGGGCGACATTCCTTTGATGACCGACAAGGGCACCTTTGTTGTCAACGGCACAGAGCGCGTGATCGTCTCGCAGATGCACCGTTCGCCTGGCGTGTTCTTCGACCACGACAAAGGCAAGACCCACTCTTCGGGCAAGCTGTTGTTCGCAGCCCGCGTTATCCCTTACCGTGGTTCATGGCTCGACTTTGAGTTTGATGCCAAGGACGTCGTCTATGTCCGTATCGACCGCAAGCGCAAACTTCCTGCGACGACCATCCTTTATGCCTTGGGCATGGGTGCGGAAGACATTCTGTCGACCTTCTACAAGACCATCACCTATACCGCAGCTGAAGGCGGCTGGAACATTCCGTTCGTGCCAGAGCGTTGGCGCGGTCAAAAGCCTGCATACGATCTGATCAATGCAGCTAACGGCAAAGTTGTTGCTGAAGGCGGCAAGAAGTTGTCGGCCCGCAATGCCAACAAATTGGCCGAAGAAGGCGTCACCACTTTGTTGGTGCCAGATGATCAATTGATCGGTCGCTTTGCTGCCTTCGATATTGCCAGCGCCGAGAATGGTGAAATCTACGCCGAAGCTGGCCAAGAGTTGAGCCATGTTCAAATCGTGGAAATGCGTCAAGCCGGCGTGACTGAAATCGACGTCCTCGACATCGACAATGTCACCGTTGGTCCTTGGATGCGCAACACTATCGTTCTGGACAAGAATGACGGTCGCGAAAGCGCTTTGACCGACATTTACCGCGTCATGCGTCCAGGTGAGCCGCCAACGCAAGAAACCGCACAAGCCATGTTCCAGTCCTTATTCTTCGACAAGGAGCGCTATGACCTCTCGGCCGTTGGTCGCGTGAAAATGAACATGCGCCTCGACCTCGATGTGGATGACGAAATGCGCGTTCTGCGCAAAGAAGACATCATCGAAGTTCTTAAGGTTCTGGTTGGCCTACGTGATGGCCGTGGCGAAATCGACGACATCGACAATCTCGGCAACCGTCGTGTGCGTTCGGTCGGCGAATTGATGGAAAATCAATATCGCGTCGGTCTGTTGCGCATGGAACGTGCGATCAAAGAGCGCATGGGTTCGATCGATATCGACACCGTCATGCCGCATGACTTGATCAATGCTAAGCCAGCTGCTGCGGCTGTGCGCGAATTCTTTGGTTCGTCGCAATTGTCGCAATTCATGGACCAAACCAACCCACTGTCGGAAATCACCCACAAGCGCCGCCTGTCGGCCTTGGGCCCCGGTGGTTTGACCCGCGAGCGCGCAGGCTTCGAAGTCCGCGACGTGCACCCAACCCATTATGGCCGTATCTGCCCAATCGAAACGCCAGAAGGTCCGAATATCGGTCTGATCAACTCATTGGCGACGTTTGCGCGCGTCAATAAATATGGCTTTATCGAAAGCCCATATCGGCGTGTGATCGACGGCAAGATGCAAGAAGAGGTGATCTATCTCTCCGCCGTCGAAGAAGCCAAATATGCGATCGCACAGGCAAACTCGCCAGTCGACGCTACCGGCTACATCACCGAAGAATTGGTCGAAGCCCGTCAGAACGGCGATGCAACCATTTTGCACCGCGACCTGATTGAGTTCATCGACGTGTCGCCAAAGCAGGTTGTTTCGGTTGCTGCGGCATTGATCCCCTTCTTGGAAAACGACGACGCAAACCGCGCTCTGATGGGCTCGAACATGCAACGTCAGGCCGTGCCATTGGTGAAAGCCGAAGCGCCACTGGTCGGAACAGGCATGGAAGGCGTTGTGGCTCGCGACTCCGGCGCTACCATCGTCGCCCGCCGTCCCGGCATCGTGGAGCAAATCGATGGTACACGTATCGTTGTGCGCGCAACCGAAGAAACCGATCCAACCAAGCCAGGCGTTGATATCTATCGCTTGATCAAGTTCCAACGTTCGAACCAGAACACTTGTATCAACCAGCGTCCTTTGGTGCGGGTTGGCGATTTGGTGCGTGATGGCGATATCATCGCTGACGGTCCATCGACGGATCTTGGTGAATTGGCTCTGGGCCGGAACGTGCTCGTCGCGTTCATGCCTTGGAACGGTTACAACTTCGAAGACTCCATTCTGATTTCAGAGCGCATCGTGCGCGACGACGTCTTCACCTCGATCCACTTGGAAGAGTTTGAGATTTCGGCCCGCGATACCAAGCTCGGCCCCGAAGAAATCACCCGCGACATTCCAAACGTTGGCGAAGAAAGCCTGCGTAACTTGGACGAAGCAGGCATCGTGGCCATTGGTGCTGAAGTGAACCCAGGCGACATTCTGGTCGGCAAGGTAACGCCAAAGGGCGAAACCCCGATGACACCAGAAGAAAAGCTCTTGCGGGCAATCTTCGGTGAAAAGGCCTCGGACGTCCGCGACACCTCCTTGAAAGTGCCACCAGGCGTTCAAGGGACGGTTGTGGAAGTTCGCGTGTTCAACCGCCACGGCGTCGACAAGGACCAGCGCGCGATGCAGATCGAGCGCGAGGAAATTGAGCGTTTGGCTAAGGACCGCGACGATGAGTTGGCGATCCTTGAGCGCAACATCTATGGCCGCTTGAAGGAATTGCTGGTCGGCAAAGAAGGCCTGTCAGGTCCTAAGGGCTTCAGCAAAGGTGAAATCACCGAAGAAACCTTGGCTGACTTCTCCAAGGGTCAGTGGTGGCAAATCGCGATTGCTGATGAAGCGGCAATGGGCGAAATTGAAGCCATTCAAAAGCTGTTCCAAGATGCAAAGCGCAGCTTGGATGCCCGTTTTGAAGACAAGGTTGAAAAGCTGCGTCGTGGCGACGAATTGCCTCCTGGCGTGATGAAAGTGGTCAAAGTCTTCGTAGCGGTGAAGCGCAAGCTTCAGCCCGGCGACAAGATGGCCGGTCGTCACGGCAACAAGGGTGTTATCTCGCGCATTACCCCGATTGAAGACATGCCATTCCTCGAAGATGGCACCCATGTTGATATCGTGCTGAACCCATTGGGCGTGCCTTCGCGCATGAACGTGGGTCAGATCCTCGAGACACACTTGGGTTGGGCTTGTGCGGGCCTTGGCAAACAAGTCAAAGATGCCTTGGAAGCCTATGAGCGGGCAGGGGACAAGGCACGCTTTGTCGACACCCTGACCAGCATCTATGGCCCCGATGAAGAATTGCCGACGAGCGAAGAAGACCTGAAGATCTTGGGTCGGAACCTGTCGTTTGGTGTTCCCATCGCGACCCCAGTGTTCGACGGTGCACGCGAAAGCGACATCCGGGAATTGTTGCGCCGTACGGGCAATGATGAAACCGGTCAGAGCACGCTCTATGATGGTCGTACCGGTGAAGCGTTCAAGCGCAAGGTCACCGTCGGCTACATCTACATGCTCAAGCTGCACCACTTGGTGGATGACAAGATTCACGCCCGTTCGATCGGTCCATACTCGCTCGTCACCCAGCAGCCGCTGGGCGGTAAGGCGCAGTTCGGCGGTCAGCGCTTTGGGGAAATGGAAGTCTGGGCACTGGAAGCCTATGGCGCCGCTTACACCCTGCAAGAGATGTTGACGGTGAAGTCCGACGACGTCGCTGGCCGGACCAAAGTGTATGAGAGCATCGTACGCGGTGATGACACATTCGAAGTCGGTATCCCTGAATCGTTCAACGTTTTGATCAAGGAAATGCGTTCCTTGGGTCTGAACGTCGAGCTGGTCGAAGGGATGGGAGCTGCTGTTGGCGATGGTGCCGGCGGCCAACTCCCACCGAAGAAATAATCCACATTTGATTGAGTTTGCGGGGCGTGGTTTGCACGCTCCGCTTTGTTCTCTTCACGAGAACGGGAGACTGGGTTCTATGAATCAAGACGTGATGAACATCTTTGGCCCACAAGCCATTGCCCCACAATTCGATAATATCCGCATTGCTTTGGCCAGCCCTGACCAAATCAAGGCTTGGTCTTATGGCGAAGTCAAAAAGCCAGAAACCATCAACTACCGGACCTTTAAGCCAGAGCGCGACGGTCTGTTCTGCGCGCGCATCTTTGGACCTATCAAGGATTATGAGTGCTTGTGCGGCAAATATAAGCGCATCAAGTACAAGGGTGTCACCTGCGAAAAGTGCGGCGTGGAAGTTACGCTTCAACGCGTGCGCCGTGAGCGCATGGGCCACATTGAGTTGGCCGCGCCAGTTGCCCACATCTGGTTCTTGAAGTCCTTGCCATCGCGCATCGCTTTGATGCTGGACATGGCATTGAAGGACGTTGAAAAAGTTCTTTACTTTGAACGTCATATCGTGATCGAGCCAGGCATTACGCCTTTCACAGAGCGTCAGCTGATCGATGAGAACGAGCTCTATGAAGCCCAAGACACCTATGGCGAAGACAGCTTCACCGTAGGCATTGGTGCTGAAGCTGTTCGCACCATGCTGGAAGCAATCGATCTGGAAGAGACTGCCAAGCAGATCCGCATCGATATCTCTGAGTGCACGACCGAGCTGAAGCCAAAGAAGCTCGCGAAGCGCTTGAAGCTGATCGAAGCCTTCATGAATTCTGGCAACCGTCCAGAATGGATGATCATGACGAACATTCCCGTCATCCCACCAGAATTGCGCCCCTTGGTGCCTTTGGATGGTGGCCGGTTTGCAACGTCAGACTTGAACGACCTTTATCGTCGCGTGATCAACCGCAACAACCGTTTGAAGCGCTTGATTGAGCTTCGTGCGCCAGACATCATCGTGCGTAACGAAAAGCGCATGTTGCAAGAATCTGTCGACGCTTTGTTCGACAACGGCCGTCGCGGTCGCGTCATCACGGGTGCCAACAAGCGCCCGCTGAAGTCCTTGGCCGATATGTTGAAGGGCAAGCAAGGTCGCTTCCGTCAGAACTTGCTCGGCAAGCGCGTCGACTATTCTGGCCGCTCGGTGATCACCGTGGGTCCAGAATTGAAGCTGCATGAGTGCGGTCTGCCTAAGAAGATGGCTTTGGAATTGTTCAAGCCCTTCATCTACCAACGTCTGGACGCCAAGGGCCTGTCCAGCACGGTGAAGCAGTCTAAGAAGCTCGTTGAAAAAGAGCGTCCTGAAGTTTGGGACATCCTCGACGAAGTGATCCGCGAGCATCCTGTGATGCTGAACCGCGCGCCGACCCTGCACCGCTTGGGCATCCAAGCCTTCGAACCGAAGTTGATCGAAGGTAAGGCTATCCAGCTGCACCCATTGGTCTGTACCGCATTCAACGCCGACTTCGACGGCGACCAAATGGCCGTGCACGTGCCATTGTCGATTGAAGCCCAGCTTGAAGCCCGCGTGCTCATGATGTCGACCAACAACATCTTGAGCCCTGCAAGCGGCAAGCCCATCATCGTGCCGAGCCAAGACATCGTCTTGGGCCTCTATTTCTTGTCGATCGAACGCGATGGCGAAATCGGCGAAGGCAAGGCCTTCCGGGACTTGGGTGAAATCGAATCTGCATTGGATGCGGGTGTTGTTACGCTGCATTCCAAGATCAAAGCGCGCTATGTCGGCGTCGATGATGAAGGCAAGCCTGTCACCAAGACGATCAACACCACCCCAGGCCGCTTCATGATCGCGGATCTGTTGCCACGTCACCCCAAGGTGCCGCCAACAATCGTCAATCAGTTGATGACCAAGAAGGAAGTCTCCAACATCATCGACCAAGTCTACCGCTTCTGCGGCCAGAAGGCGACGGTGATCTTTGCAGACCGCATGATGCAATTGGGCTTCAAGGAAGCTTGTAAGGCCGGCATTTCCTTCGGCATGGCCGACATGGTTGTGCCACCTGAAAAGGAAGCCATGGTCGAAGCAACCCGGACCAGCGTTGAAGAATATGAGCAACAATATTCTGACGGTCTGATCACCAAGGGCGAGAAGTACAACAAGGTCGTTGACGCTTGGTCGAAATGTACCGACCGCGTTGCAGACGCGATGATGGAAGAAGTCTCGAAGCTTCGTCCAGGTCGCGACGGCGTAACCTTGGAGATGAACTCTGTTTACATGATGGCGCACTCCGGTGCCCGTGGTTCGAAGAACCAGATGAAGCAGTTGGCCGGGATGCGCGGTCTGATGGCCAAGCCATCGGGCGAAATCATCGAAACGCCAATCATCTCGAACTTCAAAGAAGGCCTGACCGTTCAGGAATACTTCAACTCCACCCACGGTGCGCGTAAGGGCTTGGCCGATACCGCATTGAAGACCGCAAACTCGGGTTATCTGACCCGTCGTTTGGTCGATGTGGCGCAGGATTGCATTATCACCGAAGAAGATTGCGGCACCTCGATGGGTATCGAGTTGCGGGCTGTCACCGAAGGGGCGGAAGTTATCGTCTCCTTGGAACAGCGCATTCTGGGCCGGACCTTGGCGCAAGATGCGGTTGATCCGCAAACGGGCGAAGTCATCTACCCACAAGACACCTATGTGGATGAAGACATTGCCATCGCCATCGATAAAGCTGGCGTCCAGACCATTAAGGTTCGCTCACCTCTGACGTGTGAAACCCGCAATGGCGTGTGCGCGACCTGCTATGGCCGTGACCTCGCTCGCGGTACCCGCGTCAACCACGGTGAAGCGGTGGGCGTTATCGCTGCGCAATCGATCGGTGAACCTGGCACTCAGCTGACCATGCGTACCTTCCACATTGGTGGTGCGGCACAGGTGGCCGATACCAGCTTCATGGAAGCCGGTCTCGACGGTGAAGTGCGCTTCATGAACCGTGCAACGGTGAAGCGCGATGATGGCGATCTGGTCTGCTTGAGCCGTAACATGGTGATCGCCGTGTTTGATGGCGAAGGCAAAGAGCGTCAGTCCTTCAAGCTTCCGTTTGGTGCGCGCATTCGGGCAGAAGACAAGACTAAAGTCGTTCGCGGCCAGCGTCTGGCCGACTGGGACCCGTTTGCAACCCCAATCGTCACCGAAGTTGGCGGCCGCGTGCGTCTGCAAGACCTCGTCGACGGTATCTCAGCTCGTGACGAGTTGGACGATGCGACCGGTATTTCGTCCAAGCGCGTGATCGACTGGCGTGGCGCTAAGGCCAATAATGACCTGCGTCCTGCTGTCGCTCTGTTGAACGACGATGGTAGCTTCGTGAAATTGGCCAATGGTGCAGACGCTGTCTACACCTTGCCAATCGATGCGATCTTGTCGGTCACCGATGGTGAACTGATCGGGCCAGGTGCCACTCTGTCGCGTGTTGCGACCGGTGGGGCCAAGACCCGCGACATCACGGGTGGTCTGCCACGCGTTGCCGAATTGTTCGAAGCTCGTCGTCCGAAGGATCACGCAATCATCGCCGAAATCGATGGCCGCGTAGAATTCGGCAAGGACTATAAGAACAAGCGCAAAGTGCTCATCATCCCCGATGACGAGGCTCTGGAGCCCGCAACCTATCTGATCGCCAAGGGTAAGCACTTGTCGGTTCAAGATGGCGACCGGATCAAGCGCGGCGAATATCTGCTCGACGGCAACCCTGCACCTCAAGACATCTTGGCGGTTCTGGGCGTGGAAGCTTTGGCTGAGTATCTGGTTGAAGAAATCCAGAAGGTCTATCGTCTCCAAGGCGTGGGTATCAATGACAAGCACATTGAAACCATCGTCCGTCAGATGTTGCAAAAGGTGGAAGTCACCGATCCAGGCGATACCGACATGATCAAGGGCGACGCCATTGATGAAGTTGACCTGATCGATGAAAACGCCCGTATGAAGGAATTGGGCCTTCGCGAAGCCACAGCAGAGCCTGTGCTTCTGGGGATCACCAAAGCCTCCTTGCAGACCCGTTCGTTCATCTCGGCCGCGTCGTTCCAAGAAACCACCCGCGTCCTCACCGACGCAGCGGTCAATGGCAAGCACGACACGCTCGAAGGCCTCAAAGAGAACGTCATCGTGGGCCGCCTGATCCCAGCCGGTACCGGTGGTGCACTCCGCCGCTTGAAGGCGATTGCCGCCTATCAGGATGCCGATGCCGCGATCGAGCAAGAAAGCGCGATGGAGCCTCTGCCTGCCGAAGTGGCTGGCATGGACGTCGTCGACCTCGGCACCGAATAAGGTCTTTTGACCCCGCGAAACTGAAAAGGCCCCGGAGCAATCCGGGGCCTTTTTGGTGCTTGAGGCGCAAGAAGGCATTTTTTCTTTTCACGACGACCTCACAAAAAAGTGAGAAAAGCTTAACGCCTTCTGGTTAAGTATAGTCTTGAATAAAGACGAGGGATGCGGCCATGAAGCGTGTGTTGGCAGGTATTGGGATTGTAGCTTTGGTAGCCGTTATCGGTGTTGGCACAGCCAAAGCCCTGATGAGCGGCGAAGCCCCCCATGCTGCGGCAGAAGCAAAGCATGAAGCACCAGCAGCCCACGATACAGCCGACGCCCACGCGGCGGCAGAGGGCGAGAAAAAGTCCATTCTGTCGAATTTAATCCCCGGAAAAGGTGGCGCACATTGGGGGTATGAGGGCTCAACTGGGCCTGACAATTGGGGCCAAATCGCCGAAGCGAACAAGGCTTGCGCCTCAGGTCTCGAACAATCCCCAATCGACTTAACTGGTGGCGTAGACTCCGAAGTTTCCAATATTGCTCTGCATTGGAAGCCTGCTGCGTGGAACGTCGTCAATAATGGCCACACCATCCAAGTTGAAGGCAAAGATGGCGGCTATGCCACCATTGATGGCGAGCGGTTTGACTTGCTTCAATTCCACTTCCACACCCCCTCTGAACATACAATCGATGGGCGCAATTATCCGATGGAAGTCCACTTCGTGCACAAAAATGCCGAAGGCAGACTGGCCGTTATCGGCGTTTTGATGATGCCAGGTGGTGAAAACTCCCTGTTCTCGACCATCATGGAAAAGGCCCCGAAGGAAGAGGGTTCAGTCAGCGTCGGGATGATCGAGCAACGCGGCATGATCGCCCCAATTAATGGCATTTATCGTTATCAAGGATCGCTAACCACACCGCCATGTTCTGAAACGGTTTTGTGGACGGTTCTTTCGACGCCGATTCTGGTTTCGCAAAAGGATGTAGAGGCATTCCAAGCCTTGTTCCCCATGAATGCAAGACCAATCCAGCCCGTCAACCGCCGCTACGTGCTTCGCGACTAGGTTTGAAGGCTGGCGGGGCCTGCGACCGCCGGGCCCTTTCCAAACCGACAAAAGAGTATACCCTTCTCTCGCAACGCTAGGACTGTGTCCCGGCTATCGGGGAGACTTCTTGTCATGGTGCTAAAGTTGGCGACTTCAGCTCTCGGGTTTCGCTTACTCGCTTTGGGAATGGCGATCTCCGCATTGTTTTTACCCCGCGCATTGGCCGCGCAGGCCACGCCAAGCCCAAATCCAGGCTATTTGCTTGTTGTTGGCAAAACAACAGACCGCGCCAAGATCGGCGCATATGCCGCCTCACTCCCACCTATTTATGCCAGTCTTGATGGCTATTATCTCGCCATCGGAGCACCCGGGCGCGGCGTGACGTGGCTAGAGGGGCCGTGGACAGATCGCTCGGTGATTTTTGCTAAATTTCCCACCCGTGCCCGGGCCGATGCTTTCTGGTGGGGGGAGACTTACCGTACCGCCATTCGCAAGCGCGACAATGCTGGTGTGTTCAGCGTGGTAGCCATTGAAGGAACAGGCCCGACGCCATTTGAAGGGGCGGGGGCGGGCTTTCTGCTTGTCATGACTGGGCCGACCGGCAAAAGTGCTGACGAGCAAGGTGCCTCTGATCGCGCAGCTGCCAGCCTTGTCGAAGGCGTAAAGCGCTCCGGCGGCCAATTGGTCAATTCACCCGGCGCTGGCCAATTCACGCCCATGGAGGGCGACACCGTGTTTGATCGCATCGTGGTTGCTGCGTGGCCCAGCGTCGCGGCACGTGACGTCTATCTCGCCAGTGCCGACGCCATAGAAGCCAAACGTCTCCGCCAACTGGCTGGCATCAGTGCGGTGGCGTCCGCTAACGGGGTTCCACGCAACCAAGCTCCGACTGCTGTTTCGCCCAAATGAAGCGAATCAAACTGGGTGGTGTGAGTGCCATTTCCGGACTTTTTTAGGCGGTTTGACGGTCCAACCTCTAGAGCCCTGCGCGCCAAAAGGGTCTAAATCGTCCTTAAAAAAGCTTGAGCATGCCTGCTATGCGGAATTGCAATGCAGATGTAAGCACCTAAAACCCTTATCATAATTCTGTTACTTTTCCCTGAATTCGCGAAAGTTGCAGGGCGGAACTGCGCTGCTGAGTTTGCGAAAGGGCGCCCAAAAGGGTAAAAGTGAGTCATGAAGTCGGGACAGACCGGCCTCTCTAGGACTTTCGCGCGTGATGCTGCGACCGTCCTAGGGACTGTGTGTTTGATCGTATGCCTCAGCACGATCGCTCATGCAGAACCTGTGGTGGAAGATGCCCAGGTTGATGCCGACATAACCACGACCCAATCCCAGGGTACTCCGCAATCGAAGCGCAACACGGCCGGTCTCGACCGTGCGCGTCAGATACGGTGTCTGGCTGAGGCAGTATACTATGAAGCGAAGGGTGAGCCCCGTCGCGGCCAAGAAGCAGTAGCTGAAGTGGTTGCAACGCGGGTGGCTTCAAAGGCATATCCAAAGAGTTTCTGTGGCGTTGTTTATCAACGTTCAGGACGGAGTTGCCAATTCTCGTGGGCGTGCAGCGCGAAGCGCGCCCCAAGTGGTCTTCAGTGGCAACGTGCCAATGAGATTGCAGAACGTGTCGTCGATGGGTGGAGACCCGGTGTAGCACCCGGTGCGACCCACTTCCATGCGACGTTTGTTGACCCCAGTTGGGCGCGCGTCTATCGCCGTGTCACCAGCATTGGGGGCCATGTCTTCTATCGCCAGATTGTGCGGTAATCCCAAACGAAGTCTATTTCGACTTCACATCTAACAAATGCCCTCGCTGTCTCCGGCGAGGGCATTTTGTTTTGGGGTTTAGCTATTCAAGACGCTTTTGCGCATTTGCTTGGCGAGATATTTGGGCAAGAACCGGCTGAAGAAATGCGCGCGATCTGCAGCCTTTCCGACTTTGACGATGACGTCGTCCCCATGCACCGCATCCCAGGTTCGCGCGGCAGCCATCTCAACCGGGTAGATTTCGATGCCGGCCATAGCAGGACGCTCTTTCGAGTTTGATCCCTCTTTCTGCACCATGTCGAGGATGGGGGTGTCGACGAACCAAGGGCATAAGGCGACGACGCGAATATTCTTGCGCGAAAACTCAACGTCTAAAGCCTCGCTCAAACCCCGTACCGCAAACTTCGTCGCCGAATAAACGGCCAGGCGAGGTGAGCCAACAAGTCCTGCGGTCGATGCTGTGTTGATGACACGGGCGCCTGGCGTTGTTTCCAAGAGCGGCAGGGCAGCATAGACGCCATTCATGACGCCCTTTAGGTTCACGTCGACCACAAGGTCGGCGTCATCTTGGCCGACTTCTTCATACCAGCCGTGCTTGCCGATCCCGGCATTGTTGAAGAGAACATGCATCCGCCCACCCGTGGCATCGCCAAATTGGCTGACAGCATTGCTCCATCCATGCCGATCACGGACGTCGAAAACGCCTGTGCAATAGGAATCAACCGGCATGTCCGCCGCTGTTTCGGCAACGCCCGCGGCATTGACGTCATAAAGCCCACAATACCAGCCGCGCTGAGCAAAATAATGGGCTGTCGCCCGGCCAATGCCTGATCCAGCCCCGGTAATGAAAATCGTTTTCCGGCCGCGCGCTTCACTCATGTTTAATCCCCGTTGGAAGGTCTTGTGCGCCAAAGTGCAGCGCAGCCCAATTAGACCTGCAGAAACCCCACCGAACGGTACAAATGCACTGCGGTCAAGTGTGCTTGAATGTGATTGGCGCGCTATATGAGATCCTAAGACAGGAGAGATCTGATGGAAGACCGCGACACGTGGATCAAGCAGTTGCGCTATCGCGCTTGGCGGCGTGGGTTCCGCGAACATGATTTCTTGATGGGTACCTTTGCCGACCAGCATTTGGCCAACGCCAGCTTAGAAGACTTAAGCCTCTTTGAAGCCCTGCTCGACCAAGCAGACTGGGACGTCTATTATTGGATCGTTGGCCAAGTACCGGTTCCTGAAAAGTATCAGGGACCTGTAATGGAAACGCTGCAGGCGATGAGCTTCACCGTTGAAACCATTCGTCGGACAAGTTGACGGGCGAGACGGAGTCGCACCCTTACGAATGACACAAACATCTGTATATTCGACCTCATGGCTACAGACCTTGAGCATTATCCCAGTGTATGGGCCCGTCGGGCGGACTTAATCGTCCATATCGCAGGCCTAACCTTGGCTTTGTTTGGCGGCGGCCTCGCTTTGGGTCTGGCCGTAAGCAATGGGATGTTGGGCAAAGTCGCGGCGGTTTCCATATACGCCTTGGGCTTGATCGCCATGCTCGCGTTCTCTCTGGCCTATAATTTTGCGAAACCTAGTTGGCAGCCGTTTTTGCGCCGGCTCGACCATGCTAGCATCTTCTTGATGATCGCTGCGAGCTACACCCCTTTTACCACCCAGGCTCTAACCGGGGCTTGGTCCATTGGCATGACGACTGCAGTCTGGTCTTTGGCGGCTTTGGGCATTGCGGGCAAAATGTTCTTGCCGGGCCTTGGCAAAGCGATTTGGGTCTTTCTCTATCTGGCTTTGGGCTGGATGGTGGTGATTGCCATTAAGCCGATGATTGAAGAAGTTCCCGCGGTTGCGATGTGGTTGTTGGCGGCGGGTGGTGTTGTCTATTCGGTCGGCACGATCTTCTACGCGGCAAAGGGTCTTAAGTTCCGTCGCGCGATTTGGCACGGTCATGTCGTGGCCGCCGCGGGTCTGCATTACGCCGCCATTCTGGTCGGGGTCGTGCTGGTTGGGGCCCAATAGACAGGTCCTCCGTCCAACGCCAGCGCCTTGATGCGCAGGTCTAGTTGCGAAAACTCAATGGAAGTACTGTGTCAACAGCTCGATTTGTTAGGGTCGCCCGCTTGACGCCGAATGCCGCGCGCCGCACAAGTTCGTCCAAACAACAGGGGAGAAAACACCATGGCGAAAATCGGCTATTTGTGCGTTGGCACCAATGATTTTGACAAGGCCACAGCCTTTTACACCGCGCTTCTAGCAGAAATTGGTGGCAAGCCCTTGATGCCAACCCCTGCAGGCTTGATCTATCGCCTGACCGAAGGGGCGATGTTCATGGTGACCCGCCCGCATGACGGTGCGCCCGCGACCTTTGGCAACGGGACCATGGTGGCGTTTCAAGTCGATTCCTCTGAGCAGGTCAGCGCCCTGCATGCCAAAGCTCTGGAATTGGGCGGCACGTGTGAAGGCCAGCCCGGCCCGCGCGGTGCCTTTGGCGAATTCTCTTATTTCCGGGACTTGGACGGCAATAAACTGGCTGCCTTTTACTCGGCCCGCTGAAGTCACGCACGAACCAACGGCTACTGAGCACTGACCCTCGCCATGGGGGCAGGGGATCGCTATATCGCGTGACCATCCTCCTCAAAAGCACAGCGCCCGATGCCGATCTCTCTTGTCGAAACCCTCGCCAACGCCGTTGGTCCATTACGTGTGTCGGGTGCCGTTGAAGGCTATGACGCGGGGCTGATTGCGCGTGCGGCTCTGCTGCGGGGTGGGGTCACACTGCATGTGGCGCGCGACGACGCCCAAGCTTCGAGCTTTCTAGCTGCAGTTCGCTTTTACGCGCCAAGCCTGTCGGTGCTGCGCCTGCCTGCTTGGGATTGCTTGCCCTATGACCGCGTGGGCCCAGCCCCTGAGATCAGCGCAACGCGACTTTCGACCCTTACCCAATTGATCCGGCGCAAAGAGGGCGATGCGCCGGTACTGGTATTGACGACGGGGGCTTCGCTTCTTCAGCGTGTTGCGCCAAGGGACAGGCTGCGCGCAGCGTCCTTCTCGGCCAGACCCGGCCAGATTCTCGATGTCAGCGCCATTCAGGCTTATTTTGCCGCCAATGGCTATGTGCGTACTGCAACCGTGCGCGAGCGTGGGGACTTTGCCATTCGTGGCGGGGTGATTGATTTATTCCCGCCGGAACTGCCAGAGCCCGTGCGCCTCGACCTGTTTGGCGATACGCTGGAAAGCATCCGTAGCTTTGACCCAGAGACACAGCGTTCAACCCATCAATTGCAGGGCGTGGTGTTAGCCCCTGTCTCTGAAGCCATTCTGGATGACGTTGCCGCCAGCCGTTTCCGCCTCGGCTATTTGGAATTGTTTGGCGCAGCCCAAGGTGACCCGCTCTATGAAGCGGTTACAAAACGGATGCGTCGCAATGGCATGGAGCATTGGTTGCCGCTGTTCCATGAACATATGGAGACGGTTTTTGATTATGTCGGCAAGGATGCCCTGATCAGTCTCGATCCCCATGCCTTGGACGCCTCGACAGAGCGCGCTGCCCAAGTAGCCGATTATTACGAAGCACGCCGTATCCCGCCGCCCAAGGGTTCCGCGCCCTATAACCCCCTGCCACCTGAGCGCCTCTATACCACGGTCGCCGAACTGGAAGGCATGCTTGCTAGCCGGGATGTCCGTCGCCTCAGCGCCTATCAAGAGGCAGAAGGCAGTCAAGCGCTGATCGAAAGCGGTGCCAAGGCTAGCCGCAACTTCGCCACCGAACGCGCCACCGAAGGCGTCAATGTTTGGGATGCGGCGCGCAAGCATGTGGAGGCTTTGGCCGCCCAAGGTATAAAACCCATCCTGGCGGCTTGGACAGAAGGCTCGGCAGAGCGTTTAGGCCATGTGTTGCAAGAACATGGCATGGCCGCCTTGTTCCCGCTGCCCAATGCCGATGCGATTGCCCTCATGCCCAAGGGGGCGATTGGTCTGGCGGTTCTGCCGCTAGAGCGCGGCTTTGTTGCCGAAGACTATGCCATTCTGTCTGAGCAGGACATTTTGGGTGAGCGCTTGGGCCGCGCGCGCAAGCGCCGAAAAGCGGCTAACATTATTTTAGAAGCAGGTAGCCTTTCGGCTGGTGACCTCGTGGTACATATCGACCACGGTATTGGCCGCTACGAAGGCTTGCGCACCTTGGACGTGCAGGGCGCGCCGCACGATTGCTTGGAGTTGATCTATGCTGGCGGCGACAAGCTGTTCCTGCCGGTTGAGAATATCGAACTCGTCTCGCGTTATGGCTCAGAAGATGCGACTGCGCTTCTGGACAAATTGGGCGGTGTGGCGTGGCAAGGGCGCAAGGCCAAAGCGAAACAGCGCCTCAAAGACATGGCCGAGGCGCTGATCAAGATCGCCGCCGCACGTGCCGCTAAAGTGTCCGAGCCGATTGTGGCCGGTTCTGGCGATTATGATGAATTCTGTGCCCGCTTCCCATGGGATGAGACCGACGATCAATTGTCGGCGATTGAAGACATCTTCAATGATCTGGCCGCAGGCCATCCGATGGACCGCTTGATCTGTGGTGACGTCGGCTTTGGCAAGACCGAAGTTGCCTTGCGCGCAGCCTTTGTGGTGGCGATGAGTGGCCGGCAGGTGGCGGTCGTTTGCCCCACCACGCTGCTATCGCGCCAGCATTTTAAGACCTTTAGCGAACGGTTCCGCGGCTGGCCGATCCGCGTGCGGCAATTGTCGCGCATGGTGGGGTCCAAAGAAACCGCCGATACCAAGCGCGACTTCGCTGATGGCAAGATTGACATTGTCGTTGGCACCCATGCCATCTTCGCCAAGGACCTCGTCATTCGCGATTTGGGCCTTGTGATCGTCGATGAGGAGCAGCATTTCGGCGTGAAGCACAAAGAGCGCCTGAAAGAATTGCGCACCGATACCCATGTGCTGACCCTATCCGCCACGCCTATCCCGCGCACCTTGCAATTGTCGCTGGCTGGCATCCGCGAAATGTCGATCATCGCCACCCCACCAGTCGACCGCTTGGCTGTGCGTACCTATGTGACGCCGTGGGACCCGATCACGATCCGCGAAGCCTTGCTGCGTGAGAAATATCGCGGTGGCCAAGCCTTCTTTGTCGCCCCGCGCGTGGAGCACCTTGAAGACATTGAGCGCTTCATGAAGGAAATGGTGCCAGAAATGACCTATGCGGTCGCGCATGGTCAGATGAGCCCAACTCAGATGGAGCCGATCGTGACCGCCTTTTATGAAGGCGTCTATGATGTGCTGATCTCCACCACGATTGTGGAGAGTGGTTTGGATATTCCTCGTGCCAACACGCTCATCACTTGGCGCGCCGATATGTTTGGCCTTGCGCAAATGTACCAATTGCGTGGCCGCGTTGGTCGGTCCAAGACCCGCGCCTATGCCTATCTGACGGTTCCGGCTGAAAAGCCGATCACGCCAAGCGCGGAAAAGCGTCTAAAAATCCTGCAATCACTCGACAGTCTCGGCGCTGGCTTCCAATTGGCCAGCCACGACCTCGATATGCGCGGCGGTGGCAACCTCTTGGGCGAAGAGCAATCAGGCAATATTCGTGAAGTCGGCGTCGAACTCTATCAGCAAATGCTGGAAGAAGCGGTGGCAAGCCTGCAAGATGGCGGCGAAGTCGTCTCCGCCCGGTCGTGGTCGCCCGCGATCAATCTCGGTGTCGCGGTTCTGATCCCAGAAGATTATGTGGCCGACCTCAATGTACGTTTGTCGCTTTATCGCCGCTTGAGTGAGCTGGAGAGCGATGCAGATCGCGACAGCTATGCCGCAGAACTGGCAGACCGTTTTGGCCCGCTACCCGAAGAAGCGCGTCAGTTGATCCAGATTGCGGGGGTCAAAGCGCTCTGCCGCAAGGCTCACATCGCCAAGCTCGATGCAGGTCCAAAAGGGGCGGTGCTAACCTTCCGCCCAGAGTCCGCGCCTGACCCGATGAAGCTGGTCGCCGCCGTGCAAAAACAGCCCGCTTTGTTCCGCTTGCGACCGGACGGCAAAATGGTCGTCAACGGCGACTGGTCCACACCAGAGCAGCGCCTCAAGGGTGCGCGACGGGCGGCGGCTTTCCTGGCTGCGGAAATGGGCTAAGAGGCGGGGGTGGTGTTTGCACCCCCAACTGCCCTCAAGCCTTGAGTTTTGAGGGCATTGCTCCTACATGACCGCCATCACGCACGCGAGCTCGCGGCGCGCGAACCCTTTTTTATTCCTTTGGGGATGAGGCTGGGGTCGTTCGTCCATCCGGCGCGGTTCTCATCCGAGACCGCTCCTGCTCGCGGAGGCTAGCCGGAAAAAGGATTGAAATACTATGGCAGTGCCAGAATTTACCATGCGCCAATTGCTCGAAGTGGGCGCACACTTTGGTCACCAGACCCACCGTTGGAACCCAAAGATGAAGCGTTTCATCTTTGGTGAGCGCGCCAACATCCACATTATCGACCTCAGCCAAACCGTGCCTTTGTTGCATCAGGCTTTGCTGCGCGTCCGTGACGTGACTGCAAAGGGCGGCCGCGTTTTGTTCGTTGGTACCAAGCGTCAAGCTTCGGACCCTGTGGCCGCTGCTGCAAAGCGCTGCGCCCAATATTACGTCAACAGCCGCTGGCTGGGTGGCACCTTGACCAATTGGCAGACGATTTCGAAGTCGATTGCCCGCATGCGCGAAGTTGAAGCCATTGTGCAAGGCGACGCTCCTGCTGGTTTGACCAAGAAAGAAATTCTGAACCTGACCCGCGAATATGAAAAGCTTGAGCGTTCGCTCGGCGGGATTCGCGACATGGGCGGTATTCCTGACTTGATGTTCGTAATCGACACCAACAAGGAAGCGATTGCGATCAAAGAAGCCAAGAAATTGGGTATCCCAGTTGCGGCGATGATCGACAGCAATTGCGATCCCGACGAAGTCGACTTCCCAATCCCAGGCAATGATGACGCTGCGCGTTCCATCCAATTGTTCTGCGACTTGATCGCAGACGCAGCTTTGGATGGCTTGGCCGAAGGTCAATCGTCTTCGGGCGTTGATTTGGGTGCCGCGGAAAACCCAGTTGAGCCTGTATTGGCTCAGATCACGGAAGAAGCTGTCGCAGAATCGGTTGATGGCGACGTTGAAGCTCCTGCTGAAGCTTAAAAATTCCCGCCTTGGTTTGTGCTGACACAGGCCAAGGCGGACCCAACAAACACTCTACCCTGGAGGCGATTATGGCCGAGATTACGGCTGCCCTCGTTAAGGATCTTCGCGAGAAGACCGGCGTCGGCATGATGGACTGCAAAAAAGCGCTGACCGAAAACAACGGTGACATCGAAGCATCGATTGACTGGTTGCGTGCAAAAGGCCTTTCGAAGGCAGCTAAGAAAGCTGACCGTGCGGCGGCTGAAGGCTTGGTTGGCGTTTATGTTGAAGGCAACACCGGTGTGTTGGTCGAGCTGAACGCTGAAACCGACTTCGTGTCGCGCAACGAACAGTTCCAAGCAGCCGTCAGCGGCATCACCAAATTAGCTCATGGCTTTGACGGCTTGGAAGCTTTGGGTGCAGCCGCTTCGCCAGCAGGTGAAGGCACTGTCAACGACTATGTGACCAATCTGATTGCCACCATTGGCGAAAACATGACTTTGCGCCGTATGGCCAAAGTATCGGTCAACCAAGGCGTTGTGGCTTCTTACATCCACACTGCAACTGGTGAAGGCCTAGGCCGCATCGGCGTGTTGGTTGGCGTTGAAACTGGCGGTGACGCTGCTGTTGCCAATGACATCGGCCGCAAGGTTGCGATGCACATTGCTGCGACCGCACCTTTGTCGCTGAAGACTGACGATCTCGACCCAGCTGTGGTTGAGCGCGAGCGTCAAGTTCTGACCGAGCAAGCCCGCGAAAGCGGTAAGTCGGATGACGTGATCGCACGTATGATCGAAGGCCGGATCCGCAAGTTCTATGAAGAAGTGGTGCTTTTGCAGCAGCCATTCGTCATGAACCCAGATCAGACTGTTGCAGCCTTTGTTGCTGAAACGGCTAAAGCTGCTGGGATCAGCGCGGAAGTCACTGGCTTTGCTATGTTCAAGCTGGGCGATGGCGTTGAGAAAAAAGAAGACGATTTCGCCGCAGAAGTGGCCGCATTAAGCGGTACTTAAGCCAAAGAATCTTCCTTTTCTGGCCGTGAATGCCAAATAGACGGAAAACGGCAAAGTGAAAGATGACACTTTGCTGACAAGAAACAGGGCGGCATGCTTGGCGTGCCGCCCTTGGTCTGTCAGAAGACCTGCCTGCATGCTTTCGGGCGAGTCATGTTAAGGCCTGTCGAAAGCTGGGAGACGCAGCCAAATGAATGAAGTAGCCAATCCAAAGGACCAGAAGCCGCGCCGGATTTTGCTCAAGATTTCGGGCGAGGCCCTCATGGGCGATGGTCAGTTTGGGATTGATCAAGAAACCTGTCTTGGGTTTGCGCGCGATGTGAAAGCCGCGCGTGATTCTGGTATTGAGCTCTGCTTGGTCATTGGGGGCGGCAACATCTTCCGTGGCATCTCTGGCGCTGCCAAAGGGATGGAACGTGCAACGGCCGATTATATGGGCATGTTGGCCACCATCATGAATGCTCTGGCGCTGCAAGGGGCGCTCGAGAGCATTGGTGTTCATACCCGCGTTCAATCTGCCATTCCGATGCAGACGGTGTGTGAGCCTTACATCCGTCGCCGGGCGATGCGTCACATGGAAAAAGGCCGCATTGTTATCTTTGCTGCCGGCGTCGGCAGTCCATTTTTCACAACCGACTCCGGTGCCGCTCTGCGCGCCGCTGAAATGGGCTGTGATGCCTTGTTAAAGGGCACTGGCGTGGATGGCGTCTATACCGCCGATCCCAAGACCGACCCAACAGCGACCCGCTATGACAAGCTGTCCTATACCGACGTCCTAGCAAAAAACTTAAAAGTGATGGATGCGTCTGCCGTATCGATGATGCGCGACAGCAATATTCCCATTATCGTTTTCAATATTCGTCAACCCGGGCGCTTGGCCGAGGTGCTTGCTGGCACCGGAGTCTGCACCGTCATAACGGACAACTAAACCATGCCGACATTTGATATCCAAGACACCAAACGCCGAATGGAAGGCGCAATCACGGCCTTGAAGAATGATTTTCAAGGTCTTCGCACTGGCCGGGCCAACGTCAATTTGTTGGAGCCTGTGATGGTGGAATCCTATGGGGCCATGGTGCCCTTGAACCAAGTGGGTGCGATTTCTTCGCCAGAGCCGCGTTTGCTGACCGTTACAGTTTGGGAAAAGTCCATGGTGAATGTGGTCGATAAGGCCATTCGCAATGCCGGCATTGGCCTCAACCCTGTGGTGGATGGGATGACCCTTCGCGTTCCCATCCCGCCTTTAAACGAGGAGCGCCGCCGCGAACTCGTCAAATTGTCGGGGAAATATGCGGAGGCCGCACGCGTAGCGATCCGCAATGTGCGCCGTGACGCGATGGAACAGCTGAAGAAGTCAGAAAAAGATGGCGATATCAGCGAAGATCAATTGAAGAAGCTCTCCACCCAAGTTCAAGAAGCAACCGACTCCTTCGTTAAACAGGTCGACCAGACCGTGAAGACGAAGGAAGATGAGATTATGCAAGTCTAGGATGGCCGGGGCGCTCGCCGACTGGGCCTCAAAGGCCGCCAATCATCTCTCGCCACGTGGCGATGACGGAGAAGGTGCGCGCCCGCGTCATATCGCCATCATCATGGATGGAAATGGCCGCTGGGCAACGGCCCGGGGTATGCCGCGCGCCTTTGGGCATTCAGCCGGTGTTCAAGCCCTGCGCAACACGGTTGAAGCGGTTGGCGATCTTGGCATCGAGGTTCTGACTGTCTATGCCTTCTCGACCGAGAACTGGCGTAGGCCGCCTGAAGAGATTGAAGCCCTGTTCGGACTATTGCGTGGCTTTATTCGTTCGGATCTGGCACGCCTTGATCGTGCGGGAGTTAGGATCCGTGTACTGGGTGAGCGGGAGGGCGTGCCAGCTGATATCCTGACCTTGATGGATCAGGCGGAACAACAGACCCAAGGCAATACCATCATGACCTTGGTTATCGCCTTCAATTATGGTGGCCAAGCTGAAATCGCGCGCGCAACTCAAGAAATCGCGCGCCAAGTGGCGGCCGGCTTGCTTGATCCCGCCACCATTGGTCCTGAGACGATTACACAATTCCTGCCCAGCCGCGACTGGCCTAACCCGGATTTGGTGATCCGCACCAGCGGCGAACAACGTCTATCAAATTTCCTCATCTGGCAGTCTGCCTATGCCGAGTTTCTTGTCTTTGACACGCTCTGGCCAGACTTCGGCCGACCGCAAGTAGAAGAAGCTCTTCGCGTCTTTGCTAAGCGAAACCGTCGTTACGGAGGCGTTTAACCTTGAATTCAGCGCCGGAGCATGACCGAAAACAATCTGCTTTTTCCATTGGCTTAGCAGCCGACAAACTAGGGGGAGACCTGAGGGTCCGCTTTGTCTCGGCTTTGGTGATGGTTGCGCTTAGCTTGACGGGCGTATGGTTTGGCGGAATTGGCTGGGCGCTTCTTGCAGCAACCGTCATGGCCGCGGTTGCTTTTGAATGGGGGCGAATGATCTCGCCGAAGGCAGTCGATCTCGTCCCTCGTTCGCTGATAGCCGCAGTCTGTGGACTTTGCTTTGTGCTTCTGCCGCGCACTTATGAAGCTGTGGCGGCTTTCGGCTTTTTTTTGACACTGGTACGCTCACCGCGTGAGTTTGGCTGGCTAGCGATGGCTGGGTCAGTCTATCTCGCCTTGTCTGGTTGGGCGCTCGCTGGCTTGCGAGGACAGGATGATGTTGGCCGCAGCCTGATGTTTGGTCTGTTCGCAATCGTCTGGTCGACGGATTCTATGGCGTATCTGGTTGGCCGGGTTGTTGGTGGACCAAAATTGTTTCCACTCATCAGTCCGAATAAGACCTGGTCTGGCTCGCTCGGTGGCACGGCGGCAGGCATTTTGGCAGGCGGTCTGTATGGATTATTCACGGGTGCCGATCCGATTGCCTGGGCTTTGGTGGGCTGGCTACTGGCCGTCGTTTCGCAAGGGGGTGACCTATTGGAATCCTTGGCCAAGCGTCACTATGGGGTAAAGGATGCATCAGGCGTCATCCCGGGTCATGGCGGGGTGCTGGATCGACTGGATGGGCATTTAGCCTCGGCCTTGGGCTTTGTGGCCATTTTGCTGGCGATTCCTGGTTTGCACGCTATGCTGACGGGAACATGACGAAATCTTTGACTATTTTGGGGGCCACCGGCTCTATTGGTTTAGCCACGTTAGATGTGGTGATGGAGGCCAATGCGCGGGCTCGCGCCGCGGGACAGGATGATGCCTACCGCGTAATCGCGCTGACCGCCAACCGGGATTGGGCAGGCTTAGCCGAACAAGCCATTCTTACGGGTGCGACCTTTGTTGCCTTAAGTGACGGCCGCTTTGGCACCCAGCTCGAAGCCGCCTTGGCTGGACACAAAATTGAAATCGGCCTTGGACCTGAAGCCGTAGTAGAGGCTGCAGCGCGGCCTGCCGATGTGGTGATGGCAGCCATTGTGGGGGCCGCTGGGCTGGCACCGACACTGGCAGCAGCCAAGCGTGGGGCCACCATTGCTTTGGCCAATAAGGAGTGTTTGGTCTGTGCGGGATCGGTGTTCCTAAAAGCGGTGCGCGATGGTGGCGGCTCCATCCTGCCTGTGGACAGCGAGCATAATGCGATTTTCCAAGTCTTGGACCAATCGGACAGGGTAGAGAAACTGATTCTAACTGCGTCGGGCGGACCTTTCCGGACTTGGAGTGCAGCAGCGATTGCCGCAGCAACGCCAGAGCAGGCGGTCGCTCACCCCAATTGGTCTATGGGACAGAAAATTTCTGTTGATAGTGCCACTTTGATGAACAAGGGCTTGGAACTGATCGAAGCAGCGCTTCTTTTTGGGATGCCTGAAAACAAAATCGATGTGCTGGTCCACCCGCAATCGGTTATCCACAGCTTGGTGGCGTATCAAGATGGCAGTGTTTTAGCACAATTAGGTGCAGCTGATATGCGTATCCCGATCGCCCATGCTTTGGCTTGGCCAGCACGATTGGTGACTTCCGCGCCAAGGTTGGACTTGGCAGCTATTGCGAAACTTGACTTCGAAGTACCTGATTTGGAAAGGTTTCCTGCGCTTAGTCTTGCGCGCGGCGCGCTGCAAAAAGGCGGTGCAGCCCCCACAATCTTGAACGCGGCCAATGAAGTGGCTGTGCAAGCCTTTCTGGATCGTAATGTTTCCTTTCCAGAAATTGCCGCAATCGTGTTGGAAACCATGGATGAAGCCTGCCGCCTTGGCATGGATGCTGCTTTGGGAGACTTGGATGATGTCTATGCTGCTGATGAAGCGGGCCGTAGCATCGCCGTGCAAAACATTGCGAAACGCAAGTTGGTCTCAGTTTAGGTTGAGACATATGCGTATCCTAGGCCGGAGTTCATGGTGAGATGTTAGAAAATATTGGTGGCATAGCAATCAGTCTCGCGTCCTTTGTGACGGTTCTGAGCCTCGTGGTTTTCGTGCACGAATTTGGTCACTACCAAGTCGCACGTTGGTTCAAGGTCAAGGTCGAATCGTTTTCGATTGGCTTTGGTCCAGAACTTTTCGCATGGACCGCGAAGACAGGCGTGCGGTGGCGGATCGGAGCTTTGCCTTTGGGTGGCTACGTCAAGTTTGAAGGCGATAAGGACGCAGCTTCCCAGCCCGATTTCACCCAACCCAAGGCCGATAAAAGCAGTGGTTTGTTCCATGCGCAGCCTGTGGGCGTTCGCGCTGCTGTGACGGCTGCAGGCCCTGCTTTCAATTTCGCTTTCGCGATTGCGGTGTTTGCGGTTTTCTTTGCGATATTCGGTGAAGTCATTCAACGCCCCCTGATTTCGAAGGTGCTTCCTGATGGTGCCGCAGCTGCGGCCGGCCTGAAGGCTGGCGATGAGGTTGTGGCGATCAATGGCCGTCGGATCGATGATTTTGTTGAATTGCAGACCGCCATCATGGTCTCTGGCGGCAAGGAAATGCGTCTCCTGTTAAAGCGGGATGGTGCCGAAATTCCCATCAACGTCACGCCGAAAGTCGTCGAACGCGAGACCCCCTTTGGCGATACTGAAACGCAGGGCCTGTTGGGCATTGAAACCCGCTTCACCAAGGATACAATTGAGCTTCGCACCTACAATCCGATTGAAGCGGTGGTACGCGGTGGCGAACAGACAGGCGAAATCATCAGCACGCAGGTGAATTTTATAACCGCCTTGTTGCGCGGTGCCATGTCGGCAGGCCACTTGAGTGGCCCATTGGGAATTTACCAGATCGCTGGAAAAGTCACAGAAAATTCGGTGGAAAGTGCCGGCCCTGATGCCGACGCCGTAAAGGTCGCCGAATCAGTCGGTATCGGTTTGGTGCGACTTGCGGCAGTCCTTTCCATTGCTGTGGGCTTCATGAATCTGCTGCCGCTGCCAGTTCTCGACGGTGGGCACTTGGTGTTTTATGCGGCTGAGGCTATCCGTGGAAAGCCGATCCCTGAAAAAGTGCAGGCAGTCAGCTTTCAAGTTGGTCTTGTTTGTATCTTGAGTTTATTCGTTTTTGCGACTTTCCAAGATCTCGACAGGGCAGGTTTATTCAATGCGCTGAAAGGCTTTGTCGCCGCGGGCTAGGATTGCTGTGCCAAATTGTCTATCCACCACTTCTGAAACTCGGGCGTGACCTCCATGGCACGCGTGCAACAAGGTTTAACGGGCTCCTGTATGGCATCAATTAAACGTCTGCTGATTGGCGGCGCTGCTGCATTTGCAGCAAGTGCGTGCTATGGCCCGATGGCCTTTGCCCAACAGGTCGGAGAGTTCAGCGAAGCCGCGGCCCCGCAAATCATCACAAGTGTGGCGGTGGAAGGCAATCAACGCATCGAGACAGCGACGGTGCTGGCCTATGTTGCCATTCAACCCGGTGAGGCCTTTAGCCCGGAGCGGATCGACATCGCTCTAAAAACGCTATTTGCGACCGGCTTTTTTGCCAATGTGGAATTTGAGCAGCGCGGCCAGACCTTGGTGGTGAAGGTTGCCGAAAACCCAACCGTCAACCAAGTGCTGTTTGAGGGCAATAGCGCGGTTACCAAGGACAAGCTTGAGAAAGAAGTCCAGATCAAGCCACGCTCGTGGTTTACGCAAAACCGCGTGCAGGCAGACATTCGTCGGATGCAGGAAGTTTATCGCCGGTCGGGCAAGTTTGCAGCCAATATCGTGCCCAAGATTAAGGTGCTGCCGTCTAATCGCGTCGATCTGATCTTTGAAATCAATGAAGGCCGCACAACGGGCATTCGTAAAGTCAATTTCATTGGCAATCAGGCTTTTTCGGATTCTCGTCTGAAAAGTGTTGTCGTCACCCAAGAGTCTGAGTGGTGGCGCTTCTTTTCCAGCAAAGACAATTATGATCCAGACAAACTGGATTACGACCGCGAACAATTGCGCAAGTTTTATCTCAATGAAGGTCACTATGATTTCCGTGTGAAATCAGCGGTCGCCGAATTGACGCCAGATCAAAAGGACTTCTTCGTCACCTATGCGGTAGAAGAGGGGCAGAAATACACGTTTGGCGACATCACGGTAAACACCAAGAATTCTAAGCTCAGCGGCGAAGTTCTCCGCGCCTTTGTGCCGATCCGTTCTGGGGCGATGTTTGAGCGGGACTTGGTGGAAAAGGCGATTGAGTCGATTACCTTCGCCGCCGGTTCATCCGGTTATGCCTTCGTGGACGTACGCCCGCGTGAAACGGCTGACCGCGATAACCGTAAGGTCAATATTGTCTTTGATGTCGACGAAGGCCCGCGCGTTTATGTTGAGCGGATCGATGTGATCGGCAATACCGCGACACTTGATCAAGTCATTCGTCGGGAACTGCGCTTAGCCGAAGGCGACGCCTTCAACCGCGTCTTGATCGACCGCTCTAAGAACCGCGTGAAAGCTTTGGGCTTCTTCAAAGAGGTCGAGATTGAAGAAAAGCCCGGCTCGCTGCCCGACCGTACGGTTGTGGAAGTCAAAGTTGAAGAGCAAGCGACTGGCGAATTGGCCTTCAGTGTCGGTTATGCCTCGCAAGAAGCCTATAATTTTGCGGTTTCAATCTCGCAGCGAAACTTGCGCGGCCGGGGCCAATTCTTGCGCTTCCGCGTGGAAACCAGCTCGCGCACGAAGAATATCGACATCCGCTTTACCGAGCCGCGCTTTATGGGCCGCAATATTGCAGCGGGGATCGACGTTTTCTCGGTTGAGCAAGATTATCTGCGCGAAGCAGGCTTCCTGACCAACTCCACGGGCTTTGGTGTGCGTGGTGGGTTCCCGCTGGCCGAAGATCGTAGCTTGGGTCTGCGCTATACGTACCGGAATGACACCAATGAAATTCCGTCTGTGTCCTGCTTCAATGCCGACGGTACGCCCTTGCTGGACGCAAGTGCGCTGTGTCGTTCGTTAGGTAAAACGACGACCTCGCTGGCGGGTTATTCGTTTAACTGGGACCGGCGCAACGATCCCCGTCGGCCTACACGTGGCTTTGACATCTCGCTCAGCCAAGATTTTGCTGGCATCGGCACTGGGGTCAAATACCACCGCAGCGAATTCAACGGCGGGGTCTATCGCGGGCTGTTCCCGGGCTGGCGCGCCAGTGCAACTTTGTCTGCCGGCCATATCGCAGGCTGGGATAACGACACGATCCGCGTTAACGACCGCTTCTTTAAGGGCGGGCAAAGCTTCCGCGGCTTCGAAATTGCCGGTATTGGCCCGCGCACGGTCTTCTCTGTCCGTGATGCTGATACGACGCAACCTAACGGCTTATCTCAAACCGTTCGGACAGTTTATGGTGACGCATTGGGCGGCAAGACCTATGGTATTGCCTCGTTTGAGTTGACCGTTCCAACGCCGCTACCAGAATCCTATGGTATCTCTGCAGCCTTGTTCTTGGATGTCGGCACCCTCGGCGGCCTTGATCCAGTCGACAAAGTAAAGGGTGACATTAGTTACGGCACCTATCAAAACACCCGAGATGGATTGGCCTTGCGCGCTTCTGCTGGCTTGTCCGTCAACTGGGTTTCCCCATTCGGCCCTGTTCGTTTTGACTTCTCAAACCCATTTATGAAGCAAGACTACGACAAAGCTGAAACCTTCCGCTTCTCAACAGCGACTAATTTCTAGGGCTGCTCGCCCTCAATGTTCCAGGAGAAACTTCTATGAAAGCACACTATTTCATGGCTGGCGTTGCAGCCTTGTTGGCTGCAAGTGCAGCTCAAGCTCAAACGCCGGTTCCAGTCCCAGCACCTGCTGCTGCAGCTCCCGCCCCAGCACGCCCAGCTGGTTCGCCTGCTGTGTTGAGCCCAGTTGTCGTCTATGACCTCGGTGGCCTCATCCAAGACAGCTTGGCTGGCCAAGATATGTCCAACAAGCTGAAAGCCATTCGCGATCAAATCAATCGCGAGTTGGAGCCAGATCAGCGTCAGCTTGAGTCTGAATTGCGCGCGATTTTGACGAGCTCGGTGCAAGACTCGCAAAGTGCTGCAGGCCGTCAGCGCCAAGAAGCCTTCCAACGCCTCAACAATGAATTCCAACAGAAGCAAGAGCGTTTGAGCCAAGTCATGCAATTGACCGAGCGCAACGCGATTGACGCCTTCAACAAGGCCATTGCACCTGCACTGCAGCAAACCCTGGTGGCCCGCAATGGCTTGATCGCCATTTCAGCCAATCAAGTTGAAGCCTTCATCCCCGGCGTTGACATGACCGCTGACTTGATCACGCGCCTCAATGCCACGACCAAGACAATCAACGTTGTTCGTGCGACTTTGCCAACGCAAGGCGGCGCAGCGGCACCTGCAGCGGCTGGCGCACCAGCCGCGGCTCCAGCTGGCGCACCTCTGCCAGCGCGTCCACCTGCAGCTGCGCCAAGGCGTCCGTAACGCATTTTCTGCCCGTCAGAAGGGCAGATTTAAGCGCAACAAACAACCATCGCCGAAAAACGCGGTCCTCTACTTGGGGGCCGCGTTTTCTATCCTGCGTGTCAGGCTTGCGTGGTCCCGCGATAATTCGCTTATAGGGACTTAGATTATCCAACTCGGAGCCTAAATGATGATTGATCCGCGCTTCTATAGGCTCCTTGGGCCAAAACGGCTGCGTGAATTGGCCCAGATCGTGGAGGCTGAGTTACCCGCAGGCTTCGACCCTGATTTAGAACTGACCAGCTGCGCCCCCCTCGATCAAGCTCAAGCTGGGGATCTGGCCTTCTGTCAGGGGCCAGCTAAAGGCAAGTCGACGATTGAGACTGGGGCCGGGGCCTGTTTGGTCCGAGCGGAGCATGTGGCACTGTTGCCTTCCGGCGTTGCCCCTTTGATCGTAAAAGAGCCGCGTGCGGTGTTTGCAGCCGCTGCCGCCACGCTGGTCTCGCGGCGCGACTTTGACCCGACAGCGTTGGCCGTGCCTGCCTCGGTAAAGCAGGAAGCCGATGTGGTGATTGGCCGAGGTGTGGTTATTGGCGAAGAAGTTGAGATTGGGCAAGGCACCACGATCGGGCCTAACACTGTCATCGGACCAGGTGTCGCAATTGGCCGCAATTGCCGAATTGGCGCAAATGTTGTGATTTATTGTGCCTTAATCGGTGACCGCGTCACCATTTCGTCGGGCAGTGTTATCGGTGAGGTGGGCTTCGGTGTTGCCCCTACGGCCTCTGGTCCCGTCGATGTGCCGCAATTGGGCCGGGCGATCCTGCAAGATGATGTGTCAATTGGTTCACTTTGTGCTGTTGATCGCGGCGCCTTTGGCGACACCGTGTTGGGGATCGGCTGTAAGATCGATAATTTCACGCAAATCGCGCATAATTGTCAGCTTGGGCTAGGTGTAGTGATTGCCGCTTTTGGTGGGATCTCTGGCTCGTGTGAGATTGGGGACAATGTGATGATGGGTGGACGTGTCGGCTTGGGTGACCATATTCGCGTCGGTGAGCGCGTGGTCATTGCCGCTGGCAGCGGCGTTTTAGAATCGGTCCCCGCTGGGCAAGCGTGGGGTGGCTATCCGGCCAAACCGCTGCGACAATGGATGCGAGAATCGGTTGTCCTCAAACGACTGGTCAACCCAAAACCACAAACGAGCCCGAAGGGCGGGGAATGAAGATGAGCGACATCATTGATTGTGACGAAATTGAACGCCTGATCCCGCATCGCTTCCCTTTTCTGCTGATTGATAGGTGCTTCGACTATGTCGAAGGCCAAAGCATTCGTGGGATCAAATGCGTGACGGCGAACGAGCCCTTCTTTCAGGGCCATTTCCCTAACCGCCCGCTAATGCCCGGCGTGTTGCAGATTGAAGCCATGGCACAAGCCAGTGCGGTTCTGATGTCCAAGACCTTGAAGGTTGACGCGAAAACGGCTGGGATCATGTTCATGTCCGTCGACAATGCCAAGTTTCGTCGCCCTGTTCGGCCAGGCGACGTACTGAACATTCATGTCGAAGTGCTACTAGGCCGGCGCAATATCTACAAATTTGCCGGTAAAGCAGAAGTGGATGGCCAATTGGCCTGCGAGGCGGAATGGGCTGCCATGAAAGTAGATTTGGCATGAGTGCGACGATCCATCCTTCCGCCGTCATTGAAGAGGGCGCGATCATTCATGACGGGGCCAAAATCGGCCCCTTCTGCTTTATTTCAGGGCAAACCACCATTGGCCCAGATGCCCATTTAGTCTCCAACGTTACGACTTATGGTCGGGTCTCAATCGGCGCGAATACGCAAGTTTGGCCCTTTGCCGTTTTGGGTGGCCCGCCTCAGATCCATCCCTATCAGGATAGCGATACCCAGCTTGTCATTGGTGCGTCCTGCGTAATCCGCGAACATGTGACCATGCATAGGGGCTCAACCCGCGATCAGGGCCTGACTAAGATTGGCGATGGCTGCTACTTTATGGATAATTCCCACGTCGCCCATGATTGTGTCGTGGAGGATAATTGTATCCTCGCCCGCAGCGCGACCTTGGGCGGCCATGCCCATTTGGCTAAGGGCGTCTATATTGGTGGCTTGGCAGCCGTGCATCAATGGACGCGCATTGGCACCTTCGCCTTTATCGGTGCTTTGGCCTTGGTCACACGCGATGTAATCCCCTTCGCCATGGCAAATGGAAACCCGGCGCATCTGAAAGGCCTGAACATTGTGGGCTTTAAGAGGCGGGGCAACTCTACAGCTCAAATCCGCGATATTTTGGCCGCGTTTGACATGCTGTTTGGCGATGATGTCACGCCCCTTCAGGACCGAATCTCGGATGTTAGCGAAGGTTTCCAAGATAACGAACAGGTTCAGGCCATGCTGGACTTCTTGAACGGTACTTCCAAACGCGGGATTTGTAGCGCGGAACGCTAAGACCTCCTACATGGAGGCTGACGGACCCAAAGGGACAACATGCGCGCATTTTCAAAATTGGGCATTATTGCCGGGGCAGGGGACTTGCCTGTCCTCCTCGCTCAGCATTGCCGCGATTCTGGCATGCCGGTTCATGTCAGCCGGATCAAGGGCATGTGCGACCCGCGCCTTACCTTGTTTCCGGGTAGCGAATGCGCCTTGGCCAATTTTGGCGAGCGCATGAAGGCCCTCAAGGCTGATGGCGTGGATGCTCTGGTGTTTGCCGGTCTTGTTAATCGACCTGATTTTTCCACCCTCAAGCCAGACTTGCGGGGCGCGTTGGCCTTGCCGCGTATCATGGCCGAAATGCGCAAAGGCGATGATGCTTTGCTGCGGGCCGTGCTGGCTGAGTTTGAGCGCGAAGGCTTTGCCATCGTTGGCACAGATGAGGTTTTGGCCAATCTGTTGGCTGAAGTTGGCTTAATCGCGGGCGCAGACCCAACCGAAGCCCAGCTTGAAGATGCAAACAAAGCCATGGCCATTGCGGCTGACATCGGCCGACTTGATATTGGTCAAGGTGCCATCGTGGTGGATGGATTGGTTCTGGCGGTTGAAGCCCAAGAGGGAACCGATCGCATGTTGGCGCGGGTGTATGATCTCTCCACCCATATTCGCGGTACCAAAGCGGCACGACGCGGGGTCTTGGCCAAGCGCGCTAAACCCGATCAAGAGCGCCGTGTCGATCTTCCAACCATCGGGGTCAAAACGGTGGAGGGGGCTTCAAAAGCAGGCCTAGCCGGTATTGTGGTTGAGGCGGGTGGTGCTCTGATTATCGACCGTAACAATGTGATCGCGGCCGCAGAAGAAGCGGGGCTGTTCATTCTGGGCGTTCAGGTGGATACCCAACCATGAAACCCTTCCGGGTCTTTGTCGTAGCCGGTGAGCCATCCGGTGATGAGCTGGCCGCGGAACTCGTCCAAGCTCTCAGGGCCCGTCGGCCTGATCTGGTGATCGCTGGCGTTGGCGGCGAGAAGCTTGCCAGCCAAGGCATACAAAGCGCTGTCTCGATTGAGGGGCTTTCTGTTCTGGGCCTGACTGAAGGCTTGGCGGCGCTGAAGACCGTCAATGTAAGGGCAGAAGAAACGGGGATTGCCGCAGAAGCTTTTCAGCCTGATGCAGTTGTGTTGATCGATTCTTGGGGTTTTACGCTGCGCGCTGCCAAAGCCATTCGCTCACGGGTCCCACAAGCCCGCTTGATCAAAATGATTGGCCCGCAAGTGTTCGCTACCCGTCCCGGCCGCGCCAAGACCGTTGCCGAGGTCTATGACGCCTTATTCTGTATCCATGACTTTGAAGTGCCATTCTATGAAGGCACAGGTCTGCCCGTTACGATTATCGGTAATCCTGCGATTGCGCGGGCGGGGAAAGGCGATGGCGCAGAGTTTCGGGTACGCCATGGATTGGCAGACAAAAAGATTGTTCTCTTGCTGCCGGGCTCACGCGGTGGGGAAATTCAACGCGTCGCGCCTGCTCTGGAAGGGGCGGCGGCACTGATCAGTAGCAAAGACCCCCGCGTTCACGTGGTAACCGTTTTGGCACCGAATGTGGCTGAGCGCTTGGAGGCGCGCGCGGCGAACTGGACCTTCCCGCACACATTGGTGGGCGAGGATGAAAAACTTGATGCATTTGCTGCTGGCGATGTCGCGCTGGCCTGCTCTGGCACGGTTACGACGGAAGTAGCCCTGCAAGAAACGCCCATGGTGCTGGGCTATCGCTTGGGCGCAATCAGCGGCTTTATCATTTTGAACTTCTTGCTGAAAAGCCGCTTCATCTGCTTGCTTAACATTGCTCTCGGGCGGATGGCGATCCCTGAATTTGTGCAAAACGGCTTGACGCCAGAGGCCTTGGCAGAAGCGGCCTCTAACCTTCTTTATGATCCAAAGGCCGCGCAAGACCAAGTGAGTGCGCAAGCCTTGGCCCTCGACAAAATGGGCCGCCATGATCCGCCAGCGGCAGAGCGAGCAGCACAGGCTTTGCTAAACCTATTGGACGCAGCTTAGTCGAACAAGCTGCCTTGAACCGGCCCGTCACTGGCCCGGACTTTCACGTCGCCATCGAGGAAGGTTAGAGTTAGACGCGCGTCAGCCTTGATGGCGGATTTAGCGCGCACCACCACACCTTTATCGGTGCGCACCACAGCAAAGCCGCGCTCTAATGCCGAGCGGTAGGACAAAGCCTCTAACAAGCTCGCTTGGCCAGCCAGATGGCGCGTCTTAGCTTCTAGGCTGCGGCTAAGGCCTGCCTGCAAGCGTTGGCTGGCAAGGGCCCAGCGCTGCTCGGATCGCTTCAGCGCGTCGCGTTCTAGCGTGGTGCGGCGCGTGAGAGCGGCACCCAGTCTTTGGCCGAGGCTGGTGACGAGTTGGGCCCTGCGCGTTACATCTTGGTGCAGCACTTGCGGTCGCAACCGACCACCAATAGCCGCAAGACGGTGGGCTTTGGCGCCAACCAAGGTGCGCAAGGATGGACCGAAGCGCAAATCGATCACGTCCATACGTTGCCGGGCGCTAGCAAACAGGGTTTCTGCGCGGGGCAGGCGAGCCGTGGCGGCGCGAAGTTCGATCTTGGAGCGATCAAGACCACGCACCATGGCGCGCGACAGGCGGGCACCGATTAGGCTCATGCGCTCTTGTAACTCTAGCCGCACCGGGACAGCGATTTCAGCAGCCCCCGTTGGCGTTGGCGCACGACGGTCAGAAGCAAAGTCGATTAGGGTGGTGTCAGTCTCATGCCCAATGGCGGAGATCAATGGGATGGCGCTGGCTGCAGCGGCCCGCACCACCACTTCTTCGTTGAAAGCCCATAAGTCTTCAATCGAGCCCCCACCCCGCGCAACGATCAAAAGATCAGGGCGTGGGACTGGCCCGCCAGCCGGCAGGGCATTAAATCCGGCAATGGCGCGTGCGACTTGGTCAGCGGCCTTGTCGCCTTGGACGAGGACTGGCCAGAGCAGCACGTGAACAGGAAAGCGCTCTGACAGGCGGTGCAGGATATCACGGATCACGGCACCCGTCGGGCTGGTCACCACGCCAATCACGCTGGGCAGATAGGGGAGGGTCTGCTTGCGCTCTGGGTCAAACAAACCTTCAGCCGCGAGGCGCTTGCGCCGCTCTTCCAATTGCGCCAGCAAAGCTCCAACGCCAGCTGGCTCCAGCCGCTCAATAATCAACTGGTATTTCGAAGAGCCGGGGAAGGTGGAGATCTTGCCTGTGGCAATAACTTCCATCCCTTCTTCAGGCCGGAATTTTAGCGCTGCCGCCACACCCTTCCACATCACGGCAGACAAGACTGCATTGGCGTCTTTCAGGTCGACATAGACATGGCCGGATCTGGCCAGCGTCACCCGCCCCATCTCACCGCGCACGCGCACATTGCCAAAGTCATCTTCAAGGCGGCGCTTGATTGCGCCTGACAGTTCAGAGACAGAAAATTCCGGTGCGTTAGAAGGCTCTTTGCTCATGGTTTCTGTCTAAAGCGATGTGCGGCTTGGGGGAAGGGTCTTTGTTTTTGCGGCAACTGGGTCTGAAACAGCCTTTAGAATTACAATTCAGAGAGAAACATCACGAAATTGGGTTCTCCTACATCCAGTTGAACCGGGCCGCGTAGACTGTCCCAGAGCTATCCCGCTCGATCTTTAGGAAGAAAATATGTTAAACTTCAAAATGTTCGCTTCGGCGGCAGCCGCCCTCGCTTTGTCTGCAGCACCGGCAATGGCAGATTGTGCCAAGACCCGCACCGACGCCGCAGCCCAAGCAGCTGGCTTTCAAACCATCGGCTATCACACAGCGTCTACCGTCAAAAAGCCTGCTAAGGCCGTTAAGGGCGACATCATCGATGTGGCTGTTGGAGCGGGAAGCTTTAACACCTTGGCGGCAGCGCTGACCGCTGCTGGCTTGGTTGATACCCTAAAGACCGCTGGCCCGTTTACCGTTTTTGCGCCAACCGATGCCGCTTTCGCGAAACTGCCTGCTGGCACAGTGGACTCGCTTCTGAAGCCTGAAAATCGCGCGCAATTGGTCTCGATCCTGACCTATCATGTCGTACCGGGCAAAATCACCTCAAACCAATTGCTCGAGAAAATTACGCCTGCCACAACCGTTCAAGGACGTCAGGCCACGATTGATGGCCGCAATGGCCGCGTCACCGTCAATGGCGTTGCAGTGACCGCTGCCGATGTCGCTGCTTCGAACGGCGTGATCCATGTGATTGACACCGTCCTGATGCCACCTGCGCCAAAGAGCCACTAGGTTCATGCGACACCTGCCTAAGCAGGCATAGTCAATACATGCCAAAATGGAATGGTGACCAAAGCGATCAAGGTCGTCGCGGTCACCAAACCGGCCATCAGCGGAGCATCGCCGCCTAGTTCGCGCGCGAGGACATAGGCCGCCGGGGCACTTGGCATAGAGGCCACACCGATGGCCACCGCACTGGGCAAAGGCGCAAGGCCCAGCATCTGTGTTACGACCAGCATCAAAAGCGGCGCGATGGCCAACTTTGAAACCACGCCAACCGCCAAGCGAAGGGGTACTTTACCCAGTCCCTCAAAACTCAAAGCTGCCCCGACGCTTACCAAAGCAACCGGCATCGCGGCACGACCTAGGAGGGCGAGTGCTGGCTCTAGCGGGCCGATTATTTTGGTCAGCCCGATCAGATTAGCGATAATCCCGACCAAGCTTGCCAGCACTAACGGATTGCGCATCACTTCGCCCAGCGCGCCCTTAAGGCTTGGCACAATGTCATTCTGGGCCCAACGAGCCATAACAAAGACGCTCATCAAATTCACAAAAGCGACCACCGGCCCAAAACCCAAAGCGATGAGTGCGAGACCCTCTTGTCCATAAAGGGCAGGCGCCGCGGCCAATATGATAAAGCCATTCCAGCGCACACTGGCTTGAAAGATTGAGGTAAATGCAGGACCGTCGTCACGAAACCACAGCCTGAGACTTAGCCCCCAGAGACCGGCCAAAGCAAAACCTACTACGAGGCACGTAAGAAAGTGGACGGTATCCGGCCCTGAAAAATCGGCGCTTGCTACCGTGGAAAACAAAAAGGCCGGATACAAAATCCAATAGCCAAAGGAATTGACGGCTGCCCAAGACGTATCGGGCACAATCTTGGCGCGCTTGGCCAAAAAGCCGATGGCGATGACCAGAAAGACTGGCAGAATGGCGGTAAAGGCTACGTTCATGCGCGGGGGCCGAGGCTGAAACCACCTTGCAAGCGGTCTAAAAGGCCCTGCAACATATAGGCCGCTGCAGCTGCATCAACGACGGCGGCGCGCTTGGCTCGAGTCATGTCGGCGGCAATCATTTGACGTTGAACCGCGGCGGTCGAAAGCCGCTCATCCCACATCAGAAGCGGTACATCGCGGACATTCAAGAGATTGCGGGCAAAGGCGCGCGCTGCTTGAGACGAAGGGCCTTTGGATCCGTCCATATTGATTGGATGACCGACCACAAGGCCGCAAGCGGCGCGGTCAGCATATATCGCGAAAATTGCCTGTGCATCGGTGGCCATCTTCGTACGTTTCACCCCGCCAGCCGGGCTAGCGATGAGGCGCGTGACGTCAGAAGCTGCGACCCCTATTGTCGTCGATCCGGGATCAATCCCGATTAAGGCTTGCCGGGCTGGCAAAGCCTCACAGAACGCCGGATAGTCCAGAATTGGCATCAGGAATTGCCAGGCGCGGCAGCTTCTGGTGCAGCTGCTTGCTCAACGCGCGCCCGGTTCAAAGCGGCAACAAACGTGTCGACACCTTGCGCACCAACGACAGCAAAGCTCTGATTAAACAGGACGGTGGGGACGCCGGTTACACCGATGCGTTGGGCGATTTCCAATTCCTGTTCAACTGGTGCAACATCGGCATCACTGGCCAAAAGGCGCGCGACCAGATCGCCATCCATCCCAAGGCCACGGGCGATTGAAACCAGCGTGGTGGCTTGGCTCAAATCCTCACCCTCGACATGATAGGCTTGAAATAATGCCTCAGCACATTCGACTTCAACACCCGCTGAACGCGCCCAGCGCATTAAACGGTGGCAATCGCGTGTATTTGGTGTCGTTTTGATCGCATCAAAATTGAAGGCAATTCCAACTTGTAGGCCGGCATCGACGAGGGCTTGAGAAATTTCTTTTAAGCGGGCCTCATCGCCACCGAATTTGGCCAATAGACGCGCGCGGCGATCCGCGCCTTCTTTGGGCGTTGTTGGATCGAGTTCAAATGGCCGCATGGCTAAATGGGTGGGAATATTGCCTTGGGTGACGCAAGCAGTCACCAGCGCGCGAAACCCGACATAGCACCATGGACAAATCACGTCAGAAATAAAGTCGATCGTTATTGGGCGGTTGAGGGCGGTTGCTTCAGGAGGTGGAGGGCTCATGAGGCGTGGCCTTGTTCTAGCTGCGCGGTGACGCGTTGAAGCAAACCCGTTGCGTTTTCATGCGGCAACAGGCTCGCGCTTGCAATCGTCAGTTTGATTTGGATTGGCTGATCGTTGCTAAAACTGGTGTGATCGGCCTGAACGTCAAAGGCAGTACATTCAAGAACAGCGGCAATGCGCTCAGCCGCAATTTGGGCAGCTTCATCATCGGAGCTTGGGAAGGCAACTGCAAAGGTGGTCTGGTCGAGACGCGCCGCAACATCTTCAGCACGCACCAAGCGCGACAGCATCGCCCCGGACTGGCTGACTAATCTCTCAATCCCCTGACGTGTATGAACGACGCCAAGGCTGGCTTCGGTGTCGAGGCGAGCTAAGGCTATCGACAAAGGTCGGTCAGTTTCGTGGGCCCGTTGGGCCAGGCTTTCCAAATGTGCCAAGAAGAATGACGGCGCATAAAGGCCAGTGGTTGCCTCCATGGCCGCCGGTGCTCTGGCTGCTGCAAAAGCCAAGTTCAAAGCATCACGGCTACGCTTTTCTTCAACAAAGTTGAACAGACGATCGGCGGTGGCTGGATCATTGTCTCCCGCAATCGCAAAATCTGTTGCTCCACGCTCAATCGCTTCATGTGGATTGTCGAAGTCCGGCGATCCAAGGACTAGGCAAGGCATATGGAACATGCGCGCATTGCGCCGCATTGCGGCGCAAAAGCCAAGCGCGGTGGCCCGATCATCGCGGGCAAGGATCACCACACCATCAAACTCACTCTCATGAAGATAATCAAAGGCGGTGAATGAGGTGAAGGCGGCGACTGTTTCTGCGCCAAATTTTGCGAGGGCAGTCGTGAATTGCAATAAGTCAGGGTCAGGCTGACCAAACAACAGGATTCTCGGCACTTTGGTGCTGCTCAGGACGGGCGGATGGGTGGGGCCGCCAAAGCGGGCTAAGGTTCGAAACCGCATTTTGGCTTCATCAGCCATAACTGCGATGCGCAAGCTGGACCCAAGGCGGGCCGCCAAGGCACTAGGTGTCGCAAACGCGTCCAAAACGCCATCAAACGCACTAACATCGAAATTTTCTTCACCATTGCTCCACGCCATGAACAGGCCAGCACGCGGGCCTAAGGCGGCCTTGAGCGATCGAACCAGTTCACCGGCTTTGGGCCCACTGTCGCCGCGCGTATCGACGACAATTGCGGCAGTCTGGCGACGTTGATGGTCTTCGCCCGCGATGGTGAAGCCAGCTTGCGACAACACCTCACCAGCGTCATCGCCGGCGAGAACAAGAATATGTGGCTTTGCCATCCTATGCCTACTTTCAGGGACCATTGCGTAATTCGTATAGCACCCTAGCGTGCTGAAACTGAGTCGTCAGTAAACGAATATGAAAGGCCTACTATTTTGACTGCCAACCCTATTTTGATCCAGCCCAATTTCAGCCTCCACGGCAAGACTGCCTTGATCACAGGGGCATCCTCCGGTCTTGGCGCGCATTTTTCCCGACTTCTGGCTGGGCTGGGCGCAAACGTGGTGTGCGGTGCGCGCCGGGTGGATCGCTTAGAGGCTTTGGTCGCGTCGATTGAAGCCGAAGGCGGGGCGGCTCAGGCAGTGAAGCTTGACGTGCAAGACGAGTCCAGTGTGGTCGCAGCCTTTGACGCCGCTGAGGCAGGTTTAGGGCTGCCGTCCATCGTGATCGCCAATGCCGGAACCAATGAAATTGGCCTCGCAACCGACATTGCCATGGATGCCTATGATGCCATGATGTCGGTCAATGTACGCGGCGTTTTTCTCACCGCTCGCGAAGGCGCCAAGCGCATGATCGCAAGTGGCAGTGCAGAACGTGGAGATGGCCGAATTGTCTTAATCGCCTCGATGGCGGGCCTCAAGCCGCTTCCGGGTCTTGTGCCCTATTGTGTCTCAAAAGCTGCTGTCGTGATGATGGCTAAATCCATGGCCGCAGAATGGATGCGTAAGGGCATCAATGTGAATGCAATCTGCCCGGGCTATATTGAGACTGAGATTAATGCCGATTGGCTCGGTCAAAGTGGCGGCCAGAAAATGGTTGCCGGATTTCCCCGTCGCCGCTTGATGGACGACCAAGCCCTTGATGGGGCGATGACATGGTTAGTCTCAGAGGCAGGCCGTTTCACCAGTGGTGCGGTGGTTCAAATTGATGATGGGCAGGCGCTTTAAGGATTTGGTAAGTTCCTGCTTGGTCTTGAATAGCCCATTTTTCCCTAAGACTGAGCCTCATTAAGATATTGAAATTTTGGGTTTATGTGGTCTTTTTTATATCAATACGCATCTGTAAAATGCGCATTGATTAAAATTGCACGGATTAGATTTAGCTCGGGTTGACCAATTCTTTTTAGCCGATGTTAGGAGCTTGCCTGTAACGCTAGGTAAGGTGTCTCTACGTTTTTGGCACTTTGAAGGATTGGGTCGATGAAGTTCGCAAAGACTCTTTTAGCAACGAGCCTAACGCGCGGTGAGCGTGGTAATGTCGCGATTATGTTCGTATTGGTCTCGTCTGTATCGCTCGGCGTGTTGGGTGCGTCTATTGAGCTTAACCGCATCTCCAACACTAAGGCGTCTTTATCTGCCGCCGCCGATGCAGGTGCCTTAGCGGCCAAACGCGAACAGGCTGATAAAGCCTCTCTGGGTGAACAGCAGGCGCGCGCCGCTGGGGCGACGGCTGGCACCAAAGCCTTTCTGGCTTCTGCGCCTGGTTCCGAGCAAGGGGTGAGCAATCTTCAGGCCACTGTCACTTGGGATCAGGATGGTTCATCCCGTCTCAAGGGGACCGGCACTCAGTCCTTGATCTTAGGCGGCATGGTTGGGCTTTCGACAGTTTCACTCAGCGCCGTTGGTGTCGCCACCGCCGGAACTGACCGCCGCTTAGAAGTGGCCGTGGTGGTGGATACCACCGCCTCGATGTTCCAAACGGATGGTCGTGCATCCACGCGCTTCACTCAAATGCGCAGTGCTGCCAAGGGTTTCGTCAATACCTTGTTCGACACGGTCACCATTCCGGATCGCTTGCGGGTTGCAATTATTCCTTGGACGACGACCGTCAATATTCGTAGCGAAGTTCCAGATCAAACATGGAATAAAGATCCTGCGCCTGTCCGTAACCCTGTTGACGCAGGCACGCGGTCGCTGCCAACCAATCTTGTGAGCCGCACGGCTAACGTTACTCAAACCACTGCCACTTTGAACACATTGTTTGCGCCCGTTGGCTGGCGCGGCTGTATCTCGGGCACAGGGGAAAGCCTTTCGGCTAATGATGATACAAAGGCTGGCATGAGCTGGAATGCTTTGCAGGTGCCGCCGCGCGTCAACAATGCCACCCGAACCAGAGGGGTGAGCACACCGCGGATGTGCGACAATTGGACCGGTTGTCCACCGCCACCCAAGGGGCCGCCACCACCGCCGCCGCCGCCCAAGGGGCCACCACCACCACCTAAGGCACCACCACCGCCACCTCCGCAAACACAGGGCAAATTGATACTGCCTGGCCAAAAGGTTGAAAGTTTTGCATTTTTGAACTTTGGCGCGACGACCTTGAACGCAGCCTGCGTCAATAATCGCTACTCTTGTCCCTATCTTTCCTGCCCTGGAGGCAGCCCAAGTGTAACCGCCATTGCGTGTTCGCAAAACGACAATAACGGCACACGCAACGCCTTCTTCAACTTCACGGGCACTCAAAGCTGCGTGATTAATGGTGGGTGTCAGTGGGACCTCAACTTGGGCACCGCCAATGGCTGTGCCGCTGATTACAACGAAATCACATGGAACAATGCCAATGGGTCTTGGTGTTCGTGGGTGCCGCGGAATACGTGGGATAGCTTCCGCCGCATCACAGGGCCAAACCTGAACTGCCCCATGCCGATGCTTGGCCTTTCTGCGAACCGGACCCAATTGATCGATACAATTGACCGTCTGTCGCCATCACCTGGCGGCACTCATGCCGATGTGGGTTTGCGTTGGGGGCTGCGGGCGCTGTCACCTCGTAACGAATGGAAAGACTTCTTCCAGCACAATCGGCCAGAGCCGTTTGATTCAACAACCGTTACCAAGGTCATGGTTTTGATGACCGACGGCGCGAACGAACAAGCGATTAACTTCCCGGGCTATTGGGGATGCAATGAATCTGGCGCTCCAGGCTGTACGGGTTCGCCAGACCGCGCGACGCTCGACACGCGCATGCAAAATTGGTGCACAGCGATCCGGGATACATACAAGATCCAGCTCTACACGGTTGCGATCAACGTCTCGGATACGGAGGCCGTCAGCCGCCTGCGCACGTGCGCTGGCAGCTCTGACCGCGCATTTGCGGTCGATGCAAGCCAGTTGAATGCAACCTTTGAGCAGATTGCGCGGGAAACCTTCAGTTTACGCTTGAAAGAATAGGCCAGTTCCCGCCTTCTTCTGCGCTAAAAGCGGCCTCGCTTGTTGCAAGCGGGGCCGCTTGGGCTTTATGCACACTTCGTCATGACCCAAATTATTGCTCCTCAAACCGCCCCGCGCGAAACGCCTTGCTCGCGAGCGCTTGCCGCTGGCAAAGTGCCCAGCTTCCAAGATATTATTCTCACCCTTTCGGACTATTGGGCGCGCCAAGGCTGCGTCATTTTGCAACCCTATGATACAGAAGTTGGCGCAGGGACCTTGCATCCAGCCACCACTTTACGTGCGCTCGGCCCAAAGCCCTGGCGCGCGGCCTATGTGCAGCCTTCTCGCCGTCCCAAGGATGGTCGCTATGGCGAAAACCCAAATCGCCTCGGCCATTATTACCAATATCAGGTGATCCTAAAGCCCAATCCGCCCAATTTGCAGGAATTGTATCTCAATTCACTCTATGAAATTGGGATTGATCCCAGTTTGCACGACATCCGCTTTGTCGAGGACGATTGGGAAAACCCGACCGTCGGGGCTTGGGGGCTTGGCTGGGAGATTTGGTGTGACGGGATGGAAGTTTCCCAATTCACCTATTTCCAACAAGTCGGTGGCCTCGATTGTAAGCCTGTGTCGGGCGAACTGACCTATGGGCTAGAGCGCTTGGCCATGTATGTTCAGGGCGTCGAAAACGTCTATGATCTTGATTTTAATGGCCTTGGCGTCAGCTATGGGGATGTGTTCCTAGAGAATGAGCGCCAGCAGTCGACCTTTAATTTCGAAGAATCTGACCCTGCCATGCTGAAGCGCTGGTTTGAGGATGCAGAGCGTATGTGCACCCATTTGCGCGACAAGCGCTTGCCACTCCCCGCCTTTGACTGGGCGCTGAAATGCTCACACCTGTTCAATCTTCTAGATGCGCGCGGGGTTGTTTCGCCGACAGAGCGGCAGAGCTTCATCGCCCGCGTACGCGATCAGGCCAAGGGTTGCGCCGTTCTCTGGGCTGAAACCCAAGCCCCAGCCCAAGAAGAGGTGGTCTGAACTATGCCCCAATTCTTGCTTGAACTTTTCTCCGAAGAAATCCCGGCCCGCATGCAAAAGCGCGCGGCTGAAGACCTCAAAAAGCTGTTGATGGATGCTTTGTCCAAAGCAGGCTTTTTGCCCGGCGGGATGGAGACTTTTAGCGCTCCGCGCCGCCTTGTCGCCGTCGTCGAAGGCCTCCCAGAGCGGACGGCCGATGTGCGCGAAGAGCGTAAGGGCCCCAAGGTCGATGCCCCCGCCCAAGCCATTGAAGGCTTTTTACGGGGCGCGGGCCTAACCGAAATCGCCCAAGCCCGCGTGGTATCTGACCCAAAGAAGGGCGACTTTTACGTTGCTGATCTGGTAAAGCCTGGCCGGGCAACGCCAGATGCTTTGGCCGAGATCGTGCCCGATATCATCCGCAACTTCCCATGGCCGAAAAGCATGCGCTGGGGTGAGGGCACGTTGCGGTGGGTGCGGCCTTTGCATCGGATATTGGCCGTGTTTGACGGTGAAATCGTGCCGTTTGACGTCGACGGTATTGCCGCCAGCAACATCAGCGAAGGCCATCGTTTTCATGGTACGGGCACTTTTGAGGTCAAGGACTTTGAGGATTATGAGGCCAAGCTGTCAGCCGCCCATGTCGTCCTCGACCGGGATCAGCGCAAGGCCCAGATCAAGGCAGACGCCCAAACCCTGTGCCAGGCCCGTAACCTTGAACTCATTGATGATGAAGGACTTTTAGAAGAAGTCTGTGGTCTGGTGGATGAGCCGCATGTGATCATGGGCGACATGGATCCTTCCTTCTTGGACCTGCCGCCTGAAGTCATTCGCCTGACCTTGCGGGTCAATCAGAAATATTTCGTCGTCCGCGATCCAAAGACCGGCGGCCTCGCGCCGCACTTCATCATCGTGTCCAATGTGAAGGCAACCGACGGCGGCAAGAAAATCGCGCTGGGCAATGCCCGCGTGCTGGCCGCGCGGCTCAATGATGCGCGCTATTTCTGGGACTTGGACCGTAAGGCGAGCCTCGAAAGCCGTGTTCCAAAGCTGAATACGTTGGTGTTCCACGAAAAGCTGGGCAGTGTCGGCGATAAGGTGCGCCGCATTGTGGCGCTGGCAGGCGAGATCGCGCCCTTGGTGGGGGCAGATGTGGCCGCAGCCAAGCAGGCAGCTTTGCTGGCTAAGGCCGATTTGACGACCGAAATGGTCGGCGAATTCCCCGAACTTCAAGGGGTAATGGGGCGGTATTATCAGATGCAGCAAGGTGGAAGTGCGGCTTCCAACCAAATCATCGCCGATGCCATCCGCGATCATTATAAGCCGGTCGGCCCATCCGATCAGGTACCGAGTGAACCTGTTGCGATGGCTGTAGCGCTTGCTGATAAGCTTGATACCCTGACGGGCTTTTTCGCCATTGGCGAAAAACCAACCGGCTCCGGCGACCCCTACGCGCTGCGACGTGCGGCACTGGGTATCATTCGGATTGTGCGGGAAGGTGGCGTTCGCTTTGCCTTGGCAGAGAAAGCCGCAGCCAATGGTTTGCTCGAGTTCATCCTCGAACGCCTCCGCGTGTCCCTCCGCGATGAAGGCTTTGCGCCTGATGTGCTCGAAGCAGCCTTTGCCATCCCCGATGATGACATCGTGCGAATCGTCGCCCGAGTAACGGCGCTGGCTAAGGTCCTTAAGACCGAAGATGGTGCCAATCTGGTGGCGGGCCTCAAGCGTGGGGCCAATATTCTGCGTGCTGAGAAAAAGAAGGACGGGGCTGCGGCACAGGGCATTGTTTCAGACGCATTGTTGGCAGAGCCAGCCGAGCAGGGGCTACACCAAGCCCTTGTGGCCGCAGAAAGCCAAATGGAGCAGGCCCTCGCGGCAGAAGCGTTTGACACCGCGATGAGCGCTTTGGCAGGGCTACGCGGTCCAGTCGACCTCTTCTTTGAAAATGTCCTCGTCAACGACGCCGATCCTGCCATTCGTCAGAACCGTTTGGCTCTATTGGTGAAATTGCGGGCAGTGAGCGAGCGGGTGGCCGATTTCTCGAAGTTGGCAGGCGCGTAGATTCAAGCCTGCCGGGCCGCCACGGGTTGCGACACGGGGCTTAAGCTGAGGCTTGTTTCATCAGGACTTCGATCCGAACAAATGCTCAGGTTCTGGATGATTTTGCGTGTTGTAAAACTACATATCCAAAAGGGTGTGTGTCTTGCGACACAGTTCAGCCGTTCTGGGCTTTGATGTGGGTTGATAACTCACTGGACTGCCTTAGAAGGGCCGCTAACAAGCGCTTGTGGCGCAGGAATCACATGAGGCACATGCTACATGAGTAAATTGGTTTATAGCTTTGGAGCGGGCCTCGCCGATGGCGACGCCACCATGAAAAATCTTCTGGGTGGCAAGGGCGCGAACCTTGCCGAAATGAATAAGATCGGGCTTCCCGTTCCTCCAGGCTTTACCATCACGACCGAGGTCTGCACGGCCTTTTATGCTTTGGGCCAGAAATACCCCGATGCGTTGGCCGCTGAAGTCAAAGCAGCCATGACCACGGTTGAGACCACCGTGGGCAAAGGTTTTGGCGATGCTGGCAACCCGCTCCTGGTGTCGGTCCGCTCTGGCGCGCGCGCTTCTATGCCCGGCATGATGGACACGGTCCTGAACTTGGGCCTGAACGATGAGACGGTGGAAGGCTTGGCTGCCCAATCCGGGAACCGCCGCTTTGCCTTTGATAGCTATCGCCGCTTCATCCAAATGTACTCCAATGTGGTTTTGGAACTCGACCACCACATGTTTGAGGACATTCTGGAAAGCTATAAGGAAGTCAACGATTACACGATCGATACCGACCTTCAGGCCGAAGACTGGGAAAAGGTCGTCGTCAAATATAAGGCCGCAGTGGAATCCGCGATGGGTAAGCCCTTCCCACAAGACGTGAACGACCAATTGTGGGGCGCGGTTGGGGCTGTGTTCCGGTCGTGGATGAATGACCGCGCGGACTTTTACCGCAAAATGCACGACATTCCCGAAAGCTGGGGCACTGCCGTCAACGTGCAGGCCATGGTGTTTGGCAATATGGGCGAAACTTCCGCCACGGGTGTGGCCTTTACGCGTAACCCATCCACGGGTGAGCGCTTGTTCTACGGCGAATATCTGATCAATGCCCAAGGCGAAGACGTTGTCGCCGGCATTCGCACGCCAAAGTCCATCACCCGCGTCCAGCGCGAGACGATGGGCGAGGGCGGTCTTTCGATGGAAGAGGCGCTTCCTGAGGTGTTCCTGCAATTGGTCCAAGTTTATGGTCAATTGGAAGGCCATTACCGTGACATGCAAGACATTGAGTTTACGGTGGAGCGCGGCAAATTGTGGATGCTGCAAACCCGTAACGGCAAACGCACCGCCAAGGCTGCTTTGAAGATTGCTGTCGATATGGTCGCCGAAGGCCTGATCACCGAGAATGAGGCCGTCATGCGGGTTGATCCTGCCGCCCTTGACCAATTGTTGCACCCAACAATTGCGCCAGGTGCGGTGCGTGACTTGATCGCTGTTGGCCTTCCAGCTTCACCTGGTGCCGCAGTCGGTGAAGTGGTCTTTGACCCCGATGAGGCCGAAGAAATGGCGAAAGCCGGTAAGTCGGTCATCCTCGTGCGCGAAGAAACCAGCCCCGAAGATATTCATGGCATGCACGCCAGCCGCGCCATCGTAACCTCACGCGGCGGCATGACCAGCCACGCAGCGGTTGTGGCGCGCGGCATGGGCCGGCCTTGCGTTTCTGGTGCCGGTGAAATCCGCATCGACGAAGAAGCAGGCATGTTCAAAGTGCGCGGTCGTGAGATCAAAAAGGGCGATATCATCTCGGTCGACGGCTCCAAGGGCGAAGTCCTGTTTGGCGCGGTTGAGATGGAACAGCCTGAATTGTCGGGCGACTTTGCGGCTCTGATGGTGTGGGCCGATAAGGTCCGTCGGTTAAAGGTTCGGGCAAATGCTGAAACCCCACTCGACGTACGTACCGCGCGTGAGTTTGGGGCTGAGGGCGTAGGTCTGTGCCGTACGGAGCATATGTTCTTTGATGCAGACCGGATCGCAGCTGTTCGTGAGATGATCCTGTCGGAAACCAAAGCAGGCCGCGTTTTGGCTTTGACCAAAATCCTGCCGATGCAACGCCAAGATTTTGTTGAGATTTTCACCATCATGAAGGGCTTGCCCTGCACGATCCGCTTGCTCGACCCGCCTTTGCACGAATTCCTGCCCCATAGCTTGGAAGATGTGGAAGCGGTGGCCAATGCAACGGGGCTGGATAAAGCCAAATTGCTGGAACGCGCTAAGGATTTGCACGAAGTGAACCCAATGCTGGGCCACCGTGGCTGCCGACTTGGTATCACCTATCCTGAAATCTACGAGATGCAGGCGCGCGCCATTTTTGAAGCCGCGATTCAAGTGGCCAAAGCTGAAGGCGAAGCCCCGGTGCCAGAGATCATGATCCCGCTGGTGGCGACCGAAAAGGAATTGCAAATCCTGAAAGACCGGGTTGATGCCATCGGCCGCGAAGTCATGGATCATGAAGGCATGGAAATCGACTATTCGGTCGGCACAATGATCGAATTACCGCGCGCAGCGCTGAAAGCCGACGAGATTGCCCGTCAGGCAGCCTTCTTCTCCTTCGGCACCAACGACCTGACGCAGACGACCCTTGGCATTAGCCGCGATGATTCCGGTCGCTTCATGGGGGCCTATGTCGAGCAGGGGATCTTTGAAAAGGACCCATTCGTGACCTTGGATCAGTCGGGCGTTGGCGACCTCATCAAGATCGCCCGCGACCGTGGCCGCGCCACCAAGCCAGACTTGAAACTGGGCATTTGTGGGGAACATGGCGGCGACCCTGCCTCGATCACTTTCTGCGAAAAAGCCGGCCTCGACTATGTGTCCTGCTCACCCTACCGCGTGCCCATCGCGCGCTTGGCAGCGGCTCAGGCAGCGTTGAGCTGAGGGAATGACGCCTGAAGCCCCTCTCCCATTGGGAGAGGGGTTGGGGTGAGGGCTTTACACTCACATTGTCTCCATGCGCGTTGCGGAGCTGTCATTGCACGGGATAACGCCCCAATGCGTAAAGACGCCCTCACCCCCGACCCCTCTCCCAAAGGGCGAGGGGAGAAAACGTGTACCATCAAGGTCCCCGCTCTCCACTGTCGCTTCGGCGGGGATGACATGAATGATGGGCGAGCGCCCCTCAGTCCATCCGGACTTTCTTTTTAAATGACTTTTTCCCAAAGGGTGGAGGGCCACCTTTGCCGCGCGGTGGGCCGACAATGCCGCGGGGGCCGCGTTCACCAGGCGTCACTGGCGCGTTCGGTTTACCCTTATTGCCGCCCTTCTTTTTATCACCCCGACGTGGTGCACCTTTGGCGCTGCCGGGATCATTGGCGGGTTCTATCCGCATGGCGTCATCTGGATGGTTATAGACCGCCTGCATAAATCGATCGGCCACGCGGGGATCGATCTCGAATACGGTATCACGATCAAAAATGCGGATATTGCCGATGTCATTCTTGGTGACATGGCCAAGGCGGCAAATCAGCGGGATCAGCCATTTCGGGTCAGCGTTTGAATTGCGACCGACCGACAGGCGGAACCATGGCGCGCCAGACCCTTCTTGCCCACCAAAGTCGCGCGGGTCGCGTTCTGGACGGTCACGCATGCGGGCCGGGCGTTCACCACGTTCCGGCCGTTGGCCACGGGGTTCGGCCACGGGCTCAAACAGATCTTCAGGCTCTGGCAGGCGCGAGCGGTAAAGGCGGATCAGGGCCGTTGCGACTTGTTCGGGGCCTGCTGCTTCAAGCAGGGCTGTGGCTAGGCCCACATCTTCCTCGGTTGCAGGCTCTTTCAGCATCGGATCATTCATCAAGCGGTCGCGGTCTGCTGCCCGGATGGATTCAGCGCTTGGCGGGCCTGACCAAGTGGCGGACACACCGGCCGAATGCAGCAATTGCTCAGCCTTCTTGCGCCGTGTGGTTGGCACCAAAACGACCGAAGTCCCTTTGCGCCCAGCCCGGCCTGTGCGGCCAGAGCGGTGAAGCAGGGCCGCTTTATTTTGTGGCAGCTCTGCGTGGATCACCAGGTTTAGGTCTGGCAGATCAAGGCCGCGTGCGGCCACGTCGGTCGCAACACAAACGCGGGCATGGCCATCGCGCAGGGCTTGCAGCGCATCGGTGCGTTCCTTCTGCGAAAGCTCACCCGACAAAGCGACCGCCGAAAAACCGCGCTCACGCAGGCTGCCAAACAAATGCCGGACGCTCTCGCGCGTGGCACAAAACACCAAAGCACCGCCCGTGCCATAAAAACGCAGGACGTTGACGACAGCCAATTCAAGCTCGTTCGGTGCAACCCGAATGGCGCGATATTCGATATCGCCATGGGGTACATCGCGCGTTGTCGTATCAATGCGGATCGCGTTGCGTTGATAATGCTTGGCCAAGGTGACAATGTCTTTGGCCAAAGTAGCAGAGAAGAGCAGGGTGCGCTTGTCTTCTGGCGTGCCGTCGAGAATGGCCTCCAAGTCGTCCTTAAAGCCTAAGTCCAGCATTTCGTCGGCTTCATCAAGCACAACGGCGCGCAGTGCGCTGAAGTCTGCTCGGCCGCGCTCCATGTGGTCGCGCAAGCGTCCCGGTGTGCCGACAATGATATGGCAGCCCGCTTGAAGCTTGCGGGCCTCTTGGCGCGCATCCATGCCACCGACGCAGCAGACGACCTGCGCGCCTGCTTTGGCATAAAGCCACTCGAGCTCGCGCGCGACCTGTTGGGCGAGTTCGCGTGTCGGCGCGATGACCAAGGCTAACGGCGCGCCGCCTCGGCCTAGGCGTTCTTCGCCAGCCAAAAGCGTGGGGCCAATGGACAGACCAAAGGCAACTGTCTTGCCAGAACCGGTCTGTGCTGACACCAAAAGGTCAGCGTCAGCGCGTTCTTCTGCCAGAACAGCGGCTTGAACGGGGGTAGGCTCGCCGTAACCTTGTGCCGTCAATGCGGCTTCAAATACGGCGGGTAGGGATGGGAAGGGCATGATGATCCTGAAATCGCGCTTCTAGGTCGCGAATGAATGGTACAGCTTGCTGGGAGCAATGCTTCGAACCGCCCTTTAACAGGATTTGACAGCAACAGCCACGTATTGACCTGTGATTGGCTTGAACCCGTCTAAGCCACCCCTTAAAATCCACATTAGTAACCCCGGTTTTTTGCAAGCCGCATGGGTTGGAGATCAACGCATGCGTGCCTTTCTTGTCGCCTTATTGGTATTTCTAAGCAGCTCGCCCGCCTTTGCTTGGGGGCAAATTGGCCATCGAGTGACCGGAGCGATTGCCGAGCCTCATTTGTCGAAAAAAGCCGCCGAAGCGGTGAAGGCGGTGTTGGGCACGGAGTCTTTGGCCGAAGCCTCCACTTGGCCAGATGAAATGCGCTCTAGCCCTGAAGTTTTCTGGCAAAAGACGGCCAATCCTTGGCATTATGTCACGGTTCCGGCAGGCAAGACTTACGCAGAAGTTGGTGCGCCGCCAGAGGGCGATGCGGTCACCGCTTTGGCGGGCTTTGCAAAGACATTGCGCGATCCAAAAGCTAGCCTAGCGGACAAGCAATTGGCCCTACGGTTTACCATTCATATCATTGGCGATCTTCACCAACCACTCCATGTCGGCAATGGCACCGACCGTGGTGGCAATGACGTCAAGGTCCAATTCGGTCGCGAGGAAACCAATTTACACGCCGTTTGGGATGGCAATCTGGTCGATCGGCAGCAATTATCTTACACCGAAATGACGGCTTGGTTGTCGCGGCGGATCACCCCACAAAACCTCAAAGACTGGGCCAATGCCGATCCTTTGGTTTGGATTGCGGAGAGCGCGGCTCTGCGTGACACAGTCTATCCGTCCGATTCGCGCTTGGGCTACACCTATGCATTCCAGCAAAACGAGGCCTTAGACATGCGCCTGATGCAGGCGGGGGTAAGAATTGCTGCCTATTTGAATGCGCTCTATCCGTAAGGCTTGTTGTCGCTGCATCTAGGTTTGTCACTGGCCTGTAAATGGATGTGGATTGGACAGATGAGCTTCATCTTTCCTTCATTCACTGCTTGCAAACCGTATTAACCGCAACATCTCCTTGCAACCGAGGCGAAGCGGGCCAATATCTAGTGTTCCGGAACGCATTTGGCGTGTTCTGAAAGAGGCTTTTATGACCGATCATATCACACGCGCACTGGGCCTAGTCCCGATGGTTGTCGAGCAAAGTTCGCGTGGCGAGCGGGCCTTCGACATTTTTTCTCGTCTGTTGCGCGAACGCATCATTTTCGTGTCAGGTCCTGTTGAGGACGGCATGGCCGCTTTGATCTGCGCCCAGCTTCTTTTCTTGGAGTCTGAAAATCCAAAGAAAGAAATCTCTATGTATATCAATAGCCCAGGTGGTGTCGTCACCTCTGGCCTGTCGATCTATGACACGATGGAATACATCCGCTCGCCCGTCTCTACCGTGGTGATGGGGCAAGCCGCGTCTATGGGTTCGCTTCTGCTAGCCGCCGGTCAAAAAGGTAGCCGTGTTGCGCTGCCAAATGCCCGCGTGATGGTGCACCAGCCTTCTGGCGGCTTCCGCGGCCAGGCAACTGACATTGCACGCCATGCAGAAGACATTGTTGCAACCAAGCGTCGCCTCAATGAAATCTACGTCAAGCATACTGGGCAAGACTATGATGTGATTGAGAAAACTTTAGACCGAGACCATTTCATGACCGCCGAAGAAGCCAAAGTTTTCGGCATTGTGGACGAAGTTTTTGTGAAGCGCGAAGACCCAAGTCAGGTGAGCTAAGCAGGGCTCTAAACCCGCTCGGCCTCATTTTTGCGTAAGTAAAGGCGGGTGATTATAATTGCTTCAGTTTTGCAACGGATCGTTGACAGATTTCGTGCAAGACTGGACAAAGCTTTTTGAAGCGACCGTCAGAGGCTGCTTTTAGCAGCACCGTGACGGACTGGAGTAGATATGACCAAAGCAGCCAGCGGTGATTCAAAAAATACGCTCTATTGCAGCTTCTGCGGCAAGAGCCAGCATGAAGTCCGCAAACTGATCGCAGGGCCAACGGTCTTTATCTGCGATGAGTGCGTCGAACTTTGCATGGATATCATCCGCGAAGAGAACAAGAACCAACTCGTGAAATCCAAGGACGGCGTACCCACGCCACAGGAGATCAAGGACGTTCTTGACGATTACGCAATCGGCCAAAACTATGCGAAGCGCGTCTTGGCCGTGGCTGTTCACAACCATTATAAGCGCCTAGCCCACTCCCAAAAGAATGGTGATGTGGAACTGGCAAAATCGAACATCTTGCTGATCGGTCCAACTGGCTGCGGTAAGACCCTTTTGGCACAAACCCTTGCCCGCATCATCGACGTGCCCTTCACCATGGCAGACGCCACAACTTTGACCGAAGCAGGCTATGTCGGGGAAGATGTTGAAAATATCATTCTGAAGCTGTTGCAGGCGTCTGATTATAATGTTGAGCGCGCCCAGCGCGGCATCGTCTATATCGACGAAATCGACAAGATCAGCCGCAAGTCAGACAACCCATCCATCACGCGCGACGTGTCCGGTGAGGGTGTACAGCAGGCTTTGCTGAAACTGATGGAAGGCACGGTCGCGTCTGTGCCACCACAAGGTGGCCGTAAACATCCGCAACAGGAATTCCTGCAAGTCGACACCACCAACATCCTGTTTATCGCTGGCGGTGCCTTCCCAGGCCTTGATACCATCATTTCGCGCCGCGGCACGGGTGCAGGCATTGGCTTTGGTGCCAATGTGCGCAGCCCAGACGACCGCCGCACCGGCGATGTGCTGCGCGAGTGTGAGCCTGAGGATTTGTTGAAGTTCGGCTTGATCCCTGAATTTGTCGGCCGGATGCCCGTGTTCGCGACTTTGGAAGATTTGGACGAAGCCGCTTTGATCCAAATTCTGACCGAGCCCAAGAACGCCTTGATCAAGCAATATCAACGCTTGTTTGAGATGGAAAACACTAAGTTGACCTTCACCGAAGAAGCGTTGCGGTGCGTGGCCACCAAGGCCATCGCGCGTAAGACTGGTGCTCGTGGTTTGCGCTCGATCCTCGAAGGTGTTTTGCTAGAGACCATGTTCGACCTGCCGTCCTATGAAGGCGTGGAAGAAGTCGTGGTCAATGGCGAAGTCATTGAAGGCCGTGCCAAGCCGCTTCTGATCTATTCAGAGCGTCGCGATCAAGCAGCCCCTGCCGCTGCTGGCTAAGCTAAAGGCGAGATCATCATGACGGAAGAGGCCTTTGTCGATCCAACACGGGCAGCCTTTGATCTGTTCAAATCGCTGCCGCGTGATGAGCCTATCTGGATGCTCAATCAAGTTCGCTATCGTCCACTCGCGATTTATCCAGCCGATCATCCTGACGCTAATCTGGGCCGCACTGGCGAGGATGCTTATAAGGAATATGGCCGCACCAGCGATCCCATCTTCAGCCGCGTTGGCGGTAAGGTCGTTTGGCGCGGAACGATGCAGGCTATGGTAACTGGTCCAGAATCAGAGATTTGGGACACAATCTTCATTGCGAATTATCCCAGTGCCGGTGCTTTTCTGGCTATGGTGACCGACGTGGATTACCGCGAAGCTGTCAAGCATCGCCAAGCTGCAGTGCTTACCAGTCGTTTGGTGCGTTGCCAGCAACTAGACGCCAGTGGCGGATTTGCCTGAGAGCCCAGCGCTGTGCTTAGCTTATGGCTAAGCGGTCTGAAGGGGCAGGGCTAGATGATCATTGCCAGTCCAAGAGATTTTCGGCGTGCAGCGCAACGGCGCTTGCCGCGCTTTCTGTTTGACTATGTCGATGGCGGCGCGCTGGACGAAGCGACCCTTAAGGCCAATGAGGCTGACTTGTCGCAAATCCTGTTGCGCCAGCGCGTCCTTCACGCCATGGACGGCGTCGATCTCTCAACCATGCTTTTGGGGCAAGAGCTTGCGCTGCCGATCATCCTAGGCCCTGTTGGTTTGTCGGGCATGTTGGCGCGGCGGGGCGAGGTGCAGGCCGCCAGAGCCGCTGCCAAGGCGGGCATCCCCTATACGCTCTCCACCGTCAGCGTTTGCCCGATGGCCGAAGTGGCAGAGGCCAGCCCCCAGCCCATCTGGTTCCAGCTCTATGTCTTGAAAGATCGCGGTTTCATGGCCGATGCGCTGGCACGCGCCACAGCACAGGGCGTTACGACATTGGTGTTCACCGTAGACATGCCAACGCCTGGATCGCGTTACCGCGACCCGCATTCAGGCATGTCTGGGCCTTGGGCGGGTACGCGCCGGATGACGCAAGCGGTCATGCATCCGCGTTGGGCGCTGGATGTGGGTGTTCTGGGCAGACCGCACGATCTTGGCAATATCTCTGCCTATCGTGGCCAAGCGACCGGCTTAGCCGACTATATCGGCTGGCTTGGCGCGAATTTCGATCCCAGTATCGGCTGGAAAGACCTCGAATGGATCCGCGACAGCTGGCAGGGCCAGATTATCATCAAAGGGATCTTAGACCCTGACGATGCCCGCGACGCCGTTAAGTTTGGGGCCGACGCCTTGGTGGTCTCAAACCATGGCGGGCGGCAATTGGATGGCACTTTGTCGACCGCAGCAGCCTTGCCGGGAATCGTCGAAGCCGTGGCTAAAGCGATTCCAATATTGGCTGACTCTGGCGTTCGTAGCGGGGTGGATGTGTTGCGCTTTTTAGCCCTTGGGGCCGATGCCGTCATGCTCGGGCGAGCCTATGCCTATGCGTTAGCCGCAGGTGGGGAGGCGGGGGTAAGCCGCCTGCTATCACTTTTTGAGGCAGAGATGCGCACCAATATGACGCTTATGGGGGTCAAGAAAGTCGCCGATCTTGGCCCCCCGTGTCTTGTTCGCCCAATGCGGGGCTGATGGGCTCTATTCCTTCAGCTTCAACGTCTCACCGACTTTGGCGGCTTGGATCTGGGCGGGTGTAAAGGGCAAGCGGTTCCAGCGCTTCTCCGCATAGGCCTTGGTTTGGTCGGCATAATAAGGCGAAGCTGGGTCAGTCGACTGGGCATAGCTCAAAATCGCATCGGCAACCGGGCCTTGTTCATCGAAACCAACGATCTGCAGATAGCTGGTGCCAGAGCGTGGCACGAGGGTTTTGCCGACTTTCTCAGAGACTTGCACGTTCAGCACGCCCAGATTGCCATGTGCACCATGAATAGGGATGTTTTCGCCATTTCGGGTCACAAATTGAACGCTTCCCCAGGCCACGTCCAAAGCATGACCCTCCTTGGTTAGGCGCTCTACTGCTGACCGTAAGGCACCGCGCAATTGGTCCGCAACGCGGCCAGTCGTGACCAGATCGCGTGGGGTGTTGACGGGGTCTTTCAGATCAAAGGGCGTCGCCCATTTGCCTGGAAGCCTGTCAGCCAATTCCCAGAACGCCCAGAAGAGATAGGCCCCTTTGCTGTCGTTGTTATAAAGTCTGTCCCAGCTTTTCAGCGTCTGACAGGCCGCGGCCAGATCAGCTTGGTCGGCACAAAGTCCCAAAACCGCATCGAGCGTGAGTTCCGCGGCCAGGCTCTTGTTGGCATATTGCATGGCGCGCGCAGTCTCATGATCGACCTTTGTACTGGTAAAGCCATCGGTGCCGGTGAGCCTGCGGTCAATCTCAATTAGGCCAGAGCGGGTGCGAAGGCTGCGTGCGACTTCTGCTGTGCCCAGAATAGGGGACAAAACACGATAAGGGCTTTTGGGGTTCGTCAGCCAATAGCTATCATTGCTGTTAGCGACATAGTCGCGCCGCTCGACGATGGCCTGATCGCTAGCGGGCATCAAGCCGGGGGCGGGGGTGCCCGGTGCCTGATCCCACTCACAGACCGATTTGCTGCCATCCAGCACGATGAGCCGTTGCGCCAAGGGGGCCGACCTCGGCGTGGCGCAATCTTTGATCTTTTGAGCAGAGACATTGGGAACAGCTGTGACATCGGCCAATAGCGCATTGCCATAGCGGTCTGCTGCGATCGTATTCACCCAAGGAATGCCAAGGGTTGTGGTCACTGCGTTGCGAATATCGCCGACATTCTTGGCAAGATTGATCCCCAACCAAGCGTCAATCAGGCGATTATTGCCGCTATTGGCGTCACGTATGGCAAAGGCACGTTCCTTAGTCCAATTCAGCCCTGCCGATGGTATCACCATAAGCGGGCCAAAGCGGCTGGTATAGACCGTGCGCTGGACTGGCCCTTCAGGCGTCGGCACTTGAATCGTGCGGATCTGCATCGCTTCGCTCTTGCCGTCGACAAGATAGCGGGTGGGGTCCGCCGGATCGAGGGTAAGTTCAAACACGGTCGTGTGCCGGGCCGCGCTGACTGTGTGGGTCCAAGCAATGTCTTTGTTAAAGCCAATCGTGGGCAGGGGAGAGCCTGCCAATGTTGCCCCAATGACGTCCACCACGCCCGGTATGGTGATGTGGAGTTGGTAAAAGCGCGATGGACCTGACCACGGGAAATGTGGATTGCCAACAATTAGGCCACGCCCATTGGCGGTCGTTTCTGCCCCAAAGGCCCAGCCATTACTGCCGAGCCCGGATGCTTCCGTATTAGGCAGGGTTAGCGCTGCAACCTTTTCGGCTTTCGCTTCTTGTGGTGGGGCCGCATAGGCGATGGCTTGGGCCAGCACCAAAGCGCCCGAACGCAGCGCATTCTTTTCGGTTAGGCGTAGCATGTCGTCTGTCGTGATAGGACGCACCCAAGCCTTACCGCGACAGGCTTCTGGCACCCGATCAGGTCCTAAATCTCGTAGCAGGCGATTATAGCCGGCAACATAGCCTTCGCTCAGGTCTCGCGCGATTTTGCTGGTCTTCAAGCTATCACGGCGCAGGGTTGCAAGATCCAAGTTGGACCGGAAGAACGTGTCTGCGGCTAGATTGTCTAATGGGTCAAAACCGAGGCTCGTTTTCTCCTTGGTCCCAAAGTGTAAAGACCTCTCGCCGGCCACGGTGGCGAAATCTTCGGCCAACATGCACAAATTGTCCTGCGCATAAGCATAACCGACGCCATATCCGATGCTCTTCCAGTTTTTGGCGGTGATATGGGGGATGCCATAAGTCGTGCGCGTGATGCTTGCCTCAAGACCTTGTGGCTGCGCATCAGCTTGCCCTGCTAATGCACAAGCCAAGACGATCAGAGATACTGATTTATAAGGCATATTTTCCTCCAGAGCGGTGATTGACGGCTTATTTTTCTCTTTATTCCTAGGGTGCCCTGCGGTGTGAAGCAAGGATGGATTTGACCAGGCGAAGGTAGAGCTTAGATGTTCTTAGCGACCACCCACCAATCACGGAAACAGGGCGGGCCTTGAACACAGCCCAAGGCGCATCCATTTGTGGACTAACATGATCGCGGACTTGCAAAAGACCGCAATACGGCGCCATCTCTCCCCGTGGAGCGCGCTTTGATCCGCTTGGATCAAAGTTGCGCCTCAAAGAAGAATTAGGATGCCCCAGGCCAAGTCTAAGGAAACTGAATGACCAAGACACGTATTCTGCCGCTTCTTCCCCTACGCGACATCGTCGTGTTCCCGCATCGCGTCTCGCCTTTGTTCGTTGGGCGTGAAAAGTCGGTTCGGGCGCTGGAAGAAGCGATGCGCAGCGATAAGGAAATTGTGCTGGCAACCCAAAAAGACGCCAGCGCCGATAATCCAGGCCCCGGCGACGTTCATAAGATTGGTGTCATCGCCTCGGTGCTCCAATTGCTAAAATTGCCCGACGGGACCGTGAAGGTTCTGGTCGAAGGCAAATCGCGCGTGTCGATTGAGAGCTTTGATGCGACCGAGCCTATGTTCACGGTTCAAGTCGCAGAGATCGAAGATATCGATGCCGATAGCCCAGAGGCAAAGGCGCTGTCGCGCACGGCGATTGAGCAGTTTGAGAATTATGTAAAGCTCAACCGCAAAATTCCGCCTGAAATCGTCTCTGGCCTCGGCCAATTGCCAACCGCCAGCCAAGTGGCTGACGTGATTGCTGACAATCTGGCGATCAAGCTGGAACAAAAGCAAGAATTGCTGGAAATCTTCAGCGCGACCAAGCGTCTCGAGCGCATCTTCACCTTCATGGAAGGCGAGATGGGCGTGCTTCAAGTTGAGCGCCGCATCCGTAACCGCGTGAAGCGGCAAATGGAGAAGAGCCAGCGCGACTATTATCTGAATGAGCAAATGAAGGCCATTCAGCGCGAACTGGGCGAGCAAGACGAAGGTCGTGATGAGCTTCAGGAATTAGAAGAGCAAATCCGCAAAACCAAATTCTCCAAAGAAGCCCGCACTAAAGCCGAAGCCGAACTCAAAAAGCTAAAGCAAATGAGTCCGATGTCGGCAGAATCGACCGTCGTGCGCAACTATCTGGATTGGTTGATCGCGCTGCCTTGGGGCAAGCAAAAGAAGACCAAGAAGGACATTGACGCAGCTGAAGAGGTTCTTGACGGCGATCACTATGGCTTGGAAAAAGTCAAAGAGCGCATCTTGGAATATCTGGCTGTGGGTGCCCGCACCAATAAGCTGCGTGGGCCTATCTTGTGCCTCGTGGGACCGCCAGGCGTGGGTAAAACCTCGCTCGGCAAGTCCATCGCCAAAGCAACCGGGCGCGACTTTGTGCGCGTGTCTCTGGGCGGGGTGCGGGACGAATCCGAAATTCGTGGCCATCGCCGCACCTATATTGGTTCGATGCCCGGCCGCATCATCCAGTCGATGAAAAAGGCGAAGAGCGCCAATCCGCTCTTCTTGCTGGACGAGATCGACAAAATGGGTGCTGATTATCGTGGCGATCCGGCGGCAGCTTTGTTGGAGGTCTTGGACCCCGAACAAAACAGCACGTTCAACGACCATTATCTGGAAGTCGATTATGACTTGTCGGACGTGATGTTCGTGACCACAGCCAACTCGCTCAACATGCCCCAGCCTTTGCTGGACCGCATGGAGATCATTCGCATCCCCGGCTATACCGAAGATGAAAAGGTTGAAATCGCTAAGCGTCACCTTTTGCAAAAGCAGATCGACGCCAATGGTCTGCGAGCGGGTGAATTCTCGCTGTCGGATGACGGCCTGCGCGAAGTGATCCGCTATTACACGCGGGAGGCCGGTGTCCGTAGCCTTGAGCGGGAAATCGCCAATCTGGCCCGTAAGGCCGTGCGCGAAATCAGCCAGAAGAAGAAAGAAGCCGTCGCGATCACGTCTGAAAACGTCAAAGACTATTTGGGTGTGCGCAAGGTTCGCTTTGGCGAGGCAGAAACCGAGGATCAAGTGGGGGCCGTTACAGGTCTTGCTTGGACCGAAGTGGGTGGCGATACGCTGACCATCGAAGCGGTGCAGATGTTTGGCAAGGGTCGTATGACCGTTACGGGCAATCTGCGCGACGTGATGAAGGAATCCATCTCGGCCGCTAGCTCTTACGTCAAAGCGCGCGCGCCGCACTTTGGCATCAAGCCGACCTTGTTCGACCAAACCGACATCCACGTGCATGTGCCCGAAGGGGCCACACCAAAGGATGGGCCATCGGCTGGGATCGCCATGATGACGGCTATCGTCAGTCTGTTGACCAATAATCCGGTGTCGCGTTCTGTCGCCATGACGGGCGAGATCACCTTGCGCGGTCGCGTTCTGCCAATTGGTGGCTTGAAGGAAAAGCTGTTGGCGGCCCTACGGGCGGGCGTCAAGACCGTGCTGATCCCCAAGGAGAACGAAAAGGACCTGGAAGACATTCCAGAGAATGTGAAGCAAGGTCTGACCATCATTCCGGTTTCGACCGCTGATGAGGTCTTGGTCCATGCGTTGACACGACCCATCGTCGAGATCGACTGGAACCCTGAAGATGCCGCTGCTGCCTTGGCAAAACGTCTGCCAGACTCCAGTGACCCGGCCGGGGCGACAGCTCACTAGGCCGCTGCAAACGTCAGCGATAAGAGGCCCCGGCAGAGCTGTCGGGGCCTTTTTTGTGCCTGCCATGGAGGTTTGAGCTCTGCTTCCCGCGACCTGACGGCTGCACGAGGGGCCTTGCCAGAAACCCCATCCACCCCCTATGGAAGCGGCGTGGGGCGGTTAGCTCAGCTGGAAGAGCATCTCGTTTACACCGAGAGGGTCGGGGGTTCGAGCCCCTCACCGCCCACCATTTCCCCTAAATCAAGAGTGAGACCTCTCGGCAGCACAAGCCCTCACTTGGCGGCCTGTGCCTCTTTCGTGCACATCATGTGGAGTCTACGAGACCCTGCTTGAATGGGGTGAAACTGGGTGTGTTGCACGAGTACGCTCGTCTTCCTCCTTTAAGTCAGGAAAAGCGCTCGACAACTAACTGTCCAGTCAGTTATATAGATCACATGAACGTGATCGATCCGAATGTGAGTCAGCCAAAATGGACGCGTAGGCCGCAGGCGCGGCCAGATGAGGTACTAGAGGCTGCCCTCGATGTCTTTGCCGTAAACGGCTTTGCCGCTACGCGGATGGACGATATTGCCAAGGCGGCTGGCCTCTCCAAAGCGGCGATCTATCTCTATTTTCCTTCCAAGGATGACGTGTTTAAGGCCTTGGTCGAGCAGCGGATTGGGGTCCTTCAGGGCCATTTTGATGCGGCAGCCAAGGATCAAAAGCGCGATCCAATTGCAGGCCTTCGCCTTGTGGCGCGCATGTGGGCCACCTCGTTTCACGATTTACGGGTCGCCGCGCTGCCGCGCATCATTCTGGCAGAAGCGCTTCGGTTTCCCGACCTCGCCGAGTTTTACCATCGCACCGTGATCGAGCGTACGCAGGGTGCCTTGGTCGAATTGATCCAAGCAGGGATAGATGCGGGCTTGTTTCGACAGGTTGAGCCGCTCTTGGCTGCCCGCGCGTTAGTGTCGCCATTGGTGTTTGAAATTCTGCGCAGGCAGGCGTTCCCAGCCCACAACATCGGCCAACCGATGGAGGATTTGGTCGAGGCGATTTTCGACTTGTTTCTGAATGGCATTGCGGCGGTCCCGTCGCAGCATAATGCCGGAGTTAAGCCATGAACCGAAAGAAAATCTTGACCACTATTGGCGGCGTGGTCGGCCTTGGAGCCCTATGGGCGATTGGCAGTTGGCTGTTGGTTGGGCGCTACCATATCTCGACCGATAACGCCTATGTGCGTGCCGATATTACCATGGTGGCCGCCAAAACCGAAGGCTATGTTCGCAAGATTGACGCGCATGACAATGCGAAAGTCCTGACAGGTGCCTCCTTAGTGATTTTGGACCCTCGAGACTCCGAAGCAAGCGTTATGGCAGCAGAAGCCGACTTGGCTCGCGCCAAAGCCGAAGCCGCTCGAGCGCGGGCCGAAGCGCGACGTATTGCATCTGAAGCCAATCGCATGGGGGCAGAGGCTGTGGCTTCTGCCGCGGGGGCGCGGCAGGCCGTAGCGCTAGCTAATCAAGCGCGCGCCGAAGCACGCGGACGAACGCTGAGTGTCGCTGTCGCAACCGAACAAGTGGCCACCCAGTCGGATTTTGTTGTTCAAGCTCAAGCTTCCTTGCGGGCTGCAGAGGCTGCCAATCAGGTCGCAGAAGCAGATCGCGGTCGCTTTGCAGCTTTGGCCAAGCAAGGCTTTGTGTCGCAAGCTCGCATGGACCAAGTCGAAGCCCAAGCCAGTGCCGCTGCTGCCCGTGTGGCTGAAGCGCGCGCGGCAGTTGCGGTGTCCCGTCAACAAGTGGCGGTTCTAAGCGCCTCACGCTCTAAATCGAGTAATGATGTCGGGTCCGCAGGCGCAGGCGCGCTGGGCGCTCAATCGGGCGCTGAAAGTGCTGCCGCCAGGGCGCGAGCTGCAGCCGCTGGGGCCGTATCGGGGCGCAGTGCTATTGGATCGGCTGCAGCTTCCATTCAGGCCGCCGATGCAGCCGTCTTGGCCGCGCAAGCCCGGCTAGACGCTGCCAAACTTGGACAAGGCTATACGCAAGTCACCGCACCAATCTCTGGGGTCGTTGCCAATCGCACCGTGCAGGTGGGCCAATTGGTGCGCCCCGGCACCATTATGATGGCGCTTGTACCCCTCGATCAAGTTTATGTGGTCGCCAACTTTAAGGAGACCCAGATTGGGAAATTGGCACCGGGACAGAAGGTAAGCTTCAAAGTCGATGCTTTCCCCAATCAAAGGGTCACAGGTACGATTGAAAGCGTCGCACCGGCGTCAGGCTCTCAATTTTCGCTTCTGCCGACAGATACCGCTACCGGCAACTTCACGAAAATTGTCCAACGGGTTCCTGTTCGGATCATGATTGACCCAGAGTGGCGGGAAAAAGGCATTTTACGTCCGGGCCTCTCGGCGGTGGTTGACGTGGACACGCGAAAGATTGAGCCTGCCGCTAAGGTCGCCCAGAAGTGAGCGGGGAGGCCCCCACGGCCACAACGTCACCTCCACCGCCGGGGCCGGGCGGACTAATCTATCCTAAGCCAACAATTGGCCTATGGATTGGCTTTGCCTGCATGGCTTTAGGCAATTTCATGGCCATTCTGGACATTCAAATCGTGGCAAGCTCGCTGCGTGAAATCCAAGCTGGTGTGTCGGCCAGCGCGGATGAATTGGTCTGGATCCAGACCTCGTATTTGGTCGCAGAAGTGATTGCCATCCCACTATCCGGTTTTATGGGGCGGGCCCTGTCGATCCGGAATTTATTCACGGCGGCCGCTCTTGGCTTTACCTTGGCTTCTCTGGGCTGCGCTTTTGCCCAGAACATCGAGACCTTGGTTTTCTTTCGGATCATCCAAGGCTTCATGGGTGGGTTCATGATGCCCACAACTTTTGCCGCAGGCTTTTTGCTATTTGCGGAAAAGGATCGTGCGACCGTCAATGTGATGATGGGGATGATTATGACGTCGGCACCAGCGATGGGGCCGGCTTTGGGAGGCTTTATCACCAGCGCGCTCGGCTGGCATTGGCTGTTCTTGGTCAATTTGTTGCCAGGAATCATCTGCGCGCTCGGCTGCTTCATGCTGATCCCGCTTAAGACCCCCGATTGGCCGTTGTTGCGCCGGATTGATATCATCGGACTGATAGCTCTGGCGGTCTTCCTCGGCTCGTTAGAGATTGTGTTAGAAGAGGGACCGCGACAAGGCTGGCTTGCCAGCAGCGAGATTGGCTTCTTCTTGGCCGCAATGTTGACAGGCGGTGGCGTGTTTTTCTGGCGCGCTTTCACCTTGGAAGAGCCGATCGTCAAACTCGATGCCTTTACAGACAGGAATTTTGCTGTCTGTGCGCTTCTTGCCTTCACAGTCGGTATTGGACTGTACGGCTCAGTCTATCTGCAACCGTTATTCTTGGGGCAAGTACGTGGCTATAACGCGCTCCAAATCGGGCAGGTCATGTTTGTGACTGGTGTGTTCATGCTGCTTAGCGCGCCGTTTGCCCGTCAAATCATCATGCGCGTTGATCCAAGACTTGCAATTTTTGTGGGGGCAAGCCTTGTTGGTGGCTCTTGCCTCTTGCAAGCCCATTTGACCGCACAATCGAGCTTCTGGGACTTCTTTTGGCCGCAGGCGATGCGCGGAAGCGGTTTGATTCTGTGCTTTGCTACCTTGTCGACCATCGCCTTGGGTACAATGCCGCCAGACAAAATCCAAAGCGCATCTGGCCTCTTTAATTTGACCCGGAATCTAGGCGGCGCGATTGGTTTGGCGGTATTGTCGACCATGAATGACTATTTCACCGTATTCCATCGTACCGAATTAGGGTCTGCCATGAATGTCGGTGACCCACTCCTCGCAGATCGACTGGCAGCGTCTGCGGCTAATCTGGCGGCGCATGGCGTCGCGAATCCGGAGACAGCGGCCTTGGCCCAGCAGATTCAGTTACTTAACCGAGAAGCGGCGGTCATGACGTTCAATAATCTGTTCATTTTGATCGCTGGCTTTTTGGCCTTGTCGATCTTGGTGATCCCATTGTTGGCGCGTGCAAATCCCAATCAAGGGTCTGGTGATGTTCATTAGGCCATTGCAGGACCTTGTGCCGCAAAGTCCGATGAGGTCCCCGCTCTCCGCTGCGCTTCGGCGGGGATGACGGGGTTGGGCTCTCCCCTCTCCCTATGGGAGAGGGGACGGGGGTGAGGGCTTACGCTCGCAATGATTGAGAGCCGACGGTCGATCCTAAGTCACAGAACACAATGAGTTTTTGTGCGCGACAAGCCCTCACCCCCTACCCCTCCCCCAGTGGGAGAGGGGAGTGCA